>Ga0247725_1000026_pt1 | contig 238459 bp, 207 predicted proteins | sample OKSTACKMCFT3sol_FD_183021 | JGI IMG/M metagenome (GOLD analysis project Ga0247725, IMG submission 183021) | Subsurface sediment microbial communities from gas well in Oklahoma, United States - OK STACK MC-FT3-sol | ecosystem: Environmental > Terrestrial > Deep subsurface > Rock core/Sediment...
TTGCCTTCTAAATCGCCCCGGCGTAATAAATTGCTGATGTAGCCTTCGCTGATTTTATCCAGCTGTTCGGCAACCGCTGACAAGCGGCGCGGCTCATAAACGCCGACAACGATACATGCACTTCGTTGTTTTTCCGGACTACCGCTTTTTACGCTGAACTCCATGCTCACTCCTGATTCTAAGACTTCCGGCCACTATACCAAGTTAGTTCGGTGTTACAGTGGGCTTCTTTGTGATGATATTTTATCCTGCTTTATAAAAAAGCTCGGATTTATCGCCACTTTAGTCAATAATAATTGCTGTAAATATCCAGTTTACTTAAAAATCGTCAGGGTTCCAGCAAAAAGACAGGTTTTAGGGGGCATTTTTGATTGTTTTTCGTTATCTGATTGGTGAAGTCTTTAAATCCCAATTGGCGGTCTTCCTGATCCTGATCACTATTATCATGAGCCAGCGCTTTGTGAAAATTCTGGCTGACGCATCAGACGGTGATATTCCAGGCCAGTTAGTGCTGACCATTTTGTCATTAAAGCTGCCACAACTGGCGGTGATCATCATTCCATTAAGTGCCTTTTTGGGCGTGCTAATCGCTTATGGCCGCATTTATGCCGACAGTGAAATGACGGTATTGCATGCCACAGGCATCAGTGAATGGTATGTCACCCGTTTAACTCTGATGTTATCTGTAGTGATAGCGCTGGGAGCAGGTTTTGTCACCTTGTATTTAAGTCCCTGGTCTATTGAACGTGAATACCAGATTTTAGAGCAGGCCGAAGCCGATTCTGGCCTCACCAGCTTGATACCTGGACGTTTCCAGCAAACCTCGAATGAAAAAGCTGTGGTGTTTGTGCATGAAATCAGCCGTGACGGCGGCCAGCTGGAAAGGGTATTCCTGGCGCAAACTCCGGCTGAACCAGGCGGCCAAACTTCTATCGTTTATGCCGAATCAGGCAATGTAAAAGAAGACGCCAGCGGCGCCCAGATGCTGGAACTGAACAGCGGCCGGCGTTATGCAGGCCAAACCGATTCGCCAGCTTATGAAGTGGTGGAGTTTGGTAAATACCAAATTCAAATTCGTGAGCAGCAGGTAGAACAAAAACGCCGCAAGTTATCCAGCTTGCCAACAGCTGAACTGCGCAATCAAACCGGGCCTGAAGCTGCAGCCGAATGGCACTGGCGTATCGCTATACCGCTTTCTATACCTATTCTGATGTTAATTGCAGTGCCGCTGAGCAAAGTGAATCCGCGTCAGGGTAAATTTGGCCGTTTATTGCCAGCTCTGGCTTTGTATTTGTTGTATTACATACTGCTGATTGCCTGTCGCTCTGCCATTGAAGACGGTAACATTCCGCAGCAATTGGGCATGTGGTGGATCCATGCTCTTGGCCTGCTCTTTGGTATTGTGCTGTTGGTAAAACACCGCAGCGCAGGCCAAAAGCTCAAAGCTTTCATCACAGGGAGGACGTCTCATGTTTAAGATCCTCGACCTGTATATAGGCCGCACCATCTTAACTACAGTACTGATGACAGTGACAGTGCTGATGATTTTATCCGGTATGTTCAGGTTTATTGATCAGCTGCGTATGACAGGGCGCGGCGACTACGACCTTTTGTCGGCTGGGCTTTTTACTTTATTCAGCGTGCCTGGCGACTTAATTCTGTTTTTCCCTATGGCGGCCCTGATAGGCGGCTTAGTTGGCTTGGGTATGCTGGCCAGCAACAGCGAGCTTGTGGTGATGCAGGCGGCCGGTTTATCACGGCTAAATATCATCAACTCAGTGATGAAAACTTCCTTGTTGATGATGCTGATTGTGATGTTGGTGGCTGAGTTTGGCGCACCAGTAGCAGAAAAAACTGCCCGTGAGCTGCGTACCAAAGCGATTTCAGGCGGTGATTTAATTTCCGCCCGCCAGGGGGTATGGGCCAAGGACGGTGACAACTTTATTAACATCAAGCAAGTGGACGATTTTGGTAATTTAACCGACTTAACCATTTACGAGTTTGATACCGACTTAAAGCTTCAGGCCATAGTGAGCGCTAAAACCGCAGTTTTTGTCAGTAACTCCTGGCGATTAAGCGACGTTAGCCGTTTGCATTTTCGCGATGACAGAGTAGAGAAGCATCAGTGGCAAGAGCAGCGCTGGCGCTCAACCTTAACGCCGGACAAGCTGGGTGTAGTGTCTATCAAGCCTGAGTTGTTATCGCTCAAAGGCTTAACTGACTATATCGATTATCTGGAAAGTAACCAGCAGGACAGCAGCAAGTTTGAACTGGCCTTCTGGCGCAAGGCGACTCAGCCTCTGACTATAGTGGCTATGTTGCTGGTGGCTTTATCTTTTATCTTTGGACCACTGCGCAGCGTGACTATGGCTGCCCGTGTACTGATGGGGATACTAACAGGTTTTGCGTTTTATATGAGTGACCAGGTATTTGGCCCTGTGGCTTTGGTGTACCAGCTACCACCTGTGTTTGGTGCCGTGTTACCTTCATCCCTGTTTATAGGCTTGGCTTTGTATTTATTGCAGAAGAAATAAAATTGGGGGCAGAGCCTTGGCTCTGCCCCCAATTTTACCTGTCAACTTAGTATACATGCTTCAGATTTATTAAGGCCTGTAGCCAAATCCAGTTGTTATCTAAGTTGACGATATCGAGTGTAACTTTAGGTGACAGCAGGCAAAGCCAAGATTCTGCCTGATTAACCCGCTTTACGATGTAAATTCAGCTCTTTGCTTTCATCTTTGGTCAGCTTCACCACTATAGTGTCAGTGATTTGATCCTGCAGCGCTAAGCCTTTACCCCAACGTACCCAAACCCAGAAGTTACCCAGGCCCAACAAAGACACCACTAAACGCAGCGCCGCTTGTTTTAAGGTGACAGGCGAGCCATCAGGTTGGATTAACAAAATACGCCAGGCGCGCATGCCGAGGGTTTGACCAGCTTTGACCCAGAAGTAGAGGTAAAACCATAAAAACACCAGCAGCGAATACAGCTGAAACCAAATCGCGTGTTTCTGAATAAAATCGGCCTGATCCTGATAAGCCGCCAGTGAAACTAAACCCAGCTTATCCAGAATAGTCACCAACAACAGTGCTAAGCCCATAGCCAGCATCCAGAGCGCCGCTAAAATCAGCACGTCATAAACAATAGCAGCTAAACGGCGGAACACTCCCGCCTTTGGAGATTCGTGATACATCAGTGAGTCCTGATTTTTATTGATTATGTAACTGACGCTAAGTGTATCACGCAGCTTTGTTTTTTCGAAACTGCTGCAAAAACGCGCAACCACACCAGCAACTGAAACTTTTGCTTGCGCCGCGCCATTCGCTTTGTATAATGCAAGCGTTTACTTCTGTACGACCCTCAATGCCTGGGTGGCGAAATCGGTAGACGCAGCGGATTCAAAATCCGCCGGGGGAAACTCCGTGTCGGTTCGAGTCCGACCCTAGGCACCAATACTCATTACTGTTCATATCTAAATTCAAAGCTTCATTTCACTATTTAAATACTACTTATACCGTTGATTGTATGGAACTTTTCCAAGTGCTTCCTCGCAAATGTTCTGCTCGGTTTTGATCTTTCAAGATTCTTTGAATGATGTCTCCGGTTCATATCCGGTTCTGTTTTTCAAGGTTTTAAGGTGGCATGGGTTGCAATTACTTGCAAATGAAACAGAGCATCATGGCAATTACATTCAGGGCCGATACCTGCATAGCAAAACATCGTTGAAGTACGTAATGTGCCATTCATCACCTTTGAGTTATAAGGATGATTTCCACCGGAGTCTAATAACTGTTGCAGTCACTTAGTGGGCAGAGGCCGCCAGAAGCGACCTTTTTTGATTCTCTAACTATCCGACGCTGGCTGGGTTTGGTTAATTAGTTCAGGTGCGTTCAGCTCTAATCGTGCGGCTATACTCATGAATATGGGGAGCTATTTGCTCCGGCAGTAGTTCTGGTTTGCCTGCATTCGTGCTGGCTTCCTTTATGGCTGCATCAAGCTCTGCAGCCGCTGCTGCGAGTTCATTCTGCTGCTGAAGTATTCCTGCTGCATCAAGCGCATCTCGATTGCCGTAAGTCTCGCGTGCAATCAAATCTCTCAGCTTCTTTTTTGCGCTGGATACAGGTGCTGAGTCATAAGGTATCCCGTCAGTTGATTGTTCCATACCAAGGATTATCCCGTTGATTTTTTTCAGAATGCTGGTAGATAACGGTTGAATTAAATCTTCCTGGATAGTGTCGTATGCTGGTGCTGGTGCTGGTGCTGGTGCTGGTGCTGGTTGATGTTGCCTGTTTTTTGCTTGGCTGTACTTGATGTGGTCATTGATCGCCTTGGACCAATCCGAGCCATAGTCTGTGATCCTGTTGGTCCTTAAAGCTGGAATAGAGCTAACAGGCAAGGCCAGTATTGCTGTTGATAAAAGTAAGTAAAAACCCCATGCAATTTCAACAACATAATTTAAATATATAAGCGCGATTAGACTTAACATGGTGACAGCGGTAACTGCGAGAAGGATTCGATTTTTCACCCATGAAAAATAAGCATAGGCGCCACCAGTCAAGGGGATCAAATAAGCTATTCCACCGATTTCTTGACCTGTCACAACCATATAACTATCGCCGAATAGTTGTTGAGAGAGAGCAGACATATTATTCGCTGCTGTATTCATATTTGAATTTCCTGAGCTTCCAAATGCACTAAAAAAGTCTCCGAAGGCGCCCCCTATGTTGTAATAGCTTAACGGGGCAAACCAACCAAAGATGAAGGTTATCCCTATAATTACACCGATTACCCTCAGTTCCATAAATATTCCTTTTGGTTAAGTTGTGTTAGATATGAGCGAATTGCGGACTAAATTGAGCAGACTCAGCTAGACAATTATCAAGTTTGCGCGTTAATAACTATTAAAACACTCAACCTCTTCCCGGAATTAATAGTAATTCCGGGAAGAGGTTGAGTGTATAGACTGACAAATTATCCGCATCGGACTTTTACTTAGAACGGTAATACAATTTCATTAAACGCATTGGGTAGACTATTCAAGGTATAGCGATATATCACGCCGTCGTAATAGGCTACCTGGGGATAGTTTTCAGCCGAGCCGAATATCATGTACGGATTACTATAAACCTCTCTTAACATGCTTTGTCCAAAGTCAGTTTTGAAAAATCGGTTATCGCCTGATATCGACCAACCTGAAGGCATTTCTTCGGTAGGCACTATGAGTACTTTTCCGTTTTCATCTAACTGTGGATTCTGCATTAAGTACGCGGCGGCGTCATTATTGAAATTTGATCGCCAAGCCACATTGAAACCTGTTGCCAATGAATCAATAGCCTGAGTTTTTTCAGGTGCAATTACTTCAAAGTCCGCAAAATAAATTGCTACATCCTTTGCGGCATAGATGAATGCTGAAGTGTTAGCTTGCGGATTACGTAGCATTCGATAAACAGATGGAAATTTCTCGCAGGAATACTCACATGTAAAACTATATCCAAATTTTTCTGCTGCGAGCTTATAGCTTTTGATTATTAGTTGCTCAGCAGCAACTTTTGCCTGCTCTGCTGAATTTAGAGTCTTTCCGTCTAGCTCTTTGGGAAGCAAAACTACACTTGTTGTATTGATACTGCCGTCACCTTCCAACAGAGAAAGTGCAGTACCGCCAACAAAAAAAGCTGCTCCAACGGCATTCCCCATGCCTGAGCCCAACTGGCCAACAGCAACGTCGGTGACCATTTGTGCCGCCAGCGCAACATCAACCGTATTACTACCAACTGATGAGATTTGTGGTGCATTTTCAATTAACTTTTGAGCCACTATATTGCGTGCTTGCGGCTCAAGCAGGGCCTGACTAAGCCAGCCAATTTGATAGCTTTTTACTTCATTATTCAAATCTTCACTTTCAACGCTGCGCACTACAGAATCATAAATTGGATCTTGCAGAATTGCGCTACAACCAACAACAATGCTGGCAACGAATGCTGTCGTCGTTACAAAGACTACGCGAGTTATGTCCACTTAATTACCTCTTGGTGAATTTGAAAAACAGTACTTACTGCGGCAGCAAACTGCCTAAGAAAGCCTGGTCGATTCAGTAGTGGCGTTCGATCATTTCAATATTACTACCACACTGACAGGCCAGCACATTAGTTACTTTTCGGGTCGTGAGTTCCCATTTTATAAACTGGAGGCGTAAAGAGTAAAGTGTTCTTTTGACATAAGGTGATTGATCTTGTTCGATTTATTTAAAGGCGGCGTTAAATGTTAGGCTAATTTCGTTACTGGTAGAACCGTCCGGTAAGCGGAAAATCATGTCTCTGGTTTGAGGGTTTGGGAAGCGTTCAGTTATTCGCCAAATCTTATTTTGCAAAGAGCGCTTGCAGACAACCTCAGAGGCTCCAGCATGCAGATTGCTTTTGCTTTTTCGCGCGATGATAAACAATGTGGCTTTGTCGTCATGCCGTTCCAAGATGTAAATCGCCTCAAGTCAGGTTACCCGGTTCGGCGCTTGGTTGTGCCGGTATTGGTTACGAACTCTACATAGTCTTGCGTCAGTTCCCTGATCTGCTTTGTAACCTCGTTACGGCTGTTTTGTCACAGCAGATAACAGGTGTTCTTCGATCTTTTCGTAGTTCGCTGAGGGAAAGACTGCTCGTCTGACAGTGTTAGTCCCTTCAGTTGTAAGGGACGGTATTTGCATCGACAGTATCTACTTATTCTCGAATGCTTCCTTAAATACCATTAGCATGGCTGTGTTATGGAGCATCAGGGTTATGCTTCATCTTGTTTTCGCGCCAAAGATCAAAATCATGCAGCTTTTCACTAACTGTAGAGGTGATATAAGTCCGGTCGAAGCATGGGGTCTGGTAGTTTTGCAGAGTGCCTATGTAGCCCACAGAACGAATTGAACTGTTTGGGAAGCTGAAATCAATCCACACAAATAATCTCTTTTCCCCCTGATCCAATACGCTGCTCCGTTGTATCCATTAGATACAAAAATAGCTTTTGCCGCTTAAAACCGAATGCGCAGCATAAAGCGGTTTCAAATTGTTAATCCTTTGATATTCTTAGGTCTTTAATCAAGAGCATCGCATCCTTATGTCAGCTGAGTTTTCTTCACTTCCACAGTGTTTTTCAAAGAAAAACACTGTGTTGTGGTTACTACGGATAGCCGGCGTTGGGCTACTGAGTGCCTGCGCTGCTTTGCCACCTGCACAGCTGGCGACTGAGGCCAAGCCTTCAGCAGCACTGACTGCTACGCCGCTTTACAATGTTAGTTTTAACAGCGTGCTGGCGCTGCCTGTAAAAAATCAGGGAATGAAATTGGCTTATGGTACAGCGGCTTTGCAGTTTGGTTTGTTGTTTTTACCGGAAACCAGCGCTGGCGCTAAACCGCCTTTGGTTATTTTTGTGCATGGTGGCTGCTGGTTGAATGCTTATGATATCGAGCATAGCAAGGCGTTAAGTCTGGCGCTGACAGAGGCGGGTTATGCAGTATGGTCGCTGGAGTATCGCAGGGTGGGCGACGAAGGCGGCGGCTGGCCTGGCAGTTTTAACGATATAGTGCAGGGCATCCACTATGCTCAGGCGCAGTTTGAACCGTATGGCGTTGATGTTAACCGTATCGCCTTAATGGGCCATTCTGCGGGTGGCCAGTTGGCCCTTTTAGCTGGTAAAGAGCTAGCAGGCGACAAAAAAGCTACACAAATACAAGCTGTGATTGGTCTGGCCGCCATTACCGATATGGCCAGTTATGCCAAAGGCAGCAATAGTTGCCAAAGTGCCACTGCTAAGTTTATCGGTGCATCACCAGATCAAGCACCTGCGTTATATCAACAGGCCAGCCCGAGTCTGCACAAAGCTCACCCTAAAACCCTATTATTACAGGGCAGTGCCGATCAGATTGTGCCTACAACTCAAGCGACGGACAGCGGCATGCCGTATCGTATGGTGGAAAAGGCCGGTCATTTTGACTGGATCCATCCACAAAGCGCTGCATATCCGCAGTTAATTCTTACCCTACAGGAGTTACTCCCACTGTGATGGCACCTTTAACCCTCGAACAACTGCAGCACTATGATCAGCAGGATCTATTGGCGCATAAAAGAGCAGAATTCACTTTGCCTGAGCATGTTATTTATTTTGATGGAAATTCGTTAGGCGCTATGCCGGGCTGCGCGCTACAGCGGGCGCAGGATGTGCTGGCACGGCAGTGGAGTCAGGATTTAATACAAAGCTGGAACAGCAATCAGTGGATTGATTTGCCTATAAAAGTAGGTGAGCAAATTGGCCGCTTAATTGGTGCTGAAAGCGGCCAGGTGATTTGTTGTGACTCTACCTCAGTGAATCTATTTAAGGTACTGAGTTGCGCTTTGTTGATGCAGCCAGATCGTTCTGTGGTATTAACCCAGCAAGGTAATTTCCCGACCGATCTGTATATGGTACAGGGGCTTCGCACGCTAGTCGGTGAAAAACGCTGTCAGTTATTGGAGGTCGCAGAGCAGGATCTGGAGCAGGCGCTAAATAGCGATGTAGCTGTGTTAATGCTGACTCAGGTTGATTTTCGCAGCGGTCGTTTACTGGATATACAGCGTTTAACCCAAATGGCACACGACCAAGGCGTATTAGTCATTGTAGACCTGGCCCATAGTGCCGGAGCCTTGCCTGTTGAGCTGGACTCATGGCAAGTCGACTTTGCAGTGGGATGTGGTTATAAGTACCTGAATGGTGGGCCTGGCGCTCCGGCATTTTTATATGCAGCTGCGCGGCATCATGCTCAAATTAATCAGCCACTTAGCGGCTGGATGGGGCATAAAACCCCTTTTAGTTTTAGTTCTGAGTACGTTAAATCTGACGGCATAGAGCAGTTTTTAACTGGTACTCCTGCTGTAATTTCTATGAGTGTGCTGGATGCTGCCTTGCAGGTGTTTAGCGATATCAGCATGCAACAGATTCGCGAAAAATCACTGGGTTTAACCAGCTGTTTCCATCAGTTGGTGCAGCAACAAGCGGCGTTAGCCGAATTAAGGTTAATTACGCCATTAAAGCCGGAAGAACGCGGCAGCCAGTTGGCCTATCAGCACCCTCAAGCCTATGCATTATGTCAGGCGCTGATTAAACGCGGTGTGATTGCAGACTTCAGGGCACCTGATATTTTGCGGCTTGGTTTTACTCCGCTGTATTTGCGTTACGTTGACCTGTGGCATGCGGTTGAGATATTGACCGATATTGTTGCAAGCCAAGAGTATCTTCAGCCTGAATACGCCATCAAACAGAAAGTGACCTGAGCGCCTGCGCCAGATTGCTTGGACTGCATCGTTCCTGCTGTATCACCTGTTAGATTCAGAAACTCCGACAAGTAATACAGCAGAGGAAGCTAGATTAGCTAAGGAATATCTTGTAAAGAGCGAACAAAATTGCAGCAAGTACAAAAAAGACCACAATAATTGCTGCGTCGTCGCTGGTGCTGCTCCAGATCAGTTTTCCGCATTCAGGGCATGTCACTCTATCTTCGTATTGAACTCCCTCTAAAACCATATAACAGATATGTGCATGAACAGTTTGGTGACAATGTGGGCAAACTGAGGTTTGACTATCGGCTTCGCTAAATGAATGACTCATTATTTTGACCTATTAATCATCAAGATGCTAAAACTGATCTGAGTATGGATCGTCGAATTCTGCCATGCCAGTGACCCCTCTGATAAATTTCAAACCTTGATATAGCGAAGATGACACAACTTTTTTTCTGGTGATGATGTCTGCTTAATAAAACCAATTGTCAGGCAAATTCTTGCCATCTGTGTGGCCTATTCCAGTGGGCTGGGTAGCTTTTTGCTGTGCTGGTGCGCTATTGCTGGTAGTTTTTTGTGCTTTTCCTGAGGCTTGCAGCTGAAATGTGGCCTGCTTAGCGTTTTGGCACAGCTGTTGCTCTTATCAATACAGATAAATTGCAACGGAGCTTAGGATGACCATCAGTAGCGGAATACAGAACTTGAGCCAGAACACTTATCGCCAGGCTAACTATGCGTTGAGTGGGCAGGCTCAAGCTGTTGCCAAAACGCAGCAGAGTGCTTTTGAGACACAAACCACAGCAGCAAAAACCACTGCCGCCGCTTCGGCAGACAGTCAGTCCCAGCATTTCCCTGAGTTGTTTAGCCGCTCAGGTCAGGCTTTAACGCCTCTTGCTGTGCAGCTAAACGCCATTCATGTGTCCGAATTGCCAGAAGAGCGTTATCAGCAATTTATTGAAGCACAAAAACAACTGATTGAGGCCAACCAGCAGCATCTGGAGAACCAGTACAGTAGCCGTAATAAGCCACAACCTGAAAATCTGCCACAAACCCAGCCTTATGCCACTATTAAAGTGGGCGGCAAGGTGGTGGCCTCTGTGGATAATCAGGGCGTTGTGACCACAGCGTCTGACTTAAGTCAGGATCTACTCGCCAGGTTGCCCAACGAATTGAATGGCGGCAATGGACCAGATTTGGCGCAGGCCAGAGCACAAGTGTTAGCTGGCTATTTTGGTGGAAAAGTGGAAAAAGCTGATACGGCCATCAATCAGCAGGAGTTTGACCTGTTGCAACATCAAGCTGAAATGGCGGTCAGCATCGATTATGCCGCTATGCACAACGACCCCATGTTTGAGCAGTTACAAAACCTGATGACCAGTTTGAAAAACTACGAATCACAGCGACAGGATTTTTTAGCTGGCACAGCCCAAGGCAGTTCGGCTGTGGTGTAATAAAAAAGGGTGGAACGTCGCACTATCCGATGTTCCGCCCTTTAGCTTGCTTTTAAGCTGTTATCTGGTGATCACCAGCTCCTCACCAACATACTCAATGCTTTGAGTTATTGGGCCTGTCAGCGATTTTGCCATGCCCTCCGCAGCTCCTATCCAGCGGATATTCATAGTGATTTTTTGCTTCATGCCATTAAATTCGCCCTGGCGTTTGCCTATGGTCAAGCTACCTTTGGCATCGTCGTAACTCAGCTCTATAGTGCTGTATTTGCCTTGCTCATAGTCGTAGCTGCGGCCATCGTCGTTATACAGGCTGTAGTGGCCGTTGGCGCCCGTGTATATATTCAGCGTGATGGGAGCATCGGGTTTGTCGTTGACAAACTGAATGTCTTCGCCTGTTGGCACTATCGAACCTGCTTTGACGTACAACGGCATCTTATCCAAAGGGGCTGCGGCCTGAATATGCTGGCCACCGCTGAGTTTTTCACCGCTATAAAAATCATACCAGTCGGCGCCTTGTGGCAGATACAGAGCGCGGCTTCTGGCCTGATATTCGTACACAGGGCTGACTAAAAAGGCTGGGCCAAACATATACTGATCATTCAGATTAATGGCGGTTTTGTCAGCCGGGAAATCCATCACTAAACCACGCATCAGGGTGTTATCAGTCAGGTGCATTTTACCTGCTTCGCTGTAGATATAAGGCAGTAGCTGGTAACGCAGTTTGGTGTAATACACCAGACTGTTGTAGACCTCGCTGCCTTCATCGGCCAGGTTATAAATTTCCCGGTACGGGTTTTGGCCGTGCGAGCGGAAGATAGGCACAAAAGCGCCAAACTGGAACCAGCGTAAGTTCAGCTCTTGCCATGGCGCCTGATCTTCCGGTTGTAAACCTGAGTAATGACCAACAGCGCTGCCGTCTTTTTTCCAGCGGTACTTATCTTCGGGCGTAAAGCCACCAATATCAAAAGTCCAGTTCGGCATACCGGCTAAACCTACGCCTATGCCTGCTGCTATTTGTTCTTTCAAATTGGACCAGCGCGGCACTATATCGCCACTCCAGATAGCGGCACCAGCGCGTTGCTGGCCGGCAAAACCTGAGCGGGTTAAGATAAAGGCGCGTTTATCCGGATCGGTCTGACGTTCGCCTAAATACACGCCTTCGGCATTGGCCAGGCCGTAGGAGTTAAAGTACTCAGTGCCTGAACCAATGGAGAGCGGCGTCATATTTTCTTTGCGTTTGCTGATGCTTAAGTTGGAATGCATATCCGGCTCTGATGCATCCAGCCACCAGGCATCAATGCCTAATACATTTAAGTTCTCTGCAATTTGCCGCCAGAAAATTTGCTGTGACTCTTTTGGATAGGGGTCGTAGAAACCGTTCAGGTAGCCAGGGCCTATCCAGTCCAGATTCTTTTCTTTTTCCACATTGTTACTCAGCATATAGCCTTTGGCGTCCAGCTCTTTGTAGTTGTCTGTGCTGGCATAAAACTTAGGCCAAACCGAAATCATGATATTGGCATTGAGCGCATGCACCTCATCGACCATTTTTTTCGGATCAGGAAAATGCTTAAGATCGAATTTGTGACTACCCCAGGCATCCTGTGGCCAATAGGACCAGTCCAATACTATGTTATCTAAAGGAATTTTGCGTTTACGGTATTCTTTCACCGCATCCACCAGCTCTTGCTGATTGGTGTAGCGCTCGCGGCTTTGCCAAAAACCATAGACCCATTTTGGCAATAACACAGCTTTGCCCGTTAAGCTGCGGTAGCCGCTGATAATGTCGTCGGCTTTGTCACCGGCAATGTAGTAGTAATCAACGGCTTTGCCGCTTTCAGAGGCAAAGCTCAGCGAATACTGATCATCTTTTGGCAGCGGCTTGTTATGCTCAAGGAAGACATAACCACCTTGCGAATCCCATTCAAGCTCAATGTTTTGCGCCACACCTGGGCTAAATTCTGCTTGAGTCGTGTGGTACCAGGGGTTCCAGTTCATCCGCCAGCGATCAAGCAATAGCTTGCCGCCAATACTGAGTTTGGCATAACCACTGTTGTACAGTCTGAACTTGTGCACGCCAGCTTGATCGGTACTGATTGAGCCTTTCCAGACCACACGGGGTTGTTTCAGATCACCCAGCTCTTTCGGGAAAGGGAATTCACGTACATTGTTGTTGGCTAAATACTGGTAGTTGGGCCCTTGTTCGATGCGGCTTAACAGTAATTTATCGCCATCGTAATACTCTGCCGTCAGCCCACCCGGATTGCCGTTGGCGTCAAACAGCTTAAAGTGTTCAAAAAATGGCTGAGCGCCTTTGGCATCACCAAACTGAGTAATAGAGGCGTTGTCCCACAGCACACCATAGTTGCGGGTAGAGACCACCAGTGGTATCGAAATCACCAGGTTATGGGTGGTGAGCTCCACATGCTCACCAGCGTAGTTCACCTGGCCATTTTGATGCTGGCCCAAACCAAAAAAGCCCTCGTCTGTGCCTTTGTTCCATTGTTGCTGCAGTGCATAGGAGTCGGCCGCAGCTTGCACCGGATCTTTGGTAACAGGGCCAAATTCACGTTTGGCTTCAGCTAAAGTGACCTGGCCATTTTTATCGATAAAATGCACAGCACCATCCACTAAAGACACTACGGCTGTCAGTTGGCTGGTTTTCAGCAGCAGCTGTTCACCTTGTTGCTCCACAGTGAATTTACCTTGTGGCTTGGCAGTCACCATTAGGCTGTTCGCCACAGCCGTCAGTTTGGTGTGGGGCAGGGCTGTGACCCTGATAATACGGTCGCTCATCACCTCGAGGCGCAGCAATTGGGTTTGCTGCTGTGGCAGTTGGATTATTACGCCGTGTTCGGTGCTTTGGTAGCTGCCGAGCTGTTTTACCACACCAGCAGTCGCAGCCTGATCTGTGGCTGCGGGGGAGCAGGCTTGCAAGAAGGCAAGCGGCAGTGCAGCCAGTGCAAACCTGAAGGCAGATCCTTTATTTTTTTTCATTAAACTCTCCTTATAATTCTCATTTAATCAATACATTAGTGCTGATAGGGGCTCAAGGTCACCTTCAGCAGATGTGGTTTGGAGGTGAAGTTCAGCCCCCAGTCGGTTTGGTCTCCATTCCAAACCCGCTCAAATACCCATTTACCCTGCTCGAAATGGCCTTCTTCTACTCTGGCAATAAAGGGGCTGGCCGCTAATTCGTCTGACGCGGAAAAACTCACCCTGGCCCGCAGTGCCGTGACTAAGTATTCGTTTTCCGATAGTTTGGCGATCAGCACGCCGCCCGACGCCGGGCTATTGCCGACAGGCGGGTCAATCCAAAACATCTTGCGGCCATAAGTAATTTCAACATTCCATAAGCCCAAATCCAGACGCTGGGTAAAAAGCTCAGGATCTGGTTTGATATCGCCCACTGCAGGCTGTGGCTCTGTGGCATTGGCATTCCAGATCTTTTGTTGTTCGGTAAAGGAATCATGAGGTTCAGCCAGGCCCCAGACTTCAGACTCAAAGCTCAGCTTGGCCCACACCTCTGCAAAGGGCCGCACCAGCTGATACAACTCGGCAAAAGGCGCTATGGTGTTTTCGTCCATAGTTTTTGCTCCCAGTGGATAGTTGGCGTAGTCAGTGTAGTCCATACCAAAAGGCGAAAAGCCTATGCCCTGATGGCCCAGCGTACTGAAGAAATAACGGGCATAGGGCTGGTCGTTGCCAATCTCGGCGACAAAAAGCGGGTTATCTGGCCTTGAGTACAGATCCAGTACTTTGTCGACTGTTTTATGGTCGCGGAAATAGATATCAGGGCTAATCATGTCGACACTGGGAGCTGCAATTCGCCACAGATCCAGCACATTGTCGGTAGGCCCACCCATCGAATAACCATCGCCTGGATCAAAGGGGTTCCGTAAGGCCACGTTGACGTTCATCGGCAGGTTTTTAATGGCTTTGCCCGCCTGAGCCAGCTCTTCGCAAAACCTGGCTATATGGTAAGCATGAAAGTGTTCATCGGCATTCTCGGCAAATACCTGCTGCCAGGTGCCGGCTTTGAACCCTAGCTTTTCAGTTAACTCAGTAGGTACTTGTTGTTGGAACTGTGCTTCGGCCATAGCCGAAAAATCACGTTTTGAGCCATAGGTACCGACTTCATTTTCAATTTGCACCATAATCACAGTGTGCTGCGGGTCATGCTCTTTCAGATACTGCATCAAGCGGACAAAGGCCTTTTTATCGGCCTGCAGTGTGTTTTTCCCCAAGGGCGATAAGGAGTTTAAAACGCTGCCGTCTTGTTTCATCACCCGTGGAAATCTTTTGTTATCGGTTTTTACCCAGGCTGGCGCGTAGTGGGGCGCATTGTTTTTCCAGGTTGCAAACCAAAGCAAACTTAAACGCAGATCGCGTTCGCGCGCCTGCTGCAATAAAACATCCAGATAACTGAAATCAAACTCACCCTCTTTTGGTTCTATTTGTTCCCATGCCACCGGGATGCTCAAGGTATTGGCCGACATCTGCTCTACCACAGGCCAGACTTTGTCTAACACAGCCGGGTAATTGGCTGAATTATTGGCCTGAGCACCCAAAATTAAATAAGCTTTACCGTCCACCCAAAAGCTGTGTTTACCATTTTTTGTAATGAGCTGGGGCAAGGGGGCAGCCACTGTTGTGGCGGCTTCAGCTTCAACCGCCTGAACAGCCTGTACTTGTTGCCCTGAGCCTGGCCCGGCACAGCCTGAGATCAGGCTAAAAGCCATAACGGATAACAGCCTCTGTCGGTACAACAAAAAACTCGATCGACTTGTCATGCAAAATACCCTTCATACTCTGTTGTAAAGCAGCCGGCTAACGCTAAAGTCCCGGCTGCGCTTTAGAATTAAACAAGCTCTGCCAACGCCTTGATGCAGCAGAGCTCAGCATGCCATAGCTCAGGCTATGGCTTAAAAGCTGCCCCGTAGGGACAAGGCATAACGTCTGTCGCTGGCGTGATAGGCGCTATAGTGATCACCGGAAGCTACCTGGCTCATAATGTTTTTGTTGATGGTATTACTCAGATTGTTTGCTTCTAAGGCAATACTGTAGTGCTCGTTGATATCGTAGGAAATGGATGAATCCAGATAGCCAGCAGCGGCGTTGTAAACTGGCAGCTTCCATAACACTCCTGCGGTGTCGCCATTAAAGCCATTGGCGCCAATAGAGGTCAGGTATTTATTCCGCCAGTTGTAAGCCAGACGGAAATGAAAGCCATTTTTTTCGTACATACCCACTATGTTGTAGGAGTTTTTCGAGATGCCGATATAGGGCATTTTGCCGTAACTACCACCGTCAGTATCCACAGGCTGAGTCGTCAACTCTGTGTCGGTGGAACTGTCGATGTAGGTATAGTTGGCTGAAACACCAAAGCCATCAAAAGGCGCTGGTAAGGTATTAAAAAAATGGTTTAGGCTGATCTCAGCGCCTTTTAATTTGGCTGAGCCTGCATTCACCGGCCGCTCCACCCGGTAATCATAGGGCTGGTAGCCGTCAGCCGCATAAGATTCCAGTACAGTTTCAGTCGCTTTGTAACCATCAATGTCTTTGGAGAATAAAGCCAGATAGGCCGAGTTACCTTCTTCGTAATACCACTCCAGCGACAGGTCGAATTGAGTCGACTCCATAGGCTTCAGGTAAGGGTTGTAATTCGAGCTGGATGTCAGGTCATAATCATCTGCAGTCAGAGTGTCTTTGTCCTTACTTTCCTCTTTGACACTGGCACTTAAGGTCAGGTTGGCCGCAAGATCGCTGAAATCAGGCCGCGCCATAGCTTCTGCCGCAGCAAAGCGGAGCAGCAGCTGCTCTGTCAGCTCTACTTTCAGGTTAAAGCTGGGCAGCACATTGGAGTAGTCATTTTCTGCCACTATAGGGCTGTAAGCACCTTTGCCAAAAAACTCTGAAGTGCTGGGGAAGGTCAGATAGCCGTTACCGCCGTTTTCTGTTTTGACATAGCGCACACCAAAGTTACCACTGATCGGATAGCGCATGTTTTCCAGGCTGTATTCAGCCATGGTATAGACTGCATAGGTTTTTTCTGACTGATTGTTTTTGTACTGGTCTGCATCCAGACTGCGCTGCACCCAATAAGCCCATTCGCTGCCACTACCATAGACAAATTTGTCGTTTAAGCGTGCGTAGCTGTTCGGGTAATCCAGAGCGTAACTGACTACAGGCGCATAGACGTTGGCGGGGGAGCTGGTTTTACCATTAAAAAAGTTATCGAAGGTATTTAAATGCAAGTCCTCGATAGCCGGAACTTTATCCCCTGACACTATGTTCAGCCAGCCCGGTGCCAGTGGGCTCCAGTTGTAGCCTGTGTCTGCGTTATCGGAAGAGGTATCACTGAAACGTGCACCAAACTTCACGGCTTTTAACAGCTCGCCACTGAGAAAATACTTGGTATCAGCCTGCACAGCCAGCATGTCGGCTTTGCGTTTATACAACTGATCCATGGTGAAGTTCCAGGTGTAGTTGGCAGGATTCGCCAGATAGGTACTGTCAGAATCTATAGAGGGCAGGCTGCCGGTCAGATCGACATCTATGTAAGGCACCAGTACTTCAGTGGCGACCGTGGAGTCAAAACCTGAAGCATCAGATTTGACATATTGGGTCGAGGCAGAAAACTCCAGTTGCTCGTTGCTGAAGTAATATTTCAGTGAAAAGTCCTGAGTTTTGGCCTGTTGCGTTGACACCCGCACATCTGAACCCATGGGAATATTGTTCGGTTGATACAATCTGGCTTTTCTTAATAAACCATTGCTGTCAAATTCAGCATTGTCGTCAATTTGAATAGCTAAAGCGTCGTTGCCAACAAAAATGGCATCTTCATTCCAGGTCATGTCGTAGTCGCTGCTGAAGTAGGTAAACACCAGTTGCTGGTTTTCAGCAGGCTCCCATTGCAGCGCCAGGTATTGTCCTTCCCGCTCGCGGTTAAATTCCATAGTGCGCCAGTCGGCACCGCGCGGCACATAGAGCTTTTCGCCTTCATGCCCTGCTAAGTCGGTACGGGTAAAAAATGGCCGGACGTACATGGAGTCGTTGCGGGTGGATAATTCTGAGTAAGCGAGGTCAGTCAGCAGGCCAATCTTGCCTATAGGCGAATCCCAGTTGTTACTGTACAAAAAGGAGTAGGCAGGTTTGGTTTCTTTAATTAAATCGCCGTAGTTAGCCGTGGTGCTGAACGCAAGTTTTTGACCATCATGATAAAAGGGCAGGCTGGTTTCCAAATCGACAGTACCACCTAAGCCACCTTCAATCTGGTCGGCTGTTGGGCTTTTGTAGACATTGACCGCATTAAGTAATTCAGGAGGCACGTCGCCAAAACTTAAGGTCCTGCCGCCATTGGCGCTAAAAGTACTGCGACCGTTTAATTCGCTGCGCACCTGAGTCAAACCCCGCACTGCCACGCCATTACCTTCGACTGAAAAATGCTCCGGGTCGTCTTTTGACATATAGCGGTCAATGCTTACGCCTGCTACCCGTTGCAGAGTTTCTGTCACGCTGCGATCTGGCAAAGCGCCCATATCGTCAGCACTGATGCCATCCATGATTTTATTGGCATTCATCTTGGTTTCCTGAGCCGAGACAATACTGGATCTCATGCCTTTGACTTCAATGATTTCAATAGCATCAGTTTTTTCTTCCGCTTCTTCCTTGTCCTGCGCATAAGCGGAACCGGTTACAAATATACCCAAACCAGTGAGCAGTGCTATGGTAATTTTTGAAGGGCGAAATATGGGTTTGTTCTGGTATTCCTTGTCTTTCATCTGTCTGTCCTCTTGTTATTTTAGTTGAGTGCAGAGTGTCTCCATTCAAGCCGAAAGTTTTTACAACAGGTGCGATACAACATAATTCTCAGGCAGTTATAAATTGAATGTCTTGTCTCTGAACTTATGGTTTTACTTATATTTAAATGCGGCTGAGTCGATAAAACTGACCGGCCACTGCGTCAAACTTCAGGGTGCCATCCTGCTTAATCAGCGGCACAGACTTACCTTCTGCATCAGTCACCTGATAGTGCAGGGCAGAGTTTTGAATTCTTAATGTCAGCGACTGATTGTTTTTACTCTGCAGCTGCGCGGTTTTTAACTCTGAGTTTTGCCACTGCAGATCCAGCGTGACGGCGCCTCTGGCCCGCAAACCTGTGATCTGACCTTGAGGCCAACTGGCGGGTAGAGCAGGCAATAAGTGAATGGTCTGCTGATGGCTTTGCAGCAGCATTTCTGCTATTCCTGCTGTCGCGCCCAGGTTACCGTCAATCTGAAAAGGTGGATGGGTGTCCCATAAATTGCTCAGCGTGCTGTGTTTCAGCAGTTCGGCCAGCATCTGGTGCGCCTGATTGCCATCGAGCAAACGCGCCCAAAAATTGATTTTCCATGCCTTACTCCAGCCGGTATGGCCTTCGCCTCTGGCGTTGAGGGAAACCCGCGCAGCTTCGGCCAGTTCAGGTGTCTGAAACACCGAGATTTGGTCGCCAGGATGCAAAGCGTACAAATGCGAAGCGTGGCGGTGCTTACTGCTTTTATCGTCTATGTCTTGCTGCCATTCCTGCAATTGTCCCCAGGAACCAACACGTAATCCCGGATCCAGCTTCGCTAACACCTGCTCGATCCGCTGCTGATTGGCCTGATCACCCAGCAGTTCGGCTACCTTGCTGGTGCTGTGCAACAGATCAAAGACGATTTGCTGCGACATGGCGGCACCAGCTGTGAACTGGCCATGTTCGGGTGAATAGCTGGGGCTCACCAGATAATTGCCTTGCTGGTTTTTTTGCAGTGCATCCAGCCAGAATTCAGTGGCACCCAGCATCAGCGGGTAAGCGCGCTGTTTTAAGAATTGTAGATCCTGATTAAACAAATAATGTTCGTAATAATGCCGCGCCGTCCAGGCGGCAGCTTCGGGTTGCCAGAAAGCAGTAGGCCAGGCTATTAAGCCGGTAAAACCCCAGATATTGGTGTTGAGCAGCAGTGTCCAGCCATCGGCGTTAAACAACGTTTTGGCGGTGCGCTGGCCAGGCTGCACTAAGCTGTCGACAAAGTCGAATAAGGGCGGCAAGGTTTCAGTTAAATTGGTCGACTCAGCCAACCAATAATTCATTTGCAGATTGATATTGACGTGATAGTCCGACATCCAGGGAGCTACATCGTATTTATTCCACACGCCCTGCAGGTTGGCTGGCAAGGAGCCTGCTCTGGATGAGCTGATCAGTAAATAGCGGCCATAGTGAAAATACAAAGCTTCTAAAGCTCTGTCCTGCGCTTTGCTGTTGCTGCTGCCGTAACCTTTTAACAAGGCCGGAGTGTCAAGGTTGGCAGCCTGACCTTGTAAATCAAAGCTGACTCGGGCAAACAGCTGTTGATAGTCTTGCAGGTGCTTTTGCAGTAGCTGCTGGTAGCTGCTGGTGCGCAGGGCCGATAACCTTTTATCAACTTGAGGCAGCGCAGCCCCGCCTCTGTAATCCGGGTAATGCTGGCGATAATTGGTACTGGCTGCCACCACAAACCAGACTTCATCCGCTGCGGTAATAACCAGACTGTTGGCCGTTTGGCGCAAGCTGCCATTGTTGTGCCGAACTTGCAAAGCAGTGGCGTACTGCAGGCCATTGTCTTTTAAAGTACCACTTAAGCTGATTCGATTATCTTGCAGACTCAGCACTTTACTGCGGTTTTCTGCTGTGATTAGGCTCAGTTCTACATTGATTTTTGCCTTCTGATCGGCGTGCAATCGGGTCACTATCACCTGATCCGGATAACTGACAAAATAGTCGCGCTGATAGCGCACACCTTGTTCGATATAACTGACAGTCGCCACAGCCCGCTTTAAGTCCAAAGTGCGCTGATACTCTCTGACATCCACAGTTTTATGGGGAAAACGCATCTTCACCGTAGCGAAATTCTGATAGCTGCCGTAACCGCTATAGTCTCTGCCCAGACTTTTAGCCACAAACTCCGGCGTCAGTTGTCCTGCTGTGGTTAATTGCTGTTGTACTGCGGCCAGTTGTTTTGGATAGAGACCGTTGTCGGCTGGTAAACCAAAATCGTAACCTTCTTTGCCTGCTTTGCTGCCAGGCCCGCCAGTCCAGAGTGTTTTTTCGGCAAACTGCAGCTCATCGGTCTCAATAGCCCCCATCACATTCGCGCCTAAAGCGCCATTGCCAATGGGCAAAGATTCGCTCTCCCAATCCTGAGCTGGTGTTCTAAAAACTATAGATAAGTCCTGTGCCTGAGTGGCAGGGGTAGTCAAAGCGCAAAGCAACAGCAGAGCCAGGATCAAGACATCAGGCTTTAACTTCAATGGCTGCACCAGAGCTATTAAGGCGCAGTGGTTCATTGGCGACATCTCATTCTCCGCAGGACAAAATCTCTCTGTTGTTGAAGTTGCAGCCATGCCATTGAGCACTGTGCACCTTGATCCCTGATAAGGGAAAAAACTGGCATTGACCTTGGCAAAGAGCTGGTTCATCCGCCGCTGATGGCAGCAATCGCAACTCTTTATTTATTCACCAAAGCTGCAATGAGAAGTTGCTCAAGGTTACGAATATGGGTTGTGAAGGTCAGGTTTTTCAGTGAGTTAGATATCACAATCTCTTCAGAGACAAAGCCTTAGGCAGATCATTGCGTTACCAGACTAGCAGCCTGTCGCCGGATTCGGATTTTATAAAATATGATAGAGGTGTTAAGTTTTTTCATAATCCGAGATGTAACCGGATATCTTTTTGGTTTTTTTATGAGTAAATTATTTTAAATCAGTGGCTTATGTATTTATTTTAAGTTTATTTTTTTCAGATGTTTTGGTTTTTGTGAAACCGGATAGCAGAGAGGGCGATAATCCCAGCCAGACGCTAGCTGGCTGGGTTACATAAGGGATGTAAAGTATCTGGCCCTGTTTTACGAGGCTTAAGTTGAATATTAAATTGAATTAGCTCCCCACCACTTGCCCATCTTTACGATTGATCACGACCACAGCAGGGCGTGGTGGCAGTTTAGTGTCGAAGTCAGGCCAGCGGGTGGATGGTGCTTCAAAACTGCTACCTTCAGCCGGATGTTGCACTGAGCAGAAAAAGTGTTTGTCGTCGGGGCTAAAAAACGGACCACAAATTTCGGAGCCAAGAGGTGCTCGTAAAAAACGCTTCATTAAGGCGCGGGAAACACCGCTGACATCACAAGCCCAAATACCTTCGGCTATGCCAAAATCTTCAGCACCATCTGAGGTCACCCATAACCTGCCTTTGCTGTCAAAAGCGCAGTTATCAGGGCACGCCAGCCAGCTATTTGCTGCTGTAGCTGGATGGTAGCTGGTACTGGGATCGTCGCGACGACCTGCCAGTAAAAACAGATCCCAGGCAAAACTGGATAAGCTGTGATCGCCTTTAGGTGGCACCAATTCAACAATCTGGCCTGCTTTGTTTTCGGCGCGTGGATTGGCCGGGTTGCGCTGGGCTTTACTGCGATCGGCATTTTTGGTCAGCATCACATACACAGCGCCGTTGGCTGGATTGACTTCAACATCCTCAGGTCTGTCCATCGGAGTCGCGCCCAATAAATCAGCAGCTTTGCGCGCATCTATCACCACATCGGCCTGGCTCTGAAAGCCGTTGGCTGTTGTCAGTGGGCCCTGGCCAAACACCAGCGGTAACCAGTCGACTGTGCCATTGGCATCAAAGCGGGCGCAATACAAAGTGCCCTGATCTAACAAATCCAGATTGGCGGCTCTGTTGTCGGCTTGATAGCGGTTTGTGGAGATGAATTTGTACAGGTACTCAAATTTCTGATCATCGCCCATATAGGCCACCACACGGCCATCCTGGTTGATATAGACATTGGCGCCTTCGTGTTTAAAGCGGCCCAGAGCGGTGCGTTTTTTTGGCACCGAAGTGGGATCATAAGGGTCTATCTCGACTATCCAGCCCATATGCAAACTTTCATTCGGCTCTTGAGCTAAATCCCAGCGTGGATAGTGTTTAGCCCAGCTTTTTTGCGCTTTTTTTGCCATGCCAAAACGTTTTAAACTGGCTTGTTCTTTCGACTGGCTAAAATCACCGGCGAACATCGCATCAATGTTTTCTTCGCCCGTCAGTACTGTGCCCCATGGCGTGACGCCACCAGCGCAGTTGCCATAGGTGCCAAGGGTATGGACCCCATCTTTTGAAATTGCAGTTTTTAAACGTTCACTGCCTGCCGCCGGACCATTCATCGTCATAGCGGTCAGTGGTGTGATGCGTCTGGTGTAAACTGAGTCTTTTTTCTGCTGCCACTGGCCGTTCTGATAGTTAATTTCCACCACGGACAAACCATGGGCGGCAATGTCGGTATCGGTTTGGGCTTTATCCAAGGCTGTAGCTGCAGGAGAACCTGGCCACATAATTTCTGGCACAGTGTATTCGTGGTTCACCACCAACAGGCCATGATCCGAGTTCTTGCTGCCCAAAGGCAAAGACAAAAAGCCGATAAAGTCGTTGTTAAAACCAAACTGTTGCTGCTGTTTTTCCGCTGTTTGTGTTGCTGGATCAAAAGCCGGGCCATTGGCAAACAAAGGCTCGCCCCATTTTAACAACACCTGCGCCTGATAACCCGCCGGTACTTCGAGGCTGGGCGTCATTTGATGGCTTTGTTCGCTGAAGGTTAAGCTCGATTGCACAGCTTGCGTCTGGTTTTGTGTCAATGCAAAAGCAGGTAAACCGCTGGTCAGTGCCAAAGCGCTGCTGGCTTTTAAAAAATCACGCCGTGACAAAGCGCCTGCCAGTACTTCTGAAAAGTGTTTAGACATGATGAACTCCGGTGACAGTTTGTCCGCAGAATAAAAATAGCAAAATTGCGGATAGAAAACATGTGATAGTATCACGTTGAGTAAGACATAAATGTGACAGCCTCTCCTCCTTGGCACTTGGCAGAAAAATATTTTCCCTTTGAATGTCGGTTTGCTTATGGTTGGATTGTCATCAAGGTGAAGTACTTAGTTATTGAATCACCCAAGGAGCAACAGATGCGTTATTCACTTTTACTCAACAGTTACGAAGCTGAACCAGGTGCTATCGATCCTGAAATGGCAAAGCAATTTATGGCGGCTTTTGATTTATATGCCAAAGATCTGGAAAAAGCCGGAGTGCTGGTTGCAGCAGAGGTGCTGCAACCCTCGGCACATTCCACCACTTTGACCTTACGTCATGGCCATTTACAAATTCAGGATGGGCCTTTTGCTGATACCAAGGAGCAATTGGCAGGCATTTTTGTGATTGATGTGGCCGACATGGATCAGGCACTGAAATGGGCAGAACAATGTCCTGGCGCGCAGTATGGTGTGATGGAAATTCGCCCTGCAGCAACGGCTTACATTGCCGGACAATGGCAGTCCTTCCTTTAATGCCTCATGTCAGTATTGAGCTGACAGCCCGCCACAGCCATGGCAGGCTGTTGGCTCTGCTGCTGAGTAAAAATGCCGACATTATGGCCGCTGAAGATGCGCTGGCTGAGGCCTTTGCTCAGGCTGTCCGCTGTTGGCCAGAGCAGGGCACGCCAACCAAGCCTGAAGCCTGGCTATACAGAGTGGCCAGCAACTGGCTGATCAATCAATACCGCTCAGGACATAGCCACTACACTGAAGCCACAGCCGATCTGTCTGAACTTGCTGAAGCTGCTATGACCGAGCCAGAGCAGTTATCTACGCCTTTTCCGGACAGGCGCTTAGCGCTGCTTTTCATCTGCGCTCATCCGGCCATAGACCCTGCAGTGCGTACACCCCTGATGTTGCAAACCATACTGGGTTTGAATGCCAGTCGTATAGCTTTGGCGTATTCAGTGCCTGAAACCAGCATGACGCAGCGTTTGGTCAGGGCAAAAAAGCGTATCCGCGATTTGCGGATCCCTTTTATTCTGCCGGAAAAACCGCAATTATCTGAACGGCTCTCAGACGTATTGGAAGCCATTTATGGTGCTTACGCTATTGATTGGCTGGAGCCTGGTGAGGACGATTCTGCTGTTTCTTTGGCGGATGAGGCCTTGTATTTAGCAGGTTTAATGACAGAACTGCTGGCGGATCAAGCTGAAGTATGGGGCCTGCTATCGCTCTTGTGTTTTTCTATGGCGAGACAGCCCGATCGTTTGACGAGCACTATGGAATTTGTACCTCTGGATCAACAAAACTGCCTGTTGTGGGATCACAAGCTGGTCGCTCAGGCTGAGAGTTTTTTACGTAAAGCTCATAGCCTCGGGCCCATGGGGCGTTTTCAACTGGAAGCCGCTATTCAATCGGCTCATTCTGTGGTGCTGTATCAGCAAAAAGTGGACTGGCAGGTGCTACGAACTTTGTACCAGGGACTGTTGAAGATAGCTCCTTCTTTAGGCGCAAAAGTCGCGTTAGCCGTCAGTATTTATCAGCTTGAAGGCGCAAAAGAGGCGTTAATTTATTTGGACGCCATCAAGGATCCGCAGATGTCTGGCTTTCAACCATGGTGGGCAACCCAAGCCTTTTTGCTCAGCGAAGACGGACAAAAAGAGCAAGCAAAATTGGCTTATGCTCAGGCTATTCAACTGACAAAACAGCCTGGTTTAAGCCAGTATTTACAGGCAAAAGCTGCAGCGCTTGAGCTCTAAAACGGACAAGGGCAGCTGATCGTCATGCGCTGCTCTGTTACCGGATGCTCAAACTCCAGCTCTGACGCATGCAGCAACAGTCGTGAAGCCATAGCCTGAGTATCAAGATTGCCGTATAAATCACAGCCCAACATAGGATGACCCAGATACTGGCTATGAATACGTAGCTGGTGAGTACGGCCCGTTTCTGGCGTAAATAACAGCCGGGTTCGGTCTGGATTGCTCAGGCGTTCCAGCACCTGAAAATGGCTAATGGCTTTTTGTCCTTGTTCAAAACAGACTTTTAAGCGGGGGAACAAGGCCTTGTCTTTGCTGATAGGCGCATCAATAAAGCCGCTATCTTGTTCTATATGGCCAGCCACTATGCTCTGGTAGCGCTTTACTACGGTGCGGGACTGAAACTGCTTGCTGAGCAAGGCGTTGGTGGTTTTGTCTAAGGCCAGTAGCATAATGCCTGATGTACCCAAGTCGAGTCTGTGTATTAAGGTTATTTGCGGATAAATTTGGGCTAAACGGTGGTGCACCGAGTCTAGGTTCAGCGGGTTTTTGCCGGACAAACTTAATAAACCACTGGGTTTATTAATCAGCAGAATATGTTCGTCCTGATACAGAGTTTCAATCGACTGATGACAGGCAGGGGCAACAAAAGTATCTATCACTGTCATCTTCAATATCCCCACTTCATCTGGCGCAGAGTGTACTTGAAATCAAAGCTTGCTGCCTTGCTTTAACTTGGTGAAAATAGCGGTTTTTAGCCAGCAAGGGCTGTTATATGGATTTAGATGAAGCAGAAGACTGGGCCTGGTGTGATGCACAGTACGCCGCCATTGAAGCTTATGTAAAAACGCAGAATATTCCACATGGTGTGATTTGCGATTGGCCAGAATGGTATGCCGCACCTTATGTAGGCTTGTGGGCAGTGGAAGATCCGGCTGATCCGGGTTTTGTCGGTCATTGGATATTAGCTGGCGATACCACTGGCGTTCAGCCTCAGCCTGTGGCTTTTGATTCTTTGCCTGCAGAAGATTGTGCTGAACCTCGTGAAGCTTTAGCTGCTTTTGCCAAAAAATGGGCCGCTTTGGCAGCTGCTGCAGCGAAAGGCACAGCCTGGACTGGCAGTCCGGTATTATCTGGTGACTTAGCCCAGCAGGCCACCCAGTTAGCGCGTCAGGCAGAACTGTTAAAGCTTTGGGCCAGTGACGATGATATGTGGGAAGGCGATTAGCCTTCTTCAGCATTTAGTGACTGGAAAAAATACTGCTTTGGTTGCGGCCAAGATGCTTAGCTTTATATAAAGCCTGATCGGCAGCTTCCAGCAGTTGTTTTTGCTGCGTCATGTTTTCTGCTGCAGCCAAGCCAATACTTATTGTTATAGATCTGAGCGGCCAGGAATGATTGGCGACCAGCTGCCTTAACTGTTCCAGTTTTTTGTAGGCTGATACCAAATCTGCACCTGACAGTATCAGTGCAAACTCTTCACCACCATAACGGCCAAAAAAGTCATAATTGCGGCTATGTTGCTGAAATAAAGTCGCAATCTGATGTAAGGCCTGATCACCAGCCGTATGACCAAAACTGTCGTTAAAACTTTTAAAATGGTCGACGTCGATAAGCGCCAGCACAAAAGACTGACCTGTCCTGAGCCAACGGGAAAATTCGTGGTCCAGCCGCTGATCAAAAGCTCTTCTGTTGTGCACTCCTGTTAAGGCGTCTGTCATGCTGGTTTGATGCAGCTGTTCGCTAAGTTTTTTTAACTCCAGCATAGCGATAACTTGCCGTGACAACGCCTGCAGCGACTCAATTTGCTTTTGATTCAGTTGCTTAGCCACATAATCAAAAACACAAATAGTACCTATCACTTCACCTTCAGGGCTAACTAAAGGGGAGCCTGCATAAAATCTGTAGCCCTGCTCGCCCAACACCATAGGGTTTTTCTGAAATCTTGGGTCCAGTCTGGCGTCTGGCACAACCATAACAGTGTCAGGTGCCTCCATGGCATGAACGCAAAAGGACTCTTTCACAGCAACTGAGTTACCTGGAAATCCTATCTTAGCGATAAAACTCAGTTCTTTTTCATCGGCTCTGGTCACCAGGGCTATGGGCGCATCGCAGATATAACGAGCCAGCTGCACTATGTCTTGTAAATTAGGGTCTTGTAAATTAGAGTCGTGTAAATTGGAGTCTTGTAAATTTTGCGGATGCGCAGCCTGGTCAGATTCAACTTGAGTTTGTTGCGTTGCTTCAAAAGCCGCAGGGGCTTGCATCTTGTCACTGACTTGGCTTTTGCTTTGTTTAGACATTTGGCTCTGCACTCACTGGCAAAATTTAATAAGAGGTTGATTTAACTCTAGCATAGAGAATAGAAGCTGGCGCAAGCTCCACAAGCTCCACAAGCTCCACAAGCTCCGCTGTATTGGCCAGGTTTTAGGTGTTGTGTAGCAGTTGATGCATTAGCTTGAGTACGTTTTGCATCGGCTGTTGCTCTGCTCTACTGTGCAGGCAGGAAAACCACAGGCTTGCCTGATGGTCCAGCTCAGCCACTAACTGGACTTCGCCTTTGCTTTGCGCATCCAGTGCGCTGTCGGTATGTAACAAACCTAGGCCAACACCACTGCGGATGAGAGCTCTGGTCATTTGTTCCTGATCAACTTTGGTGACTTTTTCCGGATAAAAACCCTGACGGACAAAAAGTTCTGCTGCAGCCTGGCCGCAGCAACTGTGTTTTTCCGGTAAAATCCATGGCAGTCTGGCCAGTTGTTGCCAGTCTGTTGCGTGGTTATCCAGCCAGCCTATGGGGGCCGCAAGATAAATACCATAACGGCCTGTTTCTAGATGATGTAGCTTCGGATCTTGTTCTATCGCTGTATGAAAACCAGCATCAATGCTGCCGTTGCCTATAGCCTGCACTATTTCAGCTGAACTGCCGTACTGGATCTGTACCTCCAGTTGCGGATATTGCTCTGCCAGCTGATTGAGTAATTGCCCTAGTAATAGGCCGCTGGAACCGCGATGTGAGCCAAGGCGGATCACACCAGATAACAGGCCTTTTAACGCCTTCGCATCTTGCAGCAGTTCCTTTTGCAGTTGCAGCAACTGTCTGGCTTTATCCAATAGCGCAGCGCCCTGAGTGCTCAAGCTCATGCCTTTGGCCGTGCGGATAAACAACTGTAGACCCAGTTCATCCTCCAGCATCTTAATATGGGCACTGACCGCAGGCTGACTCAGGTACAGCAGTTCAGCCGCTTTGGTGATGCTGCCTTCTGCAGCCACAGTGACAAAAGTTTTCAGCTGATAGATGTCCACTGATTGGGCTCCGCAAAACAAGACTTAAGACTCAGAAGCTTAGAGCATACTGAATATGCACCCGGACAAATACAGGCCAAGGCCAAAAACACTGTGAGTCATCAGGCTTTTTAATCGGGCTTTGTAAGGCGTTGCTGTTTTTGCTGCTGCGATCCCTAAACCCAAAGCAGGCTGCATCAGCAGAAATGGCAGAACCACAGTGCCGACCCCCACCAGCAAAGCCAAACCAGGTTCAGGCTTCTGTAGCCAAAGTCCGGCATTAGGTAATGTCAGCAGCAGCGCAAAGGCAATTCCAATCAGATAGTGGCTGAACCAGCCTATCAGGCACTCAGCTGGTTGAGCAGCGGCTTTTCCGATACTTTGGTGACGAAAAATGCCAAATCTCATATGGCAAAACCAGCGCCCAACCAGACAAAAACTCATGGAAGGGATCTGAAAAAACCTGAGTAAAAGTAAGCTCCACAAATCCATCAGTACAGTGGCTCCAATGCCAATAAACAGTGCAGCTGTCAGTTGCTGTGCTTCAATCATGCCGGACTCCTGCGCTTAGGCAATGCCATCTGGTTTTGCGTTTTGGATCACCAGAGTGACCAGCCTGCGCACCAGCGGTGTGATCAGCACTATAGTTGGGAAGGCAATGACAAAAGCGGCCGACCAGGCCTTTAGCCAGAGCATTACCACATCTGTGACCCAGCCGAGATTCAATAAGGTGATACAAAAAGACATCACACCAGACATTAAAAGAGACATAAAAAACGAAAAAACATAGGGGCTATAACGACTTGGGATCATTGGAGTTTTCCTTAGAGCATTGAGAGAGTGGCAGCTTGCAATCGCAAAGTACCGGATGGGGCTCAGTCTGCCTTTGTGCCAGGTCGGGATCCAATGGATTATTCTGAGTACAGACCTCAGCTTTGCTGAGGTCTGATTTTTCTTGAATAATTACAGCCATCTGGCGACGAGAACTATACCGCGAGGCTTGACAACAAAGTGTGTACATCGCATAACAGAGGCACTGTAAGTGCTTTCATTTTGGGTCTACTATGAAATCTGTCCGGTGTTTTTTCGTTTCTGTTGTGCTCTTGTCTACTCTTTTAGCTACTCCTTCAGTGCTTTATGCCGGGGCTCAAGCTGAGCCTGCTTTATGTCAGGCTGTCCCTGCTGGTACTCATACACTGAATAAAAAGCTCTATGCCGATAAGGTGCATGGTTTTTGGCTTGGGCTCAGCATTGCCAACTGGACAGGGCTGGTGACAGAGATGGATAAAATCGGCGGGGATGGACCTGCAGGTCAGTTTTATACCCGCAAAGACTGGCAAGGCAAAGACCAGCCCAGTATTTGGGGCCAGGGTATTCCGAGTAATTTATCTGACACCATAGATTGGGTCGTTGCAGACAAAGATGACGTCTGGGGTTCTGACGATGACAGCGATATTGAATATATTTATCTGAAACTGATGCATGACAACCAAAATCCACTGCTTAGTGCTGAACAAATTCGGGACGGCTGGCTGGCGCATATTTACAAAGACTCGGAAACTCCTTTTAAAACGGCTGAAGGCAAAGCTGAAAACTTTTTGTGGGTATCGAATCAGCAGGCTTTTGATTTAATGCAGCAAAATATTCTGCCACCTTTGACAGGTATGCCCGCTTATAACCCGCATTACGATATGATTGATGCTCAGCTGACTACGGAGATCTTCGGTATTTTGGCGCCATTTCGTGCTGATATCGCTTCAAAGTTGGCCTATTTACCTATACGCACTACTGCTTATGGCGAAGCGGCCGACATTGCTAATTTTTATGTAGTGATGCACGCGCTTGCTGCAAAAGTGGACCCAGCCAAAGCTATTCAGCCTCAGTTACTGCACATAGCAAAACAAGCCAGAGCTGAACTGCCATCCAATCAATATCCGGCCAAGATGTTTGATTATGTCTGGTCTTTGTATCAGTCCGGCATCCCGTGGGAAGAGGCGAGGGATAAGCTGTATCAGCGTTATCAGGTCGAAGCCAAAGACGGCTATGAAATCACTGGCAAAAAGTTGTATTGCAATGGCTGTTTTGCCGCTGGTATTAATTTCGCGGCCAGTTTAGTCAGCCTGTTTTATGGTGAAGGTGATATGCAAAACACTATTAAAATAGCTGTATTGGCCGGTTGGGATTCGGATAACCCTGCTGCAACCTGGGGTGGGCTCTATGGTTTTATCTTAGGGAAAACCGGAGTTGAGCAAGCCTTTGGCCGCAGTTTTTCCGACAAATTTAATATACATCGCACCCGCAAGGGGTTCGCCAATAATGGCATAGATAATTTTGATCAGATGGCGCAGATGTCGATAGCTATTGTGGATCAAGTGGTCGCTCAGCATATGAAGCCGGCACAGCCAACCCAAAAAGCTAGCTCAGTATGCTGGCAGATCCCGGCTTTTGTAGTGCCGACTGTCAGTCCTTTATAACTGCTCTGAAAAAGACAGTCTGAGCTGCAGACTGTCTTTTGTCCGCAAAAGTAACCTCAGCTTTTCAGTGCAGTGGCCACAGCTTGTTTTAATGATTGGGTTGCCTTGCCAGTGAGTTGGCTTAGTTGACGTCTGTCTTCATACAAAGCACCCTCAGATGCCCCTGTATCCGAATCGGCAAGGATATGAGCCAAACCGTCGGGTAAACCCGCTTGTTGCAGCTGAGCGTAATACTCAGCTTCAGACATATCCCGGTAAATTACGGTTTTACCTGACTGTAAACTGATTTCTGCCGCCAGTTCTGTCAGGGTATAAGCTTCATCTCCAGCCAACTCATAGACTAACCCCGCCTGATGATCTCTGGTCAAAACTGCAGCAGCTGCTGCAGCGTAGTCAGCTCTGCTTGCCGAAGCTATACGGCCATCTTTAGCACAACCCGATAAGATGCCGTATTTGAGCGCGAGAGGAATGGCTGCCAGATAGTTTTCTGTATACCAGCCATTACGCAGCAAAGTGTATGGAACACCCGAATCCTCCAATAACTGTTCTGTAACCAGATGTTCACCCGCCAGAGTCAAGGTTGATCGGGTGGCATTAAGCAAGCTGGTGTAAGCCAGGAGTTGCACTCCAGCATGTTTGGCCGCTTCAATCACAGCTTTGTGTTGAGGGACGCGCCAACCTACTTCGCTTGACGAAATCAGCAGGACTTTGCTTACGCCCTGAAAAGCAGTACGCAAAGTGCTGGGTTGGTCGTAGTCGGCCAAACGCAGTTGTACACCTAAAGCTGCTAAATCTCTGGCAGTCTCGAGGTTACGTACTGCAGCAATAATTTGTGAAGCTGGCACTGAGTTCAGCAGGTGCTGAATAACAAGACGACCAAGCTGACCGTTGGCACCGGTAATTGCTATCATCATATTTACCTTGTGAGTGAAGTTCGTAGCGCATACTATCAACGACAATTTCTTTTAGTAAGTACGCACAAAAAGGTAAGTATCTAATGTCTGCTCCAGAACATGATTTCAATAGTTCTATCCCCGGATTGGCTTCCTTACTGCAGATCCCAGGTATGGTGTTTTCGCCGGATTGTCCTGCCCGTCAAGTACTACAAACTGTCACCAGTCGCTGGGCTGTGCTGGTTCTGGTCGCTTTGCTGGCTGGTACTCACAGATTCAGTGAGCTGAGGCGGAAGATTGGAGGTGTAAGCGAAAAAATGCTGGCGCAGACGCTGCAGGCCCTGGAGCAGGATGGTTTTGTATCTCGAAAATCCTTCCCTGTTGTACCCCCTCATGTCGAATATAGCTTGACCCCTATGGGCAACGAAATAGCAAAACAAGTGGAGACACTAACAGACTGGATCAATCAGAATTTGTATCGCGTCATGCAGCACAAAAGGACATTGCAAGACAGCGGCACTGAGTAACGTATCGCTGTCCTGACGCTGAATTCAAACACTGTTAATTTGCGTCAAATGTTGCCGGATATGCATCACATGAGCCGCTTCGTAGTCCTGATGATCCAGCACTCCATAGGCAAAATGCGGGCTAAGGCTGCTACTTTGAGCAAATTGCGTTAAAGCCTGTAGCAAGTTCTGCAAAGCTTGCTGTGTTGGCATATGAGCGTCCAGTGCCGGCATGCCAGGTATGGCTTCATCCAGAGGATGCAGCATAGCGCCAGCGGTTTTAAAGGCTTTAAGCGCAACAGGTCCAATACTGTGGGTGAACCAGGCTGCTTTATGTTCTGGATAGCCCTGAACAGAACCCAGAACACTTTGAGTCAGATGCTGAAACACCTGACTTGGAGTCCAGCTCCCACTGCTGGTCAGTTCTTTATGCTGCAAACCGCTCAGCTGTGCTAACAATGCATCCCAATGGGATTGAAACCCTCTGCTCCCCAGTTCCAGCCCTGCTGCCGCTGTTGCACTGATGGCGGCCCCTGCTATTAAAAATTGTCTTCTGTTCATCGTCAGTCCTGTGATGCCTGCTATGTGGATTCGCTACACTTGCTGATTTTATCCGGATCTCCTACCTTGTGCACAGTTTGATTGCTCCACATACTTGATACCGGAAAATCTTATGCCCGAACACTCTGTATCCGAAACCTCTGTGCCCGATCATTACAGGCCGCTACTGCGTCAGCACAGCAATTGGTTTGCTGCGTTATCTGAGCAGCAACAGCTGCAGTTGCTCGCCCAGGCTAAACTGATACAACTGGGCTCTGGTCAACGTTTGTTTAGCAGAGGTGATGCTTTTGATGGCATCTATGTGGTGTTATCCGGTGCTTTGTTGATTGCAGGAGTTCACAGTTCAGGTCGCGAGGCCTTGCTGACCATAGTGGAAGCGGGGGATTGGATAGGTGAAATTGCCTTGTTTGATCACAAAGAGCGTACTCACGATGCCACAGCCAGTATTTCAAGCCGGCTGCTTCAGCTGAGTCATTCTGCGCTGCAACAGCTGGTGCTGCAGGATCCGCTCTGGTGGCAACGTTTTGGCCAATTATTGACGGAAAAAATGCGGATGCTGTTTCAGGCGCTGGAAGATATCAGCTTGTTGCCTGCCTCAGTGCGGCTTGCCAGGCGTTTATTGAGCTTGTGTCGTTTGCATCAGCAGGGCGAAGGCTATCTGATCCCGGTGCAGCAGGAGCAGCTCGGGCAGTTATTGTCCTTATCACGCCAAACTATTAATCAGTTGCTGCAACAGTTGGTTATGAGCGGAGTGCTGCGCACCAGTTATGGTCATATTGAAGTACTGGATTTAACACTGTTAAAACAAGCTGCACAGCTGGATACCAACTAAGATGTTTTACACAAGATTCGGATAGCTGCAAGATTGTCGGCTTCCCGACAGTGTTCACTGCGGTTTTATCTTAGAGTAGGATTTTTGTGAAGGAGAACTCTATGAAAACCTTGTCTGAGCATTTAATTCAATACGCCCATTACCACAGGGATCAGCGCAATATTTATACCCACTTTGCTGGTATCCCTTTAATTGTGATCGCTTTATTTAGCTTGTTGTCCTTTGAGATAGCTGCAGGTTTTACTGCCACTCACTTATTACTGCTCGGTTCTTTGGCGTTTTATTTTCGCTTAAGTCTGAGCATGGGGCTGGTGATGCTGCTGTTTAGCGCCAGCTGTTATGTTGTTGCACTGCAATTGGTTGGGCTCGAAAGCACAGCGACCTGGTTAGGTGCGTCAGCTGCAGTCTTTGTATTTGGCTGGGTACTGCAATTTATAGGGCATTATTTTGAAGGCAAAAAGCCTGCTTTTGTTGATGATCTGGTCGGTTTATTGATCGGGCCTTTGTTTGTCATGGCTGAAGTGCTGTTTCTATTGGGTTTTGCTAAATCGCTGCAACAGCAAATTGATCAGAGTGCAGGGCCTGTGCACAAATAGCGACTTCTGTTTATCTCTAGGCTGACTGAGCCAATGGGCTTACACTAAGCGTATTACGCATTAAGGTGTTTTTGGGAAGTTGTCATAGTGGATTTAATACCGGGCCGCGCTGATTTGTGGTTTTTACCTTTGGGTGGCACAGGCGAAATTGGCATGAACCTGAATTTGTATGGTCATGCCGGTTTCTGGTTGATGGTGGATTGTGGTGTGACTTTTAATAGTCCGTTGCAACCAGACAGCCTGCAAAAAGCCGATGTAGTGGCTGCAGATCCGGCTTTTATCGCCAGACAGCCAGAGAATCTGGCTGGCATTGTAATTACCCATGCCCATGAAGATCATATAGGGGCTTTACCAGCACTCTGGCCTCGATTGAAATGCCCTGTCTATGCCACAGCTTTTACGGCGGAGATTTTACGCCGCAAACTAGCCGAAGTAGGGCTTTTGGATAAAGTGCCTATTATTGAAGTAAAAACCGGCGATACCAGGCATATAGGTCCTTTTGCAGTGCAATTTCTCTCTATTACTCATTCCATTCCTGAGCCACATTGTTTGATGATCCGCACCGATGCTGGGTCCGTGTTTCATACGGCTGACTGGAAAATAGATGCCACTCCAATGACGGGCAGAGCATTTAAACCCCGCGTTTTTCAACGTTTAGCTGTGGAGAAGGTCACAGCTATGGTTTGTGATTCAACCAATGCGCTGCGTGAAGGCTTTTCCGTATCCGAAACGGACTGCTACAACGCCTTATTACAGGTGATAAGTCAGGCTCAGGCTAGGGTTGTGGTCAGCGGTTTTAGCAGTAATGTCGGGCGTTTAATAGCACTTGGCCGGGTGGCGAATAAGACAGGACGCTATATGGCGCTGCTTGGCCGCTCGTTACAAAATATGGTGGGTGCCGCCCGTGCAACAGGCCACTGGCCTGATGATATTCATCTGATAGACGCCAATGATTTAGGCTATTTACCTAAAAAAGAGGTGTTGGTCGTAGCGACAGGCAGTCAGGGCGAGCCCAAGGCCACGTTAAGCCGTCTGGCCGCTGATATGCAGCGGGAGTTGTCGCTTGAATCTGGTGATTTAGTCATCTTCAGCTCCATTATTATTCCGGGGAACGAAGGCTTTATCGAAAAGCTGGTGCAGCAATTTCAGCAACGCGATATTCAGACGTTACAAAGCCACAACACGGACCTACCTATTCATGTTTCTGGCCACCCATGTCGGGGTGAGCTGGAGTTATTGTACAGCTGGGTCAAACCTCAGATTGCAGTGCCTGTGCATGGCGAAGCTGCACATATAGAGGCCAATGCTGATGTGGCACGACAAAGTCAGGTGCCTATTCAATTGACTGGTCTAAATGGTGATTTGTATGTGCTCGCCCCAGAGCCGCGTATTTATAAACAAGTGGTCAAAACTGGCCGCATCGCTTTGGTAAGGTCCTGATATGCAGCTGCAGTGGCTTGATTCAATTAATAAAGTCAAAGCAGCGGACTGGAATGCCTTATTTCCCGCTGACTATCCTTTTAGCCGTTATGAGTTTTTACAGGCGCTGGAATTGGGTGGCAGTGTGGGCTGCAGTTCGGCTAGAGACACCGGCTGGCTGGTACGGCATTTTGTGGTATGGCAAGAAGATAGGCTGCTGGCCGCTATCCCTGCTTATATCAAAATGCACTCCTATGGCGAATACCTGTTTGATTGGTCTTTTGCAGAGGCCTATCAAAACTATGGTCTGGAGTATTATCCTAAGCTCTTACTGGCTATTCCATTTACACCAGCCGAAGGACCACGTTTAGGTCTGGCTGCCGGGCTGGATAAAACTCAGTTGCTGCAGTGGTTACAGCAGGGTGTACATCAACTGCAGCAAGCAATACCGCTGAGCCATCTACAGTGCCTTTATGCCGCGCCGGACGATCAGCAAGCGTTTCGCGACTCAGGTTTTATCGAACGTTTTGACGTGCAATTTTTATGGTCGAATCAGGGCTTTCAATATTTTGATGATTTCCTTGCTGTGCTGACGGCGCGCAAACGTAAGCAAATTCGTAAAGAACGATCTGCGGTGACAGAGCAGGGCGTGCAGCTCAGAACTTTAACTGGCGCTGAGTTGGATGCTGCTTTTTGGCAGCAGTTTTACGGTTTTTACTGCGACACCTACCAAAAACGTTCCCGCCATAATGGTTATTTGACCGCGGACACCTTCAGGCGTTGGGGTCAGACTATGGCGGATCAAATCCTTGTATTCGCAGCTTTTGTTGATGAAAAAATGGTGGCTGCTTCATTGTGTTTTCAATCAGAAACCACCTTATACGGCCGTTATTGGGGCTCTGAACAAGACTTTAACTTCCTGCATTTTGAATGCTGTTATTACAGCGGTATAGACTACTGTATCAAACAGGGGCTGCAGTTTTTTGATGCCGGAGCTCAGGGCGAACACAAGCTGCAACGGGGTTTTGCACCAGTACTGCGGCATGGTTTTTACAGTTTTACTGAAAAAGCACAGCATAAAGCCATCAATGAGGCGATAGCCCGATACTGCTTGCAAGAGCAAAAGGCTATTGAGCAGTATCGGCAAGAGGCAGAACTCAGTCTGCCTTTTGCACATCGCTCCGATTAAGCTTTAGGGATAGCGTCAAAATCCGCAGCGCTATTTATTAAAATCAGCAGCGCTATGACGTTCCGGCACTTGCTCCTGAGCTTCACCCCAGTTGCGATTGACCTTGATACCACGTTGTACCGCAGGACGAGCGTCTATCTGCTTAGCCCAGCGCTGCAGATGCGTGTAACTTTGCACATCCAAAAACTCAGCTGCATTGTACAAACGACCTAAAGCCAAAGCACCGTACCAGGGCCAAATGGCGATATCGGCAATACTGTATTCATCGCCAGCAACAAAAGCCTGTTTAGCCAGCTGTTGGTCGAGTACATCCAACTGACGTTTGGTTTCCATCGCATACCTGTTGATGGGGTATTCATATTTCTCCGGCGCATAGGCATAAAAATGGCCAAAGCCGCCTCCAACAAAAGGCGCGCTGCCCATTTGCCAGAAGAGCCAATTCATTACTTCAGTGCGTTTAGCTGGATCTTTTGGCAAAAAAGCGCCAAATTTTTCAGCCAGATACAACAAGATTGAACCAGATTCAAAGACACGGCTGCCTGTGCTGCGATCAAATAAAGCCGGAATTTTGCTGTTCGGATTCACCTGAACAAAACCGCTGCCAAACTGGTCGCCATCCCGGATGCTAATAAGCCAGGCATCATAGTCTGCTGCTGTATGACCGGCTTCAAGCAACTCTTCCAGCATCACTGTCACTTTAACTCCATTGGGTGTGGCCATAGAATACAGCTGCAGATCATGTTCGCCTGTGGGGAGAGATTTGTCATGAGTAGCGCCAGAAACAGGTCTGTTGATACTGGCAAAAGCGCCGCCGTTTTGACTGTCCCATGTCCAGACTTTAGGTGGGGTGTAGGTGTGACTCATAGCATCTCCTGTTGGGCAAAAATCAGTGAAGTCCTGTGACTGCTGGTTTTGATATTGGTTTACTCCAGCTGTATTACAAGGGTTTTGTTTGCAGTTTTAGTTGCACTAGGTGTTCTGTCGTACAGAACCAGAGTACTTAAGCATTCAGACTGGCTATCTTTCTGGTTAGCTGGATTTTCTATGAAACATTTCACGTTCATTGTGTCGTCTTTGACCTTGGCTATGCTGAGCCTGAGCCCTTTAACCGGTTGTAGTTCGCCGCGCCAAAGCGTCCAGCAAAGCGTTGAGCCTGCTGAGCAAATTGGCAGCGTCCGATCTATTGAAGTCATAGCCCTGGATAACCGCAGCACAGGGGGCGGTGCTGTGCTTGGAGCTGTGTTAGGCGGAGTGATTGGCAATCAATTTGGCCGTGGTTCGGGCCGGAGCATAGCCACAGGAGTGGGCGTGATAGGCGGCGCTGTTGCGGGCAACCAGGTTGAACAAAACAGTAAATCAGCAAAAGAGATTTACCGGGTGACAGTAGATTTTGATAATGGCCGTACACAATTGTTTGACTATCAGCAGATTGGTGATTTACGGCGGGGCGACAGGGTCAGAGTTGCAGGTTCGCAAATCTATCAGCTCTGATAGCTGAGCTTGTTGCCTTCAGGCTGCGTCTGTACAATCTGGCTTTTTACGCAGCCAGGATTAAGATGTTTAGCCTTGAAACTTTAGCTCAAACCGCCGCGCCTCTTCGCCAGATCCAGTTGGCTGCCGGCCTGACTGAATTTCCGTCTGAGTTATATGCTTTTGCCGATAGCGTGGAAATTTTGGATTTGTCAGGCAATCAGTTGTCTGACTTACCTTCTGACTTTTATCGGTTTAAACAGCTCAAACGACTGTTTTTAACCAACAACAAGTTCCGCCATATTCCTGCTGTGTTAAGTTTTTGCCCAGACTTGGTGATGGTCAGTTTTAAAGGCAATCAGCTCACCGATTTTGCACAAGGTGTTTTGCCGGAACAGCTGGAATGGTTAATTCTGACAGACAATCAACTGAGCGCATTACCAGAAGATTTTGGTCGCTACACTAAGCTGCGAAAAGTAGCGCTGGCGGGCAACCAGCTGTCTTGCTTACCCGACTCCATGCAGCAATGCCGTGAGCTTGGATTATTAAGGCTATCACTCAATAAGTTTGAGATGTTCCCCGACTGGTTATTTGAGCTGCCAAAGCTGGCCTGGCTGGCGCTGGGTGCTAACCCTGCCTGTCCTGTGCCTGAAGCTCAGGCTGTTGCTGCCCATAGTTTGCAGCAGTATCAACTTTTGCATAAATTAGGCGAAGGCGCGTCCGGTGTGATTTATCAGGCGCGTTTTGAGCAAGACGCTGAACTGGTGGCTTTAAAGCAATTTAAAGGCTGGATCACCAGTGATGGCTGCCCCAAAGATGAGATGAATAATTACCTGAATGCAGGTGATCATCCAAATTTAATAGCCGTCAAAGCGAAGCTAAAAGACTGTGATTTACCAGGTTTAGTGATGGAACTGGTGCCAGCGACTTTTTCTGTGCTTGGACAACCGCCTTCCTTTGAGACATGTACCCGCGATACTTTTACCCAAGGTCAAAGCCTGAGACTGCAGCAGCTAACGCCTTTAATACAGCAGGTTCTGGCCGTGATGGCGCATTTACATCAGCAGCAGATAGCCCATGGTGATTTATATGCTCACAATATGCTGGTCAATGATCAGCAACAGCTGTATCTGGGCGATTTTGGTGCTGCTACTGCGTTACAGGCTTTACCTCTGCAGCAACAACAACTGTTTTGTGCCCTGGAAGTGCGGGCTTTCGGCTATTGGTTGCTGGATATGCAGACTTTGTTGCCTAGCTCGGAATCGACAGACTTTGAGCAACTATGGGGTTCTGTAGTCACAGCATGCCTGAATTCCAGCCCTGGCAGTCGCCATTCATTTCATCAGCTCAGAGTGCAGTTAGCTAGCCAGAGATAGGACAGTCACTGGATCAGCTGGATCATTGGACAAGTTCTGGCTACAGTATAGGCCCGCAAAAGATTTTCGGTTTGAGTAACAAGGACGAGGTTGAAATCGAAGCTATGGCAATTAAGTTATTAATAGTAGATGACAGTCAGGTGTGCCTGATGTTGACTAAGGGTTATGTACAGTCCTTTAAGCCTGATTGGAGTTGTTCCATCGCCAATAATGCTGAGGAAGCTATTGCCTTGATTGAACAGCATCATTTTGATGCTTATTCGCTAGACTACAGCCTACCCGGCCGCAATGGCCTTGAGCTGGCGCGATGGATCCGCAGCCGGGATCAAGAGTGTTTTATTGGTTTATTAACCTCCAATATTATGAATTATGTCGAAGACCAAGCCGTCAGCGACAAGATTAACTATTATCGAAAACCCGCTACAGCGGATGTGATAAAGCAGTTTGTCGGCGATATTGAACGTTATACGCTTTGTACCTGAAGCCACGGCTTTGTTGATCGCTCCTGCTTTTAAAGAAAAGGTGTCGGCTCGGCGTAACTTCAATTACTTAGGTATATAAAAGAGCTTATTTTAATAACGCAGTGAAATAAGCTTTGACACAGCTCTGAAAACCTATACACTGACCTTGCTTTGTTAGTCTGTTCATTATTTATGCACCACAACGAATGTTACTGTTGTTTTAGTACGTCCTGTATTCATAAGTTAAAACATCTCTTACAGCACCACCGCCTGATACCAGGCATATTAATTTTATTAAATACAGGTACATACCATGTCTAATACAACTACCGGCACAGTAAAATGGTTCAACGAGACTAAAGGTTTCGGTTTCATCGAACAAGCTTCAGGTCCAGACGTTTTCGCTCACTTCAGCGAAATTTCAAGCACGGGTTTCAAAACTCTGCAAGAAGGCCAACGTGTACAGTTCACTGTAACACAAGGTCAAAAAGGCCCACAGGCTGAGAAAATCGTTGTTCTGTAATGTTTAATTACAGTCACCAGAGTTCGCAGATTTAATCTGATTGCACTGGTCACAACACAAAAAAAGGCAACTGCATCGCAGCTGCCTTTTTTTATTGGCGTTTTTCAGTGATCAGAGTTATAGCTCACCGATAAGAGAAGCCCATGCTACTCCTGCAGCGCATAGACTTTAGGTAAATAGATCTCTTCTCCGGCCTTAAATTTCATTTCTGCAAAATCGAAAAAATTCTGGATAGTGACGCCAAAGACTTTTTGCGTATCAAACTGTGGCACCAGAAGCTCTACAAATTCTTCGGCTATGTTGTGCGCACAACGGATCAGCTGCAAATCAGCCTCGTCGCCGTGTTCAAAATACATCTTGATAAAGGTATGCAAACCAGCCAGACGGAAGACGGTTTTCATTGAGCTGGGGCGCCAGAACTTAAAATCTATTTGCGGATGATTAGCCAGTTCAAAGTCAAATTCCCTTGGCCCTTTCCACGGCAGACAGTGAATTTCAAAGCCAGCAGGGGTAAACACTTTATACACAGATAAACGAGGTTTTTTTGGGCAAACAATTTGACCTGCAGCGTCCTCTGTCCCGCCAAGATTTTTTAAATTCCAGTTACTCTGGTCGGTCAGAATATCCAGCGAGTTTTCAAAACCATACTTCAGCATCCCTTCAGCCATGCCTAACGAAGTGGCAACCGCATGATAAAAAGGTGGAACGTTACCAAAGGTGAGCTTTAACTTTAGCCTGTTAATCTCTCTGAGCCTGTGCTCAATTTTTTCTGTTTCTGCTCTGCTATCCATCTCAATACGTCTTCCTGGGCGCTTGCACTACAAAGCACCACTCCATGTTGCGGGGGACGTTAAAGTATGCCGAAAAGCGCCGGTGATGCCAATGGATAAAGCGACAGATGAGCTAAAGCTGTTGTTGCTGTTGGGCTAACTGGCTTTTGGCTTCGTATTAGTAGCACCTTGCGTGCGATACCGGATTTTTATGAGCGACAAATCTACCAAATTACCCCGTCAGCCTTTAGCCCGTCTAGGCGGACTTGCTTCTCTGGCTGGCCGTATTGCAGGTTCAGTGTTGGTGAATGGTGCTAAACAGCTGGCGCAGGGACAAAGCCCAAAAGCCAAAGACTTGTTATTGACGCCTGCCAATCTGATGCGGGTCAGTGACAAATTGGCGCAGTTACGTGGTGCAGCAATGAAAGTGGGGCAGTTATTATCGATGGACGCGGGCGATCTGTTGCCTGCCGAGCTTACAGAGATACTGGCAAGGTTACGCTCTAACGCCAATCCTATGTTGCCGAAAGAACTTGCGCTGGTTTTACGCACAGAGTTGGGTGAAGACTGGCAGCAGCATTTTTCTCAATTTACTTTTGTGCCTATGGCTGCTGCTTCTATTGGTCAGGTGCATCTGGCTCATCACGACAATGGCCAGAAACTGGCGGTTAAAGTGCAGTACCCAGGGATACGCCAGAGTATAGATAGCGATGTAGATAACGTGGCTATGTTACTGAAACTCAGTGGTCTGGTGCCTGAAGGTTTTGACTATCGCTCTGTGCTGGATGAAGCCAAACTACAACTGCATCAGGAGGCAGACTATCTGCAGGAGGCAGCCTATTTGCAGCGCTATCAGGCTTTGCTTGCGGCAGATCCGCACTTTGTATTGCCTACGCTTTATCCTGAACTTAGTACCTCACAGTTGATGACCATGAGTTTTGTTGAAGGTGTGCCTGTTGAGTCGCTACAGCATTACGCCCAGCCAGTGCGGGACAAGGCGATGACTCAGCTTTTTGCCTTGTTATTCCGGGAAGTATTTGAATTCAGACTGGTGCAAACCGATCCTAATTTTGCCAATTATCTGTATCAGCCTGAGACCGAACAGCTCGTGTTGTTGGATTTTGGTGCCTGCAGAGATTATCCGGAGTCCATCAGTTTGGGCTATCGCCAGTTATTGCGCTCAGCTGTTGAGTCGGATCTGGCAGGAATGGAGCAGGCGATGCGGCAGATAGGTTTTTTTAGTCAGGATATTTTGCCAGAGCAAAAGCAAGCCATTCTATCTTTAGTTCAGCTGATTTCCGAGCCTATTCAGCAGCATAGGGCTTATGCTTTTGGTCAGACTGATTTAGCTCTGCGGGTTCGCCACGCCGGAACCGCCTTGAGCATGCAGCAAAACTATTGGCATACACCTCCTGTTGCCGCGATATTTTTGCATCGAAAAATGGCTGGTTTATACCTGCTGGCGGCCAGATTAAAAGCCAATGTCAATGTCCGGCAGTTATTGCAGCCTTATCTGAGCTGATGGGAGCTTGTTTTGCAGGAGTTGCAAAGTAGCATGCTGATCCACTGCTTTACCAAACCAATAGCCCTGACCAAACTGGCAACCTGCTGCCAGTAAAAACTCCTGCTGAGCCTTCGTTTCTATGCCTTCAGCTATCACATCCAGCCCCATCGCATTGGCCATAGCGATAATGGCGCTGGTGATTTGGCGATCACTGGTATTGTCCGGCAAGGCTTTGATAAAGCTCCTGTCTATCTTCAGACTGTTGATCGGTAAATGCCGTAAATAAGACAAAGAGGAATAGCCAGTGCCAAAGTCGTCTATCGCCAGTCGTATGCCTAACTGCCGTAATTGTTGCAGCACCTGTTGGGTTTGAGAAGCTCGCTCTGGCAACAAACAGCTTTCTGTGATCTCCAGCTCCAAAAAGTGTGGGTTGACTGCGGTTTCAGCCAGGATCTGAATCAATTGAGGTAAAAACGCCGGATCGGCCAGCTCTTTGGCTGAGATATTCACAGCGACAGGCACAGCCAGTTTGGCCCATTGTTGTAATTGATGGCAGACCTGTCGTAACACCTGCAGTCCCAGTTGATGGATCAGTCCTAAAGTTTCAGCTATTGGAATAAAGCGGGAAGGGGCTACTTCACCTAAGTCTTTGTCATGCCAGCGCACCAGAGCTTCCAGACTATTGATCTGTCCCGTCTGTAAATCTACTTTGGGTTGGTAATAGACTTCTAATTGTTGCAAAGACAAGGCTTTACGCAGCGCCTGTTCTAGCAGCAGCGCCTGGTCATGGCGCTGGCCAACGCTTCGGGTGTAAATGCTGTAGTTGTTCCGGCCCGATTCTTTGGCCTGATACATAGCTGCATCAGCGAACTTCAGCAGCTCTCCTGCATCTGCGCCATGCTGTGGATAGATGCTGATGCCCAGACTAGTGGTTAAAACAAGCTCGTTCTGCTGGATCTGAAAAGGTAAATCAAACTGCGCCACTATACGTTGCGCCAGTTTTTCAATGTCATGAACACCGTCACATTCTGGCACCAGCATGGTAAATTCGTCGCCGCCGAGGCGCGCTACAGATTCACCTGCTCTGCTGGCTTTTTGTAGTCGTTTTGCCACCTGACGCAAAGCTTCGTCACCAGCCTGATGGCCCAGAGTATCGTTAATCCGCTTAAACAAGTCCAAATCAAGGAAAAGTACCGCCAGTTGGTGGTTGTGGCGTTTGGCGTTGGCCAGTGCCTGCTCCAGTCTGTCCTGAAATAACCGTCTGTTCGCCAGACCTGTCAGTTCATCAAAGTAGGCCAGCTCATGAATTTTTTGTTCGCGTTTTTTACGTTCGGTAATATCGGAAAAAATAGCTGCGTATTGGTTAATACTGCCGTTTTCGCTCCGTACTGCGCTGATCGATAGCCACTCAGGATAAATCTCACCGTTTTTGCGCTTATTCCAGATTTCGCCCTGCCAGTAGCCTTGTTGTTGCAGCCGTTGCCACATCTGCTGATAAAAACTCTCGTCATGTTGGCCCGAGCTCAGCAGGTTCGGAGTCTGGCCTATAGCTTCGTTCATGCTATAGCCTGTCAGCTTACAAAAGCTTGGGTTCACCGATTGAATAACACCTCTGGCGTCAGTGATCATCACCGCATCATGGGAGGCTTCTATGACTTTGTAGGCTAACCGCAGACTGCTTTCCGAGCTGCGTAAGGCTTTATCTCTGGCCTGCAATGCGGCTTTTAGCTCACTGATATACAGATGCTCCATATTCAGCAGTATATGATTGTGGGATAACAGGCCTGCAGGCTTGCCATAACTATCTGTAACGCCCAGATGGCGAAATCCCTGTTCGCGTAATAGTCTGACCGCCTGCAATAAGCTGCTGTGCAGTGGCAGAGTTAACAAAGGGCGGGTAGCGACTTCAGCTAAAGTGCACAAAGTACGTTCTGTGGCGACAAAGTGCACCAAGTCCCGCTCTGTGACTATGCCGTATTCAACAGGAGACTTTGGGTCGTAGCCAAACTGCACTATGGCGGCATCTCTTTGCGTTTGTTGCATCAAAATAGCAGCCTGAGCCACTGTCAGTTCGGCCTGCAGTAACAAAGGCAATTCAACCAGAATAGAACTGATATCACGCAGCACCAAATAATGTTCCAGCGGCTGCTGATGGATCAGGTCCGTTTGCGTGACAATACCTATGGCCTTATGTGCTGAATCTGTCACTAATAAGCGCCTGACGGCTTTTTGTTTCATCAGGGCCGCAGCGTCGCTGGTGCTGCAGTGATCGGGTACTGAAAGAACAGGGCAACTCATGACCACTGAGACTGGCTGCTGTAATACGCCTGAGTCTGACAGGTCTAGTTTTTTACAATCGGATTCAGTCCAGATGCCGAGGATCAGATCGTTTTTTTTCACCAGAATACAGCTGATATTATGCTGCCGCATCAGGCTTGCAGCCTGCTGTACGCTGTGGTGGGGACCACAGCAGATCAGATTTTTTTGCAGCACTTGTGCCACGGTCTGGCCTGACGACAAAGGGCTCCATTCAGTACTAAGTGGCAGATTCATTCTCAGGTCCTGTTCTTCTTTCAGCAAAACGAAGTCTAAGGCGAAGGCTGGAACTACATCTTGATCTGAAACAACAGCACTGAACTTAAGCTGAGGCTAAATCCAGACTTCTGGTGTCCAGGGCCAGAGTTTTCCTCAGTTTTAGAAATCGATTACCTGATTATATTTTCAATAAATTCAATGCATTGATGTTTTGCATATTTCATTTCATTAAAAAGTTTTGGTAAACGTTTACCTTGAATGTTATAAAGGCATGGTGCACTGCTGATCGAATGCAAAAAAATCAGCCCAGCGCATAAAAAAATAACGATTGATACCGACAGGGGTAGGAAATGACAGGCAATTTCAAATTGACCGTTGTAGCTTTAGCTATGACGCAAATTTTTGCTATGCAGCATGCACAAGCACAAAGCAAAGAAACCGCAGCAGAAGCCAACAAAGCCAAGGCTGAACAGCAAATTGAAACCATCGAAGTCAGAGGTTTTGGTGCTACGCTGAGCAAGTCGTTAATGCAGAAAAAGTTTTCAGAATCAACGGTGGAAATTATCTCTACCGATGATTTAGGTCAATTACCTGACGTCACTATCGCTGACTCCTTAGGTCGTCTGCCTGGCGTAGCGGCAGAGCGTGACCGAGGTAATGCCAGTAGTATTTCTATCCGTGGTTTAGGTGCACGTTTAAACGCTGCCACCATGAATGGCCGTGAAATTGTCAGCGCTGAGCCAAGCCGTGACGTGCGTTACGAGCAATTCCCTGCTGAGCTGATTAACTCAGTCGAAGTTTACAAGAGCCCAATGGCGAACAATATCGAAGGTGGTATCGCCGGTCTGGTGAATATGAACTTCGTCAGTCCTCTGGCAAAAGATAAGCGCATTATTAATATCAGCGGCCATATGATGGACTATCAACTGGCTGACGATATTCCTGGTGCTGACGGTTCAGGCGAAAAAGCCAGTTTCTCTTATGTTGACCAATGGGCTGATAACTTTGGTGTGGTATTTGGTTTAACTTACCAGGACCAACCTTCAGTGCAGCGCGAAACTGCCTTTTACTCCTACAATAAAAACTCTGCAGATCAGGGTGATGTCAATGGTGATGGCACTAAAGAAGCCGCTCCTTGGGGGGGCAAAGCCGGTACTAAGTCAGGTAACAACGAACGTGTAGGTAGTCTGATGATCCTGGAATGGGAACCTACAGATGAAGTGAACCTGAAATACGATCTGTTCTATTCCAAATTTGATATTGAAGAACGTGAAGACCAGTTTATGTTTGATGGCTGGGGTAACTGGCAGGACAGTTCGACCTGGGGTTATAACAATTCTGCCACTAAACCTAGCATTGTGACGCGCCCAGATGGCTCGCAGCAACTGACTTCTGGTGGCGTGTTATGGGGTGCTCATACCGCCAATAACGCCACCTGGTTCCAGCAAAATGAATTATTAAGCACAGGCTTAAAAACTACTGTGACTGGTGATGTCTGGACCTCTACTTATGATCTGGGTTACTCAGAAGCAGGTATTGAATCCCGTTGGGTGAACTTAGTCTCTACTTATGGTGGACCTACACCGCTGGATATCAGCTGGGCCAATGTGGGCGGTCGCTTAGCTATTAATGCAAATCAGGATCTGGGTAACCCAGAGTTTTATCAGATCACCAGTGGTTCAGTATTGAATGTAGACGGTGACCGTGATTTAACAGATGAAATGGTCACCTTTAAAACTGACTTTGAACGCAGTGTCGACTGGGGGACTTTTGAGACTTTAGCCTTAGGCGCCCGCTACAGTGACCGTGACAAAAACAACGATGTACTGGGCTGGCAGCAAACTCCTGTGGATACCTCTGTCTCTGGTTATGGCTACAGCTATGCCTTAGGTGGTAACTTTACCGCCCCGAACATCTATGGCATCAAAGACTGGAGTTCTGTGGTTAATCAAGCCTTTGGTGGTATTGATGATCGCAGCGAACGTACAAAACGCGCTTCAGATTTAGCAGATAACTGGAGAGTGGAAGAAACCAACTCTGCAGTTTATGCCATGTTAAAAATGTCTGGCGAGTTAGGTGATTTACCATACACGGGTAACGTGGGCGTGCGTGTAGTGCAAACTGATTCTACGTCTTCAGGTTATCAGCTGCTCAATGGCGTAGCTTCTCCAATTAGCATGGATCACGATTATACCAAAGTTCTGCCTTCACTGAATATGGTATTTAGCCTGTCAGAAGAAGCTCAGGTTCGCTTTGGCATGTCACGTGCTATTTCACGTCCGCCGCTGATTGAGATGCGTACCGGTTACCAGTTTAATACCTCGACTACAGTCAATACGGCGTCAAGCGGTAACCCAGCCCTGGATCCTTTTGTGGCTGACCAAATCGACTTAGGTTTTGAGTACTACTGGGCCAGCGACCGTGCTATGACGGTTTCTACCTTCTTTAAAGACTTAAAAACTCATATAGGTACCACCACTGACGTCGTAGTGATGGATGGTATTTCTTATGACTATAGTCGCCCAATCAATGGTGACGGTGGTCAGATCAAAGGTTTAGAGCTGATGTATCAACAAGCTCTGACTATGTTACCTGCGCCATTTGATGGTTTAGGTTTCTATGCCAACTACTCACTGACTGACAGCAATGTGACAGAGTTTGTGCCAGAAGATAATCCAATGCCTTTAGGTGGTTTATCCCGTCACGTTGGTAACCTGACCTTGTGGTATTACAAAGCTGGTTTTGATACCAAAGTGTCTTACAACTACCGCAGCGCCAACACCCGTGTCGGTAGCTGGGAGCCTACTGAAATTACCAGAGCTCAAGCTGAACGTACTGTAGATGCCAGCGTATCTTACGAAGTGACAGAAGCCTTCAAGGTGATGCTGCAAGCGCAAAACCTGACCAACGAAGAAGCTGTGACCTATTTTGATAACGATCCAAGCCGTCCAGCCAGCTTCACTGAGTGGGGCCGTCGTTTCCTGTTAGGTTTCTCTTACTCCATGTAAGAGGCTTGTTCTTCAGCATATAAAACCCGGCCTTTGGGCCGGGTTTTTTCCGGAAGCCTGACTCATGTTTTTAGCTCCCTCTCATATTTTGCTGACCGGTGCTTCATCGGGCATAGGCCGTGCTGTGGCTGTGGCTTTAGCTGCTCAGGGCCATAGCCTGAGTCTATGTGGTCGTGAGCCGGCCAAGTTGGCTCAGACCCTGGCTTTACTGCCTAAAGATACGGCAGTGTTCAGTCAGTCCTTTTCTGTGACAGAAACCGCAGCTATCAGTCAGTTTTGTCAGCAGGCCACACAGCAGTTTGGTCAGGTCGATGTGCTGATCAATTGCGCCGGAGCCAATAGCAGTCGAAGTGCTGCAACAGAACCAGACTGGTCCGCTCTTGAACAGATGATGCAGCTGAACTTTTATGCACCACTGCATTTTATTCAGCAGTTGGTACCAGGGATGCAGCAACAGGGCAAAGGCATAGTGCTGAATGTGTTATCTACAGTCTGTTTATTTTCTAATCCGGGTATTTCCGCTTATAGCGCCAGCAAAGCTGCGCTAGATAGCTACAGCAAAGTGCTGCGTAAAGAGCTCAATGGCACAGGAGTAAAGGTTTTGTCTCTTTATCCTGGCGGTGTAGATACCGAATTTCGTGTTGCCAGCCGGCCTGATTATCTATCAGCAGAGGACGTGGCAGAGGCCATTCTGCTGATGCTGGGCAGCTCAGCCAAAGCTCATATCCATGAGCTGGTGCTCAGGCCTGCGATTGAAACTAATTTTTGCTAAGTCCTGTGCTTTAAAACGGGCCTATTAAAAGGAATTCTCCAGTGTTGAAGTACTTCATACAATCTCTGGCTGTGTTGGCGTTGCTACTGCAGTTTGCCTGCAGCCCAGTCGCCGTATCCACTAAGGACGAGCAGCCATCGAAAGTAGCAACAGAACAGAATTTAAATGCCGACTGGTTGTTTTATAAAAGTCAGTCAGCTGAGTTAACTGCCAAGCCAGAAGACTGGCAGCAGGTGCAGTTACCTCATACACCTCAGATTGAACCTTTGTTGGTGAATAACCAGTGGCAGGGCTTTGCATGGTATCAAAAGTCCTTAACCATAGCGCCAGAGTGGCAGGGTAAACAGCTGCTGATCCGTTTTGAAGCGGCGATGAACCATGCAGAAGTCTGGTTAGGGGACAAAAAAATTGGTGAACATTTAGGCGGTTATTTGCCTTTTACTCTGGATTTGACACCTTACGTAGCGCCAGGCCAGAGCTACAGGCTTACCGTCAAACTGGATAACAGAGATAACGAAGTGACAGGGCCTAAACCTCTGGCTCAACTGGATTTTAATACCTACGGCGGCTTATACCGTGACGTGCGTTTACTGATTAAAAACCCTGTTCATATCACAGATGAAATGCTGGCCAATGAAGTGGCTGGTGGCGGTATTTTTGTCACTTATCCAAAAGTGGACAAAGCAGAGTCTGTGGTTGCTGTAAAAACTCAGTTAGCAAATAAATCTGCGACAGGTGCCGAGCTGGAACTAGTGCAACAGTTATTTGCTGGTGAGCAGTTAGTTACTGAAGTCAGCTCAGGTCCAATTCAGCTGGCCGCTGGGGCTAAGCTGGATCAGCAGCAACAACTGATGGTAAAAAATCCAAGTCTGTGGAGCCCGGCTAGTCCATTTTTATACAGCCTGAACACAGTGCTAAAACAAAATGGCGCAGTGATTGAGCGTCAGCAGCAACAGATTGGTATTCGCAGTTTTGCCTTTAACGACAAACAGCAGTTGCTGATTAACGGCGAGCTGACCTTTTTACGTGGCGTTAACCGTCATCAGGAATACCCTCATGTCGGCTATGCTACTTCGCCTCAGGCCGACTATCGTGATGCAGTCAAAATTAAATCTGCTGGCTTTGATTACGTGCGTTTATCGCATTACCCACATTCCAAAGCTTTTATGCAGGCCGCAGATGAGCTGGGTTTAGTGCTGATGAATTCCATTTTAGGCTGGCAGTATTATCAGCCTACAGAAGCCTTCCGCGCTCAGATTATTCAGACCTGCCGTGATTTAATCCGCCGTGACCGCAATCACGCCAGCGTTTTAGCCTGGGAATGTTCTCTGAACGAGTCCGCTATGCCGGATGAGTTTGTTGCAACCTTACACAGCACTGTGAAACAAGAGTTTCCTGGTGCTTATTCCGCTGGCTGGCAACATGGCTACGACATGTACCTGCAGGCACGTCAGCACCGCCAGATGCACTACGAAACACCAACAGTGCCTTACAATGTGTCTGAATACGGCGATTGGGAATACTATGCACAAAATGCTGGTTTTAATCAGGACAGCTGGGGCGATTTAAAAGAAGAAGCCCGCACTAGTCGTCAGTTATTAAGCCATGGTGAAGCGCGGTTATTGCAGCAAGCCCGTAATTTACAGGAAGCTCATAATGACAACCTGACCACCCCTGCCTACGCAGATGGTTATTGGGTGATGTTTGATTACAACAGAGGTTATGCCAATGATCTGGAAGCATCCGGCATTATGAGCATTTACCGCTTGCCTAAATACAGTTACTACTTTTACCAAAGCCAGCGTCCGGCGTCGGAACAATCCGACAAGTACCAGTCTGGTCCTATGGTGTTTATCGCCAGTGAATGGCAACAAGGTTCCAGTGCACAAGTGCGTGTTTTCAGTAATGCTGAAGAAGTCGAGCTGTTTTTAAATGGTGTGCTTGTCAGCCGTAATAAGCCGTCGACAGATAAATTTTCTACCCATTTAGCCCATCCGCCTTTTGAATTTGATTTAAAAGAGTTCAAAGCAGGTCAGCTGCTGGCCAAAGCTTATATCGCAGGCAAAGAAGTGGCGAGCCATCAGGTGACAACGCCCGAACGTGCGGCCAGTTTAAAGCTCAGGCTCGATACCAGCGGTGTGGCGCCTGTAGCTGGTGATTTAGTTTTTGTTTATGCAGAGGTGCTGGATAAAAACGGCCAGCCAGTGCCATTAAACAATCAAATTATTGAGTTTAAAGCCACTGGTGATATTGAAATTATCAACCCCGAAACAGCTTTTACTGAACAAGGCAAAGCCGCGGTTTTAGTTAAATTAGGGCCTGAATTTAGTCAGGCTAAGCTTGAAGCCAGTTCAAAAGTTCTGGCTATTCAAAGCGATGCTTTAGTGTTTAATCTGAAGGAATAACAGCATGCGTATTTTAGTCACGGGTGGCGCTGGTTATATTGGCTCTCATACTTGTCTGGAGTTACTGAATTCTGGTCATCAGGTGGTGGTGGTCGACAACCTGAGTAACAGCAGTGTGGAGGCTTTGCAGCGCGTCGAGCAACTGACAGGCCAAAGCATCCAGTTTTATCAGGCCGATATCCGTGATGAAAAGGCGCTTTGTGCTATTTTTGCCGCCGAAAAAGTCGACGCAGTGATCCACTTTGCCGGTTCCAAAGCTGTCGGCGAATCAGTAGCTAAGCCGCTGTTTTATTATGAAAATAATGTCAGTGCTTCAGGCTTGTTGATGCGGGTCATGCTGGCGCATCAGGTGAAAACTCTGGTATTCAGCTCGTCTGCCACAGTGTATGGCGAACCCGTATCTTCACCTATACGGGAAGATTTTGCGGTGCAGCCTACTAATCCTTATGGCCGTTCTAAGCTGATGGTCGAACAGGTGATGTCCGATTTAGTCCTGGCGCAACCTGACTTCAGTGCCATAGTACTGCGTTATTTTAACCCTGTAGGTGCGCATGAATCTGGCTTGATAGGTGAAGACCCTAACGGCATTCCAAATAATCTGATGCCTTTTATCAATCAGGTGGCCATAGGTCGCAGACCACATTTAGCTGTGTTTGGTGATGACTACGATACGCCGGACGGTACGGGCGTGCGGGATTATATCCATGTCTGTGATTTAGCCTCAGGTCATGTCAAAGCTTTAGAAACTTTGCATCAGAATGCGGGTTTCCATGTGTTTAATTTAGGCACTGGGCAGGGTGTGTCTGTGCTGCAAATGGTTGAGGCTTACCGTCGTATTTCGGGCCAGTTGATCGCTTATCAGGTAGCGCCACGTCGCCCTGGTGATATTGCCTGCTGCTACGCCGATTCAAGTCGTGCGGAACAACTGCTGAATTGGAAAGCGGAACGGGGTTTGGAGCAAATGGTAGCGGATAGCTGGAAGTGGCAGAAATTAAACCCTGCTGGTTATAACCGTCGTTCTTGACGCTGCAGCTTTGTTGACTGCGTGTTCGCGCCCCAGTCGCATAGGTGAGAAAATGAATCCTAATGGCTATAAAGCTTAACCAGTGCGGGCAGGGATAAACCCAGCCCCTACAGGGTTTGTGAACAAGATTAAGTGAAAGGTTGGAGTTATAGATGTCTGAATTTAATGCAAAAGATCATCCACACCGCAGATACAATCCGCTGACAGGGGATTGGGTGCTGGTGTCGCCACATAGGGCTAAAAGGCCATGGCAAGGTCAAATTGAAACTGCAGCCACAGAGCAGAATCCATCATACGACCACAGCTGTTTTTTATGTCCAACCAACACCCGTATTTCTGGTGATCTGAATCCTGACTATAAAAAGCCTTATGTCTTTACCAATGACTTTGCCGCTTTAACAGCGGATACGCCTTTTTATCAGCGCTCAGATGATGATTTATTTGTATTAAAAGCGGAACGTGGTACCAGCAGAGTAATTTGTTATTCACCGGATCACAGCCTGACTATGCCAGAGCTCAGCGTGGCTGATATTCAAAACATAGTAGAGGAGTGGATCCGTCAGTATCAGGACTTATCCAAAACCTACAACTGGGTGCAGGTATTTGAAAACAAAGGCGCTATTAACGGCTGCTCCAATCCACATCCCCATGGTCAGATTTGGGCCAACAGCACTGTGCCGACTTTACCAGCCAAAGCCGATCAAGCGCAGCGTGAGTATTTAGCTAAGCACGGCAAAAACCTGTTATTGAATTATGCCGCTCTGGAGCAACAAAGTGGCGAGCGCACTGTGGTGGAAAACGACCATTGGCTTGTGGTAGTGCCATTCTGGGCCAGCTGGCCATTTGAAACTCTGGTATTACCCAAAGCTCATGTGCGCCGGATGGAAGAGTTAACGACAGAGCAGCAGGCAGCGCTGGCTGATATTCTTAAGCAAATTACCATTCGCTACGACAATCTGTTCCAGTGTTCTTTCCCTTATTCAATGGGCTGGCACAGCGCACCTTACCATAACGACGCTGCCGAAGGTGTTGATAGTGCACAAAGCATCGACCACTGGCAGCTGCATGGCCATTTTTACCCGCCTTTATTACGTTCTGCCACCATCAAAAAATTTATGGTGGGCTACGAAATGCTGGCCGAAACCCAACGTGATATGACTCCTGAACAGGCTGCTGAACGCTTAAAACAGCAAAGTCCTGTCCACTACAAACAGCAGAGCAAGGTTTAATACAGATGGAATTAGTGCAACAAGTACAGCAGGCATTTGCCAAACATTACCAGACTCAGGGCGAATTTGTGTTCAGAGCGCCTGGCCGGGTTAATCTGATTGGCGAACACACAGACTACAACGACGGTTTTGTATTGCCTTGTGCTATTAACTACGACACTGTGGTTGTGGCTTCGCGCCGCACTGATAATAAAGTTCGCGTGCTGGCGCTGGATTATCAGCAGCAAGTGGATGAATTTGAACTGACGTTTCCGCTGGATAAGCACCCAGAATACCAATGGGCAAACTATGTCCGTGGTGTAGCCAATAGCCTGATGCAAAAAGGCTTTAATCTGGTCGGTTGTGATTTAGCTATCAGCGGCAATGTGCCACAAGGTGTAGGTTTAAGCTCTTCTGCTTCATTAGAAGTCGCTTTGGGCCTGACGTACAGCAGTTTAGCTGGCGTTGAACTGTCCAGCCGCGACAATGCACTCAATGGTCAACACGCAGAAAACCACTTTGTGGGTTGTAACTGCGGCATTATGGATCAGCTGATTTCTGCACAAGGTCAAGTTGATCATGCCTTATTGATCGACTGCCGTAGCCTCAACAGCACCCCTGTATCAGTACCCACTGATCTGGCGGTGATGATTATCAACTCCAATGTAAAACGTGGCCTGGTCGATAGCGAATACAACACCCGTCGTCGTCAGTGTGAAGAAGCTGCCGCTATCTTTGGTGTCAAAGCCTTACGCGATGTCAGCTGGGATACTTTTGCAGCTAAGCAGAGCGAATTGGATCCATTAGTAGCCAAACGTGCCCGTCATGTGATCACTGAAAACGACCGTACTGAGCTGGCCGCTAAAGCTTTAGCTGAGCACGACATTAAACTGTTAAGCCGCTTAATGGCTGAGTCGCATTTGTCGATGAAAAACGACTTTGAAATCACTGTACCTGCCATTGATGCGCTGGTGGAAATGATTGGTAAGGCTTTGGGTGAGACTGGTGGTGTCCGTATGACTGGTGGTGGTTTTGGTGGTTGTGTGGTCGCTTTAGTGCCACAGGGCAGAGTGGATGAGATCCGTGCTTTGGTTGAGCGTGACTATCCGGCTCAAACCGGCTTAACCGCAGGTATTTTTGTTTGTACAGCCAGTCAGGGCGCAGAGCAGATTTTGGCATGAACCAGACCCCAATAGCCTTAACAAAAGGCACTGGCCTGGATGTGGAGTTGTTGCCTTTTGGGGCAACAATCCGCTCTATCCGTTTGTATGGCCAGGAAATGACGCTGAATTATCCGCAAGTGGCTGATTATCAAACAGATGAGTTTTATCTGGGCGCTACAGCGGGTCGTGTTGCCAATCGTATTGCCAATGGCCGTTTTGAACTCAATGGCCAGAGCTATCAGCTCGATTGCAATAATGGTCCCAATCACTTGCATGGGGGCATCACTGGTTTTAATCGCCAGCACTGGCAAGTGCTGAAACAACAGTCTGATTCGGTGCAATTGTATTTGCGCTCAGCAGACGGCGATCAGGGCTATCCTGGCGCTCTGCAGGTCTGGCAGCAGTTCCGTATCGTCGATCAGCAGTTAGAGTTGTCCTTTTTAGCTTTGTCTAACAAAGACACTGTGCTGAATCTAACCAACCATTGTTATTTCAATCTGAATAACGACGGTACTTCGATCGAAAACCATCAATTGCAGCTGACAGCGAGCCATTATTTACCGACAGACCAGAGCGCTATTCCAACCGGAGAGCGCTTTGCTGTGGCTGGCACCGCCTTTGACTTTACTGAAGCGAAATTAGTCGGACCTGCACTAATGCAGCAGGACCCTCAGCTGGCATTAGCCAATGGTTTTGATCACTGTTTTATCTGGCAAGATGCTGCTGCCGCAGAGTTAAAACTGATGGCGCAGCTGAGTTCTGAGCAAAGTGGCCGCCAGTTGCAAGTCTTTAGCACTCAGCCTGGCTTACAGCTTTACACGGGCAACTTTCTGGCTGCGCCTTTTGCGCCCAGACAGGGGATTTGTCTGGAGGCTCAGGGCTGGCCTGATGCGATTAATCAACTTGGCTTCCCTAGCACTCTGCTCAAAGCAGGTGAGTTGTATCAGCAACAAATAGTGTATAAATTCAGTTAACTAAAAACTGGTAACCATAACAACAAAACAACCCTTCAGTGAGTGGCGATGCAGAGCTTGATAACCAAGGATGCAACAACAAACGCTAAGGATAAAACAGGGTAAGGATTCGTATGACCTTAAGTAATTTAGATTTGGTGATTCTCGCCATTTACGTGCTGGGCCTGCTCGGTTTGGCCTATTACATCTCCCGTGAAGAGCAGGGACATAACAAAGACACCAACGACTATTTCCTGGCTGGTAATACCTTACCCTGGTGGGCTATTGGTGCATCGCTTATCGCAGCTAACATTTCGGCTGAACAAATTATCGGTATGTCTGGCTCAGGTTATGCCATAGGTATGGCGATTGCCGCTTACGAGTGGATGGCGGCTATTACCTTGCTGCTGGTCGGTAAGTTTTTCCTGCCAATTTTCCTGAAACGTAAAATTTATACTATGCCTCAGTTCCTGCAGCAGCGTTTTGACAACAGAGTCCGCACCACCATGGCGCTGTTCTGGATGGCTGTGTATGTGTTCGTCAACTTAACCGCTGTGCTCTGGTTAGGTGCTCTGGCTATTAACACTGTCACTGGTGTGGATATGACCACCAGCATGTTCATTTTAGCGGCTTTATCTGTAGCTTATTCCTTATACGGTGGCTTAAAAGCTGTAGCTTATACCGACATTATCCAGGTGGTATTGCTGGTCGGTGGCGGTTTATTCCTGTCTTTTATGTCACTGGATATGTTAGGTGCGGGTAATGGTTTATGGGCTGGTTTTGACCGCTTGCTGACCGAAGTGCCGGAAAAATTCGATATGATTTTAACACCAGACAGCCCACATTATGTCAGCTTACCTGGCTTGTCTGTGCTGTTAGGTGGTATGTGGATTATGAACCTGAGCTACTGGGGTTTTAACCAATACATTATTCAGCGCACTTTAGCGGCGAAAGACTTAGCCGAAGCGCAAAAAGGTATTGTGTTTGCCGCCTTCCTGAAAGTGTTAATGCCAGTGATAGTGGTGCTGCCAGGTATAGCTGCTGTCTTGTTGTTGCCTGATTTAAGCAAGCCGGATCAGGCTTATCCGCAACTGCTGAGCATGATGCCTTCTGGTATCAAAGGCTTAATTTTTGCCGCTTTAGTCGCTGCTATTTTGTCGAGCCTGGCTTCTATGACCAACAGTGTGGCCACTATCTTCACTATGGATATTTACTCACAATTTAATAAAGACCAGACTCAGCAGCATTATGTCAAAGTAGGCCGTATTGTCAGCCTGGTGGCTTTAGTCATTGCTGTGTTTACTGCTAAGCCATTACTAGGCGAATTTGACCAGGCCTTCCAGTATATTCAGGAATTCACCGGCTTCTTTACGCCTGGCATAGTGGTGTTGTTCTTGTTAGGTATGTTCTGGGCTCGCACTACAGCCACTGCGGCCTTAGTTGCAGCTATCAGCTCTGCTGTACTGAGCTGGATTTTCAAAGTGACATTGCCTGAAATGCCATTTATGGACCGCGTTGGTTTAGTCTTCCTGAGCTGTTTAGTTTTAGCTGTGCTGGTGACTTTAGCCCAGCGTCAGGGCAAACATCCGCAGGCGGTAGAGCTGCGTGATATTAGTTTTGAAACCCGTCCAAGCTTTAACTTGTATTCAGTGTTGATCACTTTGATTGTCGCTGCCTTTTACATCACCTGGTGGTAAAAATGAAACGGACTTTTTCTTCTAAGGCCCTGTTTTGTAGAACTATTCTTGCCACAACTGCAGCTGCGCTTTTTAGCGCAGCTGCAGCTGCCAACCCAGTCTCGGTCAAAGACGGCGTGCTGCAATGGCAGGACGGCTCTGAAGTGGCGCTATTTGGTGTCAACTACAGTGCGCCTTTTGCTTTTGGTTACCGCTCTATTGAACGTTTAGGTGTGGATCACCGCGCTGCCATAGATATGGACGTGGACCATATAGCCCGTCTGGGGTTAGATGCCTACCGCGTACATTTATGGGACAGATTGCTGGCCGACAAAGAAGGCAATTTGCAGGACAATATTCACCTGCAGCTGTTTGATTATTTGCTGCTGCGCTTAAAAGAAAAAGGCATTAAGGTGATTATTACCCCTATAGGCTGGTGGGGCAGTGGTTATCCTGAGCCGGATCCTGAGGAATATGGCTTTTCTACTTTTTATAGCAAAAGCCAGATGAATCAGTCGGCGGATGCAATAGCAGCGCAAAAAAACTACCTGACGCAGTTGTTTAAACATGTGAACCCGCTGACAGGAAAAAGCTATCAGCAGGACCCAAATATTATCGCTTTTGAGATATTCAACGAGCCAAAACACGAAATTAAGGCGGCACAAAGCGCGGCTTATATTGAAGAGCTGATTGCGACTATTCGTGCAGCTGGTGTCACTAAACCTTTGTTTTACAACACCAGTGAGCAAGGTGACGACCAGCCTTTTGCCACTGCCTTGTGCAATAGCAGCATAGATGGTGTGTCCTACCAGTGGTATCCGACTGGGTTGATTAAAGGCAGTGTGATCAACGCCAATATGCTACCTGCGGTGGCGCATTACACCAATCCTTTTGCTGGCATCAGTGCTTGTGCGGCCAAAGCAAAAATGGTGTACGAATTTGATGCGGCCGACGTGGCAAGCTCAGTGATGTATCCGGCTATGGCGCGCAGTTTCCGTGAGGCGGGTTTTCAGTGGGCAACCCAGTTTGCCTATGACGCTGCTGCTGTGGCTCATACCAATGCCGAATACAACACGCACCATTTGAATTTGTTATACACGCCGTCAAAAGCTCTTAGTTTAAAGATTGCAGCTGAAGTCTTCCGTACACAAAAGCGGGCAGAAAAAGTAGCAGACTATCCAGCCAGTAATAGCTTTGCTGGCGTGACGCTGGATTATCAGCAGAACCTTGCGGTACTGAATACGCCATCGAAGTTGTTTTACAGTAACAGCACCAGTGCTGAACCTGTAGCGAAAGACCAACTGACTCAGATTGCCGGTGTCGGCTCTTCCGACGTGGCGCAGTACAGCGGCTCTGGTGCCTATTTCCTCGATAAAGTCGCGGATGGCGTCTGGCGTCTGGAAGTATTTCCTGATCTGTTAAGCCTGCAGGACCCTTATCAGAATTCCAGTTTGAAACGTGAGGCCGGGCGTTTGTACGCCGCTGCACAGCAATTGAAGCTTGACCTTGCTGACCTTGGCAAGAGTTACAATCTGAAAGGTCTTAATACTGGCAATACAGTGCAGGCTTCGGCGCGCAACGGCGAAGTGACGGTACAACCCGGTGTGTACTTACTGACGGCCAAAGCCGCATTAGCAGAGCAATACAGCTCAAAAGTAGAGACAGATTTTTATCTGCCGAAGCTACAATCTACTGAATTGGCACTGGTGCATCAGGCGCAGCGTCAGACAGCAGTGGGTGATAAATTCAGCTTCAAGGTTCAGTTGGCAGCGCTTAGCAAGCCAGAGAAAGTGGAGCTGATGCTGCGTTATATGGGCGATCAGAAATTCAGTGCTTTTGAAATGCAACAGGTTGCAGGCCAAAGTGGCGCTTATCAGCTGGCTTTACCAAAAGACTGGACCCGTTCTGGTTTGCTGGAATACGGCTTTACGGTTACGCGTTCTGGTCAGGCTGTGACTTTCCCTGGTGCTGCGGCGGGTTCTGCGCTGGACTGGGATTTTGTCAACAAAGCACCTTACTGGACTATGCTGTTGCAGCCGAAAAATAGCCCTGTGCCTTTGTTTGACGCAACAGCGGATCGACAAAATACCTTGTATCCAAAAGATGCGACTGTGACTCAGCGTTATATCACCGGCGATATGGGCCAGGGTTTGGTGTTGCAGTTGGGCGTGGATTCGCTGAAAGAGCCGAAATCTGCCGCTTTGTTGAAAACTACCTTGTCGCTTGATAACAGCCTGCTGCAACGTGATTTGGCGAAGTACGATACGTTGGCTATTAAAATCCGTGCCGTGAAACAGCCGGAGAAGCTGCAGTTTGCCCTTCTGGACCAGCATGGTCTGGCCTATGGTGTGGATTTGTCAGTAAGCACTGACTGGCACTATTTGCTGGTGCCTTTGGCAAAGCTGTCCCGTGTCGATACCTTGCTGACTCAGGCTTATCCGGTGTTTCTGCCCCAAGCTGTGCCTGTTGAACAAACCGGAACCTGGTCTGACGAACAGAAACTGGAGTTGATCCAGGGCCTGCAGCTGAAGTTTAGACAAGAGGCATATTCAGCTTCTGAGCTGCAGGGTTGGCATGGCGTGGAGTTAGCAGAAGTGAGTTTGATCCAAAGGCCTTGATGCTCCTGCTTGAGGTTTGGTTTGTCCAGGTTGCAATTGCCGCTTTGCGGCATTGCAACCGGGCTATAAAGCGAGGGAATCAAACAATCTGACTGGAACCAAAGAAGATGAAGGTGCAGCTTCTGCTTTGACATGTATATAATCAGGTTCGCATTTTTCCTATTTAGCACAGGAGTGCTATGGCTCAGCCACTGCACCATTCAGCTCAAAAAACTGTTCAGCCTCCAATAGTAACCAGAACTCAGAAACTGGCCCTTGGGGCTGGCTTTTTTGCGATGTTTTTTGCTCAGCAAAGCGTTAGTGTGCTGGCTATTCCTTTTTATCAAATGACTTTAGGGGTAGACCCGTTTTTACTGGGGCTGGCCCTGACTCTGCCGCTGTTGCTTGGGACTTTATTAGGCCCCTGGGTTGGGCATTTGTCTGATCATCACCAAAGCCGTTTTGGCCGCAGACGACCTTTTATTCTGCTGGCAAGCTGGGCTTGTTGCTTATTTTTTGGTTTGATTTGGATGGTCCCTACAGCCTGGGGCGAATTGGCGCAGTTGCTGTATTTTGTGATTTTTTCTCTGCTGTTTTATATAGCGGCCACTTTTATGTCTGTGCCTATGACCTGCTTATCTTACGAAATGAGCCCGGATTACCATCAGCGCACAGAGATTATGGGCTTTACCACTTATTTTCTGAAGCTGGGCTCTTTGCTTTACCAGTGGTTGTTTCCGCTGGCTCAACTGGCGTTATTCAGTTCGGTTTTTGTTGGCATACGTTATGTGGGCTGGGGCGTGGCTTTGTTTATTTTTGGCCTTTTGGGCACTCTGGCTGCTTGTTACAGCAAAGAAGTGGTGCATCGCTCTGCTGTGACTTTCCCGCCTGTGACCTTAAGGCAAAGTTTAAAAACCTTAAAAGCCAATAAAGGCTTACGGGTTTTGCTGCTGTTGACAGTGATCCAGATGGCCGGTGGTGCTTTTACCGCGAGCATGGATTATTACCTGCTGGTGTATTTTATTGCAGACGGCGATATAGCTCAGGGCTCCATTTTTAAGGGCTGGTTGTCTATGGCGTATGCAGCTTTTGGTTTTTTGACTGTACCCCTTATTGCTGCTTTATCCGCTCGTATGGACAAAATAAAAGCTCTGCAGCTGATTTATGCTCTGACTTTTGTTGGCGGCCTTTGCAAGTGGTTTATTTTTACACCACAAGGCTATACCTGGATTTGGCTGGATGCGTTGCTCTGCACCTGGGCCTGGACTGCTATGACGATGTTAATCCCCTCCATGATGGCGGATTTATGTGATGAAGACGAATTAAAACATGGCCAACGCCGGGAAGGGATCTTTGTCGCCATTCATAGTTGGGTGACCAGCTTAAGTGCAGCTTTGGCTTTGTTGTTAGCTGGCTTATCGTTGAATTTGATTGGCTTTGATGCAGAGCTCTCAGCGGCCCAGCACCCGGACAGTATTTTCAGCATGAGGGTTATTTTAGCGCTGGGCACTATGGTATTTGCCTTGTGCTCTTTGCTGATGTTAAGACGTTATCATCTGGATGCACGGGGCTGTCTGCAGATCAGCACAGCTCTTGCTGCAAGTAAAAAACAAAATCAGGGTTCCGAGTCCATTTAGTTCGCGGTTTACAAGCAAACATAATAAAAGAAAAAAGAAAAATATGGTCACAATTAAAGATGTTGCAAAAGTAGCAGGGGTGTCGATAGCGACAGTGTCCCGGGTGATCCACGATGGTCATCAGGTGGGCGAAGCCTGCCGCGCCAGGGTTAAAAAAGTGATTGCCGAGTTGGGGTACAGACCCAACAGCAACGCCCGTGCTTTGGTCAGTAAAACCACCAACACCTTAGGCGTAGTCACACCTAAATTGTCGATGCCATTTTTCGGCAGCCTGGCCAGTGGTGTCGAAAAAGGCGCTCGTGAAAATAACTACAAGCTGCTGATGAGTAACTCGTTATACGAAACCAAGTCGGAGCAGGAGGCGATAGATTCACTGAGGGATCACAATTGTCAGGCCATTATTCTGCACAGCGAATATTCAGATGAAAAAACCTTATTGAAGCTGGCCAACGAAATTCCCGGACTGGTGCTGATTAATCGCTATATGCCTGCTATTGCCAACCGCTGTGTCTGGTTGGATAACGTGGCAGGCGCGCGGCAAGCGACTGATTATTTATTGGGCCGTGGCCATACCAAATTTGCGGTCATTACCAGTATTTACCAAAACGGCGATCCGGGTTATCGCTTACAGGGTATTCGCGAATCGCTGAAGCTGGCTGGTTTACAGCTTGCTGAAGCCGCTATTGAAGAATCTACGGCCAATATGGAAGGGGGCGAGCAGGCTGTGCAGGCGTTATTGAATAAAGGCATTCAATTTACCGCATTGCTGGCTTATAACGACTTAATGGCGATAGGGGCTATTCACGCCTTGTTCGCCGCCGGCCTGCGCGTACCTGAAGATGTGTCAGTGATAGGTTTTGATGATTTAATTGTCAGCCGCGCCTGTCGCCCCCGTTTAACCACTATGCATTATCCGGTGGAAGAAATGGCCAGTTATGCTACCAAATTGGCGATTCAGCTTAGCGATACCAGCATAGAGCCAGAACACCGCACGCATTTGTTTATACCTACATTAGTCGAACGGGATTCGGTAGCGGACGCGCCGGAATCTCGCGGCTAAGTTCTGATAGGGCCACAACTAAGCAACAGCTGCCCACTCAGTGCTGTTGCTTAGGGCGTGTTAAGACCAACTAAACCAACAATTTACCCCAATCCACCCAAACACAGGTACTTTAACTCGGTAAAATCGTCCAGGCCATAACTGGAACCTTCGCGGCCCAAGCCTGATTCTTTGACACCGCCAAAAGGTGCTGCTGCGTTGGAGATTAAGCCTTCGTTGATGCCAACCATGCCATAGTCCAGCGCTTTGGCGACCCGGAAAATCCGGCCTATATCACGGCTGTAAAAATAGCTGGCAAGGCCTGTTGGCGTGTTATTCGACAGCGCTATGGCTTCCTGCTCAGTGTCAAATACGCTGATACAAAGCACAGGGCCAAAAATTTCAGTTTGACTGATCTGCATAGTTGGGGTGACGTCTGTCACTATAGTGGGCTGGAAAAACAACGGGCCTAAATCGGCATCAATAGCGCCGCCTAACAGTAGCTCTGCGCCTTGCTCCAGCGCCTGGTCCAGCAGCCTTGCTATTTTATCAACCGCAGCCTGATTAATCAGCGGCCCTATCTGGCAACCTGCCTCTAAACCATTGGCCAGTTTTAGTGGGGCTGTGGCTTTAATCAGTTGGGCTAAAAAGGCGTCGTACACTGGGCGCTGGACAAAAACTCTGTTAACGCACACACAGGTTTGACCGGCATTACGAAATTTTGCCGCCAGTAACCCCTGTACTGCTGCAGGCAGGTCGGCATCATCAAACACAATAAAAGGCGCGTTGCCGCCCAGTTCCATTGACACTTTTTTTACCGTAGCAGCACATTGCGCCAGCAAGGTTTTACCTACAGGGGTGGAGCCTGTGAAGCTGAATTTCGCCACACGGCTGTCTTTGGTCAGCACCTGGCCTATGGCTTTGGCATCTGTGCCTGTGATGATATTAAAAACACCTGCCGGAATACCGGCGCGGCTGGCAAGTTCAGCTAAAGCCAAAGCAGATAAAGGGGTTAGCTCCGAGGGCTTGACCACAAAAGTGCAGCCCGCAGCCAAAGCCGCTGCAGCTTTACGTAAGATCATTGCATTCGGGAAATTCCATGGCGTAATAGCTGCCACTACTCCTATGGGTTGTTTTAATACCAAAATCTGCTGATTCGTTTTTGACGCTGGAATAATATCGCCATTCATACGTTTGGCTTCTTCAGCAAACCAGCTGACAAAAGAGGCGCCATAGCTGATTTCGCCCGCTGCTTCCTTTAAGGGTTTGCCTTGCTCCAGGGTTAAAATACGGGCTAAGTCCTGCTGGTGTTCCAGCATCAACTGATACCAGCGCAACAGTGTGGCTGAACGTTCTGCAGCAGTCAGGCCTGACCACAAAGGAAAAGCCGCAGTTGCAGCAGCTATAGCCTGGTCTGCTTCTGTGGCTGCCGCTTCGGCAACCAAGGCCAGCAAACTTCCATCGGCAGGATTATGCACTGCAAAATGCCCGCTGCGGCCTGGTTGAAATTGTCCGGCAATATAGCTGCTGTGGTGCACCAGAGCGTTGTCGTTGAGCAGGGCAAAAACACTATTTGTCTGATTCGTCATGGGCTTAACTCAGGTCTGTTTTAACACTGCCAGTGTAGCCTTAATAGAGCTGAACAGGGCAGACTCAAACTGAAATTTGTTTTACTTTGTGCTCAGTCTAGCTACGCCTTCCGTGGTTCTTTTTACCTGTTGTATAGTGCCATCCGGATTAAAATGCAGGTACTCCACCGCAGTATGGCGCTGCCTTTTGTTGCAGCCTGAGTCTGGTGTTTCCAGCCAGCGGTGATAAAACAGCAGCCACTGATTTTTATACTGCACTATCGAATGATGATTGTTGCTGTTGTGCTCCTGTTCCATAAAACTGCCCCTATAAGTCCAGGGACCCAGCGGAGAGCTGGAGGTGTAGTAAGTCAATACTCTGTTATTTTCCGGCATAGTAAAGTAGTACAAGCCATTGCGTTTAAATACCCAGGGGCCTTCCATTTTGGGTTCAACGCCACCCATATCCATTTTGATAAAGTCACCTTTGGTACCCAGCATATCATCACGCATTTTAATCACATGGTAATCAAAGTCAGTGCCATGAAAGTACAGGTAGGCCTGGCCGTCGTCATCCACAAACAGGGCAGGGTCATTGGCATAAGGGGTTCGCCAGAGCGGGGCTCCGAGCGCATCTTTAAAAGGGCCGGCAGGGGAGTCGCTCACTGCTATGCCTATCCCCATCCATTTGGTACTTTTCTCCGGATTAGCCCTGTCTTTTATGCCTGTGCCTGCCGGAAACACCAGGTAATATTTGCCATTTTTATAGGCGGCATCAGGTGCCCAGGCGTAGTTGTCTGCCCAGCTAAGCTGCTCCACCGACAATACAGCGCCATGATCCGTCCACTGGGTTAAATCCGCTGAGGAAAACACATGCCAGTCTTTCATATGAAAATCAGCCTGACATTCTTCATCATGAGAGGTGTAAAGATACAAGCGGCCATCAGGCCAGACATGAGCAGAGGGATCGGCGGTTCGGATAGCACTGCCAAAATCCAGTGGATTTTCTGCCTGTACGCAGGCAGCGGCACAAGCCAGCGCTGCAACCAAGCTATTGAGCTTCAACATGGAGTTTACCTTCATTTTGGATAAGCCCCTTAAGTTGAAGGAAAAGCCATGGAGAGCGCCAGTGTTTCGGCTTTTAGTCAGGTTTTTTTCCGTATATGAACCAGCTGTCCGGTTCAGGCTAACCTGTCTATCTTCAGTTGCAAAAATCGTTGTTCAGCCAGCTGAGTGGTTTTGCTCAGGGCTTGTTGATAATACAACCTGGCTTGTTGCTTCAGCCCAAGTTTGAGGTGCAGATCAGCTAAAGCGGCGTCGAGCAAATGATACTGCGCCAGTTCGCCGCTTTGTTCCAGAGCCTGCAGTAACGGCAATGCGACAGCTGGTCCTTGTGCCATGCTAACCGCCACAGCTCTGTTGAGCAGCACCACGGGTGATGGTTCAAAGCGGTATAACAAATCATACAAAGCAACAATTTGTGGCCAGTCTGTCTCTGCCGCCGAGCGGCTTTCGGCGTGCAAGGCAGCGATAGCGGCTTGCAGGCCATAAGGCCCAATACGGCGGCTTGATAACGAACGCTCCACCAGTTGCACGCCTTGTTGAATTAAGCTGTTGTCCCATAAGCTTCTGTCCTGATCCGGCAGTAAAATCAGGTCGCCTTCTGCCGTAGTTCTGGCATGACGTCGTGATTGCTGCAATAGCAGCAACGCCACTAAGCCCATAGTTTCAGCCTCTGGTTGCAACTCCAGCAGCAAAAAACCAAGACGTATCGCCTGAGCACAGAGCTCCTGACACAACAACTGATCGCCGGAGCTTTGGCTGTACCCCTCGTTAAACAGCAGATACACCACTTTCAGCACTGTATCCAGTCGTTCAGGTAATTGCTCTGGGGTAGGTATTTCGTAAGGGATGGCAGCGTCACGGATTTTATTTTTTGCCCGCACTATACGCTGGGCTACAGTGACGGCGCTGGTTAAAAAAGCTTTGGCAATTTGTTCTGTCGTCAGGCCACAAATTTCGCGTAAGGTCAGCGCTATTTGTGCTTCGGTGGATAAAGCCGGGTGGCAGCAGGTAAAGATCAGTCGTAGTTCATCGTCTTGCCAGAGTTGATCTTGTGTTATATCACTGCTGGCTTCATCTTCGTTCTGTTGTTCAGCAAGCCACTGTTGCTGATGCTGGCGCTGAGTCCGCTGTTGGCGGATTTTATCTATGGCTTTAAAGCGTCCTGTGGACACCAGCCAGGCTCTGGGTTGGGCTGGTAAGCCATCCACAGGCCATTGTTGCAAAGCACAGGTAAAAGCTTCCTGCAGTGCGTCCTCTGCCAGTTCAAAATCACCCAGTAGCCGGATCAGGGTGGCCAGCACCCTGCGGCTTTCCTTATGATACAAGGCCGAAATAGTTTCGGCTGTCACTACGCTATTCAACAGCTTACGAGCTTTGCATGCTGGCGAAGTCCGAGGCGATCTGCTGAATATCTTCAGGAAAATCATCCATTTCCTGAATTTGCCGCACTTCAATCACTTCGTTATCCGCAGCAGGGCATAAACTGGCCCATTGAATGGCTTCGGCTTTGGAATTTACTTTAATCATCCAGTATCCGCCCAGCACTTCTTTGGTTTCAGCAAAAGGCCCGTCTGTGACCAGTGGTTTGCCACCACTGAAGCTGACGCGGGCTCCCATAGCAGGTGGATGCAAGCCTTCACAGTTGATTAAAATGCCTGCGTCCTGCAGTTTTCTGTTGTATTCCATCATTGCTTCTACAGCTGCTGCTTCTGGCATCACGCCTGGTGCGGCGCTTTCATAGCCTTTTGGGATCATCAGTAGCATAAATCTCATGTCACACCTCCAGTTGTCTGACAGGACGTACTTCAACAGAGCCGACCCTTGCCGCCGGAATGCCGGCCGCAAGCTGTATCGCCTCGTTTAAATCTTTGGCTTCCACCAGATAAAAACCTGCCAGTTGTTCTTTGGTCTCGGCAAAAGGGCCATCTGTTAACAAGGTTTTTCCGGCGCGCACCCGGACTGTGGTGGCAGTGTCTATAGGTTGCAGCGCCTCGGCTGCCAGCATACGGCCGCTCTGTTGCACTGCAGCAGCATAGGCAAAACACTCTATGTCTTTTGGGCTCTCTGGCAAGGAGTGCAGCAGTTTTTCATCGCTGTAGACTAAACATAAGTATTTCATCGCAACTTTCCTTATTAGAGCCCTGGTTAAGCCTCTGGCGTCAGTTCAAACAACACGGCACCAGATACCATATCAAAAGGTACGGAAAAATGGTCATGAATAATACGCCATTGGCCTTGCAGTTGTTGCCAGCCTTGGGTCAATCGCATCCAACAACCCTGAATTTCGCCTTTTTCATTGCTGCCAGCGCAATAGACCAGGGCATGGCTAAAACCGAGCGCATCGTTTTGCTCTATGGTCAGATCCCGAAGCTCAAAGGTGGAATGGCCACCAGAACAGAATTCCAGGCACTGTTGCCAGTGAGTCTGATAGGCCGCCTTGCCGCTAAACTGCAGTTGAGCGACGGCGTCAAAGGCAATAAGGTCGTTGGCATAAAATGCCATAATTTGTGTCATGTCCCGGCTCGCTACTGCGTGAGCCCACTGGGTAATTAACTGCTGTATGGACTGCGTCATCACTTTTCTCCTTGGGTTAATGTCGCTAGTAGTCGATACGGCTTGCCGCATTTCGACAGGCTGCAGAAAAAAATGCAGGTTATTTGCTCTGATGGCCGAAAAAACACGTACAAAATCCACACTTAACAGCAAATGCTGCTACAAGGATCTGTACTCAGGTCGTCAATCAGAGACTTTATGCCACAACGTCAAAGTTATACCAGTGTAGCTCTAGAACAGGCTGCGCGGCCGCTGTTGCTTTTAGTGCAGCATTTAACCGGCTTGGATACCGCCTTCTTAACACGGATTGATTGGCGTGCTCTAACCCAGCAGGTCGTTCTGGTGGAAGGGCAATTGACAGTGCCTTTGCAGGAAGGCGCTGTTGTCGATTGGTCTGATTCTATGTGCCGCTTGTTATTTGATGCAAAGTTGCAGCAGTCTGATGTTATTCCTGAATTATTTCCTGACTCAGATGGCGCGGCTTTAGGCATGCAGAGCTTTTTTGCTGTGCCGGTATTATCCGGAGGCAAAACTATAGGCACTTTGTGTGGTGCCAGTCGGGAGCGGCTGGTGATCTCAGAGCATTTGTTTAGCAGTTTAAAACTGATTGCCGATGCTTTGGCTTATCAGATGGCTTTGGACCAGCAAATGCAACTGCAACAAAAAAAGGTCAAGGTAGCAGAAAAGACCATAGACAAGCTGTACCGCCAGGCACAGCAAATGGAAAATCTGGCCCATACCGACGAACTGACAGGCTTGGATAATCGCAGGTCCTTTCAAAGCAGATTTGAACAGTACCAGCTGCAAGCCGTCAGCCGTGGCTCAGCTTTAGCTTTAATGATGATTGATATCGATGAGTTTAAGCAGCTTAATGATCAACATGGTCATGAAACTGGTGATCTGGCACTGCAGCATTTGGGACGGGCCCTGACAGCTGTCGCACGCCAAAGTGATATCGCCTGTCGTTTAGGCGGGGATGAATTTGTGCTGGCGGCTGCAGATACAGATGCTGCAGGTTTAACTCATTTGGCCATTCGGCTGCAGCAGCAATTTAAGCAGCAGATGCGAGAGTCAGGTCTGGATAGTAGCTTAAGCATAGGCATAGCCAGCACAGCAGAAAGTGCCGTGGATCAACTACTACAAAGAGCTGATCAGGCGTTATACAAAGCCAAAGAGCTTGGCCGTGACAGAGTGGAGTTGGCTGGTTAAGGCGCCGCTGTAGCAGGGCTGTAGTGATTCTGACGAAACCAGCTGAGCATAGCCTGACGTTCCTGCTCTTTGTAATCAGTCAGCAGATGATCAGCCTCTGCAAATTCTATCAGTCTTACCGGCCTTTTGAGTTCAGTCAGTTTAGCTGCGAGCAGTCTGGAGTTATCCGGATGCACTCTTTGGTCCTTCCCACCGTATATCAACAAAATAGGCAAAGTCGCGGGTAGCTGTTCGGCCCAATAGATCACAGAACGTTGTTCCAATTCACGCACTTTATGTTGATCGTAGTCGGGAATAAGGCTGCGGAAAATTAACTCCATTTCGGGTTTGCGCGGCAGCTCTGTAACTAAATTTGTTGGGGCGCCGGTAATGGCCATAGCGCGGATATCGTCGCGTTGGCGTGCTGTCAGGTAGCTCATCATGCCGCCTCTGCTGATGCCATACAAAAAGATATTGTTTGCATCTGCTGCAGGTAATTTTTTCGCTAGCTCTATCAATTGATGAATATCGCGCACGTCGGCGCCACCAAACTGATCTTTGCCGTAAGTCTGCTGATCCTGTGGTACTGAACCACGGTACTGACTGGCCAATACAATAAAACCTTGTTGAGCCAAGGGGCTTAACTGGCGTAAGACGGAGACATAATCCAATCGGCCTAACGCCGCATTACCGCCTCTGTTGTAGATAATAACAGGCCATTTTTGCTTGCCTTTGGCTTTGGGTTGTAAGCCCCAAGCCTGCACTAAAATAGTGTCTGAATGGTATTCCAGTTGGGCGCATTCCAACTCTTGAGTCTGGTCAAATTGTTGTTTAGGCAATAGCCAGGGGGCTAGCCAATACTCAGCTTTGTACCAGGGCTGGTGCTGGCGCATATCTTTAACCAGGTGGTGAAAATCAGGATAAAGCTCAAGACAGGACTGTTGTTTGGCAAAACCAGGCCAGCTGTTCGCCAGGGCATAGCCTGGGTAAAGAAACAGCAGCACTAACCAAAACAGTTTCATAGCCAATCCTCTGAACATTCGCTGCTTCAGTGTAACGCTTTGGCGGGTTAATTTGTGCTTGGGATTGTAACAAAAGTTAATTCGGGTCAGAGTAAAATAAAGCTTCAGTGCTTAATTTTACTCTGACCCGAATTATTAAGACTGTGGCCAGTCCCATGAGCCAACATGCAGTTGGCCTTGCCAGTCTTCAATCAATAGCCAGACTTTATCGCCTGCTTTAGGTTGGGCTGAGGCTTTGGCATGCACATGTTGGGCAAAAGAGCTGCCGTGCAGAATGCTTAGATCAGCTTGGGCAAAATCTTCGATAGCAGGTTGTTCTGCCGCTATTGCCATATAGGCCTGACGGATATTGGCCACACAACCTTCGCAAAATTGCAGGCTGAAGTCTTTCACCCAATCGCCATGGTGCTGATAAGGCGCATCGAGCGTTAATGGCGTAGGAGTGACTTCAAAAGCACCGACTTTCTGTGTTGGCCATGCAGGCGGGAAAACCGGACTCATGGATTGATACAAAAACCAGAATGGCAATACCAGGATCAGGCCATTGAGTTTAAATTTATTCCGTTGCCACCAGTTATCTGAACGCTGTGCCATCAGGAGTTCACCTCTGAAGTTGTATAAGTTGTCGCTGTCTCGGTGCGGGCTGCTTTGATGGTGCGGCTGCCCCAAATCATAAAGCCTGTGATGGACATACCAGATAACAACAAGCCAAACAGGAACCAGATTATTTTGGTCCAGATACCGCCTATAGTGCCGTAATGCAGCGGATCAGCAATATGACTAATCACTTCAAGACCGCCCATTTTGTCTGGTGTATGCACACCAGTGACTTCACCTGTCCACGGATTGACCAGTACTGAATACGAGTACTGATCAAAAAATACCGAATCACCTGAACCTGAAATACGGTATAAATCGCGGTTATGCTCCGGCATCATAATATAAGCAGGTTGCAGCTCTGGCAGAGTCTGTTTGGCGATCACCAGCGCATCTTGCAGTGAGTATGGCGGTGTATGCTTTTGTCCGGCAGCTGGTACTTCGGCCGCCGTCAGAATCTTGGGTTCGTGATAAAACTCAATATCGTTGTGCCATAAAATCGCCTGCACCAGATACCACAAGCCGGTTAAGCTCATCACGACTAAAAACCAGATAGACCAGACGCCAGCCAGACGGTGCAGGTCGGTCAGCAGCGTTTTACGGCCTTGGTTCAGGCGCAACTTCGGCTGAGTAAAAGCTCTCCAGAAGTTTTTATAAATCACCAAACCTGTGATCAAAGACACGAGCATCAGAATGGCCATACCGCTGACCAGGTAATAGCCTAGGCTATAACTACTCTGCCACGGGAATAATAACCAGCCGTGCAGAGAACGCATGAATCCGATAAAGGTCAGGCCATAGTTCAGTTCCTGCACCTGCCCTGTGTACTGATTGACGTACGCTATACCAAAAGGAGCTTTAGCGGTGGAGAATATAATGGCGTTAACCAGATAAGGTTCCATCACCATCACACTGCCAATTTCAGCATCCGGCACTTCAGCTTTAACGGCGGCAATCAGTTCAGTTGCAGGCTTCACCGGCAGGTTTTGCGGGTTTTCAGCTCTGGAATTTGGGTTGGTCAACCAGGTCAGTTCATGACTAAATACCGCAATGGTGCCGGTTAAACACACAGCACAAAAAATAAGCCAAACCGGTAAACCTACCCAGCCATGTAATAAAAACCAAAAGCGTTGTTTGAGTTTAAACACCTGATACTCAGCCTTTTTCGCTAGCTATAAAATTGGCCCAATAGTAATGCGGATAAGAATAGTTATCAATAGGTGTGCGGTGACTGGCGGGGATCACAAGAGTAGAAAAAAGGGCGCCGCAGGGAAATGGGACTAAGCGGCGCCCAAAGGTTAATACAGAAGTCAGAGCTGATGCTCCGACTTGGATGCCTTACTTATTGGCTAATGCCAGTTGCTGGTTGCCTTGCTCCAGCTCAATTCCACCGGCAAAAGCGCGGTAGATTGCCACTAAACGCTGGAAGCTTTGGGTCGACAATACAGCTTGCTGATCGCGGGCTGCTAACCACTCACGTTCGGCGTCCAGTAAATCCAGAAACTCAATAGTGCCAGCCTCGTATTGAGCTCGGGTTAATTTCACCGCCTGTTCAGTCGCTGCCACTTGTTGCTGTGAACTTAATTGTTGTTCACGGCTGGTTCTGTAGCCCTGCAGTGAGGTCTGCATTTGCGCCAGTGCATCAAAGACGGTTTGCTGGAAGCGGGCAAAAGCCATTTGCTGTTCTGCTTCAGCACCACGAATGCGGGACTGAATAGAGCTCAGCTCCGTGGCTTGCCAGCGTAAGCTTGGCGCTATGCTCCAGGCTTCGTTTTGTGAACCCAGGCTAAGTCCTGGACTGGCGATAAAACCTAAAAAGCCAGTGACAGAGAGTTCAGGGTATAACTCTGCTGTCGCCACCCCAATGTCAGCAGTGCTGGCCGCCAGTTCACGTTCTGCGACTGCCACATCGGTTCTGAACTTTAAGTAGTTGTGCTGATTGGCAAAAGACAAAGGTTTGCTCAGTTCTGGCAAAGCTTCGGCTTTAGTGGCAACCGCAAACTGCTCAGCGGGTTGTGTGACTAAGGCCGCCAGGGTGGCATTCGCCTGAGCTTTAGCAAACTGGAATTGTGGCAAGGTGCTTTGCAACTGATAAATCTGCGCGTCGATGCGACTGATTTCCAGATCGGAAGCCACTCCGGCATCACGGCGCGCCAGAATAATCTGCTTGGTGCGACGCAAATTGCCAAGGTTTTGCTCTGCTACAGTGAGGCGCAATTCAGCACCACGGTAGTCGCCATAGCTGGCGGCTACCTGAGCTAACAATTGCACTTTTGCTTCCTGCCATGCCAGTTCAGCCCCTTGTGCTCTGGCATCAGCCGCTTCTGCGGCGCGGCGCAGCTTGCCAAATAAATCCAAATCCCAGCTCAAGCTGCCACCCGCATTGGCCTGGCGTTGAATTTGACCGGCATTTTGCGCAGCACTGTCTGGAATTTGGTTATTTTGCTGACTGGCCGTGACGTCCAGACGCGGTAGTCCATCATTGTCGCTGTCTTCAAAAGCTGCATAAGCACGTTTTACGTTGGCTTCTGCTGCTGCTAAGGTCTGATTATTCAGTAAAGCCTTTTCTATCAGCTGGTTTAACACAGGATCGTTAAACTGCTGCCACCAGGCTTGTGCTTTGTCTGCTGCTTTATATTCAGCAGGCAGTTGCAGCTGGTTGGCTGCCAAAGGGGCTGCGTAGCTTGGGCCTACCGAAGCACAACCAAACAACAGCGATGCCAGTGCCAGACTGATAGCTGTTAAGCGAAGAGTTTTACGCATGATGAGTGTCCTCAATAGCAGTGGTTTGGTTTGCTGTGGCCAGTTGACGGTCACGGCGTTTGGCCAGAGCGTAATAAAACAGTGGTGTTAAAATCAGGCCGAAGATCGTCACACCAATCATGCCAGCGAATACGGCAACCCCCATGGCTTGACGCATTTCCGCGCCAGCACCGCTGGAGAACACCATAGGCACCACACCCATAATAAAGGCGATGGAGGTCATTAAAATCGGGCGCAGACGTAAACGGGCAGCTTCGAGAATAGCGTCCATGGTTTTCATGCCGTGGTCTTGTTTCTCTTTGGCAAATTCGACGATCAGTATGGCGTTTTTCGTTGCCAGCCCCACCAGTACAATCAAGCCAATCTGTGTGAAGATGTTGTTATCACCACCATAAATCCAGACACCTGTCATGGCCGACAACAAGGTCATAGGCACAATCAGGATGATAGCCAGTGGTAAAGTTAAGCTTTCGTACTGAGCCGCCAGCACCATAAATACCAGCAGGATCACCAGCGGGAATATAAAGAGCTCAGCATGGCCAGCCAGAATTTGTTGGTAGGTCAGTTCTGTCCACTCGTACGTCATGCCTTGAGGTAAGGTTTCAGCCAGAATTTTTTCAATCGCAGCCTGAGCTTCACCTGTACTGTAGCCTGGCGCCGGGCCACCGTTGATTTCGGCTGTGGTGTAACCGTTGTAATGCATCACACGATCAGGACCAGCTGAATGATTGACAGTAATGAACGAACCCAGCGGGATCATTTCACCGGCATTATTGCGTACTTTCAGCTGACGGATTTGTTCAGGATCCTGACGGAATTGCTCGTCCGCCTGCACATTAACCTGATAAGTCCGGCCAAACTGGTTGAAGTCGTTGACATAAGCCGAGCCCATATAGACTTGCAGCGTCTGGAAAATTTCATCCAGATTAACACCTTGTTGTTTGGCTTTAGTGCGGTCTACTTCTAAATCCAGCTGCGGCACATTGACCTGATAACTGGAGAACACACCAGCGAGTTCAGGCGTTGCCCAGGCTTTTTGCATGACTTGCATAGACACAGCGGCCAGCTCGTTATAACCCATATTGGTTCTGTCCTGAATTTGCAGACGGAAACCTCCTATGGTGCCTAAACCTTGCACAGGCGGTGGTGGGAATATGGCGATAAAAGCGTCCTGAATACCAGCAAACTTTTGGTTCAGATCGGCAGCTATAGCCTGAGCTGATAAAGAAGGGTCGGTACGTTCACTGAAATCTTTTAACGGGGTAAAGACTATGCCGCTATTTGGGCTATTGGTGAAACCGTTAATAGACAAGCCAGGGAAAGCCACAGAGTTGGCGACACCAGGGTGTTCCAGCGCTATGCGTGACATTTCTTTGATCACAGCTTCTGTGCGTTCTAATGAAGAGGCATCGGGCAACTGGGCAAAAGCGACCAGGTACTGTTTGTCCTGGCCAGGCACATAACCTGTTGGTGTTTGCTGGAACTGCACTGCAGTTAAACCGACCAGACCAATATACAGAATGCCGATAATGCCACCAAAGCGAATCACTTTACGTACCATCAGGCCATAGCCTTTGGACGCTTGGTTGAATAAGCGGTTAAAGGGTTCAAATAACCAGCTGCCAAAGGTTTTGTTTAAGCCTCGGGTTAAAGCATCAGGCTTAGCGCCATGAGGTTTTAACAGCAAAGCAGATAATGCAGGGCTTAAGGTTAACGAGTTCAGCGCCGAAATAAAGGTGGAGATAGTAATAGTTAAGGCGAACTGCTTGTAAAACTGGCCTGTTAAACCTGACATAAAAGCAGTAGGGATAAACACAGCCGCCAGCACTAAAGTAGTAGCGACAATAGGGCCTGTCACTTCTTTCATGGCTTTTTGCGTGGCGTCAAAAGGCGATAAACCATCGGCAATGTTACGCTCAACGTTTTCGACCACCACTATGGCGTCATCGACCACTATACCTATGGCTAAAACCAGACCAAATAAAGATAAAGCGTTTAAAGAGAAACCCAGCAGGTGCATAAAAGCAAAGGTACCGACCAGCGACACAGGCACTGCGACTAAAGGAATAATAGAAGCGCGCCAGGTTTGCAGGAAAAGTACCACCACCAGCACTACTAATAAAATTGCTTCCAGCAGGGTTTTGACTACAGCTTCAATAGAGCCACGAACGAAAACGGTTGGGTCGTAGACGATGTCGTAGGTTAAGCCTTCAGGGAAGTTTTTCGACAGTTCTGCCATAGTGGCGCGTACATCGTCAGAAATCTGAATGGCATTTGAGCCTGAAGCCTGAAAAATAGGCATGGCCACAGCATCTTTATTGTCCAGCAGTGAACGCAAAGCGTAGGACTGAGCACCTAATTCCACCCGACCTATGTCACGAATGCGCGTAACTTCACCGTTTTCACCTACTTTAACGATAATGTCGGCAAATTCCTGCTCTGTGGTTAAACGACCTTTGACGTTAATCAGGATTTGGAAATCGCTGTCACCACTAGGTTGAGCGCCTAATGAACCAGCGGCAGCCTGTTGGTTTTGCTCGCGGATTGACGCCATGACTTGTGCTGGTGATAAGCCAACAGCAGAGACTTTATTTGGATCCAGCCAAATACGTAAGCTGTATTCACTGGCACCAAATAACCGCACAGCACCTACACCTTCAATGCGCGCTAATTCGTCTTTCACGTTTAGCGCTGCGTAGTTCGACAAATACAACATGTCGTATTTGTTGTCAGGTGAGGTTAAGTGCACCACCATGGTTAAGTCTGGCGAGGATTTCTCTGTCACGACACCTAAGCGTTGTACTTCCTGAGGTAAACGTGGTTTAGCTCGATCAACCCGGCTTTGCACCTGAGTTTGAGCTCTGTCTACGTCAGTACCAATGGCGAAGGTAATAGTTAAAGTCATACGGCCATCAGAGGTGGCTTGAGAGGACATATACAGCATGTTCTCAACGCCGTTAATTTCTTGCTCTAAAGGCGAAGCAACAGTGTCCGCTATGACTTTAGGGTTAGCACCCGGATAGTTGGCTGTAACCACCACAGTAGGCGGCACGACTTCAGGGTATTCAGTGATGGGTAATTGCCAGACAGCTATAGCGCCGCCGATAAAAATCAGCAGCGACAGCACGGCGGCAAAAATAGGTCTTTTGATAAAAAATTGCGATAACATATCTGTTCCTTAACCCTGATTCGCTTTTTGCTCAGCAGAAGCGGCTTGTTCAGCAGCAGCTGTTAATTCTTGCTTGCTGTCAGTTGCCAATTGCTGTTGTTCAGTTTTTAAGCTGGTTAACTGTTGGCTGGTTGCCATCTCAACCAGTTTCGGCTGAATAGTCATGGTTGGGCGCACCCTTTGCAGGCCGTTGACTACAATGCGGTCGTTGGCCGCTAAACCTTTGCTGATAATGCGCAGGCCGTTAACTTTTTCACCTAAAGTGACAGGGCGGTACTCCAGCTGATTTTCGTTATTCACCACAAGAACAAACTTGTTGTTTAAGTCTGTGCCTATGGCTTTGTCATCGATCAAAATTCCCTGATAAGCACTGCTGCCAACCAGTTTTAAGCGGGCGAATAAGCCAGGGATTAATTTGTTATCAAGATTTTCAAAAGTAGCGCGGGCACGGATAGTACCTGTCTGGGCATTGATACTGTTGTCGATAAAGTCGATGCTGCCGACATAACCAAATTCGCTATCACCTGCCAGTGCCATATACACCGTATTGTGGGCAGTGCGCTGTTCGGCTCTGTTCCCCTCTGCGGCTAACTGCACATACTTCAGGTAGGTTTGTTCGTCTGCGTCAAAGTACGCATACATTTTGCTGGTGCTGACTAAAGTCGTCAGTTGACTGCTGCCAGCCTGGACAAAATTACCTGCTGTGATTTGAGCGTAAGATACCCGACCTGAGATAGGGGCCTTCACTTGAGTGAAAGACAAATCCAGTTCAGCACGCTGCAAAGCGGCTTTGACTGAAGCTACAGTGGCTGCTGATTGCAACTTGCGGCTTTGACGGGTATCCAGCACTTCCTCAGATATAGCTTTTTGCTTTTTCAACTCTGCGGCGCGGCGATAATCGTTATCTGCCAGTTTTTGTGCTGCTTCTGCATTGGCTAGTTCAGCTTTTAAGCGCGCAACTTCAGCGGCAAAAGGGCGGGCGTCAATCTGGAACAGCAGATCGCCTTGTTTTACCAAAGCACCTTCGGTGAAAAATACCTGCTCTATGTAGCCAGAGACCCGTGGTATTAAAGTGACAGTTTCAGGGGCTTGTAAACGGCCAGTGAACTCGTCCCATTCAGTGATTTTTTCATGTACTACTGTTGCCACATTAATTTCAGGTGCTGCCATAGCGCCCGGTGCTGCGGCTTCCGGAGTGCCACAAGCGGATAACACTAAGGCGGCGATGCTTCCCAATACAAAGGTACGAATAGTGCTGTTGCTGCTCATGACATATTCCTCGTTCAGTTCGATCAAAAAGAGATTTAGTTTCAACTTCTGTTGTACAAACTAGTTTCATCTGTTAGTTTTGTACTGGTCGGTAAATATATAGGAGTTCAGTGCAGAGTCAATCATTATTTTGTACCGAGCGGTAAATAATTTAGAGTCTTTTTCACTGAACCAAAAAATTTTGGTTATAAGCCAGGTTTGTCGGACAAGTAGTCACGAGTGCGGGAAGGGCTGTTCACCTGAATACAGCATAAGGTGAACCTTGTGTTTACCGAATATCTAAAAACCGCTTTGGGTTGCCTAAAACTATTTCCTTGCAAAAGAGTCCAACGCAATGCTGGCAACTGGTCTGTCAAGATAAGTTGCTAGCATACACAATATTGTACCGATTGGTAAATATTCCTTACTGGACATGTGTTGCCAAGCAGTTTATGCTAGGGCATCGTTTTTAATCCGGAGTCTGAAATGTCAGTATCAGCGGTTACAGCAGCGCCAACAGTGGGACGCCCGCGCGCTTTTGACATGGAAAAGGCCTTACAAAAAGCGCTGGAAGTGTTCTGGCGTAAAGGTTACGAAGGCGCTTCCTTGCCCGATTTATGCGAAGCTATGGGCATTAACAAACCAAGTTTGTATGCAGCTTTTGGTAACAAAGAGCAGTTGTTTTTGAAAACTATTGAGCTGTATGAGAACCGCCCCTGTGCGTTTTTTTATCCTGCTTTGGAAAAACAAAGCTCCTATGAAGTGGTTAAACATATGCTCTGCGGGGCCGCTTCGACCAATGCCGACCCGGAAAATCCACCAGGTTGCGTCATAGTACAAGGCGCTCTGGCCTGCAGTGAATCTGCCACTTTTGTCAAAGAAGCTTTGATTGCAAAACGTCGCGCCGGAGAAGTAGCTTTATGCACCCGGCTGGAGCAAGCCAAGGCAGAAGGTGATTTACCTGTGGATTCAGACCCGGCCGCCTTGGCACGTTACATTCTGGCTGTGCTGCAGGGCATGGCGGTGCAAGCGACCAGCGGTGCGAATTGCGCTGAGTTAAAACAGGTGGCTGAAACTGTACTAAGCGGCTGGCCTGGTAAGCGTCCTGAACTTTGATTGAAATGTCTGACTAAAAGGGACGATTTATAGTCCCTTTTTCATTTAAACCCCTGATCAAATTTAACTTTCACAATCTTCTCTGGCACTCCTAACTCCCTCTGCTAGTGTTTAAATACAGGTGTCGCGGCAGAGGTTGTTATGCCATTCTCTCAGCAGATGTTTCAGCAAAAGCTACTTGAATTTATAGAAGTTTGTAACGACGGTTATGCCATTTTAACGGCGGACGACAAAATTCTTGGTTGTAATCAGGCCTTCGCTGGTATTTTTTATCAGGACCAAGACAAAATACAGGGGCTTTCTTTTGAGCAGCTGATGCGTTTGTCTTTTAGTGAAGGCAAAGGTGTCCGTTTTGAAACTGAAACTATCGATGAATGGTTGATCGAGGTTCAACAAAAAAGACGGCAGAATCCGTTTCGGTTATTTGAGGTGGATTTAACGGACGGCCGTTGGTTTTTGCTCTCCGAACAAATTCTTCCTTCTGGCGAAATGCTGATCCAGGCAAAGGAGATGACCAAACAGAAAGTGCTGGAGCATCAGCTGTACAGCAAAGTTGCGACTTTGAGTGAATTAGCTCTGACCGATGAGCTAACTAAAGTCGCTAACCGCCGCTGCTTTGTCGACTCAGTTGAAGCTGAGCTGGTGCGCTGTCAGCGTTCAGAGCAACCTGCGGCCTTGTTATTGCTGGATTTAGATTTTTTTAAATCCGTCAATGACACCTATGGCCATCAGGCTGGAGATGAAGTACTCAAAGCAACAGCCAACCGCATTAAAAAAGCGCTGCGTGAATACGATATTTTTGGCCGTATAGGCGGAGAGGAATTTGCTGTGTTTTTGTCGGAAACCGATCCCGACACAGCTTTGCAGGTGGCGGAGCGGATCAGGGGAATTCTGGCGGATTGCCCCATTAAGGCCGGTATCGCCGAGTTATCTGTCACTACGTCTATCGGTATCGCATTAACCCATGGTGAAAGTAATTTTGAAGAGCTGTATGTCCAGGCCGATTCCGCACTTTATATGGCCAAACGAAATGGCCGCAATAGGGCAGAGTTGTTTGCATTAGTGGCTGAAGATGAAAAGCTGGATGAAAAAAAAGGCCAGCAGTTTTAGCTGGCCTTGTGTTCAGAGATTAGAACTTGTAGTTCACTTTTCCGTAGACGTACTGGCCACGAGGGTTGTACATGCTAGTGACGTAGCCGTATAAGTCGCCATCACCGTCACCTACAGCAAAAGGTGGATCTTCGTCAAACAGGTTGTTGATACCAATAGTGATTTTGGTTTTTTCGTTCAGGTTGTAATAGCCCTGAACATCAACCAGTACCTGAGCCTTCACTTTGCGCGATTCATTGTCTTCGAAGTCTAAAGCACCATCAAAATCTATATCTGGTGTATCTTCAAACTCGCCAACATAAGTCAGCACAGTAGCTGCACCCCAATCGTTTAAGGTCCAGTCCGCAGTACCAGTCCAACGATTTTGCGGGTAACGGTATTCACCAGTGTAATCCTGACCATCTTTTTCGAAGTTGTTCAGGTAGGTGTATTCCAGATTAAATTTCAGTTTACCCAGGCCCGCTAAATCCATTTTGTAATGACTGGATAAGTCGATACCGTCGGCTTTCTGAGAGCTGACGTTAAAGAAGGTATTATTGATCCTGTCCAGTTCGCCCAATGTTTGACCTGGCAATGGAGCACGACGCACACAGATAGTGCTGTTCTGGTTACCACATTCCGCGGCATAGACATCACCAAAAGGGACTTCATCAATTTTGTTGTCCTGAGTAATATTCCAGACATCTACACTGAAATCTAAATCCTCTGTGACTTGCCAGATAGCGCCAATGTTCCAGCTTTCGGACTCTTCAGCCTCTAAATTTGGGTTACCGGCAAAGACTATGGTGTAGTCTGTTGAAGCACAAGCAGGGTTTGCTGCGTTAGGAGTAGGGCAACGGAAGGTGTCAACAAAGAACTGAGATTCTTGTGAAGGGCCTAAACCCACCTGCGCCAGAGAAGGGGCGCGGAAACCCTGACTCCAGGACGCTCGCAGTGACCACTCATCTGTTGGGGTAAAGTGAAAGGCTACTTTTGGATTCGCTGTACCACCAAAATCGCTGTAATGGTCGTAACGTTCGGCCAATTGCATTTCCAGATTTTCCAGCAGCGGCACCGAAATTTCGACATAAGCTGCTTTTTGTGAACGGCTTGCTGCAGCGGATACAGATTCAGTACCAAAAATTAAACCGCGTTGGAATTGATCATCCGGAGTATCCCGCGCATCTTCTTTGCGGTATTCCACACCAGCGGCCAAAGATACGGCGCCATGACTGACATCAAACAGCTCACCGCTGATACGGGCATCCGCTGATGTCATATGGGATTTACCACGACGCACTAAGCTGGTGGTGATGGCATCAATCACAGATTGTGGGTTTTTAACGCCACCAAAAGGATTGTAGCGACCTGCATTAATTTCCTGTTGCAGGAAGTCGGTGCGTACCCAACCTTGCGATTTATCGCCGGTTTGAGAGGAAGCGCTACGACCTTTTTGCACAGCAGTTTCCCAATCCCAGTTATTAACTTTGCCACGTAAACCAGCCAGTACCCTTAAGGTGTCAGAGGTAATATCCCAACGTCTGTTGCCGGCATCAGCAGTACGGTAACGGCTGATCTGAATATCTTTACCAAAAGGGTTATTCGGATGCGTACCTGGCACTGTTAAACCAGCGCCTTCGTCTAACGGTGTAGCTGCACCACCAGCGTTTGAGGTGTTGTGCTGAGCTGCAATTTCTGCAAAGAGTTCCACATCATCATTCACATCGCGGTTCATGCTAAGGATAGCACCTAAACGCTCGGCTTCAGGTACAGCAATGGAAGATGGGCCATAGTCATATAAACAGGTTGCGCCGGCACGCTGATCGGCTGGACAACCTGGATCTATGGTAACGACGCCATCAACAATAAAACGACCAGGGTAGCCACGTGAAGAACGGAAATCCTCACCACCATAGGGAGCCTGATTCGCAGTACCAAAACGGCCTAATTCGGAGTTGTCTATTTGGGAGTTATTAAAATAATCCAGGATCAGCGTAGCGTTGCTCTTGTCATCACCTGTGCCCCATACGGTCGAAAATGTTTTTTCATCGTAGCCAGGGCCTGAAGCACTGCCATAACCAGCGGTCACATCAGTGCCGGTAAAATCTTTGCGCAGTATAATATTGACTACACCAGCAACAGCGTCAGAGCCGTATATAGCGGATGCGCCGTCTTTTAAAATGTCGATACGCTCTATGGCAGCCATAGGAATGCTGTTGATATCAACAAAGCTGTTCACTATACCTTCGGCAAAAGGACTGCTGGCAACACGGCGACCATTAATCAGTACCAGAGTCGCATCCGCACCAAAACCTCTTAGGCTGACGGCTGCAGCGCCGTTTGCCGTTGAATCCTGGCTATTACCTCGGGTGGAGAAAGTACCTGAACCTGCTGCAGGCAGACGTTCCAACAATTGTTGCAGGTTATCAAAACCTGACTTGTCTATGTCATCTCTGCTAATAATGGTGACAGGTGAGGGGCCTTCTAAATCTGTTCTTTTGATGTGAGAACCTGTGATCGCAATACGTTCAACGTCTTTATTTTCCTCGGTTTGTTGAGCGAAACTTTGCCCGCTGAACAGCACTGCGCCTATGGCGACAGCGCAACGGCTTAATTGCATTACTTTGTTATTATTCATGTTTTCTTGCTTCCTAGCTGGATTTTTTTAGTTGCATTCTTTATAAGTATTATCATTACCCAATAAAACAGGGCTGCTTAGATATAGTACAAATTCAGCTTGCTTGTAAATAGAATTCAACTATGAAGTTGTGACAAAATACTTTGATTTGTAACGAAAATCTTTGAACGTGCGGCTATTTGTCGTTTGGCTATGGCCAAAGGTTTCGCTATGCTGTTGTTTCATTCCTCACCGCAACTTTTTCCTTTATAACAAGGCTGGCAAAAATGACAAAATACGCTCAGAATCCCAATTTCTCAGACCTGCCGCATTTTGAGTCCTGAGCCCGGAGGCTTTTTGGTGAACCAGTCGTTATTGCAGTCCTTATGTCGTGTTTTTGCTCTCGTAGTTTTTGCGTTGTTATTGTTAGCTCCAGTGCTGGTGCAGTGGCCAGAACAAAACCTTATCCCTTACCTGCAATGGAAATTGATCGCCGCTGTCTGGTGTTATATGTTGCTGCTGTCCTTGTTCCGCTCCTTATGGCCGGGTTTGATGCTGTTGTTGCCGGCAGCTGTGCTGGTGCCTCAGGAAGTGTTTTATCTGCTGACTTATCAAAAGAATACCGATGCCCATGCTATAGCTATAGTGGCAGAAACCGATTTGAATGAAGCTTTAGGCTATCTGACGGGGATAGGCATATTTTTAGCTCTGGCTGTGCTGGCTATAGTGGTGCTGTGGTGGTATCTGCTCCGTAGTGCCTGGTTGCGCAAATGGAGTTGGGAGCCTGGTGTCAGGCCTGCTATTTGGCTAATTTGCTTTGGAGTCTTGGTGAGCCTGAGTTGGAACGAATGGCAATATCAGCAAATCAATAAGGCAAAGCAGCGGACGAATCCTGAAGAAAATGTCTTTGTGCAACGTCCTTTGCCTTACAGCTATGAAAAGTTTCACGGTACTTATCCGCTGAATATGTTGCTGGCAGTCAACGAGTTTGTAAAGCAGAAACAGGCCGTTGCTGATGTGGCGCAAAGTGCTGCTTCCTTTAAGTTTTCAGCCCGGCAGCAGGATGTACCACCACAGCGCCAGATTTATGTGTTGGTGATAGGGGAAACCTTAAGGCCAGATCGCTTGCAAATCAATGGTTACAACAGAGCAACCACTCCTCGTTTGGCCGGGACCACAAACCTGATTAGTTTTACGGATATGGTTAGCCCATGGGCCTGGACCCGTATGTCTGTGCCAGTGATCCTGTCTCGAAAAGCTGCTACTGATCAGCGCTATTTTCCGCTTGAGCCTTCCATTGTCGCTGCTTTTAAAGAGGCTGGTTTCAGTACCAGTTGGCTGTCTACTCAAAGTCCGTTAGGAGTGCATGACTCTTCGATAGCCATACACGCCAGTGAAGCGGATCAGGTGCAGTACCTCAATCCGGTAGGGTACAAAAAAGAGGGCTTTTATGACGATATTCTGTTGCCTGCTTTTGAGCGCGTTATAAAACAGAATCAGCAGAAACAACTTATTGTATTGCATACTTTAGGTAGTCATTTTAGTTATGCCGACCGGTACCCACAGAATTTTGATTTGTTTACTCCGTCCGGCAAGGGCCAGTCCCTGAGCATGCATGACCAAAAAGCCAAAGTGTTGCTCAACAATGCTTATGACAATAGTGTGGCTTACACCGATTTTATTTTGTTTAGTCTGATTAAACAGCTGGAGCAAAGCCAAAGTATCAGTGGTTTATTTTTTGTCTCGGATCACGGCGAAAATATTTTTGATGGTCAATGTAATAAAAGCGGCCACGGTCATAATACCGAGCGTGATTACAGAGTTGCCTCCATGCTGTGGACCTCTGATGCTTATAACCAGCTCTACCCACAGAAGAAAACTCTGGCAGAGCAACGTCGCACTCAGGCATTGAGCACTACCAGTGTTTTTCACAGTATGTTGGACCTTGCAGATATCCGATACCCGGATCAAAAACTGAACAAAAGTTGGTTAAGCCCAGACTGGCGTCCGTCGCCACGTATACTGCAGCATGGACTCGATTTTGATAAAGCCAAAAGAACAGGGCTGTGTCAGGAGTTAACTGCTGAATAGTTTGTCATAATATTGTCATGAATTAGTCATAAAATAGACTTCGAAACGTCATGTGTTCGAAGTTTTATTGTCATATTTCAATAACTCACAGATCCACGACCAGACAAATGAAAGGGAGCAGAAGCAGGTCTTTTGCTCTTTATGCTAATCATTCAGCTAGACAGAAGTTCTGTTGTTAGCCCAGATCCCTACCACAAAGGAAAAAATCATGTTTGCAAAAACTTTTTTAAGTATTGCACTGGCTTTAAGTTGTGTTGCAACTGCACAGGCCAAAGATTGGGAAATCTATGGAAAAATTAATGTGTCAGCACAACAATCTGATGAGGGCGAAGGATCGTTCGGCGAGTTAAAAAGTAATGCTTCACGATTTGGCATTCAGGGTGATTATGCGCTGGAGGACGGTTTGACTCTGATTTATCAATTGGAGTGGGAAGTGGATCCTTCGGATGAAGCCAATGAAAAAAATATTAAATCCCGCAACCAGTTTATTGGGTTGCAAGGTGTTTTTGGTACTGTGACTGCTGGTCGCCATGATACTGCATTGAAAATGTCCCAAGGCAAAGTGGATTTGTTTAGCGACTATGAAGCTGATATTAAAACCTTATGGAAAGGCGAAAACCGCATGAGCGACTCTATCGCTTACAGTTCTCCTTCCTTTGCCGGCTTTAAATTCATGCTGAGTCATGTGATGGAAGATGAAGCTGATGCTAAAAGTGCTCAATCTTACGCTGTAGTTTATGGTGATGAGAGTTTAAAAGAGTCCAATTGGTATGCGTCTGTTGCTATGGATAGTGAAATGAACGGCTACGACGCGACCCGTGCCACTGTTCAGGTGAAGGTTACCGCCTTCAAACTGGGTGCCATGCTGCAGCAGCAGGAAGATGTGATAAGTGGTAAAAAGTCTGATGGTTATCTGGCGAATATTGCCTACCCTCTGGATCAGTGGGAATTAAAAACTCAGTATCAGACGCTAGAAGATGACCAGGGTATTTCTGCTGGTGCTGATTACAAGCTAGGCAAAAATACTAAGCTGTTTGGCTGGTACAGCAGTTTTGATTTTGATACTAAAGTAGATAGCGACTACGTCGCTGTGGGTATAGAACATAAGTTTTAACCCCTGAGTTGTTCCACAGCAGGCAGCCGTTGAGCTGCCTGTTTTATTTATGGAAAAAGTACTGAATAAAAGCTGGTTTTCATCCAGAACCAGCTGTTTAAACTGTGAATGCTTAGTTATTATGCTTGCAAAGCCGACGCACAAAATAGAGTAAGTTCTGATGTGGAAGTGGTGCTGTTTGTTGTTGCTGTTGCCCAGTTATCTGCTGTTGGCTGAGCCCTTACGTGCTGTCGTCAGTCAAACTAATACCGCACCTTACGCTATTTTTGATCAACAACAGCGTTTAACAGGCGGTATAGCAAAAGAATTGCTCGATACGCTCGCTGCACGATTAGGTCGGCAGGTGCAGTATCTGGATTTACCCAGAGGGCGTGTCATCGAATGGCTTGTTACAGACAAAGCCGATATCAGCTGTTTCCTCAGTCCAGAATGGGTTCCTGCAAGTTATAAGCTGAGCTGGACCCCTGTGTTGTTTTATACCCGCCAATACATAGTCAGGCGCGCCGAAGATAGCCCATTGCGTTCCAATAAGGATTTAGTTCACAAGAGGATAGGAACCACCAGAGGTTTTTCTTATCCTGAGCTGCAGCCTTTGTTTACAAATAATGCCGCAGTCAGGGATGACGCTGAGTCCATTGAAAAAAACATTCAGCGCCTTGAACAAGGTAGGGTTGATCTGGTGATGACGGTAGATTTGAGTTATGGCCAGTATCAAAAACATAATGATACGTCCAAGCTGGCAGCAGACCCTTTGTGGGCAGAACCTGCTGCCGTCTATTGTGCACTGAATTCCACAAACCAAGCATTGGTCCAACAGATCCAACAGCAGTTTGAGGTGATGCAACAACAAGGCTTGATTAAAAAAGCTGTGCAACGTTATGAACACTCATCCCTTTAAAGCGTGTTACCCGCACAGATCTGCCAAAGGCTTCCTTGTCGTTTCACGACATAAAGTGGTGTGCTGCAAAGCCCTACTTTGTGGTGGCTTTGTGGCTGTTGCCAATGTTGCTCAGCATTAACTAAAAATGTATCTAAATCCAGTTGCTCTAGATGGAGTAAGCTGTAGATCCAGATCCTGTCCTGATACATCTCAATAAGTTGCTGCTGATACCCCGCTAGCTCTGCAGGTCCTTTAAGACGTTGGCCTAACAAATTCACCAGCATCACCTGTTTGGTAAAGCAGGCTTTGAAGGCGGACCAGTCGCGCTGATTAATCGCATTTTGTAGCCTGCTTAACAGCTGCTGTGCGCACTCCTTATCAGATCTGCAGCCCGAGCCTATGGCATAAACGGCATGTTCCAGCATAAATACCTCTCCTTTGTATGAAATTACGGTTATGCTAAAACCTCAAGTTAAGTTTAGGTCAAGAGTTTTTTATGTCTTTCCAGTCTGATGCAAAAAAAGCTGTGTTATCTGTGGGCGAGGTGGCAAAACGTAGTGGGGTTTCAGTGGCTACTTTGCATTTTTATGAGCAAAAAGGTCTGATCTACAGCCAACGTAATGCGGGCAATCAGCGTCGTTATTCCAGAGATGTACTGCGGCGGGTGGCAATCATCAAAGTCGCACAGCGCACCGGTATTGGGCTGGAACAAATAGGTAAGGCGCTTGCTGTGTTGCCGCCAGGACAACATGCTGACCAGCAGCATTGGCAGCAGATGTCGGAACAGTGGAAACTGGAGCTGGATTTACGCATAGCTCAACTGACCGATCTGCGTGATCAATTGAGCATGTGTATAGGCTGTGGTTGTTTATCTATGTCCCATTGCCCTTTGCGTAACCCCCAGGATAAGTTGGCAGCTCAAGGCGCTGGTGCGCATTTTTACCCTACATCAGAAGAGTTAGCTGACCCCAATCTGTGATCGGCTATGAGTGTGCCTGTGCCCAGGGCCGCGATTTCATGTTCTTCATCACGAAAGGGCTCTGCCAGCGCTTGTTGATACCAAAGCTGCATTGCAGGTAATTTCAATATCAAGTCCATATAAGGTAAAACGGCCGCAGCTACAGGCAACTGGTAACTTTGGATACGAAATAGCACTGGGGCATAAAATGCATCAACTGCACTAAAATGAGTGCCAGCCAGATAAGGACCACCAAAACGGTGTAACCCTTCCTGCCATAGCTGTTCAAGTCGTTTTAAATCATCCTGCACAGCACCAGGTAAAGGTGTTTTATCAAAACGGCCGCCGGCATGAAAAGGGCAGTAGCTGCGAAGTGCGCTAAAACCCGAATGCATTTCCGCGCTGGCAGAGCGCGCCCAACTGCGTGCTTTGTGATCTTGCGGCCAGACTCCGGTGTGACGCTCCGCCAGATACTCCACAATAGCCAACGAATCCCAAACCACCCAGCTGTCGTGATAGAGGCAAGGCACTTTGGCATTGGGGGCAAAAATTTTAAATTGAGCACTGTTGTCATTCGACTGAAACTGCACCTGCTTTTCTTCAAAAGGAATGGCTAGTACCTGCAGCAATAGCCAGGGCCGCAACGACCAGGACGAGTAGTTTTTATTGGCAATATAAAGTTGATACATCAAAGCCTCCGATGGTGGCACAGGTCGTCGTCAGACGGCGTAGAACCACTTTATCAGAGAAAGAGAGCTGAAGTTACTTTGTACTGCAAAAGGCCGCCGTTTCTATAGTTCTTCGTAGTGCAGTTTTTTTCAGCATGGCTTTTGCGCTATACTTGGCATCGTTTTTCCCTCATTCCCATCCATTGATGCAAGGAAGATTGTCGCCGATGTAGTTTTTTAACCGTTTTTCCATCTATAAAAGTGAAAACGCAAGCTGGGGCGTCATAGCTTTTATGCCTGAAAAAATGCGTTTATTTATGCTTCATGACAAAGGAATTCCTGATGTTTTTATCCATACGGCAGCACTGGCTGTCCAATCTTCGTGGTGATGTTTTATCCGCCATAGTAGTGGCTTTGGCACTGATACCAGAAGCTATAGCTTTTTCTATCATTGCCGGTGTTGATCCTAAAGTCGGTTTATACGCTTCTTTTGCTATCGCTGTGATCACTGCTTTTGCCGGTGGCCGGCCTGCTATGATTTCTGCCGCAACAGGCGCTATGGCGCTGTTGATGATCACTCTAGTGAAAGAACATGGTTTGCAGTATTTGTTATTGGCCACTTTATTAACAGGTGTACTGCAAATTTTGTTTGGTTTGTGCAAATTAGGTGAGCTGATGCGTTTTGTTTCGCGCTCTGTAGTGACGGGATTTGTGAATGCGTTGGCTATTCTGATTTTTATGGCTCAGTTACCTGAACTGACCAATGTGACCTGGCATGTCTATGCGATGACAGCAGCAGGCTTAGCTATTATTTATCTGTTTCCTTATATCACCAAAGCTGTGCCATCGCCTTTGGTCTGTATAGTGGTATTAACCTCTATCGCTTTGTACTTCCAGATTGATGTTCGTACTGTGTCGGATATGGGCGCTTTACCTGATAGCCTGCCGATTTTCTTATGGCCTGATGTGCCACTGACACTGGAAACGCTGCACATTATTTTCCCTTATGCTTTAGGTCTGGCGCTGGTCGGTATTCTGGAATCCTTAATGACAGCCACTATTGTCGATGATATGACGGATACCAACAGCAACAAAAACCGTGAATGTATAGGCCAGGGCATTGCCAATATAGGTTCAGGTTTGTTGGGTGGTATGGCCGGTTGTGCCATGATTGGTCAGTCGGTGATTAACGTGAAATCCGGTGGCCGTACTCGGTTATCAACCTTACTAGCTGGTATTTTACTGCTTATTTTTGCTGTGTTTTTAGGTGAGTGGGTGGGCATGATCCCCATGGCGGCTTTAGTCGCAGTGATGATTATGGTATCCATTGGTACTTTTAACTGGCAGTCAGTGCGGGATTTAACTACGAATCCAAAGAGTTCCAGCCTGGTGATGATTATCACAGTGTTGGTGGTCGTTTTTACTCACAATCTGGCTTACGGCGTTTTTGTTGGTGTATTGATGAGTGCGTTATTTTTTGCCAACAAAGTTGGTCAGTTATTAGCAATACAGTCGGAGTTGTCTGCAGATGGCAATAGCCGCCGTTATCTGGTCACAGGGCAGGTGTTTTTTACCTCAGCTGAGCCTTTTGTCGCGGCTTTTGATTTTAAAGAGCCACTAAATACAGTTCAGATTGATTTAACTCATGCTCATTTCTGGGATATCACAGCAGTCAGTTCGCTGGATAAAGTGATATTAAAATTCCGCAAGGCAGGTGTGGAAACAGAAGTGATAGGGCTGAATCATGCAAGCGCAACTCTAGTGGATAAGTTTGCTATTCACAATAAGCCGGAAGCTATAGAACAGCTAATGCACTAACAAAAAGGGTCAGAGCTTTGGCTCTGACCCTTTTATCAGTCAAACGATGGTAGGTACTTAGTACTTGTAGCTAAAGCTTAAGCCATAGCTTTGGCCTTCAACCCGGCGTTGTAATAACTCGCCTTGTTGCAGAATTTCTACGTCTTCATCCAACAGGTTTTTCATTGACAACTTCACAGAAGTCGATTCAAAAGGCGTGTAGGAGTAGACGAAATCCAACGAGTTAAATGGCTGCTCATAGGCATCATCTTTGTCGTTTACACCAGCAAAGGCAATACGTTTACCAAAGACGTTGTAGGTCAGGGTAGCGTTATGCTCGTCGTTGTCTGAGTCAAAACCTAACTGCAAGTTGACGACATGCTTAGAGTGGCCACTTAATGGACGGGTTAAGTTGGTCAGATCTGTACCGGCGAAAGGCTGAATAGTGATTTCAGATTCGCTGTAGGTAAAGTTACCAGCGACGAAGAAGTTATCCAGTAAGTTATCGCCTTCCAGCACATTTAGCTGTTGCAGGAATTCAGCTTCCACACCGTAGACTTCACCTGTGTCGCCGTTACGGAACGACATCAATAAGTTACCGTCTGAACCACTTAACTCAATAGATTCAATTGGCTTGTCCAGATCTTTATAGAAAACGCCAACGCTGTAGTTACTTTCGTCGTAATACCATTCTAAGCGGGCATCGTAACTGGTGACGTCAGTGCTTTGCAGACCAGAAAAACCTGTCACTTTAAAGTCAGTCAGAGGGTCGATAAAGAGTACAGGAGTCACTTCCCTTAAGTCAGGACGAACCACTGTGCTGCTGTAGCCAAAACGAGCCTGCAGATCTTCACTGACAAACCAGGTGAACGACACTGAAGGATAATAACCATCTTCTTGTAACGGGAATTCTTCGATATTGCCGCTTACTTCACCATCAGCATTCAGTGGAACTGAAATCTGACGGAAGTCTTCATAACGTAAACCCACATTCACGCGATACTGGTAGTCGTAGTTCATTTCCATGCCAACATAAGCGGCATCAATCATCTGAGCTGCTATGTAGTCATCGGCCTGAGTCGTGACGTTAGAGATCTGGAAGCCATTGGCTGTATTGAGAATGCTTTCATCAGAGAAAATCTGTGAAAACTTCTGACTCAGTTGTTCCAGGCTATAACCTACAGTATTGAAGTTAAACAGGTTTGTTTCAGAGTCGCGCTGACGCTCGAAGTAGGAGTAACCACCGTTAAGTACGATCTCAGCTTTGCCCAAAGTTAAAGGCAGTTTGGCGTTCCAGCTACCGTTTTCTGTGTCATCTTCCATGTTACCAAAGCTGTAATTCACCGCATTCTGGTTACGGCGCAGGAAAGAGTCAGTAGAACCATCAGCTTGAAGTTCGTTTACATAACGGTATTCAATTTCACCTGGCGCATCACGTTCTGCAGTGGCTTCAGTGTATTGCCAGTCGACGCTGACATCATACAGCCACGGCAGAGTATGGCGACCGCGGATCTGGTTGCTTAACATTGAACGTTCTTCATAACGTAAAGAAGTGTCTGTGTTAAAACGGTCTGCTTCGTTGACAGTTTCAATACTGTCACCATTTTTTACTTTGATTTCATCTTTGGTATCAAGCAGATAAATCGAAGCTGTTTCCAGCTTGTTATTTTCATCCAGTTCCAAACCAAAGTTCAGCATACCTGACAGTTTGACCTGATGTTCTGTACCTTTGATATCATCATAAATATTCAGAGGGACTAAATCGTCGCCAGAAACTGAAAAATAGCGTTCCTGCTCTTCAATATTTTGCGTGGATCTGTCATAGCTGACACCACCCATCACACCAAAAACGGATGAGCCTATATCAAAGCGGTCGCCAAACGACAGGCTGCCATCAAAGTCAGGTTTGATACTTTCGCGTTGCACATCAACGTCACGGTTAAAAGCCAGGCCTAATTCACGCACTATAGTCGCTGCCTGAGCCAGATTGCCCTGACTAACACCACCTAAAGATTCTGCGATATTAATTTGAGTGATAGTGCCGTATTGATCCAAAGCTGCACGCAGTTCTGGTGACATAGAGCGAGTACCATCGTCACTGCCTCTCCAGTCATTACTGCCGCCGTTGTAGGTATAAGCGTCATCGCTATTCAGGCTGCTATAACCTGTGCCTACTGAGAGGTTAAAACTGCGTTGCAGTGGAATAGATGCAGTGCGGATATTCACGCTACCGCCACCAAAAGCAGCAGGCAGTTCTGGCGAATAGGCTTTTTGTACTACTAAACTTTCGATAATACCTGAAGGGAACATATCCAAAGGAATAACGTTCCGGGTTGGATCCGGGCTTGGAACCATAGCGCCGTTTAGCAGGGTACTGGAATAACGTTCCCCTAAACCACGCACATAAATGAACTTATCTTTAACTAAGGTTAAACCTGTAACACGGCGAAGCGCTGTAGCCGCGTTGCTGTCGCCTGCTCTGGAGATTTGCTCCATGCCTAATAATTCTGCGACATAAGGCTGTTCGCGGCGTTCTGCAGCAGCAGAAGCGGCGGAACTCATCAGACGACCAGAGACCTCAATGCGCTCTACTTCCTGCTCTTTTTCTGCAGGTTTTGTTGGAGCTTCCTGGGCTAATGCAGGCATCATGCTGGCTGTTGCGGCTAATGCCAGCAATACGCCGCGGCCAACCTGACTGATTTTAAAACTTTGCTTGCTGCTCATTTGAACTTGGTCCTATCAGCTAATTCGTACGTCAGTGTGCCGGGCTGATCCAAAGGGGCCCGGCACTAAGTGAATTCAAAAATCAACTGCCGGCAAGCCGGCAGTTGATTGGGGTCTTATTTATCCAGACCTACAGCCCAACCGGCAGTCCAGTTGTTGCTTTGTGACACAGCACCTGTGAAGTTGACAGTGTCAAAGTATGCATTCACAGCTTTCATATCTTTTGCAGCGCCAGTGTCTATGGTGAAGATACCGTTTAACACTGCAGCCTGGTTGGCAGCTAACTTGTTACCTGTTTGACCAAGGAACCAGGACAATGTGGTCACACCTGTAGCCACGTTGCCTTTCACTGCTTCAGTAGGGCAGGCGATGACAGAGTTAGTCATGGTTAAGGTACCTGCAACAGCAGCCGCTTGAGACTCTGCAGATTCAATCTCCAGACACTCACCCATTTTCTCCGGACCTGCGATAACGAAGTTAGCTAATTGAGCTCTTGTACCAGCACGCAGTAATACACCTTCAGAATCATCAGTACCGTCGAAGGTATTACCTATGATGGTCATGTTGGCGATGATTGGGTTTGAGATTGGCAGGGCAGTGAAGTTACCTGACTGGTTGTCACCTTCGATACCACGGTTTGCCTTAGCACCGTCACCAGCGTGTTTTACCAGTACGAACTGCAATTTACCGTTCCAGCCGTCAGCCCAGTCGACTGAGTCGTCGCCGTTTGCAGTCAGAACTACGTTTTTACAGTTCACGCTACCACCGAAGAACTCAATACCGTCGTCTACGTTCTGGTGAACCTGAATGTTAGAACACTCAGTACCTGAACCTACACCAGCAAAAGTGATACCGTTTAATTCGTTATCAGGAATAACTTCAAAACCAGCGTGTTTCACTCTGACGTAGTTCAGCTTACCGCTGCTATCTGCAGCATTAGCACCACCGTATGGGCCTGCGTCACCTTCTGCTTGTACTAAACAGTTCGCTAAATCAGCCTGGTTACACTTGTTGGTAGGAGCTTTACCCAACAAGACTAAACCACCCCACTGACCAGCTGCTGTTGGTGAGCCGATCACATCTTGTACTGATGTCATAGTGATAGGGTTAGCTGCTGTACCATCAGCAATGATTTTTGAACCACGGGTTACCACCAGGAAGTCAGCACCTGATTTACCATAGATAGTCACGCCTGGTTGCACTGTTAAAGTCGCGCTTGTGGTGTTATCCACACCGATACGGACACGACCACTTAACACATAATCAGCGCCTGCTGCTAAAGTCACGTTGCTGGTGATATCACCTGTTAACTGGCAGTTTAAACGGCCTGTTAAGCTGCTTGCTTCAGTAGTGCCTGCCGGGCAGCTCTTTAAATTCACACCGTCTGTTGTGTGTAAAGAGGTAGTCCAGCCTTTAGTCCAGTCTGTAGTGCCGTCAAAGCCACCAATGTAGTTTACTGTGTCGAACCAGCCATCTACGTTGTTAGACACGTTATAGCCGTTTGCTAAAGCAGGAGAGTTAGGTGCAGGGATGTAACCACCTAATAATGCATCGCCAACCAGATTATTTGGTTGAGATTCAAACCAGGTTTTTGCATTAAAAGTGACGTTACCAGCAGAATCTTTGATGTTGGCAAAAGGTTCAGCACAGTCGATGATAGAGTTACGGAATACCAGGTCACCACTGTTAGCAAAGTTAGCTGTCTCAGTCGTGTTGACTTCGAAACACTCCCCCATTTTTTGTGGGCCAGTCACTATCACGTTGTATAACTCTGCAGAAGTACCAGCGCGTAATAAAATACCTTCTGAGTCATCATCGCCGTCGAAGTTGTTACCAATAATGGTCAGGTTAGCAATTTTTGGCTTACTGACAGGAGTTGCAGTGAAGTTGCCTGACTGGTTATCTGCTTCGATACCACGGTTTGCTTTGGTGTTATTTGGGTTATGGCGGATTAACACGTGTTGCATGCGACCAGTCCAGCCATCAGCCCAGTCTAAAGAATCGTCACGGTTACCTGTTAATACCACGTGTTTCAGATCAACAGTACCGCCGAAAAACTCGACGCCGTCATCCACGTTGTTGTGAACCTGAATGTAATCGACAGTAGTGCCGCGACCTACACCAGCAAAAGTAATACCGTTTAATTCGTTATCAGGGATAACTTCAAAACCAGCGTAACGTACCTGAACGTATTTTAAAGCACCGCTGCTGTCATCTGGGTTTGAACCGCCGTATGGGCCAGCTTCACCTTCAGCTTCAACTTTACAGTTTGCTAAATCAGCCTGATTACATTTGTTGGTAGGTGCTTTACCTAATAAAACTAAACCACCCCATTGGCCCGTAGATTCATCGTTAGATAAACCTAACATGTCGTTCACAGAGGTCATCACAATTGGGTTTGTCGCTGTACCTACAGCCTGAATTTTTGAACCGCGAGCGATAACCAGGTAGTCAGCGCCACTTTTACCAAAGACTTTTGTACCTGGCTGGATAGTGATGGTAGCGCTGTTCGCATTGTCATTACCTACAGTCACTTTACCTGCTAAAGCCCAGGCGATATCTGAGGTTAAAGTCACGTTGCTGGTAATGGTGCCTTTGATTTCACAGACTGGAGTGGTAACGCCAGCTAAAGCTGCGGCCTGAGTTGCGAAAGCCGGGCAAGCACTCACTGGAGGAGGTGTAACGCCACCGCCATTGTCGCCACTGCCGGTTTCTATGTTGATGTCACCACCACCACAACCTGCTAATACTAAAGCTGAGGCAATTGCGCTCAATTTTAAAAAGTTACGTAAAGCCATCACTCAATCTCCAATAAGTATAGGAATGCTGCTGTTATAAAAAGCTGGTGCCAACCATACTCAGGCTTAATGACTGTTTTATTACAGTGAGGGAGCGCTCGATTGAACTAAAATTGCAGGCCGCGGCTGGCGTAGTCTAGCGGTGCGGTAGTCAAAAAAGGTTCACGAAAGTGTCATATAAAAGACTTTTTGTTTTATTAGAAAAATGTAATCAAAATGAGCCTTTTTTATAGCTTCCTTGAATAGCATCAGAGGCTTTTGTTCGTTTCAGGTCTGAGGTTACGGATGGTCTGAACAGTGCACAATGCTTGTTTGTCTTTCATAAAACTGTCATAAACTAAAGCCATACTGGTCACAATCAATAAATTAGCTTGAATTGGTAGAGGGTTATGTCGAGAAAAATCCTGGTCGTAGAAGACGAAGCACCGATCCGTGACATGTTATGTTTTGTGCTTGAGCAAAATGGTTATCAGGCCAGCACAGCTGAAGATTTTGATTCTGCTGTGAACATGCTGGTCGAACCTTATCCTGATTTAGTGTTGCTCGACTGGATGTTGCCTGGTGGTAGTGGTATTCAGTTTGCTAAAAAAATGAAAGGGCACGAACTGACCCGTACCATCCCTATTATCATGATTACAGCCCGTGGCGAAGAAGAAGACAAAGTTCGTGGCCTTGAAGTAGGCGCAGACGACTATGTCACTAAACCTTTTTCACCAAAAGAGCTGATGGCTCGCATTAAAGCTGTGATTCGTCGTGTAGCACCTACTAGCTTAGATGATGTGATTGAAGTGCAGGGATTAAAGCTTGATCCTGTGTCACATCGTGTAACGGCAGCTGAGCAGGCTGTAGATATGGGCCCAACAGAATTTCGTTTATTGCACTTTTTTATGACGCATCCTGAGCGGGTATATAGCCGCGAACAGTTGTTGGATCACGTCTGGGGCACTAATGTGTATGTCGAAGACAGAACAGTGGATGTGCATATCCGCCGTTTACGCAAAGCTATTTCGCTGGCTGGGCATGACCGTTTAGTGCAAACTGTGCGCGGTTCGGGTTATAGATTTTCAGCAAAATAACTTATCCCAATTACTTTGGTGATTTACCCTAAGTAAAACGAAAGCTCGGTGCTGTAGAGTGGCGGCAAGCGAATGAGTCCTGTTGTGCATAGTTGGCTTATGTACCAGGCGCTCAAGTTGCAGCTCAACGCAGCTTCGGCTTCAAAAACGACGGGTAATAAGTAGGTGCTATGCGTTTGTTATTGTCGAAGAGGAAGATTTTCAGCAAAATCTTCCTTTTGTTTTTTTTCGTTGCATTGATTGGCTGGTTGTTTGGCCTGCTGTTTCCCGCTTTATTTGTTGCTTCTTTAGTGCTGCTTAGCTGGAATTACCGGCATATTTTTCTATTAGACAAGTGGTTGTGGCGCGATAAAAAACTCACCCCTCCGGCCGGTGATGGTAGTTGGCAGCAAGTCTTTGATGGCATTTATTACCGTCTACGCAAAGCACGTAAAAAAAACAAAGAGCTACGTTCACTGATCAGGCGTTTTCGTGATGGCGCCGAAGCCTTGCCTGACGCTATAGTGGTTTTGAACAGTGATTGGACCATTATCTGGTGCAATAAGCTGGCGCAACAATTAGTCGGCTTGCGTTGGCCACAAGATGAACGGCAACGTATTGATAACCTGATTCGTAATCCTGAGTTTCAGACTTATATTCAGCAAAGACAATTCGATCAACCGCTGGAATTATCCTCTCCTGTGAACGAAGACCTGGTGCTCGAATACCGTATGCTGCAATACGGTGATGATCAGCATTTGCTCATAGTACGTGATGTCACTCAGTTAAAACTGCTGGAGCAAGTGCGTAAGGATTTTGTCGCTAACGTTTCGCATGAACTGCGCACTCCGCTTACTGTATTGCAGGGCTACCTGGAAGTGATGGATGCTGACAACCTACCTAACGCTGGTATTTGGTTAAAAGCTCATACAGTGATGCTGGAACAAACCAAACGTATGGATGCGCTGGTTCAACAACTGCTAACCTTATCTCGCATCGAAGCGGCGGCTAAAGTGCAGTTTGAAGATCAAATCGATGTTCCTGCTATGTTGGCTATGTTAGAGCAAGAATCACAAACTTTAAATCGTGATAAACATCATCAGATTAGCTTCTCTGTTGAACCCGATCTGGTCGTGTCAGGTATTCGCGAAGAGTTGCGTAGTGCTTTTTCGAACCTGATCACCAATGCTATCAAATACACCCCTAATGGCGGGGAAATACAGGTCAGCTGGGTCAGGCAGCATCAGAAAGCTGTGTTTAGTGTCAGTGATAATGGCGAAGGCATAGCGCCTCAGCATGTCAAACGTCTGACTGAACGTTTTTATCGAGTAGATCAGGCCAGAGCCCGGGCTACGGGTGGCACAGGTTTGGGTTTGGCTATAGTCAAACATGTATTGCAACGTCATAACAGTAAGCTGATGATTTTTAGCGAACCGAAAAAAGGCAGCAGCTTTTCATTTAGCTTACCTGCTGAACCATTGCCAAAACGAAAAGCAGCCCAAGCCCGTTAATCACACTACCCTTGCTGCAAAAAGTCTAAAAACTTTTGCAGCAAGGGCGGCTGATAGTTTTTATGTTGAACTAACCGAAAATGTCGTTGCAACTGCAAAGGGCTTTGCAGCAAAACCAGCTGACCTGCGTTTATTTCATCCTGCACTGCCAGCAAAGGCAAGCAACCAATACCCAATCCTTGTTTTACTGCTTGTTTAATAGCTTCAGGTCTTTCCAGTTCCAGCAGATTGTCGGGTGACCAATGCAGTCGTGCCAGTTCATGCTCCAGCACAGCCCTGGTACCAGAGCCTTGTTCCCTCACTATCCAACGCTGTGCCAATAACTGCGCTGTTGATAAATTCTGATGCAGTTTGGGCTTGCCAAATAGCACTGTTAAATCCTGCCGCCACTGACGGATATGAAATTCAGTACTCAAGACTGGGCCCTCAACAAATCCCAGTTGCGCTTGTTGCTGATGCATCAGCTGCAGCACTTCGCTGCTATTGCACAGTCGCAGTTTGAACTCTATCGCAGGGTAAAGTGCGGTAAATTGTGCCAGTAAGGCGGGTAACAAATAACATCCCACAGTTTCGCTCGCCACCAGCCGCAGCTCGCCTTTATCAGGTTCTGAACTGACCAGCTCTTGCTGCAACTGGAGAAAGATCTGCAGTTTGGGCAATAGATCCAAGGTGTGTTGGGTTGGGATCAACTGCCTGCCCTGGCGCAAAAACAATGGCTGACCTAAGCGTTGTTCCAGCTCCTTTAACGCCTGGCTGGCCGCAGACTGACTTAATGCTAACTGATCTGCTGCTTTGGTCAGGCTATGCTGGCGGCAAATGGCATCTAATAACAACCAGTGGCGTGGACTAGGGTAATTCATTTGATAGTTGAATCTGAAGTATAAGATAAATCCATTATTCTTATTTGAAGAGCAGATTACAATAGTAATGTTTAGACCACAAAGATGACATCATTATGTTGGTATTAGTTCTGCTTAGTCTGCTGTTACAACTCTGTTATCTGGCTCTGCCTGAGCTGCATCAATGGATTAGTCCTGTGTTTATCGCCTTGCTGCTGGGGTTATCTGCGGCTTTTCTACTGCCTTTCTGTTCAATTCAACCTCGTGAGCTGTTGGCTCGCCAACTGAATAAACTAGCGCTGCTACAGCAAAAAGCACTGCGCCTGGGCATAGTGTTATTTGCGTTTAGCGTCGATTCTGAGCTGGTGGTGCAAACCAGCTCTCTGGCTTTACTGCAGCTGCTGGTTCTGGTGCTACTGGTGCTCGCCACTGCGTTATGGCTTGGCGTGAAAGTCTTTAAGCTACCGAAAGAGCTGGTACTGTTAGTCAGCTGTGGTTTAAGTTTTTGCGGCACTTCGGCGATTTTTGCCACCTGGTCTGTGCGAAAAAGTGACGAAGCAACGTTAACTCAAAGTCTGGCTATGGTGTTGCTGATGGGCTTGCTGGCGTTAGCAAGTTATTCCTTGTTGATGCACACAGGACTTTTGCCAGAAAACCAACTGGCCTGGCTGATTGGTAGCACTGCACCTGAAGTCTCACAAGCTGTAGCGGCTGGCAGTCAATTGGGGGATGCAGCACCTCAAGCTGTGATAGCTAAACTATTCAGGGTCTGTTTACTGGTGCCTTTTTTAGTGGTGTTGAGTCTGAATAGCAAAAACAACTCAGGTTTTGTTTTTCCGTGGTTTGTACTGGGTTTTAGTGCGGTATTGCTGGTTAACATCGGCTTTGTGGTGCCCGTCTGGTTCAGTCAGGCGGCGCTGTTGGTCTCACAAAGTTGTCTGATTTTTGCGATGTTAGTGACGGGGCTTTTAACCTGTTGGCAGGATGTAAAGCAATGCAGCGGCAAAGTGTTTGGCTTTGCCGCTTTGGTGATGTTTTTACTTTTTAGCTTTTCTTATCTGTTACTGCCGGCTTAGCTAAATAATCCAGTGCCAAACCAGTAAAAGCCCGTACGCCATTTTCCAGGGCCTGCTCATTCACCTGAAAGAATGGCGAATGGTTAGGAGCGGTTTTTTCAACTGGGGTATCTTGTGCAGCTATGCCCAAAAAGAAAAATACACCTGGTACTTGTTGTTGGAAAAAGGAAAAGTCTTCTGAGGCGGTAATAGGCTTGATAGGCGCCACACCAGCTTTGCCTGCCGCCCATTGCAAAGTCGGCATAGCCCATTCTGTGAGTGTGGCATCATTCCAGGTCACAGCGGCAAAACCATGATTATGAAACTCTGCAGTGGCACCGCTGGCGGCCGCTATATGCTCGGAAGTGTGCTGCATTTTTTGTAATAACTGCTCGCGCATCTGAGGATCAAAAGTCCGTATTGTGCCTTCAAGTTTTACTTCATCCGGAATAATGTTCCAGCGTACGCCACCATGGACCTGACCCACAGACAATACGGCCGGAGCCTGAGTGACATCGAGTTGCCTTGCTGGTATTTGGTGCAAGGCGGTAATGAGTTGACCTGTCACAGCTATAGGATCAACACCACGCCATGGGCTGGAACCATGCACTTGCTGGCCTTTGACTGTGATATTAAAGCTGTCAGCAGCAGCCATAATTCCCTCGCTTTTTACCTGCAACTGACCAGCAGGGCCAGGCCAGACATGCAGGCCAAATATGGCGTCAGGTTTGTATTTAGCAAAGACACCTTCTTTGAGCATCAGTTTAGCGCCACCTTCTTCACCTGCAGGCGGGCCTTCTTCGGCGGGTTGAAACACAAATAAAACAGTACCGGCCAGTTGTGATTTCAGCTTTGTCAGTACAGAGGCTGTGGCCATCAACATAGCAGTGTGGGCGTCGTGACCGCAGGCATGCATCACCCCCACCTCCTGACCATTAAAGGTACTGCGCACTTTAGATGCAAAAGGCAAGTCGACTTGCTCAGTCACAGGTAAAGCGTCCATGTCAGCCCGCAGCGCCACAGTAGGACCAGGTTTTTCACCTTTTAGTACAGCCAAAACGCCGTGATGAGCTAAACCAGTTTGCACTTCCAGCCCGAGCGATTTTAAATGCTCTGCGACTTTTTTTGCCGTATTGACTTCGCGGTTGGACAATTCCGGGTATTGATGAAAATGGCGGCGCCATTCCAGCATTTGTGGCTGGATAGCTTTAATGGCCGATTCGGTCTGAGGTTTTAAATCTATGGCGGCTTGACTAGAAAAAGTGCTGGTTAGTACTAAGGTCACTAAAGTTTTGTGCATGGCAAGGTCCTTATGGTCTTTGCCTGTTACCATACTGAGTCTTAGTCCAAAAGCAAAGCCGCCTGTGTTACTTTGCCTGATAGTGTCAGCTCAGCAGAGCATTATTCAGGATCAGGTTTGCTCTGTATCAGTTCTGCTATGTCTTTGTTTACTTTGGGTTCTCTTAACCATTCCCGCCAAATTGCAACGAGCAGAGCCATCAGTACAGGACCAACAAACAAACCCACCATGCCCATAGTTTGAACGCCGCCTATCAAACCAAAAAAAGTCGGTAAAAACGGCAGTTTGACCGGGCCTCCAACCAAGGTTGGTCTGATGGTTTTATCGACAATAAAAAGTTCGATACTGCCCCATAAAAACAGACCAACACCAGCTGTTAAATCGCCGGTACCTATCAGATAAATTGAGATCAAACTAAAAGATAAGGGGGCGCCACCTGGGATAAGTGCCATAAAACCAGTCAGGACACCAAAAGCGACAGGAGAGGGCACACCTGCTATCCAGTAGGCTATGCCAAGCACGACACCTTCGCCTATGGCAATAATGGTCATGCCTATCACAGTAGAGCTGACGGTGGCAGGTACCACACGGGAAAAGCGGTTCCAGCGGTCCGGTAAAATACGTTCACCTACAGTGTCCAGCTGCCATGCCAGACGTTCGCCATCTTTGTACAGGAAAAACAAGGTGATCAGCATAAACAGCAACGTCAGCATAAAACCTGCTGTGGTCCAGCCAAAATTTAACACCCATTTAGAGATGCCGCCTATTTGCTCACCGCTGACTAAACTGACGACCTGACCTAACTGATGAGGCTCACCCAGATAGGTCTGCCAGTAGGCGGCTAAGGTCTCTCCAACAGCGGGCAGTGCTTTTAACCATTCGGGCACAACAGCGCCATGTTCATTGGCGAACTTGAGCCATTCAATCCAGGCGCGGATTTCCTCCATCGCATAACTAAACACCAGCACCAGGGGGATGACTAGACCCAACACCATAGCAATAATGGCGACGCTGGCTGCTAAGGTGGAGTTATTGCGGCAATAGTGCAAAAGATGGCGGTACAAAGGCCAACTGGCAAAACAAATAATCAGAGCTGCTAGTACTGGCACCAAAAAGCCAATAAAAAAGAACACACCGGCACAAAGGATCACCAACAATAAGGCTCTGCTGATGGCGTCGTTACTGAAAATCTGGGGCATCTGCGACTTTTCCTTTTGCCGGTAACGGCATTAATAGTTACTCCTCGTCCGGATTGGAAGGTTCAAATCCCGGGCTTTGCAAACTGCACTCTGTTAAATAGGGGCAATCGAGGACAAAGGCAATCTTTTTCAGATGTAATTGCTCTTGCTGCAAGTCGGCGACCAGCAAAGGTTGTTGTTCCAACCATTCTTTGGGCAGCTGCAGACTAAGATGTTGAGTTTTACCTACAACATTAAATTCCGGCAAAAAGTCATCACGGCGTTTTTGATTGAGCAACACAGCCATGCGCAGCAGCACCAGTAAGGACACTACCGTACTTGCGCTGTATAAATAAAACTGTGATAAATCGTCGCTTTTGATTTTACGCCTGTGTGAACGCACCAGGGTTGCAAGAAGCTGCTGTTGTTCCTGGTTAAAGCCGGGTAGGTTGGCATTTTTTAGGATATAAGACGAATGACGTTGCACGCTGGATGAGTTGATATGCAAACCTATCTCATAAACAGTGGCGGCCCAGCTGAGCAGATCGGCCATTTCATCTGTTAACTGCCAATTTGTTCTTAACTGAGCAAAAAGTTCCAGCGCTGTGCCCCGAACTCGGTCAGCTTGAGCTATGTCGATGCTGTATCTTTTGATCAGGCTCTGGATGGTGTGCTCACGAATATCATGATGATGCAGGCGATCACTCATTTCATAGAGCACACCTTCCCGTAAGGCCGCATCGACATAATACATTTGTGCTATGCCAAGCATATTAAATGCAGCAATCAGAATGGCTAAACCAGAACAGATCAGTAGTTTGCGGTCGTCTGCTAAACCTGGTAAATCCAGCTGCAGACTGTTTTCCTGCGCTATTAACAGGTCTTTGAGTTGCAGCAGATGTTCCAGCTCAATACAAGCAGGATGCCAGCCTAAACCGACAATAATATCGCGGATGGTTTTGATAGTGCCTGAAGTGCCGACCGCTTGCTGCCACCCTGTCTCTCTGTAGGCTGAGACTATAGGTTCCAGTTCTTGTTCGGCCTGCAAAATAGCGCGTTCAAACTTCTTGCTGGTGATACGACCATTAGGGAAATGCAGCTGAGCGTAACTGACACAGCCCATATTGCGGCTCGCCAGTTTCAGCGGCTGAAAACCTTCGCCTATCGCAAATTCTGTGCTGCCACCGCCAATATCCATCACCAGTCGGCGGCCCAGATAATGCTCAAAGTGCGCTACGCCCTGATAAATAAAACGTGCTTCTTCCTGCCCGGAAATCACTTCAATAGGGAAGGGGAATATCGCCTGAGCCCGGCGCAAAAACATGGCGCTGTTTTTTGCTCTTCTTAAGGTATAAGTGGCGATGACCCGCACAGATTGTGTGGGTACAGGTTTTAAGGTATCAGCAAACTGAGCCAATACGGCCAGACCGCGTTGCATCGCATCTTCAGTCAGCAGTAAATCTTCAGTCAAACCTTCGGCTAGCTGTACTTTTTGTTTTTCGCGGTGCAACAATTGCAAAGCACCATCAACAACACGGGCTATGACCATATGAAAGCTGTTGGAACCTAAGTCAACAGCTGCCATATAGTTAGCGTTTTGGGTATCTGCGCTGGAGTCCGCGCTGGTCCAATGGGTCATGTTTCGGCCTGAGTTGATTGCTGCAACTGAGCAAAATAGTCATAGATTTCCTGTTGGGAGCGAATGCTACGCTTATTGCCTCTTTTTACATAGTGGTTGCTTTGATCTTTATCAATAATCCGTGCCTTCATGTTGTCATTCCACTGGATATCCAGTGTCGTCAGGATCTGTTGTTTAATAGTGGCGTCGTAAATAGGCACACCTACCTCAACCCTTTGATCCAGATTTCGTGTCATCCAATCAGCAGAAGAGATGTATAAATCTGTTTCGCCGCCATTATTGAATACATAGACCCTGGCGTGCTCAAGAAATCTGTCTAATACGCTGGTTACGTGAATATTTTCACTTAAGCCTTTCACACCAGGGATCAGCGAACACATGCCCCGCACCATAATACGGATTTTAACGCCAGCCATACTGGCTTTGTACAGCAACTCAATGATCTGATTATCAACCAGGTTGTTGATCTTCAAAGTAATTTCCGCCTTACGGCCAGAGGTGGCAAAACTAGTCTCTCGTTCAATCAGAGCACTTAATTTTGGTCGGCTCCAGGTTGGAGAGACAATCAAATGGTTAAACTGGAACGGCTTGTAGCTGTACTGAATAAACTCAAAGACTTGATCCACTTCGTCACAAATTTCGCTATGGCAGGTGAACAAGCTCATATCTGTATAAATACGGGCCGTTTTTTCGTTAAAGTTACCCGTGCCTATATGAGCAAATTTCTGGGTTTTACCCTTTTCCTGCCTGGTGATCAAACAAAGTTTGGAGTGAATTTTTAATGTCTGCAGACCAAAAATCACTTCAATACCAGCTTCGGTCATACGTCGTGCCCAGTTGATGTTGTTTTCTTCATCAAAACGGGCTTTTAACTCAACCACTACCGTCACTTGTTTGCCGTTACGCACAGCATCCAGCAAGGAATGAATGACCCTGGAGTTTTTGGCGACACGATACATCGTCATTTTAATGCTGGTAACTTTAGGGTCAAAAGACGCCTGACGCACCCACTCGGTGAAATAGCCAAAGCTGTGATACGGGTAGTACAACAAAATATCTGAAGTGCGGATAGCTTCAAAACTTGTAGTGTGGCGTTCAAATTCCGGACTTTTTAACACTGGCATCGCAGGGAATTCTAAGGACGGATGGCCAATATTTGGAAAACTGATAAAGTCTTTGAAGTTACGGTATTTGCCGCCAGGGATCAGTGAGTCATAAGAGCTGTAGCCGAGTAGTTTTTTCAGCATTTTCAGCATATGTTCTGGCATATGAGCATCGTAAACCATGCGCACAGGCTCGGATTTTAACCGCTGTTTAATCCCCTTGGACATTTTGTCGATCAACGACTGATCCAGTGTATCGCTGATGTTGTATTCGGCGTCTCTGGTCAGCTTCAGTGAAAAGGCCTGAATTTCACAAAACTCAAAGAAACCGTTAAATAAGTCTTTTAAACAGTGCACTATGATGTCGTCGAGTAAAATAATCTGCCGGCGATAGCGGCCTTTCTTCTTACTTTTATTTAAATGCAGCGGTAGCTCAACAAAACGTGACATCGCGTCTGTAGGTACCTGCACTATGGCATATTCGGCTTTATTGGCGCCTGTCATTTCAACCATCAGATAAGTGGCATTGTCTTCTAAATGCTTGGCCAGTTTGACTTCTTCAGCCGACAGAATGATAGGGGATAAATGTCGTTGTATTTCACTACGATAAAAACTTCTGGCCCACTGAGCCTGGGCATCAGTCAGCTTAAAATTATCAATGAGTTCAATATTGTGTTTGCGTAATTCCTGCTGCAAGTCGTCATAAATTTTATTAAAACGCTCACCCAGCTTCAGCACTATATGTTGAATATCATGCAATAACTGCTCGGCATCTCCCTGCTCATCGGCATGGTATTTTTTCAGCAGGATACGACGTTTGACGTCAGCAACCCTTACCCGGAAAAATTCATCCATGTTATTGGAGTAAATACCTAAAAAACGCAGACGCTCTATCAGAGGGTTACGCTCGTCTGCTGCTTCCTGCAACACTCGGCCATTAAATGACAGCCAACTTAATTCTCGGGGAAAATAATTCGTATCGCTCACAGTATCTACTAGCTCTGTAATGACCATAACACGCTCCTGATCCGGTTCTGGAGCTACTCTATGGCAGTTTTATGACAGACTGATGAAAGGATCAAGGGCTTGATCCTTCATTTGTAACACTTTTTTATAGTGAGTTTCGGATTTAGTGTTCAACGTCAACTACTACATCTGATGCGATGGCTTCCAACGCTTTCACTACTTCGTCTTTATTCAGGCCTGCTGGCAGTTCGACTGTAGCTATAGCATGGAAAAGTGGCACTCCCCAGTTAGGGGCGCTTTGCTTAGAGCTTTCAAAATGAATAATGTTTGCTCCTCTGTGTTTCATCACGCTGGATAATTCCTTCACTATGCCTGGTCTGTCATTACCTGTAATGACAAACTGCAATTGTTTATCCGGATGTATAGTGGATTCTAAGCCTTGCTGAATCTTTATATCCAGATCTGACATGCGTTCCAGTTCTTTTGTCAGCGCAAACACATGCTCTTCAGGGACTTCCAGTTGTAATATGCCCGCAAAATACCCACCCAAATGGCTTAGATTACTGGCCATCCAGTTGCCATGATGGCTAGCGATCACTGTGGCAAGTTGTTCTACTAAACCCGCTTTATCCTGACCTATTACAGTTAATATCAACTGCTTCATATTACTTCTCCTGGGACAGATCAAATTTGATAAAAATTGAAAAGAGCTTCAAAAAACAGTGAGTTAGCCAAATTCGGCTTCCCCCATTGTAGACCTCTGGTTAGTTTTTGACAGTCAAGTCGTCGCAATTTTTCCGGCAAAATCAAAAAAAATAATGCTGACGAAAAAATGTTCTGCCATTTCGTCATATTAGTGTCATATTTCTTTCTTATGATGGAACTCAGAAAACAACCTGAACCACGAACAGACTTGTGTCTGTTGTGAGGAGAGCAACGTGAAAGTAGCAAAGTTATTAACTTCATTAAGTCTGATTGCAGCGGCTTTAGGTCTGACAGCTCAGGCAGCCATCATCGAAGCTGACCCTAAATTGCCAGCTTATGTAAAATCTACCGGGGTTTCAGGCAACATTTCCAGTATCGGTTCTGATACCTTAAACAACCTGATGACCAAATGGGCTGAAGAATTCCGTAAGCAATACCCGAACGTGAATATTCAGATTCAGGGTGCTGGTTCTTCTACTGCTCCAACAGCTTTAACTGAAGGCACTTCCAACTTTGGCCCTATGAGCCGTGCGATGAAGCCATCAGAAGTTCAGGATTTTGAAGCCAAATACGGTTACAAGCCTATGGCCATTCCGGTTGCGATCGATTTATTGGCTGTCTATGTAAACAAAGACAATCCATTAAAAGGTCTGACTATTGCTCAGGTTGACGCTATTTTCTCTGCAACGCGCAAGTGTGGTTACAAAGAAGACGTGACTCGCTGGGGTCAGTTAGGTATGGAAGGTGCGTGGGCTAACCGTGATTTCACTATGTACAGCCGTAACGCTGTGTCTGGTACTTATGGTTACTTCAAAGATGTGGCTTTATGTGGTGGTGATTTTAAATCCAGCATCAATGAACAGCCAGGTTCTGCGTCAGTAGTGCAGGGTATCAGTGAGTCTATTAACGGTATAGGTTACTCAGGTATCGGTTATATCACATCAAGCGTACGTGCTTTACCTTTAGCGAAAAAAGAAGGTGAGCCGTTTTATGCACCAAATGCGGATCACGCTTTAGATGGTAAATACCCGTTATCACGTTTCCTGTACGTTTATGTGAACAAGCACCCAAACAAAGAAATGCTACCTTTAGAGCGTGAATTTGTTCGCTTCGTGCTGTCAAAAAATGGTCAGGACGTTGTAGCTCACGACGGTTATGTGCCGGTGCCAGCAACAGTAGCTGCAAAAGCTCTGGCTGACTTAGGTATCAAGTAACTCAGTCTGTTCAAAACAAGGCACCTTATGGTGCCTTGTTTGTTTTCTAGAGTTAAGTTTTTGCTTTGGTTACTGATTTTGATTTTGAATGTGTCATTTATATGACAGGAATCCACTTTGTAATATTTCCGTCATAAAACTCTACTATAGTTGCCAACATCTTAAAGTAACTGGTGGTATCGCAACTATGCACTCAACCCATCCAAGTCAGCAATCTGTCGGTGATTCGCCGCGTTCTTTGCTGCCAACTGGTGAACGTCGGGCCCGATTAAGGCGCTGGCGTGCTATTAAAGATAAGATCTCCAAATACGGTATCAGCTTTGCCGGCATCAGTGTGGTGCTGGCTTTTGCTACTATATTTGTCTACTTATTTTCTGAAGTAGGACCTCTGTTTTCCTCTGCTTCAGTGGAACAAAAGAGCAGTTACCCAAGCCCTAGCGCTCAGCCGCTACACAGCAGTATTGAGCGTTACGGTGAATTGGGTTTAACAGTGACTGCGGATGCTAAGTTGCAATTTTTTAACGCCGATACAGGTGAGTTAAAGCAACAGGTTCAGCTAGCATTGCCTGCAGGTGCCACTGTAACAGCTTTTGGTAAAGCCGATCCCCGCACCGGTACCATTATCTTAGGTTTATCAAATGGTCAGGCGTTAGTTGCTAAACATGAATACCTGCTGAGTTACCCTAACGATAAGCGTCAGGTGAATCCTAAGGTGAGTTTTCCTTTAGGTGAAACTCCACTGCAAGTGGATGCACAGGGCCAGGCTTTATTGGCTGTTGCTATTCAGGAAAAAGACGAAAACCGTATGCTGAGTGCTTATACGGCTGATGGTCGTTTAGTGCTGTCGAATATGGTCGCTGAGACTGTTTTCCTGACGGGGGAAACTACAGTAGTTCGTACTGATTATACTTTGCCTGATGCGCCAGCTTCTGCTAGTAAAATCCTGATTGACAACACTTTCCAGAACTTGTTTGTCTCAGATAAAGCGGGGCATATTCATTACTACGCTATTAATAATCCAGCTCAGGCGCGCTTAGTCCAAAGTGTGAATGCTGTTGCTTCAGGCGCACAAATTACCGCTATGGAATTTCTGGTGGGTACTGTGTCTTTGGTGGTCGGTTCATCTACAGGTGAGCTGAGTCAATGGTTTTTAGTGCGGGATAAGCACAACAACTTCGACTTAAAACAAATCCGTGACTTTGAAAAACATCCGTCTGCTATTACTCAGATTGATGCTGAGTATTCGCGCAAAGGTTTTATGGCGATAGATGATAAAGGTCATTTAGGTATTCACTATGGTACCTCAGCCCGTACTTTGTTTTTAGAAGCTTTTGATGATGGCCTGGCGGCCAGGCAAATCGCTATTTCGCCTATTAACACTAATTTCCTGATGCTGGATGACAAAGGTCAGATGCACAAGTTTGAGCTGGAAAATGCTCACCCTGATGTGTCTTATAAAGCATTGTGGAATGAGGTGTGGTACGAAGGCCGTGATGAAGCTAAATACATTTGGCAGGCCTCTGCTGGCTCGGATGAATTTGAAGCCAAAATGAGCATGGTGCCGCTTGCTATAGGTACTTTAAAGGCTGCCTTTTTTGCCATGTTATTCGCCACTCCACTGGCCATTATGAGCGCTATTTACGTGGCTTATTTTATGACGCCAGTGCTGCGCGGCAAGGTAAAACCTACCATCGAAATTATGGCGGCTTTACCTACGGTCATCTTAGGTTTCCTGGCAGGTTTATGGCTGGCACCTTTTATTGAAGAGTACTTAAGTGCAGTATTTGCCATTTTGCTCCTAATGCCTTTTATGATGTTGGCAGCAGCTTACTTATGGCGTTATATGCCTGAATCTATCCGTAACCGTTTTGGTTTAGGCTGGGAAGCGGCGTTTTTAGTACCAGTGATCATTCTGTTTGGTTATCTGGCAGTCAGCGCCAGCCCAGCGATCGACAACACCTTTTTTGACGGTAGCTTACGTCAGTGGTTTACCGACAATGGTATTAACTACGACCAGCGTAATGCACTGATTGTCGGTATAGCCATGGGTTTTGCGGTTATCCCTAATATCTTCTCTATTGCTGAAGATGCGATTTTTAACGTGCCTCGCCATTTAACCCAGGGCTCTTTGGCTTTGGGTGCTACGCCATGGCAAACCATGGTAGGCGTAGTATTACCAACAGCAAGTCCAGGTGTATTTGCTGCAGTGATGGTAGGTTTCGGCCGTGCTGTCGGTGAAACCATGATAGTACTGATGGCAACAGGCAATAGCCCTGTGGTGAACTTTAATATCTTCGAAGGTATGCGTACTTTATCCGCCAATATTGCGGTTGAATTGCCTGAAACCGCGGTTGGCAGCACACACTTCCGTGTTCTGTTCCTAGCGGCTCTGGTGCTCTTTGTCTTTACCTTTGTATTTAATACTCTCGCCGAAGTGATACGGCAGCGTTTACGTCAACGCTTCAGCAATCTGTAATTAAGGGGCACTTTGATGAAATCTTTATTTGGCGTAAGAGCCTGGTTCAGATCAGGGACTCCCTGGATTTGGTTAAACGCTGGCGCCATAGCTTTGTGTCTGGTGATGGTGGTCGGTGTGTTAGGTTTGATTGTTGTGCGTGGTGGCAGTCATTTCTGGCCTGCGGACTTGCATCAGACCGAATGGTCGCCTGAATCTGGCCAGAAGAAAATGATCATGGGCGAGCTGGTTCGCTCTGAAACTGTGTCTGCTGTGATGTTACGTGAGTCAGGTGCGACAGTGCCGGCTGAACTGGAAGCAGTAACCCGTTATCTGGTCAAAGTGGGTAACCGTGATATCTACGGTCGTGACTTCTCCTGGTACATGGATTACGAAATCAGCGGCTGGACTGTGCCTGAAGGCACTATTGCACTGGAGCGTCGTGAGCGCGGTAACTTTTATGGTTTCCCGCTGAAGTTAACTGAAGGCGACAAACTCATTGCTGAAGGCGTGGCCATGTGGCCAGAGCTGCTGCAACGGGTTGAACGTGCTAATGCTATTTTCGAGCAAATGAAAGATATCGAAAAAAATGACATTAGCCGCATTAACAACCAGATTGAAGAGTTACGTTTAGCTGAGCGTCGCCTGGTGCTGGATAACGCATCAGAAGCAGAAATGGCTGAATTTAAAGCTCAGGCTGCTGCAGAAAATAAAGTACTTAACGACGAATACGCTGTGATACAGCAAAAGCTGGACCAATTGCGTGCCGAGTCAAACCGTGACAGCTTAGTGGCTCGTTCAGCTGAAGGCCGTGAAGTCACAATTTCTCTGGCAAACATAGTGCACGCTTATGCACCAAACGATATGTCGGTCTGGCAAAAGACCACACATTATTTTCATGGCATAGCAAACTTCTTAACTGAGGAGCCTAGGGAGGCTAATACCGAAGGCGGTATATTCCCTGCCATTTTTGGTACTGTGACTATGGTAATTTTAATGGCCATTATAGTGACTCCTTTTGGTGTCCTTGCTGCCATTTACCTGCGCGAATATGCCAAACAGGGGCCACTGCTGAAGATCATCCGTATTTCGGTCTACAACCTGGCTGGTGTACCTTCCATTGTGTACGGTGTCTTTGGTTTAGGTTTCTTCGTTTACATTATGGGGGGCAGCATAGACCAGTTGTTTTACCCTGAAGCTTTACCAAGTCCGACTTTTGGCACTCCTGGTTTGTTCTGGGCCTCATTAACACTGGCTTTGTTAACTCTGCCTGTAGTGATTGTATCCACAGAAGAAGGTTTATCCCGAATTCCTAGTACTATTCGTATGGGTAGCCTGGCTTTAGGTGCGACTAAATCTGAGACTTTATGGAAAGTGGTAGTACCGCTGGCAACACCGGCTATGATGACGGGCTTAATTTTAGCTGTGGCCCGGGCTGCTGGTGAAGTAGCGCCTTTGATGCTGGTTGGTGTGGTGAAGTTAGCTCCTACTTTACCTATAGATGGAAACTTCCCATTTATACACTTAGACCAGAAAATCATGCACTTGGGTTTCCATGTCTTTGACGTGGGTTTCCAAAGTCCAAACGTGGAAGCCTCGCGTCCGCTACTCTACGCCACTGCGCTGGTGCTGGTGTTATTGATTGTGGTGCTGAATATGGCGGCTATTTATATGCGTAACAGATTGCGTGAGAAATACCGCAGCGATACAGATTAGAAAGCGACTGGCGTTGGCCTGCGTGGCAGGCCTTTTAAGCTCACCCAATTTCGCAGACCAATTTCATAGAATGGTAATGAAGATGAATCAAGATAAATTAACAGCTCCACCAGTAGAAACAGAATTGAAACTGTCAGATGAGAAAGTCAAACTTCAGGTTAATGATCTGAAACTGTACTACGGTGATGCGCTGGCATTAAAAAGCGTCAATATGACGATCCCGGAAAAACGTGTGACGGCTTTTATCGGTCCTTCAGGTTGTGGTAAATCGACCTTGTTACGCTGCTTTAACCGGATGAACGACTTAGTGGACATCTGCCGTATCGAAGGTCAGATTCTAATGGATGGTCAGAATATTTATGACCCGAAAGTGGATGTGGCTGAGTTACGTCGTCAGGTTGGTATGGTTTTCCAGAAGCCCAACCCATTTCCAAAAAGTATTTATGAAAACGTAGCTTATGGCCTGCGTTTGCAAGGTGTTAAAGACAAACGCGTGCTGGATGAAGTGGTTGAAACCTCATTAAAAGGCGCTGCATTGTGGAATGAAGTCAAAGATCGTTTGCATGATAATGCCTTCGGTTTGTCTGGTGGTCAGCAGCAACGTCTGGTGATTGCCCGCGCCATAGCTATTGAACCTGAAGTATTATTGCTTGATGAACCGGCTTCAGCTTTGGATCCTATTTCCACTCTGAAAATCGAAGAGCTGATTTATGAGCTTAAAGATAAATACACTATTGTCATAGTGACTCACAATATGCAGCAGGCCGCCCGTGTATCCGACTATACTGCCTTTATGTATATGGGTGATTTAATTGAGTTTGATGCGACCAATAAGATGTTTACCAATCCATCGCAGCAACAAACTGAAGATTACATCACAGGCCGTTTTGGTTAATTAATTAAAGTAATACCCAAAGTAATTGCAGTTGCAGCAAGGCGACAAACGAGTGAGACCCCTGAGCATAGAAAACTATGCGATTGGGGCGAGAGAGAGCAGGTAACTCAGCTGCGGCTGCAAGAACGAAGGGTATTTGAGGGGGAAGCGATGGACAAAATGAATTTAACTAAGCACATTTCCAGCCAGTTCAACGAAGAGATTGAACAGGTTCGTAATCATGTGATGGCGATGGGTGGATTGATTGAGCAGCAACTGGCTGATGCACTGAATGCGATCGCTAGCAGTGATGCTGATTTAGCTCGTCAGGTGATTGCCAATGATTTAAAGGTGAACGACTGGGAAATTAAAATTGACCATGAGTGCACCCGTATTATTGCCAAACGTCAACCTGCTGCTAGTGATTTACGTTTGATTATGGCTATTATCAAAACCATATCTGACTTAGAGCGTATAGGTGACGAAGCTGAGCGTATCGCTAAAGTCGCGCTGGAGTCTTTTAACAGTGCTCAACAAGACTTGCTGGTGAATCTGGATAATATGGGCCGCCATGTCGCGCAAATGCTACACGATGTGTTAGACGCTTTTGCCCGTATGGATGTTGAAGCTGCATTAGCTGTGCACCGTGAAGACAGAAAAGTTGACCGTGAATATGAAGCTATCACTCGTCAATTAATGACTTATATGATGGAAGACCCGCGTTCAATTCCTAAAATTATGAATGTTTTGTGGTCTGCCCGCTCTATGGAACGTATTGGCGACCGTTGTAAAAACGTCGCGGAATACATTGTCTTCCTAGTGAAGGGCAAAGATGTACGTCATGCGGATGATGAAAAGTTAGAGCAAGACGCGCGTAGTTAAAAAACTGCCCCATAAAGCTGTCATAAAAGCCTGATAAAACATATGTTTTATCAGGCTTTGTTTATTACTGCTATTTAAGACGTTTTTATTAAACTTTGATTGCAGTACAATGCGCGCCGGTTTTCATTAACTCAACAGCAAGAGGCACACTTATGCCAAATCACTTTTTGGCGGTTTTTGCGAAATCACCAATCAAGCCTTTAGAAGAGCACATCAAAAAGGTATTTGATGCCAGCCAGTTATTACTGCCATTTTTTGACGCAGTATTTTTAAAGGACTGGGAAAAAGCGGCTGAAGTTCGCAAAGCACTTGTAGCGTTAGAAAAGGATGCTGACAATTTAAAACGCGATATCCGTGTGCATTTACCACGTGGATTGTTTTTACCTGTGGATAGAACGGATTTATTAGAGCTGGTCTCTCAGCAAGATAAAATTGCCAATAAAGCCAAAGATATTACAGGTCGGGTTTTAGGCCGTGAATTAGAAATTCCAGCTGCTATTCAGGTGGAATTTAAGGCCTATTTACAGCGTTGTATCGACGCCGTTGAATTGGCTTGTCAAGCGATCAACGAATTGGACGAGCTGCTGGAAACAGGTTTCCGTGGTCGCGAAGTCGAGTTAGTGATCAAAATGGTCGAACGTATCGACGAAATTGAACATGACACAGACCAGCTGCAAATCAGTCTGCGTAAGTACGTCCGCAAAGCTGAAGCCGAAATGAATCCGGTTGATGTGATGTTCCTGTACCGCACTTTGGAATGGGTTGGCGACTTAGCTGATTCAGCCTTAAAAGTAGGTTCACGACTCGAAATCATGTTGGCCCGTTAATTCTTAAGGTAATGCAAAGATGGAAATTCTTTCTCAATACGGCTTATTGTTGATCATTATTGCCGCTGTATTTGGTTTTATTATGGCTTATGGCGTGGGCGCAAACGACGTTGCCAATGCTATGGGTACTTCTGTTGGCTCTAAAGCTTTAACTCTGAAACAAGCCTTAATTATCGCTGCGATTTTTGAAGCGGCCGGTGCCTGGTTAGCTGGCGGTGAAGTGACCTCTACTATCCGCAGTGGCATAGTAGATGCTGAAGCTTTTAAAGCTGTGCCTGAACTCTTGGTATACGGCATGATTGCATCTTTACTGGCAGCCGGAACCTGGTTATTAGTCGCGACTCATTTTGGCTGGCCTGTATCGACCACTCACTCTATTGTTGGCGCTATTATAGGTTTTGCCTCTGTTGGCGTCGGCATGGAATATGTACATTGGGACGAAGTTAGCAGCATAGTAGGTAGTTGGGTTATCACACCAGTGCTGTCTGGTATCCTGGCTTATCTGATTTTTATGAGTGCTCAGCGTTTGATCTTTGATACAGATAATCCACTGGAAGCCGCCAAAAAGTATGTTCCTTTCTACATGGTTTTTGCCGCTTTTATGATGGCTTTTGTCACAGTGACCAAAGGCTTGAAACATGTTGGACTAAACCTGAGTGCTAATGAAGGTTTTGTACTCTGCGTAGTTATAGCTTTAGCTGTAGGTGCTATTGGTAAAATCGCTATTAGTCGTCTGAAAATTGACCCTGAAGCCGATAAAGAAATGCACTTCAATAACGTTGAACGTATCTTTGGCGTGCTGATGGTATTCACTGCTTGCTGTATGGCTTTTGCTCACGGTTCAAATGACGTAGCAAACGCTATAGGACCTTTGGCTGCGGTTGTGGGTATTATTCAATCTGGCGGTCAAATTCTGGATAAAGTCGCGTTAGACTGGTGGATTTTACCTCTGGGTGCTGTAGGTATAGTGATAGGTTTAGCAACTTTGGGCGCTAAAGTGATCCGTACTATAGGTGAAAATATCACCCACCTGACCCCAAGTCGTGGTTTCGCCGCTGAGATTGCTGCGGCCAGTACAGTCGTTATTGCCTCTGGTATAGGCTTACCTATTTCTACTACCCAAACTTTGGTTGGTGCAGTTTTAGGTGTAGGTATGGCCCGCGGTATTGCAGCGCTGAATTTAGGTGTGATCCGTAACATCTTTATTTCATGGGTTGTTACTCTGCCTGTTGGTGCTGGTTTAGCTATCGTATTTTTCTATATTATCAAGGGCCTGTTTGGCGCCTGATGCTAACTCGAGTCAGATAAAAATCCCGGCTTAATGCCGGGATTTTTTTATTATTCTTAATGCCACTTTGCTTTTCGGATCTATTCGATTAAATTGGTTTTAACTAAGTGTAATCATCGGAATTAAAGATGAAGCGTGTTCCAAGTATCAAACAGCTGCAGTACTTGTTGGCATTGCATGAACATCAGCATTTTGGTCGTGCTGCAGACGCTTGCTATATAGGGCAGTCCACCTTAAGTGCTGCCATTGCCAACTTAGAAGAAACTATGAACGCGCAATTATTAGAGCGTGATCATAAAACCTTTATCTTTACTCCACTGGGTGAAGATGTGGTGCGTCAGGCGCGTTATATAGTAGAGCAATGTGAAGAGCTGACCGAATTTGCTAAATGTCAGGGCAAACCTATGGCTGGGCCTTTGCGTTTAGGTTGTATCCCTACCATAGCGCCTTTTGTCTTGAGTGAAGTGATGGCATTAGCCCGTGATCGTTTCCCTGACTTGCAGCTACTGCTGCGGGAAGACACCACAGAAAACTCCTTGCAATCCTTGATTGAAGGCCGCTTAGATTTAGTGTTGTTAGCTTTGCCTTATGACACTGGCACTTTGCATACCGAAATACTGGCACAGGACCCGTTTAAACTGGTGCTGCATAAAGACTGGTTGGATAGGGGCTTTCAGCAAGACATCAGCCAATGGCCGGATGAGAGTATCTTTCTGCTGGAGCGCGAACACTGTATGACAGGTCACGCAGTAAAGGCCTGTGAGCTGGATGATAACCGTAAGGTTAATCCTTTTTTCGCTACTAGTTTGCACACCTTAAGCCAGATGGTGAATAACAAACTTGGTGTGACTTTTATGCCTCAGATGGCGATCAACAGTGGTTTGTTGCGGGGTACTGAATTAATAGCGCAAAAACCTGGCTCAGGTCAGGCTTACCGCGACATAGGCGTAGCCTGGCGGCCTACGTCCAGTAAACTGCGTAGCTATCGTCAGATGGCGCAATTGATCACTGAAGTTTTACAGCAAAAATGCGCTGATTAACCCGCTATTTTCAGCTACACTGCGCGCGCCAAAGCCTTCGCTGTATGCTTTGGCTGCGCTGCTGAACACCAGTTCGGCTATTTATAGTTTGTCGGTAAAGCGGACTTATATGTTATGCAAGTAAAAGACTTCTCTTTCGAGCTGCCAGAGCAGCTCATCGCACGTTTTCCTAAAGCTGAACGTTCCAGCAGCAGACTGCTGAAAATGCAGCGCCAGACTGGTGAATTGTCTCACCTTGTGTTCACTGATGTGCTCAACGAGCTAGAGCCTGGTGATCTACTGGTGTTTAACAATACCCGCGTGATCCCCGCCCGTTTATTTGGTCAAAAAGAGTCAGGTGGTAAAGTTGAGATCCTGGTCGAGCGGGTGTTGGATAACCAACGTTTTCTGGCTCATGTTCGTGCCAGTAAAGCGCCAAAACCAGAGACTATTATTCTGGTCGATGACAACACTAGGCTCAAAATGCTGCAGCGTCACGATACCTTGTTCGAATTAGAGCTGCTCGGGGCAGAGCCTTTGCTGACGATGCTGGACAGGCTGGGTCATATGCCACTGCCTCCCTACATAGACAGACCTGACAGTGAAGAAGATAAGCAACGCTATCAGACAGTCTACAACCAGAAACCTGGTGCAGTCGCAGCACCAACAGCAGGTTTGCATTTTGACGAGCCTCTATTGGCGGCGCTAAAAGCCAAAGGTATTGAGTTTGCTTATGTCACTTTGCACGTCGGAGCTGGCACTTTTCAGCCGGTGCGGGTAGATAATGTGCTGGATCACCAAATGCATGCTGAATACATTGAAGTAGATCCGGCTGTGGTGGACGCTATTGCTGCCTGTAAAGCCCGCGGTAACAGAGTCATTGCAGTCGGCACAACGTCAGTGCGTTCGCTGGAATCAGCGGCTCAGATTGCTTTGCAGCAGGGCAAGGGGCTGCAGCCGTACAGCGGTGATACCAAAATTTTTATTTACCCTGGCTACCAGTTCCAGGTGATAGATGGCTTAATCACCAACTTCCATTTACCTGAATCCACCTTGATTATGCTGGTCAGTGCTTTTAGCCAAAAAGACTATGTAATGCTGGCCTATCAAACCGCTATAGAGCAGGAGTATCGTTTCTACTCTTATGGCGACGCGATGCTAATTCTCTAAATTTCCCTCAATCGACCCTAGGTGCGGGTCTTGTGCCCGCCCTATTTGAATTCCACTACTCTGGTGATTCAGTCCTCGTTTTTCTGTTATGTTCGCTGCGCCTTTCGATGGGCCGCGACTGGCCACGCTAAAGATTTGTTTCGAACTTGAGACGGGCGCGCTCAAGCTCCGTCCTTGCAAATGGTCCTTTTTGCTGTGGTTGTGTGCAACAAGGGCTATACCGCTTTAAGGGTGGGGTTTGGCCTTATCTTCTGCTACAATCGGGCGCGAAAAAAGCCGGACTGTTTTTCTGGCAGATACTGAGGTCAAACGTGAAATTTGAATTGTTAAAAACCGACGGCAAAGCCCGTCGTGGCCGTCTTGTATTCGAGCGCGGCATTGTTGAAACTCCTGCATTTATGCCTGTGGGCACTTATGGCACAGTCAAAGGTATGACGCCTGAAGAACTGGAAGCTACAGGGGCACAAATCTGCTTAGGCAATACCTTCCATTTAATGCTGCGTCCAGGCACTGAAATCATCAAAAAACATGGTGATTTGCATGATTTTATGCACTGGCACAAACCTATCCTGACTGACTCTGGTGGTTTTCAGGTATTCAGTTTAGGTGAGTTGCGTAAAATCAAAGAGGAAGGTGTCACTTTCCGCTCGCCACTGAATGGCGAAAAAATCATGTTAACTCCTGAGCGTTCTATGCAGGTTCAGCGTGATTTAGGCTCAGACATTGTGATGATTTTTGACGAGTGCACACCATACCCTGCGACAGAGCAGCAAGCGAAAAAGTCGATGGAAATGTCACTGCGCTGGGCAAAACGCAGTAAAGATGCACATGGCGATAATCCGTCAGCCTTGTTTGGTATTATTCAAGGCGGTATGTACCCGAATTTGCGTGACGTGTCGTTGCAAGGCCTGGAAGAGATTGGGTTTGATGGTTATGCCATCGGCGGTTTATCTGTCGGTGAGCCGAAAGAGGATATGATTAAAATCCTGAATCACACCACAGGCCAGATGCCACAGCACAAGCCACGTTATTTAATGGGTGTCGGTAAGCCTGAGGACATAGTTGAAGCGGTGCGCCGTGGTATTGATATGTTCGACTGCGTGATGCCAACCCGTAATGCCCGCAACGGACATTTGTTTGTCAGCACTGGTGTGATCAAGATCCGTAACGCCAAACACAAAGATGACACCTCAACTTTAGACGCAGAATGTGATTGCTACACTTGTAAAAATTATTCTCGGTCATATCTACACCATCTGGACAGATGCAATGAGATTTTGGGTGCACGCCTGAATACCATTCATAACCTGCATCACTATCAGAAATTAATGCAGGGCTTACGTGCAGCTATAGCTGAACAAAAGCTGGAAGACTTTGTGGCTGAGTTTTACCAGAAACGGGGTATGGATGTACCTCCGCTGGAAGCCGGCCTTTTAGAACAATAAGATTTTGTTTTGTAGAACTTTTAATTAAACACTTTAGGGGACATGTGATGAGTTTATTTATATCTAATGCATACGCCAACGCTCCAGCCGCAGCACCTGCCGGCGGCGGGTGGGATTTACTGATTATGCTGGTGGCTTTTGGTCTGATCTTTTATTTCCTGATCTACCGCCCACAAGCGAAACGTGTAAAAGAGCATAAAAACCTGATGGCTGCTTTAGGCAAAGGTGATGAAGTATTAACTCAAGGTGGCTTAGTAGGTCGCATTGCAAAAATTGCAGAAGATAAAGATTTTGTTGCTATCGCATTAAACGATACCACTGAAGTGACAGTGCAGAAGTCTGCTATCGCTGCCGTACTGCCGAAAGGCACGATGAAATCACTGTAAAAGGATTTTAATGTGTTAAACCAGAATTCCATCTGGCGGTACTTATTGGTGATTATCGTTCTGGGCGTCAGCATGCTGTACGCCCTGCCTAACCTGTATCCCAATGATCCGTCTTTACAAATTAATGCCACCCGGGGCGCTGATGTGACTCAGCAAACTGTGGATCAACTGCAAAAAGCTTTCACTGAACAAGGTTTAACACCTAAATCAGCTGTATTAGAAAAAGGCCAGGTACTGGTACGTTTTTTAAATACAGAAGACCAGTTAAAAGCCCGCGAAGTGGCCAATGATACCCTGGGTGACAACTTTGTTACTGCATTAAATCTGGCTCCGGCTACACCAGCCTGGCTGGATGCTATAGGTGCAGCTCCAATGAAATTGGGTCTGGACTTACGTGGTGGTGTGCATTTCCTGATGGAAGTGGACATGAAAACCGCGATGGAAAAAAACGTTAACGATTTAGTTCTACTGTACCGTACTGATTTGCGCGAAGCCAAAGTCCGTTACCGTGCTGTGATTGCAGATGTGCCCAATTTAAAGGTCAACCTGAGTTTCCGCACCGCTGAAGATTTAGCCGCTGCTAAAACCTTGTTAAGTGGTAAAGACCGTGACATGACCTTTACTGAAGCTGACGACCTGACGCTGGTTGCCGCTTTTAGTGAAATCAAAATCAAAGCTCTGCGTGAAGATGCTGTTGCTCAAAACATCACTATTATCCGTAACCGTGTTAACGCCATTGGTGTGGCCGAGCCTTTAGTGCAGCGTCAAGGCGCTGAGCGTATAGTGGTTCAATTACCAGGCGTACAGGATACAGCTCGTGCTAAAGAAATTTTAGGTGCGACAGCAACCCTTGAATTCCGCATGGTGGATGAGGCTGGTGATTTACAAAGCGCGATAGAGGGTCGAGTACCACCTAATGCTCAGTTGTATAACGACCGTCAGGGCCGTCCTGTATTGCTGCAAAAGCGTGTGATGCTGACAGGTAACCACATTATTGGCGCAAACAGCAGTTTTGACGAGTATAGCCGACCTCAGGTCAATATCGATTTAGACGCCAAAGGTGGTAATACCTTCTCACAAGCGACCAAAGAAGCTATAGGCAAGTCGATGGCCACTGTATTCATTGAATACAAACCAACAGACAAAAAAGATGCGCAGGGCCGCACTATCCTTGAGAAAAAAGAAGAAGTGATTAACGTGGCTACTATTCAGGCCCGTTTAGGTCGCAGCTTCCGTATCACAGGTGTGGATAGTCCGGCAGAAGCGCAAAACTTGGCTCTGTTATTACGTGCCGGTGCTTTGATAGCTCCTATTCAGATTGTGGAAGAACGTACTATAGGCCCAAGCCTGGGTCAGGAAAACATCGAGCTGGGTACCAACGCTATTATGTGGGGTATGTTGCTGACCGTGATCTTTATGGCAATTTACTACAAAGGCGTTGGTATGGTGGCGAACCTTGCGCTGGCAAGTAACGTAGTCTTGCTGATTGGCGTGTTGTCTATGGTGCCAGGCGCTACTTTGACCCTTCCTGGCATGGCTGGTATCTTGTTGACTATAGGTATGGCGGTTGATGCCAACGTATTGATTAACGAGCGTATTCGTGAGGAGCTTGAAGCTGGACGTTCAGTGCAGCAAGCCATCCACGAAGGTTATAACAAAGCTTTTGCCACTATTACCGACTCCAACATCACCACCTTTTTAGTGGCAATAATTCTGTTTGGTTTAGGTTCTGGTCCGGTCAAAGGTTTTGCTGTGACATTAGCCATAGGTATTATCACTTCCATCTTTACTGCTGTGACCGTATCCAGATTGTTTGTCAATCTGATTTGGGGTGGCCGTAAAGTTGAAAAGTTACCTATATAAGGAATTATGATGAGACTTTTACATTTTAAAGAACCGCTGAACTTTATGCGTTTCAAATCACCAGCCATCATACTTTCTCTGTTATTGGTGCTGGGGTCGCTGTTCAGTATCTTCACCAAAGGCATTAACTTTGGTTTGGATTTTACTGGCGGTATAGTGGTAGAAGCGGGTTTTGAGCAACAAGCCGACCTGCCCAAAATCCGTACTGCCTTAGCTGCTGATGGTTTCCCAGATGCTGTAGTACAGTATTTCGGTACTTCAACTGAGGTCATGATCCGAATTGCGCCTCGTGACGATGTAGATCAGGCTGTGATTGGTGAGCAAATTATCAGTTCTATCCAAAAAGTTGAAAAAGGCGAAGTCACTAAACGTCGTGTTGAAGTCGTTGGTGCTGCCGTAGGCGATGAGCTGAAAGAAGACGGTATGTTGGCATTGTTGGCGTCTTTTATCGGTATCATGATGTACGTAGCGTTTCGCTTTGAATGGCGTTATTCAGTAGGTTCAGTGGTTGCTTTGATCCACGATGTAATAGTGACTTTAGGTATGTTTTCTGTCACCGGTATGGAAGTTGATTTAACTGTGTTGGCGGCTTTACTTGCGCTGGTTGGTTATTCGATTAACGACACCATAGTAGTATTTGACCGGATCCGCGAAATGTTCCGGAAACTGCGCGAAGCTACAGTGGAAGAGACAGTCAACGATGCTATTACTTCTACTTTGAGTCGTACTACTATTACCTCAGGTACTACAGCTTTGTCTTTGGTGGCGCTGTTTTATTTAGGTGGCCCATTGTTGCATGGTTTTGCTGCAGCCTTGCTGTTCGGTATCGCCATTGGTACTTACTCTTCAATTTACGTAGCAAGCTCTATTGCTGTGTTATTAGGTGCGAGCCGCGAAGATTTGTTACCTGAAGTGATTGAAAAAGAAGGCGAGAATACCCCTTCACTGTAAATGTCTTCGACAAATCTAACAAAGGCCGGTTTCCGGCCTTTATTTTTAACAGGCAGAAAAATTATCAGTGCATAGCCCCTTTGTTGGTTATTTGCATGTCATTAATCCTACCCATTTGATTTGTAATCACTTTTATCTAGAAGTATTTGCTTTTCTGCATAGCTACGCAAGTTTTTCACACTATTATCCGGCTAAAGATGAAGTAAATCTGCATGCTTTTTCAGTTTGCGTTTATCTGGTCAGAGCAGTTGGGCTTTTGTCCTTGGCGCTTAGAATAAAACTTGTTATAACAGTAGCGCGGAGCATTATTGTTGAAGTTTTCAGCAGTCTGAAAGGTACAGGCTTACCCTACAATAAAGGCCTGACCTACAGGTGAAATCCTTGGAGCAAAAGCCGCTGAGTTGTAACTTTGCACTGGTACGATCTGAAAATTAGCAGTTCTAAAGGCTTAGGTTGCTCTTTAGAATGAGCCAGCTTTTGGGTTGCACCACAACTCACAACAAATAAAAGAAAATAGCCCACAGGGCATACTTACCTACTCATGGAACCTCTACCTATGACAGACTTTCGAGAACAGGCGCTGAAGTATCACGCCGAGCCTAAACCGGGCAAAATCAGTATTGAAATCAGCAAGCCCGCTGAAACAGTGAAAGATCTCGCTTTGGCTTATAGCCCAGGTGTGGCGGAGCCTGTGCGGGAGATTGCCAATAATGTTGACGATGTGTACAAGTATACAGGCAAAGGCAATTTGGTGGCCGTCATTAGTAATGGCACAGCTATATTGGGTTTAGGTAACTTAGGCCCTATGGCCTCTAAACCTGTAATGGAAGGTAAAGCCTTGCTGTTTAAGCGTTTTGCCGGCCTTGATTCTATTGATATCGAAGTCTCGCATCGTACCACTGAAGAATTTATCAACACAGTGGCCAATATCGCCGACACTTTTGGTGGTATTAACCTGGAAGATATTAAATCGCCAGAGTGTTTTGAAATTGAAAAAGAGCTGATTAAACGCTGTAACATTCCGGTTTTCCATGACGATCAACATGGTACAGCCATAGTCACAGCGGCAGGTTTGCTGAATGCGCTGGAAATTCAAGGCAAAGACATTAGCAAAGTGGTGATTGTTTGTTTAGGTGCAGGTGCAGCAGCTATAGCTTGTATGGAGCTATTGATTAAGTGTGGTGCCAAGCGGGAGCATATTTATATGCTCGACACCAAAGGAGTGATCCACAGCCGTCGTAACGATTTGAATCAATACAAAGAGCTGTTTGCCAATAACACTGACAAACGCACTTTGGAGGAGGCAATGGATGGTGCTGATGTATTTGTCGGTGTGTCTGGACCAGACGCTTTACCTGCTGAAGCTTTAAAGTTAATGGCAGACAAGCCGGTTATTTTTGCTTGCTCTAATCCGGATCCGGAAATTAAGCCAGAACTTGCCCATGCACAGCGTAGCGATTTAATTATGGCGACAGGCCGTTCGGATTACCCGAACCAGGTCAACAATGTGTTGTGTTTTCCCTTTATTTTCCGTGGCGCTTTGGACGTTCGTGCCAAAGTGATTAACGATGAAATGAAACTAGCTGCAGTAGAGGCGATTCGAGCTATTGCCAAAGAAGCTGTACCGGCTGCTGTATTAACAGCTGCTCAAGTAGATAAGCTGGAGTTTGGTGCACAGTACATTATTCCAAAGCCAATGGACCCACGTTTATTGTCCCGTGTTGCCCGAGCTGTGGCACAAGCTGCAGTTGCATCAGGTGTAGCGCGATTGCCAATGCCTGAAAATTATATGGGGTCAGAACTTTAGTTCTGACCCCTTTATCTAAGCAAATCAGCTGATTTGTGGGTCAGAGCCAAGGCTCTGACCCTGTATTACTCTTCGTCTGAATCCGCTTCCTGGATCACAGGAATTGGCTTACCCATACTGGTTAAAATGTTACGCACTTCCACTGGGATCTGATGTGGATTGTCTTTGCGTAAATCTTCATCTGCTGGCAGAGGTTGGCCAGTGAACGCATGCAAAAACGCTTCGCATAACAATTCGCTGTTGGTGGCATGACGCAGGTTGTTGACCTGGCGACGTGTTCTTTCATCTGTTAACACTTTCAATACGTTCAACGGGATAGAGACTGTAATCTTTTTCACCTGTTCGGACTTCTTTCCGTGTTCCGCATAAGGGTGAACATACTCACCATTCCACTTTGCCATAGGGATACCTTGATTGAATTTAGTTATATGGTCTGCTGACCTTTTCTACGTTGCGCACGTAATTGGGCGAAATTTTACTTCTTTATACTCCCGAGCACAAACTCTGCGCAAGATTTAATAGTATAGACGTCTAAATGTTTTGACTTCTTATTTTTGCTGAGTATACTTTTAGACGTCTAAACATCTAAATTTGAGGTTATTTATGAGCAAACAACACTCTGCAACAGTAGCTGCGCGCGCCGGAATAGCGCAGGATTCTGCTTATGGTGCTGTGACGCCGCCTTTGTATCTAACCTCAACTTATGAACTCAAAGCCTTTAAACAGCCAGGCAAATACGATTATTCCCGTTCCAATAACCCAACACGGGATTTATTAGGCGATGCTTTAGCAGAACTGGAAGGTGGTGCTAAAGGTTTAATCACGGGCACTGGCATGTCAGCCTGCTTGTTAGCGCTGCAATTGATTGGCCCGGAAGATACCTTAGTGATACCCCATGACTGTTATGGCGGTAGCTATCGTTTATTTTTGAATTTAGCGAATCGCAAAAAAGCTTTTAAGCTGGTTGTGGTAAATTTCCAGCAAGCCGACTGGGTAAAACAGATCGAAGCAGTTAAACCAAAAATGATTTGGGTCGAAACTCCAAGCAATCCACTGCTGCAAATTACCGATGTGAAAGCGACAGCGGAGCTGGCTAAAACACTGAATGCCATTCTGGTGGTAGATAACACCTTCTTGTCACCGGCTTTGCAAAACCCTATAGCTTTGGGCGCTGATATAGTGATTCATTCCACCACTAAGTTTATCAATGGCCACAGCGACATAGTGGGTGGTGCTTTAATTGCCAAAGATGCTGCAGTAGGCGACGAGCTGAAATGGTGGGCCAATTGTTTAGGTGTCACAGGCAGCGCTTTTGATGCGTATCAAACCTTACGTGGACTGCGTACTTTGCTGCCTCGGATTAAACAACATCAGCACAATGCCGAACTGGTGGTGGATTTTCTGCAAAAACAGCCATTGGTTGGCCGTGTCTATTACCCTGGTTTAAAGGATCATCCGGGCCATGCTATTGCTAAAGCACAGCAGCACGGTTTTGGTTCTATGCTGAGTTTTGATTTAGCCGCCGATGAGGCCTACTTAGCGGTATTTTTTGAAGCTCTGCAGTGTTTCACTTTGGCTCAGTCTTTAGGTGGTATTGAAAGCTTAATTTGTCACCCAGGTTCTATGACTCATGCTTCTTTAGATGCAGCCACACAAAAAGCAGCGGGTATAGGCCCAACCTTAATTCGTTTATCTGTTGGTATTGAAGAAGCTCAGGATTTAATAGCCGATCTGGCGCAGGCTTTTGCTGCCGTAGATGCAGCGGTAAAGCAAAACACTAAACCGCAAAGTCCAACGTCAGAGCAAGTAAAAGCAACTGCCACGGAAGAAAACGCGCAACAGCAATTTAGATTAAACCCGGCACTTAGCGTGTTGTGGTAGGTGGTGGGTGATGAGTAGTACCTTAAATCATAAAAACACAGTGCATAAATTTGGCGGCAGCAGCTTAGCCAGTGCTGAGCGTTTTTCTGCGGTTGCCGCTATTGTGGCAAAAGAGCCAGAAGCCTGGGTGGTGGTATCTGCACCTGGCGATACCACGGATGAGTTGTTGGCGTTAATCGACAGCCGTCAGCAGCCTGAGCTTTTTGCTGTGCTATTACAGCAACTGACGGAAAAGCTGGGTTTACTTATTCAGCGCACTTTAAATGAACAAAACTCTGCCAGTCTGACTGTCAAAGTGCAAAACTGGCTTGCACAGGTGCCAGGCTATTTAGCGACCAACCAATTCAACGATGTACTGGCCATAGGTGAGCGTTTATCCAGTCAGTTATTGGCTGCTTTATTGAATCAACAAGGTCTGACTGCCACTGCTATTGATGCCCGTGATTTTTTACGTTTAGATGGCAGCGAAGTGCAATACGAAGTGTCGTCTTCCTGGCTGACACCTTTTGAAACCAGCGGCATTAAAGTGGTGACTGGCTATATTGCCCGTGATTTGCAAGGTAACAGCATCACCTTAGGCCGTAATGGCAGCGACTACTCCGCTACTATTGTAGGCCGTCTGGTGAAAGCTCAGGCCATTCATATCTGGACTGACGTAGATGCAATTTACAGTGCCGATCCACGTAAAGTGCCCTCAGCACGAGCTTATCGTCAGGTGCCTTGGCAACAGGCTTTAACTTTGGCTCAGTTGGGAAATCCGGTGTTACACGCCAAAACCTTGAGCCCTCTATTGGATGCGCCAGCCGATTTAATAGTACGCAGTAGTTTTGATCCCAGTCATCCTGGTTGCAAAGTCAGTCAACAAGCCGCCATTGAAGTGCAGTTTTTAACGGACTTACCTCAGGCTGCTTTAGTGACTTTGCCTGCACATAACAAACTAACAGCTGCAGCTGTAGCATCTGCGCTGCAAATTACTGTGTTTGCTGCACCTAAGGCCGACAATCAATGGATAGTGGCCAGTCATCAGGTGGATACCTTGTTAAGTTACCTGGCTGGGCAGCACCTATTTGCCAGGGTTGATCCTCAATCTTTCCATGCTGTGGTCTGGGTAAAACCTGCGGCTCGCCAGCAAAAACAGGTTAATGCTGCCGCAGGGCGTTGGTTAGACCGTCAGCAAGCCGCTTTTCATTTTGAAGACGAACAGCTGGCTTTATGGTTATTCCAAAGCGCTTTAAGCTCATTAGAACTGACTGAATTGCACCAGTTGTTGCTGCCAACCCAAGTGCAGCTGAATATTGTTGTCGCTGGGACTGGTAACGTGGGCGCTGAGTTTTTAGCCTTGTTGGCGAAACAGCAGCAGGCGTTTGCAGGCCAGATTGAATTAAAACTGGCGGGTTTGTTGAATTCCCGTCAGGCGCTTTTTGCCGAAAAAATTGATATTCACAACTGGCAGCGGGCGCTGTCTTTAGCTCCTGCCTATACTGAAGCTGAGCTAGAGCTCGCTCTGCAGCAACTGCCAGAGCCTAAAGTGCTGGTGGATTTAACTCCAAGCCGTGCTTTTGCCGAACGTTATCCGCAGTTTATCAGCGCAGGTTTAGATCTGATCAGCGCCAATAAGCAAGGCGTGACTTTGCCACTGGCGCAGTATCAGCAGATCAAACAAGCGGCTGAACAGCAGCAAGTGCAGTGGCTGAGTAATACCACTGTAGGTGCAGGCTTGCCAGTACAGCGATTATTGCAGGAACTAAAAAGCAGCGGCGATACAGTGCATCGTATCAGCGGTATTTTCTCCGGTACTCTGTCCTGGTTGTTGGCAAAGTTTGATGGCAGCAAAGCTTTTTCCGACTTTGTATCCGAAGCACAGCAATTAGGTTTAACTGAACCTGATCCACGGGATGACTTATCGGGTAAAGATGTACAACGTAAATTGCTTGTGCTGGCCCGCGAACTGGATTTAGCTTTGGATATTGACCAGATCAAACTTGAGCCTTTATTACCTGCTTCGTTAAGCCATGGCAGCATTGATGACTTTTGGGCTGGCCGTGCAGTGCTTGATCAGGAATTAGCTTTGCTACAGCAAAAAGCTCAGGCTGCAGGTAAAGTCTTACGTTATGTCGCCGATTTAAAGATAGAAGCAGGCAAGGCCAAAGCCCAAGTGTCTTTAGTGGCTGTGGAGCTAAGCGACCCTTTGGCGGCTATTTTGCCTTGTGACAATATTTTTGTCATTGAGTCCGACTGGTATCAACAAAATCCTTTGGTGCTAAAAGGCCCTGGCGCTGGCCGTCAGGTCACAGCTGGCGGAGTTCATGCCGACTTAGCCATTTTAGCTAAACAAAAAATTGCCGCTGCCAAAGCAGCTAAACATAGTCAGGCTCAGGCCGCTGCCTGGGTGAAGTGAGAAATAATATGTCTTTTGTCAGCGCACAGTATGTCGAATCTATGAACCGTAACCTGCAGGATGTCGCAGGTAAGGTCAATGTCAGCTTTGAGTTTTTCCCACCTAAAACAGAACTGATGGAAAATACGCTATGGCAATCCATAGAGCGTTTAGCGCCCTTGGCACCTTCGTTCGTTTCTGTGACTTATGGTGCAAACTCAGGCGAACGCGACCGCACTCATGACATTATTAAGTCGATTAAACAGCGCACAGGTTTGATTGCGGCACCGCATTTAACCTGTATCGATGCCAGCCGCAGCGAACTTGAACGTATTGCCAAAGACTACTGGGACAACGGCATTCGGCATATTGTCGCTTTGCGTGGTGATTTACCACCTGGTAATAAAGAAAAACCAGCTTTGTATGCGGCGGATTTAGTAGAGATTTTACGTTCAGTAGCCGACTTTGATATTTCGGTGGCGGCTTACCCTGAAGTGCATCCTGAATCCCCGAATGCGCAGTTTGATTTACTGAACTTAAAACGCAAGGTTGATGCAGGAGCGTCCCGCGCTATCACCCAGTTCTTTTTTGACCCTGAAAAATACTTACGCTATCGTGATCGCTGTGCCGCTGTGGGTATAGATGTAGAAATAGTACCAGGTATTTTACCTGTGACTAACTTTCAGCAGCTGCAAAAATTCGCCACTATGACCAACGTGGCTATACCAGGCTGGATGAATAAAGCCTATGAAGGCCTGGATCAGGATGCGACCACCCGTAATCTGGTCGCTGCCAATATAGCGATGGAGATGGTCAAAGTGTTAAGCCGTGAAGGGGTAAATCACTTTCACTTCTATACCTTAAACCGCAGTGAACTGACCTACGCTATTTGTCATTTATTAGGGGTTAGGCCACAGAGTATTACTGCCTGAGGTTATTTATAGCATGAGCGACAGATGTTTTTTAAGTCTGAAGTTCAGCCCTGAACAACAACGGCTGCTGCATGCTTATCAGCAGCCGTCACTTTGCCAGGATGCCAAATGGCACCCTGCCGATAACCTGCATCTGACATTAGTATTTTTAGGTCAGCAACCTTTAGCTGTGCAGCAGCAGTTATGGTCACAAAGTCTGGAATCGCTTCACGAGCTAACGCCTTTTGAGCTCTGTTTTGACCAGCTGAATCAGTTTAGGCACGCCAAAGTTCTGTATTTGGGCGTCTCTCAACCTCCTCAAGCTCTGGCTCTATTGCAGCAACAGCTACAGCAGTTAGCTTTGCCTTTTCTGAATGCGCCGGTACCTGATCAGTTTGTACCTCATGTCACCCTTGCACGTAAGTTTCACTCTACCGCTATTTTTCCATTGCCTGTGGCACCATTACAGCTGCTTTGCACTGAAGTAGCCTTGTATCACTCTATCAGTACTGAGCAGGGGGTGAGTTATCTGCCTGCTGAAACTTATACTTTAGTCAAAACGGGTTGATTATTTACGTTGCATCAATAAGTTAGTGCATAGACTGGGCTAAACTAACCACTGGTTCATCATTGGACGGATTCTGATGTCACATCGCTCTTATTTGTTTTCTTTGCGTATTGGCCATGCGCTGCGGGAAGTTCTGGCCGAAGGCTATAGCTTTGGTGCTTTTAAACTGGATCTGCTGGCCGGTATTACTGTCGGTATTATCGCTATTCCGCTTGCCATGGCGCTGGCGATCGCCAGTGGTGTGCCGCCGCAATATGGCTTGTATACAGCCGTGATCGCAGGTTTTTTAATTGCTCTGACCGGTGGCTCGCGCTATAGCATTAGCGGTCCTACCGCTGCTTTTGTGGTGATATTGTACCCTGTGGCCCAAAGTTATGGTCTGGCGGGTTTGCTACTGGCTACTATTTTGTCCGGAGTGATGCTGATCATCATGGCCGCTATGCGATTTGGCCGTTTTATTGAATATATTCCAGAAGCTGTCACCTTAGGTTTTACCAGTGGTATTGCGGTGGTGATTGCGACTTTGCAAATTAAAGATGTATTCGGTTTGCCTATAGATAAGCTATCCGAACATTACCTGGAAAAATTACAGCAACTGTCCTTTGCTTTACCCGATATGCACTGGCCGTCTTTGCTGGTGGCTGCTTTCACTTTAGCTGTAATGCTGCTCTGGCCCAAACTCAAATTGCCTTTACCCCCGCATTTGCCTGCCATAGTAGTTGCAACTTGCTCGGCTCTGGCACTTGCTCACTATGGGCTGGAGCTGGATACCATAGGCAGTCGTTTTAGCTACCTATTGCCTGATGGTTCACAGGGGCATGGCATACCTGCCGTATTACCTGAATTCAACTGGCCCTGGTTACAGGCTGGACCGGATGGCCAAGAGTTGCAGTTCAGCACTCAGATGGTGAAAGACTTAATTGGCGCCGCTTTTGCCATGGCCATGCTTGGGGCTATTGAATCTTTGCTTTGTGCTGTGGTGCTGGATGGTATGACAGGACGCAGGCATAGCGCCAATAGCGAATTGTTGGGTCAGGGCATAGGCAACATAGTAGCGCCGTTTTTGGGCGGTTTCACCGCTACCGCGGCCTTAGCCCGTTCTGCCGCTAATGTGCGGGCAGGTGCTCAGTCACCTGTAGCCGCCATGATCCATGCGCTGGTGGTGTTATTGGCCTTGTTGGCACTGGCGCCTTTATTAGCCTATTTGCCTATGGCGGCTATGGCCGCTTTGCTATTGGTAGTGGCCTGGAATATGAGTGAAGCGCCTAAAGCTATGCATTTACTAAAAACAGCTCCCCGCAACGACATTGTTATTTTCCTGATCTGTTTTCTCTGTACTGTGCTGTTTGATATGGTGATCGCCATCAGCTGTGGCATGGTGATAGCAGCGTTTTTCTTTGTGAAGCAAGTGGCAGATATGACCCGTGTTGCGGATATCAGCCACAACAGAAAGTATCTGCTTGAGCCTTTGCCTGCGGGCTGGAAAGTATTTCGGATCAGCGGCCCCTTATTTTTCGCTGCAGCAGACCGGGTTTTTGGTGAGCTTTCGGTAAAATTAAAACAGCAGCAGGGCGCTATTCTGGTGATGGATGCCGTGACTTTGATGGACGCTGGTGGTCTGTCGGCTTTTACCAAGCTGGTCAGTCTGGCAGAAAAGCAGGGCATTCATTTATTGGTGACTGATTTAACCTTTCAGCCGCTCAAAACCCTGGCCAAAGCCAAGGTGCAACCTTTGCCTGGTATTTTGAGTTTTTATTCAAGCCTATCTGAGGCGTTGAATAGCCTGCCAGGTCAAAGCTACGATCCACAAGGTGAGGCTATTGGTTTGTAACAGCGGCTCGTCTTTCGAGCTATCCGGTCTATCCCCATGTCAATTGGCGTTGTGATACGACGTCAAGCCATTAAGACCCTTGGACCATAGTCAAGCTGTGTGATTGGGTCCAGATGGAGTAGTCAACCAAGCTATGGCTTCAACTACGACCAGCATATTCTGACTTCAGCCCAGGGCCATTTTGGTCTAAGCTGTGGTCTTTCTGCAGTGGATCTGGTGCTTGTTTGAATTTATGAATTAAATAAAATAAAAATTCACTAATTCAGCATAATAATTCTTGAAACTGCATGGCGAAGCCACTACACTGGCCACACTTTTTTGGCGTGGCCTTAATTTATTGTTTTTGTTTTCGGAGACTCAGCGACCTATGTCCACTCAATCCACTTCCTCTACCACCAAACTGCGCAGCGCTGTGTTAGGCGCTGCCGGCTATAGCGGCGCCGAACTGGCCGTTATGTTGGCACGGAACCCGTATTTTGAGTTGAGTTACGCTTTTGCTTCTGCTGGCCGCACTGCTGAGCCTTTTTCCAATTTATATCCACGCTATCAAGGTGTTGTAGATATTGTAGTGCAGCCATGGACAGACGATTTAGTCGAAGAGCTTGCAGGTAAGCTGGATGTCGCCTTTTTAGCCTTACCGCACGAAGCCAGTGAAGCAGTCACGCCTTTACTGTTAGCCAAAGGTATAGCTGTATTTGATTTATCCGGTGCTTTCCGTTTAAAAGACCCGGCTTTGTATCCTAAATATTATGGCTACGAGCATCAGCATCCAGAACTGCTGGATCAAGCTGTGTATTCATTAATGGAATGGCTGGATAAGCCATTACCACAGCTGGTTTCAGTGCCAGGTTGTTACCCAACGGCTTGTTCGCTGGCTTTATTGCCTTTGTTAAAAGCAGGTTTAGTGGCCGATGGTTGTATTCCTGTGATCAACGCCACCAGTGGTGTGTCAGGTGCTGGCCGTAAAGCTGCGTTAAACACCTCATTTTGTGAAGTGGGCTTGAATGCTTATGGTTTCTTTAAACACAGACACAGACCTGAAATCGAACAGAATTTAGGCCGTAAAGTGGTGTTCACACCGCATTTAGGCAACTTTAAACGTGGCATTCTGGCGACCAGCGTAGTGACCTTAAAATCTGGTGTTACTGCAGAGCAAGTAGCTGCCACTTTCCAGCAGGCTTATGCAGCTAAGCCATTAGTACGTTTAGTGAAACATTCGCCCAATGTAGCTGATGTGGCAGGTACACCATTTTGTGATATCCACTGGCAACAGGACGGTGAGCAACTGGTGATTGTGTCCGCTATTGATAACTTACTCAAAGGTGCTGCCGCTCAGGCGATGCAGGCGGCCAATATTAAATTTGGTGCTCCTGAAACCGCAGGTTTATTCGCAGGAGCAGCAGAATGAGTCAGACACCTTTAGTTCTTAAAATGGGTGGCCGTTTGTTGCAGGATCAGGCCGCTTTAGATGCCTTATTAAAAGTCTGTGCAGAGCTTAAAACTCAATATCCGATAGTTTTGGTGCATGGCGGTGGTGATCAGGTCGATCAGTGGCTGGCAAAATTTGGTTTTACCACTGAAAAAATTGATGGCCAACGGGTATCTCCTGCAGAACAAATGCCTGTGATCACTGGTGCTTTAGACGGTGCAGTCAATGCTGATATGGTGGCACGAGCGACATTACAGGGCTTAAATCCTGTGGGTCTAAGCCTGGCAGCAGGCGGCAGTCTGGAGTTTGATATCAATCATAAATTGGGTGCTGTAGGTATAGCAAAAGCAGGCAACCCGTTGTTATTGAATACTTTGCTCGCTCAGGGCTTTACCCCTGTATTCAGCTCTATTGGTTTAAGTGCCGATGGCCAGTTACTGAATGTGAATGCTGATATTGCCGCTGCTGCTATTTGTCAGTTGGTGCAGGGCCAACTGGTGTTGCTGACTGATGTACCAGGAATTCTAGATGCCAATATGCAGCTCATTCCAACCTTAACTGCAGCAGAAGCTCAGCAGTTGGTCACAGATGGTGTGATTAAAGGTGGTATGAAAGTAAAACTGGATGCAGCACTGGAAACAGCGCAGGCACTGAAACGTAATATTACAGTGGCAGGATGGCAGCATCCGGACGATTTATTAAAGTTGATGCGACAAGAAGCAGTAGGCACCAGCATCATTTATACCCTTCGTTCTTGAAGCTGCAGCTTTGTTGACTGCGTGCTCTCGCCCCAGTCGCATAGGTTACTATGCTCCTGGGGTCTCACGCCCTTGTCGCCTCGCTGCAACTCCAATTACTTTGGCTATATACCCTAGTTAGTTGATTTAATGAGTATATTGATCCCGAAACAAAACAGCGCCTGATACCCTGTTGAGTCCAACAGAAGCTGAGCCTGTTGCAACGATAAGGATGCCGCCTAGCGGACATGCAGTGTGTTTTTATGAGTAAATTAACCCAGCTTTTATGTTTAGCTGAATTAGACCAGAAGCAATTATCCGACCTGCTGGAGCTTGCGCTTCAGATCAAACAAAAACCAGAGCAATACAGCTCTGCGCTCAAAGGCAAAAGCATTGCCTTGTTGTTTGAAAAACCTTCTTTGCGAACCCGCGTCAGTTTTGATGTCGGGATCAACAAGCTGGGTGGCCACAGTGTCTATCTGGATCAGCAAAACGGAGCTATGGGCGTACGCGAATCCGTTGAAGATTTTGGCAGTAACCTGGCCTGTTGGTGTGATGCCATAGTGGCGCGGGTGTATTCTCAGAAAACATTAGTGCAACTGGCACAAAGCAGCAAAAAACCAGTGATTAACGCACTGAGTGATTTGTACCATCCTTGTCAGGCGCTGGCCGATTTACTGACCTTAAAAGAGCATTATGGCGATTTAAGCAAGGTGCATCTGGCTTTTGTTGGCGACGGCAACAATGTCTGTCATTCGCTGATGTTAGGGGCGGCCATTATGGGCATGACCTTGACTGTGGTCACACCACAAGGCTTTGGTCCTGATGCCCATGTATTGTTAAGAGCTCAGGCGATAGCAGAGAAAAGTGGCGCTAAACTGACCTTAAGTCAGCATGTGTCTGCCGCTGCTGGTGCTGATGCGATTTACACCGACACCTGGTTGTCTATGGGTGCTAAGGCCGATCCTAAGCTGGTTGAGGATTTGTTTGCGCCATACCAAATTAACACTGCAGTCATGCAGCGTTTAGCTGTGAAACATTTTATGCATTGCCTGCCTGCTCACCGTGGGCATGAAGTGACCAGCGAAGTGCTGGATAGTGATAATTCCTTAGTGCTGCAACAGGCAGAAAACCGTATGCACGCTCAGAATGCCGTATTAGTCAGTTTATTTAGTTGAGGTTGGACATGAGTATCAAAAAAGTAGTGTTAGCGTATTCAGGTGGTTTAGACACATCAGCCATAGTGCCTTGGTTAAAAGACAACTATGACTGTGAAGTTATAGCTTTTGTTGCCAACGTAGGTCAGGGCGATGAAGAACTGGCTGGTGTAGAACAAAAAGCCATTAAATCAGGCGCAAGTTCCTGTTATGTCGTTGACCTGCGTGAAGAGCTGATCAAAGAAGTGATTTATCCAACCCTAAAAACAGGTGCAGTGTATGAAGGCCAGTATTTACTGGGTACTTCTATGGCACGCCCTGTGATTGCCCGTGCTCAGGTTGAGCTGGCGCTGAAATTAGGTGCTGATGCTTTATGCCACGGTTGTACTGGTAAAGGTAACGATCAGGTACGTTTTGAAGGTGCTTTTGCTGCCTTAGCTCCACAGTTAAAAGTGATAGCGCCATGGCGTGAATGGCAATTTAACTCACGTCAGTCACTGCTCAATTACCTGGCTGAGAAAAATGTGCCTACTACAGCTTCAGCTACCAAAATCTATAGCCGCGACGCCAACTTATGGCATATCTCGCACGAAGGCGGTGAGATTGAAAACCCGTGGAATGAGCCATCAGACCAAATTTGGATGTGGACTAAATCTCCGGAACAAGCGCCGGATAAAGCCGAACATATCCAGTTAAGTTTTGAAAAAGGCGAACTGACAAAGTTAAACGGCGAAGCTGTAGCTCCGGTTAAAGCCATCGAAGTGCTGAACGCTATTGGTTCAGAGCATGGCATAGGCCGTATCGACATAGTTGAAAACCGTTTAGTGGGTATGAAATCACGCGGCTGCTACGAAACTCCTGGCGGTACAATTTTAGTGGCGGCTTTACGTGCACTGGAGTCTCTGGTGTATGACCGCACTTCATTGAAATACCGTGAAGAAGTGGGCTTAGAGTTTGCTCAGCTGGTCTACGATGGCCGTTGGTTCACGCCGTTAAAAGATGCCTTGTTAGCCGCTGCTACTTCTTTAGCCGACCAACTGACAGGCGACATAGTGGTCAAACTGTACAAAGGCAATGTGACTGTAACGCAACGCCGTTCACCCAACAGTCTGTACTCTGAAGCCTTTGCCACTTTTGAAGGTGATGAAGTGTACAACCAAAAAGATGCTGCAGGTTTTATCCGCCTGTATAGCTTAGCCAGCCGTATTCGTGCTTTGCACAGCAAAGGTTAATGGTTCTGAGCATCAAGACGGCTCAATTGTGAGCCGTTTCTTTTTTCAAGTTTTGGGGTATTTATCATGGCGATGTGGGGTGGTCGGTTTACCGAAGCTAGTCTGGCCGAGTTCAGTGAATTTAATGACTCATTAAGTTTTGATTATCTGCTGGCGCAACAGGATATTCAGGCTTCCCGTGCCTGGACAACAGGCTTGCTTGAAGCCAGCATTATTACGGCAGCCGAAGCAGAGCAACTGGATCATGCCTTGGCGGATTTGGCTTTAGCGCTCGAATCTAATCCTAAGCTGCCATTGCAGACGCAGGAAGAAGATATTCACAGTTGGGTGGAAGCTCAGTTACAGCAAAAAATTGGTGTGGTAGCGAAAAAGCTGCACACAGGCCGCAGCCGTAATGACCTGGTGGCCACCGACTTACGTTTGTGGACCAAGCTGAATGCCAATCAGGTTCGCAGCACGTTAATCACCGCCATTGGTGCTCTTATTACTTTTGCTGATGCGCATTTTGGTGCTGTGATGCCGGGCTTTACTCACTTGCAACGGGCTCAGCCTGTGCTGGTTAGTCACTGGGCTTTGGCTTATATCGAAATGTTTAAACGGGATTTAAGCCGTATTGACGATGCATTAGAGCGGATGGATGTCTGTCCTTTAGGTTGTGGTGCTTTAGCCGGTACTGGTATTCAAATCGACCGCACAGCTTTAGCGCAGCGTTTAGGTTTTCAATCCGCAGCGCTGAATAGCTTAGATGCTGTGTCTGATCGGGATTATGTGGTGGAGTTATCGGCCGCAGCCTCTTTATGTATGACACATTTATCGCGTTTGTCTGAAGATGTTATTTTCTTTTGCTCAGGCGAAGCGGCTTTCTTTAAGTTGGGTGATGCGATTAGCAGTGGCTCGTCTTTAATGCCACAAAAGAAAAACCCTGATGTGTTTGAATTATTACGTGGCAAAACCGGCCGGGTGCTGGGTCATTTAGTGGCTATTTTGCATGTACTCAAAGGTTTGCCTTTGGCGTACAACAAAGACATGCAGGAAGACAAGCAGGGCTTTTTTGATTTGATGGCAAGCTGGCAGCAGTGCCTGCTGGTGCTGGCGACAGTGCTGCCACATTTATCGGTCAACGTGGAGCGTTGCCGTTTAGCTGCAGAGCTTGGCTACAGCAATGCCACTGATCTGGCTGACTATCTGGTAGGAAAAGGCATAGCCTTCCGTGACGCTCATGAGTTGTCGGGTGAGCTGGTGCTGGTAGCGTCAAAGCAGCAAAAACCGCTGGAAGCTTTAGCTTTAGCTGAAATGCAGCAGGTATCGCCTTTAATCAGCGACGATGTTTTTGCCGCCCTGACCATTGAAGCAGGTCTGGCCAAACGTACCTCTTTAGCCGGCACCAGTCCTGATAGAGTGAAAGAAGCGCTGGACGCCACTAAAGTTTGGTTTGAAGCACTTTGAATTGAGCTGTTCCATATGAGAAAGCCGGATTTTTTATCCGGCTTTTTCGCTTTTTACCACAACCAAAAGTTAAGCGGCTAGTGCCTGTTTAGCCTGAAAGTCCAACTCTGCTTTGAGCGCGATAGGCAATTTAAGTTGACGAGCCAGTTCTTGCAGATAAGCGCCTTCCATATAGTTTTGTTCGTTGATCACCAACAGGCTCGCCAGATACATCTCAGCAGCCATTTCTTCGGTAGTCGCAGCGCTTGCGATATCGGCAGGATCCAGCGGTTTTGCCAATTCCTGATCAAACCAGCGTTGCAGGCTTAAGTCCGATGTCAGCTTGGCTATTTCGCTGTCGATCAGTTCGCGCTCCTGTTGATCAATATGACCATCAGCTTTGGCTGCGCCTATCAGAGCTTTTAAAATTGCATGGCTGTGTTGTTCAGTTTCAGCCGTAGGCAAGCGGTCGACCGTCTTTGGTTCATGCTGGTCGACACTGCCTTTGTTTTGCTGTTGCCAGTTGCCGTAAGCTTTGTAGGCCAATAAGCCCAAAGCGGCTAAACCGCCATAAGTGATCACTTTGCCACCCAGACTGCGACCTTTTTTAGAGCCTAATAACATAGCCAAGGCGCCACCTGATACAGCGCCGCCACCAAAGCCTGAAAGCAGATGACTGACTGAAGATAGATCTGAGCTTTTACCACCTGCACCGCCTGAGGCTTTTTTCTGCATCAGATCCGAGCCTGTTTTTAATAACTGGTCTAGCAAAGCTTTTGTATTCATCACTTTTTCTCTTTCTGAATTAGGTTAAAAGTTCAGACTGCACTTTTCTCAAAAAATTCATTAGCTTATGTAACTGAATGTATCAAACCTCAGCGATCACCAGACAACAGCACAGTTGTACTCGAGGAAGTTTCAGGTGGGAGAACTCTGCACTAATTCGGACTATTGCTGTTGCACTACTAAGATCAAAACACTGATTAATGAACAAGAATAGTGCATTTTTATTCATTTTGGAGACTTGATGAATTTATTGCTGTTTGATCATGGTGCAGCAGTTGAAATTCATTTTTATTTGCTAAAAATCAATATAAACATTGTGTTATATAAAATACTAATTTTCATCTGATGGTTAATTTTTATTCAATTGACGGTGTGTGAACTAAGTAGGACTGTATTTATATGTTGATTTAGTGAATTAAAAATCAACACAGGCGACGCAGTTTTTGTCGCGTTCAGTGCAGGAACATTAGTTTACCTTTCACTCTGGATAAAAACTATGAAAATAAAAAAAAGTGCGTTATGTCTGCAGATAGGTGCCATTTTATTGGGCTATAGCGGTTTTACTGTTGCTGCTGAGGAAGAAGATGCTGCTAAAGAAAAAGAGAATGTTGAGAAAATTGCAGTAGTTGGGTCCCGCGCTGCTCCTCGCTCAGTAGGGGAGTCTCCAGTGCCTATAGATATTATAGGGGCAGAGGAGTTCGCCAATCAGGGCAACCCGGATATGCTCAATATGCTCAGTACACTGGTTCCAAGTTTTAATATCAATACCCAGGCGATCAGCGATGCCGCTACTTTGATCCGTCCAGCGAATTTACGGGGTTTAGGCCCGGATCAAACCTTGGTATTGGTTAACGGCAAAAGACGTCACAGAGCTTCGGTGATAGCTTTTGCTGGTGGTGGTATCTCTGATGGCGCTCAGGGACCTGATATCTCAGTAATCCCTTCAGTCGCTATCAAGCAGGTGGAAGTACTACGGGATGGTGCAGCAGCTCAATACGGTTCTGATGCCATAGCAGGTGTGCTGAACTTTCAGTTAAAAAATGACAGCGAAGGCGGAGTGTTGGAAGCCAAGTGGGGCCAATATTATGAAGGAGACGGTGCCAGTGAAACTTTGGCAGGGAACATAGGGTTACCCTTAACAGATTCTGGTTCTGCCAACTTTAGCGTCGAATATAAAAACTCGGATCCCACAGATCGCAGTGTGCAGCGCTCAGACGCCGCGGCTTTGATTGAGGCCGGTAATACCGCAGTGCAAAATCCTGCTCAGGTCTGGGGGTCGCCAGAAATCAAAGATGACTACAAACTTTTCGCGAATCTTGAGCTTGATCTGAAAAACGGTAAAGAAGCTTACGCTTTTGGTAACCATGCCTCTCGTGAAGTGGAGGGCGGGTTTTATTACCGTAATCCAAATACCCGCGGCGGTGTCTATGCAGGTCCGGATGTCACTGTCGGAGGCGTCACTTATGACTCTGTGCTGGTTGGGGATATGACACCTCAGGATGGTAAGAGTTGTGCGCCTCTGCGTCTGGACGCCAAAGGTATTCCCATTGCCTCTGATCTGGCTGCTATTACTGCAGATCCTAACTGCTGGTCTTTTGTTGAAATGTTCCCGGGTGGTTTTACGCCTAAGTTTGGCGGCACAGTAACGGACAGTGCCATAGCTGGTGGTGTAAAGGGTGAGCTGGTCGACACAGTCTTCTTTGATGCCAGTGCCTCTTATGGCCGCAACGAGGCAGAGTTTAAAATTAACAACACTGTGAATGCGTCATTGGGCGCTAATTCTCCAACCAGCTTTACCCCTGGTACTTATGTGCAAAGTGAGCTGGGACTCAACTTCGACTTATTTCGCGAATTTGAAGTAGGTTTGTATGACGCAGTGGTGTTGGCTGGCGGTATGGAATGGCGTGAAGATACCTTTGAGGTCAAAGCAGGTGACGTTGCGTCCTACACTGTAGGTGTGCTGGCCGATCAGGGCTTTGGTATTGGCTCTAACGGTTTCCCCGGCTTTAAACCTGAAACTGCGGGTATCTTCAGTCGCCACAACTTATCCTTTTACACTGATGTCTCAAATTGGGTGACTGAAAGTCTGATGCTCAATGCCGCTTTAAGGTACGAGGATTACTCAGACTTTGGCGATACCACGAACTGGAAAATGTCGGGCTTGTACAAAGTGACTGATAGTATTTCTATCCGCGGTGCCGCAGGCACTGGCTTTCGCGCTCCCACTATAGGCCAGAGTAAAGTCGTGAACGTCAGTACGCTATTTGGTCCAAATGGCTTGATTGATCAGGCGACTTTGCCACCAGACAATCCTATCGCAGTGCAAAAAGGTGGTAAGGCATTAACACCTGAAGAGTCGAAAAACATCTCTTTTGGTTTTGTTGGTGAGTTCGGTTCTACCCATGTTTCGTTAGATATGTACAAAATTGATGTCGAAGACCGTTTAAGTCAAACCTCAGGTTTAGAGCTGACAGCAGAAGATATCGACGCCTTGTTGGCGCTGGGAATAGCCGATGCGACCAGTTATTCCAGCGTGACTTTTTTCACCAATGACTTTGATACTGAAACCACAGGTGCGGATTTAGTGGTCAGTCAGGATCTGGACTTGGGGTCAGGTGCCTCCAAGTTAAGTTTCCTGATGAACTGGAATAAAACCGATGTCACAGTGGATCCAACCACCACCAACATAGACGATGTCAAAATCCGGACTCTGGAGGAAAATTTACCGAAAACCCGTGGCAGCATTAGCTTTAATCACGCAGAGGACAACTGGCGTGCTTTGGCAAGGCTGAACTATTTTGGTTCATTCTGGGAGGTCGATGACACCTATGACGCGGCGCAGGGCATGTCTGAAGGTTCTGCACTTTTGGTTGATCTTGAACTGGGTTATATGCTCAGCAGCAATATCGAATTGATCCTCGGAGCTCAAAACGCTTTCGATAAATACCCTGGTTTAAACCCTTATGGTGATTCTGTTGGGGCTAAATACCCTGTGACATCCCCTTATGGTTTTAACGGCGGATATTACTATTTCAGAGGCGTTTATACCTTCTGATGAAGCTGCAAAACCAGCTCAGGCTGCAGGCGTTACACTCAGCCTGAGTGCGGTTTTCTTTGAGATTGCCCCTTCTGCTTTTGAGCAGGATCTTGAGGTACAGGGCCGATGACAACTCCAGAAAACAAACCGATAAGCGCACAAGGCTTAAGTCGCAGGGAAGCCTTATTGTGGATAGGCAAAGCTGCGGGTTCTGCTGCTATGCTGCAGGCCGCAACTTTGTTTGGCGTACTGGCAGCACCAGCTGCGGCTCAGGCCGAACTGGTAAAGCTAAAGCCTCTGACAACAGGGCGTAAAACTGTGTTGATACTCGGAGCAGGTATCAGCGGACTAGTAGCGGCTTATGAATTAGGTAAGGCTGGTTATCAATGCAAAATCCTTGAAGCTTCACACAGAGCAGGTGGCCGGAATTTCACTATCCGCCACGGTGACTTTATTGATGAGCTCGGCAATCCACAGTTTTGCCACTTTGATAAAGACCCGGATCTGTACTTTAATGCGGGCCCAGCCCGTATTCCGGCACACCATACTGCTATCTTGCACTATTGCCGTGAATTTGGTGTGGAAATGCAGCTGTTTTGCAATCACAACAAAAACTGTTACACCCAGGATGACAAGGCTTTTGGCGGCAAAGCTGTGCGTATTCGTGAATACGAAGCGGACACCAGAGGTTTTTTCAGTGAACTGATGGCGAAATCGATCCAGTCCCAGGCAAAACTGGACGCGCCTTTTGATGAGATCGACAGACAAAAACTGATTGAGTTTTGCCGCGCTTATGGCGACTTATCCAGCGACTTTACTTATGAAGGCAGCGAGAGAGCTGGCTATCAGTCTGGCGGGATTTTATCGCCAGGGGTGCTAAAAACTCCAAGGGCATTGGCGGATTTACTGCAAAGTGACTTCTGGGCTGGTGCTATGCATTTTGGCGAATTGTCCGATCAATCTGCTGCATTAATGACTCCTGTAGGAGGCATGGACAAAATTGTCGACGCCTTTTTAAGCCGCTTACCAGGCAAAGTACAATTAAAAGCTCAGGTACAGAAGGTGCAACTGCTACCACAAGGGGTTGAGGTTAGTTATTGGCTAGACGGACAACTGCAGGCTGAGCAGGCGGATTATTGCCTGAACTGTATTCCTGCCCAGTTAATGGCCGGCATAGAAAATAATTTTCCTGCGGATTATGTCGGCGTGATGCGTCAGCTGCAGCGCGGCAAGCTATCAAAAATAGCGCTGCAAGCCAAAGAGCGGTTTTGGGAGAAAGATCAGATTTACTCCGGTATCAGCTGGACCAGTCAGGACATCACTCAAATCTGGTATCCCTCCCACGGCATGTTCAAAGCCAAAGGTATTTTGCTCGGCGCTTATAGTTGGGATCCTGCTATCTCAGACAGATTTTCTGCCATGACCAATCAACAGCGCATAGCGACAGCTATTGCCCAGGGCTCTAAGCTGCATCCTGATTATGCTAAATACATAGAGCAAGGCAATAGCATCTGCTGGCAGCGAATGAATCATATGTTGGGTTGTGGTGCTGTCTGGTCCGAAGAATTGCTAAAAACCAGTTTCGCCACCCTACAGGCTCCGGTTGGAGGTCATTATATGGTCGGTGATCAGGTCAGTTATCACCCTGGCTGGCAGGAGGGTGCTGTGCGCTCTGCCTGGCATGCGATGGAAAGTATTCAACAGCAGGAACTACAAAAACAACGGCAGGTGGCGGTATGAAGTATTGGATCTTTGGCTGTCTGTTGTTTGCTGCCAGTCTTCAGGCTGAAACTTTTCAACAGAATGCCCAGTATTGTCTGGTTTGTCATGGCAGTAAGGCGCAGGGTAATGCAGCCATCAGCGCACCTAATCTGGCAATTTTACCTGACTGGTATCTGACGGCTCAGTTGCGAGCCTTTCAATCAGATTGGCGGGGCCATCAGACCACAGATGCTTACAGTAAAGAAATGATGGCTGTGGCAAAAAGTATGAGCCCAGAGGAGATCAAAAGAGCTATTGGTTTTATCACTTCTTTTCAGGTCAGTAAGGCGGTTGAAACGCTGGATGGCAATATCAGTCATGGTAAAGCGCTGTTTCAGACCTGTGCAGCTTGCCACGGTGCCAGCGCTGAAGGTAACAAGTCGCTGGGAGCCCCGCCATTAGCCGGGCAATACAGCTGGTATTTGTTGAGACAGCTTCAGGCGTATCGCAGCGGACAACGGGGCAATGCTGAACAAGACAGCAAAGGTGCTCTGATGAAACAAATTGCCTCTTCGCTGAACAGCGAGCAGGATTTGAATGATATTGTGGCGTATATCAATACGTTAGCACTTCCATCTACAAGCGTTAAAAATTAAGAGGAAATGATCGGATGAAAACATGGACAAAATTAGCTTTGTTGTCACTTTGTGTTGCAAGTACCGGCCTGCTGGCTGAAGTGAAACGTTATCCTTTACCAGACAACAGCACCTTTCCTATTGCCAGTGCTGTGGAAGTGAACAAACTGGTGTTTGAAAGTGGCAAGGTGCCTGCGCCTAAAGATCCAAAAGCTGCCAAGGGGAGTGTGGAGTTTTGGGGCAACACAGAAGAGCAAACCTTAAGCGTGCTAAGCCAGATTGAAAGCTCATTAAAGCAAAAAGGCCTGGGTATGGGCGACGTGATTAAAATGACAGTGTTTTTGGTCGGCGATCCGGCTTTGGGTGGCAAAATGGATTTCGCAGGTTTTATGAAAGGCTATACCCAGTATTTTGGTACTAAAGAACAGCCGGCTTTACCAGCCCGCTCTGCAGTGCAAATTGCAGGTTTAGTGGCTGATGGTATGTTGGTGGAAATAGAGGTGATAGCCGCTAGACCTTAACTCTGTGGGTATGCAGTATTGCTGAAAAAAAGGCCGCAAAAGCGGCCTGTTTTGTAGCTGGCATCAGATATCAGAACAGCTCTATTTCTTCCTGCTGTTGCTGGTTATTCTGCGTTGGCAGCTGTTGTACTGACGAATTGTTATAGGTCTTGGGTTCTGTGCCCTGAATAAAAAACTCAAAACCACTGCTGTTGTCTGTCGCTTGCGTCAATAAACCAGTTTTCAGATCAATACGCACTGAGGTAATGCCTACAGGGGGCTGCACAAAAATCTGTGGTTTGTCTTTTAACGCAAAGCCCATAAAGTCTTGCCAGGCCGGTAAGGCAGTCTTGGCGCCAGACTCACCCCCTGCGATCTGATCTTTGCCCAGATTATTATTCCAGGCTGTTTTACCTAAACGGCTTTCAGCATCATCAAAACCTACCCATGAAGTCACCACTAACTCAGGTGAGAAACCTGAGAACCAGGCGTCTTTTACATCGTTAGTAGTACCGGTTTTTCCCGATAAGTCCTGACGTTTTAACTCTTTTAATTTATAAGCCGTACCATTCCAGCCGGTACCAGCTTTCCAGTCACCGCCACCCCAAATAGAGCTTTTCAGGGCGTCAGCAATTAAAAAAGCGTTTTGGGCTGATAAAACCCGTGGAGCATAAGCTGGCGCTGCGGCAACTGCAGCTTCAGCTTCAGGTGCTGCGGTTTGCGCTGCAAAAGTTGCTTCAAGCTGAGCTTCAGGATCTGCGGTTTCAGCTAAAGCTGCAGCCTCTTTTGCTTGCTGTTCAGCAGCAGCTTTGGCTGCTAAGTCTTGCTGTTCACAGTCAGAACATACAGGTACAGGGACATGTTCAAAAATCAGGTTGTTCTGGTCATCCAGAATTTTGGTAATGACATAAGGTTTCACCAAATATCCACCATTGGCGAATACTGCATAACCTGTCGCCAGTTCCAGTGGCGTTAAAGATGCTGAACCTAAAGCCAGAGTTTCACTGTGAGGTAAGTCTTTTTCTCTGAAACCAAACTTCGTCAGGTGCTGACGGGTTTTTTCAATGCCGACAGAACGCAGTAACCGAACTGCCACCACGTTTTTCGATTTGGCTAAAGCTTCACGGATACGGATAGCGCCGTCATAGACTTCCGGCGAGTTTTTAGGACGCCATGCCTGATTGGCTCCTTCGTCCCACTCGTGAATAGGAGCATCGTTCATTAACGTCGCCAGCGTCAGCTTGGACTCCAATGCTGCTGAATAAATAAAAGGCTTAATATTCGAACCGACCTGACGGTTGGCCTGGGTGGCGCGGTTAAACTGTGTCATGGCAAAACTGTAGCCACCCACTAAAGCCTGGATTGCACCGTCTTTTGGATTAATGGCCACTATAGCGCCGCTTACTCCCGGGATCTGGCCTAAACGCCACTCACCAGCGGAAGGACGAACCAGCACATGCATACCAGGTGCTAACACATCGGCCGCAGCTTTAGGGGCATGGCTTTGTCTATCGTGGCTGATAAAAGCCCTGGCCCAGTTTAATCCTTGCCATGGCAAAGTGATTTGACGACCACCAGATAAAATAGCTTGGGCTTGCTGGCCTGTAACTTCAGTAATCACAGCTGGAATTAAATCTTCTAAACCATCTTGTGTGTCCAGATAAGCTAAGATGGCTTCATCGCTTAGGCGATCTTTTTCTACGAATTTTACCGAGCCATCAGGTTGTGGCTCAGCTGTCGCCTGCCACAAAGTTGCGACAGGGCCACGGTAGCCGTGACGCTCGTCATAGCCCACCACATTTTTTTGCACTGCAGCTACTGCTTTGCCCTGCAATCTGGAATCTACAGTAGTAAAGACTTGAAAACCTTTGGAATAGGCTTCTTCTTCGCCGTATTTATCTACCACTTCCTGACGTACCATTTCGGCAATATATGGCGCTGACGCTGTGATCTGTGCTCCATGCAGCTTGGATAAAATAGGTTCCTGCAAGGCTTCATCATACTGAGCCTGAGTGATGTAGCCTTCATTCAGCATCCGGCCCAGCACTATGTTACGGCGCGCGCGGGCGCGACTTGGCGAGCGCACAGGGTTTAAGATGGAAGGACCTTGAGGCAAGCCTGCAATAATAGCTATTTCAGATAAAGTTAAATCCTGAATGTTTTTACCAAAATAAACTTGCGCAGCGGCGCCCACGCCAAAGGAGCGCTGGCCTAACTCAATTTTATTTAAATAGAGTTCCAGTATTTCGTCTTTGCTCAGTTCCTGTTCAATACGTAATGCCAGGAAGATTTCTTTTATTTTACGGATCAGCTTTTTCTCACGGGTCAGGAAAAACACCCGGGCCAACTGCTGAGTAATAGTACTGGCGCCTTGTTTGGCTTCACCACTAAAAGCTACTACTGTAGCTGCACGGAACATACCTATCACATCAACGCCAGGATGTTCATAAAAACGATTATCTTCAGTGGCCAGTACAGCTTTAATCAGTAAATCTGGCATTTCGTCCAGTTTTAATGGGATACGGCGTTTTTCACCAAATTGCGAAATAAGTTCGCCGTCCTGACTAAAGACGCGCATAGGGGTTTGCAGCTTCACATCTTTTAAAGTCGCTACACTTGGCAAATCATCTTTGACATACCAATAACTCGCTGCAACCAAGGCTACAGCGAAAAACGCACCTGCAATCACCAGAATGATTAGTTTTTTAAACCACGACACTGATTAACCTCAATGTATAAATTTGGATCTAGCGGGAATGCTAGTCTGTTTTTTTCAAAAAGCTGTTTGTCGACCCTACGCAATCCCTGATGAAACGACTAAGCTCATGACAGAAGTTCAATATAAATTATTGACCTGTGCACGGGACGCTATGTTAAAACAGCTGTTTCAACCAAAAAAAGCTTTGATAGTAGGGGTCGATATTGGCTCACACGCTGTGAAAGCTGTGTTATTAAGCCAGCACAACCAGCATTATAAAGTAGAAGCCTTTGCAATAGAACCTATGCTGAAAGGCACAATGGTGGATCGTGAAATTCAGGATATAGAAGCTGTTGCTCACGCCTTATTAAATCTCCGGAAAAAGATAGATAAATCAATTAAGTACGCGGCAGCTGCCGTGTCAGGCTCTTTGGTGATCAGTAAAGTTATTTTTATGGACGTCAGTTTAACTGACGCTGAACTGGCTCGTCAGATTGAACTTGAGGCTGACAGTTTAATCCCTTATCCCTTGAATGAAGTCAGTTTAGACTTCGAGCGCCTTGAAACCAATCAAACTGATCCGACAAAAGTGAATGTGCTGCTCAGTGCTGCCCGCACAGAGAGTGTGCAGGCCAGGGTTACAGCGCTGGAGTCTGCAGGTTTTGCTGCCAAAGTGATAGATGTTGAAAGTTCGGCTTTAAGCAGGGCTGCTGAATTATGTTTGGATCAACTGCCGGAGGATGCAGCAGAAAAGGTAGTGGCAGTGGTGGATATAGGCGCGACTATGACGCTGCTGAGCATAGTAGAAGGCGATAAAAATCTATACACCAGAGATATTGCCTTTGGTGGTGAGCAGTACAGTCGTAGCATCATGAACTACTACAACAAAAGCTACGAAGAAGCAGAGCAGGCCAAAATTCTGGCAGATTTACCCCCCAGCTACAGCTTTGAAGTACTTGCGCCCTTTCAGACTATGTTATTGCAGCAAATCCGCCGTGCTATTCAGATGTACCTGACCACCAGTGGGAAAGAGCAAGTTGATTATATGCTGGTCAGTGGCGGTACCAGTTTGCTTGAGGGGATAGAAAAGCTGATCAGCGATGAGTTGGCTATTCAGACTGTAGTCGCCAATCCGTTTCGTCATATGGAGATTGCCGGCACTGTGAATCGTCAGGAGCTCACGAAGCAAGCCCCTTGCTTGATGATAGCTACAGGCTTGGCTTTGCGGAGTTTTAATCCATGGCATCAATAAACCTGCTGCCGTGGCGCGAAGCTGCGCGAAAACAACAACAGCTGCAGTATCTGGCGGTGTTAGCTCAAGTGGCAGTGCTGTCTTTTGTGCTGATGTTTTTGGTCTATTGGTTCTATCAGGCTCGTGTTGAAGGGCAAGTCAGCCGCAATACATTGCTGGAAACCGAAATTCAGGCTCTTGACTTGCGTATCGCCCAAATCAGGGCGCTTGAAAAGCAAAAGGCAGGGTTGCAGCAACGGATGTCGCTGATAGAGCAACTGCAACGCAGCAGAAATCTGGGCACTCAGATTATGGACGAAGTGGCGAAAACTGTGCCCGCTGGAGTGTATCTGGTGTCTTTGGATAAAAAATTTAACAGATTACTGATCACAGGCAAAAGTGAATCCAATAACAGATTATCCAGTTTGCTCAGGGTGATAGAGCAATCACAGCTGTTAACACAGCCTGTATTGGAGTTTATCCAGGCCAGCAAAGACGAAAGTGGTTTATTAAGTGATTTTAAAATGCACTTGCGTTTGATTGGAGCTGAGCCACCTCCAGCTCCGCCTGAGCCAGCAGGCAAAGCAAAAGCTGGTGCCCAGGCAGGAGCAAGCAAATGAGCCTGAACCTCAATTTGTCCGATATAGATTTATCCGAAATTGATTTTAACAATATGGGAGCCTGGCCCAGGGCAGGGAAGGTTGGGCTTGCTCTGCTGGTTGCGTTTTGTGTCATGCTGCTGTGTTACTTTTTATTGATAGAAGATCAGGTGACACAGCTTGAAGCTGCAGAGCAAAAAGAGCTGGAGTTACGGCTCGATTATCAGAGTAAATATGCCAAAGCCGTGAATTTAGAGTTGTATCAGCAGCAAATGCAGCAGATGGAAAAAACATTTTCTGTGCTGTTAAAGCAATTGCCTGCCACGCACGAAACCCCAGGTATGTTGGATGATATTACTTTTGCCGGTACTTCAGTAGGCCTGACTTTTGTCCGCATTAACTGGATGCCTGAAATTGAAAAAGAGTTTTATACCGAGCTGCCCATTCAGATTGAAGTGATAGGGGATTATCACCAGATTGGCAATTTTGTCAGCGAAATTGCCAAGTTACCCCGGATAGTCAGCCTGCATGATTTTTTGATCCAAACCAGAGAAGAGGGCGATCAGAGTTTTAGCGTGATTGCTAAAACATACAGATACAAGGAGCTGAAAAAATGAGAAAGGCAGCCCTTATTCTGGTTGTTTTAGTGACTTTAACAGGGTGCTTTGACGATACATCTGATATCCGGCAATTTATGGCGGATGTCAAAGCAAATTCAGCTTCCGGCATCCCTGCTTTACCTCCAATCAAGGACTTTGAACATCTGCCGTACACCAGCTCACAATTACGTAGTCCTTTTAGTCAGCCTTCACCCCAAGCCTATAACGAGCAACCTGTACAGCAGCCTGGCTGTCTGCAGCCTGACACCATAGGTCCGAAGCAAGCTCTTGAGCAGTACGCTGTAGATAATTTAAAAATGCGCGGTACTTTAGGCCACGCCGGGCAGTTATGGGCTTTAATTGAAGCATCGGATCAAAGTATGCACAGGATAGGTCTGAATGACAGGCTGGGTTTATTTCATGGCAAGGTGATAGCTGTTAAGCCAGACTATATTGAGATCATCGAATTTGTCCCTGATGGCAGTGGTTGCACTGTGCAGAGAAACAGCAAGCTGCAATTGCTGGACGCTTCTGCCGCTGAAACTGACCCTAACTGAGTGAGCGCAAAGATGACCAACATTAAAACAAGCTCCATGCTCCTTCATGTCGGTGCAGTGATGGTTTTGTGTTGCCTGATCCTGAGTAGCCATGCTTTGGCTCAACAACAGGGCCCTGATGTGATCAACGAAATTGAGTCGATTGACTTCCGTCGTGGCGAGCAAGGTGAAGCTAAGGTTCTGGTGTTTTTGCAGCAAAAATCTGCAGCTGTAGACGTCACTGAGCGTAACGGGCAAATTCAGCTGGACTTCCATAACACCAGCATTAGCGATGATTTATTGTATCAGCTGGACGTGCTCGATTTTGCCACTGTGGTCAAGGGCATTGAGACTTTTCGTGAGGCTGATAAAGCCAGGCTGGTGATTGATACTCTGGACAGTTTTAGCTACAGCTACCAGCAAATCGATCAGGTTTTTCATCTGGTGGTGCAGAAAAAAACTGCAGAAGAAAGTAAATCTGCTGCAGTAGGTCAGTATGTCGGTCGGGCTATTTCTTTGAACTTTCAGGATATTCCTGTACGTACCGTGCTGCAGATTATCGCAGACTACAATGGTTTTAATTTGGTGACCAGCGACTCAGTGACAGGCAACATTACCTTAAGATTGGATGGTACTCCTTGGGATCAGGCGCTTGATATAGTGCTGAAAGTGCGAGGGCTGGATAAACGTATGGATGGCAATATTCTGATGATAGCTCCATCTGACGAACTGGCAGCCCGCGAAGCCAAAGAGCTACAGGCCCTGCAGCAGGTTGAACAACTTGAAGCGTTAAACTCCGAGTTCTTACCTATCAACTATGCAAAAGCTGCAGATATTGCAGCCTTATTGAATAACAAAGAAGCGACCTTATTATCAGCCCGGGGCAATGTCGCAGTAGATGACAGAACCAACACCTTATTGGTCAAAGACACTGTGACTACTATTGAAAATATCAAGCGTTTGCTCAGGCGGCTCGATGTGCCGGTGAAGCAAGTACTGATTGAATCCCGTATGGTGACAGTCAAAGACAATGTGCGGGATGAGATAGGCCTGCGTTGGGGGTTTAGCGATCAGCAAAATGACAGAGCCTGGTCCGGCAATGCACCCGGAGCCAATAATCTGGCTGGTGGGACTGTGCCAGCACTGAATGACAGATGGAATGTTAATTTACCTGTCGCGAATCCGGCGGGCAGTATAGCTTTTCATGTCACAAAATTTGCCGATGGCACTTTGCTCGACCTAGAGCTTTCCGCTTTGGAGCAGGAAAACAAAGGTGAAATTATTGCAAGCCCGCGTATTACCACGGCGAATCAGAAAAAAGCCCGTATAGAGCAGGGTACTGAGATCCCTTATCTGGAAGCGTCCAGCAGCGGTGCTACCACAGTCACCTTTAAAAAGGCGGTATTGAGCCTCGAAGTGACACCTCAAATTACACCTGACAATAAAATTATTCTGGATCTGGAGATCACTCAGGATACTCGTGGTGAAACTGTATCGACCGGGAATGGCCCGGCACAGGCGATAGATACACAGCGCATCCAGACCCAGGTCTTGGTTGATAATGGCGCTACAGTGGTCCTGGGGGGCATTTATCAACAACAGATGACTAATACAACCTCAAAAGTACCGGTCTTTGGCGATATTCCCTATCTGGGAAATTTATTTAAACGCCGCAATGACTTTAATGAAAAAACTGAATTACTGATTTTTGTCACGCCCAAAATTCTAACTGAAACTTTGTAGTGGGATTTAAAGCAAGGCCCGAGCTGACGCTGGCTCCGGCAGAAAATTCGCTTGCCAAGCCAAGCCTATTGCTGACATAATTCACCGCTTCAAATTTTCGTGGGAGCTTTCGGGTCCTGAAATTAACCTTCTAAGTTAGCGCAGCAGCATTACGAACTATGGCAGAAAAACGCAATATCTTCCTGGTAGGCCCAATGGGTGCAGGCAAAAGTACAATTGGCCGTCATTTAGCAGACATGCTTCATCTCGAATTCTACGACTCAGATCAGGAAATTGAACGCCGCACTGGTGCAGATATAGCCTGGGTATTTGATCTGGAAGGCGAAGAGGGATTCCGTGTTCGCGAAGAGAACGTGATCTCGGACTTAACAGAATTACAAGGCATAGTACTGGCGACTGGTGGTGGCTCAGTGCTGAGCAAAGAAACCCGCAACCGTTTATCCGCGCGTGGCATAGTGGTTTATTTAGAAACCCCTATAGAGAAACAAGTGGCCCGTACTCAACGTGACAAAAGACGTCCGTTGTTACAAACCGAAGAGGCACCAAAAGAGGTGCTGGAACGTCTGGCGGCTGAGCGTAATCCTCTGTATGAAGAGATCGCTGATTTTACAGTGCGTACAGACGAGCAAAGTGCCCGTTCAGTGGCCAACCAAATCGTTGAACAACTTGGTTTCTAGTTTGAGATAACTTTTCAGGGATATTAAGGAGAGCTGTGGATGCAAAAAGTTGCAGTACAACTTGGAGAGCGCAGCTACCCTATCCTGATTAGCCCCCAGTTATTTAATCAGTCTCTGACGGAGTTTTTACCTCAAGCCCGTCAGGTGGTGATTATTTCTAATCCAGTGGTTGCAGGGCTGTATTTGCCTGCTGTCACTGCATTATTCCCTGATTCAACAGTACACTCCTTTATTTTACCTGATGGCGAAGCCTACAAAACGTTAAGCTCTTTTGAGCAGGTGATGTCCTTTTTACTTGAGCACAAAATCAACCGTGATGTGTTATTGGTCGCTTTGGGGGGCGGAGTAATAGGTGATCTGACAGGTTTTGTCGCTGCTTGTTACCAACGTGGTGTGCGTTTTATTCAGGTCCCTACCACCTTATTGTCTCAGGTCGATTCTTCAGTCGGTGGTAAAACAGCGGTCAATCATCCGCTTGGGAAAAACATGATAGGTGCTTTTAAGCAACCGGATCTGGTGTTGATCAACACCTCTGTTTTAAGCTCTTTACCTAAGACCGAATTTGCGGCAGGTATGGCGGAAGTCATCAAGTATGCGCTAATAAGCGACCTGGAGTTTTTTCACTGGCTTGAACAAAATCAGCAGGCTATCCGTGACTTGCAACCTCAAGTGTTAGGTGAAATGATCCGCCATTGTTGCCAGATGAAAGCGGATATTGTCAGTCGCGATGAAACTGAGCAAGGTGAACGGGCTTTATTAAATTTAGGTCATACTTTTGGTCATGCAATTGAAGCCTTTTTGGGCTATGGCCAATGGCTACATGGCGAAGCTGTGTCTGTCGGTATGGTCATGGCAACAACACTTGCAGTCAGCCGTGGTGACGTCAGCAGCGAAGAATTACAGCGTATTATTCGCTTATTGTCTGCTTTTGATTTGCCTGTGGCGCCACCAGCGCAGATGAAAATCGCAGATTTTATGCCTTATATGAAAACAGATAAAAAAGTACAGGCCGGCAAAATGCGTTTTATTGTTCCAACTGCTCTGGGACAAAGTGCAATAGTCGATGATGTGACCGAACAAGAACTAATGGCTCTCTTTAGCATATGAGTAAACAAGCTCTGCAACAGCGTTTAACCCAGTATTCAGGCCTTTTAGGCTCTCAGCGTCAGTTACTGCAGCGTTTGTTGCTGCAACTGGAATTTAATCAGCCCGACCGTTTGCAATTGGTGGGGTCAAGTGGCAGCGGAAAATCAACGCTGATCCTGACTCTGGCTGAAATTTGTTCAGAGCAATTTAATGTAGCTTTACTGCAAGCTGATGCTGGGCTGGCTCCTGTTGACTTGTTGAAAGTGTTGCAGCAGCAATGGTTTGGTTCTGCCACTATGCCTCGCACCCTGCCGGACTTTGTCGCTCAGCTGAATAAAACTGAACAGTATCTGGTGCTGGTTGATGACGCCGATCTGTTAGCAGAGGCGAGCTGGCAGCTGATCCAACAATTGCCTGTCAGTGTTTTTGTCAGCTGTCTGAAAGCAAAAAACGATATCCGTCTGGCGATGAATATTCCCGCGTTCAGCGAAGAGGAAGCTGCAGATTTATTGGCTCCTTATAATTTGCCTGGTCGCGAATTACGTGAACGGGTTGAAGATTGTGCCGGTGATCTGCATCTGTTATTGCACGGACTTAATGCTGCTCCGGTGCGCCGACCTGCAGCTGTTGTCAAGCCAAAAGCAGAACCAGCAGCTTCACCTCTGGCCTTTTCCGCCAGGGAAGATCTGGTGGCTCCTGTTTTTGTGGCCAGCGCCAATGAGCAAAGTTTTGATTTAACTGGTCGTGCTGATCCTTTGGGATTTCGTGCTTTGGATGCCGCGGACGAACAACCTGGTTTTAGTATTGAAACAGAGCGACGCACTGACTATCGCAGTCAGGCAACAGAGCAGAAAAAGTCAGCCAAACAGGCTTCGGGCCAGTTCTTTTCGCCTTTTTTAGTCATGAGCCTTGGCTTTGGTCTCATCGCAGCAGTCGTCATGTTCTGGCTATGGACAGAACAACAGTTCCGTCAGCCTGTTGCTGACGACATGGTGCCTTATTACCAAACCTCAGAACAGAGCAACGCTGCAGCTCGTTTGCAGGCTGAGCGCAAGTTTGAGCCTACAGTCGAAATAAAACAGGAAATGCCAACAGAAGTGGCGCCGTCAACCAATACCGCAGCGGTTAAGGACAATGCCGATCAAGGTATGCCAGAAATGGCTATGGGCAAAACTACGGACGCAGCCACAATGATAGCGCAGCAGGAAGTGGTAAAAGACGACAATGGTCTGCCGCAGCAGCAAATAGTCTCCATGACCATAGAGTCTGAGCCTATGCGCGAGCAACCAGTCATACCTGCTTTACCTGCTCCAGGCGAAGAGGTGAAGGCAACAGAACCTGCTCCAGAGGCCACTACCAGCGTTGAACAGAAGCCAGCTGCCGCTGATGAGCAAAATGACTTAGTGGCTGAAATGGCTGCAGATGCTGCAGAAACAGCGCCTGAGACTGCAGCGCCTGCTGCTCAATCAGGTTCAGACTATGATGCTGCTGTGTTATTGGCTATGTTGCCTGACACTGTAGCTATTCAACTTGGCGTGTTTTCACAGGAAGCTGCAGCGAAGAAATTTTTACAGCAATATTCCAGTTTAAATCTGCAGTTGTATCAGCGTCAGCAGCAAGGAAAAATCCAGTTTGTTGTTGTATCTGCCTCCTATGTAAATGGCGGAGCTGCGCGGCAACAAGTGAAATCTTTACCTGAAGAGTTAAGACAACAGACACCTTTTGTGAAGCCGCTTAGCGATATTCAACGTGAGATACGTTCTGCTAATGCAAACTAAAGTCACAGGGATAGGCTCTGCAAAAGTGGCGTACTTATGCTGAAAAAGTCCAGGGCTTTCCTGAAATGGGCTGGTGGCAAATATAATCTGGTCGATGCAATTTCTTTGCAACTACCGGAGTCAGCCTTATTAGTTGAACCTTTTGTTGGTGCAGGTTCGGTGTTTTTGAACACAGATTACCCCTCCTATTTGCTGAATGATATTAATGCTGACCTGATTAACCTCTATCAGCTGTTGCAAACTAAGCCGGGGAATTTTATTGCTGATGCTCAGACGCTATTTGTCCACAGCAGCAACGAAAAAAGCAGTTATCTTTCATTTCGTGAAGAGTTTAATCAAAGCACGGACAGCTACCAACGGTCGCTGCTGTTTTTGTACTTAAACCGGCATGGTTACAATGGTTTATGCCGTTACAACGGCAGCGGAAAATTTAATGTGCCTTTTGGTAGTTACAAAAAGCCTTATTTTCCTGAAGCTGAATTGTGGTTTTTTGCTGAAAAAGCGCAAAAGGCTAAGTTTGTCTGTATGAACTACAGCGAACTGATGCAAAACCTTGAAGCTCCAGCTGTAGTGTACTGCGATCCGCCTTATGTGCCGCTCAGTCGCACTGCCAGTTTTACGTCCTATGCCAAAAATAGTTTCGATTTGGATGATCAGGCCCAATTGGCCAATCTGGCAGAGGGCTGTCAAACCAGGGGCATTAGTGTAGTGATCAGTAATCACGACACGACTTTAACGCGCAAGTTATACGAAAAGGCGAAGCTGACTTCTATTCAGGTAGGGCGTTCTATCAGTCAAAATGGTGCTACCCGTGGTAAAGTGGCTGAGCTATTTGCTTTGTATAAAGCCGCTCATCAGCCTGGAACAACCCAGCTGACGACAAGCAATAATAACCCGACAAAAACCAATACCGCCAAGATACCAGCGACAAGATAAGGCCATAAAGTAGTGGTTTGGAAGTCTTGTTGACGTTGTTGTTCCGACTGCACACCCACGATAGCACCAAACACAGCTTTGAAGACCTGTTTAATGCCCGGTGTTTTGGTCATTTTAACCTCTGCGGTCAAAGCGATTCAGTAATTCCAGCAGATCAACGAAATGAAATTGAGTGGAGCGGCTATTGCCTTGCAACCAGCTAAACCAGCTTTGTTGCGACGGCTTACACAAGGAAGTCATAGCTAACTGTGTCGGGGCTTCGGCCTGAATGTTCGCATGACATAATTCAGCTGTTGAGCTTTTATACTGATGCATAAGAACACCAATACACAAACCAATGGCCACTACGGACATTATTTTGCGGTTTGTTTGCTGCTTCATGCGAACCTCAATTGGTTGAATTATGTGCTGAATCATACTTAAGTTGATAACAAGTTACAAGTTTATAACCTGACAGGCTAGTGACAAAAGTCACTTTAATATGGTTTTTGAGGGAAATATTTTAAGCGAAAAGGGCAAAACTGCTGTTTTGCCCTTTAATACTGAATTTAGAAGGTTTTGCTTAATGTCAGAACAGTACGGCCATCACACAGATTGCATTCGGCTGAACCGTCGATATCAGTGTCTGCATACTTCAATGAAACACCAGCACCCAGAACTTCAGTGCTAAAACCAATGCTCCAGTCGACATAAGTATCAGTGTCAACCGGGCCCGCAGCTAAGAAAGTTTCGAACTCGCCTTCGTCTTCAAAGACGTTATAGCCAAAGTGCAGATCAAGCGCCAGATTATCGACCAGACTGTATTTGTAATCACCTGACAGGTAGTAATAGTCTTCAACGCCTGAGCCAAAATAATCTGGCGAATAGGCAACGCCTAAGGTCAGGTTATTGTAGAAAAACTTGGCATAACCTTCGTAGAAGTTGAATTCATCAACGGCGTTATCACCTTTTGGATAACGATACTGCATCACACCTACATCAAGATTCCAGCTGTCATTTAAGGCACCTGTCCAGCCAGCTAAAATATCCAGCTCCATACTGCCTTCGCCAAACTTGATATTTGAGCCCCAGCCAGACAAATAAAAGCCAGATTCTCCGCTTAAGGTAAAACCACCCTGTACTGCCGGGCCTTCATCTGTTTGAGAAATACCACGGAATAAATAATCTGAGGTGAAGGCCACATTACCTGTCAGGCTGGCGGCGCCAACACCAAAACTACTGCCTGCAATAAATAATGCTAACAGGCTACGGCTCAATGTTTTACTTGCTGCTTTTGATCCCAGTGTAACTTTTTTTGTCATTTTATTTGCCCTTATCTATTAGTTCCCGTGAATACAGTCCATTTTTTATGCCATAGCATTATAGTCAATTAAATCAATTAGATATTTAATTAGTATTACATAGTTTGCTGATTTATGTGCAAAAGTGGTGCGTTGTTGCCATGTTTTCGTGCAACTGGCTTTACCAACAAAGATGATTTTTTCTCAACGATTCAGTAAAGTCTGGCCTTTGCTTTCGCACAGTAGCTTTTGGGAGATCAGATGCGCCAACCAAACTGGATAGCACCGTCAATTTTATCAGCAGATTTCGCTCGTTTGGGGGAAGACGTTGCCAGGGTTTTATCAGCCGGAGCTGACATTGTGCATGTGGATGTGATGGACAATCATTATGTGCCGAATTTAACTTTTGGCCCTATGATTTGTAGCGCACTGCGTAACTACGGCATCACAGCTCCGGTGGACGTGCATCTGATGGTCGAAAATGTCGATAGTCTGGTGCCTGCTTTTGCTGCTGCGGGCGCATCTATTATTAGTTTCCATCCGGAAGCATCAAAGCATATAGACAGGACCCTGCAATTGATCCGCCAGCATGGCTGCAAAGCAGGTCTGGTGTTTAACCCGGCAACGCCTTTGACCTATCTGGACTATGTGTTGGATAAAGTCGACTTGGTCTTATTGATGTCGGTCAATCCTGGTTTTGGTGGTCAGTCTTTTATTCCCGCCAGCCTGAATAAACTGCAACAAGCCCGTCAAATCATCGATCAAAGCTGTTTGCCGATACGACTGGAAATTGACGGTGGAGTGAAGGTTGAGAATATTCGCGAGATAGCACAAGCCGGTGCCGATACCTTCGTGGCTGGCTCTGCTATTTTCAGCCAAAGTGACTACAGAGCAGTTATAGATCAAATGCGTGCCGAATTAGCCGGAGTGAACTAGTGCGGTCTTTCCAACTTATTGCTTTTGATTTGGACGGTACTTTAGTCGACAGTGCACCTGATATTTTAGTCGCATTGAATCAGATGATGGCAAAGCTGGGTAAGCAGCAGGTCAGTCTGGTGCAGGTGCAGCATTGGCTGGGTAATGGCATGGCTATGTTGATAAAAAGAGCCATGACTGGGCAGTTACAGCCAGTCCTTTGGGATGAAGCAGAGTTTGGACTGGCTCAGCAATTGTTTATTGGCTTTTATCAACAGACTAATGGCACCGCAGCTCAGATGTTTGAGCAAGTGCCCCAAGTATTAGCTCAACTTTGTCAGAGCTATCCGCTGGCTGTGGTGACCAATAAACCCAGACAGTTTACCGAACCTCTGCTAGAGCATTTGGGGATACAGCACTATTTTTCTGCCATCTGGTGTGCTGATGATGTAGCCAAAGCCAAACCAGCGCCTGATATGTTGTTGGCGCTGGCAAAGCAGCAACAGCTATCTCCTGCCGATATTTTACTGGTGGGGGACTCAGAAAACGATATATTTGCGGCCCGAGCCGCTGCTATGCCTGTTATTGCGCTGAGCTACGGGTATAATCACGGCCAATCCATTGCGTTATGCCAACCGGATCTGGTGCTGGAGTCTTTTGCCATGTTGCCGGATGCCATTTGTTGTTTAGAACAGGAAAGATAGATGTCAGAGTCAAAATCCATTACGCCAAAAGCAAAGCCTATAGTGTTAAGTGGAGCTCAACCTTCAGGTCAGCTCACCATAGGCAATTATCTCGGAGCTTTGCGCCAGTGGGACAGGATGCAGGACGACTACGATTGCTTGTACTGTATTGTGGATTTACATGCCATTACTGTGCGTCAGGATCCTGTAGCTCTGCGTAATGCCTCATTAGACAGTCTGGCCTTGTACTTGGCTTGTGGTATAGATCCAAATCGCTCCAGTGTCTTTATGCAGTCGCACGTACCAGAACACAGCCAGCTGAACTGGATCCTAAACTGCTACACCCAGTTTGGTGAATTAAGTCGTATGACGCAGTTTAAAGATAAATCTGAGCGTCACAGCAACAACGTAAATGCCGGTTTATTTACTTATCCTGTGCTGATGGCTGCCGATATCCTGATCTACAATGCGCATCAGGTGCCTGTTGGTCATGATCAGAAGCAGCATCTCGAATTGGCCCGTGATATTGCCAGTCGTTTTAATGCCTTGCACGGTGATGTGTTTACTGTGCCAGAGCCTTATATTCCTGGTGTTGCTGCGCGCGTTATGAGTTTGCAGGAGCCGACGAAAAAAATGTCCAAGTCGGATGAAAATCCATGGAATTTTGTCGGTTTGCTGGAAGACCCAAAAATGATCAGCAAAAAGTTCAAAAAGGCCATGACAGATTCTGAAGATCCACCTCGTGTGACTTACGATCTGGAAAACAAAGCCGGTGTGGCTAACTTACTGAGTATTTTAAGTGGTGTAACAGGTAAGTCGATAGAAAGTCTGGTTGCCGAATACGAAGGCAAGATGTACGGCCATTTAAAAGGTGATGTGGCGGACGCTGTTATTGCATTACTGGAACCTGTACAGACTAAGTTCCATCAAATCCGTCAGGACCAGAGTCTGATGGATCAGGTGTTAAAACAAGGTGCCGCAGAGGCCAGAGCCCGTGCCGCAGTGACACTGGAAAAAGTCTATGATGCCGTAGGTTTTGTTTTACCTACCTAAACCCACTGTACCTGAAGCTGTAGCTTTGTTGACTTCGTATCCTCGCCCCAGTCACATAGGACAACTATGCAGCTGGGGTCTTGGTCTCTTGTCGCCTCCTTGCAACTTCAATGGCTTAGGGTTTGATTGAAGGTTGATTGAAAATAGTGCTGAGAATGCCGGATTGTTATGATTTTATTGATAGATAATTACGATTCTTTTACCTACAATTTAGTTCAGTATTTTGCTGAATTAGGTGAGCAGGTACTGGTACGTCGCAATGATGAAATCAGCCTGACTCAAATAGCAGCGATCCGGCCTTCCTGCCTGGTGATCTCCCCTGGTCCTTGTAGCCCTGATCAGGCTGGAATTTCTTTGGCTGCCATTAAGCATTTTGCCGGACAATTGCCTATCCTGGGCGTTTGTTTGGGGCACCAGGCTATTGCTCAGGCTTTTGGTGCTAAAGTGGTGAGGGCAAAAACAGTGATGCATGGTAAAAACTCACTGATCACTCACCATGAGCGGGGCCTTTTTAAAGGATTAAAAAATCCACTGAGTGTAACTCGTTACCATTCATTGGTGGTGGATAAAGCCTCAGTGCCGGATGATTTTACTATTGAAGCCTGGACTGAAGCTGAGGATTCAGAAATTATGGCACTGTCGCATAAAAAATTGCCCGTCCATGGGGTGCAATTCCACCCTGAGGCTATCTTGACCGAGCAGGGGCATCAGTTACTGCAGAATTTTCTGACATTGTGCAACGGCCTGAACAATAATGATAAATAAACTGTGTAGATACACGGGTAAAGGGTAGTTATGTCTTCGTTTTCCTCCTCTTTGGAGCAATTGTTTATAGATAATCTGATTGGTGTAGACCCCAACCAGAAGCGTTTACGTTATTTAAAAAACCAGCAGGTGGAGAGTGATACCCGCCAGATGCTGGAGGTAGAGCGCAGAGCTTTTGAAGCGCGCCAATCTGGTGAAAATGCTAAAAAAATCTTCCTCGATTTTACTCAGGCCCATTTGCATGATGAAGTTGCACAAGAATTGATGCAACGCTTGAGCAGCATCGAAGTCATCAGCAATTCACTCTTTGATTTGGGTCCTAATTTTCCGCCTTTAATTGACGCTTTAAGCGCAAAAGCTGTGACGTTAAACCAATTGGATCCGCTGATCAGCAATGTGGAATGGCTAAAAGAGGATATACTGCGTTTAGTCAATCAGCCGCGCTACCGCAATAAAACCAGTTCAGGCAATTTGGTTAAAGACATCAAAACTGCTCTACGCTTTTTAGGTGTAGAAGCTCTGCAGTCATTGGTGCCTGTGTACGCTTTTCGTCATTGCATCCCACATTCAACAGATCCATTTTTGCAGTTTAAAGTAAAAATCTGGGAATATTCTTTAGCTACTGCGCTCTCTGCCCGAGCTATAGCTGAGTCGTTAAGTTTGAATGGCTTTGTGGCTTTCTGTGCAGCTATGTTCCAAACCATGGGCCATATGGTGGTGATCCGAAATTATCTGCGCAGTTATGCTCAGGTAAAACAAGGTGAGCTACTCAGGGCCAGAGATGCCCGTGATACAGAACTGACGGATGCTTTGGAGGCATTGGACGCAGATGCTGGTTTCTTATCCAGCAGCATAGAGGAATTTGCTGGCATCATCAGCGCCGATTTAATTGCCCGCTGGCAGCTCAAACGTATGCCTTTGGCCGCGATCTTAGATCAGATTGTGGACCAGACGCCGTTGAGTAGCTGCACCGATCTAACCCGCGTCGTGATACAAGCGAATACCTATGTTCAGGTGAAGTTTCTGGTGCAGGAGCAGCGCCTGGAGGTCGAAGAAGCCAATAAGGCACTGCTGGACGTTGGTATTCACAATGAAATGCGCAAAATGCTGTCACAATTAGACTTAAAAAAGCTGTCTTTTGAATAATTTCAAAAAAATTAGTCAATAAACATGCAGTTTTTTTCTACAACTCAGCCCTGTTGCTCAAAGTCAGAGCAGATCAACAGGGCTATTTGTTCCCCGATGTTTTTCGACTCTGTTTCCTGACCTGCGCTAATAGCTACTTATTCACATCCTATGCAAAACTATCTGGAAGCCTTATTTTTCAAGGGGTTTAGAGGTTGTTGATAACAAGACATTTCATTTTTTATCTGTAATAATGCGGTGAAGCATCTTTTTCCGTTCGTCGTTTTTTTGCTGAAAAACCAAGCAAACTAAACGGCAGACTTTTATTGCAGCAGAGGTAGAAAATGACAGAACATATTCAGGTTACCCGTACGCTTTTTGATGAAGTGATGGTTCCAAACTACGCACCGGCCCCTATTATTCCGGTTCGCGGTCAAGGCTCTCGAGTTTGGGATCAGGCGGGTCGTGAATACGTTGATTTTGCAGGTGGAATAGCGGTAAACGCTTTAGGTCATTGTCATCCGGCTCTGGTGTCAGCGTTAAAAGAACAGGCAGATAAGTTATGGCATTTAAGCAATGTGATGACGAACGAGCCTGCTCTGCGTCTGGCACAAAAATTAGTCGATAGCACCTTTGCTGAAAAAGTTTATTTTGCCAACTCGGGCGCTGAAGCGAACGAAGCTGCATTAAAGCTGGCGCGCCGTTGGGCTCTGGACAAGTTTGGTGAGCAAAAACAACAAATTATCTCTTTTGGTAAAAGTTTTCACGGCCGTACTTTTTTCACAGTCACAGTAGGCGGTCAGGCTGCTTATTCAGATGGTTTTGGTCCTAAACCTGGAGCTATTGATCATGCTGAATACAATAATCTTGACAGCCTCAAAGCGCTGATGTCGGACAATACTTGTGCCGTGATATTAGAGCCTTTGCAAGGTGAGGGCGGCATTATCCCTGGGGATCTGGCGTTCCTGCAGGGCGTGCGTGATTTGTGTGATCAGTTCAATGCGCTAATGATTTACGACGAAGTGCAATCTGGTGTAGGCCGTACTGGTAAGTTGTACGCTTACATGCACAGTACCGTAGTGCCGGACATCCTGACGACTGCCAAATCTTTAGGTGGCGGTTTTCCTATTGGCGCTATGTTAACCACTACAGCTATTGCCAGTCATTTAAAAGTAGGGACTCATGGCAGTACTTATGGCGGTAATCCTCTGGCTTGTGCTGTAGCTGAAGCGGCTTTAGATACTATCAACCAGCCTGAAGTACTAAACGGCGTGCTGGAGCGGGAAAAACTATTCCGCCGTGAACTGGCTGCGATCAATGAAAAACACAATGTATTCAGTACAGTGCGCGGGCAGGGCATGTTGCTTGGTGCCGTATTAAACGAAGAGTTTAAAGGCCGCTCTCGCGACTTTTTCCTCGCTTCTGCCGATCAGGGGTTATTCGCTCTGGTGGCTGGACCTGATGTGATCCGTTTTGCCCCTTCGCTGGTGATCCCTGAAGCAGACATTATCGAAGGTATGAAGCGTTTTGAAAAAGCAGTGGCGCAAGTGAAACAAGGCTGATGTTGGCCTCGATCACTTCCTATTGTCTGACGTTATAAAAAAAATAAAGCAAAAATTGAAGCGCCTGAGAAAAGGCGCTCTGAAGCAAATTAACTGGAGTAAGCGACTATGATGGTCATTCGCCCAATCCGAGCCGAAGATTATCCTGAACTGTACGACATTGCTGTCGAATCTGGTCATGGCTTTACTTCGTTGCCCGTCAATGATGAGTTGTTACAACGCAAAATCAGTAGATCCGAAAGCTCTTTTGCCAAAAAAGTGCTGAAGCCTGGTGATGAAGGCTATCTTTTTGTACTGGAGGATCCTGAAACCGGAGCTGTAGTGGGCACTAGTGCTATTGAAGCTGCAGTGGGCCTGGAAGATGCATTTTACCATTACCACTTGGGTAAAGTTGTGCATACCTCCAGGGCTTTAGGGGTGTACAACCCGGTAGATATTTTGACGCTCTGTAATGACTACACCGGAGTGTCAGAGCTTTGTACTTTGTTTTTACGCGAATCCTGTCGTAAACAAAACAATGGTCGTTTGTTATCTAAGTTCCGCTTTTTATTTATCGCTGAATTCCGCTCTCGTTTTTCCGACAGAGTGATTGCAGAAATGCGTGGTGTATCGGATGAAGATGGTCACTCGCCGTTCTGGAAATGGTTGCAGGATAGCTTTTTTTCGGTGGATTTCCCGACAGCAGACTATCTGACAGGCATAGGTCAAAAGGTGTTTATCGCTGAGCTGATGCCGAAATACCCTATTTACGTCAGCCTGTTGAGCAAAGAGGCTCAGGCTGTGATCGGCAAAGTGCATGATAAAACCCGTCCTGCCTTAGCTTTGCTGCAGTCCGAAGGTTTTTCCAATACAGGTTATGTCGATATTTTTGATGCAGGGCCTACGGTCGAAGCTAAAGTGGAGCATATCCGCAGTGTACGCAGTAGCCGCAGGTTACAAGTCCGGATTGGCGCCGTAAGCGGTGGTCAGCCTTATATGATATCCAATACAAAACTGGAAGACTTCAGAGCGACCTGGCTTTACCTGCAACCAGAAGAGGACAGCGATCAGCTGATACTCCCTGCTGAATGTGCCAAGTTATTGCAGATCACAAATGGCGATTGGGTGCGCATAGCCAGGATTTAACTTTTAGTGGATGAGTACTATGACAATAGCAGCAGTGCAATTTATTAATGGTCAGTGGCTGCAAGGCGCCGGCCAGTTATTCAGTTCATTAAATCCTGCAAAACAACAGGTGATTTGGCAAGGTCAAAGCGCAGACGCTAGTCAGGTGAACAGTGCTATCGAAGCCGCCAGAGCTGCATTTGAACACTGGAGTGAATTAAGTTTTGATGCTCGTTTGCAGATAGCCCGTGCTTTTGCCGTGCAACTGACCGAACAGAAAGAGCAGCTCGCTTTGTGTATCGCCGAAGAAACAGGTAAGCCGTTGTGGGAAACCCGCACCGAAGTGGCAGCCATGATTGGCAAAATCGACATCTCTGCCCGTGCTTACCAGGAGAGGACTGGGGTGAAAGAAAACCCTATGCCACAAGGCAAGGCCTGGATCCGTCATAAACCTCATGGTGTAGTGGCTGTATTTGGTCCTTATAACTTCCCTGGGCATCTACCCAATGGTCACATAGTGCCTGCTTTATTGGCGGGTAATACAGTGCTGTTTAAACCCAGTGAACTAACGCCTAAAGTAGCAGAGCTGACAGTTCAATTGTGGCAAAAAGCAGGTTTACCTGCTGGAGTGCTGAACTTACTGCAAGGTGAAATAGACACAGGCAAAGCCATCGCCAGTCATCCTGGCATTGATGGTTTGTTTTTTACCGGCAGCTCTGGTACTGGTCATTATTTGCATCAGCAGTTTGCTGGTCAGCCACATAAAATTCTGGCGTTGGAAATGGGAGGAAATAATCCTCTGATAGTACAGAATGTCAAAGACATAGATGCCGCAGTTCACGACATTATCCAGTCGGCTTTTATCTCGGCAGGCCAGCGCTGTACTTGTGCTCGCCGCTTATATTTACCTGTTGGGGCTGAAGGGGATGCACTACTGACCCGTTTACTTGAAGTGACTAAAGCTCTAAAAGTTGGTCTGTATGATGATGTTGAACAACCTTTTATGGGCACGTTGATTTCGGAAAAAGCTGCGTTGGCTATGCTTAAAGCACAGCATGATTTAATAGAACGTGGTGCTAAGGTGTTGTTGGCTATGCAGCAACAAAGCCAAAGCCCAGCCATGTTAAGCCCAGGTATTCTGGATTGCAGCGCTGTTACTCCTATGCCGGATGAAGAGCACTTTGGTCCGCTATTAAAAGTGTTCCGTTTTGCTGATTTTAGCGACGCCATTAAAGCCGCCAATAGCACCAGCTTTGGTTTGTCTGCAGGCTTATTGTCAGATGATGCAGATTTGTATCAATTATTTTTCCGTAAAATCCGTGCTGGCATAGTCAACTGGAACAGGCCTATCACCGGAGCCAGTTCTGCTGCACCATTTGGCGGCATAGGCGGGAGCGGTAATCACAGGGCCAGCGCTTATTATGCGGCTGATTATTGTGCTTACCCTGTAGCTTCTGTGGAGTTGGAACAATTACAGCTTCCAGAGCAGTTATCGCCAGGTTTGCACTTTTGAGAGGTGCAAAAGTCTTTTTTTAGTTTTATTTTTATCGGGGCTATGCCCCGATTTGTTTTATGAAAAAAAATTTGCTTAAATGACACTCACTTAACAACAAATTATCTGAGTTTTGTGCCATGCTCAGAGAGAGTTGATTTGCGGTGTGGTGCACTAAAGGTATCCTTTTTGTATGGTAACTGATAAACCTGGTTATGAGCATCTGATCCAGTTTCTGACTGAGCATTTGTCGCTGTTCGAACAACGTGGCCCTGTCATCTCTGGAGCAAAAACTCTGGGTGAGGTGCTGGAGGAATCCATAGCTGAACAAATTATTCAGCTCTGTACTCAGCACACTGAGTTGGAAATGAACCATCGCAGCATGATAGTGCGCGAAGTCGACGGTATTTTGTATGACTTTCAGGAAGTGTTGGCATCTGTATTAGAAGAGCCAGCAACAGCTCAACAAACTGAACTGATCCAGGAAGTATCGCTGTTGATCAAAAATTTGTTTGATAATGCCATTGCAGCTTTGATGGATTAATCTTAACTAGCCTCGTCTGACTGTTTTCCGTAAAATAGCGACTCTTTGATACGGATAACAGGAACTCCTATGCAAGCCAGCGTAAAATGGGCCGGTGATCAGACCTTTATTGGTCGTTCTGACAGTGGCCACAATGTGGTGTTTGATGCTCATAAAGAAGGTAGTGCTGCACCAAGTCCTATGGAAATGGTGTTGATGGCTGCCGGTGCCTGTTCTTCGGTCGACGTGGTCAGTATTTTGCAAAAGGCCAGACAACAAGTCACGGACTGTGAAGTGATTTTAACTGGTGAGCGTGTCGAAACTATTCCTCGTGTTTTCAGTAAAATTCATTTGCACTTTGTGGTCACTGGTTTTGATGTCAGTGAAAAACATGTGGAAAAAGCAGTGAATTTGTCGGCTGAGAAGTACTGCTCAGTGTCTATTATGTTGTCACAAAGTGTCGAAGTGACACATTCGTTTAGTGTGAAACAATCCGAATTACTGCTTAAAGCCGACTAAGGATTGCATCAGTGCTGTTGTTCTATACTGAATTGCAGTGCTGACTATTGAGGTAAAGAAGACGTGGTTAAACCTTTTGAAAAACTAAGACTGCATGGTTTTAATAACCTGACCAAAAGCCTGAGTTTCAGCATTTACGATATCTGCTATGCCCAAACTGAGCAGCACCGTCAGGAATATATTTCCTACATAGATGAGCAATACAATGCCGATCGCCTGACCGATATTCTGAGCGAAGTCGTGGATATCATAGGCGCTAACATTTTGAATATTGCGCGGCAGGATTATGACCCTCAAGGCGCCAGTGTGACTATTCTGGTTTGCGAAGAGCCTATAGAGGGCTCGCCTGATAATTCTGAAAACCCGGGGCCTTTGCCTGACTCTGTAGTGGCGCACTTAGATAAAAGTCATATCTGTGTACATACCTACCCTGAAGTGCATCCACAAGATGGCATCTGTACTTTCCGTGCTGATATTGAAGTTTCAACTTGTGGTCTAATTTCGCCGCTGAAGGCGTTAAATTTTCTGATCCACAGTTTTGAGTCTGACATTGTCACTATCGATTACAGGGTGCGCGGTTTTACCCGTGATGTGAATGGCATTAAGCACTACATAGACCACCCTATTCATTCGATTCAAAACTTTATGGACGAGCAAACTAAAAATGCTTTCCAGATGGTGGATGTGAATGTGTATCAGGAAAACCTGTTCCATACCAAAATGATGCTCAAAGAGTATGATCTGAACAACTATCTGTTTGGCACTGGCGTCGATGAGTTGGATGATGCACAACGTAAAATCATCAATAAAAAAGTGAAACGTGAAATGCGGGAAATTTTCTACGGCCGCAATTTACCTGAAATGGAATAACAGCAGGGTCAAAGCCTTGGCTCTGACCCGATATCGTTTTTACAGTTGGAACCAGGCCAGAGTTTATAGCAGGGTCAGAGTTAAAACTCTGACCCTTGTTTCTATTCCAGCCAGTTAATCTGCCCTCTGGCCTGCCGACGCTTAATAATCAGTTGTTCCACCAGTGGGGTTAATATCAGCTCCATAGCTAAATTCATTTTCCCTCCCGGTACCACCAGCGTATTGACCCGCGACATAAAAGAGCCGTTGATCATTTGCAGGTAATAGGGGAAGTCTACATGTTTAATACCGCGAAACCGGATCACCACAAAACTTTCATCGAATGATGGAATGTCTTTAGCGCTAAAAGGGTTAGAGGTATCCACTGTAGGCACGCGCTGAAAGTTAATATGAGTGCGGGAAAACTGTGGTGTAATTTGGTTGACATAATCATCCATGCTGCGAACTATGCTCGACATCACAGCTTCCCGGCTGTGGCCCCGCTCTGAGGTGTCACGGATGATTTTCTGGATCCATTCCAGGTTGACTATAGGTACCATACCAATGAGTAGATCCACATGCTGCGCCACGTTGTTATGCTCAGTCACTACACCGCCATGCAGGCCTTCGTAAAACAACAAATCTGTATTAGGCCGCAAATCCTGCCAGGGGGTAAAAGTGCCAGGCAACTGGTTATAAGGCACGGCTTCATCAAAGGTATGCAGATACTGCCTCACTTTACCTGTTCCGGTCTCGGCATAGTTGGAGAATAAAGCTTCCAATGCGGCAAAGTCATTGGCTTCAGCACCAAAGTAGCTGATGTGTTTGCCATGTTCTTTGGCTTTACGGATCTCCAAGTCCATTTCTGGTCTGCTGTATTTGTGAAAACAATCTCCTGCGACAAAACCTGCGTCTATACCAAGGCTGCGAAATATATGCGAAAAGGCGCTCATACTGGTGGTAGTGCCAGCACCAGAGGAGCCTGTGACCGCTATGATAGGGTTCTTGTGAGACATATAAAGTCAGATTCTATTGATTGTCAGCCGACTACCTTAAAGGATAAAGTAAGGTCACTGCAAGCACAGTAATGGAGCTGTTGCTCAGCAACAACAAGGATTATCAAGTGCGACTAGTTTCTCTTGCGCTGGCTGCTATGGCTTTACCTGTCGCCGCAGCTTTACCACAATACAACTTATATCTGGCTGATTTAGAGAAAGATTTATCTGTTTCTAATGCAATAAAAATTAATAAAACGCCAACCTACATTAATCAGCCTGCTTTTAGTCAGGATAGCAAAAGCTTGTTTTTTACCTTAGAGCAGGGCAAAGACCAGGCGGTGCAAACCGATATAGCTCGCTATGATATCGCTGATAGAAAGCAACAGGCGCTGACTAAAACTGCCTTAAGCGAATATTCACCAACCTTGTTGCCTGATGGTTCTGGCGTCTCAGTGGTGGTGGTAGAAGCGGATCAAACACAACGTTTATGGCAAGTGGATGCGCAAGGTCAGACGAGTGTGCTGAAAGTGGAGCCTAAGGGGGTGGGTTACCATGCCTGGGGATCCAATCAGGATGTATTGTTGTTTATTCTGGGCGATAAAGAAGATAACCACACAGTGCGTTATATGGACAAAGACGGCAAGCTGACGACTCTGGCGACCAATGTAGGCCGTGCTTTAAGCTGGCAGCCTGGTACTCAGAAGGGGTTTTACACAGAGATAAAACAACAACAGCTGTATGTGAGCTTTTATGATGTAAAAACCAAAAGCTCAACTCAGACACCTCTGGCATTGCCGGCGGGAGGCCAGGATTTAGTCTGGTGGTCTGAAGACACTCTACTGGTATCTGCTGGCACTAAAATTTATCAGTGGCAGGTGAAGGCTAAGCAGGAGTGGACTTTGTGGGCGGATTTGTCGAAAGAATGCAGCACTGAAATCAGCCGTTTTGCGCTGAATAAGCAGCGTAGTCAGCTGGCTTTTGTTTGTAAGGCATGAAGAACAGAGGCAGAGCTTTCCGCTCCGCCCCTTAATCTCTAGAACTTAAAATCGATCAATACAGGATCATGATCAGACGAGCGGAATGGGTCCGGTGCATACAAGCTTTGTTGTTGAGCTTTCGATTTAAACTCAGTGTTGTAATCCAGTATGGCGGGCTCGTCGGCATTGATATTCCAGTGCTGGAATTGAGTCAGCTGTTTCGCCATGCTTTTGCTGGCAAGGGCATGGTCTAATGATCCGGTGCGGCCTTTGTAGACATAAGAATAATGGCCTGTTTCGCCAGCTGGTGCCAGGTGGACCCAACCAGCTTGCTCCAGTGTATAAACAGGGTCTTCCTGACGGTATGCATTTAAATCGCCAATCACCAGCTGATGTGCAGTAGTGGCACCTGTAGGTTGGGTCTTCAACCAGGCTGTTAAAGCTTTTGCGGCCTCAACACGGGACTGATTCCAGCAACCCTGGCCATCTTTGTTGTCACTGTTTGCTTTATCCAGAGCGCTTGATTGTTGTTCCGGGCAACTGCCTTTGGATTTAAAGTGGTTGATACTAACAGTAAAGGCAGTTGACGCTGTTTTGGCTTGAAAGGTTTGAGCCAAAGGTGCACGTGAACCATAGGCAAATGGCCCTTCGGCTGTCACTGCTGCTTTACCTGTTTCCGCCAGTTTTTGCTGGTTATAGATAATGGCCACTTTAATGGCGTCATTGCCTTGCGAAGCCTCTGGTTTTACGAAGGCATAACGGTTATCGCCTAAGGCTTTATTCAGCTCACGTACTATAGTGGCTAAAGCGCTTCGCTGGTCAAAACCATTATTTTCCACCTCCAGTAAACCTATTACATCTGCATCCATACGGGATAAAGCCGCTATCATTTTGGCTTGCTGGCGCTGTAATTCGTTGGCATCTGTGGCGCCGCGGCGCGTAGGGAAAGGATTGGTTGCAGTTTCGCCGGTGAAAAAGTTCAGCACATTAAAACTAGCCACCCGGATTTGGTCGGCCGCTTTGGCTTTAGGCTCTTGGCTTCTGGCATTGCTGGATACAAAATCAGGAACCTGAGCTGCGACTAGGCGGTATCCCTGTTTTGTTTCAATCAGATAACCCTGCAGATTTTTTACTGTATCACCCACCCGCACTGTATTGCTGGCAGATAAGTTGCCAGCAGGAAATATCACAGGGTCAGGGTTTTGTTTAAAAATACCGTCGTCCAGCGTCAGCTCACCTAAACGCTGCTGCTGTTCAAAAGCAGTCGCTGCTTTGCCTGGTCTTTGTAATTCTGTGGCGACCCAGAGTCTTTTATCGGCCAGTAGCAGTTCACCAAATCGTGGTAAGCCATAGCTATCATTCACCACTAACTGCTGCGGGAATGACAGATATTGACCTTCTAAAGCTTCCCAGTCTTGTCTGGACTGAACTGGCAGTTTGGCTACCAGAGGCGTAGGTGAGGCTTGTTGACCACAGACCGAGCTGGTTACATCCACTAAAGCGGTCATGTTATTAAGCTCAGCAACCTTGCCAGTGACTTGAACTTGCTGACCTGGTTTGGCTGTGTGTACCAGCGTTTTGTCTGCGATAAATAAAGCTTCGCTGGTTTTTTTGTTCTGATCAGCCGCCAGGCTTTGGATCAAAACACCAGCTGCTTTGCTATCCGGATAAAGCACTGCTGTGACTACACCTGATGTAGATACAGTGTTGTTTAACAGTGGGCTTTGTTTAGCATCGCCCTGAATTGCTGCAATAGTGGTTTCTATCTGGCAAGCTGCAGAAACAGCACATGAACTAGTGGTGAGCACCAGTAAGGTAAAAATGGATAATTTCATCAAAAGAGTCCTTTAATTCAGGAGCATAAGCACAGATGCGTACAGCCTAAGGCACTCAGAAAAATCTACAAGGGCAAATCGTTGAATTTCTGGTGAAATTGCTGTGAATGGCGCTGAAAACAATAAAGGCGCCAACAGGCGCCTCAGAAAAAGCAGAATACCCTAAGACTGGTATTTAGTTTTTCTCGCGTGCGATGGCACGGTAACCTATATCACGGCGGCTGAAGACGCCGTCCCACTGCACTTTATCTGTCAGTTCGTACGCGGCTTTTTGTGCTGCAGTGACATTCGCACCTAACGCTGTGGCGCAAAGCACGCGGCCGCCAGCTGTCAGCACCTGACCATCTTTTAGCACTGTGCCAGCGTGGAATACTTTGGCTTCGCGGCTGTCCTCTGTAGGTAAACCAGAAATCAGATCACCTTTACGGTAATCATCCGGATAACCACCAGCAGCCAACACCACACCGACTGCGGCGCGGCTATCAAATTTAATCTGTTGCTGAGCTAGTTTACCTTCCACAGCGGCCTGACACAGCTCGACTAAATCTGATTGTAAACGCATCATGATAGGCTGAGTTTCAGGGTCACCAAAACGGCAGTTAAATTCCAGCACTTTACAAGTGCCGTCTGGTGCTACCATCAAACCAGCGTACAGGAAGCCAGTATAGACATGACCTTCAGAGGCCATACCCTTCACTGTTGGGTAAATCACATTTTGCATCACCCAATCATGCACTGCCGGAGTCACTACGGGTGCTGGGGAATAAGCGCCCATACCACCGGTATTTGGGCCTTTATCGCCATCATCGCGGGCTTTGTGATCCTGAGAGGATGCAAAAGCTAGGGCATGAGTGCCGTCAACCATCACAATAAAAGAGGCTTCTTCGCCTGTTAAAAATTCCTCAATCACCACACGGCTGCCTGCTGAACCAAACTTGTTGCCAGAGAGCATATCGTCAATGGCAGCAAAAGCTTCAGCTTCAGTTTGGGCGATAATCACACCTTTGCCTGCAGCTAAACCATCGGCCTTGATGACGATAGGAGTGCCCTGAGCTTTAACATAAGCTTTAGCAGCTTCAATCTCTGTAAAGTTGGCGTAAGCAGCAGTTGGGATCTGATGACGGGCTAAAAAGTCTTTAGCAAAAGCTTTAGAGCTTTCTAACTGAGCAGAGGCCTGGGTAGGGCCAAAAATAGCCAGACCCTGCTGACGAAAGGTATCCACCACACCTTTGGCCAATGGAGCCTCAGGGCCCACTATAGTCAAAGCTATGCCTTCGTTTTTGGCAAAAGCGGTCAGCGCAGGCACATCGTCAGCTGCTATATCCACATTAGTCAGATTGGCTTCGAGCGCAGTACCTGCGTTACCCGGAGCTACAAAGACTTGCGTCACATGAGCCGATTGTGCTGCTTTCCATGCCAGAGCATGTTCACGACCACCACCACCTATTACTAATACTTTCATCGTCAGTCTCGCCCTAATCAGTCCAGAGAATTTATTCAAACAAGGTCAATCAAACACTAAAACAGCAGTTTTATGAAAACAAACAGCAGCCTATTTGGCTGCTGGTTTGCGGAATTTCAGCGTCATGCGGTCACTTTCACCAATGGCCAGATACTTTTCTTTATCCTGCTCTTTTTGTGACAAAGTAGGAGGTAAAGTCCAAACCCCGCCCGGATGATCGGCTGTATCTTTTGGATTGGCATTAATTTCGCTGCTGGCTTCTAAAACAAAACCAGCTTTTTGCGCCAGTTCAACCGCCAGGCTTTGTGGGAAATAACCAGACTTTAACCAGTCTGCTGTCTTTTTATCTTCAGGTAAGCGGTGTTCTACTACACCTAATACACCACCTGGTTTTAAAGCGGCGTAAAAAGAAGCAAAAGCATCGATCATGCCTTGCTCACCTTTTTGCATATACCAGTTGTGCAAATTACGGAAGGTCAGTACCACATCAGCACTATTGGCTGGTGCCACTTGCTGATTCGGTAGAGGAGAAAATTCAGTGACTACAACCTGTGAATAGATTTCGTTGGAGGCCAACTTGTCTTTAAATGCTTTCAGGTTACGTGTGGCGTATTCTGATGTACTGTTAGCTGGGAAATGAGCCGCGTAGTATTTGCCTTCTTTGGCTAATAACGGTGCCAGAATTTCTGTGTACCAGCCGCCGCCTGGAGATATTTCAACCACAGTGCTTTGGGGCGTTACGCCAAAAAACTGAAGAGTTTCAACCGGATGTCTGTATTGATCACGTACTTTATTGGCTTCAGTCCGTGCAGGGTTTTGCACCGCCTGTTGTAAAGCTGTGGTGTCAGTGTTGGCAAAAGAAAACTGGCTAAGCACTAAACCGGATACTAAAACGAATTGCGATAACGCCTTCATAACACGATCCTTCTGAGTTAAAAACCGCCGTTAGTGTAACAAAGCAGAAGATCTTTTGCAGTGAGAAATCACCAGCGGGTGTAATGATGGGATACAAGGTAAAATAAAAGCCTGATATAGGTTTTTTGGATGGCTGGACTGCCAAATTTCAATCTACAAAAATTTTACGCTGTGATAAAATGCCGCCCCTTGAATTTTTAAGCCTGTTACCAGATTGAATATCAATAAATGAAGGGAACAGGTTTCTATCGAAAGTATCTGCTGGAGTGGGCATGTTAGAGCAAATCCGTATTGTCTTAGTGGGGACCTCTCATACAGGGAACATAGGTTCCGTCGCCCGCGCCATGAAAACTATGGGCCTGAGTAAGCTGGTGCTGGTATCGCCAAAAGAATTGCCAGACGGTCAGGCCTACGCCTTATCTGCAGGCGCGAGCGATATTCTGGCCAATGCACAGGTCGTGGATACGCTGGAACAGGCTATATCCGATTGTGGTTTAGTTGTTGGCAGCAGTGCCCGCTCACGCACTTTGTCCTGGCCTATGCTAGAACCTCGCGAATGCGGTGAAAAAGCTGTGCTGGAAGCGACACAAAAACCTGTAGCTTTGGTATTTGGCCGTGAAAACAATGGCCTGACCAACGAAGAGCTGCAAATGTGTAACTACCATGTCTGTATTCCGGCTAATCCTGAATACAGCTCATTAAATTTAGCCATGGCTGTGCAAATCATTACCTACGAAGTGAGGGTCGCCTTTTTAGCGCAGCAGGATAAAACCTCTGAAGAGGATTTAACTATTTATCCGGAAATAGACCAGATGGAGAAGTTTTATGTCCATCTGGAGCAAACCTTAAGTGACACTGGTTTTATTATCAAGCAGCATCCGGGCATAGTGATGACACGTTTGCGCCGCTTATTTGCCCGTTCCCGACCAGACGATCAGGAACTGAATATTTTGCGTGGCATATTGGCCTCAATTCAACGCACCACCAAGCAATAGGAAGTGGAAGATGTTTGCAGGTATCAAAGAAGACATTAAAAGTGTGTTCGAGCGGGACCCGGCGGCGCGCAGTTCTTTTGAAGTACTGACCAACTATCCGGGTTTGCATGCCATTTGGTGGCATCGGATGAACCACCGTCTATGGAAAGCCAACTGGAAATGGTTGGCGCGGTTTTTAAGCACCATAGCTCGCTGGTTAACAGGGGTTGAAATTCATCCTGGCGCAAAAATTGGCCGGCGCTTTTTCATCGACCATGGCATGGGTGTGGTGATAGGTGAAACCGCTGAAATTGGCGATGATGTAACGCTTTACCATGGTGTGACTTTAGGCGGTACAAGCTGGAATCCAGGTAAACGTCACCCAACTTTAGGCAACGGCGTAGTGATAGGTGCGGGCGCTAAAGTATTAGGGCCTTTGTATGTCGGTGAATCTGCTCGCATAGGTTCCAATGCTGTGGTGGTTAAAGATGTGCCGGCAGGGGCGACTGTAGTGGGTATTCCTGGCCGTATTGTCGCTAAACAAGATATGGCCTTGACTGAACAGCGTCAGCAAATGGCGAAAAAGTTTGGTTTTGATGCCTATGCGGTCTCCAGTGATAACCCGGATCCTGTCGCCAATGCCATGGGACGCATGCTGGATCATATGCATTTTCTCGATAACAAAGTGACGGAACTGTGCCAGAGCGTGAATAAGCTCGGTGGCAATGTCTGTGAGATTGTGCCGGAAATCACTATTGAAGATGAAGCTTTTATTCAGGCTGAGCGCGACGCCGCTGAACATCGCAAAAACGCCGTAGATGCTTTTGATCCAACTATTTAGCAAAGACAGTTGAGCCAAGATAGTGATTCATCGGAAAAAGAGTTGAACCTAAACGGATAATACCTGACTAAATTGGTAGGATTAATACTTGACTAAAACAGTCAAGAATGTACAATTTGCGCCATTCGTTTCAGGGAGTCCGTTATGCGTTTAACTTCAAAAGGCCGTTACGCTGTGACCGCTATGCTGGATGTTGCATTACATGCAGAGTCTGGCCCTGTGTCATTAGCGGATATCTCTGAACGTCAGGGAATTTCCCTGTCTTACCTTGAACAGCTGTTTGCCCGTTTACGCAAACAAGGTCTGGTCAGCAGTGTGCGTGGTCCTGGTGGTGGTTACCAACTGGGGCTGGATCCGATGCAAATATCGGTGTCTGCTGTGATCAGTGCGGTTGATGAATCCGTAGATGCCACACGTTGTCAGGGTAAATCTGATTGTCAAAGCGGCGCTAAATGTTTAACCCATAGTTTATGGACGGACTTAAGCGATCGCATCGAAGACTTCCTCACCGGTATCACTTTAGGTGAACTGGTTCGCCAGAATGAAGTGAAAAAAGTGGCGAAACGGCAAGATGGCCGTGTGTTAAAAAATCCAGCAACTGAAATCGAAGTCAGTTGCCAGTTGTAGGCAAAAGCCGGAGCAAAAAATGAAGCTACCTATTTATCTAGATTATGCAGCCACAACCCCGGTTGATCCGCGGGTGGCCGAAAAACTGATGCAGTTTTTGACTATGGATGGTTCTTTTGGTAATCCGGCGTCACGTTCTCACAAGTTCGGCTGGCAGGCAGAAGAAGCGGTAGAAATTGCCCGTGCGCAAATCGCCGAACTGGTGAACGCTGACCCTCGTGAAATTGTATTCACGTCAGGTGCAACAGAATCCAACAACTTAGCCATTAAAGGCGCTGCGCAGTTTTACCATAAAAAAGGTAAACATCTGATTACGGTCAAAACCGAACACAAAGCAGTTCTGGACGCTATGCGCGCTTTGGAACGTGAAGGTTTTGAAGTGACGTATCTGGATGTTGAAGCTAATGGCTTAGTGGACCTGAATAAATTAGAGGCCGCTATCCGTCCTGATACCACTGTTATCAGCATCATGTTCGTTAACAACGAAATTGGTGTGATTCAGGACATCGCCGCTATTGGTGAGCTGTGCCGCAGCAAAGGTATTATTTTCCATGTAGATGCAGCTCAGGCTACAGGCAAAGTGGATATAGATTTAGAGATCTTAAAAGTAGATCTGATGTCGTTCTCAGGCCACAAAACTTATGGTCCAAAAGGCATTGGCGCTTTGTATGTGCGTCGTAAACCACGTATTCGTTTAGAAGCTCAGACACACGGTGGTGGTCATGAACGTGGTATGCGTTCAGGTACTTTAGCGACACACCAGATTGTGGCTATGGGTGAAGCTTTCCGTATCGCCAAAGAAGAGATGCACGCTGAACGTGAACGTGTTGCTGTGTTACGTGACCGTCTGCTCGATGGTATTAAAGACATCGAACAGGTGTTTTTAAATGGTGATGCAGTGCAACGTGTGCCAGGTATTACCAACGTCAGCTTTAACTATGTTGAAGGTGAGTCGCTGATTATGGCGTTAAAAGACATCGCCGTATCTTCAGGTTCAGCCTGTACTTCAGCCAGCCTGGAACCGTCGTACGTCTTACGTGCTTTAGGTTTAACCGACGAGCTGGCACACAGTTCTATTCGTTTCAGCATCGGCCGTTACACCACGGAAGAGCAAATTGATCACACCATTAAGATTGTGCATGACGCCATTGGTAAATTACGCGACATGTCACCTCTGTGGGAAATGTACAAAGACGGCGTGGATTTAGGCAGCGTAGCCTGGGTTGCACACTAAGTTAACAGCATCATTAGGACTTAGAATCATGGCATACAGTACTAAAGTCATAGACCATTACGAAAACCCGCGTAACGTCGGTTCATTCGCTAAAGACGACCCAACTATAGCTACAGGTATGGTTGGCGCACCGGCTTGTGGTGACGTGATGAAGTTACAGTTAAAAATTAACGACCAGGGCATTATTGAAGATGCTAAGTTCAAGACCTATGGCTGTGGTAGCGCTATTGCATCCAGCTCATTAGTGACTGAATGGGTTAAAGGCAAAAGCATAGACGAAGCGGCTTTAATCAAAAACACCGATATAGCGCAGGAACTGGCTTTACCTCCGGTAAAAATTCACTGCTCTATTCTGGCGGAAGATGCAATCAAAGCAGCCATTGCTGATTACAAACAACGTCACGGGAACTAAGTTATGGCTATTTCAATGACACCAGCAGCAGCGGATCGCGTCAGAAGTTTCCTTGCCAACAGAGGCAAAGGCCTCGGCTTGCGTGTCGGTGTAAAAACCACAGGCTGTTCGGGACTTGCTTATGTGCTGGAGTTTGTTGACGAGTTAAACGATGACGATCAAGTGTTTGAACAAAACGATTTGAAACTCATTGTTGACGGTAAAAGCCTGGTTTATATAGACGGCACCCAGCTGGATTTTGTCAAAGAAGGTTTAAACGAAGGGTTCCAGTTTAACAACCCGAACGTCAATGGCGAATGTGGTTGTGGCGAAAGCTTCACTGTTTAACTAGGGTCGCAGATGAATTACTTTCAGCTTTTTCATCTGCCAGCTCAGTTTGAGCTGGATTTGACTGAATTAGGCACCCGTTATCTGGAACTGCAACGGCAGTTCCATCCGGATAAACATGCGGCAGGTTCTGAGCGTGATAAGCTGATGGCGGTGCAACAAGCCGCCAATATTAACGATGCTTATCACAGCTTAAAGCAGCCTCTGTTAAGAGCTGAACATTTGCTGGCGTTACGGGGTTTAAAAATCAGTAACGAGCAACGCAGCTTTATGGAACCTGCATTTTTAATGCAGCAAATGGAATTACGTGAGTTGCTGGCCGAGATTAGCGATGCCGCTGATCCAGAAGAGTTAATTGACGAAGCCGACCAGCAAATTCAGCAACAGAAAAAAGCTCTATTACGACAGTTGCAATCGGCACTGGACGCCAACACACCTGAGCACGATCATCAGGCGGCTGATATAATCCGCAAACTCAAATTTTTCTTTAAGCTGCAGCAAGAGCTGGAGCTTTTGGAACAACAAACACAAGACTAAAGAGCAGCATGGCGTTATTACAAATTGCAGAGCCCGGTCAAAGCGCGGCTCCACATCAGCACAAGTTAGCCGCAGGCATTGATCTCGGTACCACCAATTCCCTCGTTGCTACTGTGCGCAGTGGCGAAGCCAAAACGCTGTTTAATCAAGCGGGCCAGGACATGGTGCCTTCTGTGGTGCGTTACACTGCGGACAAGGTCATAGTTGGCCATGCCGCTGCAGCTGATGCTGTGCTCGACCCGCATAACACCATAGTGTCGGTCAAACGCCTGATGGGCCGAGGTTTTGCTGAAATTAGCGCCGATGCCGAACATATTCCTTATCAGCTGGTCGACCAATCTGGTTTAGTGGCTATTCAAACCATTCAGGGCATTAAAAACCCGGTTGAAGTTTCAGCTGAAATTCTGGCGACTTTAGCCGACACAGCAAGCCAGACCTTAGGTGGTGAGCTGACGGGTGTGGTCATTACAGTGCCTGCTTATTTTGATGATTCACAGCGTCAGGCGACTAAAGATGCCGCTAAACTGGCAGGTTTGAACGTATTACGTTTATTAAACGAACCTACAGCAGCAGCTTTAGCTTATGGCCTGGATTCAGGCCAGGAAGGTGTGGTTGCTGTTTACGATTTAGGTGGTGGCACTTTTGATATCTCCATTCTGCGCTTAAAGCGTGGTGTGTTTGAGGTGTTGGCCACAGGTGGCGACTCGGCTTTAGGTGGTGATGATTTTGATCATAGCCTGGTTCAGTGGTTGCAGCAGCAAACAGGTCAAAGCACGCTTTCGCATTCAGAGCTGCGCCAGTATCTGGTCACAGCCCGTCAAATCAAAGAAAACTTAAGTGCCACTGAGCAGCTGGAGTTTGCACTGCCTTTGGCCTCCGGTGAATTTAAAGGCCAAATCAGCCGAGCTGATTTTGATGCGTTAATTCAGCCTTTAGTACGCAAGACCATTCGCGCTTGCAAACAAGTATTGCGTGATGCTGGTTTAGACACAGAAGAAATTCAACAAGTGGTGATGGTCGGTGGTTCTACCCGTGTGCCATTAGTACGGAGTGCTGTGGCACAATTTTTTGCCACAGAGCCTTTAACTTCGATAGACCCAGATAAAGTAGTAGCCATAGGTGCTGCTATTCAGGCCAACGTGCTGGTCGGCAATAAATCAGATCACGACACTTTGCTTTTGGATGTGATCCCTCTGTCTTTAGGTTTAGAGACCATGGGCGGTTTAGTGGAAAAAATCATTCCACGTAATACTGTAATTCCTGTGGCACGTGCTCAGGAATTTACCACCTTTAAAGATGGCCAGACCGCTATGGCTATTCATGTGTTGCAAGGCGAACGTGAACTGGTCGATGCCTGTCGATCTTTGGCGCGTTTTAATCTGACCAATATCCCGGCTATGGCCGCTGGTGGCGCACATATCCGTGTTACTTTTCAGGTCGATGCTGACGGTTTATTAAGCGTCACAGCACAGGAAAAGTCGACTGGTGTCAGCGCCAGTATTCAGGTCAAACCTTCCTACGGTTTAAGTGACGATCAGGTGGCGACCATGATCCAAAGCTCTATGCTGTATGCCAAACAAGATATGCAGTTACGCTTGTTAAAAGAGCAACAAGTGGAAGCTGAGCGAGTATTGGAAGCTGTAACTGCGGCTTTAGAGGCTGATGCTGCGCTTTTAACCGCAGAAGAAAAGTTAAATGTAGAACAAGCCCTTGCAGCACTTGCGACAGTGAAACAAGGCGAAGACACAGCAGCTATTAAAGCCGCTATTGAACATACCAATCATATAACAGATGAGTTTGCAGCGCGCCGTATGGATATTTCTATTCGAAGTGCCTTGCAGGGTCATAAGGTCGACGAGGTCTGATATGCCACAAATCATCTTTTTACCCCATGCAGAGTTGTGCCCTGAAGGTGCGGCAGTTGAAGCTAAAACAGGCGAAACTGTGCTGGATGTCGCTTTGCGTTGTGGCATTTCTATTGAGCACGCCTGCGAAAAATCCTGTGCTTGCACCACCTGTCACGTCATAGTGCGTGAAGGTTTCCGCTCTTTGAATCCAAGCGATGAGCTGGAAGACGATATGCTGGATAAAGCCTGGGGTTTAGAGCCTGATTCTCGTTTAGGCTGCCAGGCACGTATCGCAGACGAAGACTTAGTGGTTGAAATTCCTAAGTACACAGTCAATATGGTTAGTGAAGGGCATTAAGTCAGCTGCTGCATTACCACAGCCGCAACAAGCCTCATCGCAGTTGCGGCCTAGCGTCTTTCCGTACACATAAAAAATAGGCTTTTTATTTTGCTTAGCGTATAATTCGCGGCCTTAAAAATTTATTCACCCTTTTGATTACAGGAGTCTGTCATGGCTTTAGAACGTACTTTTTCAATCGTAAAACCAGATGCAGTAGCAAAGAACCATATCGGCGCTATCTACCACCGTTTTGAGTCTGCAGGTTTACGTATAGTTGCTGCTAAAATGCTGCACTTAAGCCAGGAACAAGCTGAAGGCTTCTACGGCGAGCACAAAGAGCGTCCATTTTTCAACGCTTTAGTATCTTTCATGACCTCTGGCCCAGTCATGGTTCAAGTGTTAGAAGGCGAAGACGCTGTGCGTAAAAACCGCGAAATCATGGGCGCTACTAACCCTAAAGATGCTGCTGCTGGTACTTTACGTGCTGACTACGCTGCCAGCATTGACGAAAACGCTGTTCACGGTTCAGACGCTGCTGCTTCTGCTGCTCGTGAAATCGCGTTCTTCTTCACTGAAGCGGAACTGTGTTCACGTACTCGTTAATTTATTTAAACCGTCGTTCTTGAAGCGGCAGCGCAGCTGCAACTCCAATTACTTAGGTTTAGAATGAGTTACATGGACGATTCGATAAAAGGGAGCTTAGCTCCCTTTCTATCTATTTAAACTGTCCTATTTTTATTAAGTTATTGTTGTGAGGAAATGCCTAAATGAGCCAAACAGAAAACAAAGTCAATCTGCTTGATCTGACCCGTACCCAGATGAAGGAGTTTTTTGTCTCTATTGGTGAAGCAGGCTTCAGAGCCGATCAGGTGATGAAATGGATTTACCATTTCTGCATCGACGACTTTGACAAAATGACCAACATCAACAAGAAGTTGCGTGACAAATTAAAAGAAAAAGCCGTGATTGCAGCACCAGTTGTGGTGACGCGTCAGGACAGCGCTGATGGCACTATCAAGTTTGTCATGGGCTTGTCGGGTGGCCAGGAAGTGGAAACTGTCTGGATCCCGGAAAAAGATCGCCGCACTTTATGTGTGTCTTCACAAGTTGGCTGTGCTTTAGAATGTACCTTTTGCTCGACAGCTCAGCAGGGTTTTAACCGCAATTTAAAAGTATCTGAAATTATTGGTCAGGTATGGCGTGTGGCGCAGATCATCGGCAGCTACGGCGATACAGGCGAGAAACCAGTCACCAACGTGGTGATGATGGGCATGGGTGAGCCTTTGCTGAATCTGAACAACGTAGTGCCAGCCATGGAGCTGATGCTGGAAGACTTTGGTTTTGGTTTATCCAAACGCCGCGTCACTTTAAGTACTTCTGGCGTAGTGCCAGCTTTAGATATGCTGAAAGAACGTATCGATGTGGCTTTGGCTATTTCGTTACACGCGCCGAATAACACGCTGCGTGACGAGTTAGTGCCGGTTAATAAAAAATACCCTATGGAAGAATTCCTGGCTGCGGCTAAACGTTATGTCACAGATTCACGTGCCAATGATAAAGTCACAGTTGAATACGTGATGCTCGATGGTGTCAATGACAGCATGGAACAAGCCCATGAACTGGCGCATGCTCTTAAAGGCACGCCATCAAAAGTGAACCTGATCCCGTTCAACCCATACCCGGGTTCACCCTACAAACGCTCCAGCAATTCCCGCATCGACCGCTTTAATAAAGTGCTGCAGGAACATGGTTATACAGTCATGGTGCGCAAGACTCGCGGTGACGATATAGACGCTGCTTGTGGTCAATTAGTGGGTGACGTCATTGACCGTACAAAGCGTGTAGAAAAAAAACAGATGAAAGGTCAGGAGATTTCAGTAAAAATGGTGTAAATCCCATTCAACTGGTACTCCTATGCAAAAACTCAGGCTTCTTGCTTGTGTTATTTTCAGTTTACAGTTGGTTGCATGTGTCACTGAAACCACAGTAGTGGGCAGTGACCGGCAAATACGCCCCAAAACAGATCAGAAAGAAGCGGCCCGCACCCGCATAGCGCTTGGCATTAACTACCTACAACGAGGTGATAATGCCCAGGCCAAGTTTAATCTGGAAAAAGCCAAAAGCTTAGCGCCTGAACTGGCCGAAGTGCATAACGCTATGGCTTATTATTATCAGCAGGTGGCTGAATACGATGCTGCCGAAAGTGCCTACCAAAAAGCCATAGAGCTTGAGCCTGATAACCCTGACTCCTACAACAATTACGGCGCTTTTTTATGCCAGCGTGGTAAGTATCAGCACGCTGAAAAACTACTGTTACAAGCGATTAGCCGTCCTGGGTACATTCGTGCTGCCGACAGCTATGAAAATATTGCCTTGTGCCGCTTAGAGCAAAACGACTTTATCCATGCAAAGTCCTATCTGGATCTATCTCTGAGACATAATGCCAGCAGACCCAGTGCTTTGTTTAACTTAGCTTCTGTCTATTACGCGATGGCCGATTTGCCCGCTGCTGCTGTGTTACTCGAGAGAATGCAAAGTGCCTCGCAGATTTCTCCACGCTCTGTGTTATTGGGCTATCAGATTGCACAGGAGCAACAAGACTACAGCAGGATGCAAATAGCTGAGCAGTTGTTACTGACTACCTATCCGCAAAGTCAGGAAACTTTGTTGTTTAGTCAGGGGAAGTTGAGTGAGTCGGAATTTAGCCGCTTGAGACTGAAGTATAAAGAACGGCTGTTGCAGCCTGTTGCTGAGCAGGAAGCTGCAGTTGAGCAGCCAAAAATTAAAATCATTCGTAAAAAAGTACCTCCAGTTACGTCAACTGGTCAGTCAAAGCCGATAGAAAACATAAAAGCCGAACCTTTGTCCGGATCCAGAGCTAAGTCCGCCGCTACAGCTGTGGTCCAGACGGCTCGACAGCAACAACTGACATCTGTAAGCACCAAAAGTCAGACTGAAATGCCAGAGGCTGAGCCCACAGCGCGGGTTCTGCAAGACCAGATGCAACAAGATGAAAGCTTGTATGGCATAGCGGAGCGTTACAGTGTTACTATTAGCCATAAAATCAGCTGGAACTCTTTGCGTGATAATCAGCCTATAGTCAAGGGGCAAATCCTGTGGATTGGACAACAGGCTCCCCGGCAGATCGAACCACAAATTGAAGTACCAGAACGTGATCAAATCCAGTATGGCGATGCCTTACTCCGGGTGGCGGTCCGTTACAGGATGAAACTAACCAGCCTGCTGCAATGGAACAACTTAACTGAGCTAAGCCCGATACGGGCGGGGCAATTTATCTACTTACTAGATCCGGCACAATTAGAATTATGACGACTGAATTAACGCAGCCTAGCAGCGCAGTAACAGCATTGAGCGCAGGTCAAACATTACGCCAGGCTCGAGAGCAACAACAATTATCTGTGGCGCAAGTGGCGCAGCAATTGAATTTAAGTAAAAGCCTGATAGAGGATTTGGAACAAGATCGGGTGGATGCCAAGCTTTCATCAACCTTTGTGCGCGGCTACTTACGCTCTTATGCCAAATTACTGAAACTACCTATTCAACAGGTATTGGAAGCCTATAGCAGTAATGCCAAAGGATTGCATCAGATCCCAAGCCTAACCCGTAGTTTCTCAAAACGCACCGCCACTGAAGCCACAGAAAACCGCTTTATGTGGGTGACTTATTTTGTCATTTTCGTATTTATTGTGTTGTTGGTGGTGGGTTTTTGGCAAAGTCGCTTTGGTAGCGGTTCAGCGAGTACTGCGTTGCCTATGGCGCAAACTGATGAATCTATGCTGGCTACGCAGGCAGCTCAAGCTACTAATACCGCAGATCAGCCTCTGGTTACTGAGCAAAGCAGCCAGTCGCTGAATGAGATCCCTGTGACTCAGCTGGATCATTCACCTACAGCAACTGAATCCCCGGCCTTAGCCGCAGTCCAACAAGCTCCTGCTGTAATAGCGGACAGCACTGTGCCAACACAACAGCAGGGACAGACTGCATCAGTAGTACAAAACCCTGTCGTTACGGCGCCAGAAGCTTCAACCGTGCAGAGCACTACAGAACCCCTGGCTACTACAACGGATACGCCTGTTGTTTCACAAAGCCCGGTTTCACAAAGCCAAAGTCCACGAAATACCGAGCTACAAGGATCAGAGCCGCAGTCTTCAGCGCCACAGAATGAAGTTGAGCAGAGTACAGCGACACAAGGCCCGGCTGAGCAAGTTACAGCAATGCAAACGCAACCTGTGGTTGAACAGCCTGTTGCTACAGCAACTGGTACTGATACCGTGGCAACAGCAGTTCCGGCAGCAGTGACAACAGAAGCACAGACTAGTGTACAAGCGGACGCTAACGCTACAATCAGCTTGGCTCTGAGTGCCGAATGTTGGGTCGATGTAGTAGATGCGACTGGTAAACGTTTGGTATTTGGTAGCCGTAAGTCGGGTGAACAACTGAATGTTCGTGGCGTAGCGCCAATCAAAGTGTTATTAGGCAATGCGGCGGCGGCCACTCTTAGCTTTAATGGCGAATCCATTGATCTGTCTGGTTATCCAGCAGGTCGGGTCGCTCGGTTAACCCTCGGACAAAACTGATGAGTTACGCAGAAAATCCTATTAAAAGACGTCAGTCCACTCAGATTAAAGTGGGCAATGTGCTGATAGGCGGCGATGCCCCTATAGCAGTGCAGTCGATGACCAATACAAAGACGACAGATGTCGAAGCCACAGTGGCGCAAATTCAGGCTATTGCCAAAGCTGGCGCTGATTTAGTGCGCGTCTCTGTGCCAACTATGGAAGCTGCTGAGGCTTTTAAGCTGATTAAACAGCAATCACCTATTCCATTGGTCGCTGATATTCATTTTGATTACCGTATCGCGCTAAAAGTGGCTGAATACGGTGTCGACTGTTTGCGTATCAACCCTGGCAATATAGGTCGTGAAGACCGTATTCGTTCCGTGGTTGAAGCGGCCCGCGATAAAAACATTCCAATTCGCATTGGGGTCAATGGCGGCTCACTGGAAGCTGATTTACAGGAAAAATATGGCGAACCTACACCAGAAGCGCTAGTGGAATCGGCTATGCGTCATGTCGAAATCCTCGACCGTTTGAACTTCGACCAGTTTAAAGTCAGCGTGAAAGCCTCTGACGTGTTTTTAGCTGTAGGTGCCTACCGTTTATTAGCAAAACAAATCAAGCAACCGCTGCATTTAGGTATAACTGAAGCGGGTGGCGCAAGAGCCGGTGCTGTGAAGTCTGCTATAGGGCTTGGCATGTTGTTGTCTGAGGGCATAGGGGATACCTTAAGGATTTCTTTAGCTGCAGATCCGGTCGAAGAAGTGAAAGTAGGTTTTGATATTCTAAAATCACTGCGCATCCGTTCCCGCGGCATTAATTTTATTGCTTGCCCAAGTTGTTCCCGTCAGGAATTTGATGTGATCAAGACGATGAACGAGCTGGAGCAGCGACTGGAAGATGTGGTCGACCCTGTGACAGTCTCTGTTATAGGTTGTGTGGTGAATGGCCCTGGTGAAGCCTTGATTTCTGATTTAGGGGTTGCAGGAGCGAACCGAATGAGTGGTTTTTACCTCAAAGGTCAACGTCAGAAATTACGCATAGATAACAACAGCGTGGCAGAACAGTTAGAAGCTCAGATACGATTGTATCTGGCAGAGCAAAAAAAACTGATTGAAATTAAACAGTTGGATTGAGCAGCTCAGCTGCGTATTCCGCTTAGGATAAAGAGATAAAACCCGTGTCAAAAGATATCCAGGCCATTCGTGGCATGAACGACTGCTTACCTGCGGATACCCCGGCATGGCAGTATGTGGAACAGATTTTACGTAAAACAGTTCGCAACTATGGTTATGAAGAAATTCGTTTTCCTATAGTGGAGATGACCGAGCTGTTTAAACGTTCTATCGGTGAAGTGACCGATATAGTAGAAAAAGAAATGTACACCTTTGCTGATCGCAATGGTGATAGCCTGACCCTGCGTCCAGAGGGCACAGCGGTTTGTGTGCGTGCAGCGAATCAGAATGGTTTGCTGTACAACCAGGAGCAGCGCCTATGGTATATGGGCCCTATGTTCCGTCACGAGCGTCCGCAAAAAGGCCGCTACCGCCAGTTCCACCAGTTTGGTTTAGAAGCTTTTGGTATGGCCGGCCCTGACATTGATGCAGAAGTGATTTTGCTCAGTGCCCGTTTATGGAAAAGCTTGGGTTTATCTGCTCATGTGACGCTGGAGCTGAACTCTTTAGGTTCAAATCAGGCTCGAGCTGATTATCGCGCTGCTTTAGTGGCGTATTTAGAGCAACACAAAGAACTGCTGGATGAAGATAGCTTACGCCGTATGTACAGCAATCCGTTGCGGGTACTGGACAGCAAAAATCCGGTGATGCAGGAGATGCTAGGTAAAGCACCACAGTTGTTAGATTATTTGGATGATGAATCTAAGGCTGATTTTGATGGCCTGCAAAAACGCTTAACAGCCGCTGGTGTTGAGTTTGTCATCAACCCACGTTTAGTGCGTGGCCTGGATTATTACAACAAAACTGTATTCGAATGGGTCACCAGTAGTTTAGGTTCACAAGGCACAGTCTGTGCTGGTGGCCGCTACGATGGTTTAGTGGAACAACTCGGTGGTAAAGCCACGCCAGCCGTTGGTTTTGCCTTAGGTATGGAACGACTGGTATTATTGCTGCAAACCTTAGAGTTATTGCCACAAGTACAAGCTCAAACTGACATTTATCTGATGGCCTTAGGAGAGAGCGCGGAACTTGCTGCAGTTTCTATTGCCGAAGCCCTGCGGAACGAATTGCCAGAACTGCGGTTAATGACGCACTGTGGCGGTGGTAACTTAAAGAAACAGCTGAAAAAAGCAGATAAATCAGGTGCTGGTCTTGGCCTGTTATTAGGTGAGACTGAACTGGCTGCTGGCGAAATTACGCTGAAATGGCTCAGAGAAGACAAGCCACAACAAAACATTAAATTGACTGAGTTGAGCAGCTACATAAAGCAGCTGCCTAACTAAGAACATAAAAAATTGACCGAATAAAGCTGCTTCGTAAAGCAGCTGGTTTAAAGGGATCGAAGATGGAAATTTACAACAGCGAAGAGCAACAAGTCGAAGCAATTAAGCGCTTTTGGAAAGAAAATGGCACTGCCATTATCGCAGGCGTGGTGTTAGGTTTAGGTGGTTTGTACGGCTGGCGCTATTTTCAGGACCAGCAATTAGAAAGCACTATGGCCGCTTCAAGTGCTTACGCCAAATTGCTGGACCAGCAACAAAAGGCTGCTGATAATCCAGAGTTATTGGCACAATTTCAGACTTTTGTGGATAAAAACAGTGACTCTTCTTACGCCCTGCTGGCCGCTTTTGTCGCAGCTAAAGATGCTGTAGCTAAAGAAGACTACGCCGCTGCTGCAAAACAGCTGAATTGGGTGGTCACTACAGCCAAACAACCAGAAATTAAAGCTCTGGCCCAACTGCGTCTTGCTCGGGTGCAAAACGAGCAAAAAGACTATCCTGCCGCTTTAGCGACTTTAGCTGTAGCAGTACCTGAAGCTTTTAAAGCACAACAGCAGGAACTGACTGGTGACGTGCTGCTGAGTTCAGGTGAGCTGGCCAAAGCTAAAACTGCTTATCAGGCTGCTGTTGCAGCTACTAAAGATGCTCAGAATCCTATTCTGAAAGTGAAATTAGACGAACTGGCGCACGTAACTGCTGCTTAAGGTGTAAGAGTGAAGTTATTCAGGTCCCGTATCAGCTTAATGCTGGTGTTGTTGACGACTTTGGCTGCTTGTTCTTCCAAAGAAGAATTGGTTTACCCGGAAATTAACAACAAAATTGAGCCCGAAGAAATTTGGAATGCATCTGTTGGTGATGGTGTTGAGCATTATGACTCATCGCTACGTCCTCTGATTTATAAAGATAAAGTCTTTGCCGCCAGCCGTGCTGGTTTAGTCATGGCTTTTGACCGCGAATCAGGCGATCGTCTGTGGACCTTTGATGTGCGTGATGATGGCACCGGCAGTTTGCTTGACAGTCTGAAGTTCTGGAACTCGACAACAGCCCGGGTTTCTGGTGGGGTTAGTGCAGGCTACGACAAAGTTTTTGTTGGTACAGAAAATGGCGATGTAGTGGCTTTAAACCCTGAGACAGGCGAGCTGGTATGGCGCGTGAAGGTCAAAGGTGAAGTCATTGCGAGTCCGGCAGTTGGTGAAGGTTACGTGTTGGTAAACACTTCTGCTGGTTATCTGTTTGCATTGCATCCGGATACAGGTGAACAGCGCTGGATGCATGAGCAGGAAAGTGCTTTATTAAGCTTACGTGGCACCAGCGAACCAGTCATTGCCAGTGGTGGTGTTATTTTTGGTAGCGGCGCAGGCAAAGTGTCAGTACTGATCGCCGATAAAGGCGTATTGGCGTGGGATGCAGCCATAGCTGTGCCAAAAGGCGCTACCGATTTATCCCGAATGGTCGACGTGGATGCAACCCCTATAGTTGTAGATGGCACCATTTACGCTATCGCCTTTAACGGCGAGCTGGTTGCACTGGAGTTGCGTACCGGCCGGGTGATCTGGAAACGTGAATACGCCAGCTTCCGCGACATGGTAGTTGAAGGGAATACCATCTATCTGGTCGACAGCGTTGGCAAGATCTTTGCGATTGACCGCCGTAATGGTTTGGAGCAATGGGCTCAGTTAGGTTTGCATAAGCATTTCCTGACCGGACCTGCTGTTTATAAAGACTATCTGGCTATTGGTGATGTCGAAGGCAACTTATTCTGGTTAGATAAAAACACCGGTGAGTTTGTTGCTCAGGAAACTTATGGTTCAGGTTTTTACGCGCAGGGCGTTAGCTCAGCTGATGAATTAGTGATCCAAACCCGGGACGGTGAGCTAAGTTTAATACGCTTACCCTAAACAGCCTGAGTGTTGCATAAAGCAGGGTCGGAGCCGGTTAACTATCGTCTCCGGCCTTGTTATTTCATAGAGTATCGTGATTGTTGTAACTGCCATGGCTTAAAAAGCCTGGCGTGACAGAGTAAGAAGGCCAGTTGGCCTGCGGTATCCACAAGGATACATAGTAATTTTATTTGAGGTAAAACCATGTTACCTGTAGTGGCTTTGGTTGGCAGAGCCAACGTTGGAAAATCAACATTATTTAACCGTTTGACCCGTACCCGTGATGCTTTAGTAGCAGATTATCCGGGCCTGACGCGTGACCGTAAATACGGTTCAGTCAAATACGAAGGTTACGAATTTATTGTGGTCGATACCGGAGGTATAGACGGCAATGAGCAAGGCATTGAAGTTGAAATGGCCGAACAGTCACTCAAAGCTATAGATGAAGCTGATGTAGTGTTGTTTATGGTCGACGCCCGAGCTGGCGCTATGGTGGCAGATGATGCGATAGCGCAGCATTTACGCCGCATCAACAAGAAGGTATTTTTAGTCGCCAATAAAACCGATGGTCTGGATGCAGATACAGCCACAGCAGATTTCTACAGCCTGGCTTTAGGTGAAGTGTACCCTATAGCCGCAGTGCATGGCCGTGGTGTGGTGTCTTTGCTGCAACATGCCTTATTGCCTATGTTGTCTGAACAGCAACAGCAGCGTATTGCCGCTATTGAGAGTGGTGAAGAACTGCCAGAAGAGTTTGAGGAAGAGGAAAGCGAAGAGGACATTACTCAGGCTAAAGATCAGCACATCAAGCTGGCTATAGTAGGTCGTCCAAACGTCGGTAAATCTACCTTAACCAACCGTATTTTAGGCGAAGAGCGTGTTGTGGTATTTGATATGCCTGGCACCACACGGGATTCTATTTATATCCCTATGACTCGCGGCGAACGGGAATATACCCTGATTGATACTGCTGGTGTGCGTCGTCGTGGCAAAATTGATGATATGGTAGAAAAGTTCTCAGTAGTGAAAACACTGCAGGCTATTGAAGATGCCAACGTAGTGATTTTAGTGCTGGACGCCCGTTTAGGAATTTCAGATCAGGACTTAAGCATTTTAGGTTTTGTGTTAAACGCAGGTCGTTCGTTAGTGATAGCCGTCAATAAGTGGGATGGTTTGGACGATCGGATCAAAGATGATGTCAAACGTGAACTCGACAGGCGTTTAGGTTTTATTGACTTTGCCCGTTTGCATTTTATCTCGGCATTACACGGTTCAGGTGTAGGTAACTTATTTGAATCAGTAGAAGAAGCCTTCGACTCTGCGACTCGTCGTGTTAGCACAGCGCTTTTAACCCGTATTATGAAAATGGCAGTGGAAGATCACCAGCCTCCTATGGTGAAAGGCCGTAGGGTGAAGCTGAAATATGCTCACGCCGGTGGCTACAATCCACCTCTTATCGTGATCCACGGTACTCAGGTAGACGACCTGCCAGATTCGTATAAACGCTATCTGATGAACTATTTCCGCAAATCCTTGCAGATGATGGGCACCCCAGTGCGGATTGAATTCCGCGAAGGTGAAAACCCCTTTGCCGGTAAACGCAATATGCTGACACCTAATCAGCAGTACAAACGTGACCGTATCTTAAAAGCCAGAGCGAATCTGGTGAATAAGAAGTAAGTCAGACAAGGCCAGCGCAAGCTGGCCTTGTTGTTTCTATGGGGTGTGCATTGATTGCGAATTCTAGGGGCGGGTCATGCATCCGCCCGACTAAAATGCCAATCAGGTGCTATTGGGCTATTGCATATACCCCGCGTATTCGCAGACCAATTGTAGGGGCAAGGTTTATCCCTGCCCGCCAAACATTCGAGTTGTGATCGGTCACTACTCCTGAATCAACCATCTTTACTCTGAGGTTTTATGCTGCATCATGTGTCTTTTGGCGTTTCTGATATTTATCGTTCAGCAGCTTTTTACGATGCTGTGTTATCAGCTTTAGGTTATGTCCGGGTTTGGCATGATATCAGCGATGATGACCCGGATTGTGCTGTAGGTTATGGCTACAGCAATGGCGGCGATAAGTTTGCCATCAAACTCAGAGCACAAGCTTTGTCAGGTTCGATACCAGGCTTTCATCTGGCCTTTGCTGCACCAAGCCGGGCTGCTGTAGATGAGTTCCATAAAGCTGCATTGCAACATGGTGGTTCTGACAACGGAGCTGCTGGCCTGAGGCCAGATTATGGCGATGAGTATTATGCAGCTTTTGTGATTGACCCTGATGGTTACCCTATTGAAGCTGTGATTAATGGGGCTGAGCAGGCATAGGCGTTACAGCTACATGCTGTAGGTTGTGCTCGCCGCGCAGCGGCAGTACAACAAAGCAACTTGCCACAATAAACATGATTTAAACTCAAAGCGTTTCGCCGAAGGCGAAAGCTCTAAAGTAAAAAATGTAGCAAGTAGCAACTAAGTACTGGGGCTGCGCAGATTTATAACCAACGCAAGGGTAAAGCGGAGCCAACTCGGTCTTAAATTTTTATATCTTCGCTTTTATGGTGTTGGTATTTTGATTCAAATACTGCAGCAATTGTAGCACTCGCTTTGGCCGCTCAAACAACTGATACAACTCCAGCCAGTCAGTTAATTGCATCAGCGGTAAGCCCTGTTGCCAGCTGATTTTTTCAGGCTGAAACTCAAAGGCTTGCAAACCGTCGTCTTTGAGCACTTGTATGCCCGCCATCAGTTCGATCTCAAGGCCATTTTTACGAAACCGGGCAAAGCCCTTGCTGCGATAAATGGGATGCAGCGATACAGGCACAAGGTGAGCGTACTGGCTGAGCAGGGTTTTAAACTCTTCAAAGCGCTGCAGCGTGCAGACTAAATCCAAATCCTGGGCTTGTGGCTCAATGCCATAACATTGCAATAAAAAGCTGCCGCCTATGGCCCAGTCTTTTGGACCAAGTAGTTGCACTAATTCTGTGGCTATTGGCCTGATATCAGTGTGCTGCATCAGTTTGTGGCATCAGAAGGGGCAGAAATCTGTTCTATACGAGCGATAAAATGCCCCTTTGCCAGCTGGGTTTTTACCTGTTGGCCTGGTTGTAGCGTCGATGCGTCAGTGATCACTTGCTGCTGCTCGTCAAAGCTGATGCTATAGCCGCGCTCTAAAGTGGCTAAGGGGCTTACGGTATGCAAACGGCTGCTTTGCAATAACCATTGCTGCTGCTTGTGTTTCAGCAACTGCTGCATGGACTGGTGTAACTGATGGTTATGCTGACTAAGCTTTTGCTGCTGTTGTTTAATCCGCACCAGTGGCGTGAGCTGCTGTAGCCGATGTTGTAAAAACTGCTGCTGTTGTGCCGCTTTGTCTATGCGTCGTAGCAAGGCGTTTTGCAACCGGATTTGTAACTCATCCAGATACTGCTGCTGTTGCTGTATACGCCGTGCCGGGTCAAGCAAAGTTAAGCGGTGCAACAAAGCCGTTAAACGCGGCTGCTGCTGCCGTAAATAGTTTTGCATCGAACGTTGTAGCCGCTGTTCTGCAGATTTTACTAACTGCAGTTGTTGCTGCTGATCGGGTGAGACCAACTCAGCCGCGGCAGAAGGGGTAGCTGCGCGTACATCAGCGACAAAATCGGCAATAGTAAAATCAATTTCATGACCTACAGCGCTGACGGTTGGAATAGGGCAGTGCGCTATTAAGCGTGCCACTTGCTCGTCGTTAAAACACCATAAATCTTCCAGTGAGCCACCACCACGGCCAATCAGCAAGACATCCACTTCGTTGCGGGTTATGGCTTTTTGAATGGCATTATAAATTTGCGCTGGCGCTTGAGTGCCCTGCACTAAACAAGGATAAATAATGACCTCCAGGGCTGGAGCGCGGCGTTGCAGTACTGTGATGATATCGCGGATGGCAGCGCCGGTCGGGGAGGTGACCACTCCAACTTTTTGTACTTTTTTCGGCAGCGGCTTTTTGCGCTCTGGTGCTAATAAACCTTCAGCGGCCAATGTGGCTTTGATTTGTTCGTATTGTTGCTTCAGTAAGCCGTCACCTGCAGGTTCCAGCATATCGGCAAGTAACTGATATTCGCCTCGGGGTTCATACACACTGATACGGGCGCGGATCAGAATTTGCTGACCATTTTTTGGCTGCAGGCTGGCGTATCTGTTGCTTTGTTTAAACATCGCCACTTTGACCTGAGCGGCCTGATCTTTTAACGAAAAGTACCAGTGGCCGGAAGAGGCTGCGATAAAATTAGATACTTCACCCACTAACCAAAGCTGACGAAATTGCAGCTCAAGTGTCAGGCGAACTTCAGAGTTTAAGCGGGAGACAGTATAAATATCAGCTTGCGACATAAAGGATTCCTCAACCCCCTTCATACTGGAAGCCGCAACTTTGTTGACTGCGTATTCTCAATATTGGTTTTACATTGAGACAGGCGCGGATAAACCACGCCCCTACAGGTTTTTGAGCTGCAACTCCAATTACTTTGGGGCTTACTTTGTGGCTAATGTAACACAAAAGCGAAAAACTGATTGTGGCAAAGCGCAAAAGCGGATAAAATTGCGCCGCAACATTCCCCCCTCTTTTTTTAACAGCGAGATTGTTGCAATGCTCAGGATCGTGAAAGAAGCCATTACATTTGACGACGTGTTACTTGTACCGGCACACTCCACTGTGTTACCCCATACCGCAGACTTGCGGACTCAATTGACCAGCAAAATTACGTTAAATATTCCTATGGTATCGGCGTCTATGGACACTGTCACCGAGGCTCGTTTAGCTATTGCTTTAGCACAGGAAGGCGGTTTAGGTTTTATTCACAAGAATATGACCATCGAAGAGCAGGCAGCCAATGTTCGTAAAGTAAAAAAATACGAAAGTGGTGTTGTCTCAGACCCTGTCACTGTGCGTCCAGAGCAAAGTATCCGTGAAGTGCAGCAACTGGCTGCTCAGCATGGTTTCTCTGGTTTCCCTGTGGTAGATGCTGACAACAACCTGGTTGGTATTGTGACAGGTCGTGACCTGAACGTTGAAACCAATCCACAACTGGCTATTTCTTCTGTGATGACGCCAAAAGAGCGCTTAGTCACAGTAAATGAATCAGGCCCACGCGCTGAAGCTTTAGCTTTAATGCACAAACACCGCATCGAAAAAGTATTAGTGGTCGACAATGGCTTTAAGCTCAAAGGTTTGATCACAGTACAGGATTACAATAAAGCCGCCAGCAAACCAAACGCCTGTAAAGACGAATTTGGTCGCTTACGCGTCGGTGCTGCCGTGGGCGTTGGCCCAGGTACTGATGAGCGTATTGCCGCTTTAGTTGAAGCCGGTGTAGATATTTTATTAATAGACACCTCACACGGTCATTCTGAAGGCGTGTTAGATCGTGTGCGTCAAACCCGTGCTTTATACCCAGATTTACAAATAGTGGCCGGTAACGTTGCTACAGCTGAAGGCGCAAAAGCCTTAGCTTTGGCTGGTGCTAATGCTGTGAAAGTAGGCATAGGCCCAGGTTCTATTTGTACCACCCGTATTGTTACAGGTTGTGGTGTACCACAACTGACGGCTATCTCTGATGCGGTCGATGGCGTACAGGGTATGGACGTTTGCATTATCGCTGACGGTGGTATCCGCTTCTCTGGTGACATAGCTAAAGCTTTAGTGGCTGGCGCGCACTGCGTGATGGTAGGTTCAATGTTTGCCGGTACTGAAGAAGCGCCAGGCGATGTAGAGCTGTATCAGGGCCGTTATTACAAATCCTACCGTGGTATGGGTTCATTAGGTGCTATGGCACAACGTAATGGCTCGTCTGACCGTTACTTCCAGGGCAGCAATAATGCTGAGAAGTTAGTGCCTGAAGGTATTGAAGGCCGTGTGGCGTACAAAGGCCCAATCGGCACTATTATTCACCAGCAAATGGGTGGCCTGCGCTCGTCGATGGGCTTAACTGGTTGTTCTACTATTGCTGAAGTCCGCACTAAGCCGGTCTTTGTCAAAGTAACTTCTGCTGGTATGGGTGAATCGCACGTGCATGATGTGCAAATCACCAAAGAAGCACCAAACTACCGCTTAGGTTAACCGCTTAATCAGAGGCTGGCGTTTTGCCAGCCTCTGTGTTTTATCCATTCGACTTTTGTTATTACAAGGTGATTATGAGCAAAAACATTCACTTCCATCGAATTCTGATCCTCGACTTCGGTTCGCAATACACTCAGCTGATCGCCCGTCGTGTGCGTGAAATTGGCGTTTATTGTGAGCTGTGGGCATGGGACGTTACTGCTGAACAAATCGCTGAATTTGCTCCAACTGGCATTATTTTATCTGGTGGCCCGGAAAGTGTGACTGAAGCTGGCTCACCTCGTGCGCCCTCTTATGTGTTTGAAGCTGGTGTACCTGTGCTTGGTGTGTGCTATGGCATGCAAACCATGGCTGAACAACTGGGTGGTAAAGTGGCCAGTTCAGAACACCGTGAATTTGGTTATGCTCAGGTTGAACTGATTGCCCAAAATGCCATGTTCACCGGTATTGAAGATCATCTGAACGAAAAAGGCCATGGTTTACTCGATGTGTGGATGAGTCATGGCGATAAAGTAGTACAAATACCGCAGGGTTTTGTTACCACAGCACAAACGCCAACTTGCCCACATGCCGCTATGGCCGATGAAGCGCGTCAGTTCTACGGCGTACAGTTCCACCCTGAGGTAACTCACACCCGTCAGGGCCTGCGCATGTTAGAGCAGTTTGTCGTGGATATCTGTGGTTGCGAAAAACTCTGGACTCCGGCCACCATTATTGATGACGCTATTGCTAACATCAAAAAGCAGGTTGGTGATGATCAGGTGATTTTAGGTTTATCAGGTGGAGTCGATTCTTCCGTAGTCGCTATGCTGTTGCACCGCGCTATCGGCAAAAACCTGACTTGTGTTTTCGTCGATAACGGCTTGCTGCGTTTAAATGAAGGCAGCCAAGTGATGGAAATGTTTGGTGATCATTTTGGTCTGAACATTATCCATGTCAAAGCTGAAAACCGTTTCCTCGACGCCTTAAAAGGTGAAGCTGAGCCTGAAGCCAAACGTAAAATTATCGGTCGTGTATTTGTTGAAGTCTTTGATGAAGAAGCGAAAAAACTGACCAATGCCAAGTGGTTAGCTCAGGGCACTATTTACCCTGACGTGATTGAATCAGCAGCTTCCAAAACCGGTAAAGCTCATGTGATTAAATCTCACCATAATGTCGGCGGTTTACCTGCTGACATGAAAATGGGCTTAGTCGAGCCACTGCGTGAACTCTTTAAAGACGAAGTACGCAAAGTAGGTTTAGCTTTAGGTTTGCCATACGACATGCTGTACCGTCACCCATTCCCAGGCCCGGGTTTAGGTGTGCGTGTATTAGGTGAAGTGAAAAAAGAATACTGTGATTTATTACGCAAAGCCGACGCGATTTTTATCGAAGAGCTGCGTAATTCTGGCTGGTATGACAAAGTCAGTCAGGCCTTTACTGTATTCCTGCCTGTGAAATCTGTTGGTGTGATGGGCGATGGTCGTAAATACGACTGGGTTGTCTCTATCCGTGCAGTTGAGACTATCGACTTTATGACGGCGCACTGGGCACATTTGCCCTATGAGCTGTTAGGTCAGATCTCAAACCGCATTATCAATGAAGTGAATGGTATTTCCCGCGTGGTGTACGACATTTCTGGTAAGCCACCAGCAACTATTGAGTGGGAATAATTTATCCTTCGTGTAGGACCCTAGACGGGTGGGGACAAGCCCCACCCCTACATTACTTTGGATAGAAAAAAAGGGGCAGATTTAATCTGCCCCTTTCGCTTTCTACAGCTTATTAATTTCGTTTTTCAGCTGATAAGATTTATCTGTCACTATGGCTTCTAGCGTAGCAACCCGTTGTTTTAATTGCTCTATTTGCTGCTTAATTTCATCACTCGATTGACCGGCACTTTTCATTTTTATTTGTGTTTTGGTGTAGTTTTCATAAAAAGCGTAACCAAAAGCGCCAACAACAGCGACAAAACCTATTTCAAATGGTCCCATGATCTTCCTTCCCTAAGTCTGTGGTAAATAATGAATAGACAGATAAAACTAGCAAGTGTTATACCATAGTTAACATTGTGTTCTTTTTCAATTGCTTAGGCTGTTTTTGTTCAGAAAGCCGCTGGCAAATAAACTAACAAGTGGTCAAAAGTTTAGTCATAGCTGGTAAAATTAACCAAATTGAACAGGGGGTTAGGAGGGCAAGTGACAACAGACTACGATTTATACTGGATGCAGTATGCTTTGGCACTGGCTGACAAAGCCGAACAAAGCGGTGAAATACCTGTTGGCGCTGTGCTGGTCAAAGATGGAGTATTGTTGGGGGAGGGCTGGAATCAGTCGATTCAACTGAATGACCCATCAGCTCATGCTGAGATGATTGCCATCCGCCAGGCGGCTGAGAAAATTGGTAATTACCGCCTGATTGATTGCACTTTGTACGTTACTTTAGAACCCTGCGCTATGTGTGCTGGTTTGTTGGTGCACAGCAGAGTAAAAAGGCTGGTGTTTGGTGCTAAAGACGCAAAAACAGGTGCTGCCGGTTCTGTGCTGGATATAGTGCGACATCCGGTGCTGAATCATCAACTTGAGGTTCAGGATGGTTTGTTAGCACAGCAATGTGCAGATAAACTCTCTGACTTTTTCCGTCGGCGAAGAGCTGAACAAAAAGCTTTAAAACAGCAAGAAAAACAACAAAGTATTCCGGAAGTGCAACTTAAGCAATAAGATCGGTAGAACCAGCTAAATCCTGGATAGACTGAAAAGAACGGCGACGTCTGTTTAACTTCAGCATCGTCATATTGCGGCTAACTCTTCTTCTGCTGGATGCAACATCCATTAATCGCCGCTTACGCAGTATTTTAGGCTTTTTACGTTTTAACATAGATGACTCCAATTTAATTTCGCTAATATAAAAGCTTAGCGATGCAGTTACAACACCAAGTTACCTGGGGGCAGGAGTGGCGGTGTTCACTGACTTTTCGGCCGGATTTAGCGCTTTGTCACCAAACTGTTCGTTGAGCCGCTGCTTTTGTTGATCTAACCTTTGCTCAGTTTTTCTCTTTTCATCAACCCACAGCAGGGTGTCGTAGAAACGACGGACGTTTTCTACATAATAAACAGCCTGAGCGCCACGGGCGTAACCCAACTTGGTACTTTGGTAATAACGCCTTTGCTGTAACAAAGGCAGGCGCTGTTTCACTTCATGCCACTGGTCTGGGTTTGCGCCATCACGTTCTGTTAATACCCTTGCACTTTCGACATGGCCCCAGCCAATGTTATAAGCGGCTATAGCAAACCAAAGCCGGTCAGGCATCTGAATTCGCTCCGGAATACGCTCCACCATACGTTGCAGGTATTTAGCACCGCCTTTGATACTCTGAGCTGGATCCAGTCTGCTGCTAACGCCCATAGTCTGGGCTGTTCCAACAGTCAGCATCATCATGCCGACTACACCTGTAGAGCTGCGGGCGTCAGGTTTCCAGTTCGATTCCTGATAACCAATGGCCGCTAATAAACGCCAGTCAAAATTACCAGCGTATTTTTCAAACAAGTGCTGATACCTGGGCAAATCCTTTTCTATCGCCTTGATGTAATCCAAAGTGGCGACGTAATCAAAGCGCCTGATATGGCCAAAATATTTGTCTTCCAGACTTAATAAATCACCGGACTGATAATTCTGACCAAAAAACTCAATCAGCACAGCCCAGAAAGAATCGTCAGCCTTTTTATTGAGTAACCAGGCTACAGGCTGTTGCTCTTTGACTTTAAAAGCCACAGCCAGGTTTGGGAAAAAACGCTGATTGACCGCCAATAAGTTCGAGTCGACTAGGGTATAGGGAATTTTTCCATCTTCGACTTGTTGCAGCAGCTCATCCGCATCTTCAGATTCACTTTCCTGCCATTGCAGTTGTGGATAGTCTTTTTGCAAAGCGCTCAGGGTTTCAGCCAAAGAGCTGTCTTTAGGCACCAGAATAGGCTCTTTAATCTGTTTGAAGCTGGCTGGTTTGTTTTGACCTTTGCGATAGACCAAGACTTCATTTCGCCATAAATAAGCGGGTGCTATACGATACTTCTGTTTCCGGCTTTCTGTGACAGCCAAACCGCCTGCTATATAATCGACCTGGCCTGAATCCAATTTTTGCAGCAACTCTTCGCGCTGATAACTAGGAAAGAGCTCAAGTTCAACGCCTAATTTATCTGCCAGAGCAACAGTGAGCTCATAGTCATAGCCTGTAGGGCCGTCAGCGCCAACATAGTAGCTGGTCGGGCTGTTTAAAATGCCAACACGAATGCTATCTCTTTGATAAATTTCATGAAGCTGAACAGGTTCCTGTACAGGCGTACAAGAAACTACTGCTGTGAATACAGCTCCTAAAATACCAAATCGAATCATCCGGTTATGCCTTTGATAATAAAGAGCGCCATTTATACCAAAATTCCTGCTGGTCGTCAGATCTTATTCATACCATTGCAAGCGTTTTTTCTTTATAATGCGGCGCCTGATTTTGGGTTCCATTGTCGCTCAACCAACGGAAAAAAAACCTATGTTGATCCTGCGTGGTGCACCTGCACTGTCCGAGTTTAGAGTTCAGAAGTTCATCGATCTTTGTGTTAAAGCCAATTTGCCAGTTCATGGTGTTTATGCCGAATATATGCACTTTGCTGATTTAAGCAGCGAACTGTCGGCTGAACAACAGCTTACCTTAAGCAAATTGCTGACTTACGGACCTACTATCGTCAGCCATACTCCAGAAGGTTTGTTGCTGCTGGTGACGCCACGCCCTGGCACTATTTCTCCATGGTCTTCCAAAGCCACTGACATTGCTAAAAACTGTGGCCTGAGTCAGATCAAACGTTTAGAGCGTGGTGTGGCTTATTATGTTCAGACCAGCGCGACTTTAACTGAAGCTCAACTGCAGCAGTTAAAAGGCTTAGTACACGACCGCATGATGGAAGTGGTGTTCAGCGAGTTTGAACAAGCTTCAGCATTGTTCCATAAAGCTGAACCAGCGCCATTAAGTTCAGTGGATATTATCTCAGGTGGCCGCGAGGCTTTGGTGAAAGCCAATATCGATATGGGTCTGGCCTTAGCAGACGATGAAATCGATTATCTGGTGACGAATTTTAATCAGTTGGGCCGTAACCCAAATGATATCGAACTCTATATGTTTGCGCAGGCCAACTCTGAGCACTGCCGTCATAAAATTTTTAACGCCGACTGGACCATAGATGGCGAACAACAGCCGAAGTCGCTGTTTAAAATGATTAAAAATACCTTTGAAAAAACGCCGGATCATGTGTTGTCTGCCTATAAAGACAATGCCGCTGTCATGACCGGCTCTAAAGCTGGTCGTTTTTTCCCGTCCGCTGACACTCAGGAATACGGCTACAGCCATGAAGATATTCATGTGTTGATGAAAGTGGAAACTCACAATCACCCGACAGCTATTTCTCCATTCCCTGGTGCAGCGACTGGTTCTGGCGGTGAAATCCGTGACGAAGGCGCTACTGGTGTAGGTGCTAAGCCAAAAGCTGGCTTGTCAGGTTTTTCTGTATCCAACTTACGTATTCCAGGTTTTGAACAGCCGTGGGAAACTGATTTTGGTAAGCCAGACCGTATAGTCACAGCTTTAGACATTATGACCGAAGGTCCTTTAGGTGGCGCAGCCTTTAACAACGAGTTTGGTCGTCCAAATATTCTGGGTTACTTCCGTACTTACGAAGAAAAAGTACCAAGCCACAATGGTGACGAAGTGCGTGGTTACCACAAGCCAATCATGATTGCCGGTGGTATGGGTAATATCCGCGCAGAGCACGTGCAAAAAGGCCAAATGCCTGTTGGCGCCAAGTTAGTGGTGCTGGGTGGTCCTGCGATGAACATTGGTTTAGGTGGTGGTGCTGCCTCTTCTATGGCATCAGGCCAGTCGGCTGAAGATTTAGATTTTGCTTCTGTACAACGTGAAAACCCTGAAATTGAACGCCGTTGTCAGGAAGTGATCGACCGCTGCTGGCAGCTGGGTGATAAAAACCCTATTTGTTTTATCCATGACGTCGGTGCTGGTGGTTTATCTAACGCCTTCCCTGAGCTGGTGAACGATGGTGGCGTGGGTGGTAAGTTCGAATTACGTAACGTGCCAAACGACGAGCCAGGCATGTCACCACTGGAAATCTGGTGTAACGAATCACAAGAACGTTATGTGATGGCCATTCCTGCCGATCAAATGCCAGTGTTTGAAGAAATTTGTAAGCGTGAGCGTGCGCCTTATGCTGTAGTAGGTGAAGCCACAGCTGAACATCATCTGACCTTATCAGACCAGCATTTTGGCAATACGCCTATTGATTTACCACTGAACGTGCTGCTGGGCAAAGCGCCTAAAATGCACCGTGACGTGAAAACTCAGGTGACAGAAGGTAAAGCTTTAGACCTGAATGGCGTGACAGTAGCCGATGCCGCTGAGCTTTTATTACGTTTACCTACTATTGCTGAAAAAACTTTCCTGATCACCATAGGCGACCGCACTGTGACTGGCTTGGTAGCACGTGATCAGATGGTAGGTCCATGGCAGGTTCCTGTAGCGAACTGTGGTGTGACTGCAGCCTCTTACGATACGTACCATGGTGAAGCCATGTCTATGGGTGAACGTACTCCTGTCGCCTTATTAGACTTCGCTGCTTCTGCCCGTTTAGCCGTGGCTGAAGCTATTACCAACATTGCTGCTACTCAGATTGGTGATATTAAACATATCAAACTGTCGGCGAACTGGATGTCTGCTGCAGGTCACCCTGGTGAAGACGCTGGTTTGTATCAGGCGGTTAAAGCCATAGGTGAAGAGTTATGTCCTGCTATGGGGTTAACTATCCCTGTAGGTAAAGACTCGATGTCGATGAAAACCAGCTGGCAACAGGATGGTGAGCAGAAGACAGTGACTTCACCTTTATCTTTGATTATCACAGCTTTTGCCCGTGTTGAAGATGTACGTCGTACTGTGACACCACAGCTGCGCACTGACAAAGGCGCAAGCAGCCTGATCCTGCTGGACCTAGGTCAGGGCGCAAACCGTTTAGGTGCCTCCTGTTTAGCTCAGGTTTATAAGCAGTTAGGTCAAACAGCACCGGATCTGGAAAGCCCTGAATTACTGATGAACTTCTATCAGGCAGTACAAGCTTTAGTGGCTCAACAGAAATTACTGGCTTACCACGACAGGTCTGACGGTGGTTTGTTTGTCACGCTAGCTGAAATGGCCTTTGCCGGTAAAGCTGGTGTGAAGGTAGATATTCAGACTTTAGGCACAGATAACCTGGCAGTGCTCTTCAGTGAAGAATTAGGTGCAGTCATTCAAGTCGCGAACAGCGACTTGCCTGTAGTGCAGGCGATTTTAGCTCAGCATAATTTATCTGCAGTTTCGCATTTGTTAGGTGAAGTCACTACGGACGATCAAATTCAGGTAAGTCGTGGCGATCAGCTGGTGTATAGCAACAGCCGTACTACCTTACGTACCATTTGGGCTGAAACGACTTATCAAATGCAGTTGATGCGTGATAACCCTGAAGGTGCCCGTCAGGAGTTTGTCGCTAAAGCTGATGTGACAGATCCAGGCTTAAATGCAAAATTAAGCTTTGATCTGAACGAAGATGTAGCTGCTCCTTATATCCTCAAAGGCGCACAGCCTAAAGTCGCTATTCTGCGTGAGCAAGGCGTGAACTCTCATGTTGAAATGGCTGCTGCCTACAACAGAGCAGGCTTTAATGCCGTAGACGTGCATATGAGCGACATCTTATCAGGTCGTCGTTCATTGGCTGAGTTTAACGGCTTAGTGGCTTGTGGTGGCTTCTCCTACGGTGACGTATTAGGTGCTGGCGAAGGCTGGGCTAAATCAGTGCTGTTTAACGACAAAGCTCGTGCTGAATTCGCAGCCTTTTTTGAACGTGAAACTACTTTCAGCTTAGGTGTCTGTAACGGTTGTCAGATGATGTCGAATCTGAAGAGCCTGATCCCAGGTGCTGATTTATGGCCACGTTTTGTCCGTAACAAGTCTGAGCGGTTTGAAGCCCGTTTCAGTCTGGTTGAAGTGCAGGAAAGTGCCTCTTTATTCTTTAAAGGTATGGCGGGTTCCCGTATGCCTATCGCTGTGTCCCACGGTGAAGGTCATGCAGAGTTTGCTTCACAAGCTGCGCTGCAAGCTGCCGATCAAAGCGGCACAGTGGCTTTACGTTTTGTTGATAACTATGGCAACGTGACGACCCAATACCCGTCGAATCCAAATGGTTCGCCGCTGGGTATTACCTCGTTAACGACTACGGATGGCCGTGTCACTATTATGATGCCTCACCCTGAGCGGGTATTCCGCACTGTGGCAAACAGCTGGCATCCGGATGAATGGCAAGAAGACAGCCCGTGGATGCGGATGTTCCGCAACGCACGAGTCTGGTTAGGCTAATAGTGTAAAACTGATAAAACAAAACCTGCTTCGGCAGGTTTTGTATTTTTAGCTTGTTCTAGCCTGTAGCCTTCTGATTCTACTGACTAGAGTGCCTCTGCATTAGTGTTTCAGTGTTTTTGTTTTTAGTGATATGTTTAAATATTCCATTATTTGACAAGTGGTTTGCAGTTATTTTCATTTTTATCTTGATCCATAGCCTGTTTTTTTAGACACTAGCTGTCTCTCTTTGATGACCAGCGCAAGTGAGATTGCAGACATGATGTCGGCAAAGCGTTAAGGATAAGGTATGGATGTAGCAGTTAGTTCTGAACAGCATGACAATAGAGAATGGTTGTCACATGTCAAAATTGGCCAGCGTTTTGACCTGGAATTATTGGATCAACGCAAAAGTCGTTGTAGTTGCGAACTGATAGGGTACAAAGCCGGCAGATATGTTTTGTTCAGGGTTGATGATGATACCTTGCCTGATCGTTTTTTTATTAACGGTCTGGCTGTGGTTTGTCGTTTTTTAGTTGAGGATTCAGTCGGTGAGTGTTTTGCATTTAAATCTGAATTGCTACAACTGACACGTTTTCCGGATAAACTGGCAGTCATTAGTTTTCCATCAGCAATACAACGCCGGGCTTTGCGTAACGAAAGGCGCAATAGCATTTTTATTCCTGCTTCGGTTAGGCTCAACCTGGAAGTGGTGCAAAATGCCCGCAGTTTTCATGGGCATGTGATAGATGTGTCGAGCGGGGGCTGCCGCTTTTTGTTTGATCCATCGCATCAGGGGAGTAAAGTCAATCTTGCGCCTATAGTGCTGCATATCCACTGTGACAAGCTTGGTATTGATCAGCAAATTCAAGGTGCAGTAAGAAATTCCAGATTGGAAGAGCGTGGTTTGTCTATTGGAATTCAGTTTAATCTGCCACAACTCTATTTAGACAAGTTGGCTGCCGCGTCTTAAACTTATTAGCCCTTCTGAATGGCGCTGAGCAACTCAGAAGGGCTGGTAAAGCCTATGGCTTAGAATGAATAGCGGGCGCCAAGCATCCAGACATAAGGGTCTATAGAGACGTCAACTGATTGGATGCTGGTGTTGTTCACCAGCACTCTGCCTTCAGTATCTATGTCCATTTTACTGACCATCAGGTGCGCACTCCAGTTGTCGGCCAGTTTCACATTAACACCAGCTTGCATCGCCAGACCCCAAGAGTCTTTTAACTTCAGCTCCACTCTGTCATTTGCATCAGTCACTTTTAATGCCTGTAAGGTGCTGACTAATTCACCTGATACTTCTTCCTTGAAGAAGTTTGTGTAATTCAGACCCAGACCGACAAAGGGATCAAATCTGCTGTCACCCAGATCAAAATGGTACTGTGCTAATAAAGTAGGTGGTAAATGTTTAGTACTGCCCAGTGGTAAGCCATCTATAGCCGAGCCTTTTACCTGAACGTCATGCTTAAAGGGAGTAGCCGCTATCAGTTCAATGGTCCAGTTTTTGGTCAGTTGGTAGTCCACTGTGATACCCAGTTGGGTATTATTGTCGACAGATACTTCGGTAGAGTTTGCTGGTAAACCTGCTACTTTTTCTACCACATTGAGGTGACTACTAGAGTCCTGTGGAGCCACAGAAATTGCGCCTACATTAACAGACCAGTTCGCCAGAGCTGGAGCTGCAGAGACAGCTAATAACAGAGATGCGATTGTTTTATAACTTGTTTTCATCAGAATGATCCTTAGCTTGAGAAACTGGCGTCATTCTGCGCTTCTGGTGCTGTGAAACTTTGCCCCAGATCAATTCTTCTGAGAAACACTGGGTCTATCTGGGGCTTTTATTGATATAAAACAAACAAATGCATGCTTAAAGGCTAAGAAAAGGGGCGGGTCGAACTAAGACTTAGCCCCTTAAGATTTTCATCAGGAGATGTAGCGGGCTTTTTTATTATCTTTTAGCATCGTCATATCCACTAATACCAGACCGTCGACACAGTCTGCAAAGTCGGGATCAACACCAAAAGCCAGAAAACGCACGCCACCGGGTTCAGTCAGTTCACTGTATTGTTTGTACAGCGTTGGGATGCTAACGCCCATATTAGCCAGTAAGTGTTTTAACTGGACAAAATCCTGACTGTAGTTATCACCACTAAAATGCTGCTGTAACTGACTCATTGTATCCATAGGCAATTCATAGGGAATATTAGGTACAGCACTTTGTTCAGGGCAGCGGAAATACAAGCTGTAGAAATACACCATCAGATCCCTCGCTGCTTTTGGATAGCTATTGGATAAACTGACACCACCAAACAGATAACGAATGTCTGGGTTTTGCTTCAGGTAAGCCCCTATGCCATACCATAAATAATCCAGGCTACGTTTACCCCAATAACGAGGCTGTACAAAGCTGCGACCCAGTTCCAGGCCTTGATCTAAATAGGGAGTCATGGCCTGATTAAACCTGAACAAAGATGCGGTGTATAACCCCCCCAAACCTTTGTCGGCCATCACTTTGGCCGTATTAGCAAATCGATAGGCACCTACTATTTCTAAGTCGTCTTTATCCCATAAAATCAGTTGCTCGTAGTAGCTGTCGTACTGGTCTATGTCGCGGCGCTGACCACTGCCTTCACCTACGGCTCTAAAGGCAATTTCACGTAAACGCCCAATCTCACGCAGTACAGGCGAGCTTTGCTGATACTGATATAGATAAATTTGTTTGCCGTCGCTGGTTTCACCCAGGAGCGGACAAGCTTCCACAGCCTTTTTCAGCAAAATACGGTCTTCTGGGTGGGCTATGGCAGTCTGAGTTTTAAATAGCGGCGATTTGTCTTTAGCTAAGCGATACAAATGCTTTTTAAACAGCTTGACCTTGGCTTGAGTTTCTAATTGCAGATGAGCAAAACTGTCATAAGGAATTTGTTCACCAATTCGCATCGCGATGTTTTTATGCTTTTGGTTAAACATCTCCTGAACCAGCAGCATAGTGGCCAGCGGCTTATAAATCATTGAAGCGCCATAAAACATCGCAGAGTTACGACCGTCTATATAAATAGGCAGAATAGGGGCTTTGGCATTCATTGCAAAACGTAAAAAGCCGCCGTGCCATTTGCCGTCGCGAATACCATTTGGTTTTAAACGTGACACTTCACCTGCTGGAAATAAAATCAGTGCGCCCTCAGCTGCTAAGTGATCGCTGATGCGATCGATACGACTGCGTTCAGTCCCGCCAGTCATATTATTTACAGGTAACAGCAGGGAGTGCAGTGGTTCAACCGCCATCAACAGCTGATTCGCAATCACTTTGACATCAGGGCGTATATCCCGAACCAGCTTAATCAAAGCTAAACCATCTAAAGAGCCTATAGGGTGGTTGGCAATAATGACGACACGGCCAGTGCTTGGAATACGCTCTACCTCGTTATCACGCACGGCGTAAGCGAAGTTAAAGTAGTCCAGTACCTGCTCTACAAATTCAATACCCTGCAAATGCGGATAACGCTTAGCAAAAGCAATAAATTCCTGCTCATGCAACAATTGACGTAAGGCGCCTTTGACCGGCTTGGCTAACCATGGTTTTTGTTCGAGTTTTGGCAGATGCGTTTGCATCATTTGGTCAACACTGATCATCGCTATACCTCTGTAAGGGGTCTTTGTCCGTACAGAGAGTAGGGGGAGAAGATGACAAAAATGCGTCAGATTTATGGCTTTTTGTAGAAGTTTTAATCAGAGCTGCTGCGTATACCCAAGACACTTGAAGTTTCGGCGAGGCGACAAGCCAGTGAGACCCCGGGAACATAGTAAAGCTATGTGACTGGGGCGAGATGGCGCAGTCAACAAAGCGGCAACTTCAAGGACGAAGGGTATATACCCAAGACACTTGAATTTGCAGGGTGGCGAACAGGCGCAGTCAACGAAGCTGCAGTTTCAAGTGCCAGGCAAAATAGCCTATTCAGGCTACTTTGCTTTGAGCAGGTTGCTCTTCGCTAAACACAGCTATAGGCATGGCTGCTAATGTGTGGCTCTGTTCAGTCCAGTGATAGAGTGTTAACGAGCCGTCCTGCTGTTCTATTAATGCTGTACAGTTATCGATCCAGTCACCGTCATTGCAGTAAATAATGCCATCCTGCAGGCTGATTTCCGGATGGTGGATATGGCCGCAGACCACACCATCAAAGCCGCTGCGTTTAGCCTTAGCTACTGCTGCATCACGGTAGCGGGCTATCGCCTGCTGAGCGCCTGGCACCTTACTTTTAATAAAAGCGGCCAGACTAAAATAACGTCCACCTAATGCCCGGCGGAGCCTGTTGCTCCAGCGATTTAAAAACAATAAAAAGTCATACAGGTTGTCACCCAGCCAGGCATGAAAACGGCCAAAATTCACTTCTTTATCAAATTCGTCGCCATGCAATAACAGCAGCTTTTTGCCAAGAGCAGTGGTGTGGCAACCCCGCAGTTGCAGTTTAATATTGCCAAACTGACGGCCAGCCCAATGGCGGAACTCTTCATCATGATTGCCCGGAATATAAATTACTTCAGTGCCCTGATCGGCTTTAGCCAACAGGTTCTGGATCACCGCATTTTGCTCAGGACTCCAGCAAACTTGCTTTTGCATTGCCCAGAGGTCGAGGATATCGCCCAGCAGGTAAATGGTGTCGGCTTTGGTTTGGTTCAGAAAGTTCAGCAGATAGGCAGCCTGACAATCTTTATTTCCTAAATGAATGTCAGACAAGAAGATAGTTCGACAATGCAGCATACAAAGCTCCTGCGAATTGTTGGCCTTGGTTCTTCAGGCTCGGGTAGAATGAAGTCACCCCGTGTCAGAGATATGACGAAAAATTGAAGCTTTGGTGAACAGATGTCGATAGCCCTGGTGATCCCCGATCGTAAGTTAGATAACCTGGTAGAAAAGCTGACCGCTTTATTACCAGGTGTGCTGATCCAGCAATGGCCCAACTACAGCGCGCCAGAACTGGTGCAAATGGCTGTGGTATGGAAGCAGCCTGCAGGTTCGTTAACGGCGTTAAGTAATTTAAAAAGTCTGCAGTCTTTTGGGGCTGGTGTGGATAACATAGTGTCAGACCCTGGTTTGCCTGATCTACCGCTAAGTCGGATCGTTGACCCAGCCCTGGCTGCTTCCATGGTGAATTATCTGGCTGGTACGGTAATGCATTACCAGTTAAGGCTGGACTTGTTCCAGCGGCAGCAGCAGCAACAGCTATGGAAGCCAAAAAGCCCGCGCTTGATTAAACAGATTTGTGTTTTGGGGTTAGGTGAACTGGGACAGGCGGCTGCCAGCTATTTTTTGCAGCAAGGCTATCAGGTGAGTGGCTGGTCGCGCAGCGTTAAGCATTTGGATGGCATAGAGTGTTACAGCGGTGACTCAGACTTTGGGCTGGCTGTAGCACAGGCCGATCTGGTGATTTGTTTAGTACCTCTGACCGCAGAGACAACCAACTTTTTAAATGCCGAACGTTTTTCGCTGTTTAAACGAGGCGCTATTTTTATTAACGTAGCCCGTGGTGCCATAGTAGATGACAGCGCGTTATTAGCAGCGCTGGATGCAGGTCAGCTAGAGGCCGCTTGCCTGGACGTGTTCCGCGAAGAGCCTTTGCCTATCTCTGATCCCTACTGGCGCCACCCTGCTGTGCTTGTCACTCCTCACTGCTCAGCAGTCACCAATGTCGATACAGCCATTCATCAGATCGTAGAAAATTATCAACGCACCCTAAATGGACTACCTTTAAAGCATCTGGTCAACAGGGAGCGAGGCTACTGATGGATAGCTTTGTGATTGAAAAACACGGACATGTTGCAGTATTGCAACTGACTGCTGGTGAAAAACGTAATTTGCTAACACCTGAAAGTGCTCTGCAAATCGCTTCAGCGGTACAGCAGCTTAGTGCAGATGAAGAACTAAAAGTTTTGTGTGTGATGGGAACTGAACGTGCTTTTTGTGCCGGAGCCGACTTGGCTGTATTGCAACATGCAGCCGATGGTGATGGAACTGAACTTAAACAGTTGTATCAGGCATTTAGTCAGGTAGCAGATTGCCCCTTGCTGACCATAGCTTTAGTGAACGGTCCGGCGGTTGGAGCGGGAATGAATTTGGCTATGGTCTGTGATATTCGTTTGGCTAGCAAAGAAGCCTGGTTTGAAAGTCGTTTTTTTCAGCTGGCTTTGCATCCTGGCGGCGGCCACGGCTGGTTACTGCCACAGTTAATTGGCTGGCAACAAGCGATGGCGATGTTATTTTGTGCTGAACGCCTGACCGCAGAGCAAGCCTGGCAATACGGTTTAGTGAAAGAGGTATTAGCTGCTGATCAATTATTGCCCAGGGCTTTGGCAATGACTGCGGATTTAGTATCAGTGCCGACTGCTCTGGTCAGACAAACTAAAAGCTCAATGCGTCAGTTGCTGCACTGTAAAGAGCACAGTCAGGCTGTCGAATTGGAGTACCAGCAGCAATTTTATAGTTTGCAACAGGATGCAGCCCGTCAGGCGATAACAGCCTTACAGCAAAAACTCGCTGCAAAAAGCTAAATATTGCTATTAAAAATCAAATAACAGCGACGTATTTTGTGTCCCTTTTTGTCTCTTTATCAGAAAATCATCTGTAAATGATTGTAAATCTTGTAACTAAACAACAAGTTGTCTACACTGGTTTTGGATTGCTCAAGATCCACAAAAAAGCAAGAACAATAACAATATTTTTTAGTCTGAGGTTTTGTATGCGTAAAGCGTCCAGTCGCGGTTTTGGCTTTACTGCAATCGCCATTTTGGTGTTGTTAATGGCATTGTCGGCTTTTCTAACAAAGGCTGAAGCAAATGAGGTGACTCATAGCTCTCAGGGACAGCAGTCAGTCGAAGGATAGTACTGGCCAGATACCCCCGCAGTTTGGGGGTATTTGTATATACCCTGCTTACTTGAAGCTGCAGCTTTGTTGGCTGCGCTTCTCGCCTCAATCACATAGGACAACTATGTTCATGGGGTCTCGCTCACTTGCCGCCTCACTGCAACTCCAATTACTTTGGGTATCACCCTGCTTACTTGAAGCTGCAGCTTTGTTGGCTGCGCTTCTCGCCCCAATCACATAGGACAACTATGTTCATGCGGTCTCGCTCACTTGCCGCCTCACTGCAACTCCAATTACTTTGGGTATCACCCTGCTTACTTGAAGCTGCAGCTTTGTTGGCTGCGCTTCTCGCCCCAATCACATAGGACAACTATGTTCATGGGGTCTCGCTCACTTGCCGCCTCACTGCAACTCCAATTACGTTGAAAATCAGCTCGCTATTTTTTCTGATGCCGTTCACGGTTTTCGCGTTTTTGCTCCGCATTTTTCTGCAATAGCACGTAGGTTGCAGCATAACCACCATGAGGTTTTAAGGCGGTGTGACAGGCCAAGACTTCAGCTATTTGTGGTAACCATTTAAAACAGTAACTTTTCAAAATGGCGGGATGAGGTTTGCTATCACGCCCCATACCATGATGGATCAATAAAGTCCTGATGCCACGCTGATGGCAATCTGCGATAAAGCTATACAAAGCAGCCCTGGCTTCGACTAAGGTTTTGCCAAGCAGGTTTAGGGTTGCATCCATCTGGTATTTGCCCAGCCGCAGATTTTTGTATACACCATCCTGCACACCGTCTTTTTTATAGGCAAGCACATCGTCAGGTGCAACCAGATCAACATATTCCATACTCAGGTAGTTGGGGTCGTATTCCATTTCCTGTTCTGCTGCTTTACGTCGGGCCAGTTGGGCCATGCTTGGGTTGTGTTCACCATTAGGATCAGCCAGAGCATCGGCATTTAAGCGTTTGACTCCTGCCATTTCCTGTAAAAATAAGTCCAGCTCTTCGTTCTGCATTCTTACTACTCCGCCTTAAGCTGACCGGGAATTGCGATATTATATACTTGCGCTATTTGAAGTCGCAGCAATGAACGGAGGTTTTTCGCTAGCTGCTGCTAGTGACTTCAACTACAAAAAAAAGTTTTTTAATGTCAATCTATTACTAGGTTTTTAGTGACCAAAAAAGCACAAATGCAACATCCTGTTAACCTTGGGCTATACTTAAGCTAAGGTTAATTTCTGTGAGGAGAGCAGGATGATCCCTGAACGGCTTTATGAAAGCTTACCCTATCTCTATGTTCTCAGTGGTGCACAAACTGCTTTGTGGTTACCGCACTGGACAGCCGCGTTGTCAGGTATTGCACTGATTTTTATTGGCGCTGTAGTTTGGGTTATACGCTCGGATAAACGCCGCAGCCCATATGGTATTAAATTTAGGGGACCAGGGGCTTTGCCATTTTGGTGTTATGAGCTGCAGCCTTTTATTTATCTGAGCTGCGGCGTCTTGTTGTTTAACTACGCCCAGAGCTTTTTGTTGTATCCATCGGCTATGATTTTTCTGGTGCTGGGGATACAACTCTGGTTGTGCCGGATTTGCTGGCGCCGACACTCCTGATCAGCGCGCTCTGAGTCAGAGTTGTGATGAATACCAAAAGATCGCTGCTGCAATTAAACCCTGCTCTTTACGCAACTGGTACTTGGCGCACTGCTCGTTACTTTGACCTTCAAAACATAAATACAGACTTTGTTCTTCTTCAGCTAATATTGCGCGTTGGTTGGTGTCCAAAATAGTGCCAGGTTTACCAAACCAACCCGGCATATAGATACTTTGCGTAACCAGCCCGGCACTTTGGTATTCAAGCAGTTGAGGTTTAGGTGCAATAACAAAAGCAGCGCACAAAATCACCGCCAGACTCAGCCATAGTTTGATGGCTAGAGCACTTGTTGGTCGATTTAGTTCGTCGGCTGAAGCGCCTGTTCCAGAGCGTGACGCGGTGCGGGCTGATTGAACGCTTGCAGTTGTTGTCTCTGAGTTAGAAATCGGCTTTTTGTTACCAGCTTTTTTTAATAGTTTTTGTTTTTCGGCCTCGCTTAACAACGAGGCCTTTTTGATTTGTTTGGCCATTAGTGACGTAAGTTAACTGTACTGTTGGCGACAGTTTCGGTCATGATGAGCCAGGCTTGCAAGTTTTGTTTTAATGAATCCGGATCTATTTTGTCCAGCGTGTCATTTGGGGTGTGGTGATAGTCAAAGTAATCTGTACCATCCTGCGACAAAGCAACTACTGGCACACCAGCTTGAGCCAGTACTGATACATCAGGACCGCCGTAAGTGGTATTGCCGCCTAACGCAATGTCCAGATGAGCCAGTTTCTGCTGCAGCTCTTTGGCAAAGGGCAACGATTTTTCACCAAAACGACTTTCAATTTGCCAGATAGGGCCTGCACCAAAATCAGATTCTGCTGCTAACACGTGTTTACCTAAGTCTTTATGATGCTTAGCTGCATAAGCTCTGGCTCCCAATAATCCGCCTTCTTCGTTGCCATAAAGCACAACACGAACCGTGCGTTTGGGCTTGGCTTTCTGCTTAATTAAAGCACCTGTTGCCATAGCTAAAGCCACACCTGCACCATCATCTAAAGCGCCGGTGCCTTGATCCCATGAATCCAGGTGACCACTGATCAGCACTATTTCTTCAGGTTTTTCTGTGCCTGTTATTTCTGCTATCACGTTGTGGCTGCTGACTGTCTGCAATTGGTTATCCATTTGCAGTTTTAATTCTACTTTAGGCGCGCGCTCAAGCATTTTGGCCAGGTTTTGCGCATCAGGCACAGAGATGGCTACAGCAGGAATTTTAGTGACAGTTTCGTCATATTTCATGGTGCCAGTGTGAGCAAATCTATTATTGCTGGTGCCTACAGAACGAATCACCAAAGCGACAGCACCTAATTTAGCGGCTTCAACAGCTCCGCGCGCGCGGGCTGCAACCACCTGGCCATAAAAAGAACCTGCTTTATCTTTTGCCATAGGCTTATTAATAAAGACAATTTTGCCTTTAACAGCTGCTGCATCGGCTTTTTCCAATGCTTCAATGCTATCAAACATGACCACTGAGGCCGTGATGCCAGCCGCTGGTGTACCAACTGAACCACCCAAAGAGGTTAAGACTAAAGGCTGCACAAAAGGGCTGACTACCGCCAGACTTGCCTGGCCACGAGTCCATCCCGGCATTTCGAATTCCTCGGTCCAGACTTTGTCGTAACCCAATTGCTTTAAGTTAGTCACAGCCCACTGCACAGCACGACGGTCAGCCTCGCTACCCGCTATACGCGGACCCACTTCTACTGTTAAAGACTCAACCAGCTTATAAGCTAAGTTCTGGTCCAACGCGACCGGAGCTGTTGCGGCCAAAAGTGCTGGAGTGAATAAAGCGCCGGAAATAATTGAAAGCCAAAATTTCATCTGTGGTATGTCCCCTATTGTTGTAGTTCGATCAATCTAGCATGGAGGCATCTGAATTTATCTGCCGATTGCGATAAAAAGCGAAAGCAGGAAGTCAGTTGTACCTCAGGGCAATAAGCTTTTTCATTTTTACCACATCGGGCTTGAGCGCCGTAGCTATGAGTCAGGTACAGCCTGAAATACGACAGATGAGAATAGATCGTATTGTTTCAGCCATCTACCCAGCGGCATAATGCGTTTTTTATTTGGAAGCAACAAAATGAAATTGGAAGAGATGCTGAAAAATTCGGCGCAGGCAGCCAAGCTGCTGAAGGCGGTTTCCAATGAACGCCGTTTGCTGATTTTATGTTATTTGCTGGAATCTGAGTTATCAGTGACAGAAATGAACGAAAAGTTAGGTTTAAGTCAGTCCGCTTTGTCTCAGCACTTGGCTGTACTCAGACGCCAAAAACTGGTCAAAACCCGTAAAGAAGCTCAAACCGTGTTTTATCGTATCCATAGCGACGAAGCTGTCGCATTAATTGGCTTACTGCATAAATTGTATTGTGAGAAGAAATAAAAAACTGGCTGAAGCTTTAGCAGGCCCGACTGAGCGCCAGTGGCTCTGCCCACTGGCCGGATAGCGCCACGGATGGTAGCGAATACAAAATTGCATTGAGCAATTTTGAACAACGCACAGCGTTGGCCCGAAGGGCGAAGGCGGAAATAGCATTGCCAACAGTTTGGCAATGCCTGACTGAGCGCCAGTGGCTCTGCCCACTGGCCGGATAGCACCACGGATGGTAGCGAATAAAAAATCGTCAGGAACGATTTTTAACAGCTTTAGCTGGCCCTTAAGGGTGAGCACCACGGATGGTAGCGAATACAAAAACATCAGGAATGTTTTTCACTCACATCGTCCCTGATGTTCGCCTTCGGCAGCTAAAGCTGTGCAAAACGGCTGTCCTGCCGTTTTGTGAACATTGGAGCGAAGCGACGATGACCCTAAGGGTGAGCACCACGGATGATAGCGAATAAAAAAACCACCTTGCGGTGGTTTTTTTATTGCACTGTCACAATAAGCTGTTGCGAACAACAGCGAATTGAAATTAAGCAGCTTTAGTAGCTAAAGCTTTAACGTGTGCGTTTAAGCGTGACTTATGACGGGCAGCTTTGTTCTTATGGATCAGACCTTTGTCTGCCATACGATCCAGAACTGGAACCATCTTTTTGAACGCTTCTTGTGAAGCAGCTAAATCAGCAGTTAACACTGCAGCGTATGTTTTCTTCATGAAAGTACGCATCATTGAGCGCTGACTTGCGTTTTGCTGACGACGCTTTTCTGATTGAATAGCGCGCTTCTTAGCAGACTTAATGTTAGCCAAGGTAACACTCCTAAAAACTAAACCGGGACCTTTAAAGGCCGCATAATATGCCTATTTTGTAGGCCCTTGTCAAATGCTTTCCTTGACTGATTGCAGAATAAAATCAGCACTTGGCTGGTAATCCACTCTGACTCGGGTGAAAATAGCAGAAATGTCGTTGCAGGAGCAGTCTGTGTCAGGAAAATTATTAAAATCAGGGATGATCGTGAGCTTTATGACCCTCATTTCACGGGTGTTGGGCTTAATACGGGACGTGATTGTGGCTAATGTGTTAGGCGCTGGTGCTATGGCCGATGTATTTTTTATGGTCAATCGTATTCCTAATTTTTTGCGACGTTTATTTGCTGAAGGCGCATTTTCACAAGCTTTTGTGCCTGTACTGGCTGAAGTAAAAGAAAAACATGGTGACGATGCAGTACGTGAACTGATTGCCAAAGCGGCCGGTACTTTAGGTGTGATAGTCACAGCTGTCACTTTAGTGGCTGTGATAGGTTCGCCTGTGCTGATGATGTTGTTTGGCGCTGGCTGGTTTCGTGACTATTTAGCTGGCGCACCTGAAGGAGATAATTACCTGCAAGCCAGTTTCCTGCTAAAAATTACCTTTCCTTATTTATGGTTTATCACTTTTGTTGCTTTATCCGGCGCTGTGCTCAATACCTATAATAAATTTGCTGTGGCCGCTTTTACTCCGGTGTTTTTAAACATCGCCATGATAGGCGCTGCAATTTATCTGGCACCGCAAATGCAAAATCCAGCCGAAGCTATAGCCTGGGGGGTATTTTTAGGTGGTTTAATTCAGTTTTTGTTCCAGTTGCCGTTTTTAGCCAAAGCCGGATTATTGGTGATGCCTCGCTGGGGCTGGAAAGACCCACATGTGACAAAAATCCGCACTTCAATGATACCGGCTTTATTTGGTGTCTCCGTCAGTCAGATTAACTTACTACTCGATACCGTTATTGCCTCTTTTTTAATGACAGGGGCTCTGAGTTGGTTGTATTACTCAGACCGCTTACTGGAATTTCCTTTAGGCCTCTTTGGTATCGCCATCGCCACTGTGATTTTGCCTGGCTTATCGCGTCATTACGCCTCAGCCAGCGAAGAAGCTTTTAAATACACGCTAGACTGGGCTGTGCGTTTTATTTGCTTGTTTGGTATTCCATCCATGATGGGGCTAATAGTGCTGGCTGAACCTATTATCACTTCGGTCTTTATGCGTGGTGAATTCACCGCTGAGGATGTGGTAAAAACCTCGCATAGTTTGATTGCGTATAACACTGGCTTGGTGGCACTGATGCTGATTAAAGTACTGGCACCTGCCTTTTATGCGCGCCAGGATATAAAAACGCCGGTGCGAATCGCTATTGTCGCTATGGTCGCCAATATGGTGTTTAACCTGATGCTGGCACCTTTTTTAAGTTACGTTGGCCTGGCATTAGCGACGGCATTATCCGGTACTTTAAATGCGTATTTACTGTATCGCGGCTTAAGGCAGCGCGATATTTATAGTTTTAGCAGCACAACCTGTTGGTTTATTGCAAAGGCTTTTATCGCCGCAGGGCTAATGGCTGGTGCATTGTTTTATGCCGTCCCTGATCTGTCAGCTTGGATAGCTCTGGGTTTAGCTGGCCAGGTGATGCATTTATTGGCCTACTTTGGCTTTGCTATAGTGGCTTATTTTGTTTTGCTTTTGGTCTTTGGTGTGCGTTTACGCGATTTTAAACGCCAGACAAATGCTGAAAGCAAATGATTATATGGGTATAATCAGTCTCTTTTTGCAGCAGCAGAGTAAGAATACCGGATGGAGTTAATTCGCGGCTTACATACAATTCAACCCAGACATCAGGGCTGCGTCTTAACTATAGGCAATTTTGATGGCGTGCATCTGGGGCATCAGGCGGTGTTGACGCAGTTAAAAGCTATAGCGGCAAAGCTGAATTTACCTGCGGTGGTGATGGTGTTTGAACCTCAGCCACTGGAGTTGTTTAATCCAGAAGGTGCACCAGCCAGGTTATGCCGTTTTCGGGAAAAATACCATTGGCTGGCGCAACAAGGGGTAGATCGCATGCTCTGTGTGCCTTTTACCAAAGATTTTGCCAGTCAGGAGCCAGAGCAGTTTATTCAGGATTTATTACTGAATAAACTTGGCGTCAAGCATCTGATTGTCGGCGACGATTTTTGCTTTGGTAAAAATCGCGCTGGTAATTTTACCTTGTTGCAACAAGCTGCAGCTTTGCATGGTTTTGGTTTAGGCAGCACGGCCAGTCTGAAACAAAATGATCAGCGGGTCAGCAGCACCTTAATTCGCCAGGCGCTGGAGCACGATCAGTTAGAGCTGGCTGCACAAATGTTAGGCCGGCCTTTTTCGCTGATGGGGCGGGTCAGGCATGGTCAAAAGGTAGGCCGCCAGCTTGGGTTTCCGACTGCTAATGTCTGGCTCTATCGTAAAAATTTACCTGTGCATGGTGTCTATGCCATTGAAGCAGTGACCCAAATGGGCCTTTACCATGGTGTAGCCAATATTGGTTCCAGACCCACGCTGCAGGGGAAAAAAGAGCAGCTTGAAGCGCATTTTTTTGATTTTAACGGCGACTTATACGGCCAGCAGATCGAAGTGATTTTAAAGAAGAAAATCAGGCCGGAGCGACGTTTTGAAGGCCTTGCGCAATTGCAGCAACAAATTGCATTAGATGCGCAGCAGGCGCGCGATTATTTTGCTTTGCCTCCAGCCTAGGCTACTTGCAAAGCGACACGAATTTAAACTTAAAGAAGACGGAACAACGACGGATGACTGACTACAAGCAGACTTTGAATTTACCGGACACGGCTTTTGCCATGCGCGCCAACCTTGCGCAGCGTGAGCCACAGATGTTAGCCAACTGGACAGAAAAAAATCTGTACCAGAAAATTCGTCAGGCCAAACAAGGTAAAAAAACCTTTATCCTGCACGATGGCCCGCCATACGCCAACGGTAACATTCACATTGGTCACGCGGTCAATAAAATCCTCAAGGATATGATTGTCAAAGCCAAGACCTTGTCTGACTTCGATGCCCCTTATGTGCCGGGTTGGGATTGTCATGGTCTGCCTATTGAGCTGGTCGTTGAAAAGAAATATGGCAAGCCAGGCGTGAAGTTAAGCGCCGCTGAATTCCGTCAAAAATGCCGTGATTATGCGTTGACGCAAATCGAAGCGCAGAAAGTCGACTTTATTCGTTTAGGTGTTTTAGGCGACTGGGACAATCCGTACCGTACTATGGATTTCACTACTGAAGCCAATATCATCCGCTCTTTAGGTCGTATCATCGACAATGGTCATTTGCAGCAAGGCTTTAAGCCGGTGCACTGGTGTACAGACTGTGGTTCTGCTTTGGCTGAAGCTGAAGTGGAATACCAGGATAAAGTATCACCAGCCATTGATGTGCGTTTCACCCTGGTGAACGAAGCTGATGTGAATAAATTCGATCACCCTGAAGGTCACACTGGTTCTGGCCCTGTGTCTGTTGTGATCTGGACTACGACACCTTGGACTATCCCTGCGAACCGCGCTGTAGCGCTGAATGCCAAAATTGATTACAGCCTGGTGCAAGTCGAACAAGGTCCAAATGGCCCTGAGCGCTTGATTCTTGCTACAGATTTAGTGACCTCGGTGATGGCCCGCGCTGGTGTCGAGCATTACCACAATTTAGGCTTCTGCAAAGGTCAGGCACTGGAACTGGTGAAGTTAAAACACCCACTGTACGACTTTGAAGTGCCGGTGATTTTAGGTGATCACGTCACGACTGATTCTGGTACTGGTGCTGTGCATACGGCGCCAGGCCATGGTCCGGAAGACTTTACTGTAGGTAAGCTCTACAACTTAGAAGTAGCTAACCCAGTGGGCGCCAATGGTGTATATCTGCCTGATACGCCGCTTTTCGCAGGTCAGCATGTATTTAAAGCCAACGACTCTGTGGTTGAAGCTTTAAAAGAAGCGGGCAAATTGCTGGTGCATAAAGCCTTAACACACAGCTATCCGCATTGCTGGCGCCATAAAACCCCAATTATTTTCCGTGCTACGCCGCAGTGGTTTATCAGCATGGATCAAAAAGGACTGCGCAGTACCTCTTTAGACGAGATTGCTAAAACCCGCTGGATCCCGGACTGGGGTCAGCAGCGTATCGAAAACATGGTGGCTGGTCGTCCGGACTGGTGTATTTCCCGTCAGCGCACCTGGGGCGTGCCTATTGCACTCTTTGTTGATAAAGACACAGGCGCGTTACACCCTAATACTCAGGCTTTGATGGAGCAAGTCGCTAAGTTAGTGGAGCAGTCTGGTATTCAGGCCTGGTTTGATTTAGAAGCTGAAACCTTGTTGGGCGCTGATGCAGCTCAGTACGTCAAAGTAACAGACACGCTGGATGTGTGGTTTGACTCAGGCGTGACTCACGCTTGTGTGATTGAGCCTCGCCCTGAATTCCATGGCGCTACTCAGGCGGATCTCTATTTAGAAGGTTCGGATCAGCACCGTGGCTGGTTTATGTCGTCTCTGATGACGGGTGTGGCTATTAAACACCATGCGCCATACAAACAAGTACTGACCCATGGTTTTACCGTGGATGGTGAAGGCCGCAAAATGTCCAAGTCTTTGGGCAATGTTGTGTCGCCGCAGGACGTGATGAACAAGTTAGGCGCCGATATACTGCGCTTATGGGTAGCGACTACGGATTACACCTCTGAGATGACAGTCTCCGATGAAATCTTAAACCGTGCTGCCGACAAATACCGTCGTATCCGTAATACAGCCCGTTTCCTTCTGGCGAACTTAAAAGGTTTTGAGCCAGAAACACAGTTAGTGCCATTTGAAGAGATGGTGCAGCTGGATTTATGGCTGGTGCAACGTGCTGCCAAATTGCAGCAGGAAATTGTTGATGCCTATGAGAATTATCAGTTCCACCAAGTCAGCCAGAAGTTAATGAATTTCTGTACTGTGGAGTTGGGTAGTTTCTACTTAGATGTGATTAAAGACCGCCAATACACGGCAAAAACCGATGGCTTAGCCCGTCGTTCTTGCCAGACTGCGTTATTCCACGTGGTACAAGCCATGGTGCGCTGGATGGCGCCTATTATGAGTTTCACTGCTCAGGAAATCTGGGAAGTGATGCCAGGTCAGCACAGTGAGTTTGTCTTTACTGAAGTCTGGTATCAGGGCTTAGATACAGTTCCTGCGGGCCAGTTTGATGATGCCTTCTGGCAACAACTGCTGGAAGTGCGTGATGCTGTCAACAAGGTGCTGGAAGTTGGCCGTCGTGATGGAAAAATTGGTGCTTCATTACAAGCTGAAGTGACTTTATACGCTAAAGGAACCCTTGCAACAGACCTAATGTCTATTGGTGATGAGTTACGTTTTGCCTTATTGACTTCCACTGCAGTGGTCTCCAGCGACGCTGCACCTGCTGATGCAGTAGCGACTGAAATGGATAACTTGTTTGTGGTCTTGAACGCGTCTACTGCACCTAAGTGTGACCGTTGCTGGCATCATAGACACGATGTGGGTCTGAACTCAGCACATCCGCTGATTTGTCTGCGCTGTGTGGATAACGTTGAAGGCGCCGGTGAAGTGAGGAAGTTTGCCTGATGCAGTTATTAAAAGGGCATCTTTTTAAAGAAACCGGCTGGCGCTGGTGGTGGCTGGTGCTGCTGGTACTGGTCGCTGACCAATTAAGCAAAATCTGGGTCATTCAGAACTTCAGTCTGGGCGAATCTGTCTCTTTGTTGCCGGTATTTAATTTTACCTATGCCCGCAACTACGGCGCCGCTTTTTCATTTTTAGGTGATGCAGGCGGTTGGCAACGCTGGTTTTTTACGATGATCGCTGTGGTGGTCAGTATCGTATTAGCTGTCTGGTTAAGTCGTTTAGCAAAAGCCCAGCTGAAGTTGTCCTTAGCACTGAGTCTGATTATCAGCGGTGCTATCGGTAATTTAATCGACCGCAGCCTTTATGGCTATGTGGTTGATTTTCTGCATGTGTTTTACCAGAACTGGCATTACCCTATTTTTAATATCGCCGATTGCGCCATCAGTATTGGTGCTGTTTTGTTAATTTGGGATAGTTTTACCAGCGAGCCCCAAAAAGCCACTTCAGGAGACAAGCTGTGATCATAGGTCCAGGCAGTACTGTGATTTTTCACTTTGATATTAAATTATCCGATGGCAGTGCAGCTGAAAGCACTCGCGTGCATAACAAACCAGCCAAACTGCAGATGGGTGATGGCAGCTTATCACCTGCTTTTGAAGCCCAGTTAGGTGGCATGGCCGCTGGCGACAAACGCACTTTCACCTTAGCGCCTGAAGATGCCTACGGTGAACCTAATCCTGACAACATTTATTATGTCGACCGTAGCAAGTTTTCCGCTGATGCTCCGGCCAAAGTCGGCATGATTGTAGGTTTTGCTATGCCGGATGGTTCTGAATTGCCGGGCCTTATTCGCGAAGTGGTGGGTGAGTCTGTCACAGTAGACTTTAACCATCCGCTGGCAGGCCAGACTTTGACTTTTAATGTTGAAATCGTACAGGTTATCAATTAATTATGGATATCTTACTCGCCAATCCACGGGGTTTTTGTGCAGGTGTCGACCGTGCTATCAGCATAGTGTCCCGTGCGCTGGAAATTTACGAACCACCTATTTATGTGCGCCATGAAGTGGTGCATAACAAATTTGTGGTGGATGGTTTACGTCGTGCCGGTGCAGTTTTTGTCGATGAACTGGACGAAGTGCCGGACGATGCGATCGTGATTTTCAGTGCCCATGGTGTGTCGCAGGCCGTGCGTGAAAATGCCAAACAACGTGGCTTGAAGGTGTTTGATGCCACTTGTCCTTTGGTTACCAAAGTACATATGGAAGTCACCCGAGCAAGTCGCAAAGGCATTGAATGTATCCTGATTGGCCATGCCGGACACCCTGAGGTGGAAGGCACTATGGGCCAATACGACAATGCTGAAGGCGGTATCTACCTGGTCGAGTCGGTGGAAGATGTTGAACAGTTGCAGGTGAAAAATCCGCAGCAGTTATGCTTTAGCAGTCAGACGACTTTGTCTGTCGATGACACGGCCGATGTGATTGACGCCTTGCGCAAACGCTTCCCTGATATCGAAGGACCGCGTAAAGACGATATTTGTTATGCCACGCAAAACCGTCAGGATGCGGTGCGGGAGCTTTCCGCCAAAGCTGAGTTACTGTTGGTGGTAGGAGCAAAAAACAGCAGCAATTCAAATCGTTTACGTGAACTGGCTGAGAAAATGGGCTGCCGCTCTTACCTGATAGATACCGCAGCTGATATTCAGCAGGAGTGGTTAAAAGATGTTCAATCTGTCGGTGTAACAGCAGGTGCTTCTGCGCCTGAAGTTTTAGTACAGCAAGTGGTGCAGCGTTTAACCGAATGGGGTGGCAAGCAAGTGATTGAGCACCCTGGTCGTGAAGAAAACGTGATTTTTGCTGTCCCGGCAGAGCTTAGATAACACTTTAATTTCAAATAGTTTTCCCCTTGTTAACCTTCATCTGTAACTGTCTGAAGTGGCAGATGAAGGCTGCTTGATCTGCCTAGCGTCCTGTCGATCTTTTGCTATGCTTAAACCCTTGGCTGTAGCTGATGGCCTGTGGGAGTAGTAGACAAATGGATGATCGTCCTTTGTTACTGTGGCAAAAAGCCTTCACCCTGATCGAACTGATGATTTCCATTCTGGTGCTGTTAGTCCTTACGGCTATCGCTGTGCCTTCTTTTACTGATTTATTAGCCCGCAATAGACTCTCAAGTCAGGCCAACGAGTTACTTGCGGTGATCCAACTGGCACGCTCTGAGGCAATTAAGCAAAATCAAACCATTAGGTTGTGTAAAGCCAATGCTGAGTTGGACAACTGCTCAGCGGCTTCCGGTGCCTGGACTGGCTGGTTAGTGATAGATACTGCGGCTCCGGCCACAGTGATCAGAGCGGGTCGTTTTGACAGCAGGCTAATTGTCAGTGCAGCTTTTATTGAACTACGTTTTAGTGGTCAGGGGTTGATCCGTAGTCAGGCCAATCAACCGCTCAATGCGGCTTTTGAACTTTGTGCCAACGGCAACCAATTTAATGACAATGGCAGAATTCTGAGTTTTTTGTCCGGTGGCCGCAGCAGTATCCAGCTGTCGCAATGTAGCAGCTGAGCAGGAGCATCAATGATGAGGTTTTACCCTGCTGCAACTCAGTCTCATCTTCAACAAGGCATTGCCTTACTGGAAATTCTGATCTCAGTGCTGGTGCTTGGTATAGGTTTGCTCGGTATAGCGGCGTTGCAAAGCAGTTCGGTGCGCTATAGCCAAAGTGCACAGGAACGCACCACAGCTTTGATCATGGCCAGTTCTTTAACTGAAATCATCCGTTCAAATGCCGATACGGCTCGCTCTGGCGCTTATGCCGGTGATTGTGGATCTGAGCTGCTAGCGGACTGGGCTTTGCAGTTGCAAGCCGCAACAGGCACAGCCACTTGCCCTGAAGTGGCTTGGGACCCAGCTACCGGGATTTATACCATTAGCATCAGTTGGCAAGATGAGAAGGTGACAGGTTCCAGTAACTTTGTGCTCCAGGTGCGGCCATGAGAGGACAGCAGGGCTTTACCTTGTCTGAACTGATGATTGCCATGTTGCTGGGCTTACTTCTGACCGGGGCAGTAATAGGAGTCTACCTGTCCAATAGTAAAACCGCTGAATTAAATACCGTGCTGGGTGAATTACAGAATTCCAGCCGAACCACCTTTGAATTGATGGCCAATGATATCAGACGCTCAGGGTACCTTGGCTGTGGTAATGCAAGCCGTGTTGTCAACGTGCTTAATGCGGCTAATGTGGCAGCTGCTGCCTGGGCTATCTGGAATGGTGGAATTGAAGGTTTTGAACAACCTGCTCCTGCCATCAGCGGAGTTAATCCGCTGCCGAATACGGACGCTGTCCGGCTGATGTTTGGTTCAGGCCGCAGCTACAGCGTGCAATCTCATGATGCGACGCTGCGACAGTTGGTACTGAGCACGCCTCATCAGCTCCAAACCGGCGATCTAGTGCTGCTGTGTGATGAGGCGTTAAGCAGTATTTTTGCCGTCAGCGCTACGGATTTAACCAGCGTGTTTCATGAACTGAACGCCAGCACTTGCACTTCAGGTTTAGGTTTTCCGCTGCTATGTGACGGCGCAGCAGGTACAGTCAAGCAGTATGCCGTCAATGCCATGCTGATGAATTTTGATTCGGTCAGCTGGTATGTCGCGACCAGCACCGACCAACAAAGCAGCTCTTTGTTCAGAGTCAGAAATGATGGCAATGCTGAGGAGATCCTTTATGGCGTCAGTGATTTGCAGCTGGAATTTATGGATGCACGCAGCAGAAACTGGCGCGATGCGGATCTGGTACTGGATTGGATGGACATTATCTCAGTGCGTATTTCGTTGCAGTTTATCGCCACAGGCACTTCAGACATTCAGCTACCTGAACAAATGAGCAGACTGCACTATCAGGTCAGCCTGCGGAACAGGATCTAGCAATGAAATTATCCCCGTTGCAGTGTGGGCTTTTTGCATCATCACAACAAGGCATAGCGCTGGTGATAAGTTTGCTGCTGTTACTGGCCATTACGCTGGTGGCTGTCAGTAGCATGCAGTCGAGTTTATTGCAGGAGCGCATGAGTGCCAATTTATACGACAAACAATTGTCTTATCAGCAGGTTGAAGCTGCTTTGCTGGAAGCCGAAGTGCTGCTGAATGTCAATGATCCTGTCGCCTTGATTGATGGGCTTGGTGTCTACGATTTGCCTGTGGCGGGGGCCGAAGACCGTTGGAATGACACTGCTGTACAGTGGTTATCTGCAACGGCATTAGATGATCAAAACACGACAAATGCTGTGTATCTGATTGAATATATGGGGGACTGGCCTTATCCGCCTGAATGCGCTGATGTGGCCAGCAAAGATAAAATCTCGGTAGGGTGTTTATCACCTACTTTTCGTATTACAGCCCGGACTGTATCCGACAATGGCAGAGCTGTAGTGATGTTGCAAAGTTTGTTCAGACGTTAGATTGCTGAGGCAAAGCGAATGAAACAGGTCATATACTTCACAAAGATCATGCTACTGAGTGCAGCACTGAGCAGCTTTTGTAGTCTCGCCGCTTTGGATTTAACCTCTCCGCCACTGCAAACTGGCAGTTCTGTTGAACCTAATATCATGTTTATCATTGATGATTCGGGTTCTATGCACTGGGAAATCACTCCGGATTTGTATGCCGATGACCCGCACTATCTGTATCCAAGAGTCACAGGACTTTATGGCGATTCTGATGCAACCCATCAGGTGGCGTCGTTTCGGGATGAAAGTAATGCAACCAACCTCAATGCGACCAATGCGAATGAAGCCTTATTTGCCAGAGCATTACGCTCTTATGCGCTGAACAAATCCTATTACAACCCTTCTATTACCTATAAACCCTGGATCAAAGCAGACGGCACTTCGTACCCCGACTCGAATCCTGCAGCTGCTTATCATCATCCGTTTCGCAGCAACAAGGGCAGTCGTAATCTGACTGTCAATGAAACCGCTAGTGCAGGCTGGCGCTATTGCACTATTACCGCCACCAGCAAAACCAGCTGTCAAAACACCACAGCCAGTCGTACTTTTTATCCAGCCGTCTATTACAACCACACAGGCGGCAGTTTGTTTACCTACACCAATTATCAGCGGGTAGAAATTAATGCAGCCACTTTAAGTTACAGTGGGGAAGGGCGGGAAAACCGCACGGATTGTACAGCCGGGATTTGTAGTTACACTCAGGAAATACAGAACTTCGCCAACTGGTACACCTATTACCGCTCCCGTTTGCTGGCCTCACAAGCAGGCATAGGCCGGGCCTTTTCCACTCAGACCGCAGCATTGAGGGTGGGTTTTGGTGCGATAAACAAAGGTAGCAGCACTGTAGATGGGGCCTCTGTCAGTACAGTGATCAACGGAGTACGGCCTTTTACCGGTGGCGACAGGCAAAGTTTTTACGATCAATTGTACGAAAGGGTATACGACTATAACGGTACACCACTGCGAAAGGCATTAAACGACGCAGGTTTGTATTTTTCCAGAACAGACAATAAAGGGCCCTGGGCAGAGAACCCAGGCACGGATGATGATACTCAGCACATTATGTGTCGTCAGAGTTACAGCATACTGATGACAGATGGTTACTGGAGCGAAGACAGTGCCTCGCAGGCCCAAACTGCGGCAGCACGCTCCAATAACGACGGCAGTACCACCAATAATCTGACTATCTCCAAACCTGGCGGAACCTCTTATGTTTATGCACCAACAGGACCTTTTTCTGATGGCCGCAGCAATACACTGGCTGACGTGGCTATGTATTACTGGAAGCGCGACTTGCGCACAGACTTGGATAACCTGGTGCCAACCAGCCCAATCAATCCGGCGTTTTGGCAACATATGGTCACTTTTGGTGTTGGGCTTGGGGTGGAAGGTACCATCAGTTCCAGTACTGCATTTAATGCGATAGGGGCAAGTAGCTCAGTGTCCTGGCCCGACCCCTTAGCGACTCAACCAGCAAAAATTGATGATTTGCTGCACGCTGCAGTGAACAGCAGAGGTGGTTTTTTTAGTGCTGCAGACCCTGATACTTTTGCCACAGGTTTATCCAATACTTTATCCGCCATCATAGCCCGCGTGGCTTCTGGCTCAAATTTAGCTGGCACCACAACATCGTTGCAGGCTGAGCAAAGTGTCTATCAAGGCCGTTTTAACAGTGGTGACTGGAGTGGCGATTTGGTGAATTACAACATCGAAGACACCACCAGCTATGTCTGGAGCGCAGCTGAACAGCTGCCGGATTGGGATGACAGAGTGATTTATTTTGGTAAAACAGAAAGCTCTGCACAGCTGTTTGTCTGGGCCAATTTAACCAGTGGCGTGGGCAGCCAACAGGCTGCTTTGGGCAGTAGCGATGTGGTGGATTATATTCGGGGCAATCCGGCGCTTGAGCAACAAAATGGGGGCAGTTATCGCAACAGATCCACAGCTTTAGGCGATATCGCCAACTCCTCCCCTGTGTATGTCGGGGTTCCTGTGAATTTTAATTACCATTCTTACAGCTGGCCTGAGGCAAGCAGTTACAAAGCTCATGTGGCGAGTTACAAAAACCGCCAGCCGCTGATTTATGTTGGCGCTAATGACGGTATGTTGCATGCCTTTAATGCGACAACAGGGGGGGAAGCTTTTGCGTATATACCCAGACAAATGCTGACGGCTGCTACCAACCTGAAAGCCTTAAGTGAACCTAATGTCAGTGGGGTGATCCAAAAAGATTATTTTGTCGATGGCACCGCAGTGTCCGCTGATGTGTACTTTGATGGCAGCTGGCGTACTGTGCTGGTAGGCAGCGCTGGCCGTGGCGGCAATAGTATCTTTGCACTGGATATCACAGATCCGGGCCAAATCAACCAGGCCAGCTTATTGTGGGATAAAAGCTTTCCGCAACTTGGCATCACCACAGCTAAACCTGTGATCACCCGCTTAAACAATGGCAAATGGGCTGTAGTGATAGGCTATGGCTACAACAACAGCACAGGCAAACCTGGTTTATTAGTGCTGGATATTGAAACTGGTACTTCTATGGTGAGCGGTGATGATCTGGAAATCACTACAGGCTCAGGCGATAACGGCTTAGGCCAGATTGAAGGCTGGGACTACAGTAAAAATGGCAATACGGACTGGTTTTTTGCCGGAGACTTGCAAGGCAAGGTCTGGAAGTTTGATTTATCGTCCAGCAACACCGCTGACTGGGCTGTAGCTTATGGTGGTGCACCTTTGTATCAGGCCGAAGATGCTGCAGGTAATCCTCAATCCATCACTGGGGGCATTGCCTTAGGCTCAGAGCCTAAAACCGGCAAGTTGTGGCTGTTTTTTGGCACTGGCCGTTATCTCGAAACACCGGACCCGCAACTGGATGATCCACAAAGCTGGTATGGCCTGATGGATGGCACGCCTTTGTCAGGCCGCGCTTTACTCAAAGAGCGCATTTTAACCAATGTAAGTCATAGTAATGGTACTCAGGGCCGCGCTATATCCCCCTCTGCTGCTAATGATATGGCAGGTTTTCAGGGCTGGTTTATCGACTTGCCGGATGAGCGTGAGCGCATCGTATCCTCACCCCGTTTAGTAGGAACCACTTTAGTGGTGAACAGTATTATTCCCGATAGCAATGTCTGTAACCCTGAGGGCGATGGTTATGTGATGGCGGTGGATCCTTACCATGGCGGCAGGTTGAGGTACCACTTTTTTGATATTTCCGCTGACGCAGACTTTAATCAGGACGACGGCATCACCCAAGGCGAAGAGGTGATAGAAATGTCCGGTGTACGTTTTGAAAGTATGCCGACAGAACCTTTGTTTTTTGAAGACAAAATGGCGGTAGGTTTAGCCAACACCAATGTGGTGAATTTAGATGTAAATACCCAAATCAGACGCGGCCGGGTGTCGTGGCGCGAGGTAGACAACTGATGCACAGAACTAAGGCCAGTGGCTTTTCACTGATTGAGCTGCTGATTGCCATTACCCTGGTAGGCATTTTAACGGCCATAGCTGTGCCTGCTTACCAGGGCTATGTGCTGGGCGGCGCAAGAGCCAGCGCTGCCGCCTGTTTATTGGAATATGCCCAGTTTATGGAAAGGGTCTATACCACCAATATGACCTATGCCACAGACAATGGCGATGCCACAGCGCTGCCAGTGTTGCAATGCAGTGAGGATTTATCAGATCGTTACAGCTTTGAGCTGGACGACCTGGACAGCCGAACTTTTACCCTGACCGCAACAGCCAAAGGACCGCAAGCCGACGATGACTGCGACTCGTTAAGCTACAACCAGGCCGGTATTAAAGGCGCTAACGGTGGCACTGGTGCGACCATTGTGAAAAAGTGTTGGTAGGGTTTGACCTTTCAGGGAACGGAGGTAAATTTAAAGTAAACGAACTTATCTGGGCGCCAGGATATGCTGCATGCCTCAGGTTTTACTCTCACAGAAGTTCTGATCAGTTTATTGTTACTTTGCCTGACAGGTTTGGGCGCTTTAAGTGTGTCTTTGCTTGCCCGTCAGCAAATCATCATGGCAACACAGCAAACTATCGCCTTGTCGTTAGCCGCAGAGTTGGCTGAGCGGATGGCTAGTCATCATAGTGAAACACAACAGTACGAAGGAATACACCCACTTTGGGCTGCAGAGCCACCCACAGAATGCACCGGAGGTTACTTTTGTAATTCAGAACAATTGAGTCAGTACCATTTGTACAGCACCTTAACGGCGTCAGGCCATTCGCAAAGTTTACAGTTGTTGCAGCAACCCGCAGTTTGTATTCAGCAACAAGCAGAACAGAAATTGGTACAACTGAGCTGGCGGTCGCTGGCAAAAATACAAATCCAACGTCCTACCTCAGTCTGTGATTTATCACCCCATCGACTACAAGTCTCTGTGGTGGTGCCTTAACATGCGTGGTTTTAGCCTACTGGAGGTGCTTGTCAGTCTGACTTTAGGTTTAGTACTGATAGCCTTCCTGATAGGCACTTTGTTTGCCACTCAGCAATCGAACCGCCAGAATCAACAGTTGGTGCAGTTGCAACAGCACAGCCAAATGCTGATGAGCATATTCCAGGCTGAGCTGCCCAATCTGATGTTTTTTGCAGGGCGCAGTCTGGCTGACGTGGCCGCCGCATCCCATCAGCTTGCTCCTGTGTTAGGTGATTGCGTTGCTGACTCGGATACCGGCAGCTTTCCTATATCAGGTCAGCCCTATTTGAGCTTATATGCAGAACAAGTGGGTAAGCACAATTATTTAGCTTGTTTGAGCCAAGCCAAAGCAGACTCCGAATTGTTACAGTTCAAACGCCTTGTTGGCAGCAGCATGCCTGCCACCCAAATGAGGAGCAACAGAGTTTACTTTGAGACCTCAGCGGCAAGCAGCAGGTTTGTCACCAGCTCAAGTGCAGATTTGATCCCTAATTCGGTGTACTGGCCTTTTAGTCATCAGGTTTTTTATATCAGCGAACAAAAATATGCCGGCACTATAGTGCCGGTGCTGATGCGAAAACGCTTAATCCGTAACGCTGCTGGTCAAACTGTGATGACGACAGATTCTATTATGGATGGAGTCGAGAGAATGCATTTTGAGTTTGGCTTAGACGCCAATTTAGATGGCCAGGTTGATTATTATCTTGGAACCAAACAAATGCAGCCTGTGCATTGGCAGCAGCAAAAACATCGAATTATTAATATTAAGTTTTATCTGTTGTTACGTAGTTTAGATGAAGATTTTAGTTATCAAAATAACCAGCTTTACCAGATGGGCCAGCATTGGTTCAAGGCTCCCTCTGATCCGTTCCGACGCCTGTTAGTCAGCAGTACTGTGGCATTTAGCAACACACGCTTATAAACGGAGGTCGTTATGATGTTAAGTTCGAAAGGTTTTGTTCTGGTTACTACGCTGATCTTAGTAGTGGTTGTAAGCAGTATCGCCTTTACTATGCTGGTTCAAACCCAACTCAGTCAAAAATTGGCTGGCAGCGCTACTTTGTCCTTTCAGTTAAAGCAACAGACTCAGATTAAACACCTACAGCAGCTGCAACAACTCAAAACAGGAGGCGCGGAGTCTGCCATCTTTGAACTGGCTCCATGTCCTGCACTCTATGCTGCATGGAGCGGTATTACACCTGAATGTCAATGGTACAAGGTCAGTACTCTGGAGCAATCTGGTCATCATCAACATAGTGTCACCAGCTTTTTAGTCAGGCAATCTTTGCCTGAAGGGGGCTGGGATGGAGCTCTATAGGCTAGCGCTGTGCATATTGTTGTGCAGTCATCAGCTTTTTGCGGACAGTGTCTGGAGCCATATTCCAGGCTCGGGGGTTGTGCAATTATCCGAACTCAACACAGAGCAGCATTCAGCTCTGGCTCAGCATCTGAAGCTCACCAGCATAGAGACAGATCAGTGGTTGGATGAATTGTCTGAGCTGCTGGACTCCTTGTCCTGCTCGACGCTTGAGCAACAAAGCCAGCCTCTCCCAGACTATATCGCGCCCGGATATAAAGTGATCAGTTATGCTGGTTTATTAAAATGGTACAGTGATGATCAAGGCAAAAAGACGCACTGGTGGCTACCTTGGCTGATGATACCTTCGTTGTCTCAGCTTCATACGCAGTTGGCGGATCTGAGTGCTCAGTTGCATCAACCCTTATTGCTGACTGAGCTACAACTCGAACAAAAAGGTGAGTTTTTTCTGATCAGCGGTAGCAGTAGTCCGACTTATTTTGCCTTACGACTCAAAACTCCTGAACAGCCCGAACTTCTGTGGTCAGTAAGTCCATCTGATGCTGCTTTTAAAGACTTGGCTGGCGCTATGGCGCAACCTCTGTTGATGCAGGAGACGAGCTCTCAACCTTTAGCCATCTCCTTAGCGCTGTTGCTACCCAATACCGGGGAGTCAGCGCAAAAAACTCTATTGTATAAAGTGGACCTATGGACTGGTGCAGTGCATGCCAGGCTGATAAATGATCAGAACGTTTCGGCATTGTCCGGCGCTTTGGCCCTTTATGATCAAAACAGAGACTCCCATCCTGAGACACTGTTGCTTTGCAGCAAAGCTGGCCAGATTTGGCAGGCTCAGATTGAAAACAATCAGTTTTACGATCTGAGATCTGTAGCTGACATCAGTGGATTAAAATTCACTGATGTGCAATTCATCCGCACTTTATATGCCGCTGTACCAGTAGCTGGTTCGGGCAGCGATTTTCACTCAAGGCGAAGTCAATGGCTACTGTTACTAAGCGCTCTACAGCAACAGGATAGTGTTGTTATTGTACTGAAGTTACAAAGTGAGCAAAACACCACCTCGTCTGATTTAGTCAACAGAACTTTGCCTGAATTACCCAAGCAGGCTGTATTTACTGAGCAGAATTGGCAGCAAATCCAGCAGACACAGGGCTGGTATAGTCAGTTAGATGGGCGTTTAACCCAAGTGCCTGTTGTGGCTGCAGGAGTACTTTACCTGCCTCTGCTTAGACTCAACAATAAAGATCATTGTGATCAGGAACAGGCCTCTGCTCATTTAATGGCACTGCATTTACATCATGCGTCCTCTGTCTATCGGCATCCGGTGTTGTCTTTAGAAAAAACAGCCGGAGCTTTGGCTGTAAAGGCAAATGCCCAAGGAGGTTTCGCTCTTATTGATAAGAACAATCAACAGGTGTTGATTGAAAATATGCTTGAGATCAGCCCCGATTGCCTGCATTGCAGCAAAACTATGCAGCAAGATAGTTTCCCACGCTGGCAATTAATGGGAACTTATCAGAATGAAGATGGAGCCTATGAATGAGTGTCAGACTAAAAGGACTGGGAATGATCGAATTACTGGTGGTCCTTGCCATCTTAGGTATTTTGGCTTCTGTTTTATTGCCTGGTTATCAGGAACACGCGCTAAAAAGCTACAGAGCTGAAGCCATGCAGGCATTATTGAAGGTAGCGGGTTTGCAGGAAATGTTGTTGGTAGATCAGCGCAGGTATAGTGCAGATTTGACTGAACTAGGTTTTGCCAGCAAAGAGTATGTGACCGAATCAGGCCGGTATAAAATCAGTGCAGTGGTCACACAGCAAGGCTATCAGCTCAAAGCTCATGCACAGCAGGCTCAGGCTCAAGACAAAAGCTGTCAGGTATTTTTACTCAATAATTATGGACAAAAAAGCAGTGAACCAGCCTCTGTCTGCTGGACTTACTAAGGTATTGGGCAGGGCATATTTTCTTGCCATAATCTGCTGCGCCCAGCCTGACTGATGCTTAACCTGAAATGCCAGTGGTAAGGTTCCTTACTGCAATAAATAAAAGTACCAGATTCCAATAAATCCAGACTACCGTCATTGCGAAATTGTAGTGACGGCCTGTTATAGAATAATCTGTGGCTAGAAACCGGATGCTTTAACTCTCGTAGCAAGACATCCTGCCAGTTTTTTATCCCTCTCTGATGCAGTTGGATCGGAGCAGAATTCCAGTCTGCGCTGCAAATTAGGCCCTGTCGTGGGCAAAGCTGCACCGGGTCTTGCAAAGTGATGGCTTGTACTCTGGCATAAGCCAGATGCTGACTGAGTTGGCGCATAAAATGTTCAGCCTGCAGGCGTTGCCAAAGCTCCTTCAGGTTGGGCATTCCTGTTGCTGCGAGGATCGACAACATAGCCAACACGACTAAAAGCTCAATCATGCTAAAGCCGGCTGATGTCCTGAAGGGCTGATAGGTAGTCATGTGCGCCAACCTCACTATGGTCAGGTAAGCTATAGTTTAGTTGCATTTATGTTAAATATCTAAAATCGGTCTAGGTCTATGCTTATGTCGATGCTTGATTGAGTCCTGCGCTAAAAATCGCTACCATAGCGGCAGTTTTTTCATCCTTTAGTGCAGGTTCAGATGTCCTCTGCTGTCTCTATTACCCTGGTGCAGCAGCCCTTTGTTGTGGCTGCTGTGGCACAAAACACCGCCAAAGTGCTGGAGATTGCCACAGGCAGTCAAAGCGACTTGTTGTTATTTCCTGAGCTGACCTTAACAGGCTATCCGCCGGAAGATTTATTGCTGCGGCCTGATTTTCAATTGTTAGTAGAGCAAAACCTGCAGCAGATTTGTGCGGCCAAGTTACCGAATACGCTGGTGCTGGGTCACCCATGGCGCGATGGCGAAGCCTTGTATAACGCTGCTTCTGTGATTCAAAACGGTGAAGTGATAGCGCGTTATTACAAACAAGCTTTGCCCAATTATGGTGTTTTTGACGAAAAACGTTATTTTACTGAAGGCACAGAAGCCTGCAGTTTTGAGCTCAAGGGCCAACGTTTTGCTGTGCTGATTTGTGAAGATGTCTGGCAAGGTGCGCCTGCGGCTTTAGCCAAAGAGCAGGGCGCTGACTGGGCTTTAGTCTTAAATGCCTCACCTTATGAAATAGGCAAAGGCCAGCAGCGTGAAGACTTGTTGCAAACCCTGGCCAAACACCTGCATTTAGGTTTTGTCTATGTCAATCAGGTGATAGGTCAGGACGAGTTGGTGTTTGATGGCCAGTCTTTGGTCGTAAGTCCTGAAGCTCAACTGTTGTTTCGTGGTAAAGCTTGTGAGAGCGAACTGGCTACAGTGAATCTAGCGGCCCGGGGTCAGCATTATGGCCATGTTGAGCTTGCACCACGCTTGTCTGTTGAAGCTGAAGTTTATGCCGCTTTAGTGATGGCCACCCGCCATTATATTCAGCACAACGGTTTCCCAGGTGCTGTTTTGGGGTTATCCGGTGGTATAGATTCGGCTTTAACCCTGGCTATAGCAGTAGATGCAATAGGCGCCGATAAAGTACAAGCCCTGATGTTACCTTTTGCTTATACCTCCTCTATGAGTGTGGAAGATGCCAAAGCTCAGGCTCAGGTGATGGGCGTTGAGTTTGATTCAGTCTCTATTGAGCCTATGTACAATAGCTTTATGCAGCAGTTAACCCCCTTGTTTAAAGGCCGGGGCAAAGACACCACAGAAGAGAACCTGCAAGCCCGTATTCGTGGAGTGCTTCTGATGGCGATGTCGAATAAAACCGGCCGTATGCTACTCACTACAGGCAATAAAAGCGAAAACGCTGTAGGTTACTGCACTTTGTATGGTGATATGTGTGGCGGTTTTGCAGTGATTAAAGATGTGCCAAAAACTCTGGTGTATCGTTTAGCAGAGTATCGCAACAGCATTTCGCCTGTGATCCCCCAACGAGTGATAGACAGACCACCTTCTGCTGAGCTGGCTCCTGATCAAACCGATCAGGACAATCTGCCGCCTTATGATGATTTGGACGCCATGATTGAAGCTTATGTGGAGCATGATAAGTCACTGCCCGCTATAGTGGCTATGGGCTATGATGAAGCTACAGTACGCAGAGTGTTGAATTTAATCGACATTAACGAATACAAAAGACGCCAGTCGGCCGTAGGTCCAAAAGTGACCAGCCGCAACTTTGGCAAAGACAGAAGATACCCCATCACATCGTGGATGCGGAAACAGCGCTGAGGAAGTCATGAAAAAAGTTGAAGCTATTATTAAGCCTTTTAAATTGGACGATGTACGGGAAGCTCTGGCCGAAATTAATATCACTGGCATGACAGTGACTGAGGTCAAAGGTTTTGGCCGTCAAAAAGGTCACACCGAACTTTACCGCGGCGCAGAGTATATGGTCGACTTTTTGCCTAAGGTAAAAATTGAACTGGTGCTGCCGGACGAACAGGTGGAACGTTGTATTGATGTGATTATCAAAACTGCTCAAACGGGCCGTATTGGTGATGGCAAAATTTTTGTGTTTGACGTGGAACGGGTTATTCGTATCCGCACAGGCGAAGAAAACGAAGACGCAGTGTAAAAAACAGGGTCAGAGCTATCAGCTCTGACCCTTTTATTTTCGGCCCTAAACCACCTACTTCAGTAGGTGGTTATCATTCAAAAGGCTTTGCCTGTAAAGACCTACCCATGCTAATTGCCGTTTTGATTTTTCGCGGAGTCAAAAGAGGTAATTAACAT
>Ga0247725_1000027_pt1 | contig 235183 bp, 201 predicted proteins | sample OKSTACKMCFT3sol_FD_183021 | JGI IMG/M metagenome (GOLD analysis project Ga0247725, IMG submission 183021) | Subsurface sediment microbial communities from gas well in Oklahoma, United States - OK STACK MC-FT3-sol | ecosystem: Environmental > Terrestrial > Deep subsurface > Rock core/Sediment...
AGGTTTGTTTGGCGATAGATCTGATCACCGAACACCATGAATGTTCTCACTTACTTAATTTTTTGTATCACCTCTATGATTTCACTCATATTTTTGTGGGGATACCTCAGGATCTGACCCCATTTTTAGGGTTACCTGTGCAATTGTCCTGCTCTTTCTGGCTGGTAGACCAGCTGCAGCACTTGGATCGGCTGAATATCGCCGGATGGCATAGGCCAATCAATTTGATCGCCTTCACAGAGGCCAAGTAAAGCTGAGCCTACCGGAGCCAATACAGAAACTTTATCGCCGCTTGCGTCCAGATCTTTTGGATACACCAGCGTCAGGCAGGATTCATCGCCTGTTTTTGGCAGACGGATCCGCACTGTCGAATTCATAGTCACCACATTGGGCGGTATAGCTTCAGGCTCCACGATCTCGCCCCGCTCCAGCTCCTGTTCCAGTAATAAACGAGCTGGGTCTGTGGCAGGTAAAGTGTTTAATAATTGATCCAACCTGTCCAGATCCAGACTGGACAACACGAGTTGAGGTAAAGCATGTTCTGACAATGCCTGTTGTGGCAACGGATGTTTCATGAAGTTCTCCTGTACAGAAGGAAGGAAAGCCGGTGGTCGTTTCACCGACATCAGATCACATAACAAAAAACGTAATGGGCGGCGTAATAGCTTCACTTCAGCCACTTCACCGACATTTTTCCCCAATAATGCAGCCCCCAAAAGCGATAGTACGGAGATAAAGCCCTGTTCCGGGTTACTCTGCTGTGGATAGACCAAAGTCAGCCAGACTTCGGTTTGATCGGATAAATCCAGCAAACGAGCTGAACAGCCGGGCAACATACCAGTTTCACTTAAGGCTTTGCGTTTGCCCTTTGCGACAGATTCCAGCTGGAGTAACAGCTGTTGCAATTGCCAGGGCGGCAGCGGTTGAATAGCCGAACTGGCTATTAAAAATAAAGCCGAAACATCGGTTTTACCCGATGCGTGTTTTTTGAATAAGGTCATTCCAGACTCCGGAATTTAAGCAGTTAAAAATAAGCAAATAACAGCTATGCCGACCCCATCAGGATGGAGTCGGCTCAGAAATGGAAGACGGTAAAAAAAGCGGCGTGATAAGACGGCGACTTTATTGCAGTTTTAAACAACATCACCTCCGTCTTGTTTGCGATGAAAATGGGAATTCGATGTTGGATACCATATCGCATTTGGCGACAAAACTCAAAACCATAGTTGGGCTGAAGACAAAAACCAAAGATGCCGTAAAAAGCGCAGCAGCAAACTGTTCTTTGTCTGGAGATTTTTACAGCCAAGTCTGACATGCGGCTATTACTACCAAACCAGCCAGTTTTTACTAGCCATATTCTTTAGTAAGCTCTTATACTCAGGCCATAGTATTAAAATCTTTGGTGCACAATGGTCCATCCAAGTCATCTGACTGAGTCCCGGCAAGCTTTCCGGGTCGTGATGCTGTTAGCTGTCATTTTGTGTGCTGTCCTGCTTTACCCCAAGCTGATTTATTCGCCTGCTCTTGCTAATTACCTGTCACTGCATATCAGCCTGGAAGTCGTAGCGGTCTGTGTTTCTGTGCTGATTTTTGCTATCGGCTGGAACACCCAAAAATTTCTGCAATCTCCCCGTATTATCTGGTTATCAGCCTGGTTTTTGGGCGTCGCTCTACTGGATTTGTCTCACCTGCTCTCTTTTGCCGGTATGCCTGATTTTGTCACTCCAGCCAGCGCAGAAAAAGGTATAAATTTTTGGTTAGCAGGTCGCACCTTTGCGGCTATCGCTTTGCTGGGCGCGTTGTTTATGATGCGTATTCCGGCATTCAAGAACCGTAGTCTGAAATATCTAATTTCGCTGTTGGTTTTATTATTAGTCGCTGCACTTCATCTACTTTTTCTGTTCTATCCAGATTATGTACCTGCGACCTTCAACGAAAAAACTGGCTTAACCTACTTTAAAATCAGCTTTGAATACAGCCTGATGTTTTGCTACTTATTGATTGCCTTGCTGAATCTTTCCAGTATGCGGACACAGAGGCGTGTCCACACTGCAGGGCTGTTCGCGGCCAGCTGTATTATGGCTATGAGTGAATTCTTTTTTACCCTGTATGCCACTATATCTGATTCCTATCAGCTGCTTGGTCATCTTTATAAAATTCTTGCTTATGGTTTTTTATACAAAGCCTTGTTTGTTGAAACAGTTCAGTTGCCTTACCAGAAGTTAAAAGCTTCTGAGCTGCAACTCAGTACCACCTTAAATGCTTTGCCTGATTTACTCTTTGAGCTGGATGAGCAAGGCAACTATTTAGAAGTTCATGCCCGAGAAACGTCCAAACTACTTGCATCTGAACACAGTTTGTTAGGAAGAAATATCAGGGATGTCATGACTCCTGAAGCCGCAGATACTTGCTTTGCCAGCTTGCAACAAGCTAAAGCTGAAAGCATCAGCCGTGGCCGTCGTATTGCTTTGCATCTGAATGGCCAACAGCGTTACTTTGAACTCTCTGTCGCCATCAAAGCCAATATCACACCCACCCGGTTTTTAGTGTTATCCAGAGATGTGACCGACTTAGTCGAACAAGAACAATCACTGAAACAAAAACAGCAGCAGCTGGATTATTTTTTCAGCTCTAATCTGGACCTGTTCTGTATTTGCGATCAACAAGGCCGCCTGCTACAGCTGAATGAGGCCTGGCAGCCTTTGACAGGTTTTAGCACGACTGAAATGCTCGGTTCTTCTTTGCTTGATTTTGTCGACGCTACGGACCAAACCAAATTGCAGCAAGCCATAGTGCAACTGCAACAAAATAATGATGTGCTGGATTTTGAAATCCAATGGAAAATGAAGGAAGGCGGGTCCTGTACTTTGGAGTGGCGAATCAAATTTGATGGCACCCTGATTTATGCCTCAGCCCGCGATATCTCAGAGCGCAAACGTCAGAATGCTACTATTCAGAAGCTCTCAGCAGCAGTCGATCAAAGCCCCTTCCCTATCATCATTACTGATGCCAATGCCTGCATTGAATACGTTAATCTGGCTTTTGTTGAAAACTGTGGTTACAGCAAAGCAGAAGTCATAGGTCAAAATCCACGAGTCCTGAAATCAGGCTACACCCCTGAACAAACCTATCAGCAAATGTGGAGCAAGCTCAAAGCTGGCGAGCTGTGGAACGGCGAGTTGATTAACAGGCACAAAAACGGTTCTCTGTTCACTGAGTCAGCTTATATCTATCCTATTCGTAATGAACAAGGTGAAATTGTTAACTACCTGGCGCACAAAGAGGATATTACAGCCCGTAAACAAATTGAAGCCAGACTACAGCAACTCTCCAACTTTGATCAGTTAACTGGTTTGCCCAATACCAGTTTGCTCAGGCAACGCTTTGAGGAGCGTGAGTCAGCGCAGCTATCTGACGGCCAGACTACGGCGCTTATGTATTTGGATCTGGATAACTTTAAAGTGATTAACGATGCTCTGGGTCAGGCGATCGGAGATTTAGTATTACGGGAAATAGCACAACGTCTGCGGGTACCACTGAATGATCAGGATACATTATCGCGCCAATCCGGGGATCATTTCACCTTGTTGTTTCCCGAAATGTCGCAGATGCAAGCCACAGCTATGGCCTCGCGTTTGTTGGCCACGCTGGCTGAGCCTTTATTGATTGAACAACATGATTTGTTGATCAATGCGTCTATTGGCATCGCCTTGTATCCGAATGATGCAACAGATTTTGATGCACTAAGGCTTTGTGCTGAGACCGCCATGTACAGAGTGAAACAAGACGGGCGAAACAGTTTCCGCTTTTTTGCTCCTGATATGCAGGAAGACAGCGCCCGCTCGCTGGCACTCGACAACGCCCTGAAACATGCTATCAGCCGTCATGAATTACGTTTGGTGTTCCAGCCTCAGGTCTGCCTGCAAACCGGCCGCATTGTAGGGGCCGAAACCCTGCTACGTTGGACCAGCGCGCAATTTGGTGAAATCTCTCCGGCCGTATTTATTCCACTTGCAGAAAACAATGGCTTGATAGGTCCCATCAGTGACTGGGTATTGGAGCATGCTGCCAGGCAATTGAAGCAATGGCAGTCAGTGGGGATCACAGAGCTGCTGCTGGCAGTGAATATTTCAGCCTTGCAATTTGCGCAACCGGGTTTTGTTCAACATGTGATTGAGCTGGTGACAAAAGCCGGGGTAAAACCACAGCAGATAGAGCTGGAACTGACAGAAGCTGTGGCCTTAAAAAATCCTCAAGCGGCTAGTCTGATTATGAAGGAGCTCAGTGCTGCAGGTTTCTCTTTATCGATCGATGATTTTGGTACTGGCTATTCCTCGATGAGCTATCTCAAGGGCTTTGCTGTGGATCGGCTGAAAATAGATCAGTCCTTTATCAGAGAGCTGCAGGTTAGCCCTAATGATCAGGCTATTGTGAAAGCTATAGTGCAGATGGCTCACAGTCTGGGCATGCGCACCATAGCGGAAGGCGTGGAGACACAACAGCAGCAAGACTTCCTCAGTGCCCAATACTGCGATGAAATTCAGGGCTACTTTTTCAGTAAACCTTTAAGTGCTGAGCAGTTTGAATTATTTTTCAACACCCATACTAAACAGGCAAAGCCCTACCCAACCAGCAAAGCATTCTGAGGCTAAGCTCAATGGATAGAGCACTTAGGGTACAAAACGCTAAGGTCGGCAAAGGTATTACCGCAGCTGTGCGCCACTTATCCCACTAAATCTGCCATTTACTGCAAAACCTGTCTTTTCAGCACTGCTTTTGGCATACTCGACCAGTTAACAGGTAATGATTTTACTGTGATTCCATAACAAAAAAGCAACCAAGATACCCAGAAGGAAATATTCATGCGCAAGACGTTAATTGCCAGCGCTATCGGCGCAGCAGTCGCTTTAAGTGCCTGCTCTAAGCCAGCGGAAGAAGCAAAAACCACAGCAGCAGTTGAACAAACTCAAGCTGCTGCACCAGCAACGGAGCAAGCTGCGGTGACCAATCCATTGTTAGTAAAAAGTACGCTGCAATACGAAGCACCTGAATTTGACAAAATTAAAGTTGAACATTATCAGCCAGCTATGGAAGAAGGCATCAAACAGCATATGGCTGAGATCCTGACTATTGCTGACAATAAAGAGCCTGCAACTTTTGAAAACACTATTGTCGCTATGGAAAAAAGTGGTGAGTTGTTAACTCGTGCGACCAGCACCTTCTTTAATATGACAGGCACCATCAGTAATGATGAGATCCAGAAAATTCAATCTGAAATGGCACCTAAATTTGCTGCGCATTCAGACAATATCAACCTGAATCCTCAGCTGTTTGCCCGGGTAAAAGCAGTGTATGACGCCCGTGCTACCTTAGGTTTAGACGGTGAGGCTACTCGTTTAGTCGAAGATTATTATGAGCGCTTTGTTCGTGCCGGCGCCAACTTAACCGAAGAACAGAAAACTAAAATCCGCGCTTTGAACGAAGAGCAGTCCACGCTGACCAACAAATATCAGCAAAACCTGATGGCGATGAAAGATCAAATCGCGGTTTATGTGGATACCAAAGAAGAATTAGCGGGCTTATCAGAAGCTGAAATCACAGCAGCGGCAGAAGGCGCGAAAGCCAAGGGTAAGGAAGGTAAATTTATTATCGAAATTACCAACACCACCCGTCAGCCAGCTTTAGCTTCACTGGAAAACCGTGAAGTACGTAAAAAAGTATGGAAAGCCTCAGCCTACCGCGGTACTTCAGGTGAAACAGACAACCAGCCTATCGTTGCCCGTTTAGCGCAACTACGTGCAGAGCGCGCCAAGCTGCTAGGGTATGACAACTGGGCGACTTACCAGTTAGAACCTACTATGGCCAAAACACCTAAGGCTGTATTAGATATGTTCGGCTCTATGGTGCCTGCTGTCGTAGAAAACACTAAAAAAGAAGCTGAAGCTATTCAGGCCATGATCAAAGAAACCGGCGGTGACTTTGAATTACAACCATGGGACTGGGAGTTCTATGCTGAGAAAGTTCGTAAAGCTAAATACGATTTAGACGAAGCCCAAGTGCGCGAGTACTTTGAATTTGAGCGCGTCCTGAACGACGGTATGTTCTACACTATGAACAAACTGTTTGGTATCACCATGAAGGCCCGTCCGGATTTACCTGTGTATCACCCGGATGTAAAAGCTTATGAAGTCTTTGACGCTGACGGCACCAGCATAGCGATTTTCTACGCGGATTACTTTGCTCGTGACGGTAAACGTGGTGGCGCCTGGATGAGTTCTTTTGTCGAGCAAAGCAAGCTGTTAAATCAGAAGCCTGTAGTTGTAAACGTGATGAACATTCCTAAAGGCCCAGCCGGTGAACCTACGCTGGTGAGCTATGACAACGTGACCACTATGTTCCATGAATTTGGTCATGCAGTGCATGGTTTATTCTCCGACGTGACCTACCCGGCTTTAGCTGGTACTTCAGTGTCACGTGATTTCGTTGAATTCCCGTCGACTTTCCAGGAAGACTGGGCAGCTCACCCTGATGTAATTGGCAACTACGCCAAACACTACAAAACAGGCGAAGCTATCCCTGCCGAACTTTTGGCAAAAATCATGAAGTCACGCAGCTTCAACCAGGGCTATGACACACTGGAATATATGTCTTCTGCACTGCTGGACATGGAATGGCATTCTCTGCCAGCCGATGCGCCACTGCAGGACGTACAGAAGTTTGAAGCCGCTGCACTGAAAAAACACGGTGTGGATTTAGCTGCAGTACCGCCACGTTACAAGTCGACTTTCTTCGCTCACGTCTTCTCTGGTGGTTATTCAGCCAGTTACTATGCGTATATGTGGAGTGAAATTCTGGCGGCTGACGCTTTTGCCTATGTGCAAACTCAGGGCGGTTTAAAGCTGGAAAATGGTATTAACTTCCGTAAAAATATTCTGTCTATTGGTAACAGCAAAGACCCAATGGAAGCCTACAAAGCCTTCCGTGGTCAGGAACCAACCACAGATGCTCTGTTAATCCGTCGTGGTTTAAAGACTGGTATTAACTAAGTTCTGCTGATTTCAAGACACAAAAGCCGCTCACTGAGCGGCTTTTTTATGTCCACGGAAGGACGGTATGTCACAACTGCAGGGAACAGTGTGACGAGCATATCTGATCATATACCCGCGCTATATTATTCCGCTTGCTTAGTAGGACAACTGGCTAATAACTGCTGTAAATGTGCACCTAAGTCTTGCTGGGCAAACTGCTGACTGGCAATCATCATCTGCTTTAACGTTTGTAATGCTTGCTCCAAACCTTGTTGTTCAATTAAGGTTTTAGCGTAAGCCGCTGCATCTGCGCCACGTTGCAGTAAAGCTGCGACTTGATCCAAAGAAACATCCTGCTCCATCACCTGCTGTAAATCAGCCAGTAACTGTGACACCTTAGCCGACTCCACCAAAGCACCTTCCACGCTGATTAAACGACCAACCGGATCAGCTGCTAAAGTGGTAGCCACACAAGAAGCGACAGAGCCTGCTTCCGCGCCAGCGGCTACAGCTTCTAAACCCTGAGTACGGATTTGTTCTACCGCCTGCTGTAGCTGCTGATCTTTCGCTAGCCAGGCTTGTTCTAACTGCTGTTTTTCATCGCCAGCCAAATAGCCACAGCTGGTAAGCAAAAAAAGATAAAGTAGCGGGCACTAAAAAATACAAAGATTTCATAACAAACTCCGGAAAAAGAACTGATGCTTTGTGGCTATAGCTGGGGGAAAAGTTCAAAAAAATCAAGGGGAAGTAAAAGAGGTCAGAGCCAAGGCTCTGACCACAACATATACCCAAGTTATTTGAAGATTCAGGGAGGCGACAAGTCAGTTAGACCCCAGGAGCATAGTTAACCTATGTGACTGGGGCGAAATGGCGCAGTCAACAAAGCTGCAGCTTCAAGGACGACGGGTATTAGTGACCAGCGATTTGCATCTGGCCTATCAATACAGAACCTGTCAGCACGCCACCACGAGGGTCAACGTCTTTGCCTATGGCCTGAATATCCATAAACATTTGCTGCAAAGTACCAGCTATAGTGATTTCGGATACAGGGAACTGAATTTGACCGTTTTCAACCCAGAAACCTGCAGCACCACGCGAGTAGTCGCCTGTGACTGTATTGACGCCCTGCCCCATCAGTTCTGTCACCAACAAGCCGGTGCCCATATCACGGCACAGCTGAGCTAAGTCGGCATCCCCATGTTGCACTAACCAGTTATGGATACCACCGGCATGACCCGTGCTTGGCAAACCTAACTTACGGCCTGAATAACTGGTGGTCAGGTAGGTATTTAATACGCCTTGATCCAGTATGGTTAGATCGCGGGTTTTTACACCTTCGCCATCAAAAGGACTGGAGGCTAAAGCTTGTTTTAAATGCGGGCGCTCAATAATAGTGACTTTGTCAGACATCACAGGCTGGCCGACTTTATCTAACAAAAAGCTGGATTTACGGTAAATACTGCCGCCGCTGATGGCAGAAACCAAATGACCAAAAATACTGCTGGCGATATCAGCACGGAAAATAACAGGCACTTTTTGCGTACCGAGCTTACGGCCATTTAAGCGTTGTACTGTTTCCATCGCCGCTTCACAACCAATCTGAGCCGGGTCCAATAAGGCACCTAATTCACGGGCTACTGTGTAGCTGTAGTCGCGCTGCATATCATCGCCATCTTCACCAATCACCACACAGCTTAAACTATGACGGCTGCTTGGATAACCAACTAACTGGCCATGACTATTGCCATAAACTTTTAAGCCCTGATGTGACGAAAAGGATGCGCCCTCCGAGTTGGTGATACGCGCATCGTAAGCAAAAGCAGCCTCTTCAGAAGCTTTACACCATTCAATAGCCTGTTCGGTAGAGACCGAAGCCGGATGGAATAAATCCAGATCCGGCGGCGATAATTCCAGCCAGGCCGCATCAGCTAAACCTGCATGTGGATCTTCAGAGGTGTATCGGGCTATATCAATAGCAGCTTCTACAGTGCGTTTTAACGCAGCGGGGCTTAAGTCAGCGGTAGACGCCGAGCCTTTACGCTGGCCGACATAAATGCTGATGCCTAAACCACCATCCTGATTAAACTCGACGGTTTCTACTTCACCATGACGGGTCTCGACACTTAAACCGCGAGTGCGGTTCATCGATGCTTCAGCACTGGTTGCACCTAATTGTTTGGCATGCGCCAGCACCTGGCTGACCGCATCTTTGACTTCGGCGATTTCTTGCCAGATTGTTATTTCGGTTTGACTCATCTGTTTTTATACCTACCAGAATTTTAGGCTCAGCTTACCATAGTTCCACACTAATTGGACGCAGGGGGGTCAACACAACTGCCGCGATGTTGGACGACTCGGCCCAAAGTAATTGGAGTGGCAGCAAGGCGACAACCGAACGAGATCCCAGGAGCATAGTTGTCTATGTGACTGGGGCCAGGAGTGCGGTTAACGCCGCTGCGGCTTCAAGTACGAAGGGCGCCGCTGCTATTGCTCGGGAGATCAGGTATACTTGCCACATTAAATAAGATGGTAAGAGAATTCTATGGCCGATATGACCGACTTTACCCATGGCGACGACTGGGATGTTGAGCATGGTAAAAGTAAAACCCAAGTCAAAAAAGAAATGACTGCGTTACAAAAGCTGGGCGAAGAGCTGGTGGCATTAAGCCCTGCAGCCCGCGCTAAGTTAGATTTAGATGAAGAGTTAAAAGATGCTTTAGCGCTGGCTGACAAGCTGGTGAAAAAGCACGAAGCATTGCGCCGCCATATCCAGTTTATTGGTCGTTTAATGCGTACCCGTGATCTGGAGCCTATAGAGCGTGCTTTGGCCGTGCTGCGTAATACCAATCAGGCAGCGACCCGTAAGTTTCACTTAGTAGAAACCTGGCGCGATAAACTGATTGCTAACCCGGACGCCTTAACTGAATTTGTTGAGGCCTTCCCCGAAGTGGACGTACAGCAGTTACGTGCACTTATTCGTAATGCCAAAAGAGAACAGGAAAAAGGTCTGCCACCTAAGGCGTTCCGTGAATTGTTCCAGCTGATTAAACCGGCTATTTTAGAAGATTAAAAAATGGGGTCAAATATGACCCCATTTTTATATCAACCGTTTCACCACTAAATCTGCACCTATACGGCGCAACTGACCTAACAACTTTTGCACTACTTCCGGATAATCGCGTACTGTTTCAATTTCTGAATAATGCACAATTTCAGTGGCATGGGCTGTGATGACCTGTTTTTCCTGCTCCAGCAGAGTTTTTAACTGCTGCAACTCGTCTTCGACATAAATACCGTTTTCAAAATCCAGAGCAAAAGCACGAGGATTCAGGTTATGGCCTGTAAAAAGATGTTTGACACCATCTACACTCAAGCCTTTCAGATGGTAGCTGTTGTCTTCATGTTTCCACAGTTTGACGTGTAATAAACCTGCATCGATGAATTTTTGATTCGCGCGGACAAACTTACGCAAAATGGTTTCGTAGAAATACGGCAAACCACCAATTTTGCTAAAACGCTGACCTGGCGGAATATAAAAATCGTTAGCAGTTTTATCGCCCACTACTATGGTCACTGTGACACCACGTTTTAAACATTTACGCAGCGCACGAGCCAAAGCCACAGGCGGATTAAAATAAGGGGTATAAATTAAGACGTCCTGTTGTGCCACAGAAAGCAAAGCAAGCACTGTACTATTCAGCTCGTTATTACGCCGTCCCAGGCCCATCAGCAAGGAAGCACGTAAAGCTGAATCGGTTTTATCCGCATACTGATAACGGGTGGCTTTGGCATGTTTGAGCCATAAACGTGACTGACGTTTCACCGCCTGACTGACATAGTCTTCGTCATCCAAGAGTTCAGGCGTTTGTTCTTCATCACCAAATAGCTGCTGATGCGCCTGCACTATGGCGTCTGTCATCACCTGATTTTGCAGCACTAAATAACGGTCAGCACGGTAACGGTTTTGTTCGGCCAGATAGACATTGTTCAGTGACGCACCGCTGTACAGCAGGGTTTGATCAAAGACGAAACCTTTTAAATGCAGTACACCAAACAGCTCACGCTTTTTCACCGGCACGCCAATAATTTGGATAGGCAAGTCGTAGTCTTTGGCAATCTCACGATAAAAATCGTTGTTGGTGCGGGCGCCTTCCTGACCAATCAGGCCACGACGAGCACGGTGGTAGTCGACATACACAGTCACTTGCAAATCAGGTTTTTGCTGTTTAGCGACAAATAAAGCCCGCAGAATTTGTTCTCCAGCCTCATCAGCTTGTAAATACAAAGCTGTGATCACAATACGATGTTGAGCACGCTGGATCAGATCAAGCACTGTGCTTTTGTAATCGGCAGCTGACCACAATACAGAAACGGTTTCAGCCACCAGATCTGTTTTTGGCAATTTGGCCAGACGACGTCTGTTTAACAAAGTTTGTAACATAGCAGGCGAAATTCTCAGTCGGCTAAAATGGGGTCAGATCACATTGTTAACAGTTAACAATGTGATCTGACCCCATTTTTAGTTCAAATTTTAATGAGTGGGATCTTGCCGCAAAACGGCACAAAGTCCTAGTGTTTTTCGTCAACAGGCTCTAGTTAAGCCGTACCGCCTACCGTCATGGCATCCAGTTTTAAGGTCGGCTGACCCACACCTACAGGCAGACTTTGGCCTTGCTTACCGCAGACACCAACACCAGCATCAAGCGACAGGTCGTTACCGACCATAGACACCTGCTGCATTGCCTCTGGGCCGTTGCCAATCAGGGTTGCGCCTTTAATAGGGGTAGTAATTTTACCATCTTCAATCAGGTAAGCTTCTGAGGCTGAAAACACAAATTTGCCTGAGGTGATATCCACCTGACCACCACCAAAATTCGGTGCATAAATGCCTTTTTTCACGCTGCCAATAATTTCTTGTGGGTCATATTCACCCGCTAACATATAGGTATTGGTCATTCGGGGCATAGGTAAATGAGCAAAAGACTCTCGACGGCCGTTGCCTGTTGGCGCCACGTTCATCAGCATGGCGTTGTGCTTATCCTGCATATAACCTTTGAGAATGCCGTTTTCGATCAACACGTTGTATTGACTGGCAGTACCTTCGTCGTCGATATTCAGTGAACCACGGCGATGGGCCAAAGTGCCGTCATCGACAATAGTGCAGTGCTTGGATGCAACCTGCTCCCCAATACGCCCGGCAAAAGTAGAGGAACCTTTGCGGTTAAAATCCCCTTCCAGACCATGCCCAACGGCTTCATGTAATAGCACGCCAGGCCAGCCAGAACCTAACACCACAGGCATAGTGCCGGCTGGTGCATCAACGGCAGTTAAGTTGACCTGAGCCATACGCACGGCTTCGCGGGCATACCCTTGCCAACGCGGTGAGCCATTCACATCTTCAAGGAAATACTGATAGTCAGTGCGAGCGCCACCACCGCTGCCACCGCGTTCACGGCGACCATTGTGTTGCAGCAGCACTGAACAGTTTAACCGTACTAAAGGACGGATATCTGTTGCAAAAGTGCCGTCAGAGGCAGCTACCAATATTTCTTCATACACACCGGACAAACTCACAGCAACCTGTTCAGCACGGCTGTCGAGACTACGGATATAAACTTCCATCTGCTTGAGTAGCTCAACCTTGGCAGTGTTATCCAGACTTTGCAGTGGCTCACAAGGTAAATAAATTTCTGGTTGAGTTTGCTGCTTAAAGACCTGTACAGTGCCTTGTTGCCCTACAGCTGCTATACCACGAGCTGCTTCTGACGCTTGTTTTAAGGCAGCTGCAGAAATAGAGTCGGCATATGCAAAGCCGGTTTTTTCACCACTGATGGCGCGAACCCCCACACCCCGTTCGATGTTAAAAGAGCCGTCTTTGACTAAACCATCTTCCAAACCCCAGGATTCATGCACACTGGACTGAAAATATAAGTCAGCGTAATCCAGCTTGTGCGCAAATAAAAAGCCTAAGCTTTGCTGTAAATCACTGGCGCTTAAGTCACTGGCGCTTAACAGGTTATGTTCGACCTTACTCATACTTTGAACTCACTTTGAAATCTGTTGTGGTGCCTTACCGGCATTTTCTCTGCCAGCTGCTGGCAATAATCTAAATCAATTTCGACACTCAGCACCATTTCGCTGCTGCCATCGGCTTCGGCCAGAATACGGCCCCAAGGGTCGATAATTAAACTATGGCCATAAGTCTGACGACCATTAATATGAGTGCCGACCTGAGCAGGTGCAACGACAAAACTCTGGGTTTCTATGGCACGGGCTCTTAACAAGGTATGCCAATGTGCTTCCCCTGTCACAGTAGTAAAAGCCGAAGGTACAGCCATCACATTCATGCCTTGAGCCGCTAAAGCCTGAGCTAAACCTGGAAAACGCATATCGTAACAAATCAGCATGCCCAGTCTTAAATCGCCCAGTTGGGTCAGAGTTAGTTTTTTACCTGCCATAGTAGTAGCTGATTCCGAATACTGCTGACTACTGTCGTTGACTAAGGCATCAAACAGATGAATTTTCTGATAATCCGCCAGTAATTCACCTTCAGGGCTATATAACAGACTACTTGCGGCAAAACGCTTTGGATCAGAAGTACGGGTTGGCAAAGTACCAACCAGTAAATACAGCTGATATTTTTTTGCTAAAGTCGCATAAGCACTTTGCAAAGTGCCTGCTCCTAAGGTTTCCGCCAGTTGCAGATTTAAACCATCAGGGCCGGCAAATACTGCCACACCTTCGGGTAAAACCGCCAGATGCTGTTCTGCTTTAGGTAACTGTGCCAGTAATTGATCCACTTTGGCCAGATTGGCTAAAGCATCAGGGCCACTGGTCAGTTGTACTGCAGATAAACGCCAGGGTTTAGCCATTGGCTTTGTCCTTGGTTTTGCTGTTGGCGGCAGGCTTGGCAGGCTGTTGCTGCGGCTCTTGCTCCTGCTGCAAACGTAAGCGTTTTTCCTGTTCGGCTTTTAACAAATCAGAACGTGGAATTTCAACTTCAGTCGTATGACGAGCCACTTCAACCACTTCAGGCTGATCAAAGTTACCTGTCACGACAAAATTCACTTTTGAAATGACTTCAGCCGATTCCACAATTTCGTCCAGAGCTAAAGCTGCCAGACCGGTCGCAGGGTTAAACTGCAATAAGGCAACTAACACAGGCAAACTTGAGGTGATCTTGGGTAAAAATGCCATCTGATAATCCAGCTGACGGGTGACTAAGTCGGCATAACCCTGAATTTCAATTTTACCTGCTGCACCATCCACCATGGTATTGTTGGTATGGGCCACACCTTTATCCAGCTGTAAATCACCTTTCATTTCAGTGTAGAAAAAGCCTTTGGAGAAAATATCCCTGAAGTCCAGTTTCAGCTTACGCACCAAAGAACCCAAACTAAATATCGACAATAAACGTGCACCTTTGTCGCTGACCTCGGACAAAGAGCCTTCCCCCAACTGCCAGTTCAGTTTGCCGCCTAAAGTGGCATAGTTAAACTGGGTAGGCCCACCAGCCCAACTTAAATCATCAATGCGAACTTCAGCAGAACTGCCTGCTACGGCCGAGCTTAAATGGTAATCTTTCATCAGTTGACCAAAATCAGGGCTGATTAAGCTAGCTGATAATGTGGTGACACCTGCTTCCGTATCTTTTTGCCACTGACCTTTGATACTTAACTGATGCTTTTTGTAACGTGATTCAAAGCTCTGAATCGTTAAGCGCTCGCCATCAGATTCGGTTTGCATTGTCAGTTGGCCTAAATCAAAAGGCCCAAACACACAACTTTTACAATCCAGTTTGATAGGTGGTAAGTCGGCCAGCCATGGCATAGGTTCGGGTTTCACCACATCAGCCAACGCTTTGGCAATTTGTTGCTCTTTCGTCAGCTTTGCCAGAGATTCGGCAGCAGCCAAGGCTTCAGCTTCGGCTTTCAACGGGTCATAAGGGAATAATTTCAAGAACTCCAGATTGGCCTCTATCCCCTGCGCCATCAAGTCTTTTGCTAAGGTTAACTGGCCTTTGGTTTGAGTGGAATTGATGTCCACGCCCCAGGAATTGGCTTCCGGCTTCAGCTGCAGTTGTACCTGATCAAAGCTTATCTCGTCCGTCACCTTCAGCGTATTTACTTTGGCTTTGACGGAAGTCAACGCAGGCAAGAGTCCGGTTTCATCCGATTGCTGACTGACTTGATGACGAATCAGCTCAAACCAAGGCATAAAGTCGGTTTTATCCAGATTGGCACTGATGGTAAAACCATCGGCAAAACCAGCATTTTCTTTGTCGCCTAAACTCAAATGGGCACGACCTATCTGCCCCTGCTCATGCACATAACTGGCGTCAAAAAATACTAAATCCTGATAAGTTAAGGCGATGACTGAATTATCCTGACTACCACTGGACGACCAGAATACAGTGCCCGCCTGGCCTGACTTTTTCGCTAAAGGCGCTGGCAGCAGTAATTCGGTATCGGTCAAATCCAAGGCTAAATCAGCCTGATAGGTATAGCCCTCACCTGCTAACAACAAATCCATCTTAAACTGCCAGTTCAGAGGGCCTGCTGCAAAGTGCTCCAGTTGAGGTGCTAAACTCAACAGCAGTTCCTGACTATTCTGTAAACCCTGGCTTAACAAAGACACCTTGTAGTTATCTTGTTGCTGCTCACCACGAAAGCCAAACTGCACAGGAATATTACTGATAAAGAGCTGTAAATCATCAGCTGTCAAAATGTCGTTATGAAACGAGAGTCGACCTGTCAGGTTTTCACCAACTAAAGCTGGTGCCGACAAAGCCACTCCATTGCGCTCAAAGTCGATAGCACCTTTGATATCTACTGTTGGTTCATTCAGGCCAATGCTCAGACGCACGTCACCTTTAACAGGACCTGTGACACCTAAATAAGCCAGAGTTTCCCCAACAGAATCGTGCAAAGGTGAAGCCTGCATGAGGGTGGTGACTTGTTCCGCCAGCAATTGTTGTTTGATATCGATGATCAGCTTATCGGCGTTATATAAATCAGCAATACCAACCTGCACCCCTTGTTCTACAGGCGCATCCACCAGATAACCAGATTTGCTGCTGATCAGCATGGCCGCATTTTCAAAAAACAGTTCAGCCGACAAATCCGTTAAGCTGGGCCAGTTTTCATCAAATAAAAACTCAGCATTGGTCACCTCAGCCACTGCCTGAAATACACCGTCTTTTTCAGCATAAGGGTAAGCAGAAAAATCACCGGACCATAACACTTTACCGGAGCTGACATCCCCCGAGACCAGCGCTGGTTTCAGGTAATTAATCACAGATTCCGGCATATAAAATTTCGGGAAAAACTGTTCTGCGTTTTGCACCGGCACGCCATGCAGCTCTGCGACTAAATCCATATCAGCTTTATCGTCCAGATTGACGACCAGCTCGGCCTCGAGGCTAAAAGCATCCTGCCACAAACTTAAGTAAGGCACTAAGATTTGCCAGTTGCCAGCGCGCTTGCGCCAGGCCAGCTCTAATTCAGCACCTTTGTACGTCCAGTCTTTGCTAAAAGCCTCTCCCCACTGCAGCGCACCATCTTGTGATTTTAAACCCAGCCAGCCAAAATGAGGAGACGCAACAAAACGGCCGTTAAAGCCTTTGACGCCAGGCACATCAGCCACTGGAGCTGAAGATAATTCGTTAAACTGACCGGACAAGTACCACTGATCACGTTCTGTAACCAGATCCACTCGATCAACTTTACCATCCAGTTGATAAGCAAGCAGAGACTGCAGTTGCTCTGAACCATCAGAAAACAGTTCCAGCAAAGGACGGGCGACCCCTAACTGCAGGTTTTGTAACGACGCCTGATAACCCAATTCATTCTGACTCAGCTGCAACTGTAAACCTGGCCAGCTGTGGCTGCTATTACTTAGCGTCATAGGGCTTGAGCTTAAGTTCCAGCCTTTAGCCATAGGCACCCAACGCAGATAACCATCAGATAAAGCGACTTTATTCCAGACGCCATCTTTCAGCCAACCCACGTTGTTGTCGGATAAAGCTACGTCGATTTGTTGCAATTTGCCGGCTTTAATATCGCCCCAGGCGGCAAAGTTTAATTTAGCGCTGTTGAGCTTGCGGGTTTGAGGTAATAACTGCTGGAACCAGGGCAATAAATCCAGCTGCTGACTGGCTAAATACAACTGGCCCTGAGCTTTGGATGGCTCACCGGTTAAATCGATAATAAAAGACAAGGTATTGGCCGTGACATCAGCTACAGATAGCTCACCCCAGCCCTGATGACGCTCCCCCTCGTTTTGCCAGTTCAGCGCTTTGATATCCAGCCGGATATCCTCGTCCTGAGTGTTGTGAAACACCAGCTGGCTATCGAGCACGGAGAAATGTTGTAGCTGTTTAAAAAACAGATCCTGCAAGGCATCAAATAGCTGTTGGTTATCCGTAGGAGTGGCGACCCCAGTGCCTAGCCAACGTTGAGCATCCACTCTATAGGTTAAACCTGTCAGTTCAAAATGAGCAGCACTGAGTTTCATGGTGCGCAGCGAACGCCAGAAATCTAAGCGAATACCGGTTTCCCGGACTGTTAACTGCGGCTGATAACTGCTGTCGAGAACTTCCAATTGCTGTAACACCAAAGCGGGGCCAGTGCCCTGCCAGCCAGCAGATAAAGCGCCAATCCTTACTTCAGTGCCGTATTCGGCTTTGATCCACTGCTCAATATCGGTTTTATAACCAGGGGCATACGGCAAGCCAAAACGTAAGGCAGAGACTAAGGTGGCCATCAACACCACGAAGATAGCAAAAAAGATCCAGAGCTTGTGTAAGCAATACAACCAGGCCTGTTTTACCGTTCGCACTACATCATCACCACGTCAAATTGTTCCTGACCGTATTGAGGTTCGATCACGACACTGATTTGTTTACCAATAAAAACTTCGAGTTCAGCCATGCTATGAAATTCATCATTTATCAATGCATCTTTTACCGCAGGTGAGGCATAGACTACAAATTTATCTGCCACATAAGCACGGTTCACCCGGACTATTTCCCGCAATATTTCAAAACAGACAGTTTCGACTGTTTTTAAACTACCACGACCTTCACAAACAGGGCATTCGCCACAAAGTACATGCTCTAAACTCTCCCTAGTACGTTTGCGGGTCATCTCCACCAAACCCAGCGCAGAAAAACCATGAATATTGGTTTTGGTTTTATCCCGGCCCAAAGCCACTTCTAAACTATGCAACACGCGCTTCTGGTGCTCTTCGCTTTGCATGTCGATAAAATCGATAATGATAATGCCGCCCAGATTGCGTAATCGCAACTGGCGGGCGATGGCCTGGGTGGCTTCGATATTGGTGTTAAAAATGGTTTCTTCTAAATTACGATGGCCAACAAAAGCACCGGTATTGACGTCTATAGTGGTCATGGCTTCGGTTTGGTCGATCATCAGATAACCACCACTTTTCAGCATAACCCGACGTTCCAGCGCGCGCTGGATTTCATTTTCTACATCGAATAAATCAAACACAGGCCGCTCGCCCGGATAATACTCCAGCCGGGCGGTCATCTCTGGCACAAACTCTTCAGTAAAAGCATGTAGTTGCTGATAAGTCAGCTTACTGTCGATTCGCACCCGCTCCAGATCAGAGCCGACAAAGTCACGCAAAATACGATAAGCCAGCGTCAGCTCTTCGTACAACATGGTTTCTTTGCGGGCATTTTTCTTACGTTTTAAAACTTTGGCCCATAACTTTTGTAAAAACTTACCATCGTGCAGCAGTTCATCTTCACCTGCACCTTCAGCTGCAGTACGAACTATGTAGCCACCAGTTTCATCCAGACAAGTGCTGACAATATCTTTCAGACGCTGACGTTCAACTTCACTTTCAATACGCTGAGAAACACCAACATGAGCCGAACCAGGCATAAACACCAGATGACGACTTGGTAAAGTGATATCAGTGGTTAAACGGGCGCCTTTGGTGCCGAGCGGATCTTTCACCACCTGCACCAGCAAATACTGGCCTTCGTGCACCAGCAAACGGATATCTTTTACCGGACCCGCTTTGAGCTCAGCATCGGCGATATTTAAGCCTGCAGTGACAATATCTGAGGCATGTAAAAAGGCGGCTTTATCCAGGCCTATGTCGACAAAAGCAGCCTGCATACCAGGCAAAACACGACTGATTTTGCCCATATAAATGTTGCCGACCAGACCATGTTTGGCCTGGCGCTCAATATGCACTTCCTGCAATACACCGTTTTCAATCAAAGCAACCCGGGTTTCACTTGGGGTGACGTTGATCAATAATTCTGCGCTCATCGCTGCTCCTTCAGAGCCTGTAGCAACTGGGCTGTTTCATACAAAGGCAAACCGACTACGGCAAAGTAACTGCCATCGATGCGTTGTACAAATTGACCTGCCAGTCCCTGAATACCATAACCACCTGCTTTATCAGCCGGCTCGCCTGTATTCCAATACCAGAGTATTTCCTGTTCGGACAGCTGTTTAAACCAGACTTTAGTCGCGACTGTCGTGCTGATGACGCCCTGCTCTGTCGCAATAGCCACAGCAGTTTTTACCCAATGACTACGACCTGACAGTAATCTCATCATGCGCTGAAAATCAGCCTCGTCCACAGGTTTACCTAAAACTAAGTCATCGACCTGCACTATAGTATCGGCGCCCAGAGTGGGAAGTGGAGTACTTTGATTGGCAAAACCGGCGCGGGCTTTTTGCTCCGCTAAACGCAGTACGTACTGATCGGCGGTTTCGCCCATTAATTGAGTTTCATCAATAGTGCCACTGACCAGCACAAAATCCTGCTGCAACTGGCCTAATAATTCGCGGCGACGGGGGGAAGCGGAAGCAAGGGCTATCATAAAAACACTCAATGAATTTTAAACTGGCGACGGATACGGCGTAATAACCAGAAAATCCAGGGCCAGACCGCAGCACCAGTCACTACAGGCCATAAATAGGCCATAGTAAAGACCACGCCAGTTAAGAAATGACTGAGCCAAAAGATAAAATAATGATAAAACGCTAAAAACAGCGCTATAACTAAACTTTGCTGCAAAATGGAGAAATTACGAATTTTCAAATGGTGTGCAGAACAGAAATAAATAATGACAGAGTAAGCTAAAGCGTTGACGCCAAGCACAGTACCGACCAGCACATCCAACAAAAAACCAACGACAAAAGCAGTCCCTATACTGACCCGAAATGGCAAAGCCAAAGCCCAGTAAAACAATACCAATAAAGGCCAGTCGGGGCGGAATAGTTTCACCATAGCGGGTAAAGGCACCACAGCCAGTACCAGCGAAAACATCAGAGATAAATACACCAGATACAAACGATGTGACTTTTCCATCAGAAATCTCCTGCCACAGCGGACGCTTCAGCATCAGGCGGGGCGATTTGCTCGTCAATTTCCGGTTTAGCTTTAGGCCAGACTAATAACACATAACGAATACGATCAAGCTGGGCATAAGGCCGTGCATAGACTTGTAAAAACGGCTGCTGTGCATTGCGGCTAATTCGTACGACTTCAGCCACCGGATAACCTTCTGGGAAAATACCATCCAGACCTGAGGTGATCAGTTTATCACCCTGCTGTATATCGGCACTGTGTGGGATATGCATCAGCCGCACTTCATCCGATTGACCTAAGCCTTCAGCCACCACATGGTCACCATTACGTTCAACCCGCAAAGAGATAGCATGAGTGGTATCAGAAATCAGTAAAGCACGGCTACTGGTTGGCCCCACGCTTACAATTTGGCCCAGAACCCCTAAATCATCGATTAAAGGTTGCTGCGCGACCACACCGTCATTGCTGCCTTTGTTAATCACTATCTGATTACTGAACGGATGGCTGTAGACCGCCAGTACTTCAGCGACCAGACGTTTGCTGTCTGCTACTGGCACTGACCCCAACAAAGAGCGCAGTTTGTCATTTTCCTGCTGTAAAAATTGCAGGCGCTGCATCTGGGTATTTTGCCGCAGCAAAGTTTCACGCAGCTTCTGGTTTTGCTCCAGTAAACGCTGATGCGACATAAATTGTTCGGAGGCGTCAGATAACATGGCTTGAGGTAAATTGGCCAGATAATACAAAGGACTCACAGTTGCGGTTAAATAACTACGCAACTGTGTGGAACTATCGGTAAATCTGTCCAGCGTCATTAGCCCAACACTACACAAGACTGCAAGAAACAGTCTTAATGGCAGAGATGGGCCACGCTCAAAGATAGGTTTCATTCAGGACTGACTTGTTAGTCGTAACTAAATACATCACCACCATGCATATCGATCATTTCTAAGGCTTTACCACCACCACGAGCAACGCAGGTCAGCGGGTCGTCAGCTACAACCACAGGAATACCGGTTTCCTCCATCAACAGACGGTCTAAATCACGCAGTAATGCGCCACCACCTGTTAACACCATACCGCGCTCTGAAATATCAGAAGCCAGCTCTGGTGGAGACTGTTCCAAAGCCACCATAACGGCAGAAACGATACCAGCTAAAGGCTCTTGTAAAGCTTCTAAAATTTCGTTGCTGGTCATAGTGAAACTGCGAGGCACACCTTCAGCCAGATTACGGCCACGGACTTCAATTTCCAGAATTTCGTCGCTTGGGTAAGCTGAACCAATTTCTGTTTTGATACGCTCAGCTGTGGCTTCACCAATCAGAATGCCGTAGTTACGACGAATATAGTTGATGATGGCGTCGTCAAACTTATCACCACCAATACGAACTGATGAGGAATACACCACACCGTTCAAAGAGATAATAGCAACTTCAGTAGTACCACCACCAATGTCGACCACCATAGAACCAGTCGCTTCAGATACAGGTAAACCTGCACCTATTGCAGCAGCCATTGGCTCGTCAATTAAGTAGACTTCGCGTGCACCAGCACCCTGAGCAGATTCACGGATAGCACGGCGTTCAACCTGGGTAGAACCACAAGGCACACACACCAGTACACGTGGGCTTGGACGCAGAAAACTGTTGCTGTGTGCTTGTTTGATAAAATGCTGCAGCATTTTTTCAGTCACATAGAAGTCGGCGATTACACCATCTTTCATAGGACGAATGGCTTTGATATTGCCTGGAGTACGGCCAAGCATACGCTTGGCGGCGTGGCCAACGGCCGCAACACTCTTAGGTCCGCCAGTTCTTTCCTGACGAATAGCAACTACTGAAGGCTCGTTTAATACGATACCCTGATCTTTTACATAGATGAGTGTATTGGCTGTCCCCAGGTCGATCGACAGATCATTTGAAAACAGACCACGCAATTTATTTAACATGGAACAGACTAATCCTTTTAACTAAGAGGTGGTGACACAAGGTGCCCGACGAAATGGTGCTTATTTTAAGTAACAAAACGCCAAGAAAATAGCTTTATCTTTAGTTTTTACCAAATTAAACCAAAGCCATTGAAAAGCCAATTGTTTCGTTGTCAGACAAGAGAGATCAACTTAAGTTTTGTTGTATTGAGAATATAAGTCGTAGGGGCGCGGGCTTGTCCCCGCCCGCCTCATATATCTACCCTCGTTTTTATTAATTCAGCCGTTCCTGCCAGAAGATTTGGCGTTTATTGCCACGGTAACGGCCTACGCTGACTTCGGAAGATGGGTTACCAGCAGCACCTTCCCGCCAGTTGTATTGCAACCAAGGGGGAGCGGCATAAAATACCGGCCAGACTCCAGTTAGCCCGGCAGGTATTGTTGCACTGATCGCTGAAGATCCGGTTAAACCTGAACTTAACTTATAGTCAGTACCAGCAACAGGCAAACCTACGGTATCAAAGCTGATTGAAGCAGGATCTATAGTGGTACAGCTGTCTTCAGTATTCAAAACAAAGGCTGTACCAGTCCAGAATTCGGTTCTGAACTCCAATGGCACCAGAGTTGAAGCTGGGGCAACGGCAGCATCAGCCACATTGCCACCTTTTAGCACTAAACGGCCATACTTTTGCACAGGAGCAGTTACATTGATCTGCACGGGCAAGCATGGGCCTGCATCTGATGCTTTTACACACACACCGTCCTGATCAGCCCATTCATCCTCAGCTAAATCCAGTTTCAACTGTGGCAAAAAAGGAGCCGGATATTCTGGCTCCACAGGCCTCAAGTAACTCAGCACATCCTCAGTTAACGTAAGGCTGAAAAGGCCATCATAGGCGTTGTTCTGATTGCTCAGACTAAAATTTCCCCGAGGCACTACAGCCACAGGAGAGCTTATGCTGACATCAACCGCAGCATCTGTGTAAGAGGTATTAGTGGCTGTGGCATCTGTAGCCCAGTTGCCTGCCCGGAAAAAACTGTGAGCATAGTTTAGCGTGGTTACGCCTTGCATATTCCTGGCTTCATAAACCACTGTTGGGTTTGTCTGGTAGTGCATATCCTGACCCAAATAGTGGAAATTAGTGCAGTCGTCGAGAGCAGTGATCTGAGCTGGTCCCGGAGTTGCGGTGAAATAAGCTGGAGTAAAACGCCCCACAGGAGAGCTAGTTGCAGGAGCTATGGTGTAACCAAAATAGCTATTCGCCGCCGGAGTAGCAGTAAAGGTATAAACCCCTACCTCAGATACAGTCTGAGCTATTGTGACTACCGCACCTACAGATTGTGTATGGTTGTATGATTCGACCCCAAGAGCGCCAGGACTTGCACCATCAGCCACTAGTGGGGCGATCAAAGATCGGGATAATGCAATAGAATTTAGTTTAAAGTTCGGTGTGCTAATTGGATTCGCACAAATATTGGTGTCGCCATTATTCGCAGACGCTTTGGCAATCACTGACAGGTTAAAGCTTTCACCTGCTTTTTTGTATGTCGCACAGTTGCTATAAGGTGACCCACAGCTCACTGGAGCAGCAGTACCATTACCTTCCTGAATGCAAATACCTGCAGGCCGAGCTATAAACTGATCCGAACCTGTCATCACCAGATTATTGTCACCGGTTGCTACCGAACCATCATAACGAGCATTCAGCTGCATTTGGCCTGCGTCAGTATAATTCAGCGCTATAGTCGCCTGGCCGTTCGAATTGAACAACAGATTTTGGGAGAGATTCGGATCATTAAGGTTATAACTTTTTGGTATAGCTATTCCATTCACTAGCACAGAGCGACTTTCTGGTCTGGCAACTGCATTTGGGTCAATATAATCCGACCAAAGCTTTACAGATCTGGTGACATCTTTAAAACCAGGTACACATTGTTGGCTGGAATTATCCTTGCGCACAGCGCGGATCAGTACATTTTGTGGCTGATTGGCAATCATATCCTGCACATCAAATACAAAACCGCTATCGGAAAAACTCAGAGAACAATTACTTGTTACTCCGTTTTGCTTACATTGCAGAGCATTTGTTGTAGACACAGAAGCCGAACCAGCCTGAATACCTATGATAGTTGAACCAGCCAGGGTTTTCGTCAAGTTGATGCTTTGACTACCGGTAAAAGTGATATTGCCTGCCGACTCAAACACAGCGCCATTACTTGCAGTCAGTTGTAGCGAAACCTGATTTGCATAAAGTTGCGTGCAGGCAGCATTTGCGCACGCCTTAACCGTTACTTCAGTTGGATTACAGGTCAATGAAGAGTTGCCATAACTAAGCTCAAAATGATGAATACTTTCTTCACCTATAGCCACAGGAACAGGGGCTTTAAAACTACAGACTTGTACATTATCCAAAGCATGAAAATTGGTATTAGTCCCTGTCGAACCGGTAAAAGAGAGCAAAAAATTAGCTGGCATTGCTGGCTGGCTGGCCAAATTCACATTGGATGAATTTAATATGTCAGTAAAGACGCTCCCCGTAGCCTCACGTCTTTGCAAGCGAAAACCCACCTGATTGGCTGTTGTAGCAGTATCAATAGTGATTCTGAACCTATCCCCCCGACCCGGGGTGCTGCCACTGATACTCAGGCTACGGGCAAGTTTGCCGCTCCAGCCCAGCCAAGAATAACCAGAGGTTCCGACACCTGCACCGCGAACTCCTATAGCTTGAGCGCTGTCGGTGTTATTTGCGACACCACCGGTTCGGCCTTCAGTTGCTTTGGCATAGTTACCAAACTCATCAAAGCCAACGCCTAGCCAGCCTCCGGCAAAACCCGGTTGAACAGGACTGATATTACTGCGCGGAGCATACCCCAAACTGCCACCAAAGCTACCAGGAACTGGCGTCATAGTTGCGTCAGACAAGACTAAACCTATACCATCAGCACCGTTGCCACCATAGGCAAAATGATCGAATTCTATAATCAGCTTATTGCCAGCAGTAGGAAAACCTTGCCGAAAGGTGATAGAGGTCGATTGATTTGGCTCGTTGTTGGTTAATTGCAATCGACCATTCACTAGCTCAGGCACACTGCCACTACGAACTGTTCTGTACCATTGGTTGTAGTTGTTAAACTCTTCTGTTATCAAACAGTTGGCAATCACACTACAACTACTGCGCTCCTGCATTATTTCGATAATTTTACTTTGACTCTGAGCTTTGGCATAAATGCGCACTTCGTCTAAATCGCCATTAAAATAACGATTAGCAACATTATCCCGGCCTAGTTCCAGAGCAAGATTGTTAGTAGCAAGTTTCTTTGTATAACTAGCGGTATTTATATCTGCATTGCCATTAATAAAAATGCGCTGGACGCCATTTTTATAGGTAATAGCGACATGGGTCCATTGATTCAACGGCACACTGGCATCACTGGTCAAAGTCCTTGCGATTCCGTCTTGATCATGCCACCACCAATATATTTTTCCTGCAGGAGTTAAATGGAACTCATAGTTAGTATCTTTCGACAAAATAGTCATTAAATCTGAGCCAGGATAAGCTCTTGGTCTCACCCAAATAGCTACTGTTAATTCGTCAGTAATATCCAGCTTGTCGTTATCTGCCACCGCAATATACTGATTTGAACCATTGAACTGAGAAAACGCGCAGGTACCAGGATCATCAGCAAGAGCAGGCACACTAATTGAAGATAACAAACCATTGTATGTGCGGCCGTTTAAACTGTTGCCTGAGGTATCAAGTACTTCATCACTTGCACCAGTCCAGGCTGCAGTGTTTAAACTCCAGGACAAGACAGGTTCAGCACTAATACAACTGGACGTCTCAGTTCGCAAAGCATTTATTTCTGAAGTGTTTAGTACGCGATTAAAAAAGCGGACTTCATCCATCTGCCCTGTCATGCCATAAGTCGAATCAGGATAAGCGCCTATACCAAAGGCTGCAGCAGAATCTGCACTGATATCTATTGGAGTTCGTGCATCGTTATTTGCGTGGTTAAAATCTAATGACTGCCTATTGCCATTTAAGTACAAAGATAATTCAGAATTGGAGTAACTATATACCGCAACGACATGGTGCCAGGCACCGTTGGATACAGTAGAGTCGGTACGAGTGACAGTCCTGAGTGTCCCGTCTCTCATGATCACGCTAAAAGCCAGTCTGTTACTATTGTTCCGATATACGACAAATCTGTTGCTACTGGCGGTATTGTTTTTACCGTAGGCCATATAGATCTGGCCTGATGTGCCTGAAGATTTAACCCAAAACGCTACCGAAAAACTATTTGCGTTATTTATATAGGAGCTTTTAGGGGCTGTAACCAAGCTAGACCCTACTGAAACCCCAGTTCCGGTAAAGTTACCATATCCACAAGTACCCAAACCATTAGTTGTGGCAAGTGCAGGCGCGAGGTCTGCAGTAAAAGCTCCGTTGCTCGCTCGGCCATGCAAATTATACACAGATGAATCTAGCACCTCGCCAACAGCACCGGTCCATTCACTCTCATTAAAGTTCCAGGACAATTGGTTATTGGCCCCAGTGCAGCTTGCGGGCCTCTGGCCATTGGAGGTATCACAAAAGGTAGAACCTGTAATAGAGCCGTTATTTTCTATATGAGGCGAAGTTATATTACCAACAACCTGTCCACCGAAGCCAATGCTGATAATCTCATTCGCTACAACATTCCCCTCTATCTGCCCATTACCATTTGGCAAACTAATTTGATTGGCAAAGACTGTACCTATAATTTCACTACCACTTACAACCAGCGTCTGATCAACAGTAACATCACCATTAATTTGGCCATTGGAAAACTCCATAGTCAGATGTTTAGCTGAGACATTACCTGTGACCCTACCACTGCTCTTCAAGTTGAAATTATTGACAACACTTACAGGCCCATTAATAGTGACAGGGCTAGCGGTTAATAAGTCTCGTCCTGCAGTCACAGAACCATTGATGACCGTATTGCTGCCAATCAATACATCTTCAATCGATTGCACATTACCGTTGATAGTTGTAGAAGTGCCAGTATCTATAACTCGGGCAGTTATATCACCAGTATGCACATTAGAACTGCTTAAATTAACCTCATCATTTACGCTAATATTAGCTTTCGCCTGAAAACCATTACCTGTAGTAAGGTCACCTCCAACATTGATAGTTAGATTTGCTGAGTTTCCTGACAAATTAATTTTAGCATTCTGCAAGTTTGCAGTACCTGCAATATTCCACACCACAGTCCCGGTTACATTAACGACATCATCCGATCGCAGAGTTAAATTGCCAGGACAATTAACGGTTTGTCCATTCCCAGGACGGCTACAACCACCAGGCCTGTTTGATGGCAAATTATAGGTAGCAGCAAAGAGTTCAAATGAGAACAACATCAGAAGCACTAACAGTACATTATTTTTCATTTGATTAACCTTCTACTGCCATACTTCCATTTGAATGGTACGCGACGTTTGTAACGGCCCGCTGCCACAGGTTCCTGTGCTTTTGATTTGGTAATAAATAGTTTCAGTGACTGCATCTGTAGCACGCCCTGAAATGCAACTTAAAGTGTAACTGCAATCCTGAAATCCATCGCCAGTAAGAGTAGTCACTGCAGCTGATTCAGACCCCGTCAGACCAAGAGGCGGAATAGCACAGTAGGCCGATGGCGTTGTTAGAGGAAATAGTTGTGCAAGTCCCTGTTCCATGCCAGATTGAGCAGCAAAAAAGGCTCTGGTGCCTAACACTTCATAGCTGATACTTTCAGAACTGCGGGTCAGTAGTTTAGATAAAGCAGCCACCAATAGCGTCATCACCACAATAATAAAAATAGCGACAATCAGAGCGCTGCCCTGTTGTTTTTTTGGATAGAAAGTAGAAAGATCAGGGTGCATTGGGGATATGGATCTCCTGATTAAACACCAAACTATCAGACACGCCAGATTTGAATGCCAAACGGACATGAACTACAGCATTACGAGTTAAAACCACACTATTTTCAAAGCTAAATGCCAGAGCACTATTAGCTGCATAAAACCCTGCACCGGGGGCATTATCTAAGTCGTCAGCCATTAATACACCAGTGGGTAAATTCACTGCTGCTTGGGATCCCACTATATCCGCGCGCTGATAACGCCACAGCTGATCATTTTCAATACAATAAACCACGGGAGCCGTCATAAAATACATACGTTGACTAGGAGAGTCTGGAACAACTGGCGGAAAACTAAAGGTCACATCAAGCACTCTGGAATCAGCGCTGTTTACGGACATATCCAATGTAGTGGCCACCCGCTCCTTTTGATAAATATCTGTTGGAGCGTTTGTCGGATATACCGTCATAAAAACGGGTGTAGTCGCTGCGAGCTGGACCAAATCATCCCACTCATCTGCTGCACTGAATAAACTGGCAGATCCAGTTACCAGGCTTCCTTGATACCGTCCCGCCTGAACTAAAGGCGCAAATTCAATGCATTGCCTGCTACCGTTTACATCACTCCATGTCCGGACACTATTTGGCACCACATTACGCAATTCGCGGGTGATGCGCTCAACCGCGAAACGGCTTTGACTTAATAACTTATCCCGGTCGGCAGACTCAGCATACATTCTTGCTCCTAGCCCAAGGTAACTGATAGTAGCCGTTGCCATAATGCCCAGCACAATAATTACCAGTATAAACTCGATCAGAGTAAAACCTTGAATTCTGCTGCCATTCATTACCAGTTGCTCCGGTATGCAGAAAAAGCTAAAGCTTCACCTGTGGGTGTAGTTATAGTGACAGTGATCTTTTTTACACTGTTATTGGCAAGCCCCAAATCGCTTCCAGCGCAATTGACTGTCACATTAGATCTATATCCAACATACAAATTATCCAGCGCCAAGTTGCCAATGCTGCCCACGATATCGCTGCCATCCAGTTGCAGTAGATTAAAATCATCCACATCGTTGAAACCGGAGCGGCTTTCACCTTCGTTACCTAACGCATCACAGGGAGTACAGGCAGCTGCGTTTAGTTCACCGCAACGAAACTCTCCGCCAGCCCTATCTGAGTTTTCATCAAAAGAACGGGCCATAATTTCATTTAACAAACTATGTCCCAATTCGGCGGCGCGCACCTGATGCCATGGGTCAGCAGATCGTTGATAAAGTGGTCCCAAAGCACTGGTAATAACCACCAATGCGACAGCGAGCACCACTATGCCAACAATAATTTCTATCAGGGTAAAACCTTTAACTACTTTAGATGGTTTCAACATGGCCAGATATAGCCCTCAGACTCAATACACACTTTTCGGCCAACTGTACCCAGAATCTCAATCCTCAAACCATTACTGGCCTGAACGAAAGTACCAGAACCATTGTCAATCAAAGGCTGGCCCATAGAGTTAAAGCGAAAGTCTGATAAGGCGTTACCACCACCAGCTTTCGTGTCGAATAACTGGATTTGTAGTGTGGAGTTGGTGTCGAGCAATTGGGAAGTCGCTTGGGAAAGTTGAAAAGTAACAGTTGTAGCGGTGTTTTGCATAGCCTGAGTTTGATCAAGTCGCACTATGCTAATTAATTGATCCTGTATTGTTATTTCTTTTACATCTGACGAGGCAAAAAAGCGCGGTAATGCTGTTACGGAAATAACTCCCAACAGCACCACCACGATGATAAGTTCTATTAACGAGAAGCCACGCACTCTGTAGCCCGACGAGAATAAATTACTGACTGCATCCAGTAGTCACTACACCAGTCAAAGGCTTAACACCTGCACCAGTTGACTGAACAACATAGGCATAACATGAGTTAGCTGCTGTTGAAGGTAAAGTTGTAGGTAAAGGGATATCAGCTGGGCGGACAATAATTGCCTTGGTGCCAGAGCCAGGTGTTACAAATAAATTGCTAGCATTCAACTCAACTTCTTCTATAACGAAATCACCAACATTTACATCCAGCAGTTTTCCCCACATATCGTCAATTGCACCAGCAACCAAACCATCAGTATTACCAGCAGCAGACGGAGCAACCACATCTGTCACAGGATAGCCGTGAGCCAGAAAAATTTTATCCGTACCTTCTAATACAAAATTTGTTGAAGCGGCTGCGCCGTTGCCTTTTCCATTGATTAGCGCTTTACCATTAACCAAAGAGTTAGCTGAAATGATAGAGGCTTCAACTGCACTAAGCGTTGCGCCTTTCGCATCACCAGCCAAGTTCAGAAAACGTGGTGCCGCAGTCACAGCCAAAATACCCAAAATGACGATTACGATGATCAATTCAACCAAGGTAAAACCTTGTTGAGTTTTATTAATAGTTTTCATACTTTCTTGCCTCTGTTTATAAATTAAATAATTAAAAATTTGGTTACGGCTTCAGACGCTGAGCTCTTACTTCACCTGTGGCTGGATTGTACGAGAAATAATTCTGCGGTACTGTCCCGTCTAAAGTGGTTGGTGCGGCTGGCGTAGTAGTTAATCCATTGGTTTGGAAATAATAACAAACTGCTGCTGTAGCTCCGGTACCAACCCGAGTGACATACTTGTTTGCAGCCAATTGCGAGTTTGTAGACGCATCAACAAAAGCAACAATTGCTGGCGGGTTTTGCATGATCAGGCGAAACACTTCCGCACAACGTTGTGAAGTCATACCGCTACTTCTGCTGTCATTTGCCGGAGCATCAGTTAGTGGATAAGCAGCTGTTGGGTAACCACGCGAACCTGAATTAGCGCCGTATACAGTACTGCCATCAACTGAAACTTGAATATTATCTACAGTTACAAACGTGTAATTTGTATTAGCTGGTGCGACATTACCGCTTGGACGGCCTGCTACTTCCCACTGACCACGAACTAAACCAACAGCTGTAGCAAAACCGCCAGCCACGCCCTCTAGCGAAGCATCTTCAGCATCATCAACAACGTCAAGAAACCGCGGCAATGCTGTTGCTGCCAATAATCCCAGAATTATCACTACAATGATAATTTCGATAATAGTGAAACCGCTCTGTCGTCTCATTTTATTAACTCCATATCTTTATTTGTTAGTTTATCGCTAATTGCGTCTGTTTTACTCATTATTATGAACTTGTCTTACATTTTTTCATTTTTACCGATTATTTACTAGCTACCCTTGTATGCGTTGAGCATATCCCACATTGGGGTAAAAATGCCTAAAGCTAAAATCAGCACCATACCCGAGACGATACAAATTAAAATAGGCTCAATTTTTGCCGTCAGTGACTTTAGATCGTACGCCACTTCTCTTTCATAAAAAGATGCGACTTCAGTCAACATATCGTCAACCTGGCCTGTTTCCTCGCCTACCGCTAACATTTGCAGCACTAAAGGCGTAAATAATTCACTTTGTACCGCCACCCTCAGTAAGCTTTCGCCGCGCTCAATATTTTTCCGCATTTCGCGGATTTTTTCTGCCATATAGTCATTGTCTACGGCTTCGGCGACCAGCGTTAACGCAGAAGTTAAAGGCACACCAGCACGGAGCATCATAGAAAAGCTGCGGCTAAAACGCCCTAATGTGGCCCTGACAATAATAGACCCCATCAAAGGCGTTTTTAGTTTCCAGTAACTCCACTGATAGCTACCTTTCTCTGTCTGCAAGTAAAGTTTCAGCGCCCACACCAGGCCTATCAGCACAGCCAGCATCCATTGCCAGTAATTAACAAAAAGATTAGAACTGGCGAGAAGCACCTTAGTCGCCCATGGTAACTCCGTATTAAATTTGGCAAACATAGTGGCAAACTGCGGTATCACCAACATATTCATCAGCACCATGGCTACAGCAATAGCAAAAAGCACAAAAGTTGGATAGCGGGTGGCTTGTTTAATTTGCTTTTTGGTTTCCATCTCCTGCTCAAAATAGCTGGAAAGTTGCAAAAAGGATTCGTCTAAACGGCCGGTATTTTCACCCACGTGCACAATGGACACCACCAAACGACTGAATATTTTCGGGTGCTGTGCCATAGCCGCAGATAAGGTGCGGCCTTTTTCTAACTGTTCGGCTAAATCTAACAACACCTTATTCAACGCGGCAGAGCTGGTGCTTTCAGCCAAACCAACAATAGCTCGGATAATAGGAATACCAGCCTTCATCAGCGAGTACATCTGACGCGAGAAAATAATCAGCTCGGTCATACTGACCAGTTGCCATGGCCAGACAATAGCTGTACCGGCCTGTTTCTCTTCCTGTAGTTGTATTTTGATAGGGATCTGACTACGTTGTAACAACATATCAGCCACAGCGGCTTCACTACTGGCTTCAATACTACCGCTGACCGACTGGCCTTGCCTGTCTCTGGCGGTGTAGCTGAAGGTGGCCACTAGTTAGCGTCCCACTCTGCGGCATCCGTACCAAGAGGCCCTTCCAGTTCCAGGTATTCAGACACTTTAATCACTTCTTCAATACTGGTCAGGCCCTGCATGGCATAATCCAGCGCCATATCCCCCAAAGGCCGGAAACCTTCGTTGTTGCGGGCTGCGATGGCAAAACCTTCGGCATCACCGCGCCGCAATGCATCCGCCAACTCACGGTTCATCACCAGTAACTCAAATACGCCGATACGGCCTGAATACCCCGTGTAGTTACAGTTCTGACAGCCTTCACCGCGCCAGAACTGCTGGTTCGGCGTGATATGTTTATGCTGTAACCAACTGATTTCAGAAGAATCCGGTGTGTAAGTTTTTTTACAATGAGAACATAAACGTCGCACCAGCCGCTGCGCCAGAATAGCCCGCAGTGCGCTGGCTACTAAATATTCAGCAGCCCCCATATCGATTAAACGTAAAGTGCTGCTGATGGCATCGTTGGTGTGTAACGTGGATAACACTAAGTGGCCCGTCAAAGCACCACGTAAGCCAATTTCCGCCGTTTCCTGATCACGCATCTCACCGACCATGATGATATCGGGATCCTGACGTAAGCTGGTTCTTAATACATTGCTAAAGGTCAGGCCAATTTTGTGATTAACCTGGACCTGATTAATACGGGGCAGACGGTACTCCACCGGGTCTTCCACCGTAATAATTTTATTACCTTCTTTATTCAGCTCGCTGAGCATGCCGTACAAACTGGTGGTTTTACCTGAACCCGTTGGGCCCGTGACTAAAATCATACCGTGAGGTGTTTTTAAGATACGGCGCAAACGTTTGAGCAGCGCATCCGGCATGCCGGTTTGCTCCATCGTCAGTAACCCTGCGGATTGGTCCAGCAAACGCATCACCACCGACTCGCCATATTGCACAGGCATAGTCGACATCCGCACATCTATAGTGCGGCCTTTAATCTTGATTTGAAAACGGCCATCCTGCGGCAAGCGTTTCTCAGAAATATCCAGCTGCGCCATCAGCTTTAAACGCAACACCAAAGCCGGCACTATGCTGACTTCTTTTAAGACGTTTTCCTGCAACACACCGTCTACCCGCTGGCGAATGCGCAGCAACTTTTCATCCGGTTCGATATGAATATCCGAGGCCCGAACCTGCACCGCATCTTCGAAAATAGATTGCAGCAGTTTAACAATAGTGTTGTCGTTATCTGTAGGATCGCTTGAGGCACCAAAATCCAGAATATCGGTTTCGGCATATTCCTCTTTGAGCTGAGTGGCAAAACTTTCAATCTGTTTGGTACGGCGGTACAAACGGTCAAAAGCGCTGATCAGCTGGCTTTCCCGCACTATGGCGATAGCAATGTCTTTTGGCGCCAGCATAGGCGCTATTTGATCCAGCACCGACAAGTCAGCAGGATCGCTCATGCCCAGCAACACAGAACTGCCCCTGTCTTCCAACACTAAGGCGCGGAAACGACGGGCATGCACTTCAGGTAATAAAGCCACAGCTTTGGGGTCAATTTGCTGCTGGCTAATATCCAACAAGTCCACTTTGAGCTGTTGAGATAAAAACTGCAGTAACTGATCTTCAGTTAAAAACTGCATATCAATCAGGCTACTACCCAGCTTACGGCCTGTTTTCTGCTGCTGTGCTAAAGCTTGCTGCAATTGCTGTTCGGTGATGATACGTTCATGCACCAACAAATCGCCAAGCCGCATTTTAAGTCTGGGTTTTAACATAAAATCACTCTAACGCTGCGATGCGTTTTTTAACATAGTCCAGGCTCTGGGCCGATAAACCGACACCATTTATAGCCACCTGACGGTAGGCGTGCAATGCCTGTTCGGATTGTGACATTGCATCGTAACTTAGCGCCATTCCCAGCCACCAACGTGCCTGTTCAGGTTGCTGACGAGCCAATTGCTGAAACACCTGCACAGCCTGAGGATGTTGACTGGTTTTTTGCAAGGCAGCGGCTTTTAATGCATAAAAGTCAGTGTAATTAAAAATATCAGGTTCATAGTGCAAATAACTTAATGCTTTGGCCCAGTCCTGCTGCTTTAGCGCTAAAGCCGCCAACGCCATAGAGAGTTTTGGATCCTGTATACCAGAAGCCAGAGCCTGCTCCAGAATTTGCACAGCGGCAATATCGTTGCGCTGAACTTGCGCCAGACGGGATAACTCGAAATAAGCTTCGCTGCGGGAGGGCTCAAGCTGGCGTATCTGCTGCCACAACTCCGTCGCCTGAGTCAGCTTGCCAATAGCTTCAGCTTTTTGCGCCTTGTTTTTCAGTAAGTTTTTTTGCTGCTCCGGGCTTAATTGTACTTTTTCAATCGCCAAAGAGCGTGGTTTATCTGAAACTTGTGGCATCTCGTTCCAGTCAGGTTCGATAGCAGTTTCATACTCTGCGGTAAAGTCTCCGCTTTGGTCGAATTCGTTGACCTGCACTTCGTCTGTTACCTCTGTATAAGCCAATGAAGTTTCATTGCCGGCAGCAGGACCAGGTTCAGCCAAAACCACTTCTACGACTCGTTCTTCAGCGACAGGCTGATTCACAAAAGGCTGTAATGCTGCTTCAGCTTCGGCAACAGGCGCAGCGGCTGCAGTCTTTGCAAGCTGAGCAGCGGCTTCTGGTGAGATACGCTCAGCCACCACATCCTGCAGGCTAACCGCTTGCTCTGTGGCAGCAGCGGAGACACCAGTCAAAGCCGCCAGATGGTTTGCCTGTGGTGCCATCTCAGTCACAGCAGCTAGCGGATGGGCCAGACCTTTTTGCAGATCAGAAGCTGTGGGGGCCAATTCAGTGTGACTGGAGAAACCTTGCATATACCAGGCCTGGCCACACCAGCCTGCCAACAAAGCCAAAGGAACCGCAATCCATACAAGCCACTGAGATTTTCGTTGAGCTTTAACACGGCTAAACCCGTTCTGCTGTGGCTGCTGTTGTTGTTTATCTAAATCACGCAGCATCTTATTGATCACGCTCATATCCACAACTCCCTGAAATACCAGGCAGCAGCGGCAGCGCTCACTAGCACGCAGACTAAAAGTCCACGCAGTACATCACTTAAAACGTAGCTGTGCTGCTTTACATCTTCCGTATCTTTTGCGGCATAACGTAAATGTTTGGTATCGACCTGCAGCTTATTTTCGCCAAAGGCTAACATCAGGCCTTTATGACTTAATACATTCACTAAACGTGGGATCCCTCTGCTGTATTTCCAGATGGCTTTTAATGCACCGGCTGAGAACAGCGGCTGGCGGACACCCGCTATCTCACTACGAGTGCTGACATAAGCCTGCACTTCGTCATAGGTCATGCCTCGCAATAAATAGGAAAAGCTGACGCGCTGGCGTAATTGGCGAAATTTATAACTAGCTAAGCGTTTGTCCAGCTCTGGCTGGCCAAACAATACGACCTGCAGTAATTTACGCTGCTCAGTTTCCAGGTTCGTCAACAAACGCAGGGCTTCCAGTGTATCGTCAGGTAAAGCCTGAGCTTCATCAATAATAAGTACCACTCTTTTGCCTTCAGCTGCCAGCGCCACTAAACGATGCTGTAACAATTGAACTAACTGCTGATTGTCTATCGTATCAGCCTGCTTTAATCCAAGCTCTGCGGCAAAAGCCCAGCGTAACTCCAGTGGAGACAAATAAGGGTCGGGAATGTAAGCAATCACCCAATCGTCCGCAGCTTCATTCATCAGCTTGCGACAGAGCATAGTTTTGCCCGTGCCAACCTCACCCGTCACCTTGATAAAGCCTTCCCCTACATCCAGGGCTGTAGTCAGTACCTCTAACGCTTCATGATGCTGAGGTAAATCGACATAAAACGCCGTGTTAGGCGTCAAGCTAAATGGGGTCTGCTGTAAACCAAAGTGGCGTAAATACAACATGATCAGTTCTTCGGATACCATTGATCAATCAAATCGGCAGATTGTTTCAGCTGTTGCTGCATAGCGCTGCCGGACGATACTGTAGGTTTGATCAGAATAATCAGCTCTTTTTTCCGTTCCACTTTACTGATACTGGTAAATAATTTGCCAAGCACCGGCACAGAACCCAGCACTGGCACCTTAGATTCACTGTCACTGATAGTGGATTGCATTAAGCCACCTATCACCACAATTTCACCATTACGGGCTTTAATAATAGTATCGGATTCACGGATATTGGTTTGAGCCGAAGGCAGAGTATAAGCGCTGGTACCGCCTAAGTTGATCGACTTGCTCAGCTCTGTGGTCTCGGACACTGATGGGTGCACGTGTAAAATGACATCACCATCGACATTAATCTGAGGCGTTACATCCAAAGCAATACCTGAGAAAAAAGGTTCCAGCTCCGGAATCGGGACGTCTCTGGTAATGCCTGTGCCAGTCCCTGTGGTATCTGCCAGATTCGAGCTGCTGCTGACCCCAGTGACGTAATATTCATCAGAGCCTACTTTAATTACCGCTTTTTGGTTGTTAATGGCGGTAACACGCGGACTGGACAGCACCTGAGCATTGCCCTGAGTTTCCAGCAGGTTAATCACACCACTAAAATCATCGCCTTCAAAACCTATGCTGCCTAAGCCGCCGATCTGAGCGGTAATATTATTCCCCAAATTAAAGCTGTTATTACTGAAATTGATATCTGTAGAGCCGATGGTTCCGGCGATCTGACTCCAGTTAATGCCTTGCTGATAATCGTCATTTAGGGTCACTTCAATAATTTTAACTTCCAGTATCACCTGACGCTGCAAACTGGCTTCGGTTTGACCTAAATAAGCCCGCACGGCTTCAATTTCAGCCGGCAAACCACGCACAGTGACTAAACCAGCCTGCGGACTAACCACCACAGCTCTGTCCGGCCCCGAGCCCATCACACCTGTAATAGCTTCTTTTAAGTCTTTCCAGAAATCGGTTTCGCTGGAACTTTGCACTGAGCTGCCGTTGCCTTGCCCATTCTGGCCGTTTTGACCGTTCTGGTTATTACCGTTTTGATTATTGCTGTTCTGGTTGTTGTTACCCTGGTAAGCATTTTGGTTATTGTTGGAATTGCCGTTGCCATTCTGGGACGAAGAAATACCACCGGCAGTGACAGAAATAGACGAACTACCAGAACGTTGCATCAATAAATAATTCACCGGGATAGTTTCAGTGCGCAAGCCACCCGGCATCACCTTGTAAATCGAGCCCACTTGCTGAATATGGTAACCGTAGAGTTGTTCAATCACGGCAAAAGCTTCGTTTAAGGTCACTTGTTTTAAATCCAGCGTGATCTGGCCCGAAACAGCCGGATGAATAGCCACGCTGTAGTCTGTATCTGCGACTAAAGAAGTAAAAAAGTCCGCCACATCAACATTAGCCGCAGCAACATTAAAACGAGGTTGAATAGCCTGACCTTGCTGCATAGGGGTAGCTAAGGCTAACAAATCCTGAGTCACACTGTCTGGCACCACAGGAGCCGGCGCTTTGGGTTGTTTTTGCGCTTCAGCTAATGCAGCTTGCGCTTGTTGCGGCACCTTAGTTTCCTGCAACCCCTGACACGCAGCTAAACTTATGCTGATGAAAGCTAATGTGAAATAGTTTTTCTTAAAATAATTCATTGAGTTTTCATCGCTTTAAACAAACTTAAGGTTAAACGCTCATCCGCTTGCTGTAACACCACCTGCTTCTGGTTAATGCTCAGCACCCTGTAACCATCAATTTCATCACCCTGCTTCAATGACTGGCCATTAATCAACGCCATCTGTTGTCCCTGCACATTTTTAATCAGGCCTAATTTAAATTTAGCACTCTGGTCTGACTGAACAGGACCAGCGGCCACTGGCACAGCCATGGCGATATCAGGTTTGGTTGGATCTGAAGCTGCCTGCACCGCGCTACTCAGAACCAGCAACAGGCTACAACTTAATATAACTTTCATGATCGCTCACCGTCAGTAAATGCAAAGTCAGCTCTGCATCAGGATATTCAGTGACTTTGTAGTCAATACTTTGCCAGCCTAAAGACCAGGGCAATGCATCAAGACGCTCCAGCACTGCAGTTAACGCAAAATAGCTGCCCGTCAGGACCACTACAGTCGAATGTTGAAAAATAACTGCTTTATTATCAGTGCCCTGCTCTGCGAAGGTTAAAGGCACAGGAGGGTTGGCAATCACTGATTTCATTTTTACATTATTGCTACTTTTTAACACATCCTGCAGTACAGAGGCCATGCGCTCGGACCCTATAAAGTAGCTGGTCAGTTTAGAAATCTGTTGCTGCAGCTCTTGCTCCTGAAGCTCTAACGCCTCTAACTCCTTTTTGTAATTAGCATCCAGATCTACTCCGGCCTGCTGCTCTAATGTAGTTAAGGTATTGCTGTGCTGCTGTGTAGCCAGAGTGGCGCTGCTGATTTGCTGCTCCACTTTCCTTAGTTCTTCAAAAGCCGGTACTAAAAGTTGCAGCATAAAGAGCCATAAAGACAACAGCAAAGCCCCAATCAAAGCTGTGTACTTTTCCCGCTCTTTTAACGCGCTGAAACGCTCTGACATTTGTTGCCATGCACTCATGGTTTAGCCTCCGCAGTAGTCAGAACCACTGCAGAAGATGTGACTTTAAAAGCTAAAGCCTCTGTATTTTCCTGCTGTTTAATCTCAAATTGAGAAAAGGTATGGCCTTTAAAAAACGCTGTGCCGCCTAATTTGTTCAGCCATTGCGGCAATAATTCCGGCTCAGTGACATAACCACTAAACTGGCTGCTGTGCGCACTTAAACTGAAGCTACCTAACCAAAAGCCTTGCAGATCGATACCAGCCAGATACTGCAATACAGGGGAATATTGCACTGAAGTTTTTAATTGCTCACCTTGCACAAATTGCAACAGCTTTTGTTTTTGCGCTATGGTCTGGTTCAACTCAGTACGCCGTTTCACCAAAACCGGAGCAGGCTGGCGATTACCTAGCGAGTCCTGAAGTTGTTTTATTTGCTGTTCCTGACGTTTCACTTGCTGTTGCAATACTAAAAGCTCAGATTGCTTCGAGGCAGCCTGCGCATTGATCAAAAGGCCTATAGCAAGCAATACAGCACTCAAGCCTAAAGTACTGCCAAGCAGCAGCTTTAAACTGATCTTCTCTTTGACAGGCTGCAAAGCCTGCACATAAAGGTTAACCCGCAGCTTCAAGGTTCACCTCCCGTTGTGCACACAGGGGTTCAATAGCTCCGGCCAAAGCCAGCCAATACAGGTTAAACTGCTCTGCTGACATCTGTACACCCGCATCTTTGGCAGAAAGGGCGAAGACCTGGGAAAATCCATTTTGCACAAACAACTGCACTACACCGCTCTGGTTACTATTGACCAACAACAACGCAATTTCTTTCACCGGAGCCTGCTTTAACTGCCCCTCGAAATAATCGATAGAGCGCTGTAATTCAAGCAACAGATTATCAAACACACCTTGTTGTAATTCGTCCAGACTGTATTGGTCCAAACGATTAAAACCGCGTAAACGCCGGGAAAAACAAAGATGCCCCTGCTGTACAATTTGTACAGCCAGGTCCTGGCCACTTTGATGCGAGACCAGCATCAGTGCCTGATTCTTAGCAGTTAATAAGTTTCTTGCTAACCATTCTTCCGGTTGGATCCCAACTAAATGCAGCTTATTTTGCGTAAACAGAGCCACTATGTCAGCCAGCCAGCTTTTAGAACTGACCACTACATTGACTTTGACGCCCAGCAGTTGGTTTTGTAGAGGCAAATCCAGATAATCCAGCACCATATCATCGTCAGGCAAAGTCACGAAGTCTTTAATAGTCCAGGGCAAGGCTAATGAGATCTCTTCATCTGGCACCGCGGGTTTATCAATCTGCAACACCATATAACGCTCAGGCGGGATCACTAAAGTACAGTGGCAACCTGGAGGTAATTTTGCCGCCACTGCTTTAAAAGCAGCTGATAATTGTGCAGAGGAACTAAATTGCTCCTGAAACATTTGTTCAACCCGGGTTTCAGTTGCAGGTTGCCGGCTGACAACAACAACCTTTAAACTATTGGCAGATAAATGAACGCCAGCAAATACATCGCTTGATTTTTTGGTGATGTTTAACTGCGTCAATAGCTTTGTTAACATAACGGCAAATACTACCTACTGTGCTTTTTAAATTATTGTAACTCTAAATCATCGCAGAAACGTTAAAAATGATAGAAATTTTGCACCAGATTGACCACTGCAGATGAAACTAAGCCCTTATTTACAGTGGAAAAACCTTCAACATCCTGTTTTAACTGAGTATAGAACGGAGCTTTGGCTGCGTTATACCTCTAGTAACAATCCAGACATATCCGGTAATAAGTTGTTGAAGCTAAAATACCAGCTCAAGCAAGCACTGCAACAAAAATATCCAGGGCTACTGACCTTTGGCGGAGCTTTTTCCAATCATTTAGTTGCCACCGCAGCGGCAGCGGCGGAGCATAATCTTAAAAGTATTGGCATAGTCCGGGGCGAAGAGGTTGATATCAATAACCCGACGCTGACGTTGTGCCGTTCTTATGGCATGCAGCTGATCCCTGTCAGCAGAGAGCTTTATCGCTCTCGTCACGATCAGACCTGGTTAGAGCAATTGGCCAGACAATTTCCAGATTATTTCCAGATCCCGGAAGGCGGCACCTGCACAGCCGCGGTGCAAGGAGTCAGTGAACTGGATATGCGCAATACCCCTGCTGGACCCGCGTCTTTGCTGATCTGTGCTGTAGGTAGTGGAGGTACTGTAGCGGGTCTGATCCATGGCGCCCAAAATACGCCTGTATTGGGTATAGCTGTGGTCAAGGATCCAGGCTTACCGGACAAAATTAAGCAATTTTTACCTGCCGACCACTCCTGGCCGGAATGGCAGTTAGTCCAGGCTTTGCATCAGCCACGCTATGGCCACTTTGATCACCAGCTATGGCAGTTTTGTTTGGCGTTTACAGACCAGGCTGTTCAGTTAGAACCTATCTATACCGGCAAGGCCTTATATACAGTATTTGAACTTATTAAAAGCGGCGTAATTCCTGCCGGCAGCCGCTTGAGTTTTTTCCATACAGGCGGTTTGCAGGCTCTCAAAGGCTTGGCATACCGTGGTCTGCTGCCTGGCTCTGAGCCGGCCTGATAACAGGCCTTATCGGAGCCTTAATCTGACAACTGGTTCTGTGCAATAAGACGAGCCAGTGGCTGACTAAAATAATACCCCTGAGCTCCCGTTACCCCTAATTTTTTCAGACATTGCCATTCCAGATCCTGCTCCACGCCTGTCGCTATCACTTTAATATCCTTGCCAACACAAGACGCCAATAAACCCCGGATAAATAACTGTTGCTCCAGTTGATGATCAACTCCGCGCACTATCGCAGGGTGGATTTTTAACATCCTGATGGGTAACTCATCGGTATAAGGGGTGGTATCCAGACTCAATCCCACGTGATCAACAATCAATTCAAAGCCCCATTGCTGTAATTGTAATAACTTGGGTTTCAGGTTTTTATAATGTTTGATTAAGTGATGTTCGTGAAACTCCAAGGCCAGATCCGCTGTCTCCAGGCTGCCTTGATTTACCTGTGCGGTCAGCCAATGCCACCAGCCCTCATCCAGCAAAGACTGCACATTTAAGTTCACACTACAACGGCAGTGCTCAAGCACAGCGGTCTCAGTCAATTTAGCAACTTTGAGCAATACATACTGGTCGATAGCCCCAGCTAAACCACAGTTGGCAGCCATAGGTAAAAATACAGCAGCAGCTAATTTCTCTCCGTCACTACCGGCCAGCCGAACCAGCACTTCGTGTTGCAACACATCATTATCCTGCCAACTGAAGACAGGCTGAAAACTCAGCAAAAACCTATTTTCTTTCAACGCATTATGTAATTCAGTCCGCCACCAGACAGAACCTTTGATTTTTGGTTTTTGTGGATCGTTAAAACCATAAGCAGCGTTAGGTCCCTGTAACTGAGCAGTCTTTAAAGCCATATCTGCTTCCGCCATCAATTGATAAGAACTCTGTCCTTGCTGGTACAACACAAAACCAATATGGACTAAATCAAAATCCTGACATTCAGCAAAAAAGTTAGCCTGACTCAGTACCTGAGCCAGACGATCACCCAGTTGTTCGGCCTCTTTCCCGTTCAATCCAGGGATCAGCAAAGCGACATCATTTTCGGCCAGCCGGGCCATCACGGCTTCAGGCCAACCAGAGACCAGTTCAGCGATTAATTCCACACAACCTCTTAAACGTTGCAGCTTGATCAGATTGGATAAATGAACTTCAGGGTGAGACAACTGCACTATAAACACAGCGCCGCTGTTTACTTCCCCACTCTCAGTCAAATAGTGATTGAGACGACTTTCAAAAAACACTCTGTTGCCTATCGCCAGCTCGTGATCAACCAGGCCTTGTACCCGCACCAACTGACGAATTTCACTGTCACGTTTTTGCCAGTTTTGTAGCTTCAGTAATACTCGCTGTAACTGAGTAACAGGATTCGTTTCCTGATGAAAAGGTAAATCCAGATGAGTCAGCAATAACTGAGTTTGTTGCTCAAGCTGCTGTAGTTCTTGCCGGAATTGTTGCTGATAAGGCCGGATCCACACTAGCCAGGCCAACCAGATCACAAAAGGCAGATTCAGTAACAGATAATCCAGAGCTGTCCAACTCTGCACCAGTTGTGGTGCCAGATGTAATACCGGATTTGTGCCATCCAGAGCAACAAAATCAGCTGCAGCTTTGGGTGGGCTGGATAAAAGTTTTAACTGGCCTTGTTCACTGACTAGCCAGGCTTGATGCGTGAGCGGTTGTAATTCCAGCCATTGTTGCCATTGCTGTTGACGTTGTTGCAGTTGTAACTGACCTATTGCATAAAAGCTGCAGTTGATCAGCAGTACAACCAACAGACTAAGCAGCCGCTGCCAGTAGCGCTTCTTTTGAACTATCTGACTTAACCACATCCCAACTCCTTTGTGCCGCTGCCTATCCAACGCCTTGAGTAAGTGTGGTGCAAGTTTGCTCTTTATGCCGATTTTTTTACTGTGCTTCCGTATCCTTTTCACAACCAGACAAAAGCAAGGGGACTTTGATATAGTAAAAACCAGAACCATAAAAAAATAACGGGACAGACAAATGGAATGGCAGGTTGCAGGCTTTAATCAACTGGATTCGTATACGGTGTATGCCATGCTGCAATTAAGAGTGGATGTATTTGTGGTGGAACAAAATTGTCCTTACCCAGAGCTGGATAACAAAGACCTCCATCCGCAAACCCGGCATATACTGCTGAAAAAAGGCGACAAAATTTTAGCTTACGCCCGGGTATTGGCCCCTGGGGTCAGTTATGAAAACAGCTCTGCCTTAGGCCGTATCTGTGTGTCACAAACAGCGCGCCGTCTGGCGTTGGGCCGCGGTTTAATGGATAAAGCTTTGGATGTAGCCAGCAGTTGCTGGCCTGATCAGGAGATCCGTATTTCTGCTCAGTGTTACCTGCAACGATTTTACGAGTCCTTTGGTTTTATCGCCTGCAGTGAACCTTATCTGGAAGATGATATTCCACATTTAGAGATGGTTCGTCCGATAGCTGAATCTGGTCACTAGGCGTTTGTACCGTATAACTGTTCGGCACGGTTAAACAGTACCCAACTGGTTAATATGTACTTATCATCCGACACCGGAACACAGCCCCTGTGCGTGTGAGTAAAGTAAGCCGGCGCTATCACCATACGTCCGGCTTTAGGTTGAATGGCTTTATTCTGATAATAAAACTCGGTCTGGCCACCTTCTGCTACATCATTTAAATAAAACATAAACAACAAAGTACGATGCAAGGGCTCATTATTCGGGAGCTGCGGATAGACCTCTGAGTGCCAGTAACCATAATTGCCTTTACCTTGCTGATATTTTTGCATTTGTATTGGGCCAAGCCGATACAAACTGCGCATAAAGTTTTCGGCCTGAGGAGCACCAAGTTGTGGATAATTTTCGGCCGTCACAGTGACCATCCGCTGTTCAGTCGGATGAGCAACTGTCATGCTGACGGGGCCAATTAACGCAAAATGATACTTTCTGAAATAGTCCGCAATATAAGTGGTGGTGTACTTAATAATCTCACTCAGCGCCGGGTGATACTCCTGAAACTGATTCAAGTACAAGTCGGTACTCAACTTTTTACTGGTGTCGACGCCACCACCAGTGCGCCCAGCTGTTGTGTGAGGGCTTTGCTCAAATAGAGTGATCAGTTGCTGACAAAAATCACGGGGTAATACATCATCGAACACTTCAATAAAATCATTCATAGTTTTTAGGTTATTGTTATGTTTAAAGAAATTATTCAGCCACGATTTAACGAGACAGACGCCTTAGGTCACATCAACAATACAGTGCTGACGCAGTGGTTTGAAGGGGCCAGAGACCCTATTTTCAAATTATTTACACCTGATCTCAATACCAAACAATGGCGGTTAATACTCGCCAGCATCAGTGTGCAGTTTAAGGCAGAGCTATTTTATGGTTTACCGGTCGAACTTCGCACTGGAGTTAGCATGGTTGGAAACAGTTCTTTTGAAATTCATCAGGAAGCCTGGCAGCAAGGTCGGTGTTGTGCTTTAGGAAAAGCCGTACTGGTGCAATACGACTTTGACGCCAAACAAAAACTCTTACTCAGCCATGAACAAAAAGTCAGCTTGAACGCACATCTTATTTCAGCCAGCTAATCAGGGTTTTGGTCGCGTGCCGCTGGTAATTTCAACAAGTCCTGATTAGTTTGAGTACTCCTGTATTTCAGAGGCACAACCAGAATGAAAAAACTCCTGCTCTGCAGTTTGATTGCATTATCCCCTCAATTAATAGCGTATGACCGAATTACCGGCGCTGATTTTGCCAGCCGCTCAGAGGTAATAGCGCCCCACGCTATGGCAGCGACCAGTCAGCCATTAGCCACTCAAATTGCTTTAGATATTATGAAACAAGGCGGCACAGCGGTAGATGCTGCCATAGCCGCCAATGCAGCATTGGGTTTAATGGAACCTACGGGCAATGGTATAGGCGGCGACTTATACGCCATTATCTGGGATGGTAAAACCAATAAAATCTACGGTTTAAATGCCTCAGGTCGTTCACCTAAAGGTTTAAGCTATAACCAGTTAGCTAAAGAACTGAAAAAGCTCGATCGAAAAGACATCCCGCCTTATGGCATGTTACCGATCAGCGTACCTGGTGCCGTTGATGGCTGGTTTGAGATGCACCAGAAGTTTGGCAAATTACCTATGACGCAAATTCTGCAACCTGCCATTACTTATGCCGAACAAGGTTTCCCGGTCAGTGAGCTGATTGCGTATTACTGGGACAGGTCTGTTCCTCGCTTAAAAGACCAGCCGGGTGATTTTGTTGGCACTTTTACCATCAATGGTAAAGCGCCAGCTAAAGGCGAGCTATTTAAAAACCCTGATTTAGCTACCACTTATAAAGCCATAGCCACAGGCGGACGCGATGCCTTTTACAAGGGTGATATCGCTAAAAGTATCGACGGTTTTATGAAAGCCAATGGCGGTTATCTGCGGTATGAAGATTTCGCCAGCCACAAGTCAGACTGGGTGGACCCGGTATCCGTCAATTACCGTGGTTATGATGTCTGGGAGTTACCGCCAAATGGCCAGGGCATAGCGGCTTTGCAAATGTTACAAATTCTGAAGAATTTCGATTTAAAAGCCATGGGCTATAACAGCGTTGAAAGTATTCATACCTTAGTAGAGGCGAAAAAGCTGGCTTTTGAAGACAGAGCCAAATATTACGCAGACTCAGATTTTAATAAGTTGCCGGTCAAAGGCCTTATTTCTGAAGCCTATGGTAAAGAACGCGCTAAGTTAATTGGTCCCAAAGCGGCGCAACGCGTCGATGCAGGTAATCCAGCCGCCTATCAGGGCGATACCATTTACCTGACTACAGCCGACAAAGACGGCACTATGGTGTCACTGATCCAAAGTAACTACCGCGGTATGGGTTCAGGTGTGGTTGCGCCTGGCACCGGCTTTGGTTTTCAGGACAGGGGCGAGATGTTCTCGATGGACCAAAAACACGTGAATGCCTATGAACCAGGCAAACGCCCTTTCCAGACTATTATTCCGGCCTTTATCAGTAAAGATGGCAAACCACTGACCAGCTTTGGGGTGATGGGTGGCGCTATGCAGCCTCAGGGCCATGTGCAGATTGTGGTGAATATGGTCGATTATGGTATGAACCTGCAGGAAGCAGGTGATGCTGCGCGCTGGCAACATCTGGGCAGCACTGAACCAACAGACGCGCAGCCTCTGTATTTAACTAACGGCGGTTATGTTCAACTGGAAAAAGGGGTGCCATACGAAACGGCTCGTGAACTGATGAAAAAAGGCCATGACGTTCGTTATGGTTTAGGGGAATTTGGTGGTTATCAGGCCATTATGAAAGACCCTAAAACCGGAGTGTATTACGGCGCTTCAGAATCCCGTAAAGACGGCCAGGCTGCAGGGTATTAATAAGAAAGGGCAGAGTATACACTCTGCCCTTTTCTCTAACTCAACAACTGCTTTAGTATGTCTTCCCGCTGCTGCGGGCTTAGTTGCTGTACTTCTGTGCCATCAGCTCGTATTTGTTTGAGCTGATCGCCCAGCAAAATATCACGGCCTTGTTCATGGTGTTTAATCACTAAAAGCTTCTGCACAAAAATCGTATCCGGATGAGTGGAGTTCAGGTAGTTGGCTGGCATAAAGTCGACCCACTCGCTGGCATAAGGCTCAAAACCAAACTGACTTAACCACTGGCCATCCACCAATGCCTGCACCACATAAGCACCACTTGGCTCTGTGGTTAAACGGAACTGATCAAAGTCTTGCTGCTGGATTTGTTCTAACGACGATAGAGCTATAGGGGCACGAATGCCGTAGCTGCCAAAACCTAAATCACAGATCCACTGCTCGCCATCAGCTTCCACCAGCACTATCATATGAGTTTTAGGCCGGCGCACCGGATAGAACATCGGGCGACAGGCAATAAACTTGTAGCTGAAACCCAACGCCTGTAATGCCATCGCAAAAAGGCCATTGACCTCATAACAATAACCACCGCGGCCCTGGCCTATTATTTTGTCGACTATCTGTTCAGGCACCAGAGAGACAATTTTACCGGCTTGCACATCGAGGTTTTCAAAGGCAACACTAAACAGCTGAGCACGCATCAGCTTTGTTAAGGTTTCAGCATTGCGATCTAAAGACCCTTTATAACCAATACGTTTCAGGTAAGACTCTAACTGGAAATTTTCTGCATACATAAGGGATTGACCTGCGTAATTAATGAGTGGCTTGAGCTGCTTTGTCCTGCACCAGAATCCAGGGAGAAATCACCACGGCCCAAAGTTCGGCTTTTTGTTCCACCCAAAGCTGGGCTTGTGTATCAGCTACTCTGTCGACTAAACCAGCTTGCAGCCAGTTCTCTACTGCTGCTTTATCATCCTGACTAAAAGCAAAAGCCACATCCACTAAATCCAGTTCAGCGGACACCTGAACCACAGAACCGGCCGCATAAAACTTTTGCAGCTCCAGCCAGTTGATGCGGGCTGTTTCGCTGATGATTTTCGCTTTCAGTACGTCAGGTTCTACATCAAAATTTTCGTGCATAAATCAATCTCTCGGGGTCAGATCACATTGTGCGCTGTTAACAATCTGATCTGACCCCATTTTCAGTTATTCCAATTCATCGCTTTGCTCAGACACCTGAGCTGCGCTGAGTTCGTGCTTTTTCAGCAGTTTGTGAAAGTCTGTTCTGTTGCGCCCGGCCAGCTCCGCAGCCCGGGTCACATTGCCTTCAGCCATTTTTAACACCCGGATCAAATACTGGCGTTCAAACTGATCACGGGCTTCGCTCAAGGTCGGCCAGAAACTGCGGTTTTGTGACAGCGCCTGCTCAACTAAAGCCACGCTCAACACCGGGCTTTGGGTTAACGCCACACATTGCTCGACCACGTTCACCAATTGACGCACATTACCAGGCCACTGAGCGGTCACCAGCGCCTGCATTGCATCTTCGGAAAAGCGGTTCACCTGCACGCCATGACGCTCTGCATTTTGTTGCAGCACATGGCGAGCTAACAATGGAATGTCTTCAGCCCGCTCTCTTAAGGTTGGCAGCTGCAAATTCACCACGTTTAAGCGGTAATACAAGTCTTCACGAAAGCTTTGTTCCTGCATCGCCTGTTTTAAATCACGGTGAGTCGCCGATAAGACCCGCACATCAATAGGGATAGTCTTGGTACTGCCAACAGGACGTATTTGCCGCTCCTGCAAAGCCCGCAATAACTTCACCTGCAATGGCATTGGCATATCACCAATTTCATCAAGGAACAAAGTACCGCCGTCTGCTTCGCGGAATAAACCTAAATGCTCGTTCACTGCACCAGTAAAAGCCCCTTTGGTGTGACCAAATAGCTCAGATTCCAGCAAATGCTCTGGTAAAGCGCCACAGTTGATAGCAACAAAATGGCCTTTCGCCCTTGGGCTGGCTTTGTGAATGGCTTTGGCCAGCATTTCTTTACCCGTGCCGCTGGCCCCTGTGATTAGCACACTGACATCCCGCTGCGCCACCCGATAGGCTTGATCCAGCACCTGCTCCATTACTTTACTGCGGGTGATAATATCGGCGCGCCACTCATCTTTACTCGGCACATGAGATTGATGCACCGCCTGAGCCAAAATGTCACGTAAATCGTTGTTATTCAATGGCTTAGTTAAAAAACCAAATACACCACGCTGCGTTGCAGCTACAGCTTCAGGAATTGAGCCGTGTGCTGTCATCAGCACCACAGGTAAACCGGCGTGACGTTTAGCTATTTCATCAAACAAAGCCATACCGTCTAAACCCGGCATCCGCAAATCACTCAGCACTACATCGACTTTGTTTTTACCCAGCAATACCAAAGCAGTTTCAGCGCAATCGGCACTGATCACCTGATAGCCCTCACCTTCCAGACGCAGCGTCAGTAAACGCAATAAGCTGGGATCATCATCCACCAGCAATAACCGGGCGCCATTGCTCATGCTTAATTTCCCGTTTGATTTAATTTGGCTTCGATTTGCGTCAGTGCATCAATTTTCTTTTGTAAGTCTTTGCTTTGCCGACGCAATCTGTCCAGTTGTTCTTGCTGCTGTGCATTTAAACGCGATAACGCAGTCACCGCAGATTCGCTTTCCAGCAACTTCTGGTTATAGGCTAAATCCCAACGCAATAAATCGGCTAAACCTTTAGGTAAAGTGGTCAGTTTGTCATTTAACTGGGTCTGAGCGGCAAAACGAACCGTATAAGGGCTATCAGGATGCAGCTTAATCAATAAGGTTTGTAAGGTCGTTACAGGACTGGTTTTGAAACTACGTAACAACAGATCGCGCTCTGCCACTGGCATCAGTAACAACTGGGCACGAAAATCCCGCCAGGCTTGCAAAGTTAATACATCGTCAGCAATAGCAAGTTCAGCCTTCATCGGTTTAGGTGGCTCCACTTGCTGGGTTTGTGCGGGTTCAACTTTGGGTATAGTTTTATTCACTACTGGTGCCACAGGCTTCACGCCCTGACAGGCTGTTAACACCAGACAAAGGCCAAGACTTAACCAAACTTTCATACCGCATCCTCAACTAAAGGCAAACGCACCTGAATACACACATCGGCGTAATTCACATCGATAATTTCTGCCAGACCACCTAATAAACGGGCGCAGTCGGCGACAATAGATAAACCTAAACCTGAACCTTGTACCGCATCAAAACGTGGGGCTTTGCCGCGTTGGAAAGGTTCAAACAACTTAGCCCGCAATTCAGCCGGGATTGGCGTGCCGTTATTCGCCACATCTAACAACATAAACTTATCATGTTGACGCAAATTGACCCAGACATTACTGCCTTCGGCACCATAAGCCTGTGCATTGTTAATCAGGTTATCCAGAATACGCCGGAATAACATCGAATCGGTGTAAATACGAGGTAACTGACAGTCCAGCACAATTTTTTGCTCGCGTTGCTGCAAAGATAACGCATGGTCGTTAAAGCAATTTTGCAGCAACGTTTCGCTGTCATGCCAGTCAAACTCAGGTTTTGCTTGCTGCAGTAACTTGTTGTAATCCAGCAGCTGTTCCGTCAGCACACTCAAACGGTCCGCACTGCCATTGAGCAAACTAACCACTTCCATTTGCTGCGCGTTCAGCGGTCCAACCAACTGTTCGCTCAGTAAAGCACAACCTTCGCGGATACTGGACAAAGGTGTTTTAAGTTCATGAGATGCATGACGCAATAAAATAAGCCGCAAAGCTTCCAGTTGCTGCAGACGTGATGCCAGCCAGCGTAACTGCTCACCCAGTTCGGTCAGTTCACGTGGGCCATCCACTTTGTCATGCGGGAAATGATGGCTAGCCTGGCCTATAGAACGGATCATGGTGTCGAGCATTTTTACCGGTGCTGTAATACGGGCAGAGGCCCACAGCACCATCAATAAAGTCAGTACCACTAAAGCTACTGTTTGCCAGGCCAGATGACTTTGCGCCTCTTCGGCATACACCTGTTGCTGCTGTAATCGTTGTTCCAGCAAGGCCCAAATCACTTGAGTCAGTTGCACCTGCTGCTGGCGGATTTTTTGCAGAATAGGGCTTAGTTCTTCATTACTCTCGTGTAAGTAGCTGTCAAACAACAACTCCAGTTGTTTTTGTTGCTGCGCGCACAGCACAGGCTGCGCCAGATTCAGACACACAGAACCCAGATTCTGTTGATAATTGTTTAAGTGAGTGGCCGCCAATTGAGACAGGGCATCGGTTTTCAAAATGCTGAACTGCAGCACTGAACGTTCAATGTCATTGACCAGCTTTTGCATATTTTCAGCACGGCGTACATTCGCCACCGAACTCTCGGCTTCAGCTATGGCATAACGACTGACATCGGATAAAGCACTATGACTTTGCCATAACAGCACCCCAAGTGGGATTAACGCCATAAAAAAGCTGAGTAAAACAAACTGCCGCAAGGAAGCAGGCTGAACAGGCATTCGCATCAGGACAGAGTTCCACGAAAAATCAGGCGCTTATCATAACGGATTTACAGAAGGAGGTTAAGCGCCATGGATGACTGCGCATAAACAATAGTCCGGAACGATTTTTAACAACGTGAAGCGTTGGCCCCTTGGGGCGCATAAAACAAAAAAGCCAGTCAGAGACTGGCTTTCATCTATGCAGAACAACTAATTAGTTGGCAGCTTGTTCTAAAGCAACTGAAGCGCGGGCTTTACGTACTTTAGCGGCAGTGCGGGCATAAGCATCAGCGGCCTGAACACGCTCTAACTCTAAAACTGCATTGCCGTTTAAATCAATTTTGCGCATGTAGGTTACAAATACAAAAGCGTTCACCATAAAGAATGCGATAGCTGCGATTAAAAATAAGTCCATAATTCACCCCGTCTTTACTACTGTTCATTTCAGCGTTTTGCTGAGCCTGCTGGTAAATTAGGTAAGAGTAACAACTGCGTACCTCTTACCTAATTTACCGTTACGAACTAATAAATGCAGAGTCCGTGCCAAGTTTTAAAATTAATTTTTAAACTTTAAATATCAATAACTTAAATTAAATTGAATTCATTTTAGGCTGAAACTGAACAGAAACTCCAAAAGATCTGTCGCTAATTAGCAACAGTAAAACAGGGCTTAAAATAATAACCATATATTTCAATAAGTTAGAATGTATGCTTTTTGCGACACTTTTGCCGACATTTATTAAGAAGTGATAATTCAATTAAATTTCAATGACTTATGAAAAATGAGAAATGCAGATTCTGGAACGAAAAGGAAGCTGAACGGGCGGCGTACCTCATTCAGCTCAGAGTAAACTTAAATTTGAGATTTAATCTCACTCTGAGCCGAATTAAGCAACTTAGTTAATAAAGCCGTATTTTTGTGCGACTTTGTCGAAGTACTCTAAACATTGCTTAGCGTATTGACGCTTTTCGACATAGCTGCCCGGAAAAAAGCTTTTCTTAAAGCCATAAGCCACCATATCTTTTAAGCGTTTCAGCGGAATATCAAAGTTATCCAACGCCAGTTTATATTCACGGCTAACAGTGGTATTGGACACCAGCCTGTTATCAGTGCAGATCACAGTGGCAATACGGTGGTCCAGCATATCGGCAAACTTATGTGCTTTGATATTACTGATCTCCGGATTGGTTTGCAGGTTGCTGGTTAAACAGACTTCAATGGCAATGCGTTTATCAGCGATGTAAGACGCCAGTTCACGGATGTACTTTTGTTTATCTTTGATAGACGGATCCTGGATCATCTCCGGCACAAACAACGAATAACCATGACCTATGCGGTCGGCGTAACATTCGGTAATGGCCTCAAACACACTTTCAGCGCCGTAAGCTTCACCAGCATGTAAGGTTTTTAGTAAAAAGTGCTGATGCGCAAACTCATAAACTTCTTTAAATTTGCTGGCCGGATAACCCGATTCCTGCCCTGCTAAATCTAAAGCTACTATGGGAATACCAGCTTCGTCCCGCAGCCTGACACTGGCCCGCACTAATTCCATGGCGGCGAGTTTAATAACCTCAATAGGACTAAAATCCCGCATCAGTTGGAACAAGTTGGTGTAATAAGGTGAAAAGCCTTTATCGCCAAACATCCGCATAGCACAGTTGATAATGCCGTAAGCAAAAGGCGGCTTGTCACCATTCAGAATAGCAGCCTGGCTATTGTATTCCTGCTGCGCACGTTTCAAACCATTGTTGACGGCATGCATCACCCGGTCGAAGTCTATGCCGGATGGCAAATCAATTAACAGCTGAGGTGCAAAACGCACTTCGATGTAATTCACGCCTTCAAGCTGGTTGTCAATGGCCAGCTCATAAGCAGCACGTTCCAGATTATCCATATCACGCAGCACGGCACAAGTGTATTGGAAACAATGTAGGTATTCGCCCAGATTTTGGTAGCTGTCTTTAAATACCAGCTGTTTTAAACCTTCCACTGTCTGGCTTGGCAGTTTCACACTGGCTTTAGCTGCCATCTCAATCAGGCTGTCTAAACGTAAGCTGCCATCTAAATGCAAATGCAGATCGGATTTTGGCATTTCTTTAATGAAATCAAGAGAGTAAAAATGCATAACGGAATAAACCTGCAAAATAAGCAAAGTGTTTTAGTTATAGCAGTTAAGTGGCAGAACAGGAATTTAAAAGGAAATGTATCAGGACTAACAGAAGAGAAATGGTGCCCGGGGCCGGACTTGAACCGGCACGCCCTTTCGAGCGAGGGATTTTAAATCCCTTGTGTCTACCGATTTCACCACCCGGGCATGAGCAGAGCGTGTTTGACAACACTGGCAGAACGGGGCGCATTTTATGCTGAATAACTGGCGTTCGTCATGTGTTTTTCATAAAAAAACTGAAAAAATGCATCAACCGCCTAATTTTTCAACAAAAACAACTCTATTTAGCTGCCTTTGCTGCAAAAAACATCAGGTGGACACGCCAATCCCTAACAGAGAAGACAGCATGCCACCAAAAATAGCGGGGCCGGAGCTAACGACTCCAGCATTTGGTGTAAACATAATAAGCAACCAGCCCAAGGCAACAGCTGACAAAATACGCAAAAAAATGAATTGGAATCAGGCTTATCCATGCAATATCAGACTGCCCATCCATTTCAGAAGAGTAATTCGAGTCCCAATACAGTCTTAAATAAACTAACGCGAAACCAAGAGACACTGCGCAGCTGATGTAGTCCAGAAAGTAAGTTTGGCTTGCTTTTATAAATCCTTCGTAACACACCATCACAGACAATAAAAACGGCAACGCTCCTAACAGGAACCAGGGAGAATGTTTTAATGTGTAAGTGATGCATATGACTAAAAAAATCATCAACGCCAGTAGTGCCACGCCAAACAGCAACTTTCTAACACTGAAGTTTTTAAGCAAAGTTACAAAACCTACAGCTGCCACTGTATTCTCCCATCTGTTTGGTTTAAATCTTCATCTCTCAGCCTGGATTTCAAGCGCTTAGGAAAGAAGGCGTTCTTAAAATAACAAACACCCTACTCCATTCATAGGTAATACTACTGCTGGCATGCTTTAAAAAACCAAAGCAATTAGGGCATGTCGACGTTTCAGGCTTATTTTTGCAGCAGGCTGGTTTTTATGCAAGACAGCTCGAGTGCAGCCTAGTCCTTCGATGTCAACGAGTGCTAGCGCAGCAGAAGGCTTGAGCCACTCAATCTCTTGCTGCTTTGGCACGCAGAAATCGAGCAGGAGAGAAGCTGTCCGGTGGATGATGAGCTTAACCCAGCTAAACCTTTGGCCTCAGCGACACTATCAAACACCAGCAAAAATACTTAGATATTTAGCCGTCTATACTGTTGCAATGGTCAATTTGCCGTGATATTACTAATAGCAGTTGTATAAATTAAACCCAATGAAGACTCAAACAACAATGAATTTAAACCAGCGTTTCGCTAACCTGCTCACTCTCCTCGTGCTCCTCAACAGGCCACGGGGCTTTGTGCATTGGTAAAACGACTGTACCAGTAAACCAAAAACCCCGTGCCACAGGCCGGGGTTTTTTGTTTTAACCAAGGCCACCAAAACGGGTTTTAATCAATAAATGAGGAAAATGTGATGAGTGGTCAGGACAAAATATGGATTTTTGACACCACCTTAAGAGACGGCGAGCAGGCCTTGCGCGCCAGTTTGAGCCATAAGCAAAAAATTCAGCTGGCTCATGCTATAGCCCGCTTAAATGTCGACGTGATGGAAGTGGGTTTCCCTGTGTCATCGCCAGGTGACTTTGAGTCGGTGCAAAGCATAGCGACACAGGTCAAAGGCCCTATTATTTGTGGTCTGGCCCGTGCTGTCAGCGCTGACATTGAAGCTTGTGGTCAGGCTTTGGCCAATGCTGAGCGTCGCCGTATTCATACTTTTATCGCCACCTCACCTTTGCATTTACAGTACAAATTACGCCGCACTTTGGAACAAGCCACTGAACAGGCTGTTGCCGCTATTCAACTGGCGCGCCGTTATACAGACGATGTCGAGTTCTCCTGTGAAGATGCAGGCCGCACTCCTATTGATGATTTATGCCGTATTGTCGAAGCCGCCATTAAAGCTGGCGCTCGCACTATTAATATTCCGGATACTGTGGGCTACACCATTCCAAATGAATTTGCCCGCATCATTACCGACCTGCGTAATAAAGTACCGAATATTGATCAGGCCATTTTAAGTGTGCACTGCCATAACGATTTAGGTTTGGCTGTCGCGAATAGCATCACTGCAGTTCAGGCCGGTGCGCGCCAGATTGAATGTACTGTCAACGGTATTGGTGAGCGCGCAGGTAACTGTTCGTTAGAAGAAGTGGCGATGATTATCAAAACCCGCCCGGACATTCTGCCGTTTTACACTGACATTAAAAGCACTGAGATTTACCGCAGCAGCCATTTGGTCAGCCAGATTTGCCATATGCCGATTCAGCCAAACAAAGCTATTGTCGGTGAAAACGCTTTTGCCCACTCCTCAGGTATTCACCAGGATGGTGTATTAAAAGCGCAAAACACCTACGAAATTATGTCTCCTGAACAAGTGGGTATTCGTCAGAACGAATTAAACCTGACCTCCCGCTCTGGCCGAGCAGTGATCCAGCATCGCTTAAGCGAAATGGGTTACACCAGTGAAGACTACAACTTAGACGAGATCTACAAAGCTTTTGTCACTTTAGCTGACCAAAAAGGTCGTGTTTTTGATTACGACTTAGAAGCACTGGTGTTTTTCCAGAACTTACAGGACACCAACGAGCCCTACAAACTGGAGTTTTTAAGCTCTTCCACTCATACCGGTCATGTCGCCAGCGCTACTGTGGGTATCAGCATTAATGGCGAAACCCATACAGAAGCGGCCACGGGCAATGGCCCGGTGGAAGCTTCATTCCAGGCTATTCAGCGTATTGTTGGCAGCGATGTAAAAATGGTCGACTTTAACTTGCAAGCCAAAGGAAGCGGCGAAGATGCATTGGGCCAGGTGGATATCATTGCCGAACATCAGGGCCGCCGTTATCACGGTGCTGGTTTAGCCACTGACATAGTGCGATCTTCAGTCTTAGCTTATGTACATGTCTTAAATTTAATTGAACGCAGCAAACAGGTCGACGCCGCCAAGCAGGCTCGCCGTTTATCTGAATCACAGACAGAGAAGTAACAATGAAAAATTATAAAATTGCCGTATTAGCCGGAGATGGTATTGGCCCTGAAGTGATGGTTCAGGCGCTAAAAGTACTGGCTGTGGTGTCTGATAAATTTGGTTTCAGCATTCAAAGCACCGAAGCTTTAATAGGTGGCGCTGCTATTGATGCAACGGGCGTGGCTTTACCGGAAGCGACACTGGATTTATGCAAAAGCAGTGATGCTATTTTATTTGGCTCCGTAGGCGGCCCTAAGTGGACCAGCCTGCCACCGGCTCAGCAGCCAGAACGAGCGTCGTTATTGCCTTTGCGTAAAACCTTTGATTTGTTCTGTAACTTACGCCCAGGTCAGATTTACCCTGCTTTTGCCGAGTTATCGCCTTTGCACCCAAAAATCAGCAGCCAGGGCATGGATATTTTATGTGTGCGTGAACTGACAGGTGGTATTTATTTTGGTGAAAAAGGCCGGACTGAAGATACAGCTTTTGATACCCAAAAATACAGCGTCAGCGAAATTGAGCGTATCAGCCGGGTGGCTTTTGAAGCAGCGACTAAACGCCGCAATAAAGTCACCTCTATCGACAAAGCCAATGTGCTGGCGACCAGCGTGTTATGGCGTGAAGTGGTGGAGCGTGTGGCTAAAGACTACCCGCAAGTGCAGCTGGAACATATGTATATCGACAACGCCGCTATGCAGCTTATTCGGGCGCCGCAGCATTTTGATGTGTTGTTATGCGACAACCTGTTTGGCGATATTTTGTCGGATGAAATTGCGGCCATTGCTGGTTCTTTAGGTTTATTGCCTTCAGCCAGCTTAAACGGTTCCAACTTTGGTTTGTACGAACCAGCTGGTGGCACAGCGCCAGACATCGCAGGCAAAGGCATTGCCAATCCAATAGCGCAGATTCTAAGCGCTGCTTTAATGCTGCGTTACAGTTTCGCGGAAGAAGCTGCAGCCCGCGCTATTGAGCAGGCCGTTGCCAGTACTTTGGAGCAAGGCATAGTGACAAGGGATATTAATTCAGCTTCGAATTACGGCACAGCAGATGTAGGCGCAGTAGTGATTGCAGCCTTAAATGCAATAGAGACAAAGAGAGCTTAATGATGGCTAAAACCTTATATCAGAAAATTTACCAAAGCCATGTAGTGGCCGCTGTGAATGGCAGCACCGACTTGTTGTTTGTCGACCGCCATTTAATCCATGAAGTGACCAGCCCTCAGGCTTTTGCTGGTTTGCGTCAGGCCGGCCGCACTGTACGCCGTCCGGATTTAACTTATGCCACTATGGACCATAACGTCTCGACTCAGCTGCGCAGCATAGACGCCGCGGGGGAAACTTCCCGTAAACAGTTAGAAGCACTGGCAGCCAACTGCAAAGAGTTTAATGTGCCTTTGCTGGATTTACTGCATCCGGATCAAGGCATAGTGCATGTGATAGGCCCTGAGCTGGGGTTAACTCAGCCGGGCATGGTTATTGTCTGCGGTGATTCTCACACCTCCACTCATGGTGCTTTTGGCGCTATCGCCTTTGGTATTGGCACCTCAGAAGTCGAGCATGTGCTGGCCACTCAAACCTTGCAGCAGCAAGTGGCAAAAACCTTAAAAGTGGAAGTCACTGGCACCTTATCGCCTTTTGTTACCCCTAAAGATGTGATTATGGCGGTGATAGGCCAGTTAGGTACGGCCGGTGGTAATGGTTATGTGGCTGAATTCTGCGGCTCAGCTATTCGTGGCATGAGCATGGAAGGCCGGATGACGCTATGCAATATGAGCATTGAAATGGGTGCGAAGGCCGGTTTAATAGCACCGGATGAAGTGACCTTTGCTTATCTGAAAGGCAAACCTCATGCACCACAAGCAGAGCATTGGGATGCAGCAGTAACCTACTGGCAAAGCCTGTATTCAGATGAGGATGCGGTGTTTGATAAAACAGTGACTATCGCCGCAGAAAACATCAGGCCGCAAGTGACCTGGGGCACTAACCCTGAGCAGGTCATCGCCGTCGATCAACCTATTCCTGCTCCAGAGTCCTTCAGCGATTTAATTAAGGCCGATGCCGCGCGCCGAGCTTTGACCTATATGGGTATTGAAGCGGGTCAGAAATTAACTGATCTGAAAGTCGATGTCGTCTTTATTGGCTCCTGCACCAATAGCCGGATTGAAGATTTACGTCAGGCCGCCGCTGTAGTGCAAGGCAAACAAGTGGCTTCCGGTGTCCGAGCTTTAATAGTGCCAGGTTCAGGTCAGGTCAAACGTCAGGCCGAAGCCGAAGGCTTAGCTGATATCTTTAAAGCCTCTGGTTTTGAGTGGCGTGAGCCAGGCTGCTCTATGTGTTTAGGTATGAACGACGATCGTGTTGAAGCAGGTCAGCGCTGTGCTTCCACTTCAAACCGTAACTTTGAAGGTCGCCAGGGCCGTGGCAGCCGTACGCATTTAGTCAGCCCTGCTATGGCCGCAGCCGCTGCTATTGCAGGTCGTTTTGTTGATATTTCATCTGTAGAGCGCACAGCAGGAGCGAACTAATGAGCCAGATTTTTGCACAAGGGCTGGTTTGCCCTTTAGATAAAAACAATGTCGATACCGACCAAATCATTCCAAAACAGTTTTTGACGTCAGTCAGCCGCGACGGTTTTGCAGAGGCCTTGTTTTATGACTGGCGTTATCTGGCGAATGAACAACCCAACCCGGATTTTGTATTAAACGCCCCTCACTACAAAGGTGCTTCGATTCTGCTGACCCGGGCTAACTTTGGCTGTGGTTCCAGCCGTGAACATGCGCCCTGGGCTATCCAGCAGTATGGTTTTAATGTGATCATTGCCGAAAGTTTTGCTGATATTTTCTTTAATAACAGTATTAACAACGGCATGTTATTGATTAGCCTGAGTGCATCCAATATCGAGTTTTTATTCAGTCGCTGCCAGCAAGGCACACAGGAATGGAAAATTGATTTAGCGGGCCAGCAAATTATTCTGGGCAATAACGCAGCCGTGGGCTTCCAGATAGACCCTGATATCAAGCAGCGTTTATTAAGCGGCCTGGATTTTATCGGTGCCAGCGAACAGTTCGCTCCACAAATCAGTAGTTATGAACAACAGCGAGCTTCGTTACAACCCTGGTTAGGTTAAAAGCCAGCCTCATCTGTCGGGAGAGGATACACCTCTCCCCAATAATTAGACAACAGCCCTCATCTAGCCGTCCAGCCGTAAACCCCTGATTTTATTCAATTACTTGCTTATCTAAAAATGCAGGTAATACTTGGCAAAGTAGTACCCAACAGTATATAGTTTCATTATTATCAATTTTACCAATTCACCTATAACCTCTAAGGGGTATTTTTATGAAAAAGCTCGTTACATTAGCAGTAGTAGCCAGTGCTTATTTCGCAGCAGCACCGTTAGCAATAGCACAGGATCAATGGGCCACCTCTTTGTGTGAATACACCAAAGCAGACGATAAAAACCGCGTCCGTAAAGTGTTGTCAGATAACAAAGTCAACGTTCGTAAGGTTTATGACGCAATACAATGCAATGGTGAGTCATTAATTAAATTTGCGATGCGCAGCGATGCTTATGAAACTGGCGCGTTTTTTGTAAAACAGATGCCAGCCAAAGCTTTAGTTGCAGAAGATCTGGAAGCATGGGCTGCAGCCAATGGCTTTGGCGCTTCTCCACTGATTAACGATATCAAAGCCCGTATCGGTCAGGATTAATACTTTTGCTAAAAACGGCCCGACAAGGGCCGTTTTTCTAACCAGAACTGCTTATGCCGAGTTCAGCTGATGTACCGTTATTTTAACAAGCTCCCGGAAACAGCATTGCCTTCAATAGTAATACCTGCGAACTCGATAAAATCTTCTGCCGTCTCAATTCCTGTCATAGCAGAGCCGTCCTGCATTTGAGAAAAGGTCGGAGGCTGTTGAAACTGGAAACTGAGCTTTAACCGTTCAGGCTGCTTTAAAAAATTCAGCACTGGCTCACTGATAACCGCAGGTATTTGCGGATTATGCATAATAGCTGAACTAAGTTGTTGTTGGGTGCTGGCATAATCTGTGGTGATTTGTGCTGCCGCCAGTTGATCAAACAGCTGTTGTAAAAACGCTTTGTTCTCCACAACAAAGGAACCACTTGCTACGCCTATGGTTCCTACTTTCTTCATTAAATCAGGTAGATAATTAGGTTGCTCAGACTGTCGCTGCTGCTGTTCTGGTGTCAGTCCATGTATATTTTCAGCAAACTGCCATAACTCCGTTACGCCGGTGAGTGCGAAACGATAATTCACACTAAAATGATGATCCACTCTTAATTCCTGCTGAAAAGTCAGGTCACCTGTTTTTGCTTTGTATTTGTACTGATAACTCATTTCCATCACTAAAGTGGCCAGATAGTCAGCCAGCTCTTTGGGTAAGGAAGCCAGAGCCTGAGGAGCGAGCTTTAAATCTTTTAAACGGGCGGCACCATCTACGGGTAAACCATCACGCTGTAAGCCAATCAGCTCAACCTGACCCACAGTGATAAAATCTCCCACTCCTGCAATTCCAATCGTCAAATCCTGGATCTTGTAACTTGAGGTAATGACGTTGGCAGACAACTGGCTGTAACTCATATGAATAGGTGGCATATCGCCCTGTTCAGCTAATTGCAAATACTGCTGATTACTGCGCTCGATATGGCCAGCCATTAGCTGTTCTGCATGATGATTGGCATAGAAAAAACCCGCCACAGCACTGGCTGACAACACCAACACAACTCTAAGCCACACTTTTTTACCCATATTGCCTCTTCCTTCAACCAAACTAACGGCGTCATACTAGCATGAGCAGCAAATAAAACACCTGCTTCAACCTGTGATTCAGTGTAAAAGCCTGTTAATTTAATGCCATTCATTTCAGCTTTTGGTGTGGTATGGAGCTCTATTTCCACTGGTTTGATTTATTAGGCATTGCCGTGTTTGCAATTTCCGGTACTTTGGCAGCCTGGCGCAAACAAATGGATGGTTTTGGTGTGATAGTGCTGGCGACAGTCACAGCCATTGGGGGTGGTACTTTACGTGACCTGATCCTGGACTCTCCGGTGATCTGGTTAAGCAACAACAGTTACTTCTTAGCCATATTTGTGGCTGCAGGATTGACCATTCTGGCCGTCCGCAACAGATTGCTGATCCCAAAAAATACCTTACAAGTTGCTGATGCTATTGGTCTGGCATTTTTCGTCATCATGGGTACACAAAAAGCACTGGACCACGGCACCTCGGGTTTTGTTGCCATCATGATGGGCACGATGAGTGGAGTCTGTGGAGGCATGATCCGTGATGTGTTATGCCGTGAAATTCCTATGGTGTTTCGTGGCGAACTCTACGCTATTACCTGTATTTTTGGTGGTTTGGTTTATGTGCAGTTGCTCGGCTTTGGCATAGCGCAAATGCCCGCAATGCTCATAGGAATGACAGCTTTACTAACCTTACGCTTAGCCGCTATTCGCTGGCATTTGACCATACCTGTATTTGGTAAAAAGGCCGACGACCTGCGCTAACTTCCTGCCCAGCAGCAAGGTCACCTGTACTTTTTTATTTACACAGAAAATGAGGCTATTGCTGCTTCAGCTTGAAATTGATTAGGAAGCTAACTAAAATACCGTTAGCTTCCTAATCATTAACGAGCAAATTATGAGTTTCCAAAGTCTAGGTCTGCAAGTTCACCAGCTATCCCGCCAATGGCGCTGTTTGCTGGATAAACAATTAGCTTGTCAGGGGCTAACGCAAAGCTCTGGCATAGCACTGGTGTACATCGCTGAAAATCAGGGCTTTAGTCAAACTGAACTAGCCCGCCTCTTGGCTGTAGAAACCCCTTCTTTAGTGCCGGTTCTAGACCAGCTGGAAAAACAAGGTCTGATAGAGCGTCGTCCTTCAGAGCAGGATAGACGTCAGAAGGTGTTGTATTTATTACCTGCGGCTACAGATTTAGTTGCCGCTATCAATGAACAACGCAGTGCACTGCAACAGCAATTATTGGCCAAACTGACCCCGCAACAGCAGCAGGATTTACCACTTCTGCTGAGTTTGGTATTGCAACAAGCCGCAGTACTTTTACAGGATCAAAAAGCCGGAGATTTAGCATGAGCGCCGAGCAACTGTTTAATCGCTGGATCAAATGGACCTTAGTATTGTTCGGACTGGTGTTTGGTTACTACCTGGCTGCAGATTTGTACATGCCTGTCACTACAGACAGTTTGGTGCAACGTTACGTGGTACAGGTTGCGCCACAGGTGTCTGGTCGTGTGGTCTCTGTTGCAGTGCAAAATAATCAACAGGTGAAAAAAGGCGATTTATTGTTTGAACTGGATCCAACGGACTACCAACTCAAGCTGGAGCAGGCTCAGTTACAACTGGAGCAAAGTCAGCAAAACAATCGTCAGTTAAGCGCGGCTTTGCAAAGTGCAACGGCACGTGTTGATCAGGCACGTTTTGCCCTGCAAGACGTACAAAGGGAAGATCAGCGTTATCAGCAACTCTACAGTCAAAAACTAATTCCACGCCAGCAACTGGAGCAAAGTCAAACTGCGGTGCTCAAAGCCAAAGCAGAGCTACAGGCCAGTACAGCAGATTTAGCGGAACGTGAAGCTGAACTTGGAATACCCTCTGAGGAATTAGTACAAATTAAACAAGCCCGGAATCAGTTGGCCTTAGCACAACTGGAACTGGACAGAACCAAAGTCTATGCCGATGTCGATGGCATAGTGACAGACTTACAACTGGAGGTCGGTACGAATCTGGCGAGTCATCAGGCCACAGTCGCTTTGGTGTCCACTCAGCAAAGTTGGGTCAGCGCTTTGTTTCGGGAGAAAAGTCTGTTGCATGTGCACCGGGGCACTGAGGCACTTATCACTTTTGACGCTTTACCTGGTGAAGTATTTACAGCTTCAGTGCGCGATATTGATGCAGGTGTCGCCAATGGCCAAAGCACACCGGATGGACGCTTAGCCACAGCTGACAGCAGCAGCCGCTGGGTTCGTGATGCCCAGCGTTTAAAAGTGAATCTGGCGATGCAACAGCAAATGCCGCCAGCTTTAGTGGTAGGTTCCCGCGCCACAGTGCAACTGGTGCCGCAAGACAACAGCGTGCTGGCCGCTTTGGCGAAAAGCCAAATCCAGCTGATTAGCCTGCTGCATTATGTCTACTGAGATGGTGTTGATGACAGAGCACAGGGCCTACTATGTTTGCTTCCACTCCTTTTAATAAAGTACTGCGGCTGGCCTTTGGTGCCAGTCTGGGTTTACTGCTGGCTAAACTGACCAACTCCGATCAATGGGGCGTGTTTTTCACCATCAGTCCTGTGCTGCTGTTAGGCTTAATCCCAAGACTGACCCCTTTTGTGGTACTGCAATACCTGACGGCGAACCTGCTGGCTGGCGCTATGGTATTGCTGTACAGCTGGCTCGGCGCTTTAAGCCTGGTCATGACACTGCTGGTGTTTGTGTATTTTCTCTGGTTATTCCGCCTGATGGCCAAGGGAGCTCTTTTTGTTTTTGCCGCTATTGCCATTATTAACGGTAGTATCTTTTTGCATTTTGCCAGCTACCCCAGCATGGATCCTGGCCAAATGCTTGGCAATGCTTTATTGGCCGTATTATTGGCTTTGCTCATTGCCAGTAGCATGATTTGGTTATTTCCAGTATCAGAACAGCCAATGCAACTGCCCCCGGCGAAAACAGCTTTTGAGCAGCAGCAACAAAGTCTGGTGGCTGCATCTTTGGCCACATTATCTTTTGTGACCTTTCAACTGCTGGACTTACAGGATTCACTGTCCGCTCAGGCCAGCAGCATCCTGATCCTGCTGCCGATGAGTTTCACTGGAATAGTACAAGCGGGCATCAAAAGAGCTTCTGGAGTCTTGCTGGGATCGGCTTATGCCATAGTCGCTCAGTTGGTGTTGTACGACAACTATCAGCACTTGCCGTTAACCATGCTGGCGTTCTTTTTTGGCATGTTGATTTTTGCCAGAGCGCAGCAACTGGAAGGGCCTGGCTCGGGTGTGGCTTTTGGCGGCATGACTACTATGGCCATTATTTTTGGTCAGTATTTAAAGCCGGATCAGGATCTGATGTACAGCGCTTTGTACCGGATAAGCTCAGTTGGTGTTGCTGTAGTTTTCACTCTGCTGCTCGCTACAGTCTTGTATCTGCAGCTGGAAAGAAAAAGCCCCGTCAGTTGTTAACTCACAGGGCTTTTTTTTCACGTCAGGGGCCGAGTTTATTCAGCTTTCTCTTCTGTCATGGCTTTATGCAGTTTCACTGCATTGCGGCCTTTACGCATACGGATATTGACCATCTCCACAGCAACAGAGAACGCCATAGCAAAATAGATATAACCTTTTGGTACATGCACATCAAAACCTTCGATCATTAAAGTTACACCGACCAAAATCAGGAAAGATAACGCCAGTACTTTAATAGAAGGGTGGGCATCAACAAAATCACCAATAGACTTAGCAGCAAACATCATCACTAAAACAGCTGCGATGATAGCAATAGCCATAATTTCAATTTGATTGACCAGACCAACAGCAGTGATCACTGAATCTAAAGAGAAAACGATATCTAAGATCGCGATTTGGATCAGCACCATAAAGAGGTTATTCGCGACCACTTTAGGACCTGCGTTTTCTTCTTCATCAGGGCCTTCAAGGCTATGGTGAATTTCCTGAGTCGACTTCGCCAGCAGGAACAAACCGCCACCTATTAAGATCACATCCCGACCCGAAATGTCATTACCCAATACGGTAAACCAGGTTTCAGTTAACCCCATCACCCAGGAAATCGAGAATAACAGTGCCAGACGGGCAAACATAGCTAAGCCTAACCCCATACGACGGGCAAAAGCACGCTGGTGTTCAGGTAAACGCCCAACCAAAATAGATAAGAAGATAATGTTGTCTATGCCTAAGACAATTTCTAAAGCTGCCAGAGTACCCAACGCAATCCAGGCCTCTGGACTTGCGATCCATTCAAACATATCAAGTTCCCATGATTTTAATTAACTATGGCTAGTGTAGCGACTTTAATGGCGAATTTCAGCAGTAACCTTTTGGTCATCCGGCAATTTTGGCAATTGTCCCTTGTATTCCACTAAAGCATAACGCCGCTTTAACCGCTGGATCTGGTCCTGTTGTTCAATCAGAAACTGATTAAAACGCCGTATTTGTTCCGGATGTTTTTGGCTGGATAAATGAAATGCGAGATTGGTAAAAGGTAAATGCTCAGCCATCACCAAAGCTCCAGATAATTTCATTTGCTGAAGATGATGCAAAGCGACATTGTATTCGACGTTTGCAGCATCAACTCTGCCTCGCATCGCCATACGTAAAGCAGACTCAGCATCAGGTACATCCAGGATTTTAAACTTGTGATGTTGTTTTAACTCCATCCAAAGCGTCGGCGAGAATCCATGGATGTTTGCCAGCACTTTAAACTCATCCATCGTCATACTGCGCTTTTCTGGCAAGACCATAGTAGCTCCCAGCGTATAAATCACCGGAGCGCTGTAATACTTAGTGATGTTTGAATCTATATCTAAATGAGGTTGCCATGCTCTGTTGTCCGGATAGACAAAGTCTGTCAGCTCAATTGAGTCTTTGTATAAACGTTTAACCGGCAGAGCCTTAAAGACAAACTCATCGCCGCTCCACTGGCTATAAAGCTGTATTAAATCGAAAAAATAACCTCTGGGCTGAGCCGATTTAAAATCGTAATGCGGGTAATAGTCCAGCTGCTCTATACCAATCACATAAGTTTTAGCCTGCAAGCTCCAACACAGACCACAATTGAACAGCAATATCAATACAAAGCGCATGGGACCCCAATGTGTTTACTGATACCAGATCAATACCAAGCTGTAGTTAGTTACCCTCACCTTATCAGACAAAACAGTTCAGGTTCAATTTATTGCTCTACTGTTAGAGGAATAGCAGGAAATGCGGAAAATGAAAGTACTCCGGCTGTATTTCGTTGTAGAAAAAGAAGAAAATAGTGTCAATAAACATAGACTTAACCGCAAATGGCATGAGGCTTAAAAAACACTTTTGTCAATTCGCTGTGACTACTGGCGAACTGAAGTTTAAAGGTTAAAATTAAGTAAACAAAATCATCTAAGGATAGAGCATGGCACTGGCCTTAGTTCACAGCAGAGCCCGCTGCGGTTTACAGGCACCACTGGTCACAGTGGAGGTTCATCTGAGTCGTGGTCTACCGGGATTTCAGCTGGTAGGCTTGCCAGAAACCTCAGTCAAAGAAGCCAAAGACAGAGTACGCAGCGCTTTGATTAATAGCGGTTTTGAGTTTCCGGATCATAAAATCACCGTCAACCTGGCACCTGCCGATCTTCCCAAAGAAGGCGGTCGTTTTGATTTGGCAATAGCACTGGGCATCTTGCATGCGAGCGGTCAATTGCAAGCAGATTTATCGGGTTATGAGTTTTTTGGCGAATTAGCCTTATCAGGTGAAATTCGCAGTATAGTGGGCGAAATCCCTTTGGCTTTGGCCTGCAAAATGGCCGGACATATCGCTGTATTTCCTTTACAAAATGCGGTACAAGCACAACACATTCCCGATATGCAGCTGTGCGGCGCAGAGCATTTATTACAACTCCATGCATTTTTACTGCAACATCAGGCCTTACCCGCTATACCTGCCATTACGGATATTCAGGCTGAATCCTATCCGGATCTGGCTGAAGTACGTGGTCAGGCTCAAGCGAAAAGAGCACTGGAAATAGCAGCAGCAGGTGAACATAATTTGCTGATGTTTGGCCCGGCTGGTACAGGTAAATCTATGCTGGCTCAACGTTTACCTGGTATTTTACCCGGCCTGAGTGATCAAGAGGCGCTTGAGACCGCAGCGATTTATTCAGTAGCTGCACAACCCCGGACCTTGCAACAATGGCATCAGCGGCCCTTTCGTCAGCCTCATCACACCTGCTCAGCAGTAGCTTTGGTTGGGGGAGGTTCTGTACCTCGTCCCGGAGAAATATCTTTAGCCCACAGCGGCATTCTGTTCCTTGATGAGGTACCTGAATTTCCACGCCTGGTACTCGAATCACTACGCCAACCTTTAGAAAGCGGCAAAGTATTTATCTCCAGAGCAGCGCGACAGGCTGAGTTTCCTGCCTGTTTTCAATTGGTCGTAGCGCTCAACCCAAGCCCGTCAGGGCACCACAAAGATGGCCGCTCCAGTCCAGAGCAAATCCGCCGTTATTTAAGCCGTTTATCCGGTCCTTTTCTCGACCGCATCGAACTTCAGGTCGAAGTTCCGCTGTTACCTAAAGGTAGTTTAAGCCAACAAAAACAGGAAGAGTCCAGTGCTCAGGTAAAACAAAGAGTGCAGTCGGCACGAGCTATTCAGTGGCAACGGCAAGGCAAAGCCAATGCACGCTTAAACCTGACTGAACTGGCGCAACACTGTTACTTAACGCCAGCAGATGCCGATTTTTTTGAAGATTGTCTGACCCAGCTCAAACTATCTGCCCGCAGTTATCACAAGCTGCTCAAAGTAGCACGTACTCTGGCCGACTTAGCTCAGCGTCCGCAGATAGAGCGCACGGATTTACTCGAAGCCTTAAGTTATCGCTCCTTTGACCGGTTACTCAATTATCTGCAATCTTAAGATGCTTTGGCAGGCCGCGCCTGATGAGCACCTAAAAACTGACTCATAGCGATCGCCAGCACACCAGACAACATCAATAAGGAAAAAGGCAGCGCTGTACCGGTATAAATCAGTGCTAACAAAGGCCCTGCTAAGGCTCCACTGCCAAACCTCAGAGTCCCAATCACCGCCGTAGCTGTGCCACTGTGATCAGGAAAACGCATCAAAATCATCGCATCTGCATTAGTGGCAATCAAGCCTAAGCTTGCCATCAAAGGCGCAATGCTCAGCACAGTAAACACTAAACCTAGTTCAAACCAGTTTGCCAGACAAAGTACAACAGCGCTGCACAGTGCGGATACCAGTCCCATGTTCAGCATACGCTGCGGACCAAAGCGGCTGACCAACCTGCTGTTACAGAAATTAGCCAGCATCAGCATACTCACATTGAGCGCAAACAACAGGCTAAACAGTTGTTCGTTGACTCCGAAGTATTCAATATAAACAAAAGGCACCGCGGTCAGAAAGCAAAAGAAAGAAAAAGAGGCAAACATCGAGGTCGCAATTTGTGGTCGCGCCGCCCGGTGGGCAAACACAAAACGATAACCAGAGAAAAATTCCAGCTGCCGTCCTTTCACAACTGGCACAGGATCAGGTAAAAAACGCCAGGTCAGCAGCAGGATCAATGCCGAATACAGAGCCAGCACTAAAAAGATATCCTGCCAATGCCCAACCCAAAGTACAGCACTACCGATAGCCGGAGCGATCAGCGGTGCCATCATCATAATCATCGACACATAGGACATGCCTTTGGCTGTATTTTCCTGATACAAAGCACGAATAATACCGGGAATAACCACAGTCGCCGCACTGCCGGCAAAAGCCTGTAGAGCGCGTAACGCTAACAACCACTGAGCGTCGTGACAAAAAGCTAATGCAAAACTGGCCAGGCAAAAAAAGCCTAACCCACCTAAAGCCAGAGGACGACGGCCAATAGCATCAGCCAGCGGGCCAAACAGCAGCATCCCTACCCCGTAAGCGGCCAGATATATGCTCAACGATTGCTGGATAAGACCAATATCTGTGCCTAATTCATCCGCCATCACTGGCATGGCAGGCAAATACATATCAATGGCAAGAGGGGTAATAGCGATGATACTGGCAAGCAGCATCAATAAACCCAAAGAAACAGTTTTACTCATAATGGGATCCAGACAGGAAGCATTTAAATAATACCTGATCTGAGTAAAATTTATTGGCTGCACCATCTCAAAAATTGCGACACTGGTCCCGAACTGTGTTAAAAACAGGCAAGGAGCTTATGCTTTGCCGGAGCCTTTATGAGACTTTTTGTTTTGTTCTTCAGTTTGGTCAGCTTATTCACCCAAGCGGCCAGCCTTAAAGTGGGTTTACATGATTCCGCTCCCTGGGCATACCGGAATGCGCAAGGTGAAATGACCGGTGTGGATTATGAGATCGTAAAAGCTATTTTACAGCGTGAGGGCATTGAGGCTGAGTTTGAACTCTACAGCTACAACCGCTTGCTCAAGCTTTTTTCAGAACAAAAACTGGACATCGCCAGTCCTGTTGCAGTGCCTTATCCCGGCGCATTTTACAGCCAGCCCTATTTCACTGTGGCGGATGTTGTCGCGAACAAAAGCACAACAAAACTGAACATCGGTAGCATGAAAGATTTGACGGGAAAAACCATTGTTGCTTATCAGCAAGCCAGTGAAGTGTTGGGGCCGGATTTTTCTGCCATCATTAAAACAGCACATTATCTTGAGGAAGCTGACCGCGAGAAACAATTTGAGTTATTAATGAATGACCGGGTTCAATTGATGGTGGGAGATCGGAAGGTCCTCAGCTACTATGCCAATAAAAATTATGGTCAGGGTAGTCTGCAAATACATGAGATTTTCCCCACCGTTGACTACCCAGCGGCATTTTGGGATCCTGAGTTACAGGCAAAATTTAATGCTGGCCTGCTTCATCTTCTAGAATCAGGGGAGTTTCAAAAAATCCATGACAGGCCCAGACTTTAATCCAGAGTTTTTATCACCTTAGCTGGATTACCTGCCACCACTACAGACGCAGGTACATCTTTAGTCACCACAGCACCAGCAGCAACAACTGCGCCCTCACCTATACTGACACCAGGTAAAATAATGGCTCCGCCGCCAATCCAGACCGAGTTGCCGATAGTAACGGCCTGACCTTTTTCTAATCCGGTTTTTCGCTGTGCCGCATCCAGCGGATGGGTCACAGTGTATATCTGCACACCGGGCCCTAGTAGCACATCATCCCCAATACGCACTTTAGCCGCATCTAAAATAACGCAGTGATGATTCGCATAAAAATTCTTCCCCAGTTCAATGTTATAGCCATAATCGCAAAAGAAATTGGGCTCGATATAACAGCTGCCCAGCTTGCCAAAAAGTTGTCCGGCCTGCTGTTGATGAGCTTTAAAAGGTAAAGGCCCCTGTTGATTCATCTGCACACACAAAGCTTTGGCATGCTGTCGTTGTGCAGCCAGAGCCTTATCCGCCGGATTAAACCACAAACCTGCAGCCATTTTTTCTTGCTCTGTCATTGCTCTTTGCCTCTTTAAATGAATAGAACATCTGCTGCTCTATATCGGGGTGTTAGCATAAAGCCTTAGGCTTTTTATAGTGTTATGCGTTGGAATAGAGATATACTAAGGTTAATGTTGTTGCTTAGCTGGGTTAAGAGATGAAAAAAACAAAAGTAATTACTACCGAAGAAATACTGCTCACGCTCTGCCATTCTGTGACTCAGGTTTTGGCTGCAGCAGGTAATGATAAAGTTGCTTACTCACCTATGGTGCAAAAAATCCAGAAAACCTGTCTGCGTCCAGATTTAGGCTGCTTCGTATTATTTGATGGCGGCTTTTCTGGTTTAGTCATCATCAATTTTACCGCGCAAGCTGCAATGGAAATTTACCGTAAGTACATGATGAGCATGGGGATGCCAGAGTCTGAACTTGCCAATTTCCATACCTCAGACGAGGTAGGTAATGTCATGGGTGAGTTGATGAACCAAATAGTGGGTGACTTCACCAACAGAGTCCGCATTGAGCTGCAAACCTCTATTAATCAAAGCCAACCTAAAATGATGGCGATTAATAAGCAAGTGCAAATCATGATCAATACCCAGTTGGATCAGCCTCAGGCCAGACGAGTCACGTTCAGTACCCCCAACCACGCCATTTTCTATATGGAACTGTCGATGGATAAAACTGAATTTATCCAATTGCATGATTTTATTCCAACTCAGGACGAAAACCCGGACGATATCATCGCGAATACCAATGCCACTGAAACAGAAACTGTTGAAGTGTTAACCTCTGAAGCAGACGATGATTTTCTGAAAAACCTGGGACTGTAATATTCTGTGACTGCCGTTGGCTCAGTGAACTAACGGCAGTTGTATCCTGAAACAAGCACCACCCAAACGACTGTCATCAATCCTAACACTGGCCTGGTGCCATTCCATCACCCGACTGACAATAGCCAGGCCCAGACCAAAACCACCAAAACCTTTTTGTCTGCTTGGGTCCAATCGGACAAAAGGCTTCAGAATTTCTGCTCTTTGTTCCAAAGCTATACCAGGTCCGTCATCTTCCACTGTGATCTCAATCGAATGCGGTTTTACTTCAAGTGTCATCAGTACCTGAGTACGAGCAAATCGTTTCGCATTCACCAGTAAATTTTGCACAGCCCTTTCCAGATAATGACCGTCGCAGACATAAATGCAGTCTGCCGCCACCTGAAGCCTGACAGGAGCGCCTGGCAGAGGAGATAACTTTTCGACTAAGTTCTGCAGCAATTCAGATAAGTCGACCTGCTGTTTCTTCAACTGTGGCTGTGCCGACTCGAGACGGGCATAGTCCAGCATCTCATCCACCAGATGCTCCAACTCTTTGACATCATTGAGCATCAGTTGCTTTTCGTCTGCGGGCAAAGCCGACAACTCCAATGCGAAACTCAAACGGGCTAAAGGGGTACGTAATTCATGCGAAACAGCCTGGGTCATTTCGCGCTGCAACCCTAGTAATCGCTGAATTTGCTGTCGCATTTGTTCAAAACTAAGCGCAATAGGGGCAATAAAAGATCGCACTGGCACAGCAGCTGGCGCATCAGGCTCAGATAATTGTTGCTTGAGCTTTTGAATATCGCGGGCCACAGGCCAAAGCCATAACCAGACAGCCACAGCCAACAAACCTAAAAACAACAAACTAAACCAGTAGGAAGGCACGGCGCTTTCGGCCAAATCAGCAGGTCCAAGCTGCCACAACTCATCCTGTTGTATCGCATAAAAAAACACCTGGTCTTGGGTAAACAAAGGAACCACCTGCCCCGCGTTTAACGCAGCAAGTTCAGCATCCGACCATAAAATACTGCCAGCAGGCAATTGAGTGACAGGCAATGCCGAGGACAGCTTTGCGTGCGGTAGGGACTGAGTACTGAGCTGTCCGGCCAGATTATCCGCCAACAACAGCACCCAAGGGGGGACCTGACTCTGAGTTTCCTGCCAGATCCGCTCGACAGTCCAGCCAACACCAATCAGTACCAGCGAAATAAACAGATAAAAATGCAGGAATAGCCTGGACACTGTTTAGCTATTCCAGGCGTCTGCGACAAATAAGTAGCCTTTACCCCAAACAGTTTTAATACGAAATGGTGTTTCGGCGTTATCGTTTAATTTACGGCGTAAATGCGACACACGAACGTCCACAGTACGATCTAAACCGTCGTACTCACGGCCAATGATCTGTTTATGAATGGCTTCACGTTTAACCGTCTGCCCGGCATGTTTAGCCAGCATCCATAACAAATCAAACTCATAGCTGGTTAGCTCGACCAGTTGTCCTTTAAAATGCGCTTCTCTGGCACTGTTATTCAGATTCAGCAGACCAAAGCTAAGTTCCTGATTTTCAGTCTTTTGTGTTGGGCTGCTCCGTCTTAACAAAGCGTGTACTCTGGCCAGCAAGACGCGAGGCTCAACTGGCTTAATGACGTAATCGTCCGCCCCCAGCTCTAACCCCAGCACCTGATCAATATCACCTTGTTTGGCTGTTAACATCAGAATCGGCGCAGTAAACCAGGGCCTGATGGTACGGCACACAGTAAAACCATCCATACCAGGTAACATCAAATCCAGGATCAACAAATCAGGCAACCAGCTCTGGCAAATCGCCGCGACTGTATCTCCACGACTTTCCAACCGAACCTCAAAGCCTTGTTGTTGCAGAAAGCTCTGCACTAAAGCAGCTAAGCGGGCATCATCTTCAACCAGTAAGATTTTTTGCATCAAAACACACTCCAGGGAGCCACCAGACGTCGCCTTTTTTCCGGCTGACGGCTTAAGACTATTAACTCTTTTTGCAATAACACATCATGCTCGTGTTGCAATCTGACTTCCGTTTTACCCGGCCAACTCAACACTTGTTGCCATTCTCCTTGTTTGACTTGCTGCCAACATTGCATTTGCTGCTGCGCAAAATACAGACACAGATTTTCAGCTTTGCTGCTGCTCCAGCTAACATTCAGCTGAGCCACACAGTCTTGCTCTGGTGTTGCAGAAACACAAAAAGCCGGACTTACTGACCAGCATAATTCAGCCTTGCATTCAGGGGGCTGGGCGGCAGCCAGCATCATATTACCGGCGAATAACAGCCCGAACATTCCCTATCCTTCGTTCAATAAAAGCGATAAACCATACCTACAAACCAGGTCTGCACTGAGTCATCCTGCACCAACGGGCTATCCGTCATCGCATCATCCAAATGCAGATATCGATAAAAAGTAAGTACAGACCAGCGTGAATTCAGAGCCTTCTGCCAGCCTAAACGTAATTCAGGTTGCCAACTGGCACGTCCATCATAACGCCCCAGATAATAGAGTTCATCGTCACCCACCCCATAGTAGGTGTCGATCAGTTTGGCACTTTTCCAGTATAAAGTGGTACTCAGATCAAACTGCCCACCAGCCAGAGGCCAATAACGCGACCAACTCAAACTGGCGTTCTGGCCCTGGTACTTGGAGTTGATGTCTTGCCACAGATTCAGTCGGCTTTGCCACTGCTCCCCAAACCAGTTGAACTGTAAGCCAGCATCCACTGCGGTCGGCCTTTTTTTCACTTGTTCAACCGATACTGTGCTCATCGTCTTTTCGGTGCCAATTTCAACCTCAGGGGGCAACAACGCGCCAGCGCTGTTCATCGTAATGACATTACCGGCAAACCAACGCTGGAAGTAGCCCTTCTCTGAGTTCAAACGCATCACCACACTGGCCGCAAACTGATCATGCTGAACCAGACTGTAACCTAAGGTGCCATTGTCGATGAACCAAGTGTCGGTATAGTAACTAAAATCCGGCAAAATCAGCATAGGAAAGCTGTCACCGTCATAAAGCGGATTACTGCGTTGTCCCGCTCCCAGAGCGACAGACAACTGAAATTGTTCGGATGCTACGCAACCCTCTGCTTTTTCGCTGCATGCCAACACGGCTTTGCTACTCAAAAGGCAGGTGAGAAAAAACCAAACTACTGATTTCATCGGACAGGTTACTCAGGCTAATCATGGCGCCTACTTTAGCAGTTAATACAAAACAGCTTAAGCAAAGTTAACAACTTCGTACAAATTGCCGCATTCAGTCACAGCACGGCTGTGGCTAAACATAGGATCCACGACGTAGAAAAATACGTAATCAAATCAAATTGTGAGGTTGTGATAGCAACCAGTGAAAAGGATCACTGGCCACAATTTAATGCTATGATGCCCAGCATTATTAAGAATAAAGAAGCACCTTGAAGCCGTGCTCAGAAAGAGCCATTGTCGGGGCAGGGATTATCCCAAAGCATACCGAAGATAAAGCCTTGTAAGGGCGACAAGAGATTGAGTCGTCAGGAACATAGTTGTCTATGTGACTGATGCGAAAGAGTGCAGTCAACGTAGCTGCAGCTTCAAGTAAGAAGGGTATATGAAGTCAACAAATCAACCAGGAATAGCCCCGATGACACCAATGAAAGGAAAAGCGACCTCTTTTGATATCGCTTATCTGGCTGGCGTCTCGCAATCCACGGTTTCGCGTGCGTTGCGTGATAGCCCGGCTGTGAATCAGGAAACCAAAGACAAAATATTCGCCATTGCGAAGCAGTTAAATTACAAAGTGGATAAAAACGCCAGTAATTTACGCAAACAAACCACTGGCACTTTGGCACTATTACTGTTTGAAGACCCGACTGTTGACGAATCTCAGATCAACCCGTTTTTCCTCGCTATGCTGGGCAGTATTACCCGGGCTTGTAGCCAGCGTGGACACGACTTATTAGTCTCTTTTCAGCAACTGAGCAATGACTGGCACGCTGACTATGAGGACAGTAAAAAGGCCGATGGTATTATTCTGCTGGGTTACGGTGACTACAAAGACTACGAAGAAAAACTCAATACCTTGCTGGCGCAACAAACTCACTTTGTCTGTTGGGGAGCTGAAGTGCAAGGCCACCCTGAATTCACAATCCGCAGTAATAATCTGCAAGGTGGAAAACTGGCGGGTCAACATCTGCTGCAACAAGGACGCCGCCGTTTTGCTTTTATAGGGAATGCATCCGATAACAGTCCTGAGTTTTTAGCGCGTTATCAGGGCATGGTGCACGCCCTAAAACAAGCAGGCATAGCAGAGGACACTGTTGCGCAGCTGGATGCCATTTCAACAGAGCAAGCCGGCTTCGATGCAATTAATCAACTACATGCTCAGGGTAAAACTTTTGATGCACTGTTTTGTGCCAGCGACCTGATCGCCATTGGGGCTATTCGTGCTTTGCAGAAAAAAGGCTTGAGGGTGCCTGAAGATGTTGCTGTAGTCGGCTTTGATGATATACCTGTGGCCTCTTTTTCATCACCGGCTTTAACTACTATTCAGCAAAATACCTCTTTGGCTGGCGAAATGCTGGTCGTCAACTTATTAAAACTGATTAACCATCAACCAGTAGAACTGACCGAAATTCAGCCTAAAATTATAGTCCGTCACTCTTGTGGTGCTGCAGAGCGTTAAGCTGCAGCCCAGGTCCTTTGCATGAAACTATCCAACAAAGCTTTGCATCCGCGCAACAAACATCAACAACCCTATGATTTTGCCGCCCTCTGTGCTGCAGTTCCGGCACTCAGTGCTTTTGTCCGGGATAATGGATACGGTCAATTATCCATAGACTTTGCCAATTCGGATGCGGTAAAAACTCTGAACCAGGCCTTATTAAAACAGCTGTACTCAGTAGCTCATTGGCAACTGCCAGACGGTTTTTTATGTCCTGCAGTACCAGGCCGCGTTGATTACCTGCATTATCTGGCTGATTTGTTAGCTTTGCTGAATAAAAACAAAGTACCGACCGGCAGCAAAGTGCAGTTGCTGGACACAGGTTGTGGTGCCAATCTGATTTATCCTCTATTAGCTCAGGCCGAATACGGCTGGAAGGTAACGGCTTCCGAACTGGATCCGATGGCTGCAGAAGCTGCCCACTTATTGATAGAGCAAAATCAGCTACAGCATAAAATTACACTGCGTCAACAACCTCATTCCAGTCATATTTTTCACGGCATTATTCAACCTGATGATTTGTTTGACCTGACCTTATGTAACCCCCCCTTTCATACCTCGGCTGAGCAAGCTGCAGCAGGTAGTGAACGTAAAGCCAAAAATCTGGGGTATAAGAAAGCAGAGCTAAATTTCGCTGGACGCTCGCATGAGCTATGGTGTGACGGTGGAGAACTGGCTTTTATCACAACCATGATCGAAGAAAGTCAAAGCTATGCGCAGCAAGTACTGTGGTTTAGTAGCCTGGTATCCAAACAGGACAATCTGCCAGCACTTCAGAAGCAGTTAACTCAGCAGGGCGCAGAACATCAGGTAATTAACATGCAGCAAGGCAATAAACAAAGCCGGATTTTGGTCTGGAGTTTTATGCCTGAAAAGCAGCGTCAACTCTGGGCTCAGTTCAGATGGCAAAAGAAATAACGAACTCAGTGGAAGTGCCTCTGACCTGTCCATCGCTAAACGAGGTCAGAAGCGGGAGAACTCTTGCACTAACCTTTATTTAGAAGCTAAGCGGCGTGTTTTGACGCGTAGCACGTATAAAGCAGCAATAATCCAACTGACACCACCTATCACCAGCGCATAAATCGCTTGTTTCTCAAACAAATGATTCACCAGCGAGCCTAAAATACTGGCGGCCAATAACTGTGGTAATACGATAAAGATATTAAATATCCCCATATAAACCCCCATTTTATTGGCAGGCAGGCTGTCGGCCAATAAAGCGTAAGGCAGCGATAAAATAGAGGCCCAGGCCATCCCCACACCTATCATAGGGATCCATAACATCAGCGGGTCTTCTATCCACATGAAGCCAAATAAACCAAAAGCGCCACAAACCAGATTAAAACTATGGGTCAGCTGAATACTGCTTTTTCGCACCATCACAGGGATCAGAATAGCCGCAATAGCCGCAAAACCATTGTAAATCGCAAACAATATCCCCACCCAATCCGCACCTTCGTTGTACGCGGCCGAGGTTGGATCACTGCTACCGTAATGAGTAGCCGTTACTGCAGCTGTGGTGTAGATCCATAATGAAAACAAGGCAAACCAGGAGAAAAACTGCACTACAGCTAATCTGCGCATAGTAATTGGCATGCTGTACAAATCATCCACTATTTGCACAACCATGTTGTGGTTTTCTTTGGTCTTATACCAACTGGTCAGCCACTGCAATAAACCAAAGGCAGCTAAACCGCCACCGAGAATATATAACTGCTTGTCCATATCCCAGTTGTAAACCACAGTCAGGCAGATGAGACCAACTAACACAAAAGCCCAGCCGCGATGGAAATAGGTTTTACCTGAACCTGCAGCTTGCATCACAGGAGCCTGATGATCCGGCTCAGCCATTTCAGCTTTTTCATACTCGGCCAGTTGTGCCGGGCTGTATTCTCTGCTGCGGATCACAGTCCAAAGCACAGCCAATAACAACACAGCACCACCAGCATAAAAGGAATACTTCACCGAGTCGGGGATCTGACCTTCAGGGGCCGTATTGGCAACATTAAACCAATTGGTCAAAATCCAGGGTAAAGCTGAAGCAACAACAGCACCCACGCCGATGAAAAAGCTTTGCATTGAAAAGCCCATAGGGCGTTGTCTGGCATTTAAATTATCACCAACAAAAGCACGGAATGGCTCCATAGTGACGTTAATGGCGGCGTCTAGAATCCACAACATACCAGCTGCTATCCACAAACCCGGAGAATTCGGCATAAAAAATAACGCCAAAGTTGTGACTATGGCGCCATAAAGGAAAAATGGACGGCGACGTCCCAGTTTGGTCCAGGTTTTATCACTAAAATGCCCAATCAGAGGCTGTACTAGCAAACCTGTTAAAGGCGCAGCAATCCACAGAATAGGAATTTCATCAATACTGGCGCCCAGCGTCTGAAAAATACGGCTGACATTGCCGTTTTGCAGCGCAAAACCAAACTGGATACCAAGGAATCCAAAACACATATTCCAGATTTGCCAGAAACTGAGATTAGGCTTTTGTTGCATATCGTTGTCCTGTTGCGTCCGGCAGCTTTATTCCGGATCAGATCCGCTTATCAGCCACTCTTGAATTAAAAAATAGGATCGATCTCAGGGAAAGCACTTTGGCTTCTGGTCTACAAACCTTTATCCCGGATCTGGTGGTCAGCCTTTATCAGTGGCCGAACTTACTTTTATAGGGTGCCCGATTAGAACAGTGATGCATGCTGTACAACAAGATGAATACGTATTCAGATCAGGCCCTGAACTGCATTTATTCAGCGGTGCTTGCTTACTATGCCCTGCCTGACAGAAAAGTAAAAGGACGCTAAAAAGCGTCCTTCGGCTTTGATTTTGCGTTGTTACCAGATTTTGACACGAACCGCATCATCACGGTACATACCATCACCAGGTTTCACATCAAAAGTCTGATAAAACTCAGGCATATTCGACAGCACACCCAGCACACGATACATGCCCGGAGAGTGAGGACCAGTGATCACTTGCTGACGCAAAGAGGCATCACGGAACTTAATACGCCAGACCTGAGACCAGCCCATAAAGAAGCGTTGATCACCGCTAAAACCATCGATCACTGCAGCAGGTTTGCCTTGCAATGAAGTTTGGTAAGCTTTAAACGCAACAGTTAAGCCACCCAAGTCGGCGATGTTTTCACCTAAACCCAAAGCGCCCTGCAGTTTTAAATCATCAATAGGGTTAAACGCACTGTACTGGTCAATCATCAACTGAGCACGTTTCTGGAATTGCTCAGCATCCGTAGCTTGCCACCAGTCCGTTAAATTACCATTACCATCTGAACGGCGACCCTGATCGTCAAAGCCGTGGGTAATTTCATGGCCAATAACACCACCAATAGCCCCATAGTTGACGGCATCATCTGCATTCACGTTAAAAAACGGTGGCTGCAGAATAGCGGCAGGGAACACAATTTCGTTCATGGTCGAGCTGTAATACGCATTGACGGTCTGAGGTGTCATACCCCATTCAGTCCGATCTACAGGTTGACCTAATTTTGCCACCATACGGTCAAACTCACATTGACCACTGCGGCGCATATTACCCAGCAAGTCTCCTGCTTTGACCTCTAAACAGCTGTAGTCACGCCATACATCAGGGTAGCCAATTTTAGCGTTAAATTTAGCCAATTTTTCCTGAGCCGCTTTTTTCGTTTCCGGGCTCATCCACTCCAGTCCATCAATAGCTTCTTTAAAGGCAACCCGCATGTTTTTAATCATTTGATCCATGCGCTCTTTTGCTTCAGGCTTGAAGTGACGCTCCACGTACATCTTGCCCAGCATAAAGCCTAAAGAATCTTCCAACGCAGCCACAGCTCGTTTTTCACGCTCACGCTGCGCTTCCAAACCAGACAAGGTTTTGCCGTAGAATTCAAAACTAGCCTGATCAAAACTACTGGCCAGTAACTCACTGCTTGCACGAACCATATGGAATTTTAAATAAGTCTGCCAGTCTGCAAGCGGAATTTCGCTTTGTAATTTGGCAAAAGCCGTCAGATAAGTCGGTTGACGTACGACCACCTCTTTCACATCAGCAAGTTTAGCGGCGCCCAATAACGCAGCCCAATCAAAACCCGGCGCGCTTTCAGCCAATTGCGCCAGAGTCAGCTTGTTATAAGTGGCATTACGATCGCGGTTTTGCACCCTGCTCCACTGCGCCTGAGCTAGTTTGCTTTCAATAGCATAAACTGTGGTCGCCACTTTAGCCGGATCAACCCAACCCGCCAGCTCTGCCACTTTCGTGATATAAGCCTGATACTTCTGCTGAATTTCTTTCGACTTTTCATCAGTATTCAGATAATAGTCGCGATCCGGCATGCCCAGGCCTGACTGGTTGGCGAGCGTAATATATTGCTCGGAAGCTTTCTGATCCTGGCCCACAAAAAGCACCACCGGCGTACCAGTACGATAGGCCTGTAATTCGCCCCAAAGTTTGGCTAAGTCAGCATGGGAAGTTAAAGCATCCACTTTCGCAAAGTCAGCTTTTAACGGCTCAAGACCCAGGTTATCCAGAGTGGCAGTGTCCATATAAGAGCGATAGAAATCAGCAATTTTCTGAGTATCAGAACCAGGTTCAGCAGTTTTTGCTGCCAGTTCCTGCACTATAGCCAGTACTTGTTTATCGGCATTTTCACGTAGCTCGTCAAAACTACCCCAGCGACCTTTATCCGCCGGAATTTCAGTCTTCGCCAGCCAGTTACCGTTTACATAACGGAAAAAGTCCTGCTGCGGCTTCACGCTGGTATCCATATTAGACAGCTCAATGCCGGAGGTTAATGTTTTCACTTCAGCGACAGCAGCAGGGGCTGTATCAGTGGATTGCGTTGGAGTTTGAGCTTTTTCACAGCCAGCCAGTGCAACCAGCACGGCAAGGGCCAGAGTAGATTTTTTTAACATGCTTCTTCCTGGAATTGATTTTATTCCCTTCGTATTTGAAGCTACAGCGTTGTTGACTGCGAGCTCTCGCCCCAGTCCCATAGGACACTATGCTCCTAGGGTCTCACGCTCTTGTCGCCTCCCTGCAACTCCAATTACTTTGGGTATAGTTATTTGGTTTTTACGCAAATCCAGTGTAAAGAAAACAAGAGTATTGTCCAGCCTTAAGATTTTGACTGCGACTAGCAGCAGATCAAACCAGACTAAACAATGCAGAGAGCTGCTCTAGATCAGCCCTCCAGACCCTCAGCGATCTGAGTGGTCACCTCAATCAACCAACTCTTGTTCTGCTCGGCAGCAGGTAAATCCAGTTCGGCCAGCACCGCCTGAGACAACTGCTCCAGACTCTTCTGCACAGACAAGGATAAATGGTTATCCGGGTCCGTCACTAACCCCAATACAGTTACCCAAAGCAGCCGCAAATCAGCCAGAGCTTTGGCTTGCTCAAGTCCGGAAATCTGGGTCGCTGTTTCAAGCTGATACAAAACACGACGAAACACCTGAGCTTCAAGGGCTTTAGTGTTCGACGCTAAAAGACGGGTCGTACGATATAAATCCAGTGGACTGCGCATCAGACAGACTTAACTGAACAAACTCAGTAAAGAACGTGCGCCTTGCTCTTTATTACCCAACCCCAGAGTTTGTTGCTTTAACTGCTGACGGGTTTCCTCAGCCTGTTTTAGTAATGCAGCTCTGCTTTCTTCATCAGGCGCAGCACGGGAAGCACTGCGGCCACCAGTACGCTCGGATTCAAGACTAGCGGCGGCTTTACTGACCGTTGTTGCTGTCTCTAACCGGCTTTTCAGTTTTTGATCTTCTTTGGCTAAACGTTCGGAGCTTTCATTGACAGACTTCTCTGCTGCGGCCAATACACTGGTTTTACCTTCTTTGCCATTTAATAGTTCACGGGCTTCTGATGCAGAACCAATTTTCTCTGGTAAACCCAGACTTTTATCCAGCTTACTGCTGCTAAGCTCAGACTGACTGCCATAACTATTGATAGTCACTTTAGTACTGTCTTTGTCGGTCAGTAAATTCACCCCCTTGCCACCGTCAGCACCTTTATAGCTGGCCCCTTCTAATGATTTTTCAATACCAGAGCGCAGAGCCGAATATTCTTTTTGAAGTTTCTCGCGCTGCGGGGCTGCCAGAGAATCATCAGCTAACTGAGTTGCGACTTCACGCACTTTCACCAGCGATTCTTTGATGTCACTGGTTGCCGCCTGAGCAGTTTCTACTGCGCCTTTGCCTTTGGCTAAGCTTTGTTGCACTGCCGAATAATCTTTAGCGGCATTGCGCCCTGCCCGAAATTCCAGTTCTGCTTTTTTGCCGGGAGACTCCGCAGTTGCTGTATTGGCGGGACTTGCAGAGGAGCTGCTGACTGGATTCAGTGTAGGAGCTGAAGGAATAAAGCCGGAAGTAAGGTTACTAATCATACAAAACTCCATCTGGACTGGCGGCCAGAAATTAAACTACTTACTAGTTTAACCCCATAGCGCTGTTTCGCCACTTAAAAGCAGCTATTTTATAGCCAGAGATCCGCGCTCCGTTATATTCCGTTAAAGTAGCTGTTTTGATCACGAGACACTTTATGCAGCAGCTGTTACTTATTTACGATGGCGATTGTCCTTTATGCCGAAACTTCGCCGCTGCCCAGCGCCTGCAACAATACTTCGGTGAGCTTAGCCTATTCAACGCGCGAGACTTAGCTGAACAAGCTCCGTTGTTATTGGCTGAGTTGCAACACCAGAGGCTGATCATCAACCAGAGTATGTTACTGCGCGTGGATGGACGCTGGTTAAAGGGACCAGAGGTGTTGCAATTGCTGGCGTCACTGAACGAAAGCAGTTGGCGCAACAAACTCTGGTTGTATTGGTTTCAGTCAGCAAGCCGGGCCCGCTTCAGTTATCCACTGCTGCGCTTTGGCCGTAACCTGCTGTTAAAGCTGCTGAAAATTCCGCCTTTGCCTTATTGAAGCTCCAGCATCAGGCTGCCGCGCGCCGGCAATTCCAGCTTGCCTTTGGTGCTGATTGTTTTGCCTGTCAGCACATCAGTAAAACGGGCATTGGCTGGCATCAACTCAGAATAACGACTGAGATCTACAGTTTTGGCTGCGGTATTTTTATTAAAAAACACCCAGACCTGCTTGTTATCCTGATAACGGACATAACTATAAAGACCGTCTAGTGGACTAAAATGTTTCATCTGTCCTTGCTGCAACACAGTAGTGTTTTTGCGGTAATTCGCCAGCGTTTTTACCAGTTGTTGCGCCTGTAGCTGGGCTTTAGTTAAACCTTTACCAGTAAAAGCATTCATAGCATCACCAGCCCAACCGCCCGGAAAATCACTGCGAACTAAACCGTCATCCCGTTGTTTTGGGCTTTGTTTTAAAATTTCAGTACCGTAATACAGCTGTGGAATGCGTGGTGCTGTCAGCAGGTAGATCATCGCCATCTGATACAAGTCTCTGTCCTCATTTAACAAAGAGAACAAACGAGCAGTGTCGTGATTGCCTTCAAACAGCACTAAGTTGGTTGGATCCGGATAAATTACATCATTGCCTAAAGCTTCATAAAGTTTGATCCAACCTTTATCCCAGGCTTCGTCTTCGGTCAGCGCTGCCAACAACGCGTAATACAGCGGAAAATCCATCATGCTGGGTGTAAAGGACTGGTAACCATCGGAATTCTGTTTGCCCTTCTGCCAGTACGACACCACGACAGGATTCGCACTCCACTCTTCACCGACAATATTAAAATTGGGGTACTCGCTCATCAGGCGTTTAGACCAGGCCGTCAAAAAATCTTTATCTGCATAAGAGTAAGTATCTTCGCGAATGCCGGACAACTGAGCATACTCCACCCACCAGACAGAGTTTTGGATCAGATACGTTGCTAACAGTGGATGACGCTGATTTAAATCCGGCATGCTCTCGACAAACCAGCCGTCGACAAAAGCTTTGGCATCGACTTTTGCAGCATAGGGATCCTGCACTGTAGTGCGGGCATGGTTGGTCGGGTGAAAACCCGCGTTGTAGTTCAGCCAGCTTTGTTCAGGTAAGTCCTTGATCCACCAGTGATTCGAGCCGATATGATTCACCACTATATCCTGAATCACACCTATACCGAGCTTTTTGGCTTCTGCCACAAAGTTTTTATAGTCACTATTGCTGCCAAAACGTGGATCAATTTTATACAGGTCTGTTGCGGCATAACCATGGTAGGAATAAGCCGGGCTGTTATTTTCCGTCAGCGGCTGAGGCCAGATTTGCGTCACACCCAGTTGCTGCAAGTAAGGTAAAGCTTGCTGCATACCGGCAATATCACCACCATGCCGGCCGCCGGGGTTGGCTCTGTTGAGTCCTTCGCTTAAACCTTTGACTTCGTCATTAGAGCTGTCGCCGTTGACAAAGCGATCGGGGGTTATAAGGTAAATCAGATCACTCTGGCGAAAACCCTGACGCTGTGCCGAGCCTGGCTGACGAGCCAATAAGTTGTAGTTATGCCGCGCCAGCACTTTGCCTCTGTCTGTGAATACCAGCTCAAAACTGCCGGGTTTCGCATCAGGGCTTAACTCTAAATCGACAAACAAATAATTGGGATTTTCTACTTTTTGTAGCCCTATAAGTTTGACGCCCGGATAATTCAACTGTACCTGAGCTTGCTGAATACCTTTGGCATGCACCATCAGTTGCAGCTTAGGTTCTTTCATACCGGCCCACCAAAACGCAGGTTCCAAATGCTGGATTTGAGTTGCCTGAATTGCAGGAGCCAGCAGAATCAGACTCAGCAGTACTGCCTTTATCGGATAACTCGTTTTCATTGCAATACCACCTTCAGTTTGGCCTGATCCCAGTTTAGTTTCACCCGCACTTGCTGCTTAGCCTCATCAAACCAGGCTGTCCCTGTGGTCAGCTCCGATCCCGAATTGACCCATTTCAAGCTTTGGCTACCAACCAGCACTTTCGCTGGCTTTACCCATTGATGGACAACCAGTGTCACCTCACGTTGTTTTGGCATACCGGCATAACCTAAACCAGTGCGGTTCAGTTCCAGTGTCAGGTTATTATTGTTCGCCACAGCGCCAAAGCTCAGCAGCTCATACTGACCGCTTTGTAAGGAGTCAGGCGATACACCGTCATCTTCATACATCTGGCCTTTGGCTGCAGTCACGGATTGGTCGTGGTAATAATGCAGCTCCAACTGGCGGCTGCTGTAGTCTTTTAGACTTTGTACCGCGCTTACCATAGGCACAAAAGAACCAGCCCGAACCAGCACAGGCAAAGTGGTTAAATCGGTCGGCTGCTGAATAGTCTGGCCGCCCTGATAGACTTTACCGGTCCAGTAATCCAGCCAGACGCCTTGAGGCAACTTTACAGAGACAGACTTAACACCAGCAGCAGTGACCGGAGTCACTAAAAAAGCATCGCCCCATAAGTAGCTGTCTTTGTAGGCAATCAGACTAGTGTCCGCTTCGTTCTCAAAAAACAGCGGGCGCATCAGCGGCATACCAGTGCTGCTGTTTTGATAGGCCAGCGTATAGTTGTAAGGCAACATGCGGTAACGTAATTTCACGTACTCACGCAGAATGTCTTTAGTTTCTATGTCGTGCAGTACAGGCTCCGGCGCTATTTGCTCTTGTGCATGAGGACGATACACAGGTTGGAACACACCGTACTGTAACCAGCGAATATACATTTCTTTATCAAAAACTTCGCCACCGGCAAAACCACCTAAGTCAGAATGGGTATAAGCCATGCCCAACAAGCCCATTTGCAACGACAATTCCACCTGCGGCTTTAAACCATCCCAGCTGCGACTGACATCACCAGTCCAGGGGATCATGCCAAAACGTTGTGAACCGGCAAAACCAGAGCGCATCATGATCATAGGGCGCTGTGTGGGCTGCTGAGCTAAACGATTTTGATACAACAGTTCAGCCCACCTATGACCATAGGCATTATGGATTTCATCGGCTGTGCCTATGCTATGAATCGTATCTGATGGATGTACTTCAGGTTCGCCTAAATCACCCCACCATCCTGCCACACCATAATCAGCCAGTTCGTTGTAAATACCCTCAAACCAGGCCGTGCCTTGGGTTGAAAACACATCGACTAAACCCGTGTTACCAAAATAAAAATCAAAGGTTTTCGCCTTACCCGCTAAATCCTGGGCTAATGCATTGGCTTGAACCGCTTCATCCCAGCGTTTAGACGTGCTGAGTACAAAAGGCTCGGTGATCAGAATGGTGTTTACGCCTTTGGCTTTAAAATCGCTGATCATACCTTTAGGGTTGGGAAAGGCTTTTTTATCCCAGGCTAAGTTACCCATATGGCCCTGAATATCAGGCCCAAACCAGTACAAATCCAATACCACGGCATCCAGCGGAAAGTCTTCAGATGCAAATTTATCCACTATGGCGCGGGTTTCGGCTTCGGTGCGATAACCAAAACGCGAGGCGAAGTTGCCAAAAGCCCAGCGCGGTGGCAGAGGTTGCTTGCCAGTCACAGTGACATACTGCTCGATCAGCTTTGGATAAGTAGCTGCTGCCATCACTATGTAAGAGGTGCGGCCTGCGGCAGCTTCAAATTGCAACACGTCTTTTTCTGTTTTACCTAAGTCAACAAAACCATTGGCGCTGTTATCAAACAACACCAGATATTTTTTGCTCGACAGCACGGCAGGTAAACCAAAATACATCTGCTGCGCTTCTGTGGTGTAGCCATAACTGGCCTTGTTATACAAAGGCAAACGCTGACCACGTCTGTCCATGCCGACAACCCGCTGACCTGTGCCTAACAACTTTTCGTCGTCCTGCAGCGCGAAGCGAAAACCACGCAAGGTCTCATGGGCAAAAAAACCTTTTTCTTCGGCCAGAACCAGTTCATTGCCACGGTAGTAACTCAACCGGAAAGGCGCTTTATCGATACGCACTTTCAGATCTTTGCTGGCAAACTCAAGCTGCTGCGGTTGCTCACTCAGCATAGCGGCGAGCTGTTGTTCTGGCGCAGCCAAAGCAAAAGAAGGCAGTTGTTTCAGACCCGCTTTCTGATACACCACTTCGACGCTGCCTTCACTTTTAAAGCTCAAAACCACTGAGTATTCATCAGTTTGAAGCTGCAACTGATTGCCTTGTAAGTGATGAGACTGATAAATGGCTGCTTGCACAAAATGACTGGCGAGCAGCAGGAAAAATACCAAAACAATCTTTATTTTTTTTTGAATATACATCTACAGTACCTGTGTATGACCGGAGTAATTGGCGACCTGCCTACATATCCTTCGGATGACAGCTTTGCAGAAAGTCTGCATGTGAGCCCAAACGCTGCGAAGTTAATTGCATCACAGCTTTTAAATTGCTGAGCAAATCTTGTAACTGCTCCTCTTTAAGCGCATTCACCAAAGGATGAGTATCAGTTGGAACAATGCCCTGACCTATAAACACTTGCTGCCATGCCACTTCAGTAAAGAGTTCGTCTTGCTCTCTGAATATCAGGCCAGACGCCGAAAATAAGTCAATTTTTCTACGCAAAGACTCGGGAATATCCATCGCCTGATAGTCTTTCCAATACTGACTATCCCCTCTGGTGTTTAGCTTGTAATGCAAGATGATAAAGTCGCGGATTTGTTCAAACTCAACTTTTGACTGGCGATTAAACTCATCTCTAGCCGCATCAGTAATGCCGCTGTGTGGAAAAAACTTCAGCAGCCTAAAAACTCCGGATTGAATTAGATGGATACTGGTAGACTCCAAAGGTTCTAAAAAACCGCTTGATAAGCCGATACTGACCACATTCCTGTTCCACTGCTTTAATCTGCGGCCCGTGCGGAACGAAATTTTTCGTGGTTCGGCCAAAGCTTTGCCATCCAGATTCGACAGCAAGGTTTGTTTGGCTTCGTCATCACTGCAATATTTACTGGAGTAAACAAATCCATTCCCTATCCGGTGCTGCAAAGGAATACGCCATTGCCAGCCTTTAGGGTGAGCTATAGCTTTTGTGTATGGTGTAATAGGATGCACGGATTCACAAGGCACGGCCAAAGCGCTGTCGGCAGGCAACCAATGTGACCAGTCTTCGAAGCCTGTATTTAAACTTTTATCAATCAGTAAACTATGGAGTCCTGTGCAATCAACGAATAAGTCTCCCTCAACTTCGTTCCCAGACGCCAAGGTCAAACGAGTGACCTCACCCTTTACAGGATCTAAATGTACTTTTTTAACTGTGCCTTCAATTCGTTTTACGCCCAAAGGCTCACAGAAGCGTCTCAAAAACTGCGCATATAAACCAGCATCAAAGTGATAAGCGTAGGACAAGCCTGGTAAGTTGACGCCTTCTATCCTGGCCAACTTTGCAAAGTGATTTTGTCGTGCAGCCTGATAAGCTAGAGAGAAGTCCCAAAAATCAAAGCCCATCCCAAGCTGCTTACTTTTTAGCCAAAAATGATGGAAGTTACAAAATGGGAATTCTTTACCAATAGAGCCAAAGGCGTGCATATAGCTATCACCTGGCTTGCCCCAGTTTTCAAACTGGATGCCTAATTTAATACTGCCCTGAGTTTCACGGATGAACGCTTTTTCATCCAGTCCCAGCGCAGCATTAAAATTAATAATAGGCGGAATAGTCGCCTCGCCAACACCAACTATTCCAATATCATCAGATTCGACTAAAGTGATATTAATAACTTTACCTAGGATCTTTACCAGTACAGAAGCGGTAATCCATCCCGCAGTTCCGCCCCCCAGAATCACTACATTTTTAACCGCTTTGGTATTCATAACGACTCCCGCTCAGCATTGCGTTGCCTGCAATTCTGCTATTGGAATATCAGATAAAATCAGTCATGGCAGACTCTATAAAAAAGCCCCGGCATGAGGACCGGGGCTTATTCAAAACTACACTACATTACATTTTGTAGCTGAAACCTAACAGGTAAGTACTGCCATAATCCTGGTAGTCACGAACTTGGAAAGCATTGCCTTGTAAAGATACAAAAGGCTCTTCTGTTAAGTTCTGGCCTTGCAGGAATACCGACAGACCTTCCAGAGATTTGTAACCAGCATCACCGAAGTCGAAACCAATTTGTGCATCCACGATAGTTTCGCCCATGATGTCTACTTGCTGGGTATCAAAACCTATACCGTAAACATCACCACGGAAGTCACCACGTTTACGCATGCTGACCCGAGCCTGGAAGCCATTTTGCTCATAAAAAGCAGTATACGACTGAATGTTCTCAGATAAGCCAGGTAATTTATAGTCGTTACCATTTTGATCCGTCATATCCTGGTCAACACGAGTGTAGCTGGCAATCACACCAAAACCATCAAGCACGTCACTGACCACATTTAACGGCAGAGTGACAGAGAATTCAGCACCTTGCAAAGTACCGCCGCCGCCATTCACTTTACCCGAACCAGTCGCAGTAGAGGTAGCAGGTACTTCACCCGTATTCGGGTTTTGTACACCGACTAAATCAACTTCGTAGCTACCGTCAAAAATCCATTCATTTAAATCTTTCCAGAAGTAAGCGATAGAGAAGTAGCCTTCATCATTGAAGTAGTTCTCATAGGTTAAATCCAGACCAATAGCTTCTTTTGGTTCCAGCAGTGGGTTACCACCACTTACTGTCCAGAAGTTGCCATTTGAATCAGGCGTTGAACCATAGTTCACAGATAATGAAGAATGCATTTCATCCAAACGTGGACGAGACAAAGTTTTTGCAGCACCAAAACGAACACTTTGACTCTCAGCAACGTCAAAAGTCAGGTTAACACTTGGCAACAAATGACTGTAGCTGTGTTCAATATCTGTTGGAGAAGTCACAATCAGACCATTCACAGGAGCCGAAGCTGAACCTTGAGAACTCTGCTTGGTATCGACATAACGTAAACCGAAGTTACCTGTCACTGGAATATCGCCAATTTCAGCTTCCAAATCTGTTTGGACATAAAGTGCAAGTACATCCTCGGACACTTTCCAGCTCTTCGTCGCATGGCTTTGATTGGTCAGGCTCTCTCTCGTCAACGTATAGAAGCCGTCATCCAATAAACGTCCAGCGTCATAAGCAACCATGTTGCCCATACCAATGAAGTCTAATGAAACGCTACCTAAACGATACTGATCAGGAATACTCACCATATCCGGGAAATCCTTCAGGGTCATGAAGTAACCTTCAGACTCTTTGGTTTTCTCACGCTGGCGATAAGACACGCCATAAGTGATTTTTGTCAGTATGCCTGCATCTTCAACTAACTGAGAGGCTGCCAGTTTAAATGCGTTCAGTTCATCATCTATAGTTGGAGCGTTAATAAAACCATCTTGCGCTGCATTAAAATATTGATCGTTACTGTCGATCACGCCATCGCCATTAGAATCAGGCACAAAAGCGTTGTTTAATGCAGTACTTGAACCCCAGCTGCGAGGGCCGCCAAGGCGGATTAAATTGTAGTCACTGTAATCCAGGCTAGGAGTAAAAATAGCGCCTGTGTTGCCTGGTCTGAACTCATAAGTCAGGTCGTCACCCACACCTTCATTATCGCCACGACCTGTACCAGCGTAACTTTCAAAACTCCAGATTTCACGTTGCACGGCAGAATGACTTGCATCGAATACTAAAGTCCAATCATCATTCAGGTCATATTCCACATTAAAACCTAAAGCTGTTAAATCAGCTTCACGATTTTCCATGTCGTTACGAACGACAAGGTTCTCATCAGTGACAGAAGCTTTAGTGACGAAACCTGTTGCCGGATCAACTTCTAACGCAGAAGTGCCACGGTTATAACCCCAGGCAAAAGGAATTTCGATACCACGAAGAATTTTCTCATCTTTGAAATCCACATAAAGTGCATCAAAGGTCATTTTTAATTTGTCGGTCGGTGCAGCTTCAACCACTAAGAGCGCAGAATCACGATCAAGAGTGGACGAGCGGACAAATGGCTTAGCACCACCCAAGATTGAATAATTTTCTCCATCGACAGTAAATTCAGGGTAACCCCAGGCATTCCAACGTTTTTCCTGATTAGGAGAACTCATTTTGGAATAAGCGAATGCAATACCTACTTTGTCATCAGCAAATTGATCGATATAGGAGAAAGTGCCGCGTGCGCCGTTATCATTACCATCAGGGTTCAATTTATCAAAGCTGGTCATTTCATACTGACCATTAAACTGAATAGTACGCTCGCGACTTAAAGGCTTCACTGTTTGCATGTCGATTACGCCAGCAATACCTTCAGCTTCCAAAGTTGCATTTGGCGTTTTATAAACAGTGACACCGCTCATTATTTCTGACGGGTATAAGTCAAACTCTACACCACGGTTATCGCCGATAGAAACCTGTTCACGACCATTAAAGGTTGTAGCACTTTCGTTTTCACCGAAACCACGAATACTGACACGACTAGCACGACCATCCAAACGCTGACTGGTTAAACCAGGTAAACGGGAGATTGATTCTGCAATACTCGAATCAGGTAACTTACCGATATCTTCTGCAGAGATAGATTCAACAACGTTTGGTGAGAAGCGTTTAGCATTGATGGACTCAACGATAGAACGACGGAAGCCTTTAATTTCGATAGTTTCAATAGCTGCGTCAGCTTTTGCCTTTTCACGGGCTTCTGTAGGTGACAGTTTCGTTTCTTGTTCTTGTGCATAGCTGTACGAACTGATACCTGCAGTCGCAATAGCCATAGTGAGTATGCTTAACTTAAATTTATTCATGCCCTTATCCCCGGATTTGTTTGTTTTTTTGTTTCAGACTTATATCTGCCTGGTTATTGATACTAGTCTGACCATACTAGTTAAACTTATCGTAGCCAATGTTCAACATGAATACGTATTCACCTCCTATGTTGACGCCCCTTTGCAGGGCATTTGTGCAATTTTGCATTCTATTGGTGCAAACAACCTGCTGGATCGCCTGATTTATTTGAAGGAATGGACCAGAGCCTGCGCTCTAACTTAATGCAAACTTAGCTCAGTTCATCGAAGTTGCAAGCAGCTATGCATTCAGTCTTGCATAGCCGCGGCATGCAGACGTTACAGTGCAGTTTGATTTGCGGCCTGCGAAGGAGAAATTACAGCACGTACTTTCTGGAAAAAATGTCGAAAAAAAGGCCGTTAAAAAACGGCCTTTTGCTGGAGCTTTAATCGTCCATTTACTCTACTTTAGTGACCTTTAATACTGGTGCTTCAGGGTCTGTTGCTGTGAGTGTGACCTTGTAATCGGCCTGCTCTGTAATAGGCAGTTTCAGGTTCGAGCCAGCTCTTGTCAGCACCTTATCTGTATCCAGACTGACAGTTTGATCCGCAGAACCAAAATCTACTGTGCTCCAGTCAGCCGAAGCTATCTTGAACTCGTGATCAGCCGATACTGCAAGATTTACAGTCACACTGTAAACACCGGCACCGTCGTACTGCAGAGGATTGACTTCACCCCAGCCGTTCATGTTGCCTCGTAAATAAATAGTGGTCTCACCATAAGGCACGAATTCAGTCACAGTGAGCACCGGAGCTTCAGGGTCGATAGCATTCACGCTGAAAGTATAAGTGGATGTTTTAGGGATGGTGATTTTAAGGTTAGAACCACCACGACTTAAGGTTTTCGCAGCCCCTAAAGCCACTTGTTGATCAGCTGAGCCAAAATCTACAGTGGACCAGTTCGCTGAGGCTATTTTGAACTCATAGTCGCCCGCCGCAATAGTGATACTTGCACTGTAGACTCCATCTCCGTCGTAGCTCATCGCATCTGTCTCACCCCAACCATTCATAGCGCCACGTACGTAAATAGTGGTTAACTCGTATGGAGGTATGTCTGCGGCTCCGAGAGTAGCGTCAGCTTTTAAACCTTCACCCTGAGCACCATTCTGGGGTTTAACAAAAACAGCTGCAGTGTAAGCAGGTACAGTAAAAGTGCCTTCTGTTGCAGCTTCGGCGAAACTGGCATCCTGCACCTGGCTATCGGCGGAAGCTTGCTGCACCTGGTGCAACACAAAACCTTTGGCAGTTGCGACTTCATGAGACTGCTCTGCTGCTGTGCCATTAATCACCACCACCACAGCATCGTGATCAGGATCCACATCGGCTAAACCTGTGCCGTCGTCTATGCTCATCACAATCAGACCTGGCGTCAGATTTTTACCAACGTTGTGAAAACCAACCCGCTGTATCACATCCTGACCCGTTGTTAAACGAAACAGAGGGCTGCTTTTACGAATTTGCAGGAACTCGTTAAAGACATCAGATGAAAACTGAATGTCATCAGCAGCAGCTTTGGTATTGGCTTTGGTTGCGACCGATGCCATGGTCGCCCAATTGGCGCTATTGTCCTGGGCCAAGGGTAAACCTACATTCCAGTTATTCGTTTCCTTACTAAAATCAACAAAGTTAAACCAGTCACCTGCGTCATAGCTGTTGCGGTCCAGCGATTTAGAGCGTAATAAATCATCGCCCATTTGCAGGAAAGGGATACCCTGACTTAACAATGGGATAGCCAAAGCTATGTTGTTCACCCGCACCCGGTTTTCCAGACTCAAATCAACACCGGCATTATGTAGTTCCAACTGTAATTTATCCCAGATGGCTTCATTATCATGCTTAGATACATAGTTAATAATATCTGCCGGATCTGTAGCATAACCAGCTGGCTGAGAGTTCCAAATCACACTGGAAGTCGTGCCGGTATTGCCTTTGTAGTCTTTGATAATAAAGTCTTTTAAGGTGCCCGCTAAACCAATTTCAATATAGTTCTGCTGCTGACGTTCACCATCTTCGCCTTTGTCGGTAAATAAGGCTGCACTGCGCACACTGTCGCGTAAACGGTCATTAAAAGTACCAACTTCAGTCCCTGCCATATTGGCCTGACGCGCTTGTTCAAACAGACGATCATCAGCAACTTCACCAAAATTCCAGCCTTCGCCATAGAAGTAGGTGTCAGGATCAACAGCTCGCACAGCGTCACGGGCCGCTAAAATGCCAGCTTTGGGATGATGGCCCATAATGTCAAAACGGAAGCCATCAAAACTGTATTCACGAGCTAACAACACCAATGAGTCTTTGACGAATTTATCCATCATTTTATGTTCAATTGCGGTGTTTTCGCAGCAAGTTGAACGCTCAATAACGCCGGTGGTTGGATTGTATCTGTGGAAGTAACCAGGCACTATTTTGTCAAAAACCGAGTTATCAAATACAGCGGACGAATTGGTGTGGTTGTACACTACATCCAGCACTACCCGCAAGCCGATGTCGTGCAGAGCTTTATTCATAGCGCGCATTTCTTTAATACGGGCTACCCCTTCAGCACTGGACGCATAACTGCCTTCAGGCACATTAAAGTGATGTGGATCATAACCCCAGTTAAAGCCGTCAGTAGCACGCATATCCGCCACTAACTGCTGAGCCAGCTCACCTGAAGGTTGGTAAGACTGCAGCAAATCCAGTAATACTGTTGCATCGTTTTCGTCTGCACAGACTTTAGCTGCAGCGTTAACAGCACATAACTCGCCGACAGTGTCCGTGATTTCAACCCGCTTTGTGACGTCTTCATTAACAGTGGCCATATCTGTAGCTGGCAACATATGGAAATGTGTCAGGCCACTTTCAGCCAGTTTTTTCAGATGCAAAACAGGAGCACTTTCCATCTCTGTAAAGGCAAGATATTTACCTCTATTAGCTTCGCTGACACTAGTGTCACGGATACTGAAATCACGAATATGGCCTTCGTAAATTACTGTATCTTCTGGATTTTCAATAGTTGGAATAGTCTGAGTTGCCCAGCCTTCAGGTTTTAAATCCTCGTCGGCTAAATTAACAAACTGACTGAAACGACCATTAGTCGACAAACTGACCGAATAAGGATCTGTGCTTTCTACGGTTTCCACTTTTTTGGTCGTCGGGTGATACACCTTCACTTCAAAGCGGTAGAAAGTGCGGTCCAGGTTTGCCTTGGTGCCGCTGTAACTCCAGATCCCTGTCGCGGCATCTAAAATCATAGCCTGAGTAGAAGTTAGTGTTTTTGCAGCGTTATACAGCTTTAACGCCACACTTTGAGCAGTAGGCGCCCATAACGCAACCTTCACAGCATCGCCTTCGTAGCTGACACCTAACGTAGCTTCATCAGCATCAGCTTCAGCACTGGTATACAAATCATCCAGCACTTTCGCGGCTTGTACGTAACTGGCGGCTGATAGCTTGTTTTCAGCATCATAAGCAGACAACACCAACTGGTTTTTCAGCACAGATTTTACTTGTTCGGTCGTCATATTGCTTCTGTATGCTGGCCAGTCCGCTATATGTGGAACCAAAGCTTTTTGCTGATCGGTCAGCTCAGTTTCTTCTAATACGACAGTGTCACCATTTAATTGGTCGTCTGCATCTATCTCCAGATTGGCGGTGGCTGAATGATGTAGCTGCACTTTGCTGGCAATAGCACGGTCAACATTCCAGACAAAAGTGTTGGTATCCAGCCAGTGAGCAGCTGAATTAGCGATAGAAACACCTAAAGATAACAAAGGGAATTCAAAAACAGAGTTCACGCCAGAAAAGGTAAAGTTCATCCGGGCAAATCTTTCATCCGATTTAGGGCCTAATGGCATCTTCTGATCGCCACCGCCCATTTCTTTACCGGCATCGTCAGTGCCAATATGGATCAGGAAGTTACCACAAGCGCCTTCGACGCCCGCTACACCGTCTTTTAACTCCAGCACCCAATAAGCACCGTAATTGGGGTCAACCGCTGTGTGAACCAAACCATTGTCCCATGAAGCGGCTAACGAACTGTCTTTGTAAGCAGAACAGGCATCATTATTCCAGGTATGTAAACGATACCCGTCATAGTTACCGTCGGATCTTTTGTAAAATAATACGGCCTGACCAGCGGCAGGAAAAAATGCAGGCTCTGGTGCGTTAGGATCAACCCCAACAATACAGGTTTCGTTTTTCGCATCAGGCACTGTCGGCGCTTTACATTTGATCGGTGGTGGGTCAATACAGGCAGTGCCTGCAGCATTAGGAATTTGTGGCACATTACAGGTTAAGAGTTTAGTGCCACCGTCTACTGAATCTTCGCCACCACCACCGCATGCGGCCAGTGTCAGCGCAGCTAAACCCAGCAGGGCCAGCTTTAAGCTATTTGTTATATGAAACATAAGTCGTGCTCCAATCAATTCTTGTTATGAGCACCCGCTCTGATGCCGGGTGCTAAAGTCGTCACCCGGGTCAGAACGTATAGTTCGCACCAACAAAATACTGGCGGCCAAAAAACTGGATAGTGCCGGTGTTGGCTTCTTCGCCAAAATAACTTTTGGTCGGTTCATCCGTCAGGTTGTTCACCTGAAACAACACGCCAAAGTTATCGTTTATCTGGTAAGAGGCCTGGTAATCAATCACAGTTTCACCGTCGAAGTTCACGGTCTGGGCTTCGACTGCAACCTGCTCTGACACGAAGTTGTCGCGGTAACGACCACTGATGCGGGTTTCAAAACCTTCGTATTCCCAAAAGACAGTGGCAGTCATGACGTTTTTCGATAAACCCGGTAAGGTAATATCTATGGTTTGAGCCCCCAGGCTGACCTGCTGCTGGATTTCGCTTTCTGTATAGGAATAACTGCCACTGAAACCTAACCCCTGCCAGAAAGACGGTAAGAATTTCAGCACCTGGGTATACGCAATCTCAGCACCACGGATATAACCGCCTTTGTCGTTATTCACAGCTGTGGTGTAATCACCTGGCGTAGTGGTTACAGGAGGTAAACCATCCGGGTTACCAGGCTCAGTACCAGGCACATACTGTGGAATAGGGAAACCAGCGGCGGCGAAATCAAAGTCGGTAATAGTGAAGGTGTTAATAAAGGATTCGATATCCTTGTAGAACACAGCTGCGACAAAAGCACCGTCTGTTTCGGTGAAGTATTTCTCATAAGAAATATCATATTGAGTGGCATAAAAAGGTTTTAAAAATGGACTGTTCGAACTGGAACCATTCACCTGGCCTGTTAGCTCATTAATGGTGTAGCTGGTATTAGAAGCTAAACGATCGATAGGTGGACGTGACATCACTTTGGCGGCCGCAAAACGGATTTGGTCGCTGTCGGTAATAGCAAAATTTAGGTTCATCTGTGGCAGATAATCCCTGTAGGTCTGGCCTATAATGCCCGGCTTATAGCGGGTGTTCACCAGACCTGCCGCATCAGTAATATTCTGCGCGCCTAAAGTGGCATCCCCACCCACGTCGGTTAAATCAGAAGCGTATTGATCGGTTTCGACCATACGAACGCCAATATTACCTGTCACCGGAATGGAGAAAAACTCGGTATCCAGATTGGCCATCGCATAAGCAGCCATCACATCTTCATAGACTTCGCCACTTTGTAGAACAGACCATGCCGTATCAGGACCACCTGAAACACGTTGTGATTCCAGAATACCTGTATTGCCCGTGCCCCAGGTTTGCACAGGTTGTGGAATACCCTGAGGAAACCAGGCATTCAGCGCTTTGTCCGCATCAATGGCCAGATAACTGGGAAAATGTGAAAAATTACCACTGAAGTTGACCACATCCACCATATCGTCAGTTAAACGCAGCGGAGGTTGTGAGCTTAAAAAGGCACCGTCTGAACCATACTCAAATACCTGACGATCATTGGAGTATTCGCGCTCTGAGTAACGCACCCCCGCCTCTATCGAACTGATCACCGGATTATCCAGCTCGTATTTACCGTCCAGTTTGAAGGCATTCACTTCGTCAGAATTGATGTACGGATAAATGCCGTATTTGCTGACCATCACCCGGTTTACATCAGTAAAAGCGGCTTCCTGATTAAAACCCACATCAGGCAGGTTTAAGCCATTCAGCAGGTAACTGATTGACACATTAGTATCCAACACCGGATTAGCCACTGTGGCATCTTCTGCAACTAAGGCCCACAACAAACCGTTTTTAAACACACTGTCCGCTGATGAATGAGAGACATCAAAGTTTAATGTCAGCTCGTCTGTCGCTTCAAAATCGACATTAAAACCAAAACTTTTCACTTCATCGTTATCGGTGTTGTCGTCGTTGACCAACTCAACTCTGGTGTTACCATTGGTTTTGCGGTTAAAAGTACCGCCAATCACCAGATTGTCATTGATCACCGGATTGCCTATAGCAGCGCCGTCCCCTTCCAGTTTTACCCTGAAACCACGGGCAAAAGCCTCAGTATCAAATTTGGATAAAAAGGCGTCAGCTTTGACCGTTAATTTATCTGTTGGCACCCATTCAATGGCCGCCATATAACCGTTACGGGTTTCCTCACCACCGCGGTGCTGCATTTCAAAACCTTCGCTGATAAGCTCATTCGGTTCTGTTTCACTAACACCATCCACGTCAGCCTGCTTGTTATACGCCAAACCCACAAACTGAGTTGACACACTGGGTTGGTACAAACGGGCAAAACCAAAAGCCACACCTAAGGTTTCATCTAAAAACTTGCCCTGATAAGACAAACTAAAGCGATCACCCGTCTCCTGACCATTAGGGATTTCATCCGCCCTGTCGTTGTACATACCACGGGCATTGACGGTGAAATTATGAGTTTCTTTGGCTTTGAGCGGACTGGCGGTTTTCAGTTCTACTGTACCTGCCACGCCGCCTTCAATCAGCGAAGCCTTGGGGGATTTATAGACTGAAGCTGAGGAAATCAGCTCGGAGGGATACTGATCAAATTCGATATTACGTTGACCGCTGGTGGATACCTGCTCACGACCGTTTAAGGTAGAAAAGACAAAACCACCCGCCATACCACGGATGTTAATTTCAGAAGCCTGGCCACCTGTTCTTACCGCTGAAATACCAGGTAAACGTGTTAAGGCATCAGCCATAGAGACATCAGGTAAAGCACCTAAATCATCTGCTGAAATGGATTCCACCACTGTGTCGGCAAAACGTTTGTCGTTCAGTGATTTAATCAAACTGCTGGAGAAGCCTTTTACTTCAATAACTTCAACTTCTTCTCTGGTTTTGCTGGTGTTCGAACCAGTACTGACCTGTTCTTCCTGCTGTGTGAGTTGCTGGTTTGCTTCTTCCGCGCTAATGCTGCAACTAAAACCTGCAGCAGCAATAGCGAGCGTCAGCAAACTATGTTTATAGTTTGACATGCCTCTCGTCCCCAATTTGGATTGTTATAGACATTCCTTGTACAACACAATCAAAGGACGTCCTGGTTTTTATAAAATCTTCCGTGAACAGTTATTAACCAAGCTGAGCAACCTCACAACATGAATACGTATTCATGCCATACAGTCGTCACAAACTGGTGCAAGGCAGGTTATTCAGATAAAAACGGGGGTAAAAAGAGCTTTTCAATATTGCGAATCGTGCGGACAAATGCTTCGAAAAACACAAATTAATAGGATATATCACTAAAATAGAGAGCTTTCATTACCAGGCATGGTATTGCACTAATTTAGGTTAATTGCAGCTAAAGCAGTGCAAAACTCTCAAAAATAAAGGCCACTGTAAGTGGCCTTATTCGTTCAAATTACACCCGATACGAGGCTGCCTGTTGCTGTAAACGCGCAGCTAACTGAGCCAATGAAGTGCTGGCATCCGCACTGTGGGTAGCGCTGCGGGTCATCTCGCCGATACTGACACTAAACTCACTGATATTTTTATTAATATCTTCTGCCACTATGGTTTGCTGTTCGGTCGCAGCAGAAATTTGCACGTTCATATCCACTATAGTGCCAACAGCAGATTTAATCTCCTCAAGCACAGCACCAGCTTCCTGTGCATTGGTGACACTGCTACTGGCGTACTGACCTGATTGCGCCATCGCCTGCACAGCTTCTCGTGCTGAAGCCTGAAGAGTATCTATCATCAAGCGGATAGACTCTGTGGCTTTTTGGGTATTGGTGGCTAAAGTCCGCACTTCATCTGCAACCACAGCGAAACCACGACCAGCCTCACCGGCACGTGCTGCCTCGATGGCAGCGTTTAGTGCCAATAGGTTAGTTTGACCGGCAATAGTCTGGATCACCGCCAGCACCTGGGTAATTTTCTCTGACTCACCATTGAGTTGTTCAATCACCAGACTGGCGCCATTGACTACTGTGGATAATTGCTCAATAGAACTGACATTCTGGATGACCTTTTGATAACCCTGCTGGGTTTTCTGATCGACATCATTGGCTTGCTCAGATGTGGCCAAAGCACTGTTCGCGACTTCCTGAATAGCAGCCGACATTTGATTCACAGCTGTGGCTATTAAATTAGCCTGCTGTTCTTGTTCAAAAGCAGTGCCGCTGACCTGAGTGCTGATCTGACTCATTTCTTCTGAAGCGGCCGCAAGTTGTGACACAGCATCCCCCAATTCGGTGAAAAACTGATGGACACGGCTGATCGTTTGATTAAAAGCGGCGGCAGTGACGGCAATTTCATCTGTTCCGGTAATTTGCGCCCGGATCCGTAAATCTGATTGATCTCCAACCACAGAAATGGCCTGTTGCAGCTGATTCAGCGGCTTGTGAATAGAACGATAAATTAACCAGGATAAGGCCCCTAAGCAGATCAATACCACTAACAAGGCTATAACAAAAAGTTGCAGAAAAAACTGATACTGCTCTGCTGCCGTTATTTTAAACTTCTCAGCTTCTACCAGTTGAACATCAATTAACGCAGCCAGTGAGGCACTTAAAGGATCAGCCAGTTGGTATAACTCTGTATTAAAGTCCGGTGCACTGCGCTGTACCAGAGAACCATCACTGATTTGCCGCTGATACTCCTGCAGTTTTTGCCGGAATACTGTCATTTGTTGTTTGGCTTCTTCAGCCAATCCAGCTTCTTCTTGGGTTAAAGTCGTTGCCAGATAAGCCTGCCAGACCTGATCGGCCAGTTGACCTTGTTGCTGCAACTGCTGCACAACGTCTGAAGCGCTTATCACCTCGCCACGGTATTTATGTAGCAAGTCCACAGAAGTGACAGCATAAGCGTCAGCCACCTGCTTGATTTGTTTTAGCGGCACAACGCGGTCTTGATAAATACTGGTGGCTCCATCACTTAAATGCCCCATTTCCCTGACCGAAATCAAACTGATGGCAATTAATACCAGCAAAGGCACACACACCAACAGTAACAAGCGGATTTTTACCGACATTTGATTTAACATTCGAATGAACCTCACAACAGATCAGTAGCTTAGCGGTTTGACTTTCCTATTGAGCATAGCCCAAAACGGCCTGCGTCAACGGATGAATACAGCATCGGCTTTGATTCAGTTGTTGCCTTTTACCCGGCTTTTCTGGATCATCGGCAAAGCCCCTCAATTAAAAGAAAGGATTTTGTAATGAGCGATACTTTATTGGCCTCTGTGGCTGGTTTTCCTGAATTTATCAGCTTCTTTTTTCTGGCCATTTTATTAATCATTTTATTTTGTCGTTTTTATACCTGGATCACACCACACGACGAACTGGCCTTAATCAAAGAAAATAACAGTGCTGCAGCTATAGCTTTTGCCGGCGCTTTAATTGGTTTTGCTTTGCCTTTGTCCAGCGCTATTACTCATTCACTGTCCCTGGCTGACTGTGCTATCTGGGGCGCTATTGCCCTGGTGGTTCAAGTACTGACCTTTGCCGTGGTCCGTTTTGCACTGAAACAACTGCCGGAACGTATTAACAAAGGCGAAATAGCCGCTGGTGTATTTTCTGCCGGTTGCTCTATCGCTATAGGTCTGATCAACTCCGCCAGCATGACCTATTAATCTGCACAACATTTTAAGGAGCCACTGATGAAACAGAAAGTGCTGAAACGTAGTAAAAAAGCAGCTTTAGTGTTGATGGTGCCTACCGCAACTTTTTTAATGGCAGGTTGTGGTCAGGAAGAAGCTGTGCAAACCGCAGCATTTGAAACCGTTGACCAATGTGCCGCTTATTACAATCCGGAGCAATGTAAAGCTGACTTAGGTCAGGCTTTGGCCATGCATACCCAGGTTGCGCCTAAATACACCGACAAAGCTGCCTGTGAAACAGACTTTGGAGTAGGCCAGTGTGAAACTCAGGCCCAGGCAGCAGCGGCTGCCGGAACAGAACAAGTGCCACAACAAGCTCAAGCCTCCAGCGGCGGCTTTTTTATGCCAATGATGATGGGCTTTTTAGCAGGGCAAATGTTAAACCGTTCAGGCTCACAGTTAAAACAACCTGTACAGGCTCAACCTTTGTATAAATCGAGAGAGGATCGCAGCACCTTCCGTACTGCCACCAATACGCCTGTGGCGAAAGGTGTAGGCCCAACTTATATCAAGCCATCTTCAGTACAGCCTAAGCCTGCCGGTGTGGTCAATCGTGGTGGTTTTGGTGCTCAGGCGCAAAAACGCTCCGGTTCAGCCAGCAGTTTTGGTGGTTAACAATCAATGAAAAAAGTAGCTTGTGAAGAGCGCCCCGGCTGGCGCTCTTATGCTGAATCTGTAGGCTTTGAGTTTCATACCTTTGATGGCGAACCTTATTGGGATGAGACCGCTTATTACCAATTTAATCTGCGTCAGATTGAACAGGATTTAGAAGAACCCACCGAAGAGCTGCATCAGATGGCTTTAGGATTAGTGGACGACGTCATTCGTGATGAGGAAAAGCTAAAGCAGCTCGCCATACCAGAAAAGTTCTGGGATTTTGTCGCAGACTCCTGGCGCAACAAAGCGCCGTCTTTATATGGCCGGCTGGATTTAGTCTACGACGGCACAGGCCCGGCTAAATTGCTGGAACTGAATTACGACACGCCAACGTCGTTATTTGAGACAGGTTTTTTCCAGTGGGTGTGGCTGGAAGATCAGATCATGCGCGGCAAAGTGCCACAAGGCGCCGATCAGTTTAATTCCCTGCAGGACCAGTTAGAGGCCGCTTTTGCCAATCTGCCTTTGGCCAATCCTTTGTATTTTGCATCTGTGGCCAACAGTATCGAAGACAAAGGTACAGTGATGTATCTGATGGATATCGCTAAACAAGCAGGGGTCGACAGTCGTTTTATCGAACTGGAGCAGCTGGGCGAAACCAGTGGTCAACTGGTGGATCTGGAAGGTTATGCCATAGGCGGCTTGTTTAAGCTGTATCCGTGGGAGTTTATGCTGCAGGAAGATTTTGCTTCTGTCATTTTAAGCAGTCAAACTCAATGGCTGGAACCTGGCTGGAAAATGTTGTTGTCAAACAAAGGCATTTTGCCTTTGCTGTGGCAAAAATATAAGGGCCATCCGAATTTGCTGGAAAGCCATTTCGAACAACCTGGCCAAAGCTTTGCTGCCGGTTGGGTGCGTAAACCGCTGTTTTCCCGTGAAGGCGCCAATGTGGAATTAGTCACGCACTCAGGCGAAAAAATCAGTGAACCAGGCCCGTACGCCGACTCGCCTTTTATCCGCCAGAAGTTGCAGCCTTTGCCAAAGTTTGGCGACAGCTACAGCATGATTGGCAGCTGGGTGGTAGGCAACAGCGCGGCCGGTATAGGTATTCGCGAAGACAACTCACTGATCACCAAAGACAGTTCCAGATTTTTACCTCATATTATCCTAGATTAACCAGCAGGCTCAGCACACACCTCATGCTGAGCCTGATTCAATTCAGCAATACATCCGATTTTTAGGCAGTTGATAAGCTATTTGTTAAAGTTGTCTTGATATCAGAATCTCTGTTTTTGCACATTCAGGCACTTAACAGCTTGCAAGCTGCAGCGTCATTTTTGACTGATGACAGGTCGTTTTATAGGCTTGTATTTATGGCGAAACTAAATACCTCCTTACAAAGGATTACATACTTTTACCACCCCTGTTGAAGATCTAACGACGAAAAAAATTTAAAGTGTGCACTTTGGAAACATGACGTAATGGACTTACTCCTTGATACTTAGTGAAGCACAAAAAATACTAGCGGATATTCTTGGCCCCGCTACATACGACGATTTTTTTGACCTCATCGCGGCAGAAAAACCTTTGGTTTTGTTGGGCAGCTCAAATCAGCGCAGAGCTCAACTAGCAGGGTTGGATCCCAAGGCTGCCTTGCTAAGCGGTTTCGCAAAGTATGCGCAAAACCTGACCTGTCATATTCAAAAAGCAACAGTACCTCCGCCTGAAGCAAAAGCTGTAGAAAGTGCTGAGGCTTTTGCAGCCTTGATCCGGGAATTTCATCAGCGCGATTACACAGTGCGTTTTCCTGATGTCACCGAATTATCTCCAGAATTAAGCAAGTTTACCCGTGCATTAGAATTTGTTTTCCAAAATCCGGCTGGCGTCGTAGTGTTCTGGAGTGAGGGAGGAGCTAAAGCTCCGGTGCACCATGATGAAGTAGATGTCATAGTGATCCAACTGGTAGGCACAAAAAGATGGTTTATTTCCGACGCCACTCCTACGCTGCCAAATCAATGGCGGGGTCTGGGCGAAACATCTGCCGTTATGAACTCCTTTAAAACTTATGATGTCCAACCAGGCGATTTGCTTTATCTGCCCAGGGGCACTGTGCATACCGTAGAGTCAATAAGCGAATCTATCCATCTGTCTATAGGCTTTGTACCTGTCACTCAAAGAGATGCCATCATTGCGGCGCTGGATTTATTGTCTGATTTGGATAAGCCCCTACGCAGCAATCTGGCACCACGAGCTGATCATCTGGCCACAGGCCAAAGTGCAGCACAGATCCACATGCAAATCCGTCAAGGGGTAGAGAAGCTAAAACAGATTTGTCAGTCCAATCTGTTTATCCGGGATGCGCTGAATTTCCGTCGTTCCAGAATGATCCAACAACTACCTAAATTACCTGTACATGCAATGCAAAACATTAACTCCGTTCACACTAAGGTTCGGCATAACCCATTGGCGATCGCAGGACTCTTTGCAACTGATGATATTTTAGATTTCAGACAACCTGGCCAACAGCATTTAATTCATTTGGGCGCCGAAGCGTCAGTGCGTTTTATATTATCCAGACAAGAGTTTAGTGTGTCTGAGATCCCTGGCGATGTCAGCGACGATGTACGTATTGCGCTGGTCAATAAAATGCTGGCAGGCGGTTATCTTGAAGTGTTGGATTAACCGCAAAAAACATATTGATGCATAAAAGTCAGATAAAAAGGCACAAACAGACCATTCTCAAAGTTCGAAGCAAAATATCAACAACATGATTTATAAAGAAATACTTAAAATATCACTCTATACCATTAAATTACATGTTGGTTATTTATCCAAAATTGTTTAAAGTGCGCGCTCATTTGCACTGCCCGAGCTGCGTCAGCTATGGCTTAGGCATTCGTTTGCTATGCTTAAGCTGCTGTCGTCATACTGTCACAAGGCAGCCTTAGTCTTATTTTGTTTTTGCCAGAAGGAAACAAAGTGCGCACCACAGAACTTGTTGATGGCTTTCGTCAGTCCGCCCCTTATGTTAACTCTCACCGCGGCAAAACCTTTGTCGTGATGCTGGGAGGTGAAGCCATAGATCAGCCCGGCTTTCGCAGTATTATTAATGATATAGCTCTGCTCAATACGCTCGGCATTAAAATAGTGCTGGTGTATGGGGCCAGGCCACAAATTAATAAAGCCTTGGAAAAAGCCGGTTTAAACTGCGATTACCATAACCGTATTCGGGTGACGGACGATGATTCCTTCCAGGTGATCAAACAAGTCGCAGGGGCTTTGCAGCTGGATATTACTGCTCGCTTGTCGATGAGCTTAAGCAACACCCCTATGCACAATGCTCAAATCAACGTGGTCAGCGGTAATTTTGTTATAGCCCAGCCTTTGGGCGTGGACGATGGTATCGACTATTTACACAGCGGCCGGGTGCGTCGTATTGATGTGCAGGGTATTCGCCGCCAGTTGGATAACAACGGCATCGTCTTAATGGGCCCTGTAGCCGCTTCTGTCACAGGCGAAAGCTTTAACCTGACCGCCGAAGAAATTGCCACTCAAGTGGCAATAAAACTTAAAGCTGAAAAAATTATCGGCTTTAACGAAGTGGGCGGCATAGTGGGTGAAGATGGTGACATTACCGCTGAACTTATGCCTAATTATGCCGAACACTTAATGTGGCAGATGGAGCAAAAAGAAGACGCCTGCACCGCCACAGTCGCCTTTTTACACGCAGCTATTACGGCTTGTCGTTCTGGTGTTTCGCGTTGTCACTTAGTCAGCTATAGCGAAAATGGCGCTATGTTGCAGGAGTTGTTTTCCCGTGACGGTATAGGTACCCAGATAGTGACTGAGGCAGCCGAACGTTTGCGTGCCGCCAGTATCACTGACATTGGCGGTATTCTGGATTTGATCCGCCCACTGGAGCAACAAGGGCTTTTGGTGCGTCGTTCGCGTGAACAGCTGGAAATGGAAATTGACCAGTTTGTCGTCATTGAACGGGACGGCTTAATTATCGGCTGTGCCGCCCTTTATCCTTTCCCGGAAGAAAACGTCGGTGAATTTGCCTGCTTAGCTGTGCATGAACAGTACCGTGACGCCGACCGTGGCAGTGCTTTGCTGAAAAACATTATTCAGCTGGCACGCCAACGTAAGTATTACCGCTTATTTGCGCTGACCACCCGCAGTATTCACTGGTTCCAGGAGCATGGCTTTGAACTGGTGACGGTGCAGGACTTACCAGAGAAAAAACAACAGCTGTATAACTACCAACGCCGTTCAAAAATTCTGGCTTTGGATTTATAAGGCGTTTTTCTGTTGTATTTGTTCTACCACAGTCCGGGCTAAGGCCCTGGCTGTGGTCCACTTGCCTCCGGACACAGTCAACAATTGCTGTTGCCAATTAAGTGCATACTCCCGACTGGCCTTACTGGCGCTGTCACTGCCACCCAACAGGGGGCGGACTCCGGCAAATGTACTCTCTACATCAACTGAGCTAAGTTGGCTATCAAAATAGTGGTTATACAGCTTCAGTAAATACGCCTGTTCTTCGTCACTGCAGGCGATAGGCTCTGCCAGACTTTGCCGTACTTCTGTTGTTCCTAATAAAGTTTTACCCTGATAAGGCAATACAAAGACGATACGCCTCTCCCCCGGCACTTCCAGCATATGGCCATACCTACTGATTGCAGGCAGTAGCAAATGGCTGCCACGCACCAAATCCAAAGTTTGTTGCAGCGGTAGCTCTGATTGTTCCAAGAGCTGATTACTCCAGGGCCCGGCCACATTCACGACCAGATCAAAGATTTGCCACTCAGCGCTGTTAGCCGCAAATACCCCACCTGTTGCTGTGATTTGACGGACAGGGCAATGCTGGTGAATCTGTACTCCGGCTTTTACAGCTTGCTCCGCCACCCAAAGCCCAAGTTTTCTGTCGTCCATCTGGCCATCAAAAAATAAATAGGCCCCGGTCAAGCCATCCATTTTTAATTGTGGCGAACAACGTTTTGCCTGCTCTGCGGTTAACCAGCGATGCCTTCCTATACCTTTTTTTCCACTCAGCACATCATAAAGCCACAAGCCAATTTTGATTTGCCAGCGTGGTCTTTGACCCTTTTGATAGATGGGATACAAAAGCGGTAATCTTTTGGTTAAGTGCGGTGCTTTTTTCAGCCACCAGCGTCTTTCCTGCAAAGCCTCATGCACCAGACGAAATTCGCCCTGCTCCAGATAACGTAAACCACCATGCAGCAGCTTAGAAGAGGATTTGCTGGTCGCCTGCATCAATTCATCGCGTTCAAACAAAGTCACCTGATGGCCAGCCAACGCCAATTGCCAGGCGGATGACAAGCCATTAATACCACCACCTATCACAGCAATTTTCATATCGTTTTCTCTTAAGTCTTTGATCTATCAAAGCAGAATCAAACGACTTTGTCGAATTGCTTCACGGGTTTCAACTGGCTGGTAAGTAGCAGAGATTGGCCTGAATTCGGGCAGACGGCTGAACCTGTCTCTGTTGAAATAGGCTAAAAAGAAATCAGAGGAGAAACTGATGCTAGAACTCAGACCCAACTGTGAATGTTGTAATGCAGATTTGACACCAGCAGATCAGGCCTACATCTGCTCTTTTGAATGTACTTTTTGTCCGGAGTGTACTGACAAACTGACTGGAATCTGCCCAAACTGTGGCGGGGAATTAGTCAGAAGACCGATACGACCTGAAGCTAAATTAGCGACCAATCCGCCTTCAGCTGTGAGGGTGTTTAAACCTGATTGCAAAACAAAAACAGTACCTTAGTTCATCAGCGCCATAGCGGTTTGTATTTGCTGTTCAGTTAAGTCTTGATCCTGCATCGATTTGACTAAGTTATTTTTAGAATCCATCAACCCCCGGCTTAAGGAGCTGATTTCAGCCTGCAGCGCTTTTAGCTTTTCCTGCTTTTCTTCTGCAGGCATCGAGCTGTTGCTCATCAGTTGTTGCAGCTCTTTTTGTTTTTCTTCCAGCTCGTCCTGCTTATCACGAATAGCTTTCAAAGCCTGTTTGACGTTATCCGGTAGCTCGCTCTCGTCAATGTCTTTATCCCTTTCGGCTTTTTTAGATTTTTCTAAGCCCAGTGGGGATAAATCGACATGAATACCGGCTGTAGATCTTGTACTGGCTTTTTCGAAGCGGAGGTTTTTGTTCTCTGCAACAACAGAGGTCGGAGGCATGGCATTTTGAATACCAAGATTGAGCACCTGATTTAAGTCCATTTTTATCATCAGCTTTGCACCGAAAACAGAGAATCCTTCTGTTATCGGCGCGGGCTGGATAAACTTGAATCTTTAGCGGATTTGACCGTCCCCTATCACAATATATTTTTCTGTGGTCAAAGATTCCAGACCCATAGGGCCGTAGGCGTGCAGCTTAGAGGTAGAAATACCAATTTCAGCCCCCAAACCCAGTTCACCACCATCGCTGAAGCGCGACGACGCATTGACCATCACTACTGCACTGTTAATTTGCTTTAAAAAACGCTGCGCTGTGCTGATATTTTGTGTGCAAATCACTTCAGTATGATCCGAACTATGCTGCTGAATATGCGCAATGGCGGCATCATAATCAGACACTATTTTTACTGAAATTGCTAAACGCAAATATTCGGTATCAAACTGCTGAGGTTGTGCCAATACTGCATTGCTGAAATACAAAGCCGACTGTTCGCAAGCAAAGACGTCAACCTGCTCAGAGGCCAATGCGGCGGCAGCCAACTTCAAAAATTGTGGCGCTACAGCTTGATGCACCAGCAAGGTTTCCAGCGAATTACAGGCGCTGGGTCGTTGCACTTTGCCATTGATCAGCAACGCAATAGCTTTCTGCAGATCCGCATCTTGATCCACGTATAAATGACAGACCCCTTTGTAGTGCTGGATCACCGGAATTTTGCTGTTGTCGCTGACAAAATGAATTAGCCCTTCGCCACCTCGGGGTATCACTAAATCAACACTGTCTTTTTGCTGCAGCAATTCCAGCAATAAAGCCCTGTCAGGGTCAGGGATCACACTGATGGCGGCCGGGTTCACACCATGTTTTGCCATAGCTTTATGCAAAGCGTCTGCAATTGCCATGCTGGAATACAAAGCTTCACGACCACCACGCAGAATCACCGCATTACCCGATTTTAAACACAAAGCACCAGCATCTGCTGTGACATTAGGCCTGGCTTCGTAAATCATCGCGATGACACCAAGCGGAATACGCATTTTACCGACCTGAATACCATTGGGTCGAGGCACCATCTGGCGAATTTGGCCTACAGGGTCTGGCAATGCTGCAATATAACGCACTGCATTGGCTAAGGTTTTAATCCGCTCTTCGGTCAAAAGCAGGCGGTCCAACATCGCCTCTGCCAACTGCTTGTCGCGTCCTGCCGCCATATCTTTGGCATTGCCAGCCAAAATCAACGCAGTATCAGCTTCCAGTTGATCAGCCATCGCCAGCAACAGCTGGTTTTTCTCAGTTTCGGATAATTGTGCCAGTTGTAAGGCCGCTTGCCTGGCTTGTTGGCAAATAGCTTTAATATTTACGTTTGTCATGCTCAGCCCTCCACCAGCGCTAAATCGTCGCGGTGCACCACTACTTCGCTTGGACAATAGCCCAAAATACTTTCAATCTGCTGACTGTGTACGCCACGGATTTTGCTCAGCTCTGATTTGCTGTATTGACTGATGCCTTTGGCCAGCTGTTTACCTGCCTCGTCACACAACCAAATTGCATCACCTTTATCAAAATCACCACTGACCGCGCTGATACCTTTTGGCAGCAAAGAAGCGCCCTTATGCAATAAAGCCTGCACAGCGCCGCTGTCGAGTTGCAGCTCGCCACGGGTTTTTAAACTGTGTAACAACCAGTGTTTTTTTGCACTTAACCGTTCCTGCTGTTTATGAAACAGCGTACCGCAGGCTTTGCCTGCTAAGAGCGCAGCAAAGCTTTCAGCTTTCTGGCCATTAATAATTAAAGTATCAATACCCTGCGATGTGGCTTTACTGGCAGCCTGCAACTTGGTGGTCATGCCGCCTGTGCCAATGGCATGATGGCTGCCTCCAGCCATGGCATAAATATCCGCTGTGATTTGATGTACTTCAGGAATAAGCAGCGCATTGCTGTCAGAACGTGGATTGGCGGTATATAAACCATCCACATCAGAACAAATAATCAAGGCATCCGCATCCACCACTGTCGCCACCAAAGCCGCCAGATTATCGTTGTCCCCAACTTTCAACTCAGCGGTTGCTACGGTATCGTTTTCGTTCACAATAGGCAGTACACCGTGATCGAGCAAAGTACGCAGCGTATTGTGGATATTTAAATAGCGGTTGCGGTGCTGCAAATCATCATGCGTCAGTAAAATTTGCGCGCAATCAAAGTCGAGCAAATTACGCCAGCTTTGCATCATGCGGGTTTGGCCTACAGCGGCCATCGCTTGTTTAACATTAATGGGTAAGGGGTGATGGGCAAAGGGAATAGCAGCTCGGCCTGCAGCCACGCTACCTGAAGAAACTAATACCACTTCAACCCCTTGTTGCCTGCATTCGCTGATAAAGCCAGCAATAGCAAGTAAGTAACGGGTGGAGCAACCTTTTGCTTCCGGTGCAATCAGGGCACTGCCCACTTTCAGCACCAGACGTCGCCACTTTAACCCAGCCATAACACCCATTTAACTCCAGTTATTTTTTAAGCACCCGAGCATACCTATTTAGACGTATATATGTCTATACCCGTCTTACTTGAAGCTGTAGCTTTGTTGACTACAGGCTTTCGCCCAATCGCATAGGAAAACTATGCTCATGGGTCTCAATCCTTTGTCGCCTCGCTACAACTCCAATTAATTAGGGTATATACCTTCGTACTTGCAACCACAGCGGCGTTGACTACGTAATCTCGCCCCAGTCACTTATTTCAGCAGACTAATTTTGCTTACTGGCGAGTATTCGCCTCAATCCATAAACACATAGTGAACTATGCTCCTGGGGCCTCCATCACTTGTCGCCTTGCTGCAGCCGCAATTACTTTGGCGACTCGTTGTGGCCTCAAAATAACGCATGACAACAGTCAATGGCATGTAGCATAAATAAAAGGTATTTCGGTAAAATCTGACCAATAATGCATTACTTTTTTGTCTTAAGCAGAGCCTGATGTCGCACAACACTATATCCCTGAATCAACAGCGCCAACCTTTGGATCACCTCGACTCGGTCTGGTTATTTGGTTACGGCTCGCTGATTTATAAAACTGACTTTGACTATTTGGCCGCTAAACCAGCCTGCATTTATGGCTGGGAACGCCGTTTTTGGCAGGGCTCCCATGATCATCGTGGTACCCCTGAGGCGCCTGGACGGGTGTTGACCTTGATTGAAGCCGTTGGAGCACGTTGCGCCGGCATGGCTTATCAAGTAACACCTGCGACCTTTAAACATTTGGACCATCGTGAAAAAAATGGTTATTTGCGTATATTTACCCCACTGCACTGGCTGAATGAAACAGGCGAAGTGCAAGGGGTTGTGTATGTAGCCAGCGCAGATAATGAGGCTTATTTGGGCCCGGACACAGACGCAGCTATAGCTGCGCATATAGCACGCAGCTGCGGTCCAAGTGGTCCCAATAGCGAATACCTGCTTCAACTGGCACAGGCGCTACGCGATATGAATCAGCAAGACGAACATGTGTTTGCGATTGAGCGCGAACTTTTAAAGCTGTGAAAGCAAACCTAATCGCTGCACTATTTCTTCACCAGAATACCGGGGAGCGCCTCTTACTCAGACTCTCCGGCCTTTACAAGCTTCAGCTTTATTCGCCGCCATCCATGGCGATTTCCCTAAAGGGTCAAGGCTCTGTCTTGTTAACCACTGCGCCGAACAATGTTTTAGTTCAGCGCTAATTCAGTTGAACTGAGGTACAATAGCCGCACAATAATTCAGGAGATTTCCCATGATTGCCAAACAGTTAGGTTTAGTTGCCTTATGCAGCACCTTAGTTTTATCCGGTTGTGCCAGTATGAATATAGCGCCGGAAAATCAGAATACTGCTAAAGGTGCGGCTATTGGTGCCGGTGTGGGTGCTGTGCTGGGTAAAGCCACTGGCAATCATAAAAACAAAAGACTGGCGATAGGTGCCGCCATTGGTGCTTTAGCTGGCGCTGCTGTAGGTCGTTATATGGACCATCAGGAAATGGCGCTGCGTGATCAGTTATCTGGCACTGGTGTCAAGGTGCACCGTGATGGCGATATTTTGCGTTTAGAAATTCCATCGCAAATCACTTTTGCGGTAAATCAGTCGGCTATTCAGCCTCAGTTGTATCCGGTGTTAAATGACGTGGCTAAAGTACTGGGTGAATACGACAAAACCCTGCTGGTCATAAGCGGTCATACCGACGATACCGGTGCTTATGACTACAATATGCAGCTGTCAAAAAAACGTGCTGAAAGCGTCAAAGATTATTTAGTAGCGCAGCGCTTAAATCCAATCCGGATTGAAACTCAGGGTTTAGGCCCAAGCTACCCGGCTGTACCTAATAATTCTGAAAGCAACAGAGCGATGAACCGCCGCGTTGAGATTCATATCGAAGCCATAACGGAATAGGATGGCTTAGGCTAAAACGAGAAAGCCAAAGCTATTAAAAATTTAAAACTCCGGCTATGCTGCCGCTGCATTTATTGCAGTAGCAGCGCACCGGAGTTTTTTTATGGGTTTATTGTGGTTAGTCACGCTAATTTGGGCTTTTAGTTTTTCCTTAATTGGTGAATTTCTATCTGGCAGAGTTGACCCTTATCTGGCCGTCAGCAGCCGTATGCTATTGGCTTTAGTGTTATTCCTGCCCTGGTTACTCAAAAGTACCAGCTCAAAAACTCAGGCTATGGCTCTGGCTGGTATTGGTGCTGTGCAGCTTGGTCTGATGTATCTGCTGCTCTATCATAGTTTTCTGTATTTGAGTGTGGCCGAAGTGCTGTTATTTACTATTCTGACTCCTGCCTATATCTCAATACTGGATTACTTCTGGCGTTATAAAAAGCTGCATCTGCGCTGGTTAGGTCCTGCCCTGCTGGCTATTTTGGGCGCTTTAGTGATTCGTTATCAAAACCTTAGTACAGACTTCTGGTGGGGCTTATTGCTGATCCAGGCTGCCAATTTATGTTTTGCTTTTGGTCAGGTGGCTTATCGCCAACTGGATTTAGGTTCAGTCGCCACACAACGCTATAACTTTGGCTGGTTTTTTATGGGCGCTGCAATGATCAGCCTACTGGCAACAGCTCTATTTGCCGACTGGAACAAAATACCAACTACGACTTTGGATTACGGCATTTTAATCTGGCTAGGTCTGGTGGCTTCTGGTTTAGGTTATTGGTTATGGAATGCTGGCGCCAGGCAGGTGAATGCTAACCAGTTGGCAGTGATGAATAACGTGCTGATCCCGGCGGGTTTAGTGGTGAACTTTGTATTCTGGCAGCAGAATGTCAACTGGCTTACGTTAAGCGCTGGCTCGGCGCTGATTTTAGTTTCATTGTTATGGGCCGGGAGACAAAACACCAACTAAATCAGAGCAACTGCAACACAGACCACTCATGGCTATGGCTCGGCTTTAACCAGCAGCCGTATTTGCCAATGAGTTTTAGTTTTCCACTCCGACATATATACATGCTGCCAAGGCGGCTGCATCCCGGACAGCTGCTTTAGCACTTCGTCCGCCTTGACTTCAATCGGCAAACGCAGTTGCACCAAACAGATATTATCCCTGCAGCCTGACGCCTCTGCTCTGGCGCCAAACTTGCTCTCGAGGTCAGACAATGCCTGTTCCAGGTTGTGTTCAAGTTGGTTATCTTGCTCATACTGATGAGAATAATGCAGCTGTTCCGCCGCTTCGCGAAAATTTCTGCTTTTGAATAGCAATTCTATTTTGGCGCGAGACAATTCTGCATTTGAGCTGATCAGCCTCAAATGCCAGTTTTCTTGCAAATCTAAGGTACAACCCCGACCTTCAAGACATATCGAACTGGCCTGCTCAGGCTCTGCCTTTGTAGGTTCTTGCACCGAAGTATCGCTATAAACAACCGCTACATCCTGGCCCGATGATTCAGGCTCTTTTTCCAACCCCACATGCTGGGTTGTATTTTGAACTCTGGAGATCATCGAAGGCGCTGCTTCTGGTTGCTCCGGCTCAGCACTACCACTGAACCAAAACCAGCCAGCCATCAGTAACAACGCCACTCCACTGAGAAGCCATTTCATTATTCGCCATCCTCCATGAAACACTATTACAGCTACCGAACTTAGAACTGCCTCCCAAATCTTTCAGGTTAGATCGTAGAAAAAGCCTTCTTTACAAAATTAGGCAAAGCCATAGCAGCCTGATGCACTTCGGCATTGTAGTACTGAGTTTCAAAAGCCGGGTTTTGCGCCGCTTCTACACGGAAGCCATCAAGTTTGGCCTCTTTGCGGGCTAAAGTACAAGTCCACCAGCCGGATGGATACACCATCTGAGGGAATAACAGGCTTTGTAAGTCGGCAAAACCAGCGTCTGACATCGCATCACGCATGGCTTTTAAAAGTGGCATATGGATCAATGGCGATTCACTTTGTTGCACTAAGATGCCACCAGGGCGCAGCGCTTTTAAGCAGCTTTCATAAAAGGCGCGGTTAAATAAACCTTCACCCGGACCTATTGGGTCGGTCGAGTCGACTATGACAACGTCCAAAGATTCTGGCGCTGCATCGCGCATAAACTGAATACCGTCGGCAAATTTTAAGGTTGCGCGTGGGTCGTTATTGGACGCACAAAGCTCTGGAAAGTATTTTTCTGCCATGCGGGTGACTTGCTCGTCGATATCAATTTGAGTGACTTGTTCGATATCAGGATGTTTTAATACTTCACGCAAAGTGCCGCAGTCACCACCACCTATAATCACCACCTGCTTTGGATTTGGGTGAGTAAATAACACAGGGTGGCTTAACATTTCATGGTACAGGAAATTATCACGGCTGCTCAGCATAATAACGCCGTCTATCACCATCAGATTGCCAAAATGCGTGGTCTCAAACATTTCAATATGTTGAAAAGGCGACTGCACCTCATCCAGTTTTTTTGTGATGGCCAAACCAAAAGCGCTGCCACTGGCTGCAAAAATTTCTGTGAACCATTTGTTGTCGCCCGACATACTAAACCCCTCGTAAACAAACTAAGCTAAGTATTTTGCCAGCCAGGGCAGGATGAGACAAACTTTTCATGTTTTTTTCATAGCATTGGCTTTAAAATAGCGCATCATTTTTTTAAGGGCACGACAATGGCAGATTGGGGTATTGAAAAAGCACGATCCATTTATAACGTAGCAGTCTGGAGTGAAGGCTATTTTGATGTAAACAAAAATGGCGATCTGGTGGCCTATCCGGATCAGGATCATAAAAAGCCCGGTATTAATTTCCCGGAACTGACTGCACGCTTTAAAGAGGAAGGCTTAACTCTGCCTGTATTGGTGCGCTTTACCGATATTTTGCAGCACCGTGTTGGCACCTTAATCAACTCCTTTGCTCAGGCCAAACAAGAGCGTGAGTATCAGGGCGAATACACAGCTGTTTACCCTATTAAAGTAAACCAGCAATTTTCCGTAGTGAAAAAGCTGGTGAGCCATGACAGCGGCAAAGTAGGTTTAGAAGCAGGTTCCAAACCTGAGTTGATGGCAATTTTAGGTGTCACCGACAAACCTCTGCGCATTGTCTGTAACGGTTACAAAGACTCTGAGTTCCTGCGTTTAGCCACTATTGGCCAGATGATGGGCCATCAGGTTTATGTCGTAGTTGAAAAAATCACTGAATTAAAAACCTTAATCCGTGAAATCGACAGCTTAGGCCAGGCACCTATGATTGGTATCCGTATCAAGCTGAACTCAGTCGGTAAAGGCAAATGGCAAAACACCGGCGGTGAAAAAGGCAAGTTTGGCTTAACTGCCACTCAAGTACTGCAAGCCATCGACATTCTGCGTGACGCCGGCAAACTGGACTTGTTGCAGTTAGTGCATTTCCATATCGGCTCGCAAATCGCCAATATTCGCGATATTCACAACGCTATTCGTGAATGTGCCCGTCACTACGCCGAACTGCGCACTTTAGGAGTGCCTATCACTACGGTAGACGTAGGTGGTGGTTTAGGTGTGGATTACGAAGGTTCAAACTCACGTTCGGCCTGTTCGATGAACTACACCATGCTGGAGTACGCCCGCAACGTGGTGTATGGCTTAAAAGAAGTCTGTGACGAATACGACTTACCGCATCCGAACATTATCACTGAGTCTGGCCGTGCTATGACAGCTCACCACGCCGTGTTAATCACTGATGCTATTGACGTTGAACGCGCGCCAGGCTTAGTCAATATGCCAGAGCCAAGCGAAGACTCGCCCGCCGTGATTTGGGCCTTGTGGGATTCGTATAAAAACGTCACACCACGTACAGCGGTCGAAGCCTATCACGATGCAGTGCATTATTTTACCGATGCCCATGCTCAGTATGTGCATGGCTTGCTGACGTTAAAAGACTGGTCACTGCTTGAGCAAATTTACTTTGCCACCATCAACAAAGTGAAAAACAAGCTGGACTTATCCTCGCGCTCACACCGTGACATTCACGATGAGTTAAACGAGAAATTAGCCGACAAGCTGTTTGTGAACTTTTCGCTGTTCCAGTCTATGCCGGATGCCTGGGGTATTGACCAGTTATTCCCGGTGATGCCACTGGAGAGGATGAATGAGTCGCTGGAACACCGCGCTATTATTCAGGACATTACCTGTGACTCAGACGGCGTGCTGAAAAGTTATGCTGACGGTAACGGCATTGAATCCAGCTTGCCACTGCCTTCTTATAAAGAAGATTCACAGTTCCTGTTGGGTATGTTTATGGTCGGCGCTTATCAGGAAATTCTGGGTGACCTGCATAACCTGTTTGGTGACACAGACTCAGTGCATGTTGAACTGGATGACGAAGGCGGTTACCGTCTGACTAATGCGATTAAAGGCGACACAGTGGCCGACGTATTACGTTATGTGCAGTTTGACGCGAAGAAGCTACTTGCCGCGTATCAGAAGCAATTAGCACGGATGGACTTTAGCCCGGAAATGCAGACATCTTACTTAGATGAACTAAAAGCCGGGGTTTATGGTTACACCTACTTCGAAGATTAAGGTAAACTTGCCACTGATCGGATGAGAGAAAAGCAGGCCCGCCTGCTTTTCTTTTTTAAACTATATCCCAGATAACCACAGGCTCTGCACCTTGGAAAGAGGGAAATAACGAACGAGGTGGTAACTGAATGCTGCACTTTCTACCAGCCCCAATACGTGGCTCGCTTTCTTTTCTGCTGTACTTTATCAACACGATTTTTTGGGCCATTCCTATATTACTTCTGGCCATCATTAAGTTACCTCCTGTCAAACTATGGCAAACCTGGATCACCTATTTACTCGACTTTTGCGCCACCAGTTGGATCAGCCTAAATAACCTAACCAGCCGCACCTTCACCCGTATTCGCTGGGATATCAAAGGCATAGACCATTTAAGTGTCAAAGACTGGTATTTGGTACTGGCCAACCATCAATCCTGGGTTGATATTCTGGTGTTGCAAAAAGTCTTTAACCACAAAGCGCCCTTTTTAAAATTTTTCCTGAAAAAAGAACTGATTTATGTGCCTGTAATTGGCTTGTGCTGGTGGGCGCTGGATTTTCCTTTTATGCAGCGTTTAACTGCCAAGCAGCTGGCGGAAAAACCGGAACTTAAAGGCACTGATATAGCCACTACTCGTAAAGCCTGCGAAAAATTCCGCTACAAGCCAGTCTCTGTGATGAATTTCCTTGAGGGTACTCGTTTCACTCCACATAAACATGACAAACAACAGTCGCCATTTACTCATCTACTCAAACCTAAAGCGGGTGGAATCTCTTTTGTACTGAACGCTATGGGCGAACACTTGCATAAGCTGCTGGATGTGACCATTTGTTATCCTAAGGGCATTCCAACCTTCTGGGACTATATTTCCGGCAAAGTGCAGGACATTAAAGTACGGGTGCGAGTGTTACCTATAGATCCGAATTTAATTGGCGATTATGAAGACCCGGTATTCAGACAAAGATTCCAGAGCTGGGTCAATCAACTCTGGTTGGATAAAGACGTGTTATTAACAGAGCTGAAACAAGGAGAGCGGAGCTGATGCTGCACTGGTTACCTGTCGTACTCAAAGCCCCTTTGGCATTTTTGCTGTTCAGCTGCAATCTGGCCTTATGGGGCAGTATTGTAACCCTGATTGGTGTAGCCAAATTAGTCTCCCCTAATGCTACAGCGAGAGCCTTCTGGTCTAAACCCGCCCACTGGGCCTACCGGGGTTGGTCGCGTTATAACAAAGCTTTGATGGAGTTATTTAATAAAGTGGAATGGCAAGTCAGCGGTGTAGCTGATTTAAAACAAGACAGCTGGTATTTGCTGATCTCCAATCATAAAAGTTGGTTAGATATTCCGGTCCTGAGTCAGTTTGCATTAAACCGTATTCCGGAGCCTAAGTTCTTTTTAAAAGAAGAGCTGAAATGGGTGCCTTTTATTGGTTCAGGCTCCTGGGCTTTAGATATGCCTTTTATGAAGCGCTACAGCCAGGCACAAGTCGCGAAGAAGCCGGAACTCAAAGGGAAGGATATAGAAACCACCCGTAAATCCTGCGAAAAGTTCAAAGATACCCCAACCACCATTATTAACTTTGTCGAAGGCACCCGCTTTACCGAACAAAAACACAAGCAAAAGCGCAGTCCATTCCGGCATTTACTGCCGCCTAAAGCAGGTGGTATCGCTTTTACCCTCGCCAGCATGGGGCAGCAGTTTCATTCAGTACTGGATGTGACCATTTTATACCCTGACAATCCGGGTCATGTCGCTTTGGATATGCTGTGTGGTCGGTTAAAACGTGTGGTGGTGCTGGTAGAAATTCTGCCTGTCGATCATCAGATTATCGGCGATTATTTCAACGACGAGGGTTTCAGAATCAACTTTCAAAACTGGCTGAATCAACGCTGGCTGAAAAAAGATCAGGCGATTAGCGCTTACCATCAGCCGCAGGCTGCCAGAGCGGAAAACGCCTTATGTTAGATCTGTATTTACAGCAGGCTGCCAGCTACTTTGGCTTGAATTTAGCTCCGGAGCATATTTTGATGTTAGCGGTCAGAGTGCTGCTGGCCATAGTGTTACTTAGCTTGCTGTTTACATTGGCACGGCGTTATTTGTTACCCGCTATCGCCCATCTGCTGGATAAAGTCGATGGAGACTTACAACATCAAACTGAAAAACAACGACTACAGCTGGCCAGTCATCTGGCACATTTAGTGCCCGCAGTAGTGTTGATCAGCTCAGCCGAACAATTTTTCCAGCACTGGCCTGATTTCAAAGCCACGGTGCATTTAGGTTTGTGGATCTATCTGTACTGCTTTGCTGGTCTGGCTTTTGCTGCCCTGATTAATTTTGCGACCACTATCTACAGTGCGGTGGATCGTCAAAGTAATGTGCCTTACCTTGGCCTGGCTCAGGTGCTCAAATTACTCGACTTTATTGTCGTAAGTATATTAATCCTCAGCACTTTACTCGGCAAATCCCCTGTCTATTTACTCAGCGGCTTAGGTGCTTTAACTGCCGTGTTATTGCTGGTGTTTAAAGACACTATTTTAGGTTTAGTCGCCAGTATTCAGTTAGCCACCAATAAAATGGTCGCAACGGGTGACTGGATTGAAATGCCCAAATACGGTGCAGATGGTGCTGTTATTGAAGTCGCGCTAACCACGGTCAAAGTACAGAACTGGGATAATACCATCACTACTATTCCGACCTATGCGCTGATTTCAGACTCCTTTAAAAACTGGCGTGGCATGCAGCAATCCGGTGGACGCCGTATTAAAAGAGCCATCAAAATTGATATTCACAGCATAGGTTTTCTGGATGAGGCAGAAAAGCAGCAATTAATGCAGCACACTGTACTACAACCTTTTCTGACAACAGATATAGCCAAAGAGTTATTACAACAGCCTCACTTGACCAATCTGAAACTATTTCGTTATTACGCCAAGTGGATGCTGCAACACAACCCACATATTAATCAGAATATGACCCTGATGGTGCGTCAGCTGGAGTCTAACGAAGTAGGTTTACCTCTGGAGATTTATTGTTTCAGTGCTGATAAAGTCTGGGCGAACTACGAACAAATTCAGGCTGAAATTTTCGAAACTTTATTTGCAACTTTACCTTTGTTCACATTAAGTACTTTCCAGCGGTTGGGTGGCCGGCAAGAGCTTTAGCTTTTGCTGGCACTAATCATCAGATTACGAGGGGTGAGTTGGTAGTCGCAGAATTGTTTCACTTGCACCTGGTAACCTTGTTGCTCTAAAAACAAGGCTCTGTCCAGCACCAGCCACTGCTCCAGTAAAGGCCGGAATAAAGAGCGTACCAGCTGCATTTTCTTCACTAAAGCATGCCGTTGCTGCCCAAGCTGCAGATAATACTGCCAGTTTGTATCCACCGGAATTTGCCACTGATGCTGTGAAGCAGCCCAATACGCAAAAGCACTAAATTCGCCGCTAAACCAATGTTTAGGCACAGAAGACAAAGGCCGGTAGTCTTTTACCTTTTGCACCGCCTGATACAACTCCTGATAAGCCAGACGCCACAGCACTTCAGTCTGGCGCAAGCGTGTTATCCGCTCCCCTGCTGTAACCTGAGCCTGTACAGCGAGTTTCAGCTCATCCCGGCTCAATGGCCCCAAACGACTTTGCTGCGCCTGGCTAGATAAAGCCTGATACTGCTCAGTCGCTATTAAATGGTAACAACAAGGCACTATATCAAGTTGAGCCGTACCGACACGGCTGGCCTGTTGCAATAAGCGGATATGCAAATCGCCACAAGCATGCAAAGCTACCACCTGCTGGTCAGTATTGAGGTGTTTTGCAGTCTCCTCAACTAACACATCTGCCTGAATAAAATGCTGTGACAGCTTGAGTTGTTTAGCCAGCAATTGTCCTTCAGCACAAAGGACGTCCTGCCATTCCAGACTGGTGACTTTGCGCTCCTGGCTAAAACAAAGCCAGCGTCCAAGATGGCCTTTACCGGCACACCATTCCAGTACAGGTAAGTCCCCCTGTTGCATCTGCGTGGCAAAAGCCTGAATTTGTTCTAATTTCCGCCCTTTAATATCACGACTAAACCAGAATGGTAGTTCAGTGTGTATCGACCCTGTGTTATTAAAACTTGTCCGCTCAAAATCACTGATTTGATTTAACTCTGGGAAAAATACCGAAAAATAGTCGCGCCTATAGCTTTCATCCAGCTCCAACCGCTCATTCTGCTCAGTCCCAAGTTGTTGTAAAGCGGCAGCTAACGCAGTTTGGGCCCAGGGTAACTCAGAGAAATGGAATGGGCTAAAGCGCCAGAAAGCCTGATAGCGGGCTAACAATAAATCCAATTGCAAAAACTGTTCAGACAAAAGCCGGGACATAAACAAGACGACACCAAAGCAAGAAAACTAGCGCTACTATAGCATCCAATACCTCAAAAGCTGTGAGGCTCTGCCACGGAAATATTTCCGGAACAGTCAGTGTCTGCATCTGGCACAGCCATAAAAAATAATGCACACTCAATTACATCAGTATGGTTCGATGAAAGAGAGATTGCGGTGACAGAACTTAAACGTATTATGCATGTAGAAGACGACCCGTCCATTCAGGCTGTGGCTAAAGTGGCTTTGGAGGTGGTGGGTGGCTTTACTGTAGAAACCTGTAGCGGTGGCGAAGAGGCGTTAAAGAGCTTCCATGCCTTTGCACCACAACTGATCTTACTGGATGTGATGATGCCAGGTATGGACGGCCCCAGCACTTTAAAAAAGATGCAGTCTGACTTTGATTTAAGTGCTATCCCCGTAGTCTTTATGACCGCCAAAGTACAAGCCAATGAGATTGAATCCTACAAAGCTCTGGGCGCTGCCGATGTGGTGGTGAAGCCTTTTGACCCTATGACCTTGTCTGATCAAATCCGCGAGATCTGGCAAAAGCTACAGTGACGAAAAAGTTCAGAGCCTGAGCTCTGACCTTTTATTGTGTATCTACATCCTGTCGCTGCTGTTCGACCTGTTCAAATAGCTGCTGTAATTCCTGCTCATACTGCTGCATATCTTTGCCCTTGCCCAGATAAAAAGACAGAGGCAATAAACGTGAATCGTATTGCAAGCTACGGTCAAAAGGTGAAGGCGGTGTCAGTAAACCAGCCCACTGCCCTGATGTGGCCAACAACGCGACAACCACAGCGACTGCAGCCTGAGCTTTGACCGGCCAATGAGTCGCCAGCCATAAATTGCCACAAAATAACGCAACTAAAATCAGGGTATAACCCGTGACTTCAGTGATCTGCGCTACTACAGAACCATCCAGATTAAAACCCAGCCAATAACAAAAAACGCCCCACACCGCACTGGATGCCAGCGCGGCATAAGTCAGGCTAAGTTGGGGTAAAAAATGACTTTCCTGCTGGTTGAATCTGCCCCAGAGTGCAAGAATGGCTGGCCAGATACAAAACATCAGCAAGGTTTTTGGCAGTTCCAGTAACCTTACTGTCCATAAATGCTCCAGCTGCTTTGGCAGTGTCAGCCAGATTTCAACCATCTGATCCACCGCCAGGATCAAAGCAAATAACAGAATAAAAGCCCAGTGCCCCATAGCCTGCAGTTTTTGCCCCACAGCGCTAAAAGGCAAAGTAGCTGGCACAGGATGGGCATCGTCATACAGACGAAGCGCCTGTTCACCTAACCAGCAAACTTCACCGGAACGCAGTGGCTCTTTTGCCAGCACAGCTTTACGGTCTGATACAAAACTGCCATTGACTGAACTTAAGTCCTCCAGCCACCACTGCCCCGCCTGATCTTGCTGCAATGTGGCGTGATAAGGGCAGACATGCTTGTTAAACAGAATCACATCATTATCAAAGGCCCGGCCTAGTTTGACCTGTTGTTGTAAAAATTTATGCCGTTCTATGACTTTTTGCTGCTTGTTCAGTACTTCCACTATTACTGCCATACCACAGCTCCAATAAACTTATGACTAAACTCCAGCGCCATTTTTTGATCCACACCTGCTAAGGTAAATAGACTGATCACCCCTTGTTGCTGATGGTCTAAAGAAGCAGAAATATAAGCCACATCAAAAAGTTGCGGATAGTTTCGGTAAGCTCTTAAACAAAAAACCGCTTTAGCATGCTGCCCCTCTGCGGGGCTGAGCAACTGATTCTGGCAGGAATAGGCGGTCACATCGTCTTCGCCTGCACTGTTATCTGCGTTCATTTGGTTGATGCTTTGCTGATAACGGCGGAAAAACTGCAATGGATGCAAATCTTTGGCCTGCAGCCATTCAAACTGCATTTCAATGCGGCCAGTACTGAACTCAGATGATAAAAAGATTTCTTCCGGTTGATTACAAAAGGCATTCACTCGTTTGACATCATCTTTGTCTTTTTCCACATTGGATGTGCCCCAACAGCGGATAAAAGGCACTATTTCGTCCGGTACTGTGGCAGGACCAAAGCTTTTAAGCTGCCAATTGGCGTTCAGGATTTGCTGAAACATGTCCTGCTGGTTGCTGATCAGCTGCTGCTGAATATCCTGTTTTAAATCAGCCACAGCTTGTTTCGTTAGTAGCTTTTGCAAGGCGGCTGCTGGAACTAAAAACCCTAAACCATTGCCAGCAGATGCCACATTAACGCCTATCACTTGACCTGCTTCATTCACTGCAGGACCGCCACTCATGCCGCTGTTAATAGCGCCGGTAAAATGAATACGAGGGTAAAAACTATGTTTTTGTAAGCCGTTGTAAGTCCCTGGCACCACGATTAAACCTAAATCATGTGGGTTACCCAAAGAATACACTTCAGCCCCCTGCACAGGCGCTTGCTGTTGCAACTGAAAACTTTTAGCTGCTGTGTAGTCAGTTTTTAGCAAAGCCAAATCGTTGACCACATCCACGGCCACAATCTCCAACTTACCCTTTTGCTGGTTTTGCGCCAGAAACTCCAGTTGGTATTTTTGCGGGAATAACACAGCTTCAGACACTACATGGTAATTGGTGACGACCAGATTTGGTTCGGCCAGTAAAAAACCACTGCCGATGGCCGACTTCGCTCCCGAAGCGTGCTCAAGCACCTTAATTTGCAACAAGGCATCGGCATAATCGGCAAATACTTTTTCCGCAACAGCAGCGCTGTAACCAGGGGCTGAGCAACAGCACAGAACCAGCAGCAAGCTGGTCCATGTTTTTTGCAGCATAGGAAGTCCTTTTAAATCAGGAATTAATACAACAGGCTATAGAGTTTACGTCTGTAGCTGGACGCTAAAGGCTCACCTTTGGGTAAAGTGGCCAGAATATCCAGATAGAGTTTTTTCGCCTCACCAAAGTTCAGATCCTGCTTCAATATTTCAAACAGCAAGGCCAAGGCCTCAGCCGAACGTTGTACCTGATGGTACTGCACCGCCAGCTGTTGTTGCAGTTCTTTATTATCAGGGTCTGTGGCTAGCGCCTGCTCCAGCGCTTTGATCTCAGGGCTGTCAGCCGCTTGCTGCGCCAATTCCAAACGCGCTTTGACACTGTGATACAGCGCATCCTGATCTGCCATCAATATGGTCGACAGTGCTTTTTCAGCAGCCTCTAACTGGCCCAGTTCCACTTGCACCAAGGCTAGTTGTAGACGGATATCCACCCGCTCAACCGCCAGTTCATTGGCTTGTTTGAGCAATGGATAAGCGTCAGTCCAGTTTTGCTGTTCCAGCAAAGGCAGAGCCTGCTGCAGTAACAAATCTTCCGGCTTAGGTAAAAACACACTTAACCGCTGCAGAATCGCCTGTTCAGGTTCTTCACCGGCAAAACCATCCACTGGCTGACCTTCTTTGATAAAGAGCACAGTCGGCACTGAACGTACCCCAAAGTGCGCTGCCAGTTGCTGTTCCTGATCACAATCCACTACAGCCAACGTCAGGGCATCCGGATAGCTTTGGGCAATGCGCTGCAATACAGGGCCTAAGTTTAAGCAGGCTGGACTGCGCTCAGAATAAAAATAAAACAGCACAGGCTGGCTAAAAGACTGCTCTAACAATTCACGAACATTTTCAATGGTAACGGGCTTGATATTAGCGGACACAACTCACCTATTTTATACAAACCGGACAATGCCGATTTTATGGAATACTTTGAACTACTATGTGGCCGGGGCTTTAGATTTGCAAGTTGGGGGTTTGGGTGTGGAGGCTTATTAACAGAATAAGCTCGTTAGCGTTTCAGACAAATCGCAAGATTGAATCACTGCAACCATTATGCTCATTGAACTAAACTGCTACAGCATTTCCAGATCTGGGGCTTATTGATGCAAACATTAACAGCAAATGATGCTATACAAAATTTAGATGACGACCAAACGCTTGAGCTGATGAAAGCGGATTACCTTAAATACTGCTTTAACTCTGCGAAAGAAGACTTAGCTAAGGGTAATGTCATTGACGGTGAAGAATTTCTTGACGCTCTGTAACCACTGAAATTTAAAGCGTTTCTCCTTTGGCGACCCCAGGTCGCAGCGAGAGCCCGGCCCAATAGGGATTTGATGCCAGTAGTTGGAATTTATGTTTATCAATAATGTCATGACCGAATTATTTACTTATGTCGAAAAGACTTGAACCGCAAGTTTCAGATTATAAATCTGAGTAAGAATTTAGAGGTCTTACACGTTATCTATACACATTTTATCGAGGTGAAGTTTCGTTATCTCTGAAAAATGTGTTGAAATATCGGTACGCTAGCGTTGGTCCCGTATGGGAAAAGTCATGAACGAAGGCAGAAAAATGTTCGACTTCAGAACAGCCTTTGAAAATACATTGTTATGTATTAGGAGAAATCGTGCCACCATTTCAACTGCCCGATCTAAAGGTTTGGAAAGTCGCAAATGACTATCAAATATCAGCCTCCTTATTAAACGATAAATCCTTGGAAAAGGGCAGTGATCCTGGATATGGGTGGGTTGCAGGTATAAATGCTGCAATAGCGTTAGAAATTTATTTAAAGAGTTTCTTATCCAAAGAGCGGCAGACTCCAGTTGGAGTCGGTGGAATCTACCAATTATCAAGTGAAGTAACTTTTGGTCATAATCTTCCAAAGCTTTTTCAAAAAACAGACTCAACTTTTCAGACAGAGTTAAAAGCATCTTATGCCAAGCTGTACCCATCGAGAGAACTAGAGAAAAGTCTTGAACGATATAAAGAAGATTTTATAGATGGCAGGTACATGTTCGAAAGTGGTTCACGCGGCCGTTACGATAACGATATTGTGTACTTCGCAGAAGAAATGAGGTCGGTAGTTTGGGACGTCGCTGAAAAGTTACATAAATAAACGTAAAAAGATGGTGTTGTCGACTTTGGTAGTAAGATCGATAGGGAACTAACACGAGCTCTCAGGTCCGGTTTTGCTCTTATCCCTTTTAGCTTATATTGCTAACCACACAGCAGCAAATCCAACTACTGGCACCAAATCCCCATTGGGGCGCGAGCCGGACAAAATTGGGTGGCCAAGGTTTTAAGACGAGGAGTGTTTGAGTAAGGAGCGAGTTGCCGAGTCGCCTTGGACGCACGATTTTGGGCCGGGCTTTCGCTGCGACCTGGGGTCGCCTTTTCTTTGGATACTTTCTTTTGGCGAAGCAAAAGAAAGTATCTCGCCAGCGGCGAAACGCTTTGAATGCCGTTTACGCAATTCGCCCTATGTTCAAATTTATCCTGAATTTTTAGTCGACTTTCCCCCCATCTTCCCTTAAATTAGCCATCAAGCCTGCTAAATAAAACAAAAACGACCAATGAGTCGGATCTATACCTCAAGGTATACAGGCACATAGTTTTGACAGACCCCTTACTCTGTCCGTCCACGTAAAAGAAAAATTAATGCTGTTCTGCGTAAGCGGAGCGGTGATTTTTGCTTTAAGCCTTATTGCGCCCGCAACAGGGTTTAAAGTTCGCACGTGCAAACTATGAGACCTGAACAATGACAAGCCAAAACACCCAACCAGAACTGCTGTCTGGTGGAGCCATGCTGATCCGCGCCTTAGCTGACGAAGGCGTAGAGTATGTCTATGGTTACCCCGGCGGTGCCGTGTTACACATTTACGATGCGATGTTTCAACAGCATCAGGTGAAACACGTGCTGGTCCGCCATGAGCAAGCCGCGACCCATATGGCGGACGCCTACGCAAGAGCAAGCGGCAAAGCAGGTGTAGTGCTCGTTACCTCCGGCCCTGGTGCTACTAATGCGGTTACTGGCATAGCCACTGCTTATATGGATTCTATTCCTATGGTGGTGATCTGTGGTCAGGTGATGAGTCACCTGATTGGCGATGATGCCTTTCAGGAAACCGATATGCTGGGTATTTCCCGCCCTATCGTGAAACACAATATGTCGGTGCGCCGCCCTGAAGATATTCCGTATTTAGTCAAAAAAGCCTTTTATATAGCGCAAAGTGGCAGGCCAGGCCCTGTGGTATTGGATATTCCAAAGGATATGACGATACCAAGCCAGAAGTTCCCGTACGAGTATCCAAAAGAAATCAAACTGCGCTCTTATAACCCGAACGCGAAAGGCCATCCGGGCCAGATTAAAAAAGCCCTGACCACTTTATTAGCGGCGAAAAAACCTGTGCTTTATGCTGGCGGTGGTGTGATTTTAGGCCAGGCCTCAGATGAGCTGACTCTGTTAGCCCGCAAGCTGAATTTACCAGTCACTAACACATTAATGGGTTTGGGTGCTTATCCTGCGTCCGATCCACAATTTATTGGTATGCTGGGTATGCACGGCAGTTATGAAGCCAATCAGGTGATGCATAACGCCGATGTGATTTTTGCCGTAGGGGCGCGTTTTGATGACCGCGTTACCAACGCCACCAAAAAATTCTGCCCTAACGCGACCATTATTCATATCGATATTGACCCGGCCAGCATATCCAAAACCATCAATGCGCATATTCCTATTGTGGGTTTAGTCAAACCTGTATTACAGGAAATGCTGCATCAGCTGGAGAAAAACCAGGGCGAATTGGACCAAGACGCTTTAGGCCAATGGTGGCAACAAATCCAACAATGGCGTGAAGTGCATGGTGGCCGTTATGACAGCAGCGCATCGCATTTAAAACCTCAGGCCGTCATTGAAGCTGTGCACCGTCATACTAAAGGCGACGCTTATGTCACGTCCGACGTAGGCCAGCACCAGATGTTTGCCGCTCAGTACTACAAGTTTGATAAACCCAATCGCTGGATCAACTCAGGTGGCCTCGGCACTATGGGCTTTGGTTTACCTGCCGCTATGGGCGTCAAACTGCATTACCCTGATGCTGAAGTAGTCTGCGTGACAGGCGAAGGCTCTATTCAGATGAATATTCAGGAGCTGTCGACCTGTAAACAATATGGCTTGAATGTAAAAATCATCAACCTGAATAACGGTTATTTAGGTATGGTCAAACAGTGGCAGGACATGAACTACGACAGCCGCTACTCCAGCTCTTACATGGATTCCTTGCCTGATTTTGTCAAACTGGCCGAAGCTTACGGCCATGTCGGTATTCGGGTCACCAAAGCCGAAGAGTTAGAGCCAGCCTTAGAACGCGCTTTTGCCCTAAAAGACAAGCTGGTGTTTTTAGATATTCATGTCGACCCGACCGAGCATGTCTATCCAATGCAAATACCAGGCGGTGCTATGAATGAAATGTTTTTAAGCAAAACGGAGCGGACTTAAAATGCGGCATATTTTATCTGTATTGCTGGAAAACGAGTCCGGCGCTTTAGCCCGCGTGGTAGGGTTATTTGCTCAGCGCGGTTACAACATTGATTCACTGACGGTAGCGGCAACAGAAGACCCGACTATTTCGCGTCTGACGCTGGTGACCCGGGGTGATGATCAGGTGATAGAACAAATCACCAAGCAGCTGCATAAACTGATTGAAGTGGTGAAATTGGCCGATTTAAGTGAATCAGCTCATATTGAACGTGAACTGATGATGGTCAAAGTCAAAACCACGGCTGAACAACGCGAAGAGGTAAAACGTTGCGCAGATATCTTCCGTGGCCAGATTATTGATATCACCGCCAATACCTACACCATTCAGGTAGTGGGCACCTCGGACAAACTGGAAGCTTTTATTGAAGCACTTAGCGGCATCCAAATACTGGAAACAGTCCGCAGTGGTGTGTCTGGCATATCCCGCGGTGAACGGACTTTGAGTTTGTAATAGCCCTGGTTTTAATTCGATGAATAAAGCGGACTTCGGTCCGCTTTATTATTTTTATGCTCTAGCTTTGGTTTTCACTTGCAACCTGCGCCGATACAGGGCTTTTATCCAGTACTTGCTTTTTCATATGCCGGCCATACACCAGCTCAAACAGTGGTGTGGCCATCAGTGTGGTCACTATCGCCATCAGCACCATTATGGAGAACAACGCAGGTTCTATCACGCCAAATTTCAGCGCTATATTGATAATAATCAGCTCCATCAGGCCACGGGCATTCATTAAAGCACCAACAGCCATAGCGGTTCTATTGTCGCTGCCAGTGAGACGGGCCGCGGCCCAGCAGGCTATGCCTTTAGCAAAAACTGAAGCAGCCAGTATCACCAGAGCAACAGACATCACTTCCCAATCAGCCAATATAGTCAGCTGAGTTTTTAAGCCTGAGTAGGTGAAAAACATCGGTAATAAGACAAAAATGGTGATTTTTTCTAAACGTTTACGTAAGTGGTCCACTATGGCACCACGGGGCATGGCGATACCTAAAATAAAACCACCAAAAACAGCATGCAGGCCAACCCATTCCATCGAATAGGCAGAGATAGCAAAAAGTACTAGCAGGAAAGCAAACTGCCCCCAGCTCATTTCGTCTTTGGCTTCAATCCTGTCGGCCAGAGGCTGCAACCAGCCCGTGACTTTGGTAAACATTAAAGTGGCGTACGCCACACCGCCCACTACAGCTTTGACCGCTAACAAAGCACCACCACCAAAACTAGCCAGCACCACAGCCATTACAGTCCAGGCCGCGGCATCATCTATAGCACCGGCCGCCAGTGCCAGAGCACCCAACGAAGTAGCAGATAAACCCCGTTCATAAATAATGCGGGCCAACATAGGAAAAGCCGTAATGGCGATAGCAGCCCCTAAAAACAATGCTGCATTACCGTAAGAAATATCAGCGGCAAATAGGCCTGGCATATCCAGCAGCCAGATACATAACAAAGCTGCAACAGTAAAAGGCACCAGCATACCAGCCAAAGAAACTGCAATAGCACTGCGGGCCTGTTGTTTAAATAAGCCGGTATTAAATTCCAGCCCGACTAAAAACATATACAAACCTACGCCTACCTGAGCGCCAAAATACAGCACAGGCATAGTGTCGGCAGGGAATATCTGTTGTTGAATATCCGGCCAGAACAAGCCAAATAACGAAGGACCTAACACCACGCCCGCGATCATCTCGCCAACTACTTTCGGCTGACCAATAAAACGCGCCAGATAACCGAAAAGTTGCGCCGCGACCAAAATAACAGCCAGTTGCAACAAAAAGATGCCTACAAATTCCAATGAATTCATCATTTATACTTCTATTATCGTTGATGTATAGGTTGTTGTTTTATCGGGGAAAAGGTTGTGTTCTGTTGCCTTGCTGCCAGTTTAAACCGGTCTCTGAATTCGAGACTACAGAGCGGTTTAAACCAGCGCAAGCAGATTTGTGTAAATACAGCTTAAGCGAATGATTGTATGGGCATTTTATTTATTCAGGTTATTTACTCAGGTACCACCAGATAAACAGCAACGCAAAACCAAATAAATAAGTTAACCCTAGCCATGATAGCAAGCGGATCCAGGGTTGCATCAGATGCTTCTGCTGACCCCGCATCAGACGATAATTCAGCCAGGCAAAGACCGGAGTCGTGACAAAAGCCAGACTCATGGCAAAAGTAAGCATAGGGCCAAGCGCAGATTTAAAAAACAAAATTACCGCCATACCAGAAGCAGCCTGCGCCAGCAGCCAGTAGTTGTAGCTATGTTTTCGCTCTGCTTTTTGCCAGCCTAAAAGTTGAAAGGATTCATTGATAGTGCGGGCATAACCATCCAGCACCGTCAGCGTAGTACCAAACATACAAAGAAAAGCGACCAAAGCCACTAACAGCTTCGACCAGTCGCCTATAGTGCTGGCATACATGGATACAAACTGGTTGGTGTACGCAGCGCCTGCTAATTCTACCTTCTGATCCGAGCCATATTGCACCAAAGCACCTAATGCCAGAAATACCAATGCCAGCGCTGTCGTGCTCCAGTAGCCCAGGTTAAAGTCAAATAAACCGTCTTGTGTATTCACTGGCGTATGCTGCTGTTTGGCTTTGAGCCACAACGAATTAATAGCGGAAATTTCAATAGGAGCAGGCATCCAGCCCATCAGCGCCACCAAAAAGCCCAAATACATCAACTGCCATGGCGAAGGGCCGACAAAATCTGCTGCCGCCGTTGGACCTTTGTTAAAGGCGATGATAGCCGCAGCCACTGTAGTGATCGTTAGCAATACCATCACCCATTTGGAAACCTTATCGAGTAACTTGTATTGACCTGCTAATAAAATCAGCAAACATACCGCTAACAAAATCAAACAAAGCAGAGTCAGAGATAACTGCACCGGCATAAAAAACTGCAACAAACTAGCGGTCAGTAGCAACACGCCAGCTGTATTGACCACAGCAGCTATTAAATTCAGCCAGACAAAACTTAATAAATAACCCCGGCCTTGTTTTTGATACCCCTCAAGTAAGGTTTCACCACTGTGCAGACTGTACTCCACTCCAAAACGGAAAAAGGGGTACTTCAACACGTTCACCAGCAAAATCAGCACTGCCAGTTGCCAGCCAAATAAAGCTCCAGCCTGAGTGGAAGCCACTATATGTGAGCCACCAATAGCAGCAGTAGCCAATAAAATTCCTGGCCCTAAAGCTTTTAGCCTGCTGTGCCAGTTCGACGAATATCCCTGTTGCATAAGTTTTTGTTTTTATATTTAAAAAGTCGTGGCCCAGCTTAGCCAAAGCCAAAGTGGAACACCATCAGACTCACGGAAAAAATTCAGAGGTCGGTCCTTCGGCTTGCCGCTTGGCCTGTGCTCTGGCATGCTGCGCCCATTTCCCCTTCGTACTTGAAGCTGCAGCTTTGTTACCTGCGCGCCCTCGCCCCAGTCACATAGGTAAACTATGCTCCCGGGGACTCGCGCACTGGTCGCCTCACTGCAACTCCAATTACTTTGGGTAAAAACCTAAATGAGGGCAGAGGAGATCACCATGAGCGAAGAACATTTAGAAACACAAGAACTCTTGTTTGAAGTGCTGGAGAACCAGCTAGCCGACAATAATCCAAAACAAGTGAAAGAAACCCTGATGCGTCTCTGCATGACAGGCCACAGCAGGGAAGATGCTTTGGAACTGATGGCCTGCGCTTTGGCACCAGAAATGGAAGCCGTGATTGAACGTAATGAAACGTTCAATTTGCAGCGTTATATCGAACATCTGGCGTTATTGCCGGAAATGCCCTGGGTGACGGAATAAGCTGGCTTATCACAGGCAGAACGCTGCACGGGCGGGGATAAACCCGCGCCGCTGCAGCGCCAAGGACGCAGCATAAAATCCAAAGGCATTGGTGTTGCAGCAAGGCGACAAGCGAGTAAATCCCCATGAACATAGTTGTCCTATGTGATTGGGGTGAACGAGAGTAGTCAACGCCGCTGCAGCGCCAAGGACGCAGGATGTTCAGAAATAGATAATCATCTCGGCAGCCTCACACCTACAATCAAAACCGCAACGCACGCATTCATAACCGTTGTGGCTGTCTTGCCGCCATTTATCCGGATGAATTTTTACCAACTGACCACCTTGTTTGGTGAAGTACTTGACTGCGGCATTACCCGGACTTTGTCGCCATAAGTGCGCCACCCCTGCTTTTGCTCCTTGCTGTTTCAGCGCAGTGATAGAGCGGTTCATCAGTTCACCGCCAATACCCCGCCCTTGCCAAAGTGGCGCTATGGTATTGCATTTAAAGTAGCTGGTATCGGCTATAGCGGTTTGCCAAAGTTCAGTGCTGCACCACTGATCAGGTTGCCATTGCCCTGCTGCCCAGCATAAACGAAACCCCACAAGTTGCTTATCAGCATAGGCCACGAAGCTGGCATCTATGCCTTTTTTGATACTTAACTGATGGTAATAAGCCAGCGACTGAGCATCCAGATAACCCTCACCATGCACCTGATTGGCTAATTGCAACAAGGCCACATAATCCTGCAACTGCAGCTGGCGGTACTCAATAGCGCTGGAAAACATAAAACACTCTTGGTTTTTTCTATAGTTCTTGCCATGATCGCCAAAATGCTCATCCAATACAACTAAAAGGAAAAACGGATGTACGACCCGCTGCTAGACCCCCATCCAGGCCAGGGCCAACCTTACCCGAAAAGTTATTGGGCTGCTCATTCAGGCACAGCTCCTGTAGACGATGGTCAACTTCAACAGGATCTGACAGTGGATGTCGCCATTATCGGTGCTGGTTATACCGGCTTGTCCTGCGCTTATCATCTGGCGACAGAACATAACGTCAAAGCAGTGGTATTGGAGGCCAATCAAACCGCCTGGGGCTGCAGCGGTCGTAATGCAGGTTTTGTACTGAAATCTTCGGGCAGAAAACCTTATTCAGTGATGCGTGCCCAGTATGGCGAGAGCGCTATGCATGGCATTTACCAGGAGTTTTGCGCAGGCCTTGAAACCGTTAAATCTCTGATTGCTACAGGTATAGACTGCGACCAGCAGGAAGCAGGTTATCTGCGAATGGCACACAAGCCCTCTATGGTAAAAACTCTGCAGCAACAAGCCAGCTTATTACAAAAAGAGTTTGGTTATCAGGTGGAGTTGTTCAGCCGTGATGAACTGCACCAGAAATTTGTCGCAGACCAACATGCATACGCCGCCTTACGTTTTTATGATGGTTTGGGGGTGAACCCACTGAAACTGGCCTGGGGTTATCAACAACTAGCGCGACAAGCCGGGGCTAAGATTTATAGCGCCAGCCCTGTCACTGGTTGGCAACAGCAGGGCGAACAGCAGTTGCTGATCACGCCACAAGGCTTAGTGCGGGCCAAAAAAGTAGTGATCGCCAGCAATGGTTATACACCTAAGCTGTTGCACAGTGGCGTGCAGTCCCGCACTTTGCCTGTGTTATCACAAATTATTGTCACCGAACCTTTGTCTGAAGCTCAACTTACCGCCTGCAACTTTTTAACTTCGCAGGTGATTATGGATACCCGCGCCTTAAAGTATTACTACCGTAAATTACCTGACAACAGAATTTTGTTTGGTGGTCGTGGCGCTATTACAGGCCAGGGTGCTGAAGATCCTTATTTTGCGAAACGTCTGCTGGACGTACTTAAACTCAGCTTTCCGGCCTTGCAATCACTGCGTTATGACTACAGCTGGTCAGGCTGGATTTGCATGACGCTGGACGATATTCCGCATCTGGCTCAGGCCGATGATAAAGGCAATGTGCTGTACAGCATGGGCTACTGTGGCAGCGGCCTGACCTTTTCTGTGCAGGCTGGTAAACGTTTGGCAGAAGCTTTAATGGGTATCGCTTTGCCGCAAATCCCGCTGTATCAGACTGCTTTGCCAAGATTCCCGCTACCTGCACTGCGACGTTTAGGACAATGGGGTTATTTTCACTACGGTATGGTAAAAGATCGCTGGTTTTGATGACCCACGCAGCAAGTGTTTGGGGTAATTCAGCAGACTGAGGTAAACTAAGCACCATATCTGGCGTGAGAAAAGAAATCATGAGTTCAAGCAAAGCGTTAAAAAAGAAAATCAGTAAAAGAGCTAAACAAAAGAAAAATATTCTGGTGAAAAACTCAATCCGCCTGAAGCAAAAGGCGGAGGAAGCTCAGGCCGCCTCAACGGACGCTACAACTGTGGAGCCTGCAGTTGCTGATTTACATCCGAAAAATACTTCAGCTGCAGCTGAGTAAAAATAGGCTCTTGCTGTACTTCAGCCAGAGCCTTATTAAATTTGTTTCTTAATCTCTGATTTTTAAAAGCAGCACTGTATAAGCTGGCTGGAAATACAGCAGCTATATCAAAGGGTTGCATACTCTGTCCTGCTTCTTTGGCGTAATAATAAAAGATGTTTCTGTCCATCACCACCACGTCGCAACGCTCCAGTAATAACATTTGTAGCTGCTGACTTTGGTTGGCTACTTCCTGATAATTTGCCATAAAAGGCACCAGTTGCTGGTATTCCGGGCCCAGCAGGATACGGGCATTATGAAACGCCACTACAGAATAAGGTTTTAGCTGCGCTAATTGATGCAGTTGTAAGCTTTTTGAGGCAAGACTAGCCGCAATATTCTGATAACGAATATAGGGCTGTGAGTAATACAACTGCGGCTGTGCTTGATCAGGTTTTTGTAACGTGGCGATGTCTGCTTTGCCCTCCAGCATCAGATCTTTGATTCGGGCATTAGGCACATGCAAAAACACTGCGTCATAACCCATTTTTTTCGTCAGTAAACGCAGTAAATCCAGCTCGTAACCAGAGCTATCGTTCAAATCTACATAAGGAGGTTTATCCAGTCCTACCAGTATGGTCAGTTCAGTCTTAGCTTGCAGACTAAAACTAAAGGCGATACATAAAAACAACAACCATCTCATGCGTATACCTCTATGCCAACCGGAAGAAAGTCTTTAATCTGAATCAAATGTTCCTTAGCCATCAAAGGCGGTCTTTATGTCAGAATCAGTTGCAGTCAGGCACTACCCCCAAGAACAGCGGTTTGTAATTCAGTGGGTCAATCAACAAGCGGAACTGTTATACAGCCTTGACCTAAATAGCCGGAAAATCAACTTTTACCGCACTTATGTTCCGGAAAGTGCCAGAGGGCAAGGTTTGGCCCGAAAATTGGTTGAGACTGGTCTGCAATGGGCTAAAACACAAGGCTATGAAATAGAGGCAAGTTGCTCTTATGTGCAGCCTTTGTTAAAAAACTGAACCTTGGTCTTGCGATTCAGTTTGAGTACAGCTTGACGCGTCTAAACTCCTGTCAACTTGATTGCCAAAGGCAATTGAACTTTACAATAGTGAATTGAGGTGCAGCATGAACAAGTCTCTTATTGCAGGTTTAGTAGTAGGTGGTATAGCCGTTACTGCTTTAGGCTCTATGGCAGGCTACAGTTATTTAGACAAAGAACCGGAATATGCGGAAGTCGTGGCGAGTAAAGCCGTATATGAAAGCTATAACGTCCCGGTTGAACAGTGTACCGATCAGATAGTGCAACAAAAGAAAGCTGTCCAGGACCAACACCAAATCGCAGGCACAGTGTTAGGAGCTGTGGTTGGTGGTGTGTTGGGTAATCAGGTCGGTGGTGGTTCAGGTAAAAAGATTGCTACTGTTGCAGGTGCTGCGGCTGGTGGTTATGCCGGCAAGCAAGTTCAAACTGACATGCAAAACAAGGATGTCGAAACTACAACCCGCCGGGTCTGTAAAACAGTACAGAAACAGGAAAAGCGAGTGGTAGGTTATGACGTCACTTACCTGCTCGACGGTAAAGTTCACAAAACCCGTTTAGATGAAGAACCGGCAGAGCGTATTCCGGTAAAAGATGGCCAGCTGCTGACAGCTAGTGCCAACTAAGCAAAATTCATAGTCTGTCCGCAAATGCCCCTTCACGGGGCATTTTGTTACTTAACCTGAACTCGGGTTAATGAGTGTCGGCGCTCTTTGATTTAACTAATAAAACCCATGAAGTAAAATTATAGCTTTTATCGGCTCAGTGACTGATATTCCATCGTCTTCTCCGGTCGGTATTCGATCTGGCTTTAGCACGCTTGAGCTTTATCAGCACCTCTATCCTCAATTACAGCTCGTACCCTTTCATGACTACGAACCAGGGTTGCTACAGGTGCAGGCAGGCCACTTGTACGGCACGATATTAAAAACACGCTTTAGCGTACTACTTTAAGTGAACCATCCTTCAACTGACGGCTGATAGTGTAAGGCAAAGCCAGGGTATCAGTGACAGCGCAAAGTATTGTATCTATAGCCCAGACAGGCACGTCCGCCGCAGTGGTATAGCTGGTTTTATTGGGCTCGCCATACATCTGGCACAAGTTATGCGAAACGCCGCTATAAATCCGGGGAATAGAGTGGCAATAACTTTTCTTGTCGTTGTAGCTGATGCTGACTTTACCCTGATCAGGAGCCAGAGTTTTGACCGTACCACAACCAACGAACAACAGGGTTAGCGTGAACAGGCTAAGAGCGTGGATCTGTTGTCTCATTTAATTTCCTTTTATTAACTATATTGAATTTGCCAGCCCTAAAGCACCTGCCACTTCAATTACATTTTTTACCATTTATTAACCTTATTTCCAACAGCTCCTGTAAGACCATCCCAAAAGAGGGAGCTCTGCTGGATAGATCAGAGCTGCTAAATGCAAACAAAGCACAGCGGCTAGTAGTCAGAGAGTTCATAGAGTTTTCCATTCAGAGACGCACAGAATAAAGTCTGGCTGGAGTGAAATATATCTTCAGAAAAAACAATAACAAAGAGCTCTGGTTCAGCCGCATTTCAGCTAGTATTCTTTAGAGTCAACAGGCTTTATAACCTCTTTGCTCTGAACTCTAATCAAAGGCTCCCGAAGGATCAGTCCATGCAATCGAACACCAGCACTTTACGCTTTAGTTTAAAACTCAGTATTGGCCTTTTTGTGCTGCTGACCTTGTGGCTGCTGTATCTGGACTGGCAGTTGTTAGTGCCTGCCTGGCTGAAGTATGTATTTGTGTTGATCAACGCTGTGGCCTTATTTGGGTACTGGCGCGATAAAAAAGCAGCGGAACAGCAGGCATGGCGCACTCAGGAAAGTACCTTGTTGCTGTTAGGTTTAGCGGGTGGCTGGCCAGCTGCTTTTGTCGCCCAACACTGGTTGCGGCATAAAAACCGTAAAGTCAGTTTTCAACTGCTGTTCTGGCTGACGGTATTACTCAACACTTCAGCTCTGTATAGCTTATGGTTATCTGGCTGGTTGCTGCCATAACAGCAAAAACTGCGACCAGATACCTATACCCAAAGCACAAAGCGCGATAGATTAAGAAAAAAATAACTGCATTGCAGTGAAAACTATCGAGGGATCTATGCGCTTTACTCTACTTAGTATCAGTTTAATCGCCGCTTTGAGTGTGCAGGCTCAGGCTGCTGACTTCACGCAACAAGCGAATAAAATCGCCCAAAATACGCTTATTATCGACACTCACATCGACGTGCCTTACCGTTTATATGACGACTGGGAAGATGTGACCAAAGCCACCAAAAGAGGTGAATTTGATTACCCCCGTGCCAAAGCCGGTGGTTTAAATGCGCCTTTTATGTCGATTTATATTCCATCCTCTTATGAGAAAAAAGGTGGCGGTTATTTGCTGGCGAACCAATTAATCGACAATATGGAAGCTTTGGTAGGCCGCGCGCCGGATAAATTTGCTATGGCCTACAACAGTGCCGATTTAGCCAAACACTTTAAAGAAGGCAAAATCTCTTTAGCTCTGGGGATGGAAAACGGCACGCCCATTGAAGGTAAATTGGAAAACCTGCAGCACTTTTATGACCGGGGTATTCGTTACATCACCCTCGCTCATTCTGAAAGCAATCATATAGCAGACTCCAGCTACGATTTACGCCGCCAGTGGAAAGGTTTAAGCCCTTTTGGTAAAGAGCTGGTGAAAGCCATGAATGAAACCGGAGTGATGATTGATATCTCTCATGTATCGGACGATGCCTTTTATCAGGCCGTTGCGCTCAGTAAAGTACCGGTGATCGCCTCTCACTCTTCATTACGCGCTTTTGTGCCGGGTTTTGAGCGCAATATGGACGATGACATGATCAAGGCCTTGGCGAAAAACGGTGGTGTGATCCAAATTAACTTCGGCTCGGCTTTTGTCGTTTCAGCAGCTAATCAATGGGGCCTGCAACGGGACGGTGCTTTTAAAGCTTCAGGCCAAACCGATAAAGACGCTTTTACGGCAGAGTATAAAAAGAAAAATCCTTATCCATTTGCCTCTTTAGAAAAGGTGCTGGACCATATCGACTATGTAAAAAATCTGGTCGGTATCGACTATGTCGGCATAGGCTCTGACTTTGATGGTGTAGGTGATTCTTTACCTGAACAGGTAAAAGATGTGTCTATGTACCCTAACCTGATCCGTGGCCTGTTAGAGCGTGGTTACACAGAAAAGGACATTGAAAAAGTACTGTCCGGCAATACATTACGGGTTTGGCGTGCTGTAGAGAATTATGCAGCGAAACATTAATACAGCGTAGTAAGAGGTCAAACTAATGGATTGGTTACGTCAGTTGTTCGAACACCCGGCCGATCCATTGCTGCTCTGGGGCAGCTACGATCTCGGTTTGGTGCTGCTGTCGTTTTTGATAGCTGTGTTTGCTTCTGCCATGGCGATGCAGGTGACGGCTCAGGCCATCAGTGTCAGCAAACAGTCGTTGCGTCTGATGATGCTGGGCAGTGGCAGTATCGCTCTTGGCGGCGGTGTCTGGTCGATGCATTTTATTGGCATGCTGGCTTTTACCTTATGCACAGACGTCAGTTATCACTTCGGTATTACAGCTTTGTCCATGCTGCCCAGTATTGCTGCCTCCTGGGTGGCGCTGGATCTTATTAGTAAAAAACACCTTAGTCTGCCTCAGCTGTTGCTCGGAGGGCTGCTGGTAGGCGCGGGCATAGGTACTATGCACTATGCCGGTATGGCCGCAATGCAAATGTCAGTGGCGTTGCGTTATGACTTAGCCATCTTTTTACTCTCTATTCTGGTCGCTGTCGTGCTGGCGGTACTTTCACTTTGGATCCGCTTTGGCTTAAAACGTTTTAATCTGGCCCCGCATTGGCTCACCTTGTTAAGTAGTCTGGTGATGGGGGCCGCTATCAGTGGTATGCATTATACCGGCATAGCGGCGGCCCGTTTTGTGCCGCCGGAAGGTTTTCAGCCAGACACTCAGGTCGGTGAATTGCCTCTGGTATTGGCAATGGCAATCACCTTCACCACGCTGATGATCAGCAGCTTAGTGGTCGCTATTAATCTGTTATTAAAGTACCGGGAAGCCAGCGCAGCAGCACAAACCAATGAAAGCCGTTTGCTGGCGATGATGGATACAGCAGTCGATGGCATAGTCACTATTAATACTCAGGGTTTGATCCTGGGCATGAACAAAGCCGCTGAGAAAATTCTTGGCTGGACTCAGGCAGAGTTGCTGCATAAAAACGTCAATATCCTTACTCCAGCTACGATCCGCCCAGATCACGACTCCTACTTAGAAAACTACCTGCGCACAGGCAAAGCGAAAATTATAGGGGTAGGCCGTGATGTGGAAGCTGTGCATAAAGATGGCCATACTGTGCCGGTGCGACTGGCGATAGGTCATGCCAAATTACCGGATGAAGACATTTTTGTCGCTTGTATCACTGATATCAGCAGCCGCCTGCAGATGGAACAGGCACTGAAAGAGAATGAAGTAAAATTCCGATCTTTAATTGGCAATATCCCAGGAGCTGCCTATCGCTGCCTGTTCAATGAAAACTGGGATATGGTGTTTATCAGTGACGCCATTGAAACCTTGTCCGGCTACCCCGCCAGTGATTTTATGCTGCCCTCTCCCAAACGCAGCTGGTCAGATTTAGTGCATCCGGATGACAGAAGCACCACTACTCAGCTAGATCTATATCAGGGGCATTTCACTATTGAGTACCGGATCAGGCACAAAGATGGCTCCATCCGTTGGATATTGGAATATGGCGAGGCCATTAAATCTGCACAAGATGAAATAGTCTGGCTGGACGGTTTTTTGATGGATATCAGTCAGCGTAAGCAGATGGAAGTGGAGTTGCTGCAGGCAAAAAACAAAGCGGAGCTGGCCGCTGAAAGTCGCAGTGCTTTTCTGGCCAATATGAGTCATGAAATCCGCACGCCAATGAATGCCATTATTGGCTTCAGCGACTTATTATTAAGCTCAGATTTGTCTTCTGAACAGAAAAAACATCTGGCCACTATTCATGGTTCAGCCCATTCGTTATTGCATTTACTCAACGATATTCTCGACAGCGCTAAGCTGGAAAAAGGCAAACTGGAGCTGGAATTGCAGGATTTCTCTTTGCCTGCAGTGCTGGATGCTGTGGTGTCGACTTTGTGGCTTCAGGCACGGAAAAAGCAGCTGGAGTTAAAGCTGGAGCTTGACCCACAACTGGGTGAGTTTTATTACGGCGCGCCGGACCGGCTACGTCAGGTACTGACCAATCTGATTGGTAATGCGATTAAATTTACCGATCAGGGCTCGGTACAGGTTCGGGTTAGCCACACAGCACAGCAACACATTAGATTCAGTATTAAAGATACTGGCATAGGGATAGCAGCCGATCGTTTACCACATATTTTTGATGCCTTTACTCAGGCCGACGCCTCCATGAGCCGTCGTTTTGGCGGCACAGGTCTTGGTACCACCATCAGTAAACAGCTGGTCGAACTGATGGGCGGACAGATCACAGTACAAAGTACTGAAGGGCTTGGCAGTTGTTTTGAATTCAGTCTGCCACTGAAGGAAGGGAAAGCCAGTGCTGCACAGCAACAAGGTTATGTACCCGACCTGCCTGCGCTGAACGTGCTGATCGCTGATGATATTCCACAAAACCTTGAATTGCTGAAACTGCTGCTGCAACGAGCTGGTCATCAAGTGGTCGCTGTGACGGACGGCATCGAAGCGGTTCAGACGATGCAACACCAGCAGTTTGATTTGGTATTGATGGATATCCAGATGCCGCATTTGGATGGTTTGAAAGCCTGCCAACAAATCCGGCTATGGGAGCAACAACAGAACAAACCCCTGTTACCCATTATTGCTTTAACCGCCAGCGTGCTGGATGACGACAAAACCGCAGCGAAGGAAGCGGGAATGCAGGGCTTTGCCAGCAAACCTATAGATTTTGCCGCTTTGTGTTTTGAAATCGCACGAGTGTTGAACATTGAAGTCCGGGAGCCTTTGTCACTGCAGGTACAGACCACCTCCTCCGATCTATTAGTGAATGTACCCAAAGCGCTGCAACTTTGGGGCAATCTGGCAACCTATCTGCCCCAACTGCACGCCTTTTTGCAGCAACAACGACAAACAGTGCTGCTCGCTTTAGAACAGCTGAACTGTGGCGATTATCAAGCCGTACAGCAACAGGCTCATGCCATCAAAGGCGTCAGCGCGAATTTAGGTCTGGACCCGCTAAGCAAAGCCTGCGCCGAACTCGAACAAGCGGCACGGCAGCAACAACAGCAACGAGCCACAGAATTACTACAAAAAATTCTGGGCTGCTGGCCTAAGTTTGAAGCCGAATACCAAAAGCTGCAGTCTGAACAACCCGCAGTACCAGAGGATCAGGTGCATTCACTGAATGATCAGCAACTGACCTCTGTGTTAAATACATTACAACAGTCGTTATTGCATCATGAACTGGACGATCAGGGTATAGAGCAGTTGTCTCACTACTGCGGCGAACACCAGCCTATGATTCTAAAACTACTGGATGCCATCAACGATTTTGACTTTAACCTGGCCCTGCAACTGCTCCAGCAGTTACAACAAAAGTTGGGTGGAGAACAGCCCTGATGATAGAAAAACAAAGCTTGTTACTAGTCGATGATGAACCCACCAATTTAAGAGTGCTGCGCACTGTGTTGCAGGAACAATACCGCTTATTGTTTGCCAAAAGCGGCGAAGAAGCCTTACAGCTGCTGGAAAAAGAACAGGCGGATCTGATCCTGCTGGATGTCATGATGCCAGGCTTAACAGGCTTTGATGTCTGTGCCCGCTTAAAAGTCAACCCGCTTACCTGTGCTATTCCGGTTATTTTTGTCACTGCCTTAAAAGATGAGATGGATGAAACCAAAGGCTTTGAAGTGGGAGCTGTGGATTACATCACTAAACCCATCAGTCCTGCCGTAGTGCGGGCTCGCGTAAAAACTCATTTGTCTTTGGTGCAGGCGCAGGAGTTAAAACAAACCCGCTTGCAGGTGATCCAAAGGTTAGGCCGCGCTGCTGAATACAAAGACAATGAAACGGGCCTACATGTGATGCGGATGAGCCACTATGCGCAGGTCATAGCGCTGGCTTATGGCTTTAGCGAACAAAAAGCCGAAGACTTACTGCATGCTGCCCCTATGCACGATATAGGCAAAATAGGTATAGCCGACAGTATTCTGCTCAAACCTGGCAAGCTGACCACTGAAGAATACCAGGAGATGCAAAAGCATCCGCTGATAGGAGCAGAGATCATTGGTGACTGCGAATCTGATTTACTAAAAATGGCCAAAGCAGTGGCTTTGTATCACCATGAAAAATGGGATGGTACTGGCTACCCTTTTGGCTTGTCCGGCGAACAAATTCCAGTCGAAGCCCGTATTGTGGCTTTGTCTGATGTGTTTGATGCCCTAACCAGCGCTCGGCCTTATAAACAGGCCTGGAGTATCGAACAAACACTACAGCATATCAGAGCGCAAAAAGGTCAGCATTTTGAACCCCGGTTGGTTGATTTGCTGGAACAAAATCTGCAACAAATCCTTGCAATTAAGCAGCGCTGGGCTGAGTAGCTTACTTGAGTCTGCTGCGCTGATACCGTACATTGATGAAGCACGCTACAGTTCTGATCGACAGGCAGTAAAGGCAGAGCTGGTTTAAAACTACATCAATAAACAAGGATTTTGTATGAAGCACACTCCTCTTTATCTGGCGCTTTTTGCCAGCTCTTTACTGCTCGGTGCCTGTGATAAAACAGCAAAAACCGATACCACCACGCTAGTTGCAGAAGCCGCAGTGGACAGCAAAATTGCGGCAGTTCCTGCGTATACTCCAGCGCAGTTTTATGCCACCAAGTCCTATATGGGCAACGACATTAACCACAAAGCTGATGCGCTTTTGGTGGCATCTGATGAAACAGGTGTGTTTAACCTGTACAAAGTCAGTCTGGATGGCAAAACCTGGACGCCGCTGACCCAATCCACCACTGAATCTATGTTGCCTGTAGGTTGGTTTCCACAAGATGACCGCGTGCTCTACAGGGCTGATCAGGGCGGGAACGAACTGCATCATGTCTATGTACGTGAGCTGAATGGCTCAGTCAAAGACTTAACACCGGGTGACAAACACAAAGCCGAATTTGTCGGCTGGACTGATGACCATAAATTCTGGCTGATGACAAATGAACGTGATCCAAAGTTTTTTGACTTGTACAGCTATGACAGCACGACTTATCAGCGCACTTTGGTCTACCAGAATAACGAAGGCTACGACATTGGCGCGTTAAGCGACAATGGCCGTTATATTGCTTTATCCAAAGAGCGTACCAATGCCGATAACAACCTGTATTTGCTCGATTTGCAAAGCACGGACAAAACACCAGTGCATATCACCCCACATCAGGGCAACGTGTCGCATGGCATTTATGGTTTTAGCCGCGATAATAATCAGCTGATTTTTGGCTCAGACGAAAAATCAGAGTTTAGCGAAGCTTTCGCTTACAACATTAATGAAAAGGCCGTACAACCCTACAGCAAAGCCGACTGGGACATTATGTACATTGGCTTTAGCAAGGATAATAAATACAAAGTCGAAGCAGTAAACGCCGATGCCTCTACCCTCATCAGCATCACTGAACTTGCCACAGGAAAAGCCCTGCAGTTGCCCGAGCTGCCTGCCGGTGATTTACGCGGCGTGACTTTTTCTGATGACAGCCAGTATTTAAGCTTCTACGTCAATGCCGACAACAGTCCTTCGAATTTATTTGTCTGGAAATTATCTGAAACTAAAGCAGAGCGTTTAACTCAGGCACTGGATAAAGCCATAGATGAAAATATGCTGGTAAAAAGTGAAGTGGTACGTTTTCCGAGCTTTGACGATTTAGCTGTGCCTGCACTGCTGTATAAACCGAAGCAAGCCAGCAGCGCTGCCAAAGTTCCGGCTTTGATTTGGATCCACGGCGGCCCGGGCGGACAATCACGCACTGGCTACAGCCCTGTGATCCAACATCTGGTGAATCAGGGGTACGCTGTCTTGTCAGTCAATAACAGAGGTTCCAGTGGGTATGGCAAAACCTTCTTCCATCTGGATGATTTAAAACATGGTGAACACGATTTGCAGGACATCGTCTACGGTAAAAAGTACCTGCAATCATTGGATTGGGTGGCCACCGATCGCATTGGCGTGATGGGTGGCAGCTACGGCGGCTACCTAACCATGGCGGCTATGGCATTTACCGATGAGTTTAAAGTGGGTATCAATATTTTTGGTGTCACCAACTGGGTTCGCACTTTAGAAAGTATCCCGGCCTGGTGGGAATCGTTCCGCGAGTCCTTATATGCAGAACTGGGTGACCCGGCCAAAGATGGCGAACGTTTACGCCGCATTTCACCGGTGTTCCACGGTGATAAGGTGAAAAAACCAGTGCTGGTGGTGCAAGGTGCTAATGATCCCCGGGTATTGCAGGTGGAAAGTGATGAAATGGTAGCGGCTATTCGAGCTCAGAATGTACCTGTTGAGTATGTGTTATTCCCGGACGAAGGCCACGGCTTTATGAAAAAGGAAAACCGTATTAAAGCGCAGGAGGCTTATTTAGCCTTTTTACAAAAATACCTGTAGCATTTAACCAAGCAGGGGGCAGGCATAGAGCTCAGCCCCCGTTAACAACAACTTGAGTCTTATGAAAACCTATTCCAGCTTTGTTTTGATCAGCAGCTTGTTATTAACCTCTTGTGCTATGCCGCGCTACACGGAGCGGCTGCAGCAACCTATGCCTTTACCTGAAGGCGAATGGACTGTGACTCAGAGTAATCCAAATGACATGGAAAATGTCACAGAAATACGCTGGCAAGCTGTAGATTCAGACAACTATGTGCAAAGTTTTGTGTTTGAGCAACAGCCCAACAGCGATCTGATGAAAACCAAAACTATTGATGATCAACAAGGTCAGCGCAACTGTGATGAGCTGTTTGATAGTCAAATCTTAAGTACAGAGCCGGTCAATGGCTATCCGGCTTTGGTCTGGGTGTCTGAATGTAAAAGCAAAAACGGCGCTTATTCCAAAATTCTGCATAAATCCATTGCCGGAAAACAGTCGCTTTATGTGTTTAACAAAGTTTGGCGCAGCTTACCTTTGCAAACCGAATGGGATTTATGGCTGGATTACACCCATAAAATTCAGGTCTGCGATAGCCAGAGCAAAAGTCAGCCTTGTAAATAACTCCGTTCTCAAATTAGCGATTAGCCGCCAGAACTTCCGGAAAGTTTGAAAAAGCTTGTTTGGTCACCACGCTGGCGCGATTTTCGTAAGCCGTAGAGACTTCAAAAAATGCTCTGTGGATCAGTTCAGACAATATATCGCCACCCAGAAACAAATGGGTTTTAGTGTATTTGTCCTGATGGCTCCAGAGTTCCTGATTGGATTTCACCGACACCAGTTTAAACTCAAGTTCCAATACGGATTCAGCAGCGATCACAGCGGAATAATCCTTATTCCAACGCTGAACATCAACATAAAGAACAGCATCAACATCTGTCAATGCAGGGACTTCCGTCAGTTGGCGTTGTTTGGCATCTACAATTTCAAAGCCGTGCTCTGCGACAATGTCCGGCACTTCCTTGTCAAAAGCCTGTACCAATTCGGCAGGCACGGCGTCACCACCATGCACCACTATCATCAGTTTTTTTGGCGTTTCTTTATACAACTGAGCGTATTTTTGCTGATGCTCAGCGGTTGAACTACAGCCGCTGAGTAGCACCAGAGTAAGAGCAGCACTTAACCAGAGATTCGCTTGTTTCATAGGGTCCTTCCTTCTCAGTCAATGCTGGTTCTATTGCGCCTGTCACTCTCGGGCTTGATCACTGACACTGATTCTGGCTGAGGCATCTGAACCAAAACTTAATCAGTTCAATAAACTGTTCATTTTTTAGCTTCGATTAACGCCATTAACTGCACCAAACGCTGCTGACATTCCTCTAACTGTGGGCTTTGTTGTGTCACCAGTTGCTGCCCCATATTTAAGGCGGCCAGCACTATGCTTTGTTCCATCGACAAATGGCCGGCGCCCTGCCGTACCTGTGCAATTTTGCTATTGAGCAGCCGCGCAGATTCCTGCAATCCGGCTTGTTCCTGCAAAGAGCAGCGTAACCAGTATTCCCGACCGGCTATCACCACTTTTTGCTCAACGACCAATGGCTGCTTTAACATAGTCAGGCCGACAATTGCTGTTCAAATAAGGCGGTCAGTTGCTGTAATTTTTGCTGCGCCCGTTGCTTTTGATCATCCGATTCCATCGCATGCAACTGTAAGGTTTCCAGCTGATCGACACTTTTTTTCAATTCCTGCTGCAACTGCTGCTCTTTTTGACCCAGTTGCTGTACCTGCGCTGTGAGCTGTTGATTCTCCGAAATTAATTTCTGGATTAACTGCTCTAACTTGCTGAATTCTGCTTCAAACATAAAATTCCCTTAATGCATTAGTGGGTTGAAAATTAGCTATCACAAGTGAGGCATTGCTTACCTGCGTAGGCAGAATGAACCTGAAGGGTTGAACCTGAGCTGAATAATAAGAAGGGAATGAATAAATTTAGCGGATGACACCAACAAAAAGGGCAGAGTGATCACACTTCTGCCCTTGTTTAAACTTCTGGCGGCTGTAGGAGCCTTTACCTTTTTTCGCTTTCACCACCTGCATCTGAAATAACTTGCTAGTTACTAAAGCTTTGAGTGCATTATCCCGGATCTCGCCGCGGCCATGCTCAGCCGTTGTCTTTTTTGCCATAAGGCCTCCTGTCTAAAAAACGCGCAAAGTGTAGTGCTAAAACTCAAAGGAGTAAATCGCTGGCACTGATTTATTTTAGCTCCATCGGCTTTGTCATAAAGCAACTCATCCAAGCCAGAAGAAGCCATGAAGTGCAGATAGCCGACAATGAACCGCAGTACTGAACCAGAAACTGTTAATCTCTGGTTCACAATAATTAACATAAATTCATCCGGGTCCTCTGATAGACAACTGTTATGCCCGGGAGGCCAACAGCATCCTCTAACTGTTTAAGGAAAAATATGTTTAAAAAAATTGCAGTAGCATTGATAGGTTTAGGCTGTTCAACAGCGGTATTTTCGGCTCAGGCGGAACAACCTCTCTATTTTGGTGCTCAGTACAGCCAGCAAAGCGTTGATGATGCCGACTGGGATTTTGGTTTGGTCTCTGGTGTGGCTGGATATAAGTTCAATGATATTTTCGCCATTGAAGGCCGTTTAGGTGTGGGAGTGCAGGATGAAGAGTATTCAGGAGCCTTAACCCGGGTCAAACTAGGCATAGATAACAGCTATTCAGTGCTTGGTAAAGCATCCTGGCCGTTGCTGGAAACCTTATCTGTTTACGGTATCGCTGGTTTTAATAAAACCAAATACGACATCAACATCAATGATGAAGACGGCATACTGGACGACAGCCATAGTGAAGATGGTCTGATTTATGGCGCAGGCGCTGAGTTGCGTATTACTTCTAACCTGAGTATCAATTTTGAATACGCTGTTTTACCTGAATTAGGCGATGACGAAGACAACTTAGATGTAGACAGCCTAAGCGCTGGTATTACCTATCGTTTCTAGCTTTATGACTCCCCAAGGCGGATCATGTCGCCTTGGGGTTCAAGTTGAACACCGTCGGACTTGCGACAAAAATCCATTTTAGTCTTGATATTCCCCGGCATGGTAACCAGATCCAACTTAATTCCCGCTGATTCAGGATCTGTGATGAAAAACCTGCATATAGATTTAGTTTCCGATATTGCCTGCCCCTGGTGCGCCATAGGTTATGCCCGACTTGAAAAAGCCATGGACAGTATCAAGGACAAAGTCAGCGTCAGTATTCAGTGGCGCGCCTTTGAACTTAATCCGGATCCAAACTTAATCCCTGAACCTATTCTGCCTGCGCTGAGTAAAAAATATGGTCGCAGCGAAGCGGAAATGCGGGCGAATCAGGATTCGATGATCAAGGTTGCGACTGATCTTGGGCTGAACTTCGATAAAATGCAGCAACGCTTTACCTGCAATACCTTTGATGCACACCGTCTGGTGAAATGGGCTGCGGCTTTTGATAAACAAACCGCGATGAAACAGGCCTTATTTGAAGCATACTTTGGTTTTGCCGACGATGTATCCAAAGCTGAAGTTCTGCAACAGTGTGCGGAAAAAGCAGGACTTAATGCAGAGGAAGCGTTAACAGTGCTGCAATCAGATCGGTTTGTTGATGAAGTCCGGACCGAAGAAGCTCAGTATCAGCAAGCAGGCATCAGTTCAGTACCGGCTTTTGTCATCAATCAGCGGTACTTAATTTCCGGTGCTCAGGACCCTGCTACCTTGGCGGCGAGTTTGCTACAGATTGCCGATGAAATGACCACTGAATAACAACAAACTCATATAAAATAAAAAAGGTGCGGTATGACCAGCCCAAACAAAGACTTTATTTATCACATAGGCACTGTCGGCACCCCTTGGGGCGAAGCGGAAAAACAGCAGTGGCTGAGTGAACAACAGATCAAACGTAGCTATAAAGACGAAGTAGTGACAGCACTGCAGCAATCCTTGCCTGATACAGCGGAACTGCTGACTTACGGTACTCTGGATTACAGCGCTTTTGATTTACCCACCTATGAGCTCTTTGCAGTTCGCAGCAAAAACTGGCAAGAGGGTAAACCTGTAGTGCTGGTGACGGGTGGTGTGCATGGTTATGAAACCAGTGGTGTGCAAGGTGCGCTTAAGTTTGTGAAAGAAGAATTCAGCCGTTACAGCGACAAAGTGAATTTATTGGTTCTGCCCTGTATCAGTCCCTGGGGTTATGAAACCATCAACCGCTGGAATCCAAAAGCTGTAGACCCGAACCGTTCTTTTGGTGCAGAAAGTCAGTCCGACGAAGCCAGCCTGGCTATGGCTTTTGTCCGTCAGCACAGCGGTGAAGTTTTGGTGCATATCGACCTGCACGAAACCACAGATTCGGATAACAGTGAATTCCGCCCAGCCAAAGCCGCCCGCGACGGCACTGTGAATCACAACTGGAATATTCCCGATGGTTTTTATCTGGTCGGTGATAGCAACAAACCGGAAGCTGGATTTCAGCGCGCTATTATCGAAGCGGTACAAAAAGTCACTCACATAGCCGAAGCCGACGAGCAAGGTTGTCTGATCGGTGAAAAGCTCGCCCAGTTTGGTGTGGTGAATTATCCAAAACGTGCTTTGGGTTTATGTGGTGGTATGACAGAGGCTAAATTTGTCACGACCACTGAGGTCTATCCGGATAGCCCGAAGGCCAGCCCAGAGCAATGCAACGCGGCTCAGGTGGCGGTGATTTGTGCAGGTGTGGATTACGCTTTAGCCCAATAAAATTAGGGTCAGATCACATTGTTAACAGTTAACAATGTGATCTGACCCTATTTTAGTTTTTAGAACGAATAAGTCGCGCCTAAAGTGAAGTTACGTGGTGTGCCATAGCCGTATTGGTCAAAGAAACCAATCTGGCTGTAGTAAGTTTCATCAAACAGGTTGTCGACGTTAAACTGTACAGACAACTGTTCTGTTACTTCATAACGAGCCATCAGACTAACCAGGCTAAATGAATCCTGTCGCAGAATTTTTGGCGCTGTACCGCTGTACTGCTCATCTTCCCAGCTGATACCACCACCAATAACTAAACCTTGTAACTCATTAGTAAAATCATAGGTTGTAAAGAGGTTCAGCTTTTTACGTGGGTGATCAGTATTTACTTCAGTGCCAGCTGCGTCTTCGGCTTTAAACTGAGAATAGCCAGCAGAGATATTCCAGTTATCCATTAACTGGCCTATCACTTCCACTTCAAAACCTTTACTTTCGACACCCTGAGCCGCGCGATACATAGTTTGTGGAGGTAAACCGTCGACTGGAGGGAATGTGCCAATAGCCTGAGCCAGATTGTCTTGTTCCACTTTAAAAACGGCTACTGCAGTTTGTACTGCGCCATCCAGGAAAGAGCTTTTTAAACCTAATTCGGTGTTGGTGCCTTCCAATGGATCAATAAACTCACCAGAAGCGACACGGGCATTTTGTGGTTTGAAGATTTCAGTCTGACTGATATAAGCATTATGGTTTGCATTCAGCTGGTACATTAAACCAGCGTAAGGTACAAACACGCTGTCATCGCCGTAGTTTTCAACAACACCGTAATTTACACCAGTGCGCTCCCACTTCGACAAACGACCACCGGCAATCAGTTTTAAATCGTCAGTCAAAGATAAACGAGTTGCCGCATAGTAACCATCCTGCTCTGTTTCTAAATCAACAGCCACAGCTAGAGAAGTCGAGAAGGTTGGCTCAGGGTAGCTAGCGCCTGTCCATTCGTAAAAATTACCAACAGCAGTAAAAGCTGAAGTCTGAGCAAAAGTCACAGTTTCGGCCTCTTGCTTACTGTTTAATACTCCCACTACAAACTCATGACTCTGGCCTAAAAGCTGGTAATCCCCTTTTAACTGCAGATCTAAGCTATTTTGCGTGCTCACTCCCGAGCTTTTGTAAGGGAATGAACTTAACCCTAAGCCAGTTGTTTTGTCCGGGTTACCTGACAGATACAACAATTGAGTATCTGCAGTATTTTGCGTCTGATTGAAACTGGCTTTTGCCTGCCAGCCATTAGAGAAGTTATGCACCAGATTGGCAAAATTGTTCTCGTTGGTGGAGGCCCAATAGGTCCAGTCTGCGGCAGAAGTAATACTTCTGTCCCAATTGGTTGCAGTGCCATCGCTAAACCAGGCGGCTAACCCACCCCAGGTCGAACCTTTAGGATCGTTGTCCTGATAGCTGCTACCGAAACTAACAGAAGTTTGTTCCGTTAAATCAGCATCTACTACCCCATAAAGTACAGTTTTGTCGTCTTCGGGGATATCCATAAAGCTGTCGCCAACTTCTTTTTTCGCGACTAAACGTACACGTACATCGCCTTCAGCATCTAAACCCGTCGATACATCCGCTGTGATAAATCTGTTACTCCAACGGCCAATACCCGCATTCACATAACCTTTCAACTCAGCTGAATTGGCGTGTTTACGCACCAGGTTGATAGAAGCAGAAGGATCACCAGCACCAGTCAGTAAACCTGTGGCACCACGCACTACTTCAATACGTTCATAAATCGACACGTCAGTGATGGTTTCGCCTGAATCTCCGGCTAAAGACCAGGCTAAAGGCACACCATCAATCTGATATTTATCAATATCAAAACCACGGGCGCTGAAGGTGTTACGCGTCGTATCCAACTGTTTAGCCGACACACCGACTGTCTGACTAATCACTTCATTGATACCGCTGAAGCCCTGGTCGATAATGCGCTGAGAAGTAATAACACTGACAGATTGAGGGGTTTCAAATAAAGACAAACCTAAACCAGTAGCCGTATCAATGTTTTCGTTAACAGTGTAGTGCCCTGTGACCGAAATCTTTTCAATTTCTTTTTCAGCCTTGTCATCTGCTGCCTGAACAGCACCCACCACACAAGCCAATTGCACAGCCAATACCACTGGCAGCTTTCTGAATTTCTGTTGTAACGCCATGATTACCCCCCCAATAAGATTGAGCGAATAATACACTAATACGAATTGTTATCAACTAGATTTAGATAAACCACAGCGCAGTAAAGCGCCGAATGTAAGTGGTTTCAAATTTATAACTTACTGATAACAAAAACATAGCTACTCAGATATGAATGTCAGTCGTCTCTGGTCAGCACTTCCAGCAGTTCTATCTCAAAAATCAGGTTTGAATTCGGCGGTATCATAGTGCCAATCTGGCGCTCACCATAAGCCAAATGTGCTGGCACCCATAACTTACGTTTGCCACCCACCTGCATGCCTTTTAAGCCTAAAATCCAGCCCTGAATCACTCTGTTATTGCTCAAAATACACTGAAAAGCTTCACCTCTTTTATGGGAGGAATCGAACTCTGAACCATCTTCCAGCCAGCCTCGATAATGAGCTGTGATTAAAGCCCCGCGTTCAGCTGCTTTGCCTTCGCCCACCACCACATCTTCAATTTTTAATTCGTCAGTCATCTCTTCACCCCCTTCAACTTTTGCTGCTGATTATAATCGGCAAAATAACATCAGCAGAAGACAGCCGACTAACCTTGTCGCTGAAATGTTCTATAGTTTCAGAAGCAACGCCATGGAGTGCATAAGATGTCTGTGATGATGGCCCGGTTCTATCCCCTAGTCTGTTTCATTTTTCTGCTGCTACCCTTTTTAAGTGGCGCTCAGCCACAACAAGTGATCTACTCCTGGCCTATGTCCATGTTGAGTGATGTCCGTGGCAGCTATCCGATTGCCTTGTTGCATCTGGCGATAGAGAAATCCGGTACTGACTATCAACTGGTGCCAAGCGGCCAGGTGATGACCCAGCACAGAACCTTGCGCCAGTTGGGTTCGAATAACGGTTTGGATGTGGTCTGGACTATGACCTCTCCGGAACGGGAAAAAGAGTTGCGGCCTATTCGTATCCCCATAGACAGAGGCTTAATAGGCTGGCGTTTATTGCTTATCCATCAGGACAATGAACAAAAAATTCAGCAACTGGACGAAAGGCAGTTAAAAAACAGTCCCTCAGTGCAGGGCAGCGACTGGCCTGATTACCCTATTTTAAAAGCCAATCATTTTCGGGTATTAGGCAGCGGCGACTTTGATTCGATGTTTAAAATGCTCAAAGCCAAGCGTATTGATTATTTCCCTCGCTCCATCACCGAGATCTGGCCAGAATTGCAACAAAGACCAGGCATGTCTTTGGCTGTAGCACCCAAATGGGTGTTAAATTACCCGGCTGCTTTGTATTTTTTTGTACAAAAAGACAATATCGAACTGGCCAATGCCATTGAGATCGGGCTGCTGCGCGCCATTGAAGATGGCAGTATGCAGCAACTGTTTTTACAACACTTCAGCAGCGCCATACAGCAGGCCGACTTAAAATCCAGAACTGTGATTCAATTAACCGATCCCATTCTTCCCGCTGAGACTCCGTTAAAAAACAAAATGCTCTGGTTTGATCCTCAGCTAGGTTATTGAAACTAAGTATTCACAGGCTTTAACGCTTTTACCACCGCATCAGCTATCTCGGCAATACGACACTGTTGCTTCATGGCACTTTGTTGTAACTGCCGATAGGCCTGCTCTTCGGTCAGCTTTTTATACTGCATCAGTAATAACTTAGCGCGGTCTATCAGCTTTTGTTCAGTGATAGCACGGCGGGCATCGGTCAGCTCAGCATGCATCTGGCGAATATGTTGCGACTGTTCGGATAACAGCTGATAGAAAGATCGACTTGGCGCCTGAACACTTTGCTCACCGACAGGTTGCGGCAACACAGAAGCGCCATATAAACCCGGCATACTGGAGTCTATCAGTAAGGTTAGGCCTGAACTGGCAGGCAGCCCCGCTAATTCGGTCAGTTTGGACTGATGGTGCTGCAGTTGTTGCTGTGCTGCATCTACAGTGGCTGAAGTCAGTTGCTGTAATTGAGCGGTCAATTCCGCCTGCAATAAGTGCATGGCATCCATTCGTTCAGTCGCAAACTGATACCAAAGATCACTGACCGCAGGCACTGGAGCTTTAGTACCTGCCAGTTGCCGGATCATAGCTCTGAGTTGCTGCTGTTGTTTGGCTGCTGTGGCCTGCTCCAGCAGATGCCACTGCTGCTGTTGCTCCGTGGTGGCAAATTCAAGAAATACAGCAGAGCTATGCTGCTGCGCCTGTTGCAGCAATAATAAACGCTCCGCTAACTCAGTGCTCAGTTGACCAGAAGCCAGACCCATAGCCCCCCAGGCGCGTTCCTGTCCGGCATATTCTTTGGTTTGCAGTAAATTAAATAAAGCCACCAGCTGACGGCTAATAGCAGCGTCACAAGATAAATCGGCAGACTCAAGCACCACGGCCAGCCAGGCGGCAATTAAGCGGCTATAGGCTTCGGTCGACTGTAATGCTGTGCATTGCTGTTTACCCACCTGTTCGCGTAACTCAGCCAGATGATCCATACCTTGCAGCGCCAGACAGACTCCGCTTAATAAACGACTACTGTTGCACGATTCAGTTGCCTGCAGATACTGAGCTGTGAGTTGACTGCGTAGCTGTTGCTCTGCTTTTGTGCTGTGCACCAGCTGCTGCTGACGCTGTAATGCAAACAACTCAGAACCAGATGCCAGAAAAATATTGCTGATACCACGCTCACGCTGCAACTGATGGACCAGCTCACTGATACGGGTCACCAGCAAACAAGTCTCTGAAAGCTGCTGCAGCGCTTTGATTTCCGCCTGTTTGGCGGCCAGCAGAAACTGAGCTGTCGGATGATTCATGGGCTGCCCTGGGTTGCAGATAGTCCCATACTCTAGCAATGCTTATTCCATACCCTTTATATCAGCCCGCAGCCCCTACCCATACTGGATTGCTGGCAAAAATCGACTTGGTTTTCTCATGCAGCAGAAAGCAGTAACGCCCCGTAATAGTGCATAAAATGCACAACAATGGCACCTCTCTGTCGCACTAACCCAAGCACAGCCTTGCAAAAGCTAAGCAAAATCAAGGCATTGATATAAAAACCTCTGCTGGCATTAAAGTTGCTCAGTGAAATAGGCAGAGGTGCTCTACACCTCCGAACATAGAAACACTAAGCACTACCCATACAAAAATGATATTCAGGACAAAGGCGTCCCGAGATCGGCTGGCAACAGCATGATCCGGACGCCTTTTTTGTTTTCAAAAAACACAACCTGAACAAACCAACAGCAACAACAGGAAGAGGTGAAGCTATGGCTTATTTAGTACCAGCCGAATTTGTGACCAAAATGGTCGATGCCGGCGAATCCAAAATTTTTATGTCGACCCGCGATACCTTGATCCGCTCTTATATGGCCGGTGCTATTCTGGCTTTGGCAGCGGTATTTGCAGTCACAGTAGCAGTCCAGACCGGCTCCTTTTTAGTCGGTGCCATGCTGTTTCCGGTCGGTTTTATTATGTTGTACCTGATGGGGTTCGACTTACTGACAGGTGTCTTTGTATTAACGCCACTGGCTCTGCTCGACCGTCGCCCTGGTGTCACAATGCAAGGCATATTACGCAACTGGGGTCTGGTGTTTACCGGTAACTTCCTTGGAGCTTTAACAGTCGCCGCCATGATGGCCTTTGTCTTAACCATGGGCTTTCATCTGGAACCAGACGCCGTCGGACAAAAACTGGCTGGGGTAGGTGAAGCCCGTACTTTAGGCTACGCCGAACATGGAGTCACCGGCTGGATGACCATATTCCTGCGTGGCATGTTATGTAACTGGATGGTCTCTATGGGTGTGGTGGGCGCAATGATTTCCACTCATGTCAGCGGCAAAGTGCTGGCGATGTGGATGCCTATTATGTTGTTCTTTTTTATGGGTTTTGAGCACTCAGTGGTCAATATGTTTTTGTTCCCTTTTGCCATGATGATGGGCGGTGATTTCTCTGTGATGGATTATCTGATCTGGAACGAAATCCCAACGGCTTTAGGCAATCTGGTCGGTGGTTTAGCCTTTACCGGTTTAACCCTGTACAGCACTCACTATAAAACAGCACCCAAACGTCAATTGGCCCCGAAACCAACAGAAAGCCCGGCAGCTGCTTTGGCCAAAGCCTGATCATGCTGTTGTCAGCCTCCTTACAAGTCTCGATAGGCCAGCATTCTGTTGCTGGCCGTAAGGCGTTAAATCAGGACAGTTTTGGCGCTTATCTGCCGAAAGAGCCGGAACTCAGCAGCAAAGGCATCACCTTGGCAGTAGCAGATGGCATCAGCACCAGCACTGTCAGCCAGATTGCCAGTGAAACTGCGGTAAAAAGCTTTTTGGACGATTATTACTGCACTAGCGACGCTTGGTCAGTGCCTCATGCCGCCTTACAAGTGCTTAAAGCCTGCAATAACTGGTTGTATGCGCAAAGCCGTAATGGGCCTTTTGGCTCAGATCCAGACAAAGGTTATGTCTGTACTTTTAGTGCCTTAATCTTAAAACAGCGCCATGCCCATTGGCTGCATGTGGGGGACAGCCGGATTTACCTGCTGCGCAACCAGCAACTGGAGCAACTAACCAGAGATCAGCGTGTCTGGCGTGGCAGCAGCAGTTATTTAAGTCAGGCGCTTGGCGCCGGCGCTATGCTGGAACCGGATTATCAAAGTATTCCTTTGCAGCAGGGGGATTTGTTTTTACTGGCGACAGATGGTTTGTTTGAGGTGTTGCCAGAGGCTCAGTTGATCACCTTACTGGAAGCTGAAGCAGATTTACCTCTGCTGGCTTTGCAACTAACCGAAGCTGCTTTAGCAGCAGATAGCCAGGACAATATCACTTTGCAATTGGTGCGTATTGATGAGTTGCCTGCAGACAGCATTTTACCTCTGTGTTTGGATCAGCAATTGCCTTTGCCACCCATGCTGCAAACAGGAGATATGCTGGATGGCTTGCGAGTGATAAGACCGCTACAACAAAGCAGTCGCAGCCATGTCTATCTGGTGCAGAATACAAATACAGAGCAGTTGCTGGTACTGAAAGCTCCATCCACAGATTTAGCCGAACAGCCGGATTATCTGGAGCGGCTGATGCGCGAAGAATGGATAGCTAAAAGAGTCAACAGCCAGCATGTCATGCGTTCAGCCAGTATCAACAGGCCCCGCACTGCGCTTTATACCTTATTTGAGTATGTCGAAGGCCAGACTTTAAAACAGTGGCAACTGGACCATCCCACCCCTACTTTGGAACAAGTGCGGGGTATTATTGAACAGCTGGGCAAGGGTCTTCAGTCGCTGCATCGCAGTGAGATCCTGCATCAGGACATTCGCCCCGACAACCTGATCATCACACCGCAAGGCATAGTGAAAATTATCGATTTTGGTGCTGCCCGGCTGGCTGGCTTGCAAACCGATGACGAAGTAGCAGGTGACATTCCAGGTACAGCCTTGTACACAGCGCCTGAGTATTTTGTAGGCCTGGCAGGCACAGAACGGTCGGATTTATATTCGCTAGCGGTGCTTACCTACCAACTGCTGTCCGGCCGTTATCCTTATGGCGCTGATGTCGCCCGTGCCAAAAGTGTTAAAGCCCAGAAAAAACTGCGTTATCAGTCAGTGTTAAGTAAAGACAGCGAACTGCCAATCTGGCTGGATCTCACCTTAGAAAAAGCGCTGCACCCCGACCCGAATAAACGTTACCAGGCTTTGTCTGAGTTTTTATACGACTTGCGCCACCCCAATGCTGAGTTTCAAAAGCCATTGAGCTTAATTGAGCTGCATCCGCTTTGGTTCTGGCAATGTATTTGTGTATTGCAAAGCTTAGTGATCCTCTGGTTAATGGCTGCCGCGAATTAAACGGACAGCCATTTCACTTGCTTTAATACTTAGCCAACCACTGTAACCAGAATTTGCTGGTGTCTGTATGCAATGAATTCGCCTGATAATCCGCATATTTCAGCAAGACCGCGTGCTGAGCGTTCAGGTTATAACTCAGCTGTAAATCCAGCTCTTTGCCATAATCCGCCTCATCTTCCGCCGCATCCAGCCAATGATAAAAGGCAATCAACTCCAGCTGGTCCAGTTTATAACCCAGTTTCAGATACTTATCTTCAATGCCGTTGGCAGGGGTAGTGAGAAACTTATCAGCAAAACCCTGAAACTTATGCAAAGTAGCCAGCGGTGTAGCAAAACCTATGCTGTTGTCAGAACCCAAGACTTCAACCCCAAGCCCACTTTGCCATTGGTCCAGCCAAAGATTAGCTTCCACAGTCCAGTACTCTGCGTCGTAGGAATTTGGGTTATCGCCTGCATCCTGCTGTCGGGCGTAAGAGCCATAGAGCGTATAACGGCTGCTTTGAGATAAAGCCTGACTGTACTGATAATCCAGTCCTATGGTTTGATTGGACACTAAAGGCGCATCGTCAAATTCCATCTGGTAAACAAAAGCGCCGAGCTGATGGTTAGTGTTGGGCTGATAACGTAGATCCAGCAAATGTAAATCCGAACTCCAGTCGCCTTGTGGGCTTTTACTGCCAAGGACCCGGTTCACTTTACTACTGTAGCTGTAATCTAGTTTGAGTTCAGAAGACAAACTAGCCTGATAACGCACTGCATCAAAAGTCTGTTCATTCTGGCGCCAGCCTACACCACCAACAAAACGTTCATTGGCTAAGTTAATACGCTGGCGACCAATTTTTAGTGTCTGCTCACCACTTTGATACATTACAAAAGCCTGATTTAAATCAGCACCAGCAGGGTCTGCCACCACTGGATAAGCTGTTTTACCATTGATACTGTCGTTGTAGTTTTTATCCCCTATCGCAGCGACATAATCAAATTCGCCACCAGCTGACCAGCCATGACTGAATTGTTGCGTCAGACTAAAACGAGACAACAGCGTGCTGGCCAAGGCATTTTCGGCAAGACCATCCTGATCCACAGCTTCCAGCCGGTAACGGAATAACATCTTTAGTTCTGGTGCAGTGAAAGCGCTGGAAGCAGTTTCAGCAGCACTGACTGAAACTGCAGTGCAAGCGGCCATTACAGCCAAAGCGGGTAAAGAGTAACAACGCATACAAATTCCTTCTGTTGAGGCTAATTTTTGGCAAAGCTTCGCCTGCTAGCGCTTTAAAGCAGCCAGAGGGCAAAACGAATCGAGTTTTACGAAGGGTTAGCTGGTCACAGTGAGCTGTTGCAACAAGCTCAAATCCACTGTCATCCGCTGCTTCAGTACCTCGCCCACCACAATTAGGGTTGGGCCTGTGAGTGGATGCGCAGCAAGACGTTCGGTGATATCCGCCAAAGTGCCCTGCAACTGAGTTTGCTGAGCAGTGCTCACCTGATCCAGCAGCGCTATAGGGGTATGATCCGGCCAGCCAACTGACACTAAACCGGCACACAATTGCTGCAAGCGATTCAGCCCCATATAAACCACCAAAGTGGGGTTAGAACCATTGGCTCTGTACTGATAACCAGACCAGTCGGGTTGTTTGGCAGGATCAGCAAACTGCGCCGTTAAAAACTGCACTGAAGTTGCACTACCACGGGCGGTCAGCGGAATACCACAATAAGCCGAAGCCGCACAGGCACTGGTGACGCCTGGCACTATCGCAAAGGGGATACCGGCCTGATCTAAAGCTGCAGCTTCTTCCGATACCCGGCCAAAAATCGCTGGGTCACCGCCTTTTAACCGCACCACTAAACCAGCTTGCTGGCCGTATTCCACAAGCAACTGATTGATCTCCTGTTGTGGCATGGCATGACGGCCTGCTCTTTTACCGACAAATACTTTTTTACAGCGCCGTGGCGCTATCGCAAGCAGCTCAGCCGACACTAGACTATCGAACAGTAAGACATCAGCCTGCTGCAATAAACGCTGCGCTTTAACGGTCAGCAGCTCAGGATCACCAGGCCCGGCACCTATCAACACTACCTGGCCTTTACCTGCTGGTTTTTGCTGCTCTTTGTCTGCTGTGTCACCTTTCCAGTTCCAGCCAGACAGCCACTGTGCTGTCAAAGGTGAACGCAATAAATTACTGATTACACTCATCTTGCTACCACCCTTTCTTGTCTGCTTTTTATCCTACGCCTTGTCCTTTGCCTTTATCGTGGATTTCTTTGAACCCTGCGCTCAGGCCGCTGATGCTTGTTGATTTTGTAATTCAGCATTCAGCCATACTCTGCCCTGTTGCAGCTTGACGCCATACACAGGGATCACCACTTCGGGTTGCTCTAAACACTGGCCTGTCGTCAGGTCAAAGTGCTGTTTATACAAAGGTGACGCCACTACGATTTGCTCACCTATAGAACCCACCATGCCGCGCGACAGCACATTCGCCTCACCCAAAGGATCGTAATTCCCGATCGCGTATATCTGCGGTTCGCCCTGCAGCTCCAGCAAAAACACCGCCACTTGCTGACCATTCAGCAAAGCGCAAATACCACTGTTTTCGACTAAATCTTCAAAAGCACAAATATCAGTCCAGGCCATGTTAGTTCTCCTCTGCTAAAGCCTTTACAGGCACTTCGATAATAGGAATTTGCTGCAACCACTGACGTTTTTCTTCGGCTGTGGCAGGGCGGATTTGCGAGCGTTCTTCGACAAAAACGATGTTTTCATCTGCATCCGGGCTGTTTACAAACTGGCGGAAACGTTTCAGCGCTTGTGGATCGTCCAGCGTGGCTTTCCATTCGCAGGCATAAGTATTGACTAAGGCCGCCATCTGGTTTTCCAGCTCTGCACCTATTCCCAGCTCGTCATCGATAATGACTTTACGTAGATAGTCCAGGCCACCATCGAGCTTTTCCATCCAGACGGAGGTGCGCTGCAAACGATCCGCAGTGCGGATATACAACATCAGAATGCGGTCTATGTAGCGGATTAAGGTGTCGGTATCGAGGTCGGTAGCAAATAAGTCGGCGTGGCGTGGTCTCATGCCGCCATTACCGCAAACATACAGGTTCCAGCCGTTTTCGGTGGCAATAATGCCAATGTCTTTGCTTTGCGCCTCAGCACATTCGCGGGTACAACCCGACACTGCCATTTTGATTTTGTGTGGCGCTCGTAAACCTTTGTAGCGGTTTTCAATGGCTATGGCCTGGCCGACACTGTCCTGTACGCCATAACGACACCAGGTGCTGCCAACACAAGACTTCACAGTACGCAGCGACTTGCCATAGGCATGGCCAGTCTCAAAACCAGCATCAACCAAACGCTGCCAAATGGCGGGTAACTGCTCTAAACGGGCACCAAATAAGTCGATCCGCTGACCACCAGTAATTTTGGTGTAGAGATTAAAATCCAACGCCACCTGACCTATCACCAGCAGTTTTTCTGCGGTAATTTCGCCACCTGCAATACGTGGCACTACTGAATAAGAACCGTCTTTTTGCATATTGGCGAGGAAGGTATCGTTGGTGTCCTGTAAACCGACATGCGGCTTTTTCAGCACATAATCATTCCAGCTCGACGCCAGAATAGAACCCACTGTTGGCTTACAAATATCGCAGCCCAACCCCTGACCATGGCGGCTCAAGAGTTCAGCAAAGGTTTTAATACCGCCGACCTGGACTAAATGCAGCAATTCCTGACGCGAATAGGCAAAGTGTTCACACAGATGATTTTTCACCTCCACACCACGGCTTTTCAGCTCGTCATCCACTACGGATTTGAGCAAAGCAGTACAACCACCACAACCAGTACTGGCCTTAGTGCAGCTTTTGATACTGGCTAAATCACAGCAGCCAGAGTCCATAGCCGAAACTATGTCGCCCTTGGCCACGTTATGGCAGGAACAAATGGTGGCACTGTTGGGTAAAGTTAAAGCAGCCAAAGGTGCGCCGGACGCTGCTGGTAAAATCAGTTGCTCCGGCTGTTTGGGCAACAACATATCGTTTAAGGCATATTGCAGCAGACTGTCGTAGTTACTGGTGTCCCCCACCAGCACAGCACCCAACAACCTTTTACCGTCGGAGCTTACCACCATTTTTTTGTAGACTTGAGCCCTTGGGTCGGTAAAGACATAACTTAAAGAACCGGGCGTTCTGGCATGGGCATCGCCTATAGAACCCACTTCAACACCCAGCAGTTTCAGCTTGGTGCTCATATCAGCGCCGCTAAATTTGTGCTCACCCCCTGTCAGTTGACTGACCACCACACGCGCCATCTGATAACCTGGCGCCACCAGACCAAAAATCTTTTGCTGCCACAAAGCACATTCACCTATGGCGTAAATATGAGGGTCGGAGGTTTGGCACTGATCGTTGACGACAATGCCACCTCTATCACCTACAACTAAACCACAGCTGCGCGCCAACTGGTCATAAGGCCGGATACCAGCAGAAAACAACACTAAATCTGTCTCTAAACTTTCGCCATCAGCAAACTGCAACTGATAACGACATTCAGTACCTGCCACTATCTCCTGAGTGGCTTTGCCGGTATGCACTTGCACACCCAGTTCGGTAATTTTCTGGCTGAGCATCTGGCCGCCGCCCTGATCCAGCTGCACTGCCATCAGTTGTGGCGCAAACTCCACCACATGAGTTTGTAAGCCGAGTTGTTTCAGCGCATTGGCCGCTTCCAGCCCCAGCAAACCGCCACCTATCACTACCCCCACTTTGCTTTGAGCAGCGCTTTTTGCTATCGCATCTAAATCCTGCAAAGTGCGATACACCAGACAATGCGGCTGATTATTACCAGGAATAGGCGGCACAAAAGCGTAAGAGCCTGTCGCCAGCACCAGCTCGTCGTAATAAAACTGCCCGCCCTGACGGGTCACCACCAACTGCTGCTCGCGGTTGATTTGCTCCACCCAACAATTTAAGCGGTACTGAATATTAGCAGCCTGATAGGCATCTTCCGTGGTTAACGCCAGTTGCTCTCTGCTAGTGCCACTGAAATAGCCGGATAAATGCACCCTGTCATACGCCAACTGAGCTTCACCACAAAGCACAGTAATGTGCGCTGATGGGTCTTTAGCTCGTAACTGCTCAACAAAATGGTGCCCCACCATACCGTTGCCGATCACCAGAATTTGTTTGGTCTGCTGCATTTTTCTATCCTTAAGGCCTTTGGCGGCTGACTCAACCACCAAATTTTGCCCATAAAAAAAGCCCAGGCCTGAACCACCTAGAAAGTGGTCAGAACCTGGGCTTCGTTGCCCGTACATAGCCAAAACTATGCACTTCAATTCAAATTGTGTTGCATTAGCTTCAGCCAATGCACTGTTTAAACAAAAGCACAAAGAATGCCAGTTTATTAACTGGCTGATTTTATTGAGTAATGGCTAATTTATGCGCAAGTGACCATCAAAACCTTGCGTTGAATTGGTGCAAAACGGCACCGGATTGAGGCAACGGCTTAAATTTTAATTTTATAAAAAATAGGGGAAATCTTATTGCCAAAAAGTAAACAAATGAGTTAAATATGGTTATAAATCTGACGCTTAGTCAACCTAAGCACAGCGAACACTGGGTTATTCAAGGAAGAATGATGCAAAAACCCCAAATCCTCTGGAGAAATCAAACTCCGTCACGTTCATCGCTAAAACTCGGCTGGAAACAGCTCAGCAGAAACGCCAAAGTGGCGCTGTTCACATTCAGTCTGTTGTACCTTGGCCTCTCCATTTATAACAGTCTCGAACAACAAAGTGCTGTACTTAGTTTCCATGAGTTCTTTAACCATCACGATTTTGCATATCAATGGCTTTCAGAAAGACCAGCTTGTCAGCCTGATGCAGGTGCTCAAGACAGAAAATGGCACTCTATGGATTGGAGATTACCCACTGCCGGATACAGTACGTAAAGTAGTGATAGGTCTGGCCGATATTCAGGGCCCAGCCTTCTTACAGCTGGCCTGGAATAACGGCCATCAATGGATATTTCCGCTGGATGAGCTGCAACAAGTACGGCACTTTTTCGTCCAGCATGCACCTCAGATTGAAATAGTTAACGAATAGATGAATACTGCTAAACAAGGGCCTGCTGTCCTGTAAGAAATGCAGGCCCTTCATTTTCTAACTGCCTTTATTCGCCAACCTCAAAGCCGTATAAAGCGCCATTTCAGCTGGTACTCTGATATTCGGCTCCACGCCAACGCCTTCAAAGTTAGTGCCTGTAATTGGGTTCACCGGCCTGTACATGGGAATACGCACAAAAAGCCAGTCGTTGACTTGAGCTGCACCCGTGTAATGCGCCAGACCAGCGCTGGTTTCCCCTATCACTATAGCGCGACCAAGTTGCTGCAGTGTGTAGCTAAAAAACTCGCCCGCACTGACTAGCTCTTCGCTTTGCAGAATATAGAGTGGCTTGGTTTTCAACAGTTCTGCATCCGGCACTGCAAGGCTTCGTATTTGCTCTGTGCTTTTACCATTACGGTCAAACACTTCCCACAACAAAGTACCTTCGGGCACAAAATGACTGACCAGATACTGCACCAACTGCGGTGAACCACCGCCGCTGTCACGCAAGTCTATGACAATATGATCACTGTGGCTTAAAAATACCAAAGCGGCATGTCCCACTTTATGCGCTTCTTCGGTCTGCCAGAATTTATGCAACTTCAGATAACCGACATTGCCCGGCAGAATACGCGCCTGCTCAAAAGCAAAGTTATTATTTTTAAGCGGATCCGTCTCTTTTAAACGATGCGAAACGCCACCTTGCTCGGCTATTAAAGCCAGATTCAAATGGCCATCCCCACTGTGCTGGCGTATTAAATCCCCCACTTTAGCAGCAAACTGCTCTTGGGTGGTGATATCAGCCAAAGCCCCTTTTTGCTCTTGTTGCTGCAGCTGCGCGCTGACTTTTAGTGCAGTGTCGGGGAATACATACTGCTCATTCAAAATACGAGTAATGCCATCAATACTGGCAGCACGTTCATCTGGAGAAAGAGCGGTGTTTGCCTGAACAAACAATGGAAAAACGAAAGCGATAAGCAGCAGCGGAACCAGGCGCTGCCTTATTAAGAAAGAAATCATAACTACCTCAAATAACTGATAAAAGCTCTGTAAAACCCTTATAAAACTAAATAAATAGTCACAGTCACTTGAGTGAAAGCTGATAATAAAGCCGCTTTTTATGCAGATTAGCGTCGTGCCATAACGACAGCCGATAACGCCGGCCAGAGCCTGCGCGAATAAACCAGAGGAGCAGCAGAACACTTAATGGAAGCAGCAGGGGAATAAAAGCCAACACCTGCTTGCCAAATTCCAGCACCAACTGGTAGTCCGCTTGTTGTTTTTGATGTAAAAACAACATAGCCGGGCTGCGCTGAAGTTGTTGCAGTAAAGGTGCTTCGCCTGTATCTGCAGGCATTGTCCATAGTTGTTGATAACCAGACCCAACCGGATCAGGCTCAGAAATAGTGTGCAAAAATGCCAACAGCCAGACCAAAGCACAGCTTGCCAGCAGTAGTTGGATAAACCTAAACAAGCCTGTCCTTTGCATACATAGATCCATAGAAAACCTAAACAGGATATAAAGCCAGCTCCCGATAAAAACAAGGCTCTGACAACAAGGATGCTGTATTGAAAAGGATTGCCACATTGCTGTGTTGCAAAGCTATGCTTCAGCAAACTCTGTAAAGCTCTAAATATCCAGCGTTCAGACCATTAAACGGTCAATTAATTGATGCCGAATACAGCAAGCCTGAGTACAATAGCTGTGCGTTGATAATTCTCAGGGTTACTTAACTTAATAGACCAAGGCCGTGGCAGAGCATCAGGCTCAACGCCGCTGTAAAGCCCCAACCCATATAACAAAGCGCACCCTATTTTAATCGGGCCAGCCAATACTGGCCCTTGAACATCAGCAGGAAAGAAAAAATGGCAGCTTTTGGTAGTGTATTTATGCCTGAAATGGCAATGGCCCGTTTTGATGGTACAGCTTGGGGTCAATCGGCAATCGCCTCGTCCGACAGCATCAGCCTGCATCCGGGCGCTCATGTGTTGCATTACGCCAGCACCTGTTTTGAAGGCTTAAAGGCATTCCGCCACGAAGATGGTTCAGTGGCAATTTTCCGTATGGATAAAAACATTGCCCGCATGCAACAAAGCTCAGAATTATTATCTTTGCCTACCTTCGACGCAAAACTGCTGAGCCAGATGATCATCGACATAGTGCGTCATTACGCCGCCGATGTGCCCACTCCACCAGGTTCTATGTATATCCGCCCAACTCATATCGGCACTGAACCAGCCATTGGTAAAGCCGCAACTCCAACCCTGACGTCTATGTTGTATGTGTTGTTATCTCCGGTAGGTGATTATTTTGCCGGTGGCAGTCGTGGTTTACGTCTGCTGATGGAAGACAATGCCCGTTGTGCTCCTCATATGGGCATGATTAAAAGTGGTGGTAACTACGCCAGCGCCTTGTTCCCCACTATGCAAGCTAAAGCCAAATACCAGGCCGATCAGGTACTGTTCTGCCCGAACGGTGATGTGCAGGAAACAGGCGCAGCCAACTTCCTGTTGATTGATGGCAACGAAATTATCACCAAAGCACTGGACGCGTCGTTCCTGCACGGTGTTACCCGCGACACTATTCTGACGCTGGCCCGTGATTTAGGTATGAAAGTGTCCGAACGTGAACTGACAGTGGAAGAACTGTTAGAACGCGCCGCCAAACCAGGCACAGAAGCTGCGCTTTCAGGCACAGCGGCTGTATTAGCTCCTGTTGGCACTTTGATCCATCAAGGCAAAGAATACAAAGTAGGCAACGGCGAACCGGGCAGCACCACAGCCAAGTTACGCCAGACGCTGAACGATATTCAGTGGGGCAAAACGGCTGATACTCATGGCTGGCTGACCAAAATCTAACTCAGCTCCCAGAGCGTAGATCTACAGAAGCAGACCTTAGGGTCTGCTTGTTTTTTGGAAAAAACACATCAGGCTACCAACCATCCACCTTGCAGTTAAACCAGCGGCTGTTTCAGCACACACCATAACAAAGCAAGTGCTGTGGCACTTAATAAAGCCGCCAGACCATAACAAAGTAATTTTCCGGCTAAGCCTGTGTTGAGTTTCAAATCGTGCATACCGTGGTGAATACGGTGTGCGGCGTGAAACAGCGGTAAACAAATACAGGCACCAACCAGCGCCAGTGCCGGTATACCGTAACCAAAAGCAGTCAACTGCTGCAAACTGGCATAATTTAGCGGCGAAAGTTCGAGAAAACCCAGCGGCCACAACACTCCTAAAAGCAGCATCAACCCCGGTAAAAACACGGCAAAACAAACACCACCGGCACTGAACAGCGCCCACCAGATCGGCTCGTCTGAACGTTTGGGTTGCGTATTTACAGGCTTCATCACCCAGCTCCCAGCATTAAAAACAGCACCGTAGCAACCCCTAAAGTTGCCAGCCACTGGCCTGCAATCATCAGGGCCGCCGGAGCCAGCGGCATCACGCGCGGAAACAACTCAAAAAAGGTTTTGGCGTGAAATAAACTGGCGACAAAAGCCAGCATGTTCAGCGCGATCACCCAGCCCTGCTGCATAAAAGCCACAAAGCCCAGCCAGTGCTGTTCAGATTGGCTCAGGCTGTACAAGCCATACATCAGACAGCCCAGAAAAAATAACAACGGCAGCACAGTCGCCTCACGCAGCATATAAAGCAGGTAATAACGATGCTTTAACCACCAGAAGGCGCTTAGCTCGCTGTGATAGGGCTTAGGGGTGGATGACGAATTTACTTTTTGCTCAGTCATGATGCACTCCTAAGGCTTAAACATGCTGACGACAAAATCAGTCGCCGACGCCACTTTGCCCTGATTCACCGCTGCGGCAGGGTCTAAGTGTTTCGGGCACACATCAGAACAAAAGCCAACAAAGGTGCACCCCCAGACGCCATTTTTGCCGTTCAGCTCGGGCATCCGCTCGGCTTTACCCTGATCGCGGCTGTCGAGGTTATAACGCTGCGCCAGCGTCAGTGCCGCCGGACCAAGAAATTCAGGGTTTAAGCCAAACTGCGGGCAAGCCGAATAACACAGGCCACAATTAATACAGTTGGCAAATTTGCGATACTTCGCCATTTGTTTTGGTGTTTGTTTATGTGGCTGCTCACTTTGTTCCGGATTGATCAGATAAGGTTTTACCTGCTGCAAGTGCTGCAAAAACACATTGATATCCGGCACTAAATCCTTTTCCGTTGCGAAATGAGCCAAAGGTTCCAGCAGCACTTCGTCGCCATAATCCCGCAAAAAGGTTTTACAGCCCAGCTTGGGAATGCCATTGACCATCACGCTGCAGGAGCCACAAATCGCCATCCGGCACGACCAGCGAAACGCCAGCGTCGGGTCCAGTTGCTCCTGAATATACAGCAGCGCATCCAGCACCGACGTGCTGTTATCAACAGGCACCTGATAACTTTGGCGGTGAGGCTGGCTGTCCAGTTCGGGGTTATAACGCACTATGCTCAGAGTTTTTTCCATGCTCAGGCCTCCTTCGACTGTGCCGCGCCATAAAGCCGGGCCGCAGGCGCAGATTTAGTAATGTTCACCTGCTGATAACTAATTTTTGCCGAGCCATCGGCTTGATAACTGGCCAGCGAATGCTGCAGATAGTCGCTGTCATTGCGGCTGTTCATGCCGGCATCCAGGCGCTGATGGGCACCACGCGACTCACGTCTTGCCAGCGCACTGGCGCACATGGCTTCGGCCACATCCAGCCCAAAGCCCAGCTCGTAATGTTGCAGCAATTCATAATTAAATACTTTACTGCGATCGCCTACTTTCAACTGCTGATAGCGCTGTTTCAGCGCCTGCAGTGTATCCAGACACTGCTGCATCCCCGCTGCATCGCGGTAAATACCGCAGCCTTGCTCCATCGCCATGGTCATTTCGCGGCGAAGCAAGGCCACAGTGTCTTTTTGCCGTTCACCAAAACGCGCCTGTAGCTGCTGCAATTGCTCCTGACATTGGGCCTTTAGCGCAGCTTCTGGTACGGCTCGGCTTTGTCTGGCATGTCTGGCTGCTTCCATGCCTGCCACTTTGCCAAACACCAGCAATTCCGTCAGCGAGTTCGAGCCTAATCTGTTGGCGCCATGCAAGCCAACAGAGGCACACTCGCCCGCGGCATATAAGCCCTGAATAGCGGTATGGCACTGCACATCAGTTTGTATGCCCCCCATGGTGTAATGCACAGCCGGGCGTATTGGGATCAGCTGATGCTGCGGGTCAACATTGACATAAGATTTCGCCAGATCACAAATAAAAGGCAGACGTTCGTTCAGTTTGTCGCAGCCCAAGTGGCGTAAATCCAGATAAACCACAGCGTGCCCTTGATAGTCGCCGGTGCGGCCTTTTTGTTGTTCGTGCCAGAAGGCCTGAGACAACTTATCGCGTGGTCCCAGCTCCATACATTTGTTTTCTGGTTGGCCCAGCGGGGTTTCTGGCCCTAAGCCGTAATCCTGCAAATAACGGTAACCGTCTTTATTCAGCAGTACGCCGCTTTCGCCACGACAGGCTTCGGTGATTAAAATACCCGAACCGGGTAATCCGGTTGGGTGATACTGCACAAACTCCATATCGCGCAGCGCCACGCCATGACGATACGCCAGCGCCATGCCATCGCCTGTGACTATGCCGCCATTGGTGTTGTAATGAAACACCCGGCCAGCGCCGCCTGTGCCCAGTACCACACTTTTCGCCTGAATGTGAAACAGCTCGCCGGTACTCAGTTGCATCGCCAGCACACCGGCCACCTGCTGCTCAGCCACCAGCAAATCCAGTACAAAAAATTCGTCAAAGCGTTGAATATTCGGATACTTCAGCGAGGTTTGAAACAAGGTATGCAGAATATGAAAGCCGGTTTTATCAGCGGCAAACCAGGTGCGTTCGGTTTTCATGCCACCAAAACGCCGTACCTGCACTGTGCCATCCGCCTTCCGGCTCCAGGGGCAACCCCAACGTTCCAGCTGCACCAGCTCCTGATAGGCATGGCTGACAAAATAATCCACCACATCCTGATCGGCCAGCCAGTCGCTGCCTGCGACTGTATCCTGAAAATGCTGTTCCAGACTATCTTCCGGCAGGGTGACCGCTGCGGCACCACCTTCGGCCGCCACTGTATGCGAGCGCATCGGATACACCTTGGACAATAAGGCAATACGGCACTCTGGGTCGGCCTCAGCGGCAGCGATAGCGGCCCGCAAACCAGCCCCTCCGCCACCAATAATCACCACGTCAGTTTGTATGATCTGCATCTTTGCTCCTTCAAAGCACAAGGCCGGACATCAGCCCGCCAGCGGGCCAGCCCAATATAAACCCAGACTAAGCAGCAAGGGGTACAAGTGGCATAACAACACATTCATGCCCAGATAAGGCCGCAGCTGGTCCGGACGGTCGGCATATTTAAAAATACCCGGCAGTAATTTTAGTAGTAACGGCAGGCTGAAAAGCCCCAGTAAACTTTGCCACGGCAAAAGCTGCATCAGCACAGCAAGGATCAGCAACAGATAACTGCCAAGCGCCAGCAGACAATAAACACTGGCGCTACGCCGCCGCCCTATCACAATAGGCAAATGCCGGCGTCCGACCTGACGATCCGCTTCCAGATCCGGAAACTGGTTCAGCAGTAATAAGTTACTGACCAGCAAACTGATAATCAGCGCCAGTACCCAGGCCCCGCCCGTTAATTCACCGCCAAACACCCAAAAAGCGCCCAGTGTCATCAGCACACCAAAACCCAGCCCAGGTGCCAGTAAACAAGCCAGCGGCAGTTTATTCAGATACTGGGTATAGGCGTAAATAATCAGTACACCCGGAATGCCAATCAGCAATAAAGGCCAGCCGTGCTGCGACACCAGATACAAGCCCCCAACTATAACCACCAATAAACTCAGCACCGCAAAAACCAGCGCCATAGTGCTGGCCTGAGGATTCGCCACCAGAGTGCCGCTGCCGCCGCTAAAAGGAGTGCGTTCGGTTAAAAAATCCAGACCAGATTTAAAATCAAAGTATTCGTTAAAGGCATTCACACTGATATGAGCTGCTAGCCCAATCAGGGTGACAAGCGCGGCTAAACCAGCCTGCAGCGGATGACCCGCCTGCCAGCTAGCGACAGCGGCCAGTGCGATACAGACTAAAGTGAGGGTAAGAAAGTTAGCGCGGGCAACGCCACAAAGAATTTTTAACAACACAAGCTCCATATCAACTAAACAGCGGCAGCATAACCTGATCCCATAGCTTAGCTGTTGATCTGTGACAGTGTATTGACACTTACCGCTGCACAAACAGGCGACAGCCCTGTGTTGTTTAACAGGCAACTGCAGAACCCGCTAAGCCACAACAGGCCATAACAAGGCTAAGCACGACAGCAACAACTTACCCAGTAATTGCTGTCGCAGCAAGGCTTTAAGTAAAGCACTGCGCCCACACTGCCTCAGAGCCGCCCCATGTTTTCCGTTATTTGCTCAGTTGTAACTTGCCCGAAGCTGTTACTTTGAAACTGCCAACCAACACCTTGTCGGTTTTTTCCAGCAATCTCATACTGACCCGCTGTTGCTGCAGAGCAGGACTGCCAAAACCGGTTTGTAATTTTAAGTCCAGCATCACGCCCCGGCTTAAACGCGCCAGCTGACTGCCGTAATAACGCACCAGCACCTGATACTCACCCGCTTTGGGGGAGCGCAGAATAAACTCTTCCGGGCCATAACCACCGGTAAAATCTTTTGACATACGGCCGCCCTGATAGGTGGCTCTGTGGCCATAAAAAGCTTCTTCGCCATTGGGATCAATCACATGCAGGTCGATATCTGTGTCGTTTAAATCCCAAGCCAGCACCACCCTCATCTCCACAGGCAAAGGGGTTTTCATCACGCCTGACCACTGCGCAGGCTTGGCTGTCTGGCAACGGCTGGCTCTGTCGTGATATTCACCCAGCGCAATTAAACCGATCTCGGCAAAGCGGTCGTGCCAGGGCGTTTCAACCACATGCTGCAGCAAGTTTAACGCCTGCTGACATTCCGCCTCAGCAGTCAGCGCCAGCGCTAAATCGCGATAAGATTGCGGCTCATCCGGCGCCAGTTGCACTACCTTAGTCAACAGAGCCTTTGCCAGCTCGTCATCGCCTGCCTGCTGTAAACGGTAGGCCACTAATCTTAATGTGGAGTGTTGCTCTGGCATCAATTCGAGCAAGTTACTCAGCACCCGCTGCGCTAAAGCAGAGTCAGACAGTTCATACAACCGCTGTGCTACATCAAAATAAAAGGCCGGACTTTGCGCATAAGCCGTGCGTAAATCCAGATAACGCTGATACAGCGCCTGTGCAGAACTGGCTAGTTTCAGCTCAGCTAAATAAGGCGACTCCATACTCACCGCCTGCAACTGCATCGCAATGCTCTGGTCCGCCTGTGGCGCTGCAGTATTTGGGGTTGAACCCGAGGCTGGCGGTGGTGCAGCCGGAGCGGCCACCGCCATAGCCTCGTAAGCGCTTTGTGTGGCTGAGGCTACTTCCATCCGCTGCTCGGACGCACTGCGCTGCGCCATAGCGCGTCGTTCTGAAGCCGCGGCCTGCTCAGCGCTGTTTTTCACAGGTTGAGGTTTATCTTTCGGGAAACTGCGTTGCCACCACTCCAAACGTTCCTGCCAACTGGCTTCAATAGCGGCTCTGTTGCGGATCGCCTGCGCCGCTTTTTGCTGCGCCAGCAGTTCAGCCTGTTGCAGCACTTTTTGCCGCAACGGGGCGTCAGCCTCAGGCGGCATAATAGCGTGGCGCAGATAATCCTGTTCAGACTCTAATACCAGCAGGCTGCTGTGCGTGGTCGCTATACCAAAACGACTGCCCAACTGCGCCAGTTCAGTGCTGTGTTTAGCGCCTTGTAAAGCCAGGCTTTCTGCCCACCAGCTGGCGCACCAGAAGGTCGCCAGCTCACTGCTGCGCCCCTGTTTCAGTGCATGCTGTTTCAGCCCGGCATCGCCTGCATAAAGCACAGGTAAAGTAATGGCAGATGCGGCCGGACCAGCAGAAGGCGCGATATAGCAGGCACGCAAAGCGCCTTGCTGCGGCGTATGGCTCTGGCTGAACCAGGATAAATCACCCGGTGTTAAACTAAGTTGCAGTGCAGGCAAGGTAGTTAACAGCTGCAGCGCTTCAAGTGCATTATGGCGGGATAAATCAATAATGCGCCCGCCTGCGCGGCTCAACCAGGCCGCTAAGGCCGGGTCGGTCAGACTGCTGCTGATGCTGTAAATAGGTTTAGACGGCGCAGGCCATTGCTGTGCTGGCATAGTGTTTTTCAAATCACTGAACAGCAGCACTTCATCTGCCTCTGCCAGTGCAGTCCAGCCCGCAAGGTTGGTGGCACCATCGGCAGGTTCAGCACTGAGGCGTTGCACCAGTGCCTGAATATCTGCCGCCGTGTTGATGGAAAGCTGCTGACGCTGCAGATCCTGCCGCAACAAGGTAAGAGTGACAGTGCTACTGCGGTTTTTCAGATAAGCCGCCAACAATTCCAGCTCCGCCTGACGCGATTGTTGGTGGCTGCTTAACGACAAATCCCACACCACCTCGATATGCCGCGCCTGAGTTTTCGGCCGGGCTTTTTCTGCCGGTTCAAGCGCTGGCACTTCCAGCCAGTGCATCTGTAAACCATCAGCAAAACTCTGGCTAAAACTGCTGTCGCCTGCTGGCGCTTTCAGGCAGAGGGACTGCGCAGCACCGGCTTTCACCGGCCACTGGCCTTGTAACTGTCCGGCTTTTTTAGTCAGTTGCAGTGAGGTTTTTACAGAAGATCGCTGCGTTTCGTGGATAGTGACCGAGGCTTTTAACGAGGAGCCGGGCGGAAGATCAGCCTTTAACTGATGCAACCAGCCACAGTCTGTGCGTTCAGCCAGACTGGCGATGGTCAGCCGAACCCGGCGCTCACCACCGGCTGGTACAGGAAACACCCGGATACTGTAACTATTGCCCGGCGCTTTTTCAGCCAAAGCCGGGTCTACCTGCCGCCGCACCGTTTCTTCAAACACAGCGCGGGCCTGAACTTTCGGCACTGGCACCGCTTGCCGGTACTGCCCTGCCACATCCAGCGCATAACTTTGCAGCCGCTCATCTGCGGCCAAAGGTAACTGCAAGGTGGTTTCCAGCACTTGAGTACCGGCATTTTGAATACGCAGCTCCAGATGACGCTGAGCAAAAGGCCCGTCCAGCTGCCAGTGCAACGACTCCACCAACAGCACAGTGCCAGGCTCTGAACTGGACAGCGGTAAAGCCATAAGCTGCAAAGGGCTACACAACAGGCTACTTAACGCCGCCAGCAACGTGATTCTGAGTTTCATCCGGATTATCCTTTAATTGTTCTGACCGCCTTTTTACAGGGCAACCACCTTAGCCACCATCACCTGAAATACAGCCTCTGCGACAAAAAACCACGCCACTAAACAACAGTGAGGCAAGCTAAAGAGTGCTGCTTTATTTGTGAAGGGAGACTTAACAATAGCCTGATTTTTACTTTTAAAAACGCCCACAGAACAAAAGAGCAAAGCAGGGCCAAAGCGGCGCAACATCAAGTGGGTATAGGCCATTTTCGTCAGCGACGACAGAGTTTTTTTAGCAAAACTAAAGGCAGGTAAAACCGTAAGAACAGACACAGCAGCACCAAATGAAGCCAAATAAGCTACGAACGTTGCCTTTTAGGCTTCACTCGTCAATTTTAGAATCTGCCTAAAAAGAATAGCTATACATCTGTGGGATCGGGCAGCAGTAGCAAAAGGTAAAACCTGATACCGATGCTCTGTCTTACCACACAAATGCAACCTTAGGGTATCAAAAAAAACTTGACACTGATACCTAAAGGTTTCATATTGATACCTCAAGGTATCTAAAGTCACTAAAAAGGAACAATCATTATGGCTAGATGGGCTATTGAAGATCAGGAAAATTGTGTCAAAGCGTCAATCTTCGGCGCACTGTTTTTTGCTCTGCTGACAGGCTTTCAATTGTTAAGAGACATCAGTTTATTTTGGTTTGAGTTAAAAATTGTGAGTGATATTTTCGGAGTTGGCATACTGGCTTCGTTAGTTTACTTTCTGGTGAAAGTTGCTAAACAACCCAGTCTGCTGTCCTATGGTTGGAAAATTCGCGAGATATGCGGTGATTTTCAGGACGAGTATTTACGCAGCCGCTTTCAGCGCGCTACCACACTGGCCTACCACTTAACTCTGGTGGTGGCGTTTTCAGGTTATGTCACAACCCACTTAATCAACAAAAACGGCAACCCGGACTGGCTTGGCTTCCAGCCCTTTTTATTACTGACCATCTTTGCCGGCTCCATCAGCTTTTATCTGAGCCTGCGCACAGTGCTGGATGAGCAAGACGAAGCAGCGCAGGAAACCAACTGATGGAAGAGCAACAGCTATATAACAGAATTGCAGAGCTGCGCGCGGCCAGGGGGCTGTCGCAGCAGCAACTGGCCGACGCCATTGGCGTATCCCGTAAAACCATCAGCACAGTAGAAACCAGCCGTTTTACGCCCTCAGTGGTGATAGCCTTGCAAATGGCGCGTTATTTTGAAGTGCCGGTAGAGCAGATTTTTAGTTTTGATGGGTTTAGGTGAGAAGTTTAGATCAATGCTGTAACAAAGCAGCCGGATAAGAGCGTCATGGTACCAAGCTCTTATCCAGCGTTTTAATCCGCAATCGGATACACAAAACTGCAGCTTCTATTCACTAAGCTTCAACCAGCTTTCTGTTAAAACCAGTAGTTCTTTTGCCTGCTTTATACACTCAGCAACAACAGCATCTTCCACCAGATCGCCAGAATAATCCGCGACATTGCGCTGCTTACGCAAGGCATCCAGAACTATAAGCCTGTCTGTGTCTATACCCACAGTTTTTATCAGCGACTGTAACATTGTTTGGTGGTGCCCAGGTTTACTGGTCAGGGTTCGAAACCCGGCGGCCTGCAACGCAGCATTCGACAGTTGCATTATGGCTTTGTAAGCAGCATCAAAGCGGTTTTCATTGCTTAGTTCAGCAAGCTCTGAGTCTTTAATATTTCGTTGTGCAGCCTCGATTAGCCGCCCAATAGCGGCGCTATCAGGGCGAATGCGTTCCAGCAGTTTGCCTATCAGATTGTCTAAGGTCATCCTTGTCTCCGGCGATCATCAGCAGCGGATTAGCCAACAGTTCACGGATAAAACCGGATCGCTCCGCCAAAGCTTTCTGCCATTCGGCTACTGAATATAGTTTAGGATTGATCTCGCGGCCAAGCTGTTGCTGCGCCGGATACAGGCTTTTTACTGCATCAACAAAACTCAGTTCCCCCACCAACAGCAGGTCGATATCACTGCTGGCTGTCGCTTTGCCGCTGGCGACTGAACCAAAGACTGCAGCACACTGCAGTTGATCCGATACAGGTAACAAAGCCTGCCGCAATACATCAGCCAAACCTGTAGTTTTACGCAGAATACTGGCAAGTTCTTCATATACCACACAGCTGGTATCGGCCTGATAACACAGCTGATTGCCTTGCTGTGTTTTTTTCAAAATGCCAGCCTGTGCCAATTTCGTTAGCTCTTTATGCAAAGTGCCAGGCTGCGTATCAGTTAAACGGGCAATTTCGCGCACATGCCAGGCCTCGTCGGGTTTCAGCAATAACAAACCCAACACCTGACGGCGATAACCGGTAAACAGCAAATCAGTAAGAGCAGACACAGCAGCACCATATGAAGCAAAATAAGCTACGAATGTAGCCTTTTAGGCTTCACTCGTCAATTTGTCTGTGGTTGAGTAATCAGCCGCCCCAAGGATAGCTCGCTAAAAGTCCCGAAAAACAGCTTGCCGTTTCTGAAAAGGTGATTTACCTTGGTTCTAAACGAGTTACAACCCTACCCAAAGTCATTGCAGTTGCAGCGCGACGGCAAGCGAACGAGTCCCCATGAACATAGATGCGCTATGTGATTGGGGCGAGAGAACGCCGCCAACAAAGCTGTGGCTTCAAGGACAAAGGGTAGGTAACGAAGTTGCCGGAAAAGGAAGTTTGGCAGTTCAGTTCTGTTTGGCGCTTTAGCCTTTAGATCTCCCGCTTTATACCTTCTGCTTTTTTTCGCAACTTCAGATTTAACTGGGGCAAAGGGCAAGACCTGACACCGATTTTTTGCGAGATATTAAAATATGCCAATAATAAAGCAGCTCCAATTTAAAGAAGATACAGCGCCATCAACTCCAACGGCTGCAATAACGATTAACAGGATAGTTAGTAAACTCACTGAGCGATTCGAAAACCATATCCATAAAAGAGAATGTGCTACAACCCAATCAGATTACAAAGTGAAAATGGGAAGTCGGTCAATAGCGGCATTCGTAACACAATGCCTCGGAAATCTCCCTGATGAGGAAGCTGGAGCTAGTGTCTGCGACAGCTCATCTGATGGAGGCATTGATTCTATAGCAGTAAACCATACTGAAAAGACAGTGGTAGTCGTACAATCAAAATACGATCAACAGTCAAATGGGACACTTACCAAATCAGATCTTCTTTCATTTAAGGATGCTTGTAATAACCTTTTGGAACAAAAGTGGAATCTATTTGATGAAATACTGAGAGCAAGGCAAAAAGATATAGAGACTGCGATAAACTCTAGCAATTATAAATTTTTCTTTGTTTTTGCACATACAGGAAAAAATGGTGCAGCGCCTCTGATAATTGAAATGCTGAACAAATGGCAAGATGAACTTAGTCGAGATGCACTAGTAGAAGATCCGAACGATTTTGATGCATTACCATTCCAAGTTCATCTTGTATGTGGTGAGGATATTGCCAACTGGATGCATACGAGAAAAACGAAAAAAATAGACCTAGACAATGTTGTCATACAAGACTGGGGGCGAGTGCTTGAACCATATCAAGCATTCTATGGAAAAGTTGACGCATACCAATTAGCAAACTGGTGGAATGACTACGAGGACTTTCTGATATCAAAGAATATTAGAGGTCCTCTTTTGGATACGGACGTAAATGAGGCAATTAAAAATACAGCACTGAATACACCAGAACTTTTTTGGTATTTCAATAACGGAATTACAGTCCTTGCAAACTCAGTAGAGGTGCATCTATCAACCGCTCCTGCAAAGCGAGATACAGGCGTATTTTCATTCAAAGGTGTAAGCGTTATTAATGGTGCGCAGACCATTAGCACTATTGGTCGATTATTTAAAAGCTCAACAGAGGATATAAAACAAAAGCTTACTTCTATTTATGTATCCGTAAGATTTATTAAGATATCTGATAGTAGCGAATTTTCTGAACAAGTAACGCGTGCGAATAATTTTCAAAATAGGGTTTTGGGACGAGATTTTGCATCCCAACACCAGGAGCAGATTAGATTAAGAAAAGAAGTCTCCGTTGAGGGTTATGATTATGAAATTTTACGTAGCGGTGACAACAGCCCTCCGAATGATAAATCCTTTGATCTAGATGTAGCATTGAATGCTTTAGCTTGCTTGAGCAATTCAGGCTCAATACTTGCAACACTGAAGTCAAACAGAGGAAAATTCTTTGAGAATCTCGACGGTAGGCCTTATACGGCTATATTTAATCCTTCCGTTACTGGCGTAAAGCTCATAAACAGCGTCCTACACTATAAAGCAATCGACAAAATGATACAGGCGGAGATTAGCAACGAAAACTTAAGCGATAATAGAAGAAGATTAATACTTAATAATGGTAGATTTGTCATTTCCTCAATCCTTTTAAAGAAAATTGGCGGACTAGCAAACTCCAACAATATAATTGAACCTACATTAGATGCTTATCAACAAGCGTTGCCCTTATATCTTGAGCAAATTTCAGATTATTTAGATGTGAACTTTCCAACAGCATATCCAGCCAGATTCTTTGAAAACGTTCAGAAGGTTACAGATTTGATTGAAAAAATATCGTAAATATCAAGCTAGGAAAGGGGCTGCAGATAACCTGCACAAAGCCCCTCTTTTCACCCCGCTGTCAAAAACACCTTATAAGCCCCATTACTAGTCACCAACCGATACTCGTAACCCAAAGTATCCAAATGCTCTGCTATCTCAGCATGATCAGCAATCTCAAACCCCGCCAATACATCGCCAGTAGCTGCGCCGTGGTTGCGGTAATGGAATAAAGTGATATTCCATTTTTCGCCCAGGGTGTTGAGGAAGTTCATCAGCGCGCCTGGGTATTCCGGGAAGTTAAACTGGTAAACCTGCTCTTGCACTAAACGGGGAGGCATGCCGCCGACCATATGGCGGACGTGTAGTTTGGCCAGTTCGTCGTCGGATAAATCCTGATAGTCGTAGCCTGCTGCTGATAAGGCCTGATTGACCTGTTGCAGCTCTTCTGCGCCGTGGCGCAATTTAATGCCAACAAAAATATGGGCTTTGTTGTCGCTGGCGTAGCGGTAGTTAAATTCGGTGATGGCGCGGCCGCCTAAGGTTTGGCAGAAACGGCGGAAGCTGCCTTTTTCTTCCGGAATAGTGACGGCAAAAACCGCTTCTTTTTTCTCGCCCAGTTCGCAGCGCTCCGACACATAACGCAAGGTATCGAAGTTCAGGTTAGCGCCACTGAGTACTGCACTGAGGTTTTGCGTTTGAGTGGCAGTAGCTGCATATTTTTTCAGGCCAGCTAAAGCCAAAGCACCAGCAGGTTCTGCGACTGCTCGCAGGTCGTCAAAGATATCTTTAATAGCGGCACAAATTTCGTCGCTGGAGACTGTGATCACATCGTCGCAGTATAAATGCGCTAGTTTGAAGGTCTCGTTGCCTATACGTTTGACCGCCACACCGTCGGCAAATAGCCCTACTCTGTCTAACGTCACAGGCTCGCCCGCGTCCATTGCGGCTTTTAAGCAGGCGGCGTCGTCTGGCTCTACCCCTATCACTTTTACGCCCGGCATGACTGCTTTGATATACACCGCCATACCGGCCAATAAGCCACCGCCACCAACCGGAATAAAGACCGCATCCAGTTTGTTATGTTGGCTTAACAGCTCTTTGGCGACAGTGCCCTGGCCTGCGATGACGTCGGCATCGTCAAAAGGTGGAATATAAGTTGCGCCCTGAGTTTGGGATAACTCAATGGCAAACTTATTGGCTTCGTCAAAGGCGGTGCCGTGCAGCAGCACTTTGCCGCCCAGGGCTTTGACTGCTGCGACTTTGATTTCTGGCGTAGTAATCGGCATTACAATAGTGGCGTTTAGGCCCAGTTTGCTGGCGGATAAAGCCACACCCTGGGCATGATTGCCAGCGGATGCACAGACTACGCTCGCGCCGGGCTGTTGTTCACGCACTTTATGCAGTTTATGAAAAGCGCCACGCAGCTTAAAAGAATACACAGGCTGCATATCTTCACGCTTTAGCAGCACATGCTGACCAAGACGCTGGCTGAGTTTTGGCATAGCCTGCAGCGGAGTTTCTATCGCCGCCTGATACACAGGCGACAATAAAATTTCCCGTAAATACTGCTGCATCAGCGCAGGGTTTGGCGCCGGGCGCTGCCAGTCAGCTGCAGTTTTGCTTTGATCTTTTATTGCTTGTACCACGGCACTCATAGGCTTTCCAATTTACTCAAATCACGCACTGCGCCTTTGTCGGCACTGCTTGCCAGCATGGCATAGGCTTTTAACGCTGGGCTGACAGAACGCACGCGGTCCACTGGTTTCCAGGCTAATTTGCCTTTGGCTTCCATAGCGGCGCGGCGCTCTGCTAATACGGCATCGCTGACACCAATGGCGATGCTGCGGTTTGGAATATCAATGGCAATGGCGTCGCCTTCTTCTACTAAAGCAATAGCGCCGCCGCTGGCCGCTTCTGGTGATACGTGGCCTATAGATAAACCTGATGTACCACCGGAGAAACGGCCGTCTGTGATTAAGGCGCAGGCTTTGCCTAAACCCATAGACTTTAAGTAACTGGTTGGATACAACATTTCCTGCATGCCTGGGCCACCTTTTGGCCCTTCGTAGCGGATAATCACTACGTCGCCTGCGACAATTTTGCCAGCCAGAATGGCGTCTACCGCACTGTCCTGGCTTTCAAAAATACGGGCGCGGCCGTTAAACACCAGGTTTTCTTTTTCCACACCTGCGGTTTTTACAATACAGCCGTTTGGCGCTAAGTTGCCGTACAGCACAGCCAAACCGCCGTCTTGTGAATAGGCATGTTCTTTACTGCGGATACAACCTTCAGCGCGGTCGTCGTCCAGCGTTGGGTAACGGCAGCTTTGCGAAAAAGCCTGAGTAGTGCGGATACCAGCAGGGCCTGCGCGGTAGAAGTCTTTTACCGCCTGATCCTGGGTGGTCATAATGTCGAAGCGTTCTAACACATCGCCCAGTGAAGAACCGGCCACATGAGGAGTATTTGGGTTTAACAAACCAGCGCGGTTTAATTCAGCCAGAATGGCAATCACACCACCGGCGCGGTGTACGTCTTCCATATGGTATTTTTGCGTGCTCGGCGCCACTTTGGATAAATGTGGCACTATACGTGATAAACGGTCTATGTCGCTCATGCCAAAATCGACTTCGGCTTCAATGGCGGCGGCCAATAAATGCAGCACTGTATTGGTGGATCCGCCCATGGCGATATCCAGCATCATGGCGTTTTCAAAGGCGGTTTTATTAGCGATATTACGTGGCAAAGCGCTGGCGTCGTTCTGTTTATACCAGCGGTTACATAAGTCCATAATGCGCTGGCCCGCACTGATAAACAGCGCTTTACGATCGCTGTGAGTCGCCAACATAGAGCCATTGCCCGGCTGGCCTAAACCCAAGGCCTCAACCAAGCAGTTCATCGAGTTGGCGGTAAACATACCAGAGCAGGAACCACAGGTTGGGCAAGCGCTACGTTCAATTTTTTCGCTGTCTGCATCGCTGACATTAGGGTTAGCAGCCGAGACCATAGCGTCGACTAAATCCAGCTTAATAATTTGGTCCGATAGCTTGGTTTTGCCTGCTTCCATTGGGCCACCAGAGACAAAAATTGCCGGAATATTTAACCGAAGTGCCGCCATTAACATGCCTGGGGTGATTTTGTCGCAGTTGGAAATACAAACCATGGCGTCAGCGCAGTGGCCGTTGACCATATATTCCACTGAGTCGGCAATGATTTCGCGTGACGGCAGGCTATACAACATACCGCCGTGGCCCATGGCAATGCCGTCGTCTATGGCGATGGTATTGAATTCTTTGGCAATACCACCAGCTTCTTCAATAGCTTCTGCCACCAGTTTGCCTAAATCACGTAAATGCACATGGCCAGGCACAAACTGAGTGAAGGAGTTCACTACAGCGATAATAGGTTTACCAAAGTCGGTATCTTTTACCCCTGTGGCACGCCATAAAGCCCGTGCTCCCGCCATATTGCGGCCTTCAGTAGTAGTAGCGGATCTAAGCTTCGGCATCTCTTTATTACTCCAATTTGTTTGGTTCCCCTTCGTACTCGGGGTGCTCATAGTTTGTTTGATTTTGGGCTCCGTTCAGCACCGAGCCCTACTAATTATTCTTAAGTTTAGCCGCTTAAGCCCATTATTCGTCTTTTAACTCGCTGTAGAAACTGCCGAACTACATAGGGTTGCTGTAACTCATAAAGCGACCGTAGAGCGCCAGGGATGGCAGCGACAACACGGATAAATCCTGCCCCTCCATGGATGGATTCACGGGCGTGTCGCTGTTGGGTTGCAGAAACCCAAGACCAATACATCTACAGCAAATCCAATCTTAAGCCCGCATTGAACCCGCTTCTGCTTGTGTTTGTTGTGACTCCACACAATCCAGATACTCGATATCGTATAACTTGTTTAACTGATTGGTCAGCAGACTGATTGGCTTGTCGCTGACGATAGACAAAGTCACCAGCAGGCCGCTGAAATCGGCCATAGGTTTCATTTCCATACCCGCCACTTCAAAGCCACGGTAACGGGTGACCTGCAATAACCGCTCTAATACCACAGGTTGGTTTTTAGTCTGGATGGTTAATACATGGTTTGCAGTATTCATTGTGCTTTCTCCGTTAACATATCCTGATTGGCTGCTCCTGGCGGTACTAAAGGCCAGACGTTGTCGGTTTCATCTATTCGTACATGCAATAAGTAAGGGCCTGGCCAGGTAAACATGGCTTCCAGCGCTGGTAATACTTCGTCTTTACGGCTGATGCTATGACCTGGAATAGCAAAAGCAGCAGCTAAAGAGACAAAATCCGGGTTGTCGGATAAATCGGTTTCGCTGTAACGCTCGTTAAAAAACAGCTCCTGCCATTGTTTCACCATGCCTAAACGCTGGTTATCGACAATCACAATCTTCACTGGCAGACGGAACCTCTTGATGGTGCCCAGTTCCTGAACATTCATCATAAAAGAACCGTCACCGCTGACTGCAACCACTGTATCTTTTGGGCGGGCTAACTGCGCGCCTATGGCCGCTGGTAAACCAAAACCCATAGTGCCCAAACCACCACTGCTTAAATGATTACGCGGATGGCTAAAACTCATATGCTGCGCTACCCACATTTGATGCTGGCCTACGTCACAGCACACCACGGCGTTGTCCGGCATCCGCTCGCTTAACTGTTTCAGCATTAAAGGCGCGAAGATACGCTCACCCGGATGGTCATAACGCCAGCCGTGTTGCTGTTTCATGCTCACACAATGTTTTAACCAGTCTTCACAGTGAGTGGGTACTGACATCGCAGGCAACAGCTGGCGTAAATCACCTATCATGGCGCATTCGGCATGGCGTAATTTGTGCAGCTCGGCCGGGTCTATATCGATATGAATAACCTTGGCGTCCGGCGCAAAAGCGGCCAGTTTACCTGTGACGCGGTCATCAAAACGGGCGCCTAAACAGATCAGTAAATCGCATTGCTGCACCGCCAAATTCGCCGCCTGAGTGCCGTGCATACCCAGCATGCCCAGGTAATAAGGGTTAGATGGCGGCACTGTACCCATGGCTTTTAAGGTGGTGACCGAAGGCATTTGGCTTTGCGCTAAAAAGCCGTGCAGCTCGGCCACCGCATCAGCCATATGCACACCACCACCTATGTAGGCGATAGGTCTTTTAGCGTTTTGAATTAATAAGCGCGCCTGTTCTAAAGCTGCTGCTGGTAAAAATTCTGGCTGGGAAGTTTCGGTATCCTCCACTAAACGCGGTTTAAACTGCACTTCAGCCAGTTGAATGTCTTTAGGAATATCCACCAGAACCGGGCCTGGACGGCCAGACATCGCCAATTCAAAAGCTTCGTTTAAGGTGTGCTCCAGTTCAGTCACGTCTGTCACCATAAAGCTGTGTTTGGTCACAGCCAGGCTTAAACCTAAAACGTCTACTTCCTGAAAAGCATCTGTGCCCATCACAGCTTGGGATACCTGACCTGTGATGGCGACTAATGGCACTGAATCTAATAAAGCGTCGGCTAAGGAGGTGATCAGGTTCGTAGCGCCTGGGCCAGAAGTGGCCATACAAACGCCCACTTTGCCAGAACTACGGGCATAACCTATGGCAGAAAAAGCCCCACCCTGTTCATGACGGCACAGGTAGTGTTTGACTTTGCTCTGATACAGCGCGTCGTAGATTGGCATAATAGCTCCGCCCGGATAGCCGAAGATGTGTTCGACTCCCTTTTGCTCCAGCAGCTTGATTACCAGTTCTGCGCCTTTCATGTCCTTCCTCTCTTTTGGCCTTCGTACTTGGCGCTGCAGCGTTGTTGACTGCGGACTCTCGCCCCAGTCACATAGTTCACTATGCTCCTGGGGTCTCAATTCCTTGTCGCCTAGCTGCAACACCAATTACTTTGGCCAATCTGTTTTCTATTGTTGATATGGTTACCAACAAAACCTTTTTTCGAAATTTCCGGGGACCTTAAAACACAAAACCCCCGGACCTTTCGGTGCGGGGGTTTTGTTGAGAATTTTTTGCTGCTTAAAATTCCAAACGCGAGCCCCCGCAGTGACTAATCACCACGATTACGAGGACCACAATAATGTTCAGAATAGAAGCTAAACGCATTTTTTAATTTAACTCTTTGGTTAAGTTTATCTTTATCTATTCGGCGGTGTTTTTACGTTAGGTGCCGAAAATTTGTGCCTATAGAAATAGCCGTCTACACATCTTAAGTCAACAACTATTTTTGCTTTTGGCGGATTTTCGTAAAAAAATTACAAAAGCTGCAATTTTAGGCAGAATAAGCCAGAATCTTAACCAGTGTGTGCTGCAGTGTTGGTGTAATGGATCAATTAGAGCTGTTTGACTTACCCAATCCTTGTATTGGGGTTTGCGAAAACAACAGCAGAGGTTATTGCCTCGGCTGCTTGCGTTCGCGTGACGAACGTTTTAACTGGCACAACAAACCTGTGGAAGAACGCTCACGTATTCTGAAACTATTGGAACAACGCAGAGCAAGACGCGATGCGGCACGGCTTGCAGGTAAGCCGGATCAAAATCTTGAAGCTGATGTTGGCACTACACCAGATATGTTTGGTTTTTGAGTCTGTTTAATCAAACTCTGGCTGTAGGTACATTAGCGCAGTTACTGCGTGGTCTTTGCCAGTTTTCCGTGACAATCTGCTCGGACTGTTTGACTAACTCACCAGCAATAAACTCGTACACCATGGCCAGATAAGCGTAACCTATGGTTTCGTCTGAGCCTTCCTCTGTCAGGCAATGTTTATAGTCTTTGTCGGTCAGCGGCACTTTGATAGCCCCGCTAAACCAATGGGCTTTCAGCGGATACTGCTTTTCACTAAACAGTAACTGTGGATCTATGCTGGCGGTGACAGTTTTACAGTCGGCTTGCTTTAAAGTATTCAGAAAAAGTTGCTGGCCTTTGAGTTCCCATACGCCCTGATACCCACACTGTGCCTGGTTTTTCAACTTCAGACGCAGCTCATCAGCAGCATAGAGTTTTTCCAGCGGGCTGCTATCCACCTCATGCGGCACACCATCGACAATAAACTGATCCGCTTTGTGCACAGCAGCCAGACTGACAGTGCTAAAGCACAACAACAGACTCAAACAAAAATAATGCATGAAAACTCCCCTGTGGCTCTGATTCGACACTGCGATTGTAAAAACAGGCACGATCTAGTTGTAGCCTGAATTCCGCACCAGTTGCAACCTCAGTTCTGTTATTTATTTTTAATCTTTACGCCTTATTTCAGTTTCGGGTTCACGGATAGATTGCACCTTGTTGTGCCACTGGTTTAGAGTGAGCTAATGAACTATGCGGAGTATCTGATTTTTGAGTCAGTCCCTAAGCACTTCCACAACCGAGTTGCAACGTCAGCTCAGCGAAATCCGACACAAGTTTACTGACTCGTTGTGGCGAAGCTTCGCCCTGATTGCAGTGATTGGTGTGCCTCTGTCTGTTGTCCGCTCTTTAAATACCGGTTGGCTACCGGTTTATACCGTTCATGCTGTAGTCGGCCTGGCTTTAGTCATAGGAACTTTTGCCTGCCATAAGATGCCTCTGCATCCCAAAGGGGTATTGCTGGTCCTGGTATTCTGGCTGATAGGTTTACCCGGTGCTTTGACTTTTGGTTTTGCCTCTCCCGGAATCTGGTGGCTGGTGTTAAGTTGTGTGGTGGGCTATGTGCTTTATAACGCCAAAGTCGCGATGGCATTGGCGTCAGCCACTTTAGTCAGTCTGATTGGCACAGCTATGGGTTTTATGTTGGGTTATCTGCATATTCCGGTCAGCGTGACCCGTTATATGGCCGATCCCGCCTCCTGGGCCACTTATCTGATCGTGAACTTTATCGCCTTTTTTGTCGTGATCCGCACTTTTATCACGTACACCGAATCCTTACAGGCCACCACTCAGCATAAGTTCCGGCAATGGATAGACGATTTGCCAATGGGCGTGGTGGTGACGGGGAAAGATCAACAGCCCTATTACAGCAACAAAGCTGCTGAAGAATTGTTGGGGCCGGCACCGGCACAGCCTCTGGCTTTTGTGGCAGGCACAGATAACATTTATCCAGCTGCGCAGATGCCTGCAGCTAAGGCTCTGGCTGGGGAAACTTGTCAGTCAGACGATATAGAAATTGAAAGGGACGGAGTACGTCGTCATATGCAGGCCTGGGGTCGGCCCGGCTACAACGAACATGGTGAACTGACCTTTGGCATTGCAGTGTATGAAGATATCAGCGCCCGTAAACAGCTGGATCTGCTGAAAAACCGTTTTGTTTCTACCGTCAGCCACGAACTACGCACACCTTTAACCTCTATTCACGGCGCTTTGAGGTTAATTTTAGGTAATGCTTTGGGGGAACCTACACCAAAAATACGCGCCATGCTGGAACTTGCAGAGCAAAATAGTCAGCGTCTGGTCCGGCTGATTAACGACATTCTGGACATGCAAAAAATTGAAGCAGGCCAGATGCATTTTCAGTTTAGCAAAGTACAACTGGCGCCCTTGCTGCATAATGCCGTTGACCAAATGGCCTCTTATGCCCAACAACATAAAGTAAGCATCGCCTTAGCGCCCGTCGCTGAGGATCTGTGGGTATGGGCAGACAGCAACCGTCTGATGCAGGTGCTGGCGAATTTATTATCTAATGCGGCTAAATTTTCTTTTGCTGACTCTGTAGTTCAGTTGCAGGTACAGCAGCAGGACCAACAGATTCGAATCAGGATCACAGATCAGGGACCAGGTATAGACGAAGCATTTAAAGCGGTAATATTCCGACCTTTCAGCCAATCGGACACCTCAGACGTGCGCAATTTTGGTGGCACAGGTTTAGGCTTAAGTATCAGTAAATCTATTATTGAACAACACGGCGGCACTTTGTAGTTTGAAAGTACCCAGGGCAAAGGCAGTAGTTTTTATATCGACTTAAAATTGGGATCAGAACACATAAGTTAGGCGTAACTTATGTGTTCTGATCTTATTTTTAGTTAGTTTTGCCAGATTTGCAGCTGATGGGCATTCAGCTCTGGGGCTTCATCTTCCTGCCAGGTCACTGTCATGCCTGCAGGCACTAAATCAGCGGGTACGGCCAGAGTCTCAGCCGACAAGTTCAGCAGCATCAGGCTTTGTTTATCGCCTTTGGATCGCACTATTTTCAGTAACTTACCTTCTGCTAAAAACTCTGCGTTGTAATCACCCGCTATACCAAACTCAGCACGATCGGCTTTTTGTTTGATCAGGAATTTATACAAAGACCAGACCGACTTAGCATCTGCCTGCTGTGCTGCGACGTTGTTCGGCCCTTGTTGCTGAGCCGCTAAAAACGGTGCCCACCAACTGCTTTCAGCCTGAGGTGGGAATAAGTCATCCCGTTGCACCCAAACTTTGTCGGCCGTACTAAAGCCAGCCTGAGCACTGTTATCCCAGAACATAGGCGAGCGACGATGTAAATGCTCTTTGTCCGACGCCTGGGTTAGCGCAATTTCTTCGCCGTAATAGATGTACGTTGTGCCCGGTGAGCTAAACAGCAAAGCCGCAGCCAGCTTAGCTTTATTAAAATCCTGGCCTATTTGCCAGCTTAAACGCGGCTGATCATGGTTAGTCAGGAAAGGGCTGAAAAACTCCATTGGCGCAGAGGTGGTTTTGCGTTGTTGCAGGTTCGCCATCAGCAGATTGTCTGTGGATGAAGCGCTTTGCTGCATAGTGCCAAACTCGGCGTTTTGTTTGCCAGCGTTTAGCAGCTCCAGCACTTTGTAACCAAATTCAAAATCGAAACCCGCATCCAGCCCTTTGCCATCGCCCCAGTACTTGGCCGCTATAGGCAAGTCGACCCAGGCTTCTGCCACCAGATAAGCGTCCGGCTTTACGCTTTTGACATACTGGGTAAAGTCGACCCAATAGTCGATCGTGCCCTGGGTATCAGCCCTTTGTTGTGGGCCATCTTCCTGCACATAACGCACAGCGTCTAAACGGAAGCCCGCGACTCCTTTGTCCAGCCAGAATTTGGCCATTTTCTTCATTTCAGCAATGACATCAGGGTGTTTTAAATTCAGATCCGGTTGTGAGGCACCAAAAGCAGCATAGTAATAGGCCTTGCGCTCTTCGTTATAATGCCAAACCGCTTCAGGTTTTACTTCAGTACTCCAGGCCGGTCCCCAGCCATCGCTCGGCAATTCGTCACGCCAGACAAAATAATCTTTATAAGGGGCTTCGCCTTTGGCTGAACGTTGAAACCATTCATGTTTGTCAGAGATATGGTTAATGACTAAATCGAGGATAATATTAATATTTTTAGCTTTGGCTGCCTGCACCAACTGCTCAAAATCCTGCATAGAACCGTAATCTTGTTCTACCTGATAAAATTCGGTGAAGTCGTAACCATGATAAGAAGGAGCTTCGAACATAGGCGTGAGCCAAATGGCGTTAATACCTAAATCCTGTAAGTACGGCAGCTTGGCTTCGATACCTTTAAAATCACCTGTGCCATCGCCATTGGTGTCATAAAAACTGCGCGGCCAGATTTGATAAAACACAGCATCCTGCCACCAAGGATTTGTGGCTTGCGCACTTTGAGCAACAGTTTGGGTCACAGCGGCCGGAGTTTCAACGGAAGTGGTGTTGGTGGTTTGTTCCGGCGCTTTGCCACAGCCCGTTAAAGCTAAGGCTAACGCCAGCGTAAGCAATGATTTATTCAGCATTCGAAGATCCCTGTTTTTTGAATTTGACCCAGCTTAGTCAAATTCCGGCCACAGGGCCAGACTGCATACGAATGCACCCCAAAGGTGCATTCAATTTAGTACGGAATAGACTTACTGGTTGGTTAAACGCTTGCCAAAAGAGATGGCATAGGCAGGTGAACGCATTTGTAACACTCTGTCGCTACTTGCACGCAGGCCGCTGCTCAAGACGTTGGGGTCAAAATTAACACCGGTACAGGCTTCGCCACCTTGCTCTGTGATAGACAATAAGCCTATATCCAGAGTTTTACGCTCTTTTGGCCATAACACCGAAGGATCGGTTTCGGTATCGCCTGCCTCACCCAGCACCAGCTGCATAGTCCACTGAGTTGGGCCTTTGGCTAAACGCTCCGCCAGACGCTGTTGCAAAAACTCTGTTGGCGGTGCTTTGATTTCGGCTTCAGTTAAACCCTTCACGCCATCTTTAGGTACAAATTGCCAACGAACTTTTTGCTCCACACCACTGTTGTCTTTGATAAAAAAGGTGTGAATACCAAAATATGGCGTAGTGGCGTAGCTCCAGGGTGGAGAGTTTTTCGCTAAATACTCAGCCTGAGGTTGAGTGTCAGGATGAGCCGCACGGAAGGCCTGAATTTTAGCCATGTCAGGCTTGCCTGTGGCCGGGTCAGGAATTTGAGTTTGCAACAGGCCTAAAAAGTTTTCCGGATCTTTAGCACCAAAAACCGGTGTGGTTAACATAGCAAAATGCTGGATTTGGCCATTGGCTGTTTTTAGCTGTAAACCTAAACCCCGGGGAGAACGGGCATTTTCCGGCGCTTTAGGATTACCACCCGCCATAGAGAAACGCGCAGTCACAGGCACAGTTTCACCTGATAACCAGGCCACTGAACTGAAGTTTTTTGCATCAGGTAAAGCCTGAAAACTACCAACAGCACAAAATCCTTTGGCATGGCCTTTACGCTCGCCTTTATGTTCACCAAAAATTTTGGCAAACACATCGATAAATTGATTCGGTGTGGCCTGTTCAGCGGCAGACAAAGCCGGGCTCAACGCCAGTAATAGCTACAAAGTAATTTTGTTCATGGACCATCCTTTTTTAATCACTGATTAGATACTGTGAATAGAGACAGGAGGATCAGCGAAAAACTTTCAAAAACGAGCAAGGCAGGATAACAGAGCATAAAAAAATGGCCACCGGGGACTACAAAACAGTGGCCACAGGGAAATCAAAGTAGTGAGAACATTGCAGCAAGGCGACAAGGCTTCGAGAGCCCCAGTCAACGCCGCTGCAACTGCAAGGACGACGGGTTAAAGGATGCCAGAGATTGAGCGCATCAGACCTTTAACCAGCTCAGGCTCAGCTTCGGCGTATTCCATATTGACCTGATTGGCTGTCGATAAAATACGGGTCTGGTAACGTTTCCACTCAGTCTCTTCAGTGGAACTGACATTTTTATAGCCACTGTTACCTTGTTTTAAGCTGGCTTTGTTTTCTTCCAGTACCACCACGCCTTTTTTCGCGCGCTCAGAGATTTGCAGGTCAGTGATGATGCTGTAATGCACATCTTTTACCAGCGCATCAGCAGCTAAACCTATTAAAGCGCCGCCCACTGTTGCTGCGGCACGACCACCACCACTACCAAACTGGTTACCAATAGCACCACCTATTAACGCACCGCCAAAGCCACTACCAAAAGCTTCGTTTTGAGCACGTAAATCGGTCTCACCAGCCTGTAATACGTTGGCCTGTAATAAGAAGTTAGCTTGCTCAGGGTCGCGCACTACGCGGTAACCTTTAGCCTGAACTGCTTCGATGATCTGAGGTTCAATAGATAAACCTTGTTGATCCGAAGTATTACGCACCTGGATAAACACAGTACGTTTGTCATCTGCAACAGGGTCTAAAAAGATGGTGTCACTCATCTTGGTCTGAACTTGCAAATTCCTTTTGCTGATCGCCGTATGAGTGGCCGAACAGCCTGACAACATCAAAGCACCAATAGCTAAAGCAGCAACAGCGATTTTCATTTTTGACATACAAACTCCATAACACGAAGTGAAATTAGACCTGCGTAGTTTAACGGACAGCACGTGACAGACCAAGGCGAAGTGTTCATACATCAGGTAAAAAGTTGTAACAGACTATGCCGTTATTTGCTTTTGCTGCCGTGTTACCGGGAAGTATAGGCTAAACGGCTGAATTGGAGATTAACGAAACAAAGCCACTTCCTCGTCTGTTAAATAACGGTACTCGCCTTCCTCTAAATCCGGGTCCAGTGGCAGAGCGCCGATTTGTTCTCGGTGCAACTTCTCTACTTTATTGCCGATAGCAGCAAACATGCGTTTGACCTGATGGTAACGCCCTTCGCTAATGGTCAACAACGCCTGATGTGGCTCGACAATCACCAACTCTGCTGGCTTGGTTAAGTCTTTTTCACCACGCAGCATAATACCTTCTGCAAACTGTGCTATAGCAGATTCAGGCACAGGATCGGCCAGCCAGACACGATAGGTTTTAGCACAATGATGTTTAGGCGAACTGATTTTATGCGACCACTGACCATCGTCTGTGATCAGCACCATACCTGTGGTATCCAAATCCAGACGGCCCACTGTATGCAAACGCTCCATTAAAGGTTCATCCATTAAGGCAAATACAGTATCGTGGTCTGGATCGTCGGTTGAGCAAATATAACCTGCAGGCTTGTGCATCATGATGTAACGCAGCCCAATCAGCTCTAACTCTTCGCCATCCAAAGAGACTTTGTCAGTAGTTTTCAGTTGCAAGGCTGGCTGTTTGGCCAGTTCGCCATTGACTGTCACCAGTTTTTGCCGTATCACCTTGCCGGCCTGACTACGGGTCAGACCGGTGCAATCACAAATAAACTTATCTAAACGCATATTGAATTTCCTGGATTTTCTATTTCCAGTGTAACCAGATCAGGGGGCAGACTCCAGTTTTGCCGTTGCAGGTACTTGTACTTCAGTTAACTTTTGATCCTTCAGGTGCCAGCGTACTATTCTGTTGTTATTCGTGTCCGCTATATAAAGTTCACCGTTAAACACAGCCAAACCACCTGGCTCGTTCAGTTCAGTGCCTATACTTAAGGTCATGACTTGCCGCTCGTCTAAATCCAGCAATCTGATTTTATGGTTGTAGGTATCGGCGACAGCCAGAGTATGTTTATCCAGCACCACGACGTCTTTATTGTGTTGCAGCAACGCCCTTTTAAAACCACCATCTTTTAAACCAAACTCGAACAATCCCTGCCCGACCAGAGTCTCGACTTTGCCAGAACTTAAATCAATTTGTCGGATGGCACTGGCTTCGGCATCGGCTACCCATAATTTATCACCTCGTAAAGCTAAACCACTGGGCTGGTTAAAAGCGGCATCAAGGCGTTTGCCATCCAGCAACGCTTCTTGTCCAGTACCGGCGAAAGCTTTTAGTTGTGAGCTTTGCAAATCCAGAGTCCAGATTTGATGGCTGCCTGCCATAGCGATATATAACGTGGTTTTATCCAAAGCTAAATCCCAGGGGGAACGCAGCGATGCTTCAGTTGGTGTTGAACCTGGCACTAAACGGCCCTGCGCCAGTTCGCCATTACCTGCAATAGTCGTCACCAGAAAACTGGTTAAATCGATACGACGAATAGCGTGGTTGCCAGTATCAGCCACATACAAAGCATTTTCGGTCAGCACTAACCCCTGAGGCGATGAAAAAGCACTGCTGTCGCTGTGACCATCTTTGAGTTCAGCTATGCCAGAGCCTAAACGTTTCACCAGTTTGCCCTGATGATCCAGCAGCACAATTTGGTTATGCAGCGTATCGCTGATCGCTATATAACGCTCATCCACTGTCAAACTGCCCGGCGCGGCTAATACAGTGTTAAGCGGATCTAACAGCTTGACAGGTAATGGTTTGAGGTTAGGCTCACCTTTAAACTCAGCCAGCAACTGCTCTATCGCCTGATCCAACACGTCATAACGGCCTTCGCCTGAGGTTTGGCCCACGTATTTACCATCAGGGCCTATCAGCACAAAAGTAGGCCATGCCCGCACCGCATAAGCACGCCATAGCTGAAAATCAATGTCATTGACCACGGCGTGCTGCATACCATAACGGCGCACTATGGAGGTCAGAGTGCTTAGCTGCTTTTCGTTGTCAAACTTTGGAGAATGCACAGAAATAACAGCCAGCTTATTGCCATATTTCTGTTCCAACTTATGCAGGTCGGGAATGACATGAATACAGTTGACGCAACCGTAAGTCCAGAAATCCAGTAACACCACCTTGCCTTTTAATTGCTGCATGGTGAGTGGTTCAGTCACATTTAACCAGGGTAAACCCGCAGGAAACTCAACGCTATTGGTGCGGGCAGAGGCTTTGGCGAGGCCAAAAGTTAAACTACAGGCCATGATGAAAATCCAGAATAATAGTTTAAAACGCATTAGTGACTCCCGGTCAAACTGCTCTTACTTACTATAGAACGGTCTATCCGTCATTTTCGTTCAATGTTTTACTTGAGTTTAACGATAGATTAATGACAGCGACGGATTTTTGGTTGCTTTTTGACACAGATTTCCTCTATCTTGCTGCACACCAAGGTTTAACTTCTGTGACTTCCGGACTAGAGCTGTCTGTATCTATAGGTCTGCAGAGATAAAAAGCAAAAACTATAACTAAATAAGAGATAAGCATGACTAACTCTACAACACGCGGCAGCTGGGGTTCGCGTATCGGCTTTATATTAGCGGCAGCGGGTTCGGCAGTCGGCCTTGGCGCTATCTGGAAATTCCCTTATGTTGCAGGAGCCAACGGCGGCGGCGTATTTTTATTAGTGTATCTGGCTTGTGTGTTTTCAGTGGGCGTGGTGATGTTACTGGCCGAAATGATGATAGGCCGCACCGCTAAAAAATCTGCTACTTCTGCGTATCGGGCTTTAGGTAAAGGTTACTGGCATGTGGCCGGATGGCTCTCTGTACTCGGAGTGTTTTTAATTCTGGGCTTCTACTGTGTAGTCGGAGGCTGGACCATCGCTTATATTGTGCAAACCATACAAGGCACAGTACTGACCACTGATGCCAAAGTATTAAGTGATACTTTTACTCACTTTATTGCCAACCCAACCTCCTCACTTATTTATACTGCTTTATTTATGATTATCACCGCAGTGATCGTGATTGCAGGTGTACAGGCTGGTATTGAACGTATTTGTAAAATTCTGATGCCTGCTTTGTTTGCACTGATGCTGGTGATGGTGTGGCGCAGTTTGACTTTACCTGGCGCTATCGAAGGCGTGATGTATTTTATTACCCCGGACTGGAGCAAACTCAGTATCAAAATGGTGCTGGATGCCCTGGGTTTAGCTGTGTTTTCGCTGTCGGTAGGAGCGGGTTTAATGGTGGCTTATGGCTCCTATTTAAGTCCTGAAACTAAAGTAGTGAACGCGGGTTTATGGATTGCGGGTTTAGCTACTATGGCTTCAGTCTTAGCCGGTTTAATGATTTTACCTGCCGTCTTCGCCTTTGACGTCGACCCTGCTGCAGGTCCTGGTTTAACCTTTATTACTATGCCGGCACTTTTTGCCCAAATGGCGGGTGGTCAGGTGTTAGCGCTCATTTTCTTCTGTTTACTGTTGTTTGCTGCTGTGACCTCTTCCATTTCAATTCTGGAACCTGTTGTGGCTTTCCTGATTGATGAATATGGCATGGATCGCAAAATTGCCACTATTCTGGTAGCTATAGTGAACTATATAGTGCTGGGTATTCCTGCGGCTCTGTCTTTTGGTGGCGGCATGGAAAGCTTTACAATTTTCGGAAAAACTCCTTTTGATGCAATGGACTTTATGGCATCCAATGTGCTGATGCCATTAGGTGGTATGTTTGCTGCTACTTTTGTTGGCTGGCGCGTCTGGCCACAAATTAAGACTATACTGGCAGGCGAAGTACCAGGCGCAGTGCAAAAAGTGTACTGGTTATTGGCGGCCATAGTCTCCCCTGTACTGATTGCCATAGTGGCGGTGATGACAATTAAAGGTAGTTAATCCCAGATACGCGATACCGGCCTCGCTAGCCCGAAGTGCCGGTTTTGCTGTAGTTTTAAGCATGTAATCACGGAAAAACACGGCTTAGCTTGCCAAAGCATGCTGTGAATGTTGAGATATACCTTTAGAATCAGCAGCTGCAGCTTTGTTAACGGCCAGCTCCTGAAAGAAACGTCATGGTTGTGTTGCCTCTTTCGCCGCAACGCGAAAACAAGCGATCAGACAAGGATAGAAATGATGATAAAAAAAGACTACTTCTGGCCGCTGTTAGGTTTGGCCGCTGTAGCATTTTCAGTCTATGTGCTGCTTGAGCAGCTCAAAGATATCTCCTATGACGACGTAGTGCTCAGCCTGGAAGCCATTTCTCTGCATGGCTGGCTGATGGCCGCGTTGGCGACCGTTTTTGCTTATGTCGCCTTAGCGGGTTACGACCGGCTGGCTTTATCTCACCTGCACAAGAAAGTATCCTGGACCTTTATTTCTGTTGCCTCTTTCACTGCTTACGCCATAGGTCACAACCTGGGTGCGTCGGTATTTTCCGGTGCCGTAGTGCGTTATCGTGCGTACCGTTCTCAGGGCTTAACGGCAGGCGAAGTCGGTATTCTGGTCGCGTTTTGTTCCTTCACTTTCGCCCTGGGCACTATCTTGCTTGGTGGTGTTGTTTTACTGGTTGAACCCAGTTTGCCAGCTCACTTCCACAGCGCTTTGCCCGAATGGGTGGCAGTATTGCTTGGTGTCGGGATGTTGTCTTTAGTTGCTCTGTATTTGTGGGGCAGCTTTATGAAAAGACGTTGCATTGATTTATGGAAACTAAAGCTGGAATACCCTCGCTTCTCGCTGATTTGCCGTCAGTTAGTGGTAGCGCCGCTGGAGTTATTAGCTGCAGCCGCCATTATTTATTACGCCCTGCCAGAGCAAAGTAACCCGGGTTATTTTATGGTGTTGGGTATATTCCTGGCGTCTTTCTCTGCGGCCTTGTTGTCGCATGCGCCTGGCGGCTTAGGTGTGCTGGAAGTGATGTTTTTGCTGGCTTTACCCGATGTCAATCCGGCCGATGTGATTGCTGCTTTATTGGTATTCCGCTTGTTTTATCTGCTGATCCCTTTTGCACTATCACTGATTATTGTGGTGTGGTTTGAGCAGGACCAGTTGCTGAAAAAGTTCAGAAGTTCAAAGAGTTGATTGCTACGGCTAAGACTCGTAATCCGGTAGTTTTTTCGTTTTCTCCGCTTTAGGCTGAAAAGAGCTTGGCAACACTTCAATGCCTAGCTTACGGCCCAGTTTAATCAGAATAGGAATAGTAATGGGGGCAAATGGCAGCACAGCAAAGATGCCTAAGCCAGTTGCTCTTAATACATCCACCAGTTGATGATTAGCAAACCTGAGTTCCGCTTGTGTCGCTTTGCCTTGTAACGAACGCTGATAAATCACCAGCATGCGTCTGGTTTCATCGGTTTCCTGCGACAAAGCCATGCGAAGCCGGATCATGCTAAAGCGAATACGCGACATACTTTTACGCCGTTGTAATCGCAACACCCGGATCGGCGCCTTATGCAACCGACTTAACAGATTCATACCCACCTCAGAAGCCTATATACCCAAGTAACCTGCAGATCCAGCTGTAGGGGCGGGTCTTGTACCCGCCCGTCTATTGACACCGCGATTCAGATGACTGGCACACACATTATCGGCTGCTTTGGTGAGACAGAACAGTGTTATTTTGTAGTATTTAGCTTAACTCTCTGAACTATAAGGCACTGACCAGGAAATTCGGGTTTTTCAGCTGCTCTCTGTGATAAGCCGGATTTTCTATACCCTGATATTCAATATGAGCCCCGGCCACTTTGGCAATCACATGACCTGCGCCTGTATCCCACAGCATAGTAGGACCAAAACGTGGGTATAAATGCGCACTGCCTTCGGCCACTAAGCAAAACTTCAGCGAGCTGCCAACGGCTATCAGTTCGTGTTTGGGGAAGCGACTTAAATAGTCTTCAACATCAGCGCTGTAGTGGCTGCGACTGCCTACAACTTTGACTACTTCGCCCGCTGCGGGCGTGACAGCGACTCGGATCGTTTCGATTAAATCATGTTGCTGCCGGGTGACACCTAAACCTTCAGCTGCGGCATAGGTTTTATCCAGCACTGGCGCGTGAATAACCCCCAGCACGGGCTCACCTTGTTGAATAAGGGCGATGTTCACAGTGAATTCACCGTTGCGTTTAATAAACTCTTTGGTGCCATCTAAAGGGTCCACCAGCCAGTATTCTGTCCAGCGTTGGCGTTCTGACCAGGGAATATCTGCCGCCTCTTCGGATAACACAGGCACAGCAGGCGTTAACTTCGTCAGTTCAGACAAAATCAAATGATGGGCTGCTAAATCGGCCTCAGTTAAAGGCGAATCATCGTCTTTTTGCTCAACGCTAAAATCGCGCTGATACACAGCCAATATCGCCTCGCCAGCAGCAATGGCAATGGCTTTTACTTGTTCAAGTAAATCCTGTGTCAGTGGCAACATCAGCTCAGCACTCCTTTTTCCGTCAGTAAGGCAATCAGTTGTTCGACACTTTGTTCCAGACTTTGTTGCGCCGTATCTATGGTTAAATCCGGTTGGTCCGGTGCTTCATAAGGGTCAGAAATACCAGTGAAATGGCTGATTTCACCCCGTCTGGCTTTTTGATACAAACCTTTGACGTCACGCTGCTCGCACACATCTAAAGAAGTTGCGATATAAATCTCTAAAAACTTGCCCTCCGGCAGGCTATTTCTTATCGCCTGGCGTTGTGCTCGGTAAGGTGAAATAAAAGCGCTCAAAACCACCAAACCTGCGTCGAGCATTAAACCTGCGACTGCACCTACACGACGGATGTTTTCAGTGCGATCAGCTTCGCTAAAGCCTAAATCAGCACATAAACCGTGGCGCACATTGTCACCATCCAGCAAATAGCTATGTACTTTACGTTTTACCAGTTCCTGCTCTAATGCGTTGGCCACTGTCGATTTTCCTGCGCCACTTAATCCGGTAAACCACACTACAACACCCTGATGACCGTTTTGTTGCTCACGATCGGCGCGGCTGATTTGATAGTTTTGCCAAACGACCTGACTCATAAAAATTCCTTACAGCGACTGAAAAGGGAAAAACAGAGGTATTAATGCCAATACGGCTATCGAATAGGCCAGTGCCATGGGCAAACCTACTTTGACATACTGGCTTAATTTGTAGTTACCCACTGTATACACCAGCAGGTTGGTTTGATAACCCCAGGGCGAGATAAAGCTGGCACTGGCACCAAACAACACCGCCATAATCAAAGGCGTAGGATCTATGCCAAAGGCTTTGGCTAAACTGATAGCCAAAGGACAAGCCAAAGCAGCGGCTGCGTTATTGGACATCAGCTCAGTCAGTATCAGGGTGAAAAAATACAAAGCAGCTAAAGCCCAGAATAAATGATAGCCGGTAAAGACCTGCAATAAGCCCTGTCCCAAGAGCTCGGATACGCCAGTATTCTCCATAGCCTGTGATAGCACCAAAGCACCACCGACAATCAGCACTATATCGAGCGGAAAACGTCGCCTGACTTCCTGCAAGCTGATGATGCCTGTTGCCATTAAACCTATCAGCAATAACACCAGCCCTTTGAGCAATGGCAATTCGCCTGTCATGGATAAACCAATCACAGCGACAAAAGCAGATAATACGCCCCAGCTACGACGCAAAGATAAACGGGTAGCCGAATCCACACCATTCACCAGCAAAAACTCTTTAGTGAGTTTACTGTTTTGATGAAAGCTTTTGCCCGGCACCAGCAATAAAGTATCGCCGGTTTGCAGCACTATAGAACCTAAACCGCCCTGCAAACGTTCCTGTCCGCGTTTAACAGCAACGACCACAGCATCAAATTCTTCACGGAATTTGGCGTCCTTTAGTGACACGCCATTCAGGCTGGACGAATGACTGATAATAGCTTCCACCAGCGCCTGACCATTCATACTGTGATGACCATACAAGGTCAGGCCCTGAATTTCCTGCAATAAAGCCACGGATTCCATATCACCGGCGAAGAGTAAGACGTCGCCTTGTTGTAGCCTGTCTTCCGGACAAACAGGGGCTATATTTTGTTCACCCCGCACTATTTCAGCTAAAAATAGTTTACGTAAATGCCGAAGCCCAGCCTCCCCTATAGTCTTGCCAATCAACACTGAATCAGCACTGATACGAGCTTCCAAAAAGTAAGGTAGATCCGCTTCGTCTGCTGCTTTTTCAGTAACAGGCAGGCGGTTAGCAATCAGCCACATCATCAGCATACCGGCAACCACTACACCAGCACCAACAGCCGTGGTGGTAAAAAACTGCAGTAAGGGCAAGCCCGCCTTATCCAGGAAGCTATTGACCACTAAGTTGGTCGAGGTACCAATCAAAGTGAGAGTGCCACCAAAAGTAGCAGCAAACGCCATAGGCAACATCAGTTTGCTAGGCGCAAACTTCTGACTGCGTTTAATAGCACCAATTAAACTGGCGACTACAGCGGTATTGGCAGTGAAAGATGAAAGTAGTGCTGTCGATACCCAAAGCCGGGTCAGCACAGTACGTAAGCCGCCATTATTCAGTTGCTGCCCGACCCAACTGATCAACCGGGTTTTCTCCAACGCTATAGACACGAGCAATAACAACACCAGGGTTAATAACGAGGAATCGGTAAAGCTGGCGGCAAACTGTTGGACGTTCAGCAAATCCGTTAGATAAGTCAGTACGGCCACTGCTCCGAATACCCAGGCAGCCGACAGCCGCGTAAGGGTTAGCAGGGCAATCAGCCCTGCCAAAATAGCGAATACGCCGTACTGCTCCAGACTCATGCTCAGCCTTTATTCAACTGGCTTAAATCCAGTGCCTGCCAGTGTGGGAAATGTTTACGCACTAAGGCATTCAGTTCCAGCTCAAATTCTGAGAACTCTGCTTTGCTACTTACGCTGGCCAAAGCACTGTCGACCATACCAGCACCTACTGTGATATTGCTGATGCGGTCGATAAATATAAAGCCACCTGTGTCGCGGTTTTGCGCATAAGGGTCAAACACCACAGCTTCGGTCAGTTCCAGCTCGACCAAGGCTATGCTGTTCAGCTCCAGCTTATCAGCCTGATGTTCCGCCAGGGTATTTACATCTATACTGTGCGCTATCGCTGTCACTTTACCGCTGACCTTTTTCGTCGCCAGTTTGATGTTGTAGCTTTTGCCAATCAGCAGTGGCTCTTCATGCATCCAGACCACTTTGGCCAGAATACGGTTCGATACCGCCGCATGGTGCACGGCTGGCACTAGCACATCACCGCGGCTAATATCTATTTCATCATTGATGGTGATAGTCACGGCCTGGCCTGCAACTGCTTCTTGCCATTCACCATCAAAAGTGACGATCGACTTAATGGTCGAGCCTTTGCCTGAAGGTAAAGCCACAATGGCATCACCTACTTTAAAGCTGCCGCTGGCGATAGTACCGGCAAAACCACGGAAATCCAGATTAGGGCGGCTGACATACTGCACCGGTAAACGGGCTTCAGCTTGCCAGTTAAAACCTGTGACAGGCGCTTTTTCCAATAAGCTCAGTAAAGGACCGTCCTGATACCATGGCGTTTGGGTGGAGCTATGCACCACGTTGTCGCCATTAAGCGCTGACAAAGGCACAAACTGAATAGAAGGCACGTTCAGCTGCGCAGCAAATTGCAGGTAATCCTGTTTAATTTGCTCGAAGCGTTGCTGATCAAAACCTAATAAATCCATCTTATTGATTGCAACCACAAACTGTTTGATGCCGAGCAATGAACAGATAAAGCTGTGACGACGGGTCTGGGTTTGCACGCCATAACGGGCGTCCACCAGAATAATAGCCAAGTCACAGTTTGACGCGCCTGTCGCCATATTGCGGGTGTACTGCTCATGGCCCGGAGTGTCGGCAATAATAAACTTACGTTTATCAGTGGAGAAATAGCGATAAGCCACATCTATGGTAATGCCCTGCTCGCGCTCCGCCTGCAAACCATCCACCAGTAAGGCTAAATCAACAGCTTCGCCTGTAGTACCATGGCTTTTACTGTCTTTGTGTAACGCAGCCAGTTGATCTTCATAAATCTGCTGACTGTCATGCAATAAACGGCCGATCAGCGTACTTTTACCGTCATCGACTGAACCACAGGTTAAAAACTTCAGCAGCGATTTATGCTGTTGCTGCTCTAAATACTGCTCAATACCGATTTCTGCTAATTCATTGGCGACTGACATCAGAAATACCCCTCACGTTTTTTCTTTTCCATCGAACCACTGGAATCGTGGTCAATCACCCGACCTTGTCGCTCACTGGAGGTCGACAACAGCATCTCTTCAATAATACCGGTCAGGCTGTCGGCTGAAGACTCGATAGCACCGGTCAGTGGGTAACAGCCTAAAGTGCGGAAACGCACCAGCTTTTGCTCTGGCACTTCACCAGGATTCAGTGGCATACGTTCATCATCCACCATAATTAGCGTACCGTTGCGCTCAACCACAGGACGCACAGCGGCAAAATACAGCGGTACTATGTCGATTTTTTCCTGATAGATGTATTGCCAGATATCCAGCTCAGTCCAGTTTGACAGCGGGAATACGCGGATACTTTCGCCTTTATTGACCTGACCGTTGTAAGTATGCCACAGCTCAGGACGCTGATTTTTCGGGTCCCATCTGTGATGTTGGTCGCGGAAGGAATAGACCCGCTCTTTGGCACGGGATTTTTCTTCGTCACGGCGCGCACCACCAAAAGCTGCATCAAAACCGTACTGATCCAGTGCTTGTTTTAAGCCCTGAGTTTTCATTACGTCTGTGTGTTTGGAGCTACCATAAGTGAAAGGATTCATATCCATGGCCACACCTTCCGGATTGATATGCACCAGCAAATCAAAGCCATATTGTTTCGCCACTTTGTCACGGAACTCGATCATCTCACGGAATTTCCAACGGGTATCGACATGCAACAGTGGAAACGGAATTTTGCCCGGATAAAAAGCTTTGCGCGCCAAATGCAGCAGCACAGAGGAATCTTTACCTATGGAATACAACATCACCGGATTATCAAATTCGGCCGCGACTTCGCGGAAAATCTGAATACTTTCAGCTTCCAGTTGTTGTAAGTGTGTCAGAGGTTTCACTGGCTGGCCCATAGGGTCTGCTCCCATTAAGTCTTTAAAAAAGAGTTCTAAAACAAAAAGTTTTTAAATTCTGTTGGTTAAGCTCTGTTGAGCCTGCTGATCAGGCCTGTCGCCAAACCAGTTCAATTTCTGCTGTAAGGCCACCACTTCACCAATAATCAGCAAAGCCGGTGACTGCACCTGATGCTGGGCTACTAAACTGGCCAGTTGGTTGAGCTGTCCGGTAAAGACCCGCTGATCGGCTCTGGTGCCGTTTTCAATCACTGCCACAGGAATAGTTGCAGCACGACCGGCGCTGAGCAACTGCTGCTGAATATGCTCTACTTTCATCAGGCCCATATAAATCACCAGCGTCTGATTTGGCCGGCTTAAACTTTGCCAGTCCGGCTCCACACCATCTTTACGGCAATGACCCGTAACAAACTGCACAGCCTGGGCATAATCTCTGTGAGTTAAAGCAATACCTGCATAAGCGGCGCACCCTGCGGCAGCAGTAATGCCCGGCACCACCTGAAATGGAATGCCATGAGGCAAAAGTACTTCTATTTCTTCGGCACCCCGGCCAAAAATAAAAGGATCACCGCCTTTGAGTCTGCATACTTTTTTACCTGATAAAGCTAAAGAAACCAACAAGTTATTTGTTTCTTCCTGAGCAACCGAATGGGCGCCAGCTTTTTTACCTACACAGACGAGTTCGGCGTCACGGCGCACCAGTTGTAGAATAGGCTCTGAGACTAAATAGTCGTACACCACCACATCCGCTTGTTGCATCAATTGCAAAGCTTTTAAGGTCAGAAGTTCCGGATCACCAGGACCAGAGCCGACTAAATAGACTTCGCCCTGAGTGGGTATTTCCCGCTCTAATAAGTCGTCTAATTGCTGCTGAGCGACATCCAGCCGGTTGGCTTGCACTTCACGCACAATGGAGGAGTCAAATACCCGCTCCCAAAACTGACGACGACCGGCAAAACCATCAATCTTTTGTTTTACTTTGTCGCGAAAAGCCCCAACTAACTGGGCCAGAGGACCCAAATGAGCAGGCAAAATAGCTTCGAGTTTTTCGCGTAAACGCCGAGCTAACACAGGTGCAGTACCTGCGCTGGAAATGGCAATCAGAATAGGACTACGGTCGATAATGGCAGGGAAAATAAAACTACAGTTGGGCTGGTCATCCACAGTATTGACCAGAATATTGCGCACATCGGCAGCTTCAAACACCGACTGGTTAACCGCATCATCATCAGTCGCTGCGACTACCAGTACATGGCCGTCGATATGATGAGCTTCAAAACGGCTTTCAATTAAAGTGGCTTTGCCTTGTTGCTGCCACTCGATGAATTCATCGGCAAAGTAAGTCGCCACTACAGTCAGACGGGCGCCCGCTTTGAGTAAAGTACCGGCCTTGCGCAATGCCACATGACCAGCGCCTACCAGCAACACAGGGCGATTTTTCAATTGGGCAAAAATAGGCAAATACTGCACTTGGGGCTCCTGCTGTATGGACAGCACTTTGACATAAACAGCACTTTGATTTGGTTAGAGTGGATACCTCAATCAAAGCTTTTTCATCTGAGCCTGCATATTAGACGTCTAAACGTCTTTTTTACAATAATGGATATCGATCTCTTATAACTAAAAGGAATAGGGGCAGAAGTAAAAGCGGGCGGGCGGAAACTCAGATGGGGTCCGGCCTTTGGCCTGACCCCATTTTTATAATCAGACTTTTTGGCTTTGGCAAACAGCTGCAGTAAAGACCACGTCAGTCGAACTATTCAGAGCAGTTTCAGCGCTGTCCTGAATGACACCAATAATAAAGCCAGTCGCCACCACCTGCATGGCCACTTCGTTGGGGATACCAAATAAGCTACAAGCCAGAGGGATCAGTAATAACGAACCACCAGCCACGCCTGACGCACCACAAGCAGAAACTGCTGCCAGCATACTTAGCAAAATAGCGCTGGCAAAATCCACTTCTATGCCTAGCGTATTGACAGTGGCTAACGTCAGTACTGTGATGGTGATAGCAGCGCCGGCCATATTAATGGTCGCGCCCAGCGGTATGGAAACACCATATATTTCCTCATTTAACTTCAGCTTTTCACAGAGCTGTAAATTCACCGGAATATTGGCAGCTGAGCTACGGGTAAAAAAGGCGGTCACGCCACTTTCACGCAAACAGGTAAAGACCAACGGATAAGGATTAGAGCCTGTTTTCAAGAACACTAACAAAGGGTTCACCACAAAAGCGATAATCGCCATAGCGCCTAACAGCACAGCAATCAGCTGACCATAACTGGCAAGAGCAGAAAAACCTGTGGTGGCTATGGTATCGGCCACTAAACCCAAAATACCAAAAGGTGCCAGGCGGATAATAAAACGCACTAATGAGGAGACACCGTGCGACAAATCAAAGAACACCAACTTGGTGCTTTTACTGGCATGCTGTAAGGCCAGACCTAAACCTACGGCCCAAGCTAAAACGCCGATGTAGTTGCCGGTAATCAGAGCATTAATAGGGTTATCCACCACCTGCAGTAACAAGGCTTTTAATACTTCACTAATACCTTCAGGTGCCACAATAGCCTCTGGCACTGCGGTCAGCACTAAGGTGGTAGGAAACAGAAAACTCAGCAGTACAGCGACCACTGCGGCTAAAAAAGTACCGAATAAATACAACACCAGAACTGGCTTAATGCCACCACTTTCAGAGGCTTGTTTATTGGCAATAGCTGAAGCCACCAGCACAAACACCAGCAAAGGCGCTATAGCTTTTAAAGCTTTGACAAATAAGGTACCTAACAAGGACAGATTTTTTGCCAGTTCAGGCGAAACAACCGCCACCAGCACACCTAACAAAATACCAATAATAATTTGGGGTACTAAACCGAGTTGCAGAAGTTTTTGCCATGGACGGGATACAGTGGATGTCATACGGACTCTCTGTTGCTGCTGTGGTGCGCGCCACAGTTATAGGAATAAGTGCCCGATTTTGCCTTGAATCCTTCATTGGGGCAAGTCGGAGCAGCAGCAGATCCTCTCAGGCTATCGCTATTTCGACGCTGTTTCAGTCACTTTGTTATAGAACCTGTGCTTGGGATAACCAGACAGAAACTAAACGACGTCTCCTTATGCTAATCCTGGTGCGGTCAGTTTTGATGTTGCAACGCTGGAATAGTGACGGAGCTTAAGTGAGGCGACAATAGATTTTCCCAATACAAGGCGGGGGCTGGCCTGCCAAATAAATAGCCTTGCATCAACTGACACCCCAGGCTTTGCAAGAAACGGCGCTGAATATCGTTTTCGACCCCTTCGGCGACTATCTGCAGATTCAAGGCTTTAGCCAATTGAATAGTGGTATGCAAAATACGCACTGTACGGCTGTCTTGTGGGATACAACTGACAAAACGTCTGTCGATTTTTATCGTATCAGCCGGGCAATCAACCAGTTGACTTAAAGAGGAGTGGCCTGTACCAAAATCATCAATAGAAATACTGAAACCATACTGGTTCAGTGCCTTTAACCGCTTATGTAATAAAGGTTGCTGCACGGCAATATTGGTTTCAGTGATTTCCAGTTGCAGGTAGCGCGTAAGCCAGGGATGGTCAGCACTCAAGCTCATCAGCTCTGCAAAAAAGCTGTCATCCAAAAGTTCTGGTCCACCGAGGTTAATAGCTATGGGGTATAACAGGCCTTGCTGCTGCCAGCTTTGTAAGATACCGACACTTTGCTGTAGAACTAAACGCGAAAACATGGTCATTAAACCATGGCGTTCTGCCATTAATACAAAGCTATCAGGAGCTATCGCCTGCCCATCAATAAACCAGCGGCTTAAGGCTTCAAAGCTTTGAATTTGACCTTGTGGGTCGACCTTAGGTTGTAGCCATAACTCCAGGTGTTTTTGCCGTATTGCATCACGAAAAGCATTTAACAGCTGGTAATCCTGCTCCAATTGCTGAGCTTGTTGTTGATCATAAAAACCGACCACCTGATTCGGATCTGAAAGCTCCAAAGCCAGCTCACACTGTTCAATCAGTTGTTGGGCATTGTAATTGTCGCGTCGCTCAGTGAAACTGACACCAAACTGATAACTCATACGAGCAGTGTAAGGCCCAACCGTCAGTTCAACCGGTAACTGACTGGCGATAGCCTGAGCTAATTGCTTGGGGTCCACCACATTGAGATCACCTTTGAGCCACAGAGCAAATTTCACCCCCCGCACCCGCGCTAATACCGCATCTGAAGGCAAAGCCGCTTTCGCTACTTTGGAGAAATGTTGCAACAACTGGCTGCCAAACTCATAACCGTACTGTTGATTCAGAGTCTTCACGTGACGCAGTCTGATAATAGCCACCAGAGCGAACTCATGCGGTGCTAACTGCTCTTGTTTGTAGTTTGCCAGCTCGGTAAAACCAGCGATATTAGGTAAACAGGTTAAACTGTCGTAATGCAGCCAACTGTCCTGTACTTTCTGACTTTGTTTCAACTGTTGTTGCAACTGCCGTAAAGCGCTGATTTCCTGCAAACTGACCACATGATGACCGGAGCGGGTTAACATCACATGTTTTAACACTAAGCTGGAATCAGGACGACTTTTGACCTTGCATTCCACTTTGCCTTTCAGCCAATGCCCTTGTAACTGACCGTCCTGCACAAAATTCAGTAAAGACAATAAATTAGCTTGTTGCCCTACCTCCAGTCCCAACACCTCACAGGCCAGACTATTCGACTTAATAATATCGCCGGACGCCGTTACCAGCACTGTGGCTGAACCATTGTGCTCAAACAACTCTTCGTAATAATTGTGGCTTTGTGCCAGATTCTGATTCAGTTCAGAAAGCTGGCCGGCACTGCGTTTTAACGTGCTGAAAATACGGGCCGCAGCCAGTGGTAAACATAAGTTAAAAAACAAAAACAACAAGCCGTGTAAGTAGCTATGAGTCGCAGGCAGAGTGATGGATAAACCGAATAAATTATTCGGAGCCTGATTTTGAAGCAGATAAATAAAGGGAATAAAATTTAACGACATAAAAACTAATGCCGTTCTGAAACCAAAAAACATCAGGCTGATCATCGGCAAGGTATAAATAAAAATGATACCCAGCTTGCCCATTTCAAAATCGTCATTAAACAGCAGAATACAAAGTCCTGCCATCACCACAATCAGCAGCAAAGCCACAGCACTTTTCTTTGTATGTTGTTTGGAGAGAAACAGCGCAAAAACTAAAGCAGCGTAAAATAACGAGCTGATGATGATGACTTGATAAGCGCCTAATTGCCATGCTTGCCAGGAACTGTGGAACACGATAACAGACACCAGACACAGACCAGACAACATAATGATGCGCAGCACACTTTGTTGCCAAAAGGCTGTATCAGCATTGCCTAAATCCTGAGTCCTCAGCCGCAAATAACGACCCAACCACCCCACATCCAGCTCCCTAGTTCCCTTTGATCAGGCCAGCTCGGGGCGCTGATAACTCAAACCTGCTACAGGTTTTTCACCGATGGAAATGTAATAGGTCAGCTTGTTAACTACAAGTTATTTTTCTGTACTTGGGGGACAAAGACGATAACTGGTATTATTTGCCAGTTCAGTGACAGGCTGAGCAATAGTGAGAACGGGATGATTTAGATACCATCCCCATCCAAATGAATGCCACACTCACGACCAAAACCATTAAAACGGGTCTCTTCTTCGGTCATACCCAGCTCGAGTTTACGGGTTGAGTGTACATCACCCACTGAAACATAACCTTGTTCCCACAGCGGGTGATACGGCAAATCGTGTTGTTTTAAATAATAAAATACGTCTTTATTGCTCCACTCAATAATAGGCTGCACTTTGACTGTGCCACGGCTGATTTCGATGATATTTTTATCAGCGCGCGTGCTGGACTGGCTGCGGCGTAAACCACTAAACCAGGTGCCTACATTGAGCTCTTTTAATGCACGCTGCAGAGGCTCCACTTTGTTCATATGGTTGTATTGCTTAATACCCGCCTCGTTTTCCCATAACTTGCCAAAACGCGCTTCCTGCCAGGCCGGGCTTAAGTGGGCACGATAGACTTTCAGATTCAGCTGTAACCGCTCTTTTAGCTCATCAATAAACTGATAAGTTTCCGGGAACAGATAACCCGTGTCTGTTAATACGACTGGAATATCAGGTCGCTCAGTCGTCACCAGATGCAGCATCACAGCGGACTGTATACCAAAACTAGAACTTAAGATCTGCTGATCCGGCAAATGTTCAAGCGCCCACCTGACGCGCTCTGCAGCTGTAAAAGATAGTAACAGCTGATTGGCTTCTGCCAGCAGTTGTTGCTGTTGTTCTGTGTCCAGCTGTAGTAGCTGTTTATACTGACTCATGACCAGCACCTCACATAAATATCATCAGGCATGAAAGTCGGTTTTAGATACTTTCACTTCGGCCACAACGCCAACTCGCACGACAAAATCACCAAAACATTCACCGCTTTGGCGCTCAAGCACCCAACGTCCAATCAGGTCGTCCAGCGCCTGCAGAATTTCAGCTTCAGCCACGTTATCTAAGTACAGCTTTGGAATACGGGTGCCCTGGGTATTACCACCTAAATACAAGTTGTATTTACCAGGACCGCGGCCGACTAAACCGGCTTCAGCCAGCATGGCGCGGCCACAACCGTTCGGGCAACCGACCACCCGTAAGATAATATGATCATCAGGCACGCCATGTTTGCTCAGCAAAGCTTCGACATGAGTGACCAAGGTTGGTAAATAACGTTCGGCTTCGGCCATAGCTAAAGGACACGTAGGCAAGGACACACAAGCCATAGAGTTCTTACGCTGCTCAGTGACTGAGTCGTTAATCAGACCGTGTTGACGGGCTAAAGCTTCAATCCGGGTTTTATCTTCAGCCGCCACACCAGCGATAATCAGGTTCTGATTCGCTGTCATGCGGAAATCGCCTTTATGAATACGGGCAATTTCAGCGACACCAGTTTTTAAGGTTTTGCCCGGATAATCCAGGATACGGCCGTTCTCGATAAATACCGTCAGGTGGTGTTTACCGTCTATACCCTCGACCCAACCAAAACGGTCGCCACGGCCAGTGAATTCATAAGGGCGGCTTGGTTGAAACTTCACACCCACCCGTTTTTCCACTTCAGCTTTAAATACCTCAACACCTATGCGGTCTATGGTGTATTTGGTTTTGGCGTTTTTACGATTAACTCTGTCGCCATAATCACGTTGCACTGTCACTACATGCTCAGCCACAGCCAATACATGCTCCAGACCAATAAAACCAAAGTCTTCGGCTTTACGTGGGTAAGTGCCTTTGTCACCGTGCGTCATGGCTAAGCCACCACCGACCAACACGTTAAAACCGACTAACTGGCCATTTTCGGCAATAGCAACAAAGTTTAAGTCGTTGGCATGCACGTCAACGTCGTTTTGTGGTGGGATCACCACTGTGGTCTTAAACTTTCGTGGCAGATAAGTTTCGCCCAGTACAGGTTCCACTTCTGTGGTTTCGACCTTTTCTTCATCCAGCCAGATTTCGGCGTAAGCCCTGGTTTTTGGCAACAAATGTTCAGAAATCTTCGCCGCCCATTCATAGGCTTGCTGATGCAACACAGACTCCACCGGGTTCGAAGTACATAACACGTTGCGGTTGACATCCCCTGCGGTGGCAATAGAGTCGATGCCGATGCTGTTCAGCATCTGGTGCATACCTTTGATCTTGGGTTTTAACACACCATGGAACTGAAAGGTCTGACGGGTGGTTAAACGAATACTGCCATAGAGAGTGTTATCCGCCGCAAATTCGTCGATGGCTAGCCATTGTTCTGGCTTGATAATGCCGCCCGGCATACGGGCACGTAACATCACGTTATGCAGAGGCTCCAGTTTTTGCTGAGCACGTTCAGGGCGAATATCGCGGTCGTCCTGCTGATACATGCCATGGAAACGGATCAACATAAAGTTGTCGCCGTTAAAGCCGCCTGTGATTTCTTCTTTTAAATCTTTGCTGATAGTGCCACGTAATAAATGGCTGTCTTTTTTCAGCCGCTCGTTATCAGACAGCTGACCTTGCACCTGTAAATCCGGGTTAATTGGTTGAGTCATTAATAAACATCCTTCTGATAACGTTTGGCTTGACGTAAATCGTCAAAATACTGTTCTGCTTGTTCTGCATTCAGGCCGCCTTGTTGTTGCGCTATATCGAGCAGGGCCAGATGTACATCTTTGGCCATTTTATTGCCATCACCACAGATATACAGGTAAGCGCCTTGTTGTAACCAGGTCCAGACCTCTTCAGCTTTTAAGCGTAATTTATCCTGCACATACACCTTGTGTGCCTGATCGCGACTAAAGGCCACATCCAGTTTACTCAGCACGCCCCGTTTTAAATAATCCTGCAGTTCTACCTGATACAGGAAGTCCTGAGTAAAGTGTGGATTACCAAAAAACAGCCAGTTTTGACCTGTAGCTCCGGCCTGATCCCGCTCCTGCAGGAAAGCGCGGAACGGCGCTATGCCTGTGCCAGGACCTATCATAATGACAGGAGTTTCATGGTCCGGCAGGCGGAAGTTGTCGTTGTGTTCAACAAAGACCTTGACCTGCGAGCCTTCTTCCAATCGCTCGGCCAAAAAGCCTGAAGCACCACCTAAATGCGTTTCACCAAAGGCGTCGTAACGCACCACACCTACCGTTAAGTGCACTTCATCCCCTACTTCTGCCTGAGAAGAGGCAATAGAGTACAAACGAGGTTGCTGTTTACGCAGCGAATCAACCAGCTGCTGAGCGGTTAAAGGTGCAGGGTTTTGCAAAATCACATCCAGCGTCTGGCGGCTGTCCAGATACTGCCGCAAAGCCGCTTTATCTTTGACTAGCTCCAGCAATTCGCTGTTGGCTGTAGCTTGTGCGTATTTTTCGACAAAGCTTGGGTAAGACTGAGTCAGCTCTAACTGTTCAGTTAAGGCCGTCTTCAAAGCCAGTGTTTGGCCGGCAAGCTGCACTTCAGTTGTGCCATCCAAACCTGTTGCAGTCAAAATAGCGTCAACCGCTTTAGTATCATTGAGGAAATACACACCTAACGCATCTCCAGGCTGATAGGTAATACCTGAATCGGCCAGAGAAATTTCAATATGACGTACATCTTTGGTCGAATCACGGCCAGTGATCTTTTGATTCACTGACAACTCTGCACTGTATGGAGTTTCTTTGGTGTAGGCGCTGTCGTGACTTGCCGTGGCCGTAGCTCCTGGCCAGGCAATAACCTGGGCAGACCCCGTCGCCTGTTTTAACTCAGGTGCAAAAGCCAACACTGCAGCTTCAGTCCAACTGGCCGCTTGTGCCGCATAATCCACATCCAGATCAGCCCTTGCATGCAAACGTTTGGCACCTAAAGCCGCTAATTGCTCGTCGAAATCGATAGCGGTTTTACAGAAGAATTCGTAACTGGTATCGCCCAAACCCAAGACAGCATATTTCAGGCCATCCAGTTTCGGGGCTTTTTTGCTGAATAAAAATTTGTGGAAAGCCACTGCACTTTCTGGTGGCTCACCTTCACCATAAGTGGAAGTGACAATCAGCAAGTATTTTTCTTTTGCCAGAGCCGTGGTTTTATAGCTGCCAATATCGGCCAGCTTCACCGCTATACCTTGTTGCTCAGCCGCTGCTTTGACCTTAGTAGCTACCGCTTTGGCGTTGCCAGTTTGTGAGCCATACAGAATAGTCAGTACCGCACTTTCATTGGTCTGCTGCACGGGTGCTGCAGAAAGACCGCCAGCCAGCTGGGCAGCAGCTGCCAGATAACCACTGACCCAAGCCTGCTGTATAGGATTCAGTTGACTCACCAGCGACTGTAAATCCTTGATTTGTTGAGCAGACAAAGGACTGGCCTGAGCAGCTAAAGAGGCTAATAGCATAAAAACACCACGAATAAGCTAAGTTAACGCCATTTTAGCCGTCTAAATGGATAAACCTAAATAACCCTTCTCTCTGCTTTATACCTTTTAGTTATTAAAATAACTTTTTTGGTTTATAACCATTAAATCAGATGACGCCTTGCTCTAATCAGAACTGGTTGTTAGCATGGATTGAAGGTATTCAAGGAGTTGTATAGTGGCCGTTAAGCTGCTTTCTCTATGGTTGGGTCTGGTATTGCTTGTACCTGCGATGGCGCAAAGTCAGCAACAGGTGGAAGTATCCACTGCTGCTGAGCGTCAGCAATTGCAACAGCAACTGGAGCAAAGCAGGACTTTGGAGCAGCGGCTTGATCTCCTGGTCAGGCTAACCGAAGTCTTTGTGACTCAAGACCCGGCGCTAAGTCTGACGTATGCCAGACAGTGGCTGGATAGCAGCACAGACAGAGAAAGTACTCTTTATCACAGAATACTGCTGCAGCAAACGACAGCTTTTATGCTGCAGGGAAACTACCAACAGGCCTACCACACCAGTCTTGAAATTGAACGTTTAGCCCGCATCCAGAAAGATACCAAACAATTATTTAATGCATTGAGGCGACAAGCCGACAACCTGAATCGTTTAGGTCAGGCCGATAAAGCGCTGCCTAAAGCGCTGGAAGCTATGCAAATAGCTGTAGACGCGAATAATGCTGTGCCACTGCAAATCATTCGTTACGATCTGGCGCATATTTACATGAATCTGTATGCCTACCCACAGGCGATTCAGATTGCCAGTGATGGCTTAACTCTGGCGATGACGGGAGAGGACACAAATCGTCAGGCTAATTTTTTACACCTTCTGGCAGAAGCCAGCCGCCTCTATCAGCAGTATCAGAGTGCAGAAGATTTTGCCCGCAAAGCGCTGGAGTTAAGACTGGCGCGACAGGAACAAGCCCTGATAGCCCAATACCATTTGAGCTTGGGTCGCACTTTGTTGGCCCAGCACAAATATCAGGAAAGTGAACAGCAGTTACAATTCGCCTTGTCAGCCGCACAGCATGTGAGCAATAGAATAGAACAAGCGGATGCTCTGCAAAGTCTGGCTTGGCTGGATTTACATTTTGACCGTGTTGAACAAGCGAATAGCAAATATCAACAGATCACTGAGTTACTGCACCAGGATGAATACAAAAGTAATTTCCAAAGATTTAGCTTACGCCATCTGAGTGCTTTACTGGAGTTTTCGCTGCCAGACCAAGCGGCAGCTTTGTATACAAAGTTGGCTCTACAATCTGCTGATTTTGCCGAGCCACAACTTCTGCTGGATTTTTGGTTGGTCACAGCGAAGGTCGCCAGATTTAAGCAAGATGATCGACGCGCCTATGAAGCACTGGAGCAAGTGCGTCAGTTGCAGCAATCCCTCTTTGATGATCAAACCCATAAACAAGCTCTGGTGATCGCCAGCGAGCAACACAAAAACTTACTTGAAGTTGAGTTGCAACAGTCCGCGCGGCAAAGCCAACTGGATGTGCTGAAACATCAGCATCAAAAAAACATGCTGTTGCTGTTATCCGTGGGCGCTTGCTTAGCTTTAGCCTTGTTGTTGTCCCTTTTTTATCACAAATCAAGACGTAACAGACTACTGCTACAAAAACAGCAGGAAATGGCGCAACAAAAAATTGCAGTTAAAAATGAATTTATCGCCACTTTAGGCCATGAAATCCGTACCCCGTTGCAGGGTATTGATGCCGTCCTGACTCAGTTGTTACCTCAAATCGAACATCCCGAAGGTCAACAAAAAATTCTATTGGCACGTCGTTCAGTCTGGTCACTGGATAATATTATCAACAACATTCTGACCACTAGCAGACTGGATCATGGGGTTTATCAACCCGTGGATCAGCAAGTGGTGCTGACTGAACTACTGGCACGCTTACACGACTTACTGGAGCCTTTGGCGAGCAATAAAGGATTGAGATTAAGTAGTTCCGTAGCGACCAATGTACCCGATTTGCTGTTGCTTGATGAAAATCTGCTGACTCAATTACTAACGAATCTGATCTCAAATGCGGTGAAGTACACTCAGCAAGGCGAAATTGAGGTCAGGGTCGAGTTAGTGAGCCGACAGGATGCAACTCTGAACCTGTGCTTTAAAGTACGGGATACCGGCGTAGGTTTAACGACACTGCAAATCCATCAATTATTAAGTGGCGAGCGTTTAAGCCAGCAACGCGCATTGCAGGCAGGTCCGGGTCTTGGCATGCTAGTGTGCCAAAAACTGCTGCGTCAGTTGGGGTCAGCTTTGGAAATCCAGTCGGTACCTGGGCTTGGTACTGAAGTCAGCTTTGTGCTGAAATGTCAGGTGTCTGAGTTATTAGCGCCCCTCCAGTCCACGACTGCCGCAGCAGCAACAGCTTTAGTGGTTGAAGACGATGAATTATGTCGGGTTAGTCTGGAACAGGTGTTAACCCAGTCAGGCTTTGAGGTAACTGCCGTTAGCAGTCTGCAGCAGGTGACACAGTTACCGCAGCGACTCTGGTCTTGGGTGTTTTTAGATGGACAGCTGCAAGATGCGGATGCACATCAGACGATAAGACAACTGCAGTTACAGCAGCAGGTCGATGAGAATTCCCGTTTTATTCTGGTTACGGGTTCAGCACACAAAGAAAACGCAGCACAGATCAGTGCTGTGCTGCTTAAACCCTGGCGACGTGAACAACTGCAGGCACTGATTGCACAACTGGCACAGTTACCACCATTGAGCCCTCTTTATCAAATGGATTATATGCAGCAAACCTTACAGGCATTAACTGCTGAACAGCGTCAGGCGCTGAGTACAAAGGTGCAGGAACAGTTGTGCACTCTGCAGCAGGCGTTAAGTCAGGCAGAGCCCGACTCTAAACTGTTCCATCGTATGATTGGGAGCATGGGGCAGTTAGGATTATTACGTTTAAGTCAATTATGCCGACTGACTGAACACCAACTGCAGCAACAGCAGAAGCTCGACCCTTTGCTTGCTGGTCAGTTACAACTTTGTTTGCAGCAAACGAAACGGGCGATTGAACTGCTGTTTGCCCCCAGCACTCCAACCAGCTGAGTCAGGAACAAAAAATGAAGACAAAAAAGCTGTAGTGGCAAGGCCGAACAGTGATTCAGTGATGATTCATAGCCAGTCTTGCAGCATAGCTTTTTTTACCTTACTGAGGTTGTTATGAAGTATATCTGTACAAGTGCAATGCTACTGGCGAGTGGTCTGAGCTACGCCAGCGATCAATGTGCTTTAACACTGCAGGATGATTTGAAAGTCAGTCCGTCAGTCGTCAGCATTCAACGTGGTGAGCAGGAGCTTTGGCGCATCGATACCAAAGGACAATTGTGGCTGGCTCAGCAAAAAACTACTCATAGCGCCGAAACCCAACAACATTTGAAGGCTTATCAACAAGGTATTCGTACTCAGGTGACGGCCTCTGCAGCATTGATGGATGACAGTTTGCAACTGGCACGTTCTGTGTTGGACCAAAATGTACAAACAGCCACAGGTATGAGCCTTGCCGAAACCCCTGAATTGCAGGAGCCTGTCGAGCAATTGGAGCTGCAATTGAATCAGCTGGTGCAACGACAAGGTGATACGATTTACGTCTATGGCAGTCAGCTGCGCTCAGCGGATAAAAATCTGGCGAAAGAGGCTGAACAAAAAATTCAGCAGGCTGTTGCCAGGATCAGTGGACAAATGATGCTGACTTTGGGCCAAAATGCGCTGCAAAGCCCGGGTTCCGCTACAGAAAAAATGCAAAGTTTTCGTAGTAAAATGCAAACCTTCGGTAGCCAGCTAAAAACCGATATGCAAAAGAACAGTAAAAACTTACAGCAACGCGGCCAGCAGATTTGTCAGCAGTTAAAAACGCTGGATCAGCTGGAACAACAAATACAACAACAGATCCCGGCTATGTCAGCTTATGACCTGATAGATGGTCAAAGTGAAGGCTATAAACCCGTGATCTAAGCTAAGGAAAATTGATGATCCAACGTATACAACCAGGCAAAAGATATAGCGAAGCCGTTATAGCCAATGGCTTAGTGTTTTTATCCGGCATGGTGCCGGATAATTTGGATGCGGATGCAACAGCACAGACAACCAATGTGCTGGCTCAAATTGACACGCTGTTAGCCGAATTAGGTATGACTAAAAGCCGTATTGTCGACGCCACTATTTATCTGGCTGATATGGCGGATTACAACGCAATGAATACAGCCTGGGATCTCTGGGTAGAAGAAGATCAGGCTCCTGCCCGGGCCACTGTGGAAGCTCGTTTGGCAAACCCGGAGTGGAAAGTAGAAATTAAAGTGACAGCAGCACTCTAATCCCGACTAGCCTGCTGTTTAGCCTGAATATCTTCTGCCAGTTGCTGTAGTTTTTCGCTCTGGCCAAAAACTGCAGCAAACTGCGCTACCGTCATTTTTTCTTTGTCTGTCACAGGAGTCTTCGCATCCACTGATTTGTCTTCCTTACAGTCAATAGGATACAGAATTTTTCCTATAGTCCATTCGGCTTTTACTATGGCTCCCATCATAGCGGTATGACCACGTTTATCGCGTAAGCAGGCGTCTGCCCCTTGTTGCAGTAATAATTCAACAGCTTGCTGCTGACCGGCATAAGTCGCCACCATCAACGCGGTATAACTTTGACTATTGCGCTGATCAACCGGAAACCCCTGCTTTAAAAACTCATTCAAAACGACAACATCACCAGTGCGGGCAGCTGCAAAGAAGTAAGACGTGAGTTGTTCCAATGGATCAGAGGCTTGTTCTTCAGAGCTCAGCATAGTACTTAACAGCATCAGACTCAGTAGTAATAATCGCATCAGATAAATGCCTCAAATATAGAGCTATAGATTCCCTAAAGCACTCAGAGTTATAGCAAGACGATGTTGTAGGGGTTGGTTTACCCTGCTCGTCTCGTGTTCAACAAAGCTAAGGCTTCAAGTACAAAAGGTAATAAGTGCCTGCGAAACTCACCCTGGGTGCAGGACAGAGCATACGAGTTTCGCAGGGCTTCAAAAAAAGGTCAGTTGGCAGGGATGAGACCAACTGACCTGCACCAAAGGTTGGGTTACAAAGACAAAGCGATTTGCTGCACTTGTTTTAAGTCGCCGTTAACCGCTTTAGTTAAGCGAGTGCCATACTCGCTGTCCGCTTTGTAAAAATGCGCCAGCATTTTGTGTTTGGTTACAGCATCTTTTACCTGACCTAAATCACCTGCCAGGTTGCGAATTAGATTGGCTTGTTGCTGTTTATCAAAGCTGCGGTATAAAGCACCAGCCTGACTGAAGTTGTCTTGTTTACTGATGGCTTTTTGCATCACTGTGCCATCTAACTTTGTTTCGACAGCGCGGGCAGCTGTTACCACAGCTTTAGGTTCAATCCGGCTTGGTTCGTAATTGACATTGGACTTGCTGTTACCCAAATTCATAGCGCCATCCTGATTGTGGTTATCCACCATCACTTTGGCTTTATTGATGGGCAACTGGCTGTGATTTGCACCTAAACGATACAACTGAGTATCTGAATAAGAGAAAATACGACCTTGCAATAAACGGTCTTCTGATGGCTCTATTCCCGGGATCAGATTGGCTGGCGCAAAAGCTGATTGCTCAGTTTCTTCAAAGAAGTTATCCGGCATACGGTTCAGCGTCATGGTACCGACTTTACGTTCTTTCACACCAGGCCAGGTTTTAGTGGCATCCAGCGGGTTAAAGTCAAAATCATCCAGTTGATCCGGTGTAATCACCTGCACATACAAATCCCACTTAGGATTATTGCCTGCATTGATGTTCTGATATAAATCACGGGTCAGGTGGTTAAAATCCATGCCCTGAGTTTTAGTCACAGCGTCTGCGTCCAGAGATTTCACCCCCTGCTGGCTCTTCCAGTTGAACTTAACATAGTGCACCTTTCCTTGGTCATTAATGAACTTGTATGCATGCACACCAAAACCATCCATTTCACGGTAGCTGGCGGGCGTACCTAAGTCTGAGTAGACAAAAGTCAGCATCTGGGTAGAGCCAGGTTCGTGCGACATAAAGTCGAACACACGATTCGGGTCCTGCATATTGTCGATTGGGGAAGGTTTTAATGAATGCACCATGTCCGGAAATTTAATTGCATCACGAATAAAAAATACCGGTAGGTTGTTGCCCACTAAGTCCCAGTTGCCCTGATCAGAATAAAACTTGACGGCGAAACCACGGGGATCACGCAACGTCTCAGGGCTGTGATTACCATGAATAACGGTGGAGAAACGCACAAAAACCGGTGTCTTTTTCCCCTGGTCGGCGAAAGGCGCAGCTATGGTTAAATCGGATAAATCGTCAGTCGCAACAAACTCGCCATGAGCACCAGTACCACGAGCATGCACAACACGTTCAGGAATACGCTCACGGGCAAAACGTTGTAATTTCTGGATCAGGTGTACGTCCTGCAGTAACACACTGCCGTTCGCACCTGCTGTAGTAGAATTCTGATTATCCCCAACCGGGGCACCATTGTCTCTGGTTAAAGTGTTTGCTTGCACAGCTAAAGACAAACCTAAAGCTACGACTAAGGCTGATTTTTGAAACATTGTTATGACCCTCTTTGGAGTTCGCTCTATCCTGCCGACACAGAATAAGCGGGGGCCTTCATTTCAAAAAATGAAATAAACAAATACACTCAATCGATTAAAGGGATTAGTTAGCCGTTATTAAGCTGGCTGGATACAAGCTTTGCAGTAAGTCATCGATTAATGGCCGCCAGTTATCCCAGTCATGACCATAACGTACTTCTATAAAATGGGTTTGATAGCCCTTGGCCTTCAGTACACGGTGAAACTTGCGGTTAGCCCCTAGATTGTCATTCTTTGTGCCCACCGAGTGAAAAAACTTCAGCTCAGAAAACGAGCTTTTTTTATACATTTGAGTCAGTACGTTCAAATGCTGGCTGGACGCAGGTGAATGCATCCCTATTTTTGAAAACAGATCAGGTAAAAGCAAGCCAAAACATGCAGCATTGGTTCCCCCAAAAGATAAGCCCATAATCCCTCTCTGAGCTCTGTCCTGCAGACTTTTGTATTGTCTCTCCACAGCTGGAATCAACTCTTCTTTATAAAAAGAAGCGTACTGTGAATTACACATAAACTCTTGGTTTCTTCTATTGTTCCTCAGATTGTCAGGGTCACGGCTATCGACAAAAATTACATGCAGAGGCTGAATTCTGCCCTGTTTAATTTCGTTATCAAGTATTTGCTCCATCTGCCCTGCCGCTAGGTAAGCAGCACCGTCAGTCACATATAAAGAAGGTAATGCAGATGCAGCGTCATGTTCAGGCGTATAAACCCAGTATTGCAGTTCGTAACCAAGACGCTTTGAGTCAATGCGTTGTGCAGGTGATAACTTTGCAGCTGCCGGAGCTGCGGCAAGTGAAATAGTCGCCATAAAAAATAAGCCGATGAACAAAGTCATCGGCTTATTATTAAATTTTACAGGCACCGCTGGCGCAGTCATCCGAATCATCCTGCAGTTGAGCAAGCTCAGCTGCTGCAGCTTCGGCGGCTTTTTGTTTCAGCTCAGAGTTCTTTTCTGCGCTGTCAAAATCCAGATGGTCTAAATCAAAATCAAATTCACTCATTGTTACCTCCGCTTTCTATCTGGAGCTACTTTACTGAGTTTTCAAGCCAGTACCCAGAGCGAAAGTGACAAAAGGGTGAAATTATCCGTAGATCTGTGTCAAAGCCATCAAACGCTCTTTGTCTGACATGGCTTTTAATTGCTGGATCAACGAAGCAGGCAATTTACGGGCAGAACCACGAGAGAAAGAACGAATTTGCCCCTCTGCATCTTTCACCTGCACCAAGGCAGTTGCAGGACGTAACAATTGGCTACACTCTGTATAGGAAGGTTTCACGCCTAACTTTTTACTGTACGCGCTCAGTAAAGCAGATTGCGCCTTATCATTAGCTAACTCGCAGTATTCTGTATTGGAATACAGATAACTGGCTTGTGCTTGTGCAGCTACAAAGGCTAAAGTCAGAGCTACAGCAGTGAATATTTTCATCAGGTCTTTCCCGTTATCAGTCATTAAACTGGGCATGATTATTCAGTAGGGTCATGACAGGACTGTGTAAGAAAGACGAGAAAAAGTGTGACAGTAGCATTAGAATATCTAATGCTACTATTGAAGGCTTTATAACACTTGCTGGCCTGACTTCACTACCTTTACGGGTTGCTCCAGGGTTTTGATTTGTTTTAACGGGTCTGCAGACAAGGCGACTAAATCAGCAAAAGCCCCAACTTCCAGTACGCCGACATTCTGCTGCCCTTGTTCATTTTTCCAGTTCAGCAGAGTACCTGCATGAACAGTGGCAGCCTGAATCGCCTGCAAAGGCGTCATGCCCCACTGCACCATATAAGCAAACTGACGGCCGTTTAAACCATGAGTGTAGACTCCGGCGTCGGTACCGTAGGCCATCTTCACTCCGGCTTTCACCGCTTTTTGGAAGTTTTGCCGTTGCAGTAAACCTACTTTTTTCTCTTTGGCTAAGGACTCGGGCAATATGCCGGCTTTTTCGCCTTCGCTTAAGATAAAGTCACTGACGTATACATCCATGACTAAATAAGTGCCGTGTTTTTTCGCCAGTTGAATGGCTTCATCATCGATAAAACTACCGTGTTCAATCGAGTCGACACCAGCTTCAATCGCGCGTTTAATCCCCTGTAAACCATGGGCATGAGCTGCCACTATCCTGCCCCTGTCATGAGCTTCGTCTATTAAGGCTTTCATTTCTTCGACGTTATACTGACTGGCATTCACATCGGTATTTTTCGATAACACACCACCTGTGGCTGCAAACTTAATTACATCAGCACCGTATTTGATGTTTTCCCGCACTTTGGCCCGCACTTCATCCGGACCATTAGCTACACCAGCGCTGCGTGCGTTGTAGATATGAGGCAGCAAATTATTATCACAATGCCCTCCTGTGATACAGATGGTATTCGCCGCCACCCGCATCCGTGGTCCCTGAATTTCGTCCTCTTCAATAGCATCACGCAGCGACACATCGGCATAACCTGCGGCCCCTAAGTTACGCACTGTGGTAAAACCTGCTTGTAAGGTGGCTTTGGCTGCGCTGACTCCAAAGATGGCTTCACGGGTTGGAGTTTCCACTAAACCACGGTAGCCATGTTTTTGTGGATCTGAAGTTAAGTGTACGTGCATATCAATCAAGCCAGGCACTACATAATGAGTAGATAAATCAATTATCTGTACGTTTTTGGGAGCATCTTTTGCATCGACAATAGCGCTGATACGGCCTTCTTCAACCAGAATAGCTTTATTTTTCTGGTAGTTCCCTGTGCGCACATCAAGCAAATGCCCAACTTTAATCACCTGCTCGACCTGAGCTAAAACCACAGAGCTGAATAATCCAGCCAGCAGCACCGATACCTGACTTAACTTCATAACTGTCCTTCTCTTTAATTAGCTGAATCGTCTTTAGCCGACAGTTCAGCCACACGACGTTCCAGCTCATCCAACTTGGCACGGGTTTTAGCCAGCACCTGAGTTTGTACATCAAACTCTTCGCGGGAGACAAAATCCAGCTGACTGAGTTTTTGCTGCAGCACCTGTTTTACTTTGTTTTCAACATCATCGGCCATCTCACGCATTTTAGGTGGGATCACAGCGCCAATTTGTTTGGTAATTTCTTCAATCTTTTTTGGATCAATCATGGTCTAGCTCCTGTAGCATCAGTTTATTCTACGAGCCTTGAGGCTCAAGGTGGATCCATTCTGCCGCATATTTGCCGGACTTGCTCGTTTTGTGCAGAAATCAGCACGCCTCTGCCCGGTCAATTTGAGTTAAACTAGCGTCCTTCTGTGAAAGGTGCCTGATGAAACTTAACTCTCAACAAAACGATGCGGTGCATTATATCAGCGGGCCTTGCCTGGTGCTGGCTGGTGCTGGCAGTGGCAAAACCCGGGTCATTACCAATAAAATTGCCTATTTAATTCAGCAATGTGGTGTGCCCGCTAAACATATAGCGGCCGTGACTTTTACCAATAAAGCTGCCCGCGAAATGAAAGAGCGGATTAAACATCAGCTGGAACGCCCTTTGTTACGGGGTTTAACTGTTTCTACCTTTCACACCTTGGGTCTTGAGATCCTGAAAAAGGAATACCGCGCTATTGGGTATAAGCCGAACTTTACGCTATTTGACGATCAGGACAGCATGGCGCTGCTCAAAGAGCTGACCGATACCGAACTGCAAGGTGATAAAGATTTACTGAAAGCGCTGCAAGGTAAAATATCCTCATGGAAAAACGATTTAACTTTACCAGGCCAAGCGCTGGCTCGCGCTACTGATGCGCAAAGCATCAGCTTTGCTAATTTCTACCAGCAATATGCCCAGCAACTGCGGGCCTATAATGCGCTGGATTTTGACGATTTAATTATGGTGCCTACCCTGCTGTTTGCTTCCAATGAACAAGTGCGGCAAAAATGGCAGCAAAAAATCCAGTATCTGTTGGTAGATGAATATCAGGATACCAATACCAGCCAGTACGAACTGGTGAAATGGCTGGTCGGTGAGCGTCAGCGTTTTACTGTGGTAGGAGACGACGATCAGTCGATTTATTCCTGGCGAGGCGCTAAACCACAAAATCTGGTGCTCTTGGGCAAGGATTTTCCGAATTTAAAAGTCATTAAGCTGGAGCAAAACTACCGCTCGGCCGAACGCATTTTAAAAGCAGCCAATATTCTGATCGCCAATAACCCGCATGAGTACGATAAACGACTGTTCAGTGAGCTGGGTTATGGCGTGCCTTTACGGGTGTTACCGACCCGCAATGAAGAAGATGAAGCCGAAAAAGTGGTGGCTGAGATTATTTCGCATCGCTTTATTAATCGTACTCAGTACAAGGAATATGCGCTGCTGTATCGCGGCAACCATCAGGCACGGGTATTTGAAAAAGCCCTGATGACCAACCGAATCCCCTACAAAGTCTCAGGGGGGACCTCGTTTTTTTCCCGCGCTGAAATTAAAGACATCATGGCCTATTTACGCTTATTGGTGAATCAGGACGATGACAATGCGTTTTTGCGTATTATAAACACGCCAAAACGCGAGATAGGTGCGGCAACGCTGGAGCGAATTGGCAGCCTGGCCAATGAAAAACATATCAGCTTATTTGCCGCCTGCTTCGAGCCTAAGCTGGCAGAACGTTTGCCAGCACGCGGCCTGCAAGCCGTGCAGAACTTTGCCAACTGGATTAATCATGTCGCCGACAATGCACTGCGGTCTGATCCAAAGGAAGCAGTAAAAGATCTGATCCGGCAAAGTCAGTACGAAGCCTGGTTATTTGAAAGCAGCGCAAGCCCCAAAGCCGCGGAAATGGCACTGAAGAATATCAATGAGCTGTATCGCTGGATCAGTGAAATGCTTGAAGGCAAAGACGATGAAGAGCCGCTGAGTTTAAACGAAGTGGTCACCAAACTGACGCTACGGGATATGATGGAACGACAGGAGCAGGAGGATGAGGCCGATCAGGTGCAACTGCTGACCTTACACGCTTCGAAAGGTCTGGAGTTTCCTTATGTCTTTATGGTCGGTATGGAAGAAGGTTTATTACCGCATCAAAGCAGCATAGACGAAGACAATGTCGAAGAAGAGCGCCGCTTGGCTTATGTAGGTATCACCAGAGCACAACGTGAGCTGATTTTTACTTATGCCCGCGAGCGTCGTCAGTACGGCGAAGTGATCAAACCAGAACCAAGCCGGTTTTTATATGAATTGCCTGCCGATGATTTGGAGTGGAGCAAAGCGGCACCTGTGAAAACAGAACAGCAGCGTCAGGAAACAGGTTTAGCGCATATCGATAGATTACGCCAGTTGCTGAAAAAGTCCTGATTGAGTTTCACTGACTGGGCTGCTATCGGCAAAATAGCAGCATCCCAGCTGAGTCAGATAAGAGCGGCTTTCGTCAGTTTCGGCCACAGCAGCGACCAGACGGTATTTGTGGGTCTGCGCCAAACTTAGCAAGACCTGCAGCAGCTGTTTACGCTGATCACTGCGCTGTAAACTGCGGCTAAAGGCGGTATCTAAGACAACAAAATCAAACGGATACTGTACAAGCAAACCTAGCGCAGCCACTTCAGCAGCAAACTGATCCAATAATAATCGGATCCCCAGTCTCTTAAGCTGATGCAAGTTGGCCAGTTGAGTGGTGGTTAAACGTAACAATTCCGCTTCGTTAAAGCCAATACAAAGCTGATGTAATGGCAGTATGGAATGGCGCAACACATTGCAGAGCTTATCAAAAAGTAAGGTATTGTTCAGATGGCCACTGCTCAATGTCATGCTGAAGAGTTCTGTACTGGCATTTTTCTGACAAATCTGCCGCACCAGCTCCAGTTCAATGTCAGGCATTAAACCAGCCTGAGTCGCCTGACGACTTAATTCAGCTTTTTGTGCCGCATCGCCCTGTTGCCAGTTCAACAGTACTTGATAACCAAGCACGTCTTTATCCTGCACTAAAGGCCGGAATGCTGGAGCAAACTGTTGTTGATCCACAGCTTGTTGTAAGGCTTGTTCCTGCCCTAACTCTTGCAGCATTTGCTGACGCATCGAATCATTAAAAATCACAAAACGGTTTCGGCCAAACGACTTGGCCTGGTACATGGCCGCATCAGCATCGCGTAACAATTCATCGGCGTTCTGATAGTCAGGCTGATAACAGGCAATACCTAAGCTGGCGCCTGAACAGACCTGCTGGCCTTCAAGCATCATCGGCTGACGCAACGATTCAATTAAACGCTCGGCCACTTCCTCAGCGTCAACATCGCTCTGGATCTGCCCCAATAAAATAACGAACTCATCACCACCTAAACGAGCGACTAAGTCATGTTCCCTTACTGTTTGCTGTAAACGCCGACTTACTTCGATTAAAAATAAATCGCCAATATGGTGACCTAAGGTATCGTTAATCAGCTTAAAACGGTCTAAATCGATAAATAACAACGCAAAACGTGGTGTGGCCTCCCGATTACGGTAGGAAAAACGCTGGCGCAACTGCATTAAAAACATTTGCCTATTCGCCAAACCTGTTAAAGCATCATGGTTCGCTTCGTGGAAAAGTTTTTCTTCGGCTTTTTTTCGCTCTTCAACCTGTAAACGCAAAAATAAATTGGTTTGCCGCAATTCGCGGGTGCGTTCAAAAATACGTTTTTCCAGCTCTTCATGCTGTTGCTTTTGTTGCTCTGTGTTTAACTTACGGGAAATAGCCACCGCTATGTGCTGCGAAACAAAACGCAGAAGATTCAGCTCCTGTTCGCTGTAGCTGTAGGTATTGTCATAACACTGCAGTGCAATAACACCTAACACCTGCGGTCCCACTAACAAAGGCGCACCTAGCCAACTGGTGGACATAGAGCTGTGATTAAGACTGGATTGAACACGGTCAACTACACCCGTTTTGATAAGCTCTAACAACTGGGCCTGGCTGATTAATTTGGCTTCGCCAGAGCGGATCACATACTCAGTTAAGCCACTTTGCAAAGCACGCTCTCTGGGCGTTGGTGTGTACTGATCCAAATAAAACGGAAAATGTAAGCGATCACCGGCTTCGTTTAACAGAGCAATATAGCAGTTATCAGCTTTCATCAATTCAGACAAAATCTGGTGTACTTCATGATAAAAACTCATCATGTCGGTGCTTTTTGCTGTCATTTCTGAAATTTTATACAAAGCAGACTGCAACTGCTCTGCATTGGTCCGCTCACGGATTTCTTTTTCCAGCGACTGATTGGTATTGCGTAATTGTTGAGTACGTTCACGAACCGTTTGCTCTAAAAGCTCCCGGCTTTTGACTCTATCGATGGCTGTGACTGTATGAATCGCAATATTACTGATCAGCGCTAAATCGTGTTGATTATAACGACAGTCCGGGTCGTAGCTTTGAATCGCCATCACCCCAATCACTTTTTCACCACGACATAAAGGTACGCCCAACCAATACTGACTGGCGGTCCCCTGAGCCGTAATATCGCCTGTTTCTACCAGTCGGCGATACTCGTCCTGATCACACAGCAGGGCTTGTTTAGTGCGGGCTACATATCCAGTCAAACCTGAAGCAAATGCATCCGATGGCGCATCTAACAAGGCTCGTTGATCTTTTTCATCTGCAAAATATTCCAACGAAAACTGTTGGTCCTGCTCACAGAGCACTACATAAAAATTATCGGCTTTGAGTTGCTGGTTAAGTAACCGGTGAATAGCGGGATAAAACTCACGCATGTCTTTAATGCCAGACGCTAATTCTGACAGTTTAAGTAAAGCGCCCTGAATGATATAAGCCTGTTTATAGCCTGCAGCCAGCTTACGCAAACGACGCAGCTGACTAACCACAAGGTGGTGGGCTTTGTTCAGAGTTGTTATATCCTTCAACTTTTTCTCTTATTCTTGTTTGAGGCGAGGCAGCCAAAACTGACTGATGTTTAAACATCTCTATTATGCACAAAGCTTAAGCAGATGGAAGGCAAAATGAGTCGGCTGGTCAGATCTTCTTATAAACGATCGAGCTATAAATACAATAACTGGATCTATTGGAGCAGTAGAAACAGAAAACGCTGCCAAGGCAGCGTTCTTCGCTAACAAAAAGTTTACACGCCTTCGGTCATAAATTTGATTGCTGCTTCAATTTCATCATCAGAACAATCACCACAGGTACCACGTGGAGGCATAGAGCGGATACCTTCAATGGCATGTTTCTTCAGTATATCCATGCCTTGGGCTAAACGTGGTTTCCAGGCTGCATCACCTTTTTTCGGCGCATCTAAAGCACCGGTACCATGACAAGCAAAACAGGCACCTTGGTATACTTGCTCACCCGTGCGTGGGCCTTTAGGTCCGGTATCTGCAGCAGCCTGAGCACCAGCCAGGTACACCTGACCTACGGGTTCAAGACGTTTTTTCAGAGCTTCGTTGTCAGCTTCCTGCGCAGCAACGTTGGCTATTGCAGCAGTTGCCATTAGCACTAAGGCGAAAGTGAATTTTTTCATCTGGATAATCCTGTCAATAAGCCATACAAAAGTTAAGGCATTATAACGCCGTGATGCTTCATAGTGGAAGCCCCTGTATTTGTTGGTATTTAACTTAGCCTATCTTGGGTAAAATTTGCAGCCAAAAGTTGCTTATAACTGATCAATCTGACAGACATTTTTTTCAGTTAAAAAAAATTCAAAACAGGACTGTGCAAAGAAAATCTTTGTGGTAGTCTGTTTTCCCACTTTGATTGTCTTACGCTGTCGCCTTTTTCGACGGGTAACCAAAGTGAGATAATTTTCCACAAAATGGAATAATAAGAAAAACAATAAGGGAACCTGTAGTATCACCTTTCTTTTTCTTTTAAATACATAAACTTAATCATCAAGCACCGGAATCTCTCTGCAGATCTTCTGGGTGTTTCCTATGGTCTGTCCACAAAGTTATCCACAGCTTTTTCGTATAAAAAAGTATCAACTGAGGCAAGAGCTTGCCATTAATAAAGCCGCAGCCTCAACGACTAAGGCGACAGAGCTACAGCTAGCTGATCGAGCCCTGTTGTGGCATGCTTATGCAAAACATTTAGGGATCCTTATCATGGTTGTTATACCGGACAATCCTCTTATTTTGGTCGACGGTTCTTCTTATTTATTTCGCGCTTATCATTCGCCACCACATCTGACTAACTCCAAAGGAGAGGCCACAGGCGCTATTTATGGCGTGGTCAACATGCTGAAAAGTTTGTTACGCCAGTATAAACCCAGTCAAATGGTCGTGGTATTTGATGCGAAGGGACCAACTTTTCGCAATGAAATGTACAGCGAATACAAAGCCCATCGCCCACCCATGCCCGATGATTTGCGTAGTCAAATAGCGCCCTTGCATCAAATTATTGAAGCTATGGGCTTACCTCTGCTTTGTATCAGTGGTGTTGAAGCGGACGATGTTATTGGTACTTTGGCTGTGCAAGCCAGTCAGCAAGGTCGTCATGTATTGATATCTACTGGCGATAAAGATATGGCTCAGTTGGTCGACCAACATGTCACCTTAATTAATACCATGACAGATACCATTTTAGATCCTGCTGGTGTGGCTGAAAAATTTGGTGTGGGCCCTGAACTCATTATCGATTATTTAGCCCTGATGGGAGATAAAGCTGACAATATTCCTGGGTTACCTGGTGTAGGTGAAAAAACAGCTTTAGCATTACTGCAAGGCATAGGCTCAATAGATAAGCTTTACCAACAACTGGATCAAATCGCCGCACTGAATTTCCGTGGTAGTAAAACCATAGCGGCAAAAATGCAAGAATTTAAAGAGCAACTGACCTTGTCATATCAGTTAGCCACCATCAAAACCGATGTTGAACTCTCTCTTGACCCAACAAGCTTAGATATCAAAACACCAGATCAGACCAAACTGGCGGAGCTTTATGCCGCCTGTGAATTTAGACGCTGGTTGAGTGAAGTGTTAGCAGGGAAAGATACAGCGACCGCGGTTACAACGGAAGCAGCAAAAACCAATGACGAACCAGCTGCAGAATCATCTGGCAGTGGCATTGACACCTCCAACTACCCATGTATTTTGACCGAAGCGGACTTTCAGCAGCTGTTAAAGCGTCTACCTGAAGTTGAACTGGTAGCTTTTGATACCGAAACCACCAGCCTGGATTATATGCAGGCCGATATAGTGGGTATTTCACTGGCCCTGGCAGCTGGTGATGCCTGTTACATTCCGTTGGCTCATGATTATGTAGGTGCACCTGAACAGCTGAGCCGTGACTGGGTATTAGCAGAACTGAAAAACTGGCTGGAAGATGAAAGCAAAGCCAAAGTGGGTCAAAACCTGAAGTACGATCAAAGTGTCCTCGCACGCCACGGTATCCAACTGCGCGGTATTCGTTTTGACACTATGCTCGAATCTTACATAGTCAACAGCGTAGCCTCGCGTCATGACATGGATTCTCTGGCACTGAAGTACCTGGGTCATAAAACGATCGGTTTTGAAGACATTGCAGGCAAAGGTGCCAAACAAATCACATTTAACCAAATCGCACTGGAACAAGCTTCACCTTATGCTGCAGAAGATGCTGATGTCACTTTACGCTTGCATCAGGCCTTATGGCCTATGCTGGAACAGCATTCTGGTTTACACAAAGTCTTTCGCGATATCGAAATGCCGCTAGTTCCTATTTTATCCGCAATGGAACGTACCGGGGTTAAAATTGATGGCAACTTGCTGGCACAACAAAGTCTGGATTTAGCCAAACGGATCAGCGAGATAGAGCAACAAGCTTATCAGATGGCCGGGAAAGAATTTAACCTGTCCTCGCCTAAGCAATTACAGGAAATCTTATTTGAACAGATGGGCTTACCTGTGTTGAAAAAAACGCCCACAGGCACGCCATCCACAGCAGAGGAAGTTCTGGCTGAACTGGCGCACGATTACGAGTTTCCAAAACTTATAACAGAACACCGGGGCCTGAGTAAGCTTAAATCGACCTACACCGATAAACTCCCGTTATCTGTTAATCCAGTCACAGGCCGGGTACATACTTCTTACCATCAGGCTGTGGCTGCTACGGGCCGCTTAAGCTCGACTGAGCCCAACTTGCAAAATATCCCCATCCGCAGCGAAGAAGGCCGTCGTATTCGTCAGGCGTTTATTGCTGAGCCTGGCAAAACTATTCTGGCCATCGACTATTCGCAAATTGAATTACGCATTATGGCGCATTTATCACGTGACCCTGCTCTGCTCAATGCTTTTGCTCAAGGCAAAGATATTCACAGAGCCACAGCTGCTGAAGTCTTTGGTGTAGCGCTGGACCAGGTCAGTGCAGAACAACGCCGTCGTGCTAAAGCGGTGAACTTCGGTCTGATTTATGGCATGTCAGCTTTTGGTCTGGCACGCCAGTTAGGTATCAGTCGGGGCGAAGCTCAGCAGTATGTTGACCTTTATTTTGAGCGCTTCCCTGGCGTGTTGGGTTATATGGAACGTACCCGTACCCAGGCGCACGAACAAGGTTATGTTGAAACTCTATTTGGCCGTCGTTTGTATCTGCCGGAAATTAATGCCAAAAACATGGCGCGGAAAAAAGGCGCTGAGCGCGCCGCTATCAATGCGCCTATGCAAGGCACTGCGGCCGATATTATTAAGATGGCGATGATCAAAGTAGCAGCCTGGCAAGACAAACAACCTGAGGGTGTTGTTGCTATGATTATGCAGGTACACGATGAACTGGTGTTTGAAGTGAAAACCGAAGAGCTGGAACGGGTCAGTAGGGAACTGGTTGAGATTATGCAAACTGCAGCATCACTTGATGTACCTTTGCTAGCAGAAGCTGGTTCTGGCCCGAACTGGGATCAAGCCCATTAAAAAAAATGGAATCCGGCTGAACTTAGTAAAAAACAGCCAGTCTTACTAAGTGTGTAAATGCCCATTCCTGGTAGTTTGATTTTTCGCCCCAACTTGTTTGGGGCTTTTTTATAACTATTTTTCATTTTGGAATCGTGATCGATCAGATACAAAAAATAGCTAGAGCGCTCTTTCCTCAGCTATTCCCACCTGCAGTGCACAATTTTAGGATAAAAAGCCTCTCAAGCATTGGTAATTAAGCTACATTTTTTCAAATTAATGACGGTTTCACTAAATATTTGTAGTTTAATTACAGCTCTTCACTTGCTTTTTTAATCAACACTTGTAGAATCAATTTCGTAGGGTACAGAGGTAAGATGTTCTATCTTTCAGCACTAATCAGCTTAAATGCTTATTTAGTGACCAGAAAGAAAGGCTTATTTAGCCGCCCCACTGCTTGCAGTGGGGCGTTTTTTTTGTCTGTTGATTAGAAAAACTGAAATAAAATTAGATTTTTTAGAGCAAATACTTCAAACATTCATAATTTTATGTATAATGGCGTTGTCTTGTTAATCCAAGACACCCTGTTGATTTGAAATTATTGAATAGCTTCTCCCCGTTTGCTATGACCGGCCTCCTCAAAAAAGGCCGGTTTTCTTTTTTCAGGCCTACAAAAACCCATCACTCTACCCATCGAACAACCATTCTCACAATTTTTTTTCCTAATGCCTCCGAGGTCAGTTACCGTTACTGCAAGACCGTCGAAAATGGACAAAAAAAAGCAGAGACTATGCTCTGCTTTTCAGAAGTTCAGGATTTTTCTACAACTTATTCTTGTTCGGCACTAAACCACTGATCCAGTTTTTGTTCTAACTCAGGCAAACCTAATTTAGTCAGAGAACTAAATACCTGCACCGTCACGTCGCCCATAAAGGCCATCGAAGCTTCAGTCACTTCTAACAACACTTTTTTACGTGGCCCCGGACTTAATTTATCAGCTTTGGTCAACAGTAGCAGAACTTGCAAATTACTTTGCACTGCCCAATGAATTAAATCCTGGTCTAAGTCTTTCAATGGATGGCGTATATCCATTAAAACCACTATGCCTTTTAAACTCTGGCGTTTCATCAGGTATTCGCTCAGGGCTTTTTGCCATTTTTCTTTCACAGCTAAAGGCACTTTAGCAAAACCATAACCTGGTAAATCGATCAGACGCTGGTTTTCAGCTAATGCAAAGGTGTTAATTAGCTGAGTACGACCAGGCGTTTTACTGGTACGGGCTAAACCATTTTGCCGCGTCAGCGTATTTAATGCACTGGACTTGCCGGCGTTTGAACGACCAGCAAAGGCAACTTCGATACCTGTATCTGCGGGCAGAGCCTTAATATCAGGGGCACTGGTCAGAAAAGTTGCTTTCTGATAATTGATGATCGCTTTGTACACTGTCAGCTCCGGCTGTAAATTTGGCTATAGTGTAACGGATCCTGAAGATCCACAGAAGCTTTACTGTGATTTATGGGATTCTATCTGCGCAAGATTCGTGTAAAATAGACATAAAATGTAGGGTTATTCAATTTGGTTGCCAGATCACTGGCGGTTCAACGCGGACAGAGACGGAAAAAAAATGAAAAAATTCGCACTTCCACTCACGCTCTTTTTAGGGTTAATCAGTACAGCTTATGCAGCCGATGGGGATGCTGAAGCAGGTAAAGCTAAATCCGTAACTTGTGCAGCCTGTCATGGCATGGACGGGAATAGCCCAACCGATTTATATCCAAAAATTGCTGGTCAACATGCTGGTTATATTTTTAAGCAATTAAAAGAGTTTAAGCTCGGCGCTGCTACAGGTGGCAAAGAAGGTCGTAACAACGCTGTGATGGCCGGTATGGTTGCTGCTCTATCTGAGCAGGATATGAAAGACCTGGCAGCCTATTATTCCAGCCAAACCATGAAAGAAGGCAGCACGCCGGAAGATGTAGTTGCTAAAGGTGAGAAATTATTTCGTGGTGGTGATATGGAACGTGGTATTACAGCCTGTATCGCTTGTCATGGTCCACGGGGTGTAGGTCACAGTTTAGCTGGCTTCCCTAAAATCTCATTCCAGCATGCGGCTTACGTAAAAACTCAGTTGGAGTCTTTCCGTAATGGCTCACGCGCCAATGACATGAACGGCATGATGCGTGACGTTGCTAAGAAACTGACTGACGAAGATATTGAAGTTCTGTCTAAATATGTGGGTGGTTTACACTAGCAGCTCTTTATCTTTTAGAACAAACCAGGCTTTATGCCTAATGCCAGTCAGTTAAGCTGACTGGCATTATTTTTTGTACGCATATTTGCTGGATTTCCTTTTGATTTGCCTTGGATAACTACGCTCTTCGCGCCTGAATGGTAAGACGTAAAACTCAGCCT